>Ga0316189_10000023_pt1 | contig 133111 bp, 130 predicted proteins | sample LowCovwburrow_MG_FD_204930 | JGI IMG/M metagenome (GOLD analysis project Ga0316189, IMG submission 204930) | Coastal sediment microbial communities from Maine, United States - Lowes Cove worm burrow | ecosystem: Environmental > Aquatic > Marine > Coastal > Sediment | place: USA: Maine... | reverse complement strand
TGTTACTAGCTGAAGATCTTGACGCCATTTATAAATACGAGCTGGAGCCATTCTCAATTCATCTGCCAAAGCCTTTATGTTATCACGTTGATAACTAAATCGAACAGCTTCAGTCTTAAATTCTTTATTTGTTATTAAATAACTTAAATCAATGTCCGAATTATCGTACTAGGTCCAGGAATTCACTACTCACAGTATTGATCTAATTTCTGGAGATATGATTTATGTTTTTAGTGATGGCTTTGCCGATCAATTTGGTGGTGTAAATGGTAAAAAATATCGTTATAGAAAATTTAGGGAATTCTTAATTTCAATAGTAAATGAATCGGTAAGCGACCTATTAAAACATCTTAAAAGTGAGTTTCAAAATTGGAAAGGTCCACATGAACAGATACATGATATTCTAGTAATTAGTAGTCGAATAGAATAACTTAGCACTAAACTTGGTAGCCAAGAATTCCTATTGATTTAAAAAAGCGCACACTTTTTCTTAGAAAATTAATATATTAACTTCGTTATTTATCACCTAATTGATCATGAAAATTGGTTTTGTTTCTCTTGCTGCTCGAAACGCGTTAATTTATTTCATCCTTTTTATTACAGGTTTGGGATTATCAGGCCTGATCATGTTTGAATATAGTTCTAAAGAAGTTTTGGCTTTAACTGAAGACGGGCTTGAGCATACTGGAGAAATGGTGGGGCTGAAATTTGACACCTACTTGGAAAACATTGAAACAGATTTAAATCAATTAGCTGGAAGTCCTTTATTAAATAGATTTTTGCAATATTTTCACCCTAATGGTATCCAATTGTTGACAGACGAATATGTCTCCTTTTTAAATCATAATCCTAATTATTTCCAGGTCAGATTGATCAGTGCATCAAATGGAGATGAAATTATTAGAGTTGAGCGTCAAGCTGACCAAGTTTACACCCTGTCGAAGTCTGAATTGCAAAACAAAGCAGATCGAGATTATTTTCAAGAAATTATTGCCTTGCCTACAGATTCAACTTATTTTTCAAAAATTGATCTTAACAAAGAACAGGGTCAAATCAGTCATCCCTCACGCCCTACACTTAGAATTGCTAAGATGCTGCCAATACAGATAAAAAAAGGCATAATCATCATTATAAATGTTGATTTGAATAGTCTGTTTACTGAGTTAAAAGACCTCTTGCCGGAGACCTATAAACTTCGAATGTTAGATCAAGATGGACATTACTTTATTCACCCTAATGTTGAACAAGAATTTACTTTCGAATTTAATAAACCAGCTTACTTTCAAAAAGAATTTCATGATCAAAATAATATTGATGCTATTTCTAATCAAATACTAAAAACAGACTCTACTCTAAATATTATTAAGAAATTACATTATCAGCGACCATCATATGATGTTTTTACAATAATAAGTGCCAATAACACCATCATTTTATCCTCATTTTATGCCTGGAGAAATAAAGTCATTTTAGGTTTGGTAATCATAGCGGTTGCATTTTTACTAATTGCATATGCTTACATGCGCCATCAAGTCACAGAGTTAAAAACAATCTCCAAACAATTGGTCTTATTTTCAGAACAACCAGAACCTCAACAGCTTCAAATTTACAGAAATGATGAAATTGGAGATCTTGCCAAAGGTTTTGAACAAATGTCTCGTACGATATCAGAAAATCATGAACAAATTAAGAAAGCCAAAAAAAATGTAGAAATAGCATACAAAGAAAAAGAAGAATTTCTCGAAAATATGAGTCACGAAATTCGAACCCCCTTACAATCCATTTTAGGATCAGTTAATATTTTGCAGCAAAACAATCCGACATCTCAACAGGAGCCACTCATTAATTCTCTTAAGTTCAGCACAAGCCAATTAAACTCGCTGGTTACCGATATTTTAGATTATAGTAAAATAAAAAGAGGACTTATTGAACTCGATCCTCAATGGATAGAATTAGAACAATTTTCTAATGAACTGCTCCATACTTTGAAATATCAATTGAGCACCAAGAAAATCAACATCAAGGTTGAATACACTAAAGAAATTAAAGGTAAAAGTTTTTACTTTGATGGCGTCAGGTTATACCAAATTTTAAATAATCTGCTTATTAATGCCTTGAAGTTTACTAATAAAAATGGCAACATCACCTTTAAAATAGACTATTTAGAGGCTGACAACTATCGCTTTAGCATTACCGATAATGGCATTGGGATTTCGGAAAATGAAATTACTAAAATTTTGGATAGAAATGTGACCTCAGATTATACTGATGGCAGCGGTTTAGGGTTAACAATTGTAAAGCAATTATTATTACTAAATCATTCAAACCTTGAAATAGAATCGACTATCGGAGAAGGTAGTCAATTTCACTTTTTGTTGTCTTTACCTTCAAAAACAAATATTACAACCTATTCGGAAGGTTTACAAATAGATACCCCTACAAAAGCCAACACCAAAATATTGGTGATTGAAGATGATGCCGAATTATTAAATTGGTATCAGTATTTACTAAAGGATTTTGACCTAACGTTAAAGGATAATCCTGAATTTACTGAAAATGACAAAGGTCAATTCGACTTCATTATTTCTGACTTACATTTTAAGAATGAAAAGAAAGATTCAGTTGAATATCTAAAAGCCCTTAAGCAATATATCAAAACGACTGGAAGTATACTTATTATTTCTGCAGCAGCACAGAAATTAAAGATTGAATCTGTTTACAGTCTTAAAAAACCTGTCAAAAAAGAGCAAATCATGTCTATCATAACCAAGACACAACTACAACTCATTTGGGGTCAACCAGACTTTTCAAATTTGGAGCGTGATTATGACAATAAGGTAGATTTAATAAACAATGCTGTCAGTATATTGATCAATGAATGGCAACGTGATTCACAAACTCTCAAAATTGCCATATTAAACAACAATGAAGTGTCCATCAACATGGTGAGGCATAGAATTATTACTTCTATCAGAAGATTACAATTGCATTATTTTGAAACATATATTGAAAACCTGACCTCATCTATAACCACAAAAAAACAAAATTATATTGCATTTGAATTATCTGAGATGTTTAAATATTATCTTGAATCAATGGCTAATTATAAAGCATGACTCTTAAACCCAATCCTTTAATATCAACTTTAATCGCTCCTTGTGCTTTGGTCCAATTGGAACGCGCTCCCCTGCAACAATAACATCATCAGCATCCATAGATTCCAGGTAATTTAGGTTAATAATATAAGACTTTTGTATTCTGACAAAGTTTGATGTTAAATCATGTTCGAGTTGCTTTAGACTTTGTAAGCTCATGACCTTTTTTTCATCTAAATAAAATAAAACATAGTTAGAATCTGATTTAATATATCTAATATCCTTTAAATGTATAATAACTGTTTTTACACCATCCTTAACTAGGATTTTTTCTTTTTTTTGTTCCACTGGCTGATCTAAAATAATGGATCTGTATTTAAGCATTGCTTTTAAAAAACGTTCATAAGATACTGGCTTAGTCAAAAAATCAATTATCTGTGGATACTCGTATGATTCCGCCCCAAAGTCAAGTTCACTTGTTACCATAATCACTTTAATATCTGAAGGAATTAAACTAAGTATTTGTTTTCCATTAATATCAGGTAAATTAAAATCTAAAAATATGAGATCAAATTTTTGTACTGCAATAGCTTGAAGTGCTTGATCACCATCAGTAACTGATAAGCATGATTCAATCCAAAACTGTTTTGAACAAAAGTGTTTGATCAGATCACAAATTAATAAATCATCATCTACAACTAGGCATTTTATCATTTTTGTAAAAGTTTAATCAATTCTTTGTTTGTGTTCATCAATTATAAACCAGTATTCGCATACTAGCCTTAGTTTAAAATTTAAATATAATTAGTTTTATCCCAATCAAAAATAAAATACCTATGAAATTACAATTACTCAGTACACTATTACTTTTTGCTTTATTCCTTACAAGTTGTGAGTCTGATTCTAAAGAGACGTCCGACAAACAAGAGGCGGTTTCACAGCAGGAAGAACGTAAAGGTGAAAATAATGTGGCTTATATTTGGGGTCACGCAGCATTACAAGGTACTGCAATGGATACTGAGAGATTTAAACCAAGACCGACAATTACATCTCGTTATTTAGGATTAATTTTTACAAGTATATTTGATGCTTGGTCAAGGTATGATGCTACGGCAACACCAGTATATGCGACTTCATTAAAACGACAACCAGTAGAAGCACACACCATTGAAAACAAAGAAAAAGCCATTAGTTATGCTGCCTACACTACGCTAGTAGAGTATTATTATTCTGATAGTGCATACTTTGCTGGTATTATGACAGAATTGGGTTATGATCCAAATTTAAAATCTACTGATGCGAACACACCAGAAGGAATTGGATACTTAGCTGCCCAAAAAATCATTGAACTCAGACATCATGATGGTTCAAATCAATATGCAACTCATGAAGGTTCAAACGGGATTCAATATTTTGACTACACAAACTATGAGCCAGTTAATCATGTAGATAAAAATACTGACATCAATAGATGGCAACCAAAATACTTTTCTGATGGTAGAGGGGGACTTTTTGCACCAGGTTGCTTAACTGCTCACTGGTATAAAGTGAAACCAATTGCCTTGGATTCTGCATCAGAATTTCGACCTGGACCACCACCAATGGTTGGATCAGATCAATTAAAACAAGAAATCGAAGAAGTAAAATCTATTCAAGAAAATATGACTGATTATGATAAAGCACTTGTTGAATTTATGAGAGACGGCCCTCAATCTGTTCAACAAGCAGGTCATTGGTTAAAATTTGCGCAATATGTTTCAAGACGAGATAGCCACACTTTAGATGAAGATGTTAAAATGTACTTTTTGGTCGAAGTTACTGCCATGGATGGGTTTATAGCATCATGGGATTCAAAAATGTTTTATGATTATGCCCGACCATTCCAACTAATGCATGAATATTACAGCGGTGAACAAATTACAGGTTGGAAAGGTGAAGGTCAAAATTTCGGACAAATAGATGGAAAAGATTGGCGTCCATATTCCCCAGCTGTATTCTTATGTCCACCGTTCCCAAGTTATGTATCAGGACATAGCACTATCAGTGGTGGTTGTGGTGAAGCATTAAAATTATTTACAGGATCTGACGAATTTGGTGACGAAGCCAAAATATTAGCTGGTGAATTAACCGAAACTGATCCAAATTTTTATGGGGATACAGTCACCCTAAAATTCCCAACGTTTACAGAGGCTGCTGAAATGGCAGGACAATCTAGAGTAATGGGAGGATACCATATTCAGGCAGACAATGTAGCTGGCTTAAAATTAGGCAGAGATGTAGCACATAAAGCTTGGGAGTTCTATTTAGAACACTTAGGACAATAATATAAATAGTTAGTAATTAAATAGTAGAACGGTGTGGGCGTTCTTTAGAAGGAATGCCCATATTTTTCAAAAACCAAAAACATGAATAAGCTTAAATTCCTATCGATCTCAATTGGTTTGATTTATCTGTGGTTTGGTGCCCTTAAATTTTTTCCTGGTCTCAGTCCAGCAGAAATGTTAGCTTCAAATACAGTTGAAGCCATCACATTTAATATTATACCTAAAAATATTGGTTATTTTCTCTTAGCTTGTCTTGAAATTATTATTGGATTTGGTTTAATTAGTTTAAAGTTTCGTCGTTTCTTTACCATACTTGCAATTGGTCATATGATTTGTACTTTTATCCCACTTTTTGTCTTTAGCACTGAATCCTTTACTGAACCGCCTTATGGTCTAACTATAGTTGGTCAGTATATCATGAAAAATATCATTATCGTTATGGCATTAGTTATTTTGCTGCCAGAAAGAGTAAAAACGCCAGCATAAAGTGGAGCAAGTTTGATTCCAAAAATCAAACTTACCTAACTTTTTATTCAAAATTCGCAATAGCATTTAGTTAAAAAAGTAATTTGATTAAATATACTTAATATGACCATGGTTTACTACATTTACTGAAAAAATAAACTTTTGAATACATGAGCCAGAATATTGATTTTTATTGGATTCAGATCATTCAAACTTTGATTGTAATCGTAATCTGGATCATTATAAGGTTAGTCTTAATCAGAATTATTAAAAGACGATTTATAATACAGCAATTTACTTCAATGCGGAAAAAAATTGCTTTAAAGAGTTCATTTACAATTTTAAATTTAGTCGTTGTTGCTATCCTTGTTATTATCTGGAGTATTGATCAATCTGATATCTTATTATTCTTCTCTTCAATAGTAACAATCCTTGGCGTAGCTTTTTTTGCGCAATGGTCTCATCTATCAAATATTACATCTGGAATTATCATATTCTTTAACACTGACACTAAAATAGGAGACCATATTCAGATTCTTGACAAAGATTTTGATCTGGAAGGACAAATTTATGACATTGGTTCCATTTTCACTAAAGTGAAAATTAACGACAATGAAATGATCTCTTTGCCTAATAATATCCTTTTACAAAAAGCCATTAAGATAAAATCAAACGTTTAATTAGCTGTTTATTTTGCGAATTTCGCAAAAATGGTTTGTTACTTGTGAAATTCAATTTATAGTTTTAGGAAGTTCAAACTACATTTGAGTCATAATTTCAAGTATATTACTTGATGTGTAATTATATCAAATATGAAAAATGGACTTTTAACTTTTGTTTTGTGCTTTGTAACCACAATTGCTTTAGGTCAGAATTATATCGATCTGGCCAAATTCGATTATGCTATTTCGTCACCAAGTAGTTATGACACAAGCACAGCTGAAGTAAATCTGAGAGAGATGAATGGTGACCTAACTATTCCGCTTGTTATTAACGACAAATCAACCTTTTTAACAGGCCTTAGTTACGAATTGACACAAGGCTCTTTTAATCCCTTTCGCGCTAAAGAATCAGTTACAGGAATTACATTGAAAACCGGGATAAATATCAAACACAACGATAAATGGTCAGGGACTTATATGTTATTGCCAAAAATTTCTTCAGATTTAAAGAAAATTGGAAAAGAAGATTTTCAAATTGGTGGTGTGGTTTTGATGAAATATACAAAGTCGGATCATTTCAATTACAAATTTGGCGTCTATTCTAATTCTGAATTGTTTGGTCCTTTTTTGGTTCCAATTATAGGTTTTTATTATTTAAGTCCAAATGATAAGTTCGAGTCCAAAGTACTCCTGCCATTGGCCGTTGATTTAAACTATTCGTTCACTAAACAAGCAAGAGTTGGCCTGAATTTTAAAGGTCAAGTGAGAACGTATAACTTAAATGTACCTCTATTTAATGAAAACGACAGATATTTAGCTAGATCTACTAACGACATTTACACCTATGTCCAATATGGTTTAAAAAACGGTATTAATTTGCAATTGGGTGCTGGAAGGTCACTGGCAAGATCATATCGTATTTATAATGAAACTGTTCCTTTTGCTATGCCCCTTGTCTATTTTGGCAATAAACGGTCTCAATTAAACACAGATTTTTCTGACAGCTGGCTATTGAAATTTACTGCTTTCTATCGGTTGAAAATATAATAAACTACTAGTTATAATCAAGAATAAATTTAATAGGACTTTTATCACTAGCAATCGACCGTTTATAAATTTATTAAACCTAGCAATTACATAAATCCATACATTATAGTGCAGTAATGCGAAAAGATTAAAACATGTTAATTCAGTTCAAAAATGGTCAAGCGTTAAAAAATATTTCACTTGTTTCAGTTAAGTATGGTGCAATCTTAGGGATATCCTACCTTCTCCTATCACTTTTAAATCTCCTCATCCTTGTTACACCAAACTATTCTGATTCTATTTTGAGTCTTTTAATTGTTAGCTGTTTGGCGATCGGTTATTTTTATGCCACAAAAAAAAACAACCCCAATTCCGATCCAAAAATGGAGGATCAATTAAATCCAAAGCATCTCACGGCAGCAATTGAATCAGTTCAATTCAGTCCTAAGGTTAATCTTTACCCAAACCCTATTTCAAATAAATTAAATATCGATATAGGCCTAAACAACTCTATTTTAGATATTAGAATTTTTGACACAAACGAAAAATAATTGCTAAAGAAATAAATCCTTCTAATGGCATAATTGATTTATCTCAACTTCAAAATGGTATTTATCTTGTACATGTAAACACTAAGTCAGGATTAATTACACGGAAAATAACAGTTATGCATTAGTTTACTTTCAACTTAAAAAAGTTGATGGAAGGATTAATCAAGTAGTTCTTACGTGAAAATGGATAAAAAAAAGGAGCTAGTTGCCAAGCTCCTTCAACTGTTATACTAAATTGTTCAATCCTTAGTATTTTGCTATTTTACTTACACTATAAAATTCTCCTGATTTCAATCTTATGATATATTGTCCAGTCTCGAGTCCAGATAAATCTACTATTGTTAGATTATTAGATGTTGAAGAAATATTAATGACCTCTTCACCTATTAGATTAAAAACTCGTATTTGGTCGACAGGTTGACCTGTTTCAAATTGAACTATACCTGACGTTGGGTTTGGAAACACGGAAACGGTTAACACCTCATCAGTATCAATACCTGTTGTATTAACGGGTGGTTTGCTATAAAACACATTGTCAATATAAACTGTACTGCTTCCACCAGGGTTTGCACTTAAAATTAACTGAGCAATATGACTGGTATTCATTAAGCCTGTAAAATCGCTCAATGGAATTTCATAAGTGATCCATGTGTCAATTGCTGGTGTTGTATAAATCAATTCATGTTCTGTATCATCTCCACCTCCAAAGACAGCATCTGCTCCAAAATCAACTAATTTGATTCTAAATTCTGTAGCATTTGGTGACCAAACATCAATGTGAAAAGTTTCCATTAGGCTGGCATCAATTAAATTTGAACCAGTTGTTTCTATTCCAACAAAATCTAATCCAGAATACAATTTTGTAGCATTTGCCATAATTGCAATGTCACTCACTGTGCCACTTGACCAACCTGTTTGCCATGTATCAACGGCAACATCAGTATAAGCATCACTAAACATAGAGATCACTAGATTTGCATCAACAGTTGGTGTTGGTGCTGGATTTATTGGTGTATTGGCTGCACCACCTTGCGGTCCAAAAGTAATATTGTCAAAGTAACAAAGGTTATCTGATGTTCTGCCTGCTAAATCAAAATCTGGGAAAACAACAATTTGATCATAGGTAATGCCTTCTGCAACCGTAAAGTCAAAAACCAATTCTTCCCATTGATTAATTACTGTATTGGCAACTTTAATTTCACCTAATGAAGCAGAGCTAGCGTCCACTAATTTTATTCCTACATCACTAATTACAGTTTTATATACCATAATTCTAATTTCACTCGTTGAAGGGTTCAAAGTAAATGTTCCAATATCTGTGCCATGCATAGATTCACAACCTGCCCAAGGTTGACCTCCTATTAATGCCGTAAAAGCAGCTACAGTGCTGGAATTGTTGATACCCCCACTAACAGGATTTGCAATAATTTGTAAAGGAGGAGGCGTTCCAGTATTTTCAAAAACTGTCCAGGTCCAAAGGTCCCCATTACCGCCAGTTTCAAAGTCTATTGGCGCATTTTGTCCAAAACTTAAGGCAGTTAAAAAAAACGTAATCGAGAAAAGGTAAATATTCTTCATGATGTTAAATTAATTTGATGAACTTCAAATATAGTTATAGTATTTTTTACAATAACTACTATGTCCAATTATTTTCTATTTCTACATCATTAACTAATATTCTTAATGAAAAATTCTGCTCAATTCTATTGACACAAGAAAATGGATTTAGAATAATATATTTATCTTCATCCTGTATGTTAATCTTTGAAAAATGAAACTATTTAGTAAAAAACGATTGAAAATAAAAGAAACTGGTTCTACAATAATATATTCATGGAGATCAATTAACATCTTTGAAATTTTTTTAGTTACAATGATTCCCGTTGCGCTCATTTGGGGTGTTGCCAGTTATTTTGGATACAAGGAAGTTATCAGCATAAAAGTTCTTAAAATGACGCCACAGGCAACAATTATCTATTGGTCAATTGTAGCGATTACAACATTTCATATTGTATTCAATCGTTCAGTAACCCTATCAATAACCAAAAAAACATTGAAATATAAAAAACGATTTATTTTGGGCATTTCTCGAATCGCAAAACGTTCCGATATCTCGAAAATTGACATAAAAAAACAACGTGACATTGCAGAAAGTGATGGTGATGGTGCAGACTTATCATCTTTTAACCTCAGAATATACTTGCATTCAAAACGACGAATTGTGATTAGAGGTTTATCAGAACCAGATTGTAAAACAATTTGGAACAGCCTAGGCCACCGTAAGAAATAACTTTGGTATTGAATCTTCCATTTATCTCAAACCCTAATCATTTCAAGTAATCACAACCATCTATATAACTATCAGTTTTTGAGGAAAATCACTCGATATTTTATAGAAAAGAATGACTGAATCAATAAAATTAAAGTTAAATTTATAACCCACATGAAGGTTATTTTAGTCGTCATTTCAATCGTTTTAAGTTCTGTTGCAGTTAATGGACAAGCTTTTTTGAACACCCCTATTCAAGGTATTCAAGGACAAGATTGGGTGATGGTTAATTATGTCGATTGGAGCATTGACAGTGTACATGATGCCAATTGCGGAACTAAGTCATATGACGGACACCAAGGAACAGACTTTGTCATTAAAAGTTTCACACAAATGGATAGTGGAGTTAATATATTGGCTGCCGCAGATGGTGAAGTCATATTCATTCAAGATGGTTTGTTCGATAGAGAAACAGATGGAGATGTCACTAAACTACTTGGTAATTATATCGGCATTAAACATGCAAATAATTATTTCACCTATTATGGCCATTTAAAAAAGAATAGTCTCTTGGTCTCGGTCGGAGAGAATGTGATAGCTGGCCAAGTTATTGCTAAGGTTGGTAGCAGTGGAAATAGTACGGATCCCCATTTACACTTTGAAGTATGGTATATAGTTTAATTCTTGTAGATCCGTTTTCTGGTAGCTGTGGCAATCCAAACGCCTTGTTCATAAGTCCAGAAACATATGACACTACCTTTGGGATATTGGATTATGGACTAACACATCAAAATAATTTAATGATTAATGATCTCCGAGAAAGGCAAATAGATGAACCGCCTTTTATCTATGGTCAAGATTCTGATTCTGTGATTAATTTTTGGGCACATATATATGGCGTTAGAAAGGGAAAAGAAGTGACCATTAATTGGAAAAACCCCTCAAATACAATGATCTCAACGTTTAGTTACTTCTTAGACCATGATTACTGGTACTATTACTATTGGAGCTATTTGGAACACCAAAATTTATCTCCTGGACAATGGAATGTTGAACTCATTTATGATGATAACAAGGTATTGGAACAAGCTTTTAAAATTGAAGAATACATTCATTCAGACACTATAATTGAGGTTGAGATTGACTATCAAAATATTACTGGCGATAATTCTAATGGATTAATAACAGATGAGACCGTTGAAGTGATTGACATGCTAGGACGACATCTTAATTACCCACTAAAATTAGGTTATAGTTCAGGGGTTTATGTATTTATTATAACCAAAAATAATGGTAAGCAATGGATCATCAAAAAAATAATTTAGCTTAGAGGTCTTGTCAGAAACTTTCTAATATCAAAAAATTAAAGTTTTCAGAATAAATTATATCTTTGCAAAATATAAACAGTTATTATGAAACACTTTTTATTATTAACTTTTCTATTATTAAACAATTTTATTTTTTGTCAAGGAGAAGGAAATTTCTGGTATTTTGGTTCAAATGCTGGTATTGATTTTAACAGCGGAACTGCAACTGCTGTAACAAATGGATCTGTAAATTCATTTGAAGGCTGTGCAACAATTAGTGATTCTGTTGGAACACTTTTATTTTACACAGATGGGGTGACTGTTTATAATGCAAATCATGCTGTTATGCCTAATGGAACTGGATTAGATGGGCATGACAACAGCACGCAGTCTTCTATTATTATAAGAAAACCTGGATCATTTTCAATATTTTACATTTTTACTACTGGACATGAAGGAAATTCTCCGGGATTGAAATACACTGAAGTAGATATGAGCTTATCAGGTGGGTTAGGTGACGTTACTTCAAATGTTAACCAGGCACTAACAACTCCAACATGTGAAAAACTTATAGCTATACGACACCTAAACGGAACTGACTTTTGGATTGTTGCACATGATTATGGATCAGACGAGTTTTATTCATACCTGGTCAGTTCGTCTGGTGTTTCTACCACACCAATAGTTAGTGCTGTTGGGGCTAACCTATCGACAACTCATATTAATACAATTGGTCAATTAAAAGCCAATAGATCCGGAACCAGGATTGCCAATGCATTATATAATCTTGGGCAAATTGAATTATTTGATTTTGACGCTTGGACCGGAATTTTAAGTAACCCTATTAATTTCACAACAGGAACAAATTGTTATGGTGTTGAATTTTCGCCTAATGGAGAATTACTATATACTACTTGGTCTCCAGGAACGGTTGCGCAATATAACCTTTTAGCTGGAAGTGGCAGTGCAAGTGACATACAATCGTCCATAACAACCCTAAGCGCTTCTTTATTTGATTTTATTACGGCCTTGCAAATTGGTCCTGATAATAGGATATACGCTGCAGTTGATGGTTCAAGTAATTTAGCTGTAATTTCAGACCCAGATATCTTAGGAACAGGATGCAGCTTCAATTTATCAGGCCTTAATTTAGGTGGTCAAACTTCTCAACTAGGGCTTCCAAATTTTCTAAATTCATTTGTGCCTACGACTCAATTGGTATTTACCATTTGTGAAGGTGATACTTTATTAATATCCAATGATAATAATTCAGTGTTTAACTGGGCAGATTCAATCGCCCCTACAACTATTATAGCACAGACTTCTGTTTTGCAGGTATCACCAACAGTTAATTCACATTATATTTTATATGGTGATATTGATACAGTGACCTATACAGTAAACGTCAGTCCGTTGCCTAGCTTTACGCTTGGAAACGACACTACAATGTGTTATGGTGGAAATGTTTATTTAAATCTTAGTTGTCCGAATTGTGCTTATTTATGGAGCAGTGGCTCCACCTTACCAGCAAGCAGCTTAACTACAGGAGGAATTTACTGGATAGATGTGATTAATGAATGTGGTACGGTAAGAGATAGTATAATCGTAACGGTTTTTGAAGATTCACTGGTTAGTCTTGGGCCTGACACTACTTTATGTGATGGGGCTACTTTAACCCTTGATGCTTATTCATACAATTCAAATTATCTTTGGCATGATAACACAACAGATTCTGTTGCTCAAATAACCTTACCAGGTGTTTATTGGGTTGAAGTTACGGATTCAATTGGTTGTGTTGATATAGATACAATTAACATCAATTATGACCCTTTACCGTCTGTTAATCTTGGTAACGACACTACATTGTGCGCTGAACAAACTCTTGTTCTAGATGCCTCTAACCCAAATTCCATTTATTATTGGCAAAATAATGCTTCTAGCACTACTTCAATTTTTGATGTGACAAGTTCTGGAACATATTGGGTACTTGTTGAAATGAATCTCTGTTCAGCTAGTGATACCATTGTAGTAGACTTTTTTGAAATAGACACCAGTTTATCAGTATCTGGCGTCACTTTAACCGCCAACCTAAGTACAGCGCAATACCGTTGGTTAGATTGTGAAAATAATTATGCAATTATTCCTAACGAAACAAACCAAAGCTATACCGCAACTTCTAATGGTAATTATGCAGTAGAAGTGACGGAAAATGGTTGTACTGACACCTCAGCATGTGTAATTATTTCAACTGTAGGCATTGAGCAAACAAAGATTGATCAAATCAACATTTACCCAAACCCTACAACTGGACTAATAAACATTAAACTAGGTCAGTTAAAAAATGTCTCAATCAGGATATTTGATATCACTAACAAGTTAGTTTATGATGCAGACCGTATCAATTCAACTTCGCATCAACTTGAATTTAATCAGCCAGCTGGGGTGTATTTTATTGAAGTTGTTTCGGAAGGTAACACTAAGCGAGTGAAATTAATTGTTGAATAGTCCGGTCCCAAATCGGCTTTGTCGCATTTGTTTCATTAAAATCCAAAAATACGAATTAATTCAAGTTTCAAGCAGCCAATGATTTAAAAGATTTAAACATAGTGTTATGTTGATTTTCCATTTGATTCTTCTTTATCATCCTTACTATCTCAATACCTGCTAAAGTTCTTCTAGCTGACTCAAAATTCTTAAATCCTAAGCCTTGTTGTATTCGCCATTTGATAAAGCGGTGGTCTTGTTCAATGATATTATTAAGGTATTTACATTTCCTAACTTTGATTCTTGATTTGGTAGCTAAAGCTCTTCTATTATAAACCCAAATGGCACTTGAATTAGAGCCACTTTTATCAATATTAATCACTTTTGGTTTACCATTGTTTTCAATGGCTTTTGATTAAGAAGCTTTGAGCTGACATGCGTTGACGTCTTTTGGTTAAGAGAAAATCAATGGTATTTCCTGCTTTATCAACAGCCCTATAGAGGTAATGCCAAACACCTTTAACTTTGATGTAGGTTTCATCCATTCTCCAACTTTTGCCGACAGGCTTTTTACGCTTTCTAAATTCAGCTTCAAGAAGTGGTGTAAATTTAAATACCCAACGCTGAATTGTAGCATGATCAACTTTAACTCCTCTGATTTGCATGAGTGCTTCAATGTCTCTATAACTCAAACTAAACCTCAATTTAAAATAAACAGCTTGAAGAATTATTGCCTTTGGAAAACAGTGACCTTTGAACATAACTTTTTGTTAGCCAATATATAACTTTTTGAAATTTTGAGACTTAGATGCAACAGAACCGGTTTGAGTTATGTTTGATTCATACAACTAAAAATAGGGGAAAATAAATTATCGAAACTGGACACATTTTGAGAATATGTTCAATTATTTTAAAATAATGAACATATTATTTGTTTCTGTCAAAAACTGGACATATATTTGCTATATGTTCAAATAATCAAAAAAAGTGAACATATAAAGCCTATGTTTGATCGAAACAAACCATATAACGACTTACCTGAACTACCTATTTCAGAGGAAATCATTGATACGGAAATCCTAAAAAAAATGGGGAATAACCTCTCGTGCATTAGCAGAGCTCAATAGAAACATCCTTCGTATTCCGAATCCGTCAATGCTTATTAATACGCTTGCGCTGCAAGAAGCGAAAAGCTCAACAGCCATTGAAAACATTTTCACAACTGAAGATGAACTTTATAAAGCTGTGTCGGATTCGGTAAAAGAAAATGAAGCTAATCCGTCAACCAAAGAAGTATTGCGTTATCGGGAAGCCTTGTGGGGCGGCTATAAAACCCTACAGGAAACCAAAGGATTTACAATGGATACAATTATTAACGTATTTCAAAAAATAAAAAACACAACTCAAACCATACGTCCTCCACAATCTCAAACCGTAATCAAAAGAGGACAAAGTGAATTGAGACCTGGAGAAATCGTTTATACGCCACCAAGAGGAGAAGGCGTCATCCAACAAAAACTGGATAATATGATTCAATTTTTGAACGAAGACCACTCGGTTGATCCACTCATAAAAATGGCAATTGTGCATTATCAATTTGAGGCCATTCATCCATTTACAGACGGAAACGGAAGAACTGGGCGTGTCATCAATTTACTGTATTTAGTTGATCAAAAACTACTCTCCCATCCTGTTTTATACTTGAGTAAATACATTATTGAAAATAAGGATGATTATTATTACAATCTCGCAGCAGTAACGCAAAGGCAAGCGTGGAAACCGTGGATAATCTACCTGTTAACAGCTGTAGAAAGTACTGCTCTACGAACCAATCAAACCATTGATGAAATTCTTGCGCAAATGGACGCGACTTATGAATTTGTAAAGCAAAAACTAAAATGGTACAGCTTTGAATTGAACCAGGCCTTGTTTTCTCAACCGTATATTAAACAAAAATTGGTTGGTGAAATCGCAGGTGCTAAAAGTAGAACAACATTGACGAAGTATATGAAAGCTTTGGTGGATTTGGGGGTTCTGTCGGTTAACGCTGATGGGCGTGAGGTCTTTTATGTTAATAATGATTTAGTTAGAATTTTGGAGGGGTGAAGAACTATTCTATTAACACCAACTATCTTAACCCGCATTATTCATCATGCATGTAAATTACAGGGTATACGATTTTCAAATTTCAATTTATCGGTATAATATGATTTGAGCCTCTTTTTTGTTCTACTATTAAAAAAACAAGTACTTACTTTCATTATTTTCACTTCAAAAACAGTCATTTTTAGCGACAAGACGTACCTCTTCTAAGGTTGCTAACTATTTCTAATGAGCAACTGGACATACAATACAAAACTGGAGACTCAGTTAAGCTATGCTGCTAATTTATGATTATTTATTTCTAATTCAAATTCGTTAATAGTTTTATAATTTAATGCCGAGTGTCGTCGGTTCCTGTTATACCACGTTTCTATCCATTTAAAGATTGAAAGCTCTGCTTCAGAAAAATGGCTGTAATTATTTTTATACACCCATTCAGTTTTCAGGCTCTTAAAAAAACTTTCGGCCACTGCATTGTCCCAACAATTTCCTTTTCGACTCATGCTCTGTTTGACTAATTTATAGCTTTTAAGAATGTTTCTGAAGGTTAAGCAAGCATATTGACTCCCTCTGTCAGAATGAAAAATTAATTCATCTTTAATCGGTCTATTTCCTATAGCCATATACCATGCTCTGATCACTGTTGATTCAGCAGTCATGTCTTGGCTAACTGACCATCCAATTACTTTTCTGTCATATAAATCAATAATAACAGTCAGATAAGCCCATCCATTTGATGTTTCAATATAAGTGATGTCAGATACCCACACTTGATTCTTTCTTGAAGTTGAAAAATTTCTATTTAATAAATTTGGAGCAATGGGATAATTATGGTTTGAGTCAGTGGTAGCTTTAAACTTACGTCTTCTTCTGGCCTTAATTCCAATTCCCTTCATCATTCTCCCTGTTCGGGACCTAGATACTTTATACCCTCTTTTTTCTAATTCAACAGCCATTCTTGGTGCACCATAACTTTGATGGCTTTCTTCAAATATTTCTTTTATTACCGACACAATATTTTCATTTTCTAACCACATTTTTGATGGTCCATTTTTTAACCAATGATAATAACCACTGCTACTCACCTTTAAAAGTTTACAGTAGGTCCAACAATCAATTTCGCCAATGATATACGTTAACGCTTTAGATAATATTTTTTCAGCATTACAAAATAAAAGACTATTTGACCGCTTTGGCTTTAATTTACCTCGTAGACCAATTGCAGAGGGTCAAACTAAAACAGTTACTTGTTTTGAAAAATGGGAATTTGATTGTACTTGTTCAGATTGGGTAAATAAAAAAACTGGTGAAACTTTAACAGGTTATAGTTTGCCTCCTCAGCTAGCTCATTTGTTGGAATATGGAATAGATATATGTAGAGAATAAATACTATTTATCTAATAGATTTGAGCTTCCCTTCTTGCATTTCAAATTTAGAGATCACTTCTCTTTAATATCTTTAATTCGATATAATTTAGAAGCATGATATTCACTTAATTTTTCTAAACTAAATGAATCTTCTAAAACAATTTTAAGACTATCATTTGAGACCAGAATCTTATCATTAATGTGAAAATCTTTAATATTTGTATGGAGTTCAATCTCTTGATCGTTTGCTAACAATTTATATTTGTAAAATAAAAGACCACCATTCCAACCGTGAAAAAGTACTTTTATGCCATTTAGATTTTCATCTTTTTTTATCGCATTGAATAAATAAAGTTCATCAGCTTCTTGCAATCTTTCTCCAAGACCAATTGTATTTGCTTGAGATTTACCAAACATTATTAAGAACGGATATATTGAAACCAAAATAACCATAGAATATTGCTTGATTTGATCCGATTTATTTTTAGAGCCTAATACTTTTTTGATGAAAAAGTGAATCGAAAACCCTGAAACTAAAGCTAAGTATGGGAAAATAGGCATATCATACCACTGAAGCTTAGTTAAAGACAATGTAATTATTAGTAAATAAGATACTACAAGCACAAAGGTACTAAATAGAATAGTATACTTGGTGTTTTTATTTATATGGAATATTAGTATTGATCCTAGAATAAAGAATATAATCCAAAATGAAAAATGTGAGCTAAATAAATTATCTAGATAGTAAAAAGAGCTTCTAGAATGAACTTCAAGCGCATTAAAAAGTCTTCCTGCGTCATTAAAAAATATTTTGCTAAGGTACCCTGGGCTTTCAATTTCTCTCAAATAAATAATACTTACGCTGGAAATCAAAAAAAATAATAATCCGAAAAGAAAGATTTTATTTACAACGAATTTTTTGAACTTCTTAAAATAGATAAGAATGAAAATGTATGCAGGTATAAATAGAAAAGCAGCGTACAACTTTGTATTAAAAGCTAAAGTAATAAAGATAAAAAATATCAAAACATTACTCTTTTTATCATTTAAAATAAACCCTATAAATGAGAGATTTGTGATTAATAAAAAAAAAGTTAACAAAGAGTCAGAATCAGCAGTTCTTGCTGTATGATAACCTATAAAACCAGTGGAGGTAAGCAATACAAGCGCCGAAAGCCAAGCCAAAATATACCCAAAGTATTTAGCAGTAAACTTAAAAATAAAAATTATTGAGAAACAGGCAGCTAAGGCAGACGGTAAACGAAGTGATAGCTCATTATATCCAAATATTTTTACAAATAAAATTTGTAACCAGTTGGTCAAAGGCGGCTTTGTATTATACAAGTCGGGTTTCCCATTATAAGAGAATGAGAAATAATCTCCACTCTCTATCATTTCATAAGTATTTACCGCAAACATTGATTCGTCCCACCATCTCATGTGAAAACTTCCTAGTTTAAGAAAAACAACTAAATATATAACCCATAAGAGAATAAGGTAATGAACTATAATTGAATAATTTGACTTTTTTACTCCCATTGATTTTAATCAAGCTCCTTGAATTACGGCAATTTTTAGCAAAATAAAGATAAAATTCATAATTACACATTACTTGACTTCCTTTTTTGTCTAGTTTCAGATTAGCTGTTAACAACCAAATAACCGTATGAATAGTCCCTAACGAAAGATTATTACTTTCTATTACAGAATTGAAACTGGAAGATATAAGTTCAAATGGTATCTGTCTTTAATTTAATTTTTTGATTAATTTAGTTGCTAAAATCGAAAAAATAACTACTTTAAACAATGAAAATTTAAAGTTAAACACATCTTATACAAGATGATACGCGGAGAAAAATATGACCTGAACACTCCTTTCAAAACAAAGTAAGGCATACCTAAAATTAAAAAATATGAAAAAATTAAGTCTAATTATCCTGCTGACGTTGACCATGTCCTTTAATGTGATTGCTCAATTAAAAGTAATTCCTACAGGATCAACTATTATCGGACCTGGAAGCCCTAACACATTATATAATTTGAGTCTTACAGATGGCGCGAAAGGTGGGCTTTGGCAAAATAGAAATAATGAATATTTCAGAGCAGGATGTGTTAGTGGAGGAGTCATTATAGGATCCTCTGCTGATCAAATTGATTTTTGGTATTCGTCTACAACTGGGCACAATAATCTTGTAGGTCAATCTTTTAACAATAGTTCTGACCTTCGTTTGAAAACTGAAATTGAACCCCTTGAAAGTGGCTTAGATATATTAAACACTCTCAATCCTTACTCTTATTATTTCAAAACAGATATTGAACAAGGGAAAAAATCTCTTCACTATGGATTTGTTGCTCAAGAAGTTAATGAAATTTTACCCGCTTTAGTAGACACGTCAAGAGGATATCTTACATTAAATTACATAGAAATCATTCCCTTTTTGGTGAAAGGAATAAAAGAACAACAAGAAATCATTTCTAATCAAGATTCTATAATAACGAATTTGGAAAAAACAATTAATTCTATTAAAGCAAAAATAGAACCAGAAACCCAAAGTATTAATAATGAAGATTTAGGTTCAAAAGCTAAATTGTATCAAAACAAACCTAATCCATTTAAAGAAACAACTTCGATAAACTTTGAGTTGCCAAATGAATATTCTTCAGCAAATCTTATGATATTTGATCTCAGGGGAACATTGATAAAATCATACGAAATCAGTGGGCAAAATAATGGAGAGGTTATTATTGAAGGAAGAGAATTAAAAGCAGGCATGTACCTTTATTCATTATTTGTTGATGACATTGAAGTTGATACTAAAAAAATGATTTTAAACAATTAAGATATGAAATATATATTTTTAATGGTATTAATTCTATTTGCAATTAATACCAGAGCTCAAGTTCCCTCTAACGATAATCATTGGGAAATAATAGAAGATTGGAATTTTAAAACAATGTCAGCAACTGCATTTGCAAATGATTGGCATTCTAACCCATGCATTAAAGCACGAGATCATGGTAACGGATATTTAGAACCACAATTCTATAAACCTAATAATGTTAGTTTATCCAGTTTGGGACTAAAAATTGAGGTAAAACAAGAAAACGTATTTGACAAAGCTATTTGCTACCTGCCTGATAATCATGTTTTTTCAGATGGGAACGAAAATTTAAGGCAATTTTATTATACATCTGGTTTAGTTGAGACGAAAGATTCTATTAAGTTTGGGTATATGGAAGCACGAATCAAATTACCATACGGATATGATTTCTTTCCAGCATTTTGGACTTTTCGAACTCCGCATCAACCACTAGGGTCTAACGCAGCAGAAATAGATATTTTTGAAATGTTACCTAGTTCATATATCTCACCAACATATCCTAACAACAATAATATCCAGAAAACAAATTATCATTTGTGTTATGCTGGATGTCCAGGCTACAATGTAAACCATGTAATAACTGATTATACCCATTATCACAAATACGCCGTTGAATGGAGTCCAAATAGAATTATTTGGTATACGGATGATGTTCCTATCAGGGTTGTATATGGCCACGGTATAAACAATAATTATGTAAAAAATTTAATTAACCTAGCATTAACTCCATTCGTAGCCTTAGATGGCACTCAGACAACATACCCTTCAAATATGATGGTTGACTATGTAAGATGGTACAAATTGAACACTGATTGTGAGATAGTTATTAATGATTGTGTTTTCAATTTTGCTGCATACAACCCTACTGTTAAAAAAAGTGTTACGATAGGTGGAACTAATTGTACTAATGTTCAGCCATCAAATACAAATATAGTAATAAGAGCCACAGATTATATTTATCTAGATGGGCATTTTGAGGTGCCGCTAGGTTCAGAGTTATATCTTGATGTTGACGATTGTTATTAAATATATTCGTAGCAAAAGTCCGGCAAGTTTTCTATTAAAGTTGGTTTTATAATTGCATAAAAGTATGAAGTAAAATCTTTACAGATAAAGTGATTTATTAAAAGATCAATTGGCAAAGTATAATAGTTACATAAGTAGAGAATAAAATCTATAGAAACTATTGTACTTTGGCCTTAAAAAGCGACAGTATTCAGCGAAGAAAAAACCAATGTAAATAAGCAGAATTGACAGTAGAATTGACAGTTAAAAACAAAAAAGCCTAATAACCAGAAGGTTAAAAGGCTTTCAGTTGTCCCACTAGGGCTCGAACCTAGACTCTTCTGTACCAAAAACAGACGTGTTGATCCTTCGCGATACGTTATCGCTCTCACCATGGGACAATTTTGATTTTACCTAATGGGCAATTGCGAGTGCAAATTTACGATTGAAACAAGGTGTTTAGGATAGTTAGGAAGTAATTTATGATGTTGTTATGGTTTGAGTATAGATTTGTATAAGCGGACCAAATTCTGTCCCAGATATTGGCGCTTTATTAGAGATTATATAATTGAATACGAATTGTGCAACAGAAAACATTATATTTATTGACTTTAAACACGATTAATATGAAATATATTTTAACTTTCCTCTTGGCCTTAATATTTTCCACTTCTATTTTTTCTCAAAATGAATTAAAAGAAGAGGTTCAGAAAGATGCAAAATTTATATTCGAACTATTAACTAAAGCTGATTCTATTTCTTACGAATGCTCCAAAAGAGCCTCTTTTGAAGCTATTATCAGTGAAGCCTCAATGTATTATGACGAAAGAATCATCTACTATTCCAACCATGATAAAGCAAATAATGGATTATATGAAATAGGCTTTCCTAAAGAAGAAGGGTATGAATATTCTAAAGAACACTTTTTAACCTTTTTAAAAAAGCAGTTACAAGATCCTATATTCGAATTAAGCGCCAAAGCTGACCATTATAATTTGCTCTGCGAACAAATATCAAGCAATCCCGCCATTGATAACGAGGATGAAATTCGACAAGTAATATCAGTGTATGATAATTACAGTATTTTGAACAATTATTATTATTCTATATTAGGTCAAATTGATGATTATTCTGGAGCTATTAAATCACTGGAGCTATTAAATCAGCTATGCAATATGATGGCAATAATGTTAGCTGTGAAGATCTACGTATTGCAGCAACTAATTGTGATGAATTTGATCTCTTGATAAGCACTTTTATGAGCCACATAGATACAATAAACAAGCAGTTTTATGACCTTCCAGAAAAGCTTCAGAATTTAGAAATAAACTATAGCCATGAAGAAGTTCCTTCAGATTCTGAGGATGATACAGATGCTGAAAAACTCTCGAAGGCAATGGATAGACATGATATTGCTTTTCTAGGAGATTCTTATTTATTTTTTAATAGCTATAAAGGATTTAGAACCAAACTTACTCAGAAAGAGGTCAACCGTTTTATGATTCAGTATAATGAAATAAATAGCGATAATTTAAGATATTTTGTAGAAAATTGTTTAAATATGAAAAAATGTAATTAAATCTAAAAATTTAGTGACCCTAATTCCGGCCCCACTCACCCTTCGACTTCGCTCAGGGGTCGTTTCAGAAACCTTGACCCACAAAAAAAGCCTCACCGTGAGATGAAGCTTTTGAAGTTGTCCCACTAGGGCTCGAACCTAGACTCTTCTGTACCAAAAACAGACGTGTTGCCAGTTACACCATGGGACAATTTGCGTATTGTCTTAACGACAATTGCGGTGGCAAATTTACGGTTATTTTTATTATTTCAAATAATAACTTCTATTTTTTTTTCTTCTTTTTACGTTTTCTTGAAGCAGATTCTTCGTCGAAGCGTTGAATTTCAGCCATTACTGCTTTCCAATCTCCCTCCTCCTCTTGCTTAAAGGCTAATGTTTCTTTATAATCTCCTTTCGTAATTTCAACTATTTGGATTTTCTTACCAACGTAGGATTCAATCTCTTCCAGCAGTGGCATTTCATCTGGTGCACAAAAAGATAAGCCAACACCTTTATTAGTTCCACGTCCTGTTCTACCAACCCTGTGAACATAATTTTCAGCTTGTTCAGGAAGGTCGTAATTGATCACAATATCAACTCCGGGCACATCAATACCTCTGGCTGAAACATCTGTTGCAATCAATAATTTTAATTCACCTGACTTAAAGTCATCCATTACACTTTTTCTATCTTGTTGCTCTTTATCTCCATGAATGGTTTCAGCATCTATTCCAACACGCTCCATGGCTGAACATACTCGCTCTGCTCTGACTTTTGTTCGGACAAACACCATAACTTTAGCATCTGGTTCCTCTTTAACCAAACGCTCTAAAAAGAACCGCTTATCCTCCATTTTAATAAAAGCCACCGAGTGCTCTACGTTCTTAGACACTGGATCTTTAGGCGAAATTTGAATATGAATGGCATTCCCTCTGATGATAGAATAAGCCATTTTTTTAATTTTCTTGTCTATTGTAGCAGAGAAAAATAATGTCTGCCTATCTTTTGGTAAAAACTTGATGACATCATTAATATCTTTTACAAACCCTAAATCAAGCATCTGATCTGCTTCATCTAGAACTAGAGTTTCCACTCGGTTTAAACGAATATGACCTTGGTGAATAAAATCAAACATCCGACCAGGCGTGGTTACTAAAACATCAATTCCTTTTTCTAGCGTCACAATCTGTGCGTCTTGCTCAACACCACCGAAAATACAGGCTGTCTTCACTTTTAATTTGGCACCAATAGTGTGAAAAACTTCTGTGATTTGTATAGCTAATTCCCGTGTAGGAACCATAACCAAACATTTAATGCCTTCACTTCGTCTAGATGTTTTTTGCCGTTCGATCATATCCAAAATTGGAATAACAAATGCGGCTGTTTTACCAGTTCCTGTTTGCGCAATCGCTAGAATATCCTCACCCCTTAAAATTGGAGAGATGGTTTTATATTGGATATCAGTTGGACGGATCATTTTTAAATCGATCAAATTGTCCTTGATATAATCAGAAATTGGGTAATCAAAAAACTTCATGCTGCGAAGTTAGATAAAAGTGGGTATATATTCTGGTTTTAAGAAATCATTTTAAATGACAGTTAATTAAGATTGCATTTTATAGCTTACCACTATGCGCCCCTCGGCTCCGCTCGGGGTGCATAGTTCAGTTTTTTGACAAACCCGTTGATCGAGCGAAGCAGAGAGCAACAACCTATTGACAAACCACCCGTTGATCGAGCGAAGCCGAGAGCAACAACCTATTGACAAACCACCCGTTGATCGAGCGGAGTCGAGAGCAACAAACCCCAAAACTCTACTTTTTAGCAAACCACCCGTTGATCGAGCGGAGTCGAGAGCAACAAATTAACAAGACGCTAATCGAGCGGTGTCGAGAGCAACAATAGCAACAAAACCCATCTTCTCAATAAACTTCGTATATTTGCCCCCCAATTCACAGAATCATGAGCAGATCGGATAAAAATAAGCCACAAGGTAAACCTTCAGGCAGTAGAAAAGGAAAAACTGGTGAAACCGTTAAAAAGAAGCATTATAACCATACCCCTGGTAATAAGACGCCCAAAAGAAAAGGTGATCCATTGCCAAGTTTTGATGAAAATGTAAGGCTTAATAAATTCTTATCAAATGCTGGCATTTGCTCAAGACGCGAAGCTGATGTATTAATTGCAACTGGAATTGTTGATGTGAATGGTGTTACCATCACAGAAATGGGATATAAAGTTAAACCGGGAGACGAAGTGCGTTATGATGGCGCCTTAATTTCTCCCGAGAAAAAGCAATACGTTTTATTGAATAAACCAAAAGATTTCATCACAACAATGGACGATCCAATGGGTCGTAAAACAGTCATGCAATTAGTTCACAAAGCTTGCAAGGAACGTATTTATCCTGTTGGCCGTTTAGATAGAAACACCACTGGTTTACTCTTATTTACAAATGATGGTGATTTAGCTAAAAAACTGACTCATCCAAGATACGAGATGAAAAAGATTTATCATGTTGAGGTGAATAAAAACATCAATTTTGATGATATGGAAAAACTGATGTCTGGTGTAGAATTAGATGATGGCGGTTTTGTCAAAGCTGATCACATTGAATTTGTTCGGGATGGACGAGCTAGAGAAGTTGGTGTTGAATTGCATTCAGGAAAGTACAGAGTTGTAAGACGAATGTTTGAAGCGGTTGGGTATGAAGTCATCAAATTAGACAGGGTACTATTTGCCGATTTAACAAAAAAAGATTTACCTCGAGGCAATTACAGACATTTAAGCCCCGAGGAAGTAAGTTTTTTAAAGATGAAATAAGACTTATTCAAAAGAAGGCCAATGCCTCGTTTGGCACCAACCTCCTTTCAACCTATCAAAAAAACAATCTTAATTTTAATTACATTCCAGGTACTTCTGCATCATCACCAGAATTCAAAGATTTTCCTTCACGGCGTTGTTTACCTTGTGTCATTTTACCAAAATTATAATTGAATGAAACATAAATACTCCTTGACTCCCAACGTCTAGTTGAGGTCAACATATAATCTCCTAAATCATCACTGTTGAACGAAAATTGTCTCGTTTTAAATACATCATACACAGTGACACCAATATTTCCCTTGCTATTTAATACCCGCTTATTTAACCCGATCCCACCTCCATAGTTTGGGATAATCTCACCTTGAATAACGTCTTGCCTTGGAGAATATGACGCCCATATTTGTCCGCTAAATCCCTTCTGCATTTGCTTAGAAGCCCTAAGACTGGAGTTTACACCAATATAGTATAACCGTTTTCCACCTGTGAATTCAACCTCATCAGTTGATATTGCCCAAACACTTGTATTTGACATAATTCTTAAACCTTTAATAGGCGTATAGGTTAGGTTTAAATCTCCTCCAGACAATGTGCTTCCCCCTAAATTAGAATAACTGACAACCGATAATGTCTCTTCGTACGACAAACTTCTCCTAATCAAATTGGTAATCATTCTGTGATAAACTGTGGCATTGATGTTAAATTTTTTCCAGAATTTCAAATATGACAATTCATTTACATGAATAATTTCTGGTCTTAAAAATGGGTTTCCTCTGTTTAATGTTAAAGGATCAGAATAATTAGAGAATGGGTTTAGTTGATACATTTCTGGCCGATTAATTCGCTTACTATAACTCAGCTGAAACTCACCCTTTTTTTCAGTTTTATATGATAAATGTGCACTTGGAAATAATTTAAAGTAATCATTTTCAAAATTTTCATTCGTATTAACTAAGGTTGACATGGTCATGGTTTGCTCAGCTCTTACCCCAATTTTTGCGCCGAGCTTTTTAAATTGTCTGCCAATTGTAAAATAGGCTGCATAAGTGTTTTGATCGTAATCAAACCCATTATTTAGAGCAATGTCGGGTATTAAATCAGCATCACTAATCCCCGACTCTGAAAAGAAATTACTTAAGGCTTGTCGACCAGTAAAATGAAAACCCGATTCAATGGTTAATGAGTCATTAATTGGTAATGTATAATCCACCTTACCTAACAAAACAGAATTGTTATTCTCGTCCAATGTATTTTGATATGCAGTTAAATAAACTTGATCACTCTCATCATAATAATTATGAAATAAACGCTCATCTCCAAGTCTTGAACTTGTGTTGTAGTTTAGATCAAAATCTAAAGTGTGATCCGGCCGATTAAAGGTCTTCTGCCAACCAGTATTAATCCCATAATTTTCACTTGGAGAATCAATTTGTCCATTTCTAAAAGAACGGTAAAGCAAGTTGTCTTGGTTATCTACATTTTGATAATTTATATCTCGAGTTCCTAAATTGGAACCCCTACTTATGGTTCCTGAAAGATAAACTGTGTTTTTATCATTGATAAAATAGTCTAATCCAGCGCGGCCAAAATGTGACGTATTGACTCTTCCTCCTAAATCTTCTGTCCTTAACCTATCCCATAAAGTATCCCCCAATAAAATATTTCTAGTTTGATTACCTCCAAACCACGTTTCACGGTAAGAGTAATTATAATTTGAATAAATATTAAGTTTTGAATTACGGTAGTTTAAACCGACACCTGCGGACAATTTTGGTAAAGACCCATAACCAACACTTGTCATTGTATTACCAGTAAACCCCTTCAATTTATTCTTCTTTAAAACAATATTAATAATTCCTGACATACCTTCAGGATCATACTTTGCTGATGGATTGGTAATCAATTCAACTTTTTCAATTGATGCCGCAGGAAATTGTTTCAACAGTTCATTAGCTGGCATAGATGTAGGGCGACCATCAATTAAGATGGTTACATTAGCATCACCTCTCAACAATATATTGTCGTTTTCATCTACAGTTATTGATGGAATTTCTCGCATTAAATCTAATCCAGTCCCACCATTTTTAGCTAAACTTTGATCTGCATTGAATATCTTTTTATCCAATTTGACCTCTGAAAAGTTTTTCTCAGCAACAACCTCAACGTCATTTAATTTTTGTCCCAATTCTAAAACGATTGAGCTTAAATTAACATTAGATGCTTCTTTTTTTAATTCAATATTTGAAATATATCGAGTTTGATAACCAATAAATTTAATATCTAAATAGTAAACATCCATTGGCAATTTGTCAAGCTTAAAAGAACCATCAACGTTAGATATCGTTCCGTCAACCAAAGAAGAGTCTTTGGAAGAGAATAACGCTACTCTTGTAAATTCCATTGGTGTCTGATCTGACCCATCTTTAACAACCCCAGAAATAGACCCAGTTTGAGCAAACACACCTGAAACTCCTAAGACTAACAATACCGACAAAACACTTTTCATAGATTCTTTTTTGTAAAGTTAAAAGCAAAAAAAACGACTAAATCAGAAAATATGTTGGATGGTCGGATCCATAGGATGCAATCGATAGATTTCTTGATAAATGGACAATTTATAGTTTAAAAGATCGGATGAAAAATGACTAATAATTATTACCTAAGCCTTAATTAGATTCATTCTAAATAGTGCTTGTTAAATCGTATTACATCTTATACCTTTGCAAAAATAATATTACCGAATGAGTTTTAATGTTGATCAAATCCGAAGTGAATTTCCAATTTTTGACCAAAAAATAGGTAAGTTTCCTTTAGTATATCTTGACAATGGCGCTACAACCCAAAAGCCCCAAGCTGTTATTGATGTGATCACCAATTATTACACTAAGCAAAATGCCAATATTCACCGAGGGGTTCATCATTTAAGCCAAGTTAGCACGATAGCTTATGAGGAGGCACGAAATACCATTCAAAACTACATCAATGCTAAGCACAGTCATGAATGTATTTTTACAAAAGGTACTACTGATGGTATTAATTTGATTGCACACACGTTTGGTCGTGGATTATCTGAAGGAGACGAAATTATTATTTCGGCCATGGAACATCACTCTAATATTGTGCCCTGGCAGTTTCTTGTCGAAGAAAAGGGAATCGTTTTAAAGGTGATTCCTATGAACTTGAAAGGTGAGTTGGATTTTGAGGCATTCCAGGCATTATTGTCAGACCGAACAAAATTGGTTAGCATAACTCATATTTCTAATGCCCTTGGCACCATTAATCCAATTGAAGATTATATCAAAGCTGCACATCAAATTGGTGCTAAAATATTAATTGACGCTGCACAGTCTTTACAACATTTCAAAGTAGATGTTCAAGCATTAGACTGTGACTTTATGGTATTTTCAGGACATAAAATTTTTGGACCAACTGGAGTTGGCATCCTTTATGGGAAAGAAAAAGAATTAAATGTCTTGCCCCCATACCAAGGAGGAGGAGATATGATCAAAAAAGTCACTTTCGAAAAAACAACTTATAATGGGCTACCTCATAAGTTTGAAGCAGGCACGCCGAATATAGTGGGAGGTATTGCACTTGGTGCAGCCTTCAAGTGGTTATCCAAATTAGATTTGGCTGCAATTGTTGAACACGAAAATCAGCTTCTTGCTTATGCCACAGAAAAAATAAAGGCACTGCCAAAAGTTAAATTATATGGGGAAGCCAAAGCGAAAAGTGGCGTAATTTCATTTCTTATAGCTGATTTACACCCCTATGATGTTGGTACGTTATTAAACCAACAAGGTATTGCCGTAAGAACTGGTCACCATTGTGCACAACCAATCATGGATTTTTACAAAATCCCAGGAACCATAAGAGCAAGCTTTAGTTTATACAATAATAAATCTGATGTTGACGCATTAGTTACGGCATTAGAAAAATCAATAAAAATGTTATCTTAATCATGTCAATCCAGGATAAAGAAATAGAGATTATTGACGATTTTTCCATCTATGAAGATTGGATGGAAAAATATGAATATATCATTGAGTTAGGTAAAGACTTACCCTTAATAGCTGATCAACATAAAACTGATGACAACCTAATTTCTGGCTGTCAATCTAAAGTTTGGCTTCATGCGGACAAAAAGGACGGAAAAATTATTTTTACGGCTGATGGAGATGCCATCATAGCAAAAGGCATTATTGCCTTAATGATTCAGGTTTTATCTGAAGAAACGCCAGATGACATTTTAAACGCAAAATTAGACTTTATAAAAACAATAGGCTTACAAGAACACTTGTCGCCAACTCGGTCAAACGGTTTGGTGGCCATGGTCAAACAGATGAAACTATACGCGCTAGCCCTTAAAAACAAACAATCATGATATCAATAAACGACGAAAGTGTAAAAGCGGTTGAAGACAAAATTATTGCTTCATTAAAAGAGATTTATGATCCAGAAATTCCAGTTGATATTTTTGAATTGGGTTTAATTTATGAAGTCAAAATCAAGGAAGATGGCTTTGTTGATATTGATATGACATTAACCTCTCCAAATTGTCCTGTAGCTGAAAGTTTACCTGTTGATGTAAAAAATAAAGTAGAAACCATTGAAGAGGTTTCAGAATGTAAAGTCAACATAGTTTTTGATCCACCATGGGACAAAGATATGATGAGTGAAGAGGCTCAATTAGAGCTTGGTTTTTTGTAAAAAAGTTCTGTAAATTAATCTTTTACGAATCGTAAGACCTTAAAACCAGTATCCAATTTAACCTTAATTAAATATGTACCTGTTTCAAAGTGTGAAATTTCGATAGATTCTCCAACATTTAAAGATCCCTCGAATAATTGTCTTCCACTTAAATCAAATATTTCAATCCTAGAATTCATTGTAAGACCATACAAATAAAGCATATTGTTAGCAGGATTAGGGTAGGCATAAATAATTGATTCTATTTCCTCCATGGCGTTCCCAGGTGACAAAAAACATGAAGTTAAAATAGATGAGGGAAACCATGTTGCACCACTCTGACATACACCGTCATTTCCATTTCCGCTGTTGTCAGTTGCAATTGTTCCAGATGAATGGTCCATATTATAAACAGAAATCAACCCTTGAGTTGGACTATTAATCGTACAATCTTTCCATTTGCAAAGTTGTTCAGAATCTCTTGCAACATTCCAAATCCTTACTTCATCAATATTTCCATCAAAAAAATGGTCATTAAAGCTTAAACCTCCTTTATCAATTGCTCCAACAGAAAATGGCATATCAGTATCTAAATCAAGATCAACAGGAATTGTTATTGAACTTGAAAGAACACAGTTAACATATAGCATTAATTTTTCACCTTCTCGAACCAATGCTACATGATACCAGGTATTTACCTGAACATTGTCATAATATAGATGATAAAAATTTCCTCCATTTCCATGTATATTGGCATCCAGCTGCGTTGGTGCAAAATAACCAACTCTAATACCATAACCTGCATTACTTGGAGTTCCTACCGAGGTTTCCCCTTTAGATATAATTTTTGCACCTGAGCCAAATGATTCTCCGTAGAACCACGCTTCAATTGTAAAATCACTTGTGCCAAGATCATTTACATCACCCATTAGGATATAATCGTCATTACCATCTAAACTAGACATATAAGACGTCTGCGAATAGCAATAATCTATGTTTAAAATAAGCAACAAGACAATATAAGTATATTTCATAGCTAGGTTTTAAATATTTAGTAAAAATAACAAAATTTAGGTAAACCTTCTAGATAAATACTATTAATTTTGAGTTATAGTAATAATTTAATGCTAAAAATTAACTTTTTTTTAACCGGATCAAGATAAGTGTTAAAAATGTATAAATAAGAAAATTTAATCTTAAAATTTTTAAGCTTTTTAAAATCTGAAACCTTATTTTCGCAAGAAATCATTTCTAAACATCTGAATTGTGTCAATAGAAGTTAAAAACGTATTCAAATATTATGGTGAGCAAGCAGCATTAAATGATGTCAGCTTCAAAATTAATTCAGGTGAAATCGTTGGCTTTTTAGGTCCAAATGGCGCCGGAAAGTCTACCATGATGAAAATTGCAACCTGTTTTTTAACTAAATCATCTGGCACAGTTAAAGTTGCTGGATTAAATGTTGAAAACGATTCAATTGAAATTAGAAAAAAAATTGGCTACTTACCTGAACACAATCCACTTTATCTTGACATGTATGTTAAAGAGTATCTTGAATTTGTAGCTGGTTTGTATAAGGGACGATTAGCTGATGGCACAAAATTTAATAAGCGTGAACGGGTTACCGAAATGATTAACTTAGTGGGGCTTGAAAAAGAACAAAACAAAAAAATTGGTGCTCTCTCTAAAGGATATCGTCAAAGAGTTGGCTTAGCACAAGCCATCATTCACGACCCTGAAGTTTTGATATTAGATGAACCAACCAGTGGTTTAGACCCAAATCAGTTAGTAGATATTCGACAGTTAATTTTAAATATTGGTAAAACTAAAACGGTAATGCTTTCAACCCATATTATGCAGGAAGTTGAAGCAATTTGTGATCGAGTAATAATTATTAAAGATGGTCAGTTGGTTGCTGATGATACTAAAGCACAAATGCAACAGCAGGGAGATGCTAAACAAGTCATTTTCGTAGAATTTGACAAAAATTTTTCGAGAAATCAGTTGCGACAAATTCAAGGGGTCAACTCCGTTAAAAATGTTGACGGTAACCAATGGTTATTTTCATCAACCGAAGCTGATATCCGACCAGCCATTTCGAAATTTGCCCAACAAAACGATCTCTTAGTTCTAACCATGCGAATAGAAGAGAAAAGTATGGAGGATATTTTTAAAGCTTTAACTGGGAAGTAAGTTATTTCGACGACAACGTATCGTAAGCTAATCCAGCTTCTTCAACATCCGAATCATCTATATCAAAATCCTCATTCAATTGGTCAAATTTACTGTCTGCTGAATCTTTAGCATTTTGAAGTTGCTCCTCACTTACTTTTTCCATATCACGACTATCTCTAAAATAAAACAACGCCACAATTAGTAGAACTAAAACACCAGCTATCACCCATAATCCTTTTTTTACTTTCATAAATACTTATTTTATAAATTCAATGCCACAACAAAAAATGCCTGTAATATAAATTTATTGTCTCTCACTAAATTAATAATTTTTTGATAAATAATAAACTTAAAAAAAACTACCTTTGCCCTTCATTTTTTAACGTGGTTTAACCTGTAGTTGTAATGGGTAAAACAGACCGCTTTAATAATAATGTGAAAACAAATGAAAAGAACAGAAATTGCAACAATATTAAAAGAAGAGAAAATTGGTGAAACCATTAACATTAAAGGCTGGGTTAAAGCTTTTAGAGCAAATCGTTTTATACAAATTAATGATGGGTCAACTATCAATAATATACAAGCCATTATCGATTTTGAAAATACAGATGAAAGTATACTTAAACGTATCACAACCTCTGCAGCTATTTCTGTGGTAGGTCAATTAGTTGAGTCTGAAGGCAAGGGTCAAAAGGTAGAATTAGCAATTGATAACATTGAAATTTTAGGAGATGCAGATCCAGAGGAAGTCAGTAAGACTGTTATGCAGCCTAAAAAACATAGCCTCGAATTTTTAAGAGAGCAAGCCCATTTGAGATTTAGAACCAATACATTTGGAGCGGTATTCAGAATTCGTCATGCAGTTTCGTACGCTATCCACCAATATTTCAACGACAAAGGATACTATCATATTCACACACCAATTATTACTGGATCAGATGCTGAAGGTGCAGGTGAAATGTTCCGAGTGACCAACCTTGATCCAAAACAACCACCTCTAACTGAAAATAATGATGTGGATTGGTCAGAAGATTTTTTTGGTAAAGAAACTAACTTAACTGTGTCAGGACAATTGGAAGCTGAATTGGCGGCTATGGCCTTGGGGAAGGTTTATACTTTCGGGCCAACATTTAGAGCTGAAAATTCTAACACCGCGCGACATTTAGCTGAATTTTGGATGGTTGAACCTGAGGTGGCATTTAATGACTTAACCGACAATATGGATTTAGCAGAAGATTTTCTGAGTTATATCTGCCAATATGTATTAAAAAATAACACAGATGATCTGGCATTTTTAAATAATCGCGAAGAACAAGAACAAAAGTCTAAACCTCAAAATGAACGGAATGAATTGAGTTTAATTGAACGTTTAAATTTTGTAATTAATAACGATTTTCAACGAATTACATACACTGAAGCTATTGAAATATTGCACAATTCAAAACCATATAAAAAGAAAAAATTCAAATACCCCGTTGAGTGGGGAACGGATCTACAATCAGAACATGAGCGCTATTTGGTTGAAAAGGAATTTAAAAAACCAGTTATCATTTCAGATTATCCAGCCTCTTTTAAAGCCTTTTATATGCGTCAAAATGACGACGGCAAGACTGTTGCTGCTATGGATATATTATTCCCAGGAATAGGTGAAATCATTGGTGGATCACAACGAGAGGAAAGATTGGATATTTTGAAACAGAAATGTGCCGACTTTAATATCCCTGAAGAAGATGTATGGTGGTATTTAGACACTAGGAAGTTTGGAACCGCTCCACATGCTGGATTTGGACTTGGTTTTGAAAGAATGGTGATGTTTGTGACAGGTATGACAAATATTAGAGACGTTATTCCTTTTCCAAGAACGCCAAAAAAAGCTGAATTTTAATTCAACCCTAAAGACCTAAATAAAGCAAGATGAAAAACATTGCCGTATTTGCATCAGGTGGTGGTAGTAATGCTGAAGCATTGATTACTCACTTTACTAATTCTGAAAAAGGTAGAATAGCATTAATTGTGACTAATAATTCTAATGCAGGTGTCATTGATAGGGCTCAAAATCATGATATACCATTTTATGTTCTAGATAAAGATGAATTGGATGAAGGTGAATTTTCTGACGTACTATTGGCATTGGATATTGATTTTATTGTTTTGGCTGGATTTCTTAAAAAAATCCCGGCAGATTTGGTTTCAACCTATCCTAATAAAATTGTAAATATCCACCCTGCACTTTTGCCAAAATTTGGTGGTAAAGGAATGTACGGTATAAATGTTCACAAAGCTGTTGTTGAGGCTGGTGAAAAAGAGTCTGGCATAACTATTCATTACGTCAATACAAATTATGATGAAGGACAAATCATAGAACAACATAGAATAGCTATATTAAGTGATGATAATCCGGAAGCAGTTGCTAAAAAAGTACTATCTATTGAACATCAGTTCTTTGCGCCATGTATAGAGCGATTACTATAGATTTTATCATCAAACAAAACATTTTATAAATTACATCATATCCTTGAACTATGAAAATTGATTTAGTTGAAATTGGAAAAACCTTTATGATATTATTTGCAGTAATTGATATTGTAGGTTCAATTCCTGTTATTATAAAAATTAAAGAGAAGGCAGGTGATATCCATCCACTACGAGCCTCTTTGGTAGCGCTTGGATTAATGGTTTCCTTTCTTTTTGCAGGAGAATGGCTTTTGGAAATTTTAGGCGTTGATATAGAAGCCTTTGCTGTAGCGGGATCACTTATTTTATTTGCCTTAGCCATTGAGTTGATTTTCAATGTTGAGGTATTTAAAGGAGATGATAATTATGGATCTAAGATCGTAGCAGTTGTTCCTATTGCATTTCCATTAATTGCTGGTGCTGGAACCATGACAACTTTGATTTCGTTACGGGTAGATTTTGAAGCAATCAATATCGTTATTGCTGTTTTTTTAAATATTATTGTTGTATTCGTTGTTCTATCTTTAACTAAGAAGATTGAAAAACTCTTGGGAGAAGGCGGAATTGCGATTTTGAAAAAAGCCTTTGGAATTATCTTATTAGCAATAGCCGTTAAGTTATTTGCTGACAATGTTCAGCAATTATTTTAATCACAATAATTTATGAATTTGAAGGGAACGAATCTATATTTAGAAAAAGTTTTTAAACAAATTAAAACTCATATTCTCGTTTAAGATCATAAATATCTTTAATTAAATCGGCAATCTCGTCAGGATCTGTGCCATCATACATTCCTCGTATTTTTTTATCCGGATCAATAAGTACAAAATTCTCGGTATGGATAAAATCAGACTCATTTCCGTGGTCGAAATCTGGATCATTTTCATCTGGCACAATCATATAAGATTTTCTTGCCATGGTATATAAATCGACTTTAGTTCCAGTTAAAAACCACCATTTGGTGGGAATGGCTTCATAAGACAGAGCATAATCATATAATCTTGGAACGGAATCTCCTTCTGGCCAAACCGTGTGGCTTAAAAGCATTAACCAATTATCTGATTCAAACTCGTCCTGCACCCGCTTCATTTGCTGATTCATTATTGGGCAAATTGTTCCGCAAGTTGTAAAGAAGTAATTGACAACATAAATTTTATTATCAAGATCACTTTGTGTAATGGCATCACCATATTGATTGGTAAATTCAAAATCACCCACTGTATGACCACTTCTAACATGAATTAGTGAAGAATCAACTAATTTAGGATTAACATCATATGGGTTAATAACTGTCAATTTATTGTCGATTTTCTCACGATACTCAAGGGTATTTTGCACCTCTTTTTTTTGAGTGATCATATAACCTGCAATTAAAACACCTGCTAATAAAATTATTGAAAATCCAATCAATCTGGTCTTCATAGTTTATGACTTTTTTGCAAATTTACAAAAATCAAGTCTCCATTCACATGACATTGATCAGAAATGAATTAAAGTGACAATACTAATCCTAGTTTAAAACTTCTACCAGGAGCACTGATAGCTGAGGAAAATTGACGGTAATGCTGATCTAAAAGATTAGTGGCATAGAACTGACCTTTAATTTCATCAAAAATATCAACACTCAATTTATAATTTAAGGTCCACCATCTTGGGGTTCCATCAACTGTCGCTTCCTCTAAGTTATCTGGGCTTCCTCCATATTCGTTTACTGGTTTTTTAAAATTATAATAAGTATAAATAGAACTGTTAATTCTCTTATGATTATAATTCAATTCAACCTTACCAAAGTCTGGTGAAATATGAGCCAGTGGTGAAGCATCAGTTATATCGTACCCTTTGGTATAATTGTAGGTTGCAAAGGCATTTAATTTTTGATTAATCTTAGCTTTTGCAAAAACGCTAAACCCAAAAATATAAGCGCTGTTAGTATTGGTATTTGCTTGAATTTTTGTCATGGCACCATCAAAGAATATTGAATCTTGTCCGTTAATTGTAAAGTCTTTTCTGACAATTGCATTGATTAAATAGCTATAATATGCTGTTCCTCCTAGGGTTAAAAATTGTTTCCCTAAAATCCGTTCCAAAGAAACCTCTGCATTAACGACATATTCGGGCTTAAGGTTTGCATTTGGCACTACAGTGTTGCCATTATTTTCAAACACTTTTCCATAATCATCAATGTTTGGTGCACGAAAGCCAGTGGATATTGACGGTTTAATAATTGTTCTACCATCAGGTTGATAATTGAACCCAATATTTCCAGATGGCGCTCCTGTTCTAATCTCAACTGACTCAAAAGGTAAAAGAACTAAACTAGTATCTTCAAAAGTTGATGTGGCTCCAATAAATGAATATCGAAGTCCTGTTGTTAGCAATAATTTCTCACTGAACTGCTGCTTATATTCCAAATACAAGCCTGAAGACAAATAGTGATTAATGCCATCAGGGTATCTTGAAGTCTGAGTTATTTGAGTCTGAGTTAGGCGATTTTCAGAATAGGCCGTTGAGGTCACATCATTGTATTGTACTTCCACTCCATAATACAAGACCTTTGTTGAGTCAAATATTTTATTTAAATCCAAATTAAGACTTAATACATGAACGTCTTCTAATGCATACTGCATTTCCTCCGAATTAAAATCTCGTTGTACTCTGTCCTCATCAATGCGTTGATAGGCTAAAATAGCTGCACCATTATTTACCCAACTTTTATCGGCTGAAAATTTAGTCTTAAAAGAACTGAGCATCCTTTTTTGAGGTCCATAATACCATTCAGCATATCGCAAATCACCATTGCGAACCTCTGCCAACTTATCATACCTGTTAATGTTTGAAGATGTTGAATATTGAAAATTAAAAGTATGACTAACACGATCTGAAGGTTCAAAATACAATTTACCTATTAAATCGTCTTGTGAATACCCAACTCGCAATTGATTAGAAGGATCAGGATTAGCAAATGAGGAATCTTTTCCATCAAATTGGCCAACATAACGGGTTAATACCCCCCAGTCATCATACCCGTGAGCCCTATTCGATCCCATTTTATAATCACCAAATTCTGAATGCGTGAACCCTCCCAAAATACCCCACTTCTTTTGCCCAAATGATAGGTTTAAATGATGGATTCTACTTTGGTCGTTAGAATTAAAATAAGAAGAAGCCCCTAGCTTGTTTTTCCACTCTGTAGAATCCGCCAACTCAGGATTGATTGTATGAAAATGAATCACACCACCCAAAGCATCACTTCCGTATAACACTGAATTGGGGCCAAAAACAATTTCAGAATGAGATAGAACTGAATTGTCAATTGTGATGGCACTTTGTAAATGGCCACTCCGGTAAATGGCATTGTTCATTCTCACTCCATCTATCACAAGTAGAACTTTATTTGCTTCAAAACCTCTCATTACTGGACTACCACCACCATTTTGCGTTTTTTGCACAAAAACATTTCCTGTATTTTGAAGCATATCAGCACTATTTTGTGGTTTTTCATTAATGATATCTTCTCGACTAATAATTGTAATTTGATGTGGTTCATCATTAACATTGATCTCATCTCGTAATGGATGAGTAACATCAATAGCAGGCAAATACGTATTCATTGGGGTTAACAGGATGATACCATCTGGACCAATACTACCTTTGGTGATTGATAATGGATTATACTTTACATGAGTGCATAATAATCGAGCTGAATCTGGTAAACTCTCAATGTTTATTTTGCCATCATAGTTACTTAATTTATTGAACTGGCCCCATTCAACCTTAACTGATTCCACAGTTTGATTTGTAGATTTATTTATAAATGTAATATTTTGGGCAAAGGAAATAGAACTAATGAATATACTAATCGTGAAAAGTAACTTCAAGGATTGGTAAGCTCTTAATCTTGTAAAAATTGTCGAATATAATTTGGTAATATTTGAGTATATCATATGTTAATTCACGTCGTTTAGACGTATCTAAATCAAGCTCAGGTTTTTCATCAAATTTTGTGCCTAAGATAGCCAAAATTAATTTAGAATTTTCTGCCCCAATGTAGTTAGGGTGAGCGGGTATATATTTAGTAAACTTTCCTTCAAGCAAATCAAAATACTTTGCCTCTTTCTCAATCCTCGGAAAGAATCCTAAATGACGCGTAAATTCTAACAAAAACTGAAGGGCAAAATTAGCAGAATTATCTAATAGATCAAGTACTTGGAAGGCACTTTTCAAAAAATGATAAAGCTCCGGGTTATATTGTTCTTCTTTTACAGTGTGATGGATAACTTCATTGAGAAAAAAAACGATACTGGATTTAACAGGGTCGAATGGTATATTCTTATACATAACCTCAACCTCAACTGTGGATATTTTTCCCAATTGACTATTGGTTTTATAAAAGTATTCTAACTGAATAATTGCTAAAGGCGTTATTAAATTACCTTTTTTGTTCTTTCTTTTTGCTCCGGGATAAATAAAACTCTGTAAACCATGGTCAAGCGTGAATACTTTAACAATTAGACTTGTTTCTGAGTAATTGGTTTTCTGAAGAACAATTCCTTCGGTAACTAAATTTGCCATTAGTTAATCACTAATATTTTGGCCACATTTTTGCCCTTTCCCTCCTGTCTTGCCGACCAAACTAAATACACGCCTGACTGGACTCGCTCACCAGATAAACGATTGCCATCCCAAAGAACAGATCCTCCATTTGAGGCGGTTTGGTAAACCAAATTGCCAGAAACGTCAGTAATTCTTATAGCGCTTTCGTAACCGACACCTTCAATTGTAATGACTCCTGTATATTCCGGTCTGACAGGGTTCGGAAAAACTTTAACGTTAGAAAATGTATTATCTCCTGAAGTCAAATCACCTCGATAAGAAATCAAGCCTGATTCAGTTACGAAAAAAATTTCCCCTGATTCATAATCAATTTTTAGATCCAAAATGGAATTTGAGATCAAAGGACTGTTTGAGGCATCAAAATGATAGACTTCTTCTTTGCCATTAGGACTCATGCAGAAAACACCAGAGGCATCTGTTCCGATCCATTTTCTATTTCCACCATCCACCGCAATAGCGGTCACAGTAACCTTGTCGAAAATAGCAACAAAATCTGCTTTTTCATCATCATAAATGACAATTGTACTTGCATCAGCATCACCATAGCCTCCATCAAATAACGTTGCTGTAGAATACATTACACCAATACCATCTTCTGTTCCAATCCAAACTTCACCATCAATATCTTCAGTAATAGCTTTTACATTGACTGATGGCAAATTACCACCCCCTTCAGCTCCAGTCAAGACCACAATCCTATCATCCGTTGTGATATCATATGTCCCATTATCATCAAAGACAACCACGCCAAATTGATGAATAGCAACCCATTTATATCCTCTTGAATCAATCATTAAACGATAAGGAAATTTATTCTTGGCATCTGACCCCAAACTGAACGAATACCACTTCCCTTCTGGCGTTAACATCTTAAGGGGAAGAATGCCATAATTTGCCACCCATAAATTACCGCTATTATCGTATTTTAAGTCTGAGAGTATATGACTAAAATTACCTTGCTGTAATTCAAGCGGTGAATTAGTATAATTATATGACTCAACGATATCAGTGCCATTCTCAACTATTTTTAGCCCACCTCTTGAATAACTAGAGAATGCCATTTGATCAGTATTGTTTGGATTAATTGAAGCCGCAATCACATCCCAATTCGAAGTGTCTTGCATTGTTTCTGGGTGTGTTTCACTATTGATATTCGTCCAAGTTTCATCTTCAAAAACATAAACGCCTCTTCTAGAATAATTGTTTAGCAAATTATGTGTCAACCCACCTCCAGCAACCAGAGCCTTTCCTTTTTGGATATCCATTCTATAACAGCCATCTTGAAAAGGTGTATTTGCATATACTTGTTTATTATCTCCAAAAGCATCACCAGCTCTTGTTAAGCCATTATTCTTATCCGCAATCCACAGTTCATCATCATAAAAAACTGCCCCTACTGGTCTTAGTGACTGACCAAAACTATAATCAAAAATATTCTTAATCTGTTTTAATGTTTCGTCGTAAACCACAACACTACCAAATCTTGAAACGACCAAGTTATTATCTTGAACGGATAGCCTTTTAATGGTTACCCCATCATTATAAAAATTCAATAAGGTATCAGCAGTTAATTGATATAAAGTATCACTATCAAAAGCGGCAATGTCAAGTGCAAAAAATAAGTCTTCACCAAACGTTTCAATTTCATTGATCTTACCATCTATTAAATGCGCTGGTAGGTTTGTTTTTTTTGTCCAACTTGCTGTATTATTAAGGAATTCATCTTCTTGACTTGCTGTATAAATCCCTTGACTTGTGGCGACATAAAATGTATCATTATAAATGGTCATATCCATCACTTCAGGATTATCATATGGATAATATGTGTTTGAAACTTCTTCTCTTTCAATGTCATAAACCAGTAAACCAAGGCTTGTTGAAATATAAGCTACATTTTCATGAAAGAAAAAATTATTAACTGATTTACTTCCTGATATTAATGCCCGTTTTAACCAAGGAACGTTTATGATTTGATTCCCTTTAATTAAATCTAAATTGCCATTACTATATCCAATGAAGGCCACTTCACCATTACTCGACAAAGCGCTAATTCCTAAATCAGAAAGACCATTTGTACCTGTAAGTGTACTGATTTCATTAGAAATGAGGTTGTATTCGATAATTCCATTCTCAGCAGCCATTATAATCACATCTCCTAACTTAGTAACATTTACAGCTTCAAAAGATGAAAAATGAATTCGCCAGTTTTGCATCCCAATTTGGGCTGAAACACAAGTGCTAAAAAAGACAATGAGAGGTAATAGCTTCATAATATGAAATTGTAAAGTTAATAACTTTTCTTATTCAATTTTATTGCATTTTACTAATAATTATGTGGCCTCTGCTCTTTAAATTTATCCAAAAATAATTCTGACAACTTCCTCAATTTTGCCAGCCTCAAAAATTTGAATGGCATACTTTTTAGTGTCTACTTGTGTTTTAGATTTAGCTACAATAATTTTTTCAAAACCTAATTTTTCAGCTTCTGAAATCCGTTGTTCTAACCTATTAACAGGTCTAATTTCACCACTTAATCCTACTTCAGCCGCTAAGCAAATTGTATTTGGAATCGCAATATCAGCATTTGATGACATCACTGCACAAACCACTGCAAGATCAATCGCAGGGTCATCTACTTTAATTCCTCCAGCAATATTAAGGAAAACATCTTTTGCCGCTAACTTAAACCCACAACGTTTTTCTAAAACTGCCAAAAGCATATTTAGTCTACGTAAATCAAATCCTGTTGACGACCTTTGGGGCGTGCCATAAGCAGCAGTGCTTACTAGTGCTTGTATTTCAACTAGAATTGGACGAACACCTTCCAACGTGCAAGCAATTGAAATCCCACTTAAATTTTCATTATTACCAGAAATCAAGATCTCAGAAGGATTCTCTACCTCTCTTAGACCTCCTGAGCCCATTTCATAAATCCCTAATTCATTTGTAGAACCAAATCTATTCTTGACCGATCTCAATAATCGGTAAAAGTGGTTTCGATCTCCTTCAAAATGTAAAACAGTATCAACCATGTGTTCTAAAACCTTTGGTCCTGCTAATGCACCTTCTTTTGTAATATGACCAATTAAAAACACTGGTGTAGCAGTTTCTTTTGCAAATTGTAGTAGCTCTGCTGTACATTCTCTAATTTGAGAAATACTTCCAGGAGAGGATTCAATTATTGGAGACTGGAGTGTTTGAATTGAATCAATAATCAATAAATCAGGTTGAATTTCTTGAATTTGTAAGAAAATATTCTGTGTTGACGTTTCTGTCAAAATAAAACAATTGTCATTCAATTGACCAAGCCGCTCAGCACGCATACTAATTTGTTGTTCGCTTTCTTCTCCAGAAACGTACAACACTTTCAATCCTGATTGAGCAACTGCAGTCTGCAATAATAACGTTGACTTGCCTATTCCTGGTTCACCACCAAATAATACTAATGACCCTAAAACTAATCCACCTCCTAAAACCCGATTCATTTCAGCATCTTTTAACTGAATTCTGTTTTCGTTTTCTTGCTTTATTTCAGTCAAACGTTGCGGTTTTACAACCCTTTTATCTTTTTCTGAAGAGAATGGAATTTTACGTTTATCTGATTTTTCAATGACTTCCTCAACAAATGTATTCCATTGATTACAAGAATTACATTTCCCAAGCCACTGTGGTGATTGAGCGCCACAATTTTGGCAAAAATAGGTTGTTTTAACTTTAGCCATTATTCAAATTTTATCAAAAATACACATTTGAATACGTAATCTATTTACGTCCTTAAAAAAAACTTATTTACAAGTGAATAAATTACATTTATACTATGGCTACAATAATGTTATACAACGTAAATGGCATTTGTGAAGCACTTAATGAAGACCCTCACAATTACACTTGGTTGACTTATCGTTTTCAGACGAAAAAAAAATTTAGGATGACGAATTGATTGTCACTTAATCACAGAAAACCTAATGCCCTAGCTTAATCGCTCAGATATCTTGTTAGAAACTGTACATTCTGATCATTGTCCTATTTTGATAGAACTTGACGTTATGCCCTAAAAAATGTGAATATTATCATATTATTATTCTATTAGCAATCCGAAAGAATTATTAATTTTGAGAAATAATAACTAAGGATTTGATTAATTTACTTATCGGTGGTGTAGGATTAGGATTGGTATTAAGTTTAATGCTTGGTCCAGTCTTTTTTGTATTACTTGAAACCAGTATCCAAAAAAGTATTAAATCAGCATTATATTTGGACCTAGGTGTTTTACTAAGTGATATCATGTATATCACATTTGCCTACCTTTTTGTCAATCAAGTTTCTAGTTTAATGGAAAGTGAATACAGTCACTACCTGAATATAATTGGTGGGGTTTGTTTTGTGTTCTTTGGTATTTATACCGTGCGTAAAAAAGCAACGCTTCCGTCTAAAAAAGATTTACAAAAATCTAAAAATTTACCCACAAACACTGTTTTCTCTACCATACTTAAAGGTTTTGTTTTGAATGCCGTTAATCCAGGAGTCCTATTCTATTGGCTAAGTATAATTGGGGTACTAAGAGATAAAAATGAAGTGTTAGGTTTAAACGAAAACATAACCGTAATTCTTTATCTGCTAATCATTTTAATCACATTTTTTGGTATTGATGTTTTTAAAATATTTGGAGCAAAAAAATTAAAAAACATTTTGACCCCACCTTGGATGAATACCATTAATAGAGTATTGGGTATAATTCTAATTTGTTTTGGCACATACTTTATTATGGACGGGCTACAAGGTCTTTATAAGATATATTAAACCCTGTAACTTTTTAAGGCATTTGACTTATTAAATATAATTCGTAAAAACATGAAAAAAGCGCTATTTCTTATATTTGGATCAGTCCTCTTTATTTCGATAAGCCAAGCTCAAGTAGATCATAAATTAATTACTAATTATTGGGACTTTGAAAAGCAACATATCATGTCTCGAGGATTTTATTTTGTTGACGCTTTTACTGGGGAATCAACACTAGAACATGGCAAATGGAGTTATTGGAATAAAAACGGCGCACTAACTGAAATAAGAAATTACAAAAGAGGTGAGTTAAACGGCGAAGTTTCCTTATTTTATTTAAATGGTAATAAGAAAGAAGAAGGTTATTTCACCAATGGTGTTCAAGATGGCGAATATAAAACCTATTACGAAAGTGGAAAAGTAAAAACCAAAGGGCAGTATGAAAATGGTGACCCTTATGGGCAGTGGACCTCATATTACGAAAATAGTAAAAAACATTCCGAAGAATACATTGAAAATGGTCAAACTAAAATGCAAAATTTTTGGATTTATGATGGTACTCAGACCCTAAGAAATGGATTTGGTGAAGTGGTTTGGTTTTATGAAAGTAATGGTAATGTCAAAGAAATTTACAAATATAAAAATGGGGTTAAAGATGGCGAATTTACAGAATATTCTGTTTATGGCAATAAGCTAGTTGTTGGCCTTTATGCAAACGGGCAAAAAAATGGTAAATGGAATTTTACATTTTATGATGGTAATCCTGATACCGAAATGCATTATAAAAACAACGTATTGCATGGCCCTTATAAAAAGTTTTACGACAATGGTAAAGTAAATATTGAAGGTAGTTTTGCAAATGGTGAAAAGCAGGATCATTGGATCTGGTATACTAATGTAGGAACCATTGATATGCAAGGCGATTTTGATGCAGGTCAACAAGATGGTAAATGGGAGTATTGGTATGCAGGTGATTCCCTCCATAAAAAGTATGAAGGTCATTATGCCCAAGGTGAAAGAGATGGTCAATGGCAATTTTACTATCCCACTGGCGAAAATTGGAAGGATGGCCACTATAAAAATGACCTTGAAAATGGTGAATGGACTACGTGGTGGGAAAACGGGCAAGTTTTAAGTAGGGGTAATTTCGTTGATGGTAAGGAAAACGGAATATGGATTCAAAACTTCGATAATGGTAAGCTGAAAAATAAGGCTGAATTTGTTAACGGAAAGCTAGATGGAATATGGGAGTCATACTATAAAAAAGGCAATATACACATTTCTGGTTTGTATGAAAATAATCTAAAAGTTGGAGAGTGGTTGAAGTATTCACCAAAACGGATTCTAATTGAGAAAGGCAATTATAAATTAGTCAAATATCAAAAAAGCATGAATTATGGGCCTTTCGGCGACCGTGACAAGCTGAATGAAAGTGTAAAGGACGGCCATTGGGTATGGTATTCAAGCAAAGATGGTGGTAAGACTCATGAGGGTAGCTACAGAAAGGGTAAGGAAGAAGGTCAATGGATTTATTATTATCCAGGAGGCACAAAAGCAATGCAGGAACTATCATATAAAGATGGTAAATTGAATGGTACAACTGTTAAATATAGTTGGCGACCTCACCGGGTTACCTCTAGAATTGATTATAAAAACGGTGTTAAAGACGGTAAAATGGTCATCTATGATAGACGTGGTAAAGTTAGTATTCAGAAAAACTTTAAAGCGGGCGTTGAAATCAACAAAGATGGTAAACCAACTCATTTCACGCCTTAATTGTAGCGAATAATAAATTTCCTATTGGTCTTGGAGACAGAATAATTTAATTACAAAATATCTTTGTAATTTTAACCCATGAACTTAAACTATACTATTGAACAAATTGCAGAATGGACTAATGCAAGGGTTGTGGGTTCTAGCTCTGGAACTATAAAAAACATTAGTATAGATAGCCGATCTCCATTGATTGCAGAAAACACCCTTTTTATAGCCTTAAAAGGCAATAAATCTGATGGTCATATCTATTGCGGAGATGTCGTCAAAAAAGGGGCAAAAGTTCTATTGGTTGAAAAAGAGTTGCTCAACTTAAAAGCCACTCAGATAATTGTCAATAACACTATAACTGCTTTACAAAATATTGCTACTAATCATAGAAAAAAATTTAATCTTCCAGTCATTGGAATCACTGGAAGTAATGGTAAAACAACTATTAAAGAGTGGCTATATCATGTTTTAAAACAAAAATATAATATCGTTAGAAGTCCTAAAAGTTATAATAGCCAAATTGGTGTACCCTTATCCGTTTTGGAATTAAAAGAAGGTCATCAATTAGCCATTTTTGAGGCTGGTATTTCTCAGCCAAATGAAATGGACAAGTTGAGGCAAATAATCCAACCAACTATTGGCATTTTTACTGGAATAGGTGATGCCCATCAAATCAACTTTACTTCTCAAGAAGATAAAAAAACAGAAAAGTTCAAATTGTTTGAAGGAACTGAAAACCTTATTCAATTCGATAATACATTGGATTGGATTGATAAAACTATACCTTTTTCTGATGAAGCCAGTAGGCGAAACGCAAACATTGTTTACCAAACAGCAATTCGTTTTGGCCTTGATCAAAATGAAATTATTGATTCCTTAAGTTCCTTACCTCATATCTCTATGAGAATGGAGAGAATGGAGGGTAATAATGGCAATGCGATTATCAATGACACCTATACTTTTGATGAAAAAGGACTTGAAATTGGTCTTCAGTATATAAGTTCTGATTCAGCAGGATTAGAACCAGTTTTGATTTTGGCACCAGATAATAGTTATGTGCCGAGTAAAAACTTAATCAACCTCATTAAAAATAGCTCAATTAAGCAGTTAGTGTGGATTTACCCTGAAGAAATTAGTATCTCGAATTGCAAAACATCACATTATCCATCCGTAAATGATTACTTAGCCTCTCCAATAAATTTCACACGGTCTATTATATTATTTTCTGGATCAAGAAAAGTCAACCTTGAGAAAAGTCTCCCTTTTTATATTCAGAAAAAACATATTACAAGGTTAGAAATTGACCTCAGCAAAATTAGAGACAACCTTAATTATTATAGAAGTCAATTAGCTAGTAAAACGGCTATACTGGCTATGGTAAAAGCACAATCGTATGGTGGTGGCATATCAGAAATGGCTCAATTTTTGGATAAAGAAAAAGTCGATTATCTCGGGGTAGCTTATTCTGATGAAGGTGTTACTTTGCGAGGAACAGGCATAAACCTCCCAATATTAGTGATGAACCCTGAACAAGATGCATTTGAAGATATTATTCAACATAAACTTGAACCCTCAATATATAGTTTCGAAAGCTTGAATAAATTTCTTCATTATCTAATTCTAAAAGGAAAGAAGCGTTTTCCTATTCATATTAAACTAGACACTGGCATGCACAGATTGGGCTTTCAATCAAATCAAATCAGAGACTTAATTAATACTTTGAATGTACAGCCTGAGGTTTACGTTAAATCGGTATTTTCTCATTTTGCTGCAGCAGATAATTCTAAAGAATCAGCCTTTACATTAAGTCAAATTGAATTATTTGCTAAATTAACTTCTCAAATAGAAGACGGTCTCGGCTATAAATTTGACAAACACATTGCCAATTCAGAGGGGACACTGAATTATAAAACTTCACATTTCGACATGGTCCGATTAGGTATTGGATTATTTGGATTATCACGAACCAACCGCCAACTTGCAGAAGCACTTAGTTTTAAAACTCAAATTTCACAGATTAAAACCATTGAAATTGGTGAATCTGTTGGTTATGGAAGGAAATTCATTGCTGGCAGGCAAACGTCCATAGGAATAATACCTGTAGGTTACGCAGATGGTTTATCGAGACAATTGGGTAATGGTAATTGGTCTGTACAAATTAATGGAGAAAAGGCGCCAATTATTGGATCAATCTGTATGGACATGTGTATGATTGATATAACAGGCTTAAGTTGTAAAGTTGGAACTAATGTTGATATTTTTGGTTGGTCAAAAAGTATTTTTGATATGGCCGATCATATTCAGTCGATACCCTATGAAGTTATTAGCACAATTTCTTCAAGAGTTCATAGGGTCTACTTAGATTAATTCACCTGGATAGAAATAAATACTACGGTTGTTCTTACGCCAAGCTTAAATGTATTGATCTCTCCCTTATTTCTAAACCCGATTAATTCTTCTGTTTTGATCATATCCTCTGCTATTTGTGTTGAGCCTGACGCCACAAATGCAAATTCAAAATCATTTTTTGATTTAGAGTCGTATTCTTGTCCCCTCTCCGATTTCACAACATTAAAATGAACATCAACATTGCTAGGGTGCATTACATTGAGAACTCTACCTTTCCCAATACTTTTGGTTTCCCACTCTCCTCTAAAACTATCAAAATCAAAAGGTTTAACCATTTTTTGATGATGGCCTTCATGAATAAGCTTAACCTCACCGTTCAAAATCATAAATTTTCTGCAAATCCTATTTAATGGTGTAAAAGTGCTTACTTCTGAATCTATTGTTGCTACGCTAATTCTAAATAAAAAGTCGAGATCTTCATAGCAGCTTTTTTCAGGGTAAATACACAGTTCAGTACTCGTACCACCTGACCAAAAAATTGGTTTTGACCTTACACAACTAACTATAGAATTCATAATAATGAATAAATATAAAAATAAAGCAATCATATATGCCTATAAAAAAGTGAATCATTCCCATAAATAGTTATCTTCACTTAAAGAAACCCTATGAAAAGTATTATTACTGGAACAGGAACATATATCCCAACTGTTCGACAAAAAAACGAAGATTTTCTAAACGCAGAATTCTTCAATGAGAATCATAAAAAATTGCCCAATTCCAATGAGATAATTTTAAAAAAATTTAAGGGAATTACAGGCATAGAGGAAAGGCGCTATGTAAGTGATGATTTGGTATGTAGTGATATCGCCATCAAAGCTGCACAAATTGCAATTGAAGATGCAGGAATTGATCCTGAAGAATTAGATTATATTATTCTGGGGCATAATTTCGGTGATGTTAGAAATGGCGAACATCAAGGTGATACACTTCCAAGTATTGCTGGAAGAGTGAAACACTATCTGGGAATTAAAAATCCAAATTGTGTTGCATATGACATCATTTTTGGTTGTCCGGGTTGGCTTGAAGGGGTAATTCATTCAGATGCATTTATTAAAAGTGGGCTAGCGAGTAAATGTTTAATTATAGGATCAGAAACCCTATCTCGGGTTGTTGACCCTTTTGATAGAGATTCTTTAATTTACGCTGATGGCGCAGGTGCTTGCATTTTAGAAAAGTCAAATGATTCGGACAAAGGCATCTTGAGTACCGCCTCACAATCTCATACTCTAAACGAAGCTTTTTATTTGTTTTTTGACAATTCTTACAATCCTAACGAGAGATTAGATACTAGATTTATCAAAATGCATGGAAGAAAAATTTATGAATTCGCACTGAATAATGTGCCAATCGCAATGAAAAAAGCACTAGACAATAGTCCTATTTCACTTGAAAAAATCAAAAAAATATTAATTCATCAAGCCAATGAAAAAATGGACGAAGCTATTATCTCCAGATTTTATGCATTGTATAACAAACCTATGCCTGAAGATATAATGCCTATGAGTATTCATAAATTAGGAAATAGCTCAGTTGCTACTGTTCCTACTTTATTAGATCTTGTTTTGAAAAATAAAATTGAAGGCTATAATATTCAAAGCGGTGATGCAATCATTCTTGCCTCCGTAGGAGCTGGCATGAATATTAACGCTGTTGTATACCAGTTTTAAAAACTAAAGCCGAGCATTTAGCCCGGCTTTAATTAATATTACAAAATAAAAATACAAACGATTATAATATTAATCAGTCAAATTTCAGAAAAATTTCACTCCTCTAAAACTTTGATAGTATAAAAATCTTACTTTTATTCGAAAGAGACAAAAAAATCAAACGTATTCTTGACGTATTGTTTAGAACCAGAATGACGTATGCTCTACGTATATTATACAATATGATGTTTTTAAGCAGCTTAAATCTAATTAAGCTTCAGAATTGAATTGACTTACAAACTCTGCCTTTTTAGAATTTTTTGTCTTTTTAAAGATATTTGACGCATGCTTTGAGACCGTTTTTGGAACTAACCCTGTCAATTCAGCAATTTCATTGTATGATTTCCCCTGCAAAATCATCTTCGCTACATCCAGTTCTCGAGCGGTCAAATGATATGCATCAAACATATTATTAATCATCTCCTTTTCATACAGATCTTCATCCGGATCATAACCAACCTTATTTAAGAAATCATATTCCATTTTTGCTTGATGGAAATAGTTTTTGAAGTAAGAAATACCAATAATTATTAAAGCAAGATTTATAAAGAACATACTTAACGAGGTGTATCCAAAATTTTCAAAGCAATACAAAACCGGTATTAATGAAATAATCAACAATCCAACGCTTCCTGCAAGAATAGTTACTTCTTGAATTCTATTTTTACTAACTACTACACGCCATTTCTGAATCATTAAAACAGAAGTTCGAGAGTAAAAATAAATCGAAATCAAAATCGGTATTAGGCTCGCAAGTTGTCTTGATAGATTAACATCTGCAAAAATAAAATATGACCCAAGGAAAACGCACAAAAATGAAACTACAAGGGTAATTACAAGCACCTTGATTTTATAAAGTTTCAATTGTTGAAGTTTCAATGTCGTAATTATGTAGTAAAAACCATAACACACCAGTGAAAATGTGCTGATATAAACAATTATATTTTGAGTCAAGGAATTAGCTGATAAATTTAAATTCGGAAGCAATTCTACCAACAAATTATACTGTACAAAAAAAACAATTAAAAACAAGAAGCGCACCCTAGATTTATCATGCCATCTAGCTATTACGTGAATTACTTGAAATGACAACAATGACACTTCAAACATAATCAACACTAAGGTAGATGTACTAAAATCTAATTCAGAAATAACGTTCATAGCTCTTCATAACAAATGTATGAAATTCAGTCAGATTATCAATGCATTAGCGAGAAGGTTAGCATTTAAATGGTCTAAACGAAAATTATTCTTTTAAAATGTTCGGTTTATCTCCTCGATATAATTCAGAATTTTTTCTTTCCCATGACCAGAAACAGAAGATGATGAAAAAATAGGTGGCATTGACTCCCATACCTTTAACATTTCATTTTTATAAGCCTGTAAGGCCTTTTGGGCTTTAGTACTAGATAGTTTATCCAACTTAGTAAACACAATTGAAAATGGTATTCTATTTTCCCCTAACATTTCCATAAAACTGAGATCTATTTTTTGAGGAGGAAGTCGACTATCAACTAAAACAAATAGATTCAGAAGATTTTCCCGAGTTAGGATATAATCAACAACAAATCTCTCCCATTTTTCACGTTGTGTTTTTGCAATCTTTGCAAAGCCATACCCAGGTAAATCAACCAAATACCAATATTGATTAATTAAAAAATGATTAATCAGTTGAGTTTTACCAGGTTTTCCCGAAATTTTTGCCAACTTCTTATTATTGGTTAACATATTAATCAAAGAAGATTTGCCGACGTTGGATCGACCTATAAAAGCATACTCCGGTTTGTCAGGCGCTGGACACTTTGAAATCTCGCTATTACTAACTACAAACTCTGCTGCTGTGATTTTCATACCAAAATCTTAATTAAAATTGTAAGAATAGAATTCTGCTAAAACAATCCGTTAATCTCGGCATCAATGGCTTGTATGATTTTGCCTAAGTCATCTGCGTTTTCGTGGAAATTGTTATCGTCAACATCAATCACAATCAGCTTACCCTTATCATAAGTTGAAATCCAGGCCTCATAGCGTTCATTCAGCCTTTTCAAATAATCCAATCGAATACTTTCTTCATATTCTCTTCCTCTTTTCTGGATTTGGTTTACCAGAGTTGGCACACTGGCTTTTAGATAAATTAGTACGTCTGGTGCAGATATAAAGGATTCCAAAAGATTAAATAAAGAAAAGTAATTTTCAAAATCTCTTGTAGTCATCAAACCCATTGAATGTAAATTAGGAGCAAAAATATAAGCATCTTCATAAATTGTTCTATCCTGAATAACATTCTCAGGGTTTTGCTTAATATCTTGAATCTGTGTGAAACGACTATTTAAGTAATATACTTGCAAGTTAAAAGCCCACCGCTGCATGTCTTCATAAAAATCATTTAAGTAAGGATTTTGTTCCACATCTTCAAAATGCGTAGTCCAACCATAATGTTTAGATAATAATCTTGTCAATGTGGTTTTTCCTGCACCAATGTTTCCTGCAACGGCAATATGCATAATGTAAAATTTAGATGCTAAAAATAAAAATAAATCGCCAAAGTAAGCCGCAGAATAGAAAAAGATTTTGATTAATTCTAGATTAATACTTAGACCAAAATAAATTTTGACTTTCTTTGACCTATGAAGTCAGAAACGAAGGCTTGGTTACTCCTTATAATATTGTCTCTGGTATGGGGTTCTTCTTTCATTTTGATTAAAAAATCAATGACACCTATACATGGTATAGAAATTCTAAATCCTTTCCAATTAGGAAGTCTAAGAATTTTTATAGCAGGGCTAGTACTTATGCCCGTCGCTCTGCGACATTTGAAAATTCTGAGAAACAAACATTCGATTACATTGTTATTTGTTGGATTAACAGGGAATTTAATTCCTGCATTTCTATTCCCATTGGCTGAAACGGAAATTCAGAGCTCATTAGCTGGACTACTTAATATGGGTACTTCTGTATTTATAATTATAATTTCTTGGGTTTTCTTTAAAGATAAAATCAATAGAATTCAATTTTTTGGGTTCTGCTTAGGAGCTCTTGGTCTCAGTTTAATATTAGCTAAGCAAATTGATAGTAGTGAGAACAATTTTTTCTATGCATTGTATGTGATCTTAGCTACTGTATTTTATGCCACTAGTTTAAGTTTAATTAAATATAAGCTGCAACATCTAAAAGCAGTTGTCATTACCTCTCTTGCCTTCTTTTTAATGTTCATCCCTGCAACTATTTCTTGTTTTTATACAGGCGCTTTCCAAGCCATTGAATTTTCAGAACCAGGTTTGCGGTCCATTGGTTATTTATTAGTGCTTTCAGTTTTAGGCACAGCAGTTGCTGTTTTGCTATTCAACCATTTAGTTGCTATTTCAACGCCGCTTTTTACCTCTTCGGTAACGTACATCATGCCAATTATAGCATTATTCTTGGGTGTGTTAGATGGCGAATTTTTTGACCCAATAAACTTAATTTGGATTTTACTTATTTTCTCAGGAGTATACTTTATGAGTAAAAAGAAACAAAAAACTGTTAAAAACCCATCTGTTTAAAAAAAATATTTATCTTTGTGCTCCTTAAAAATTATAAATTAATTAATAGAAAATTTGTATGTATGCAATTGTAGAGATAGCAGGGCAACAATTTAAAGTTGAAAAAGACCAACAAGTTTTCGTTCATAGATTAAATGCATCTGAAGGTGAAAAAATTCAGTTTGATGATGTTTATTTAATAGATGATAACGGAAATGTTACAGTTGGCGCCCCAGCTATAAGTGGAGCACAAGTTTCCGCTTCAGTGCTAAGACACTTAAAAGGTGACAAAGTAATCGTTTTCAAAAAGAAAAGAAGAAAAGGTTACAAAAAGAAAAATGGTCACAGACAATATTTGACAGAAGTTAAAATTGAAGGTATTGTTGCAAAAGGCGCTAAGCCAGCTGCAAAAAAAGCAGAACCGAAAAAAGTTGAAGCTAATAAAGTTGAAACAAAAACAGAAACTCCTGCAGTAAAAGCAGCTCCTGCTAAAAAAGCAGAAGCTAAACCTAAAGCAACAACTGACTACAGCACAATGACTGTAGCTGAATTAAAAGCTTTAGCTAAAGAACGAGGTATCACAGGATACACCTCTTTAAAGAAAGCAGAACTAATTGAAGTTTTAAGTAAATAATTTTAAAAAACATTATAAGCCATGGCACATAAGAAAGGAGTCGGTAGTTCGAAGAATGGTAGAGAATCAGAATCGAAACGATTAGGAGTTAAGATTTTTGGAGGTCAAGCTGCTATTTCAGGAAACATTATAGTAAGACAAAGAGGAACTAAACATCACCCAGGTGACAATGTAGGGATTGGGAAAGATCATACTTTATATGCTTTAGTAGATGGAATGGTTCAGTTCAGAAAAAGAAAAGATAACAGATCATTTGTTTCTGTTGTTCCATTTGAAACAGAAGCTTAAGCAGACGTCTTAATAAAATTTAAAACTCCATTTTGCTTTGATGCATAATGGAGTTTTTTTTGTTTAAAGCACTATATTTGTGCAGACTTAAAAGAAAATAAATTGCAATGTTAGAGATAACAAAAATCAGAGAAAATAAAACTGAAATAATCGAAAGATTAAAAGTGCGGAATATTGATGCCGCTGCTACAATTAATGAAATCATTGAATTAGACGAATCATGGCGTTCAGCGAAGGGCCAGTTAGATAATATTGCATCTGAATCTAACAAAATTGCAAAAGAAGTTGGCCAATTATTTAAATCAGGAAATATTGAAGCTGCAAACGCCGCTAAAGCTAAGACTACTAAACTAAAAGATAAAGAAAAAAGTCTCAAAGAGGAAGTAAGTCATTTAGCTGAATCAATGACCCAAAAGTTATATCAAATTCCGAATATCCCACATCAAACAGTTCCTAATGGACATTCAGATGAAGATAATTTTGTGATGTATGAAAGAGGTGATATTCCCAACTTACATGACCAAGCCGTTCCTCATTGGGACTTAGCAAAAAAATATGACTTAATAGATTTTGAATTAGGCGTTAAAGTATCTGGTGCTGGATTCCCATTCTATACTGGAAAAGGCGCAAGACTGCAACGCGCACTAATCAATTTCTTTTTAGATCAAGCTAGAGATAGAGGATATAAAGAATTTATACCTCCTTTTGTTGTTAATGAAGCCTCAGGTATTGGCACCGGTCAATTGCCTGATAAGGAAGGCCAGATGTACCACGCACAAACTGACAATTTGTACCTCATTCCTACAGCTGAAGTCCCATTGACAAACATGTTTCGAGATGTTATTGTTAAAATAGAAGATTTCCCAATTAAAGTCGCCGGTTACACACCATGCTTTAGACGAGAAGCTGGTTCCTATGGGAAAGATGTAAGAGGTTTAAATAGATTGCATCAATTTGATAAAGTAGAGATTGTTAGAATTGAACATCCTGATCAATCGTATAATGCGCTTGAAGAAATGGTAGCCTATGTTGAATCATTACTAGAAAAATTAGGCCTACCCTACAGAAAGTTAAGATTATGTGGTGGTGATTTAGGGTTTACCGCAGCTTTGACGTTCGACCTAGAAGTTTATTCCGCTGCTCAAGAAAAATGGTTAGAAGTCAGTTCAATTTCAAATGTTGAAACTTATCAAGCTAATAGATTAAAATTAAGATTTAAGGACGAACACAAAAAGAACGTACTTGCACACACCTTAAATGGAAGTGCTTTAGCGCTACCAAGAATCATGGCATCAATTTTGGAAAACAACCAAACTAAAGATGGCATTATTGTGCCAGAAGTACTTGTTCCTTATACTGGATTTGATAAAATATAACAGCATGAAAAACTTGATATACTTTCCCCTCATTTGCTTTTTGATGATTGCCTGCAATCCAGAGAAAAAGTATGCCAAAGAATTAGCAGAACTTGCAAGCATTAATCAAAAACTTGATAGCATTATCGATTTATCAAAAACCATTGATTATGATAGTTTATTTTACATGCGAAATCAATCCGCTGAAATAGAAGGCTTTGTCAAAAAAAACTATAGCGCCGACACTATAAATCAGGATTTTGCAAATAAAATGAGTTATGTCAGAAGAGTTAATAAGTCGTTGAAAAACCTAGAAATCAACAAGATGTCTATAGAAAAAGAATCGGTTGCCTTAAAAAAACAATTCGTTAATCTTTCTAACGACACCAAAAATGGGAGATTTAATGCCGCTCAAATTGAACAATATTTAGCAGAAGAAAAGGCGGCTTTTGCCAAGTTTGAATTATCCTTTAAAAGTGTATACCTCAACCAAAACGAACAGAAATCTAACTTTTATTATGCCATGCCAAAAGTTTCTGAGTATATTGAATTAATCAAAATAGATAGCAATCAAAATTAATTTGAACATATTACTATTAGTCGTTGGGTTTATTATCATAAGCCACCAGCATTCCTTTGGTCAAGGGGATGGAGAAGATGCTAAGCTAGCTGCTCACTATTACAATAAAGGTAGTTTTGACAAAGCTGAACTTTACTACAAAAAATTATATAAAAAATATAGTACGGATTCGTATTTTGAAAAATATTATGATTGTCTATTTTTTCAGGAAAAATTTCCAGAAGCTGAAAAAGTAGTCGAAAAGAGAATTAAAACTAATAATCTTGATATTTCAAACCATTTTAAATTGGCCTCTATCTATGAAAAAACTGGGCGTGAATCTGAAGCCGATAAAATCTATCAAAATTTAATTGATGAATTGTCACCTGTACAAAGCAGGGTTCAGGCTCTTGGAAAATATTTTTTATCCATTGGTAAATATCAATATGCTCTTGACACATATAATAAGGGAAAAAAGAGTAATCGTGGTGGGTATCAATATAATTTAGAATTAGCTGAATTATATGCCATTACTAACCGAAATCCTGAAATGATCACTTCATATCTTGATTTATTAGAATACAGCTCTGGTTATCTAAAGTCTGTGCAGGCTTACCTTTCAAGACATATAGACTTTGAAACAGATGAAGCAGATATTGCATTTTTAAGAACAGAATTACTAAGCCGAACCCAAAGTAACCCCAACAAATTTTACTATAATGAAATGTTAATATGGTACTATCTGCAAAAAAAAGAGTACACTGGAGCAATTATTCAAGCTAAAGCATTAGACAGAAAAGAGAACAGTATGGGTCGGAAAACCTATGAAATTGGAAACATTTGTAAAACAAATAAATTATATAAAAAAGCGCAAGAAGCTTTTCAAGCTATCATGGATTTTGGAGAAAAATCATCTTATTATAGTTCGGCGGCGCAAAATTATCTAGAAGTCAGTTTCCTTCAAGTAACAGAAGGAGGCACTTATGACATTGAAGAAGTTGAAATTGTATCGCATTCTTTTGAGACAGAACTGGCACGCTTAGGAAAATCAAATAGAACAATACTTATCATAGAACGCTTAGCACGTATTTATGCGTTTTATTTAGATGAGTCGCAAAAAGCACAGGATCTCCTTTATGAAGCTCTTGAAGCCCCTTTAAGACCTTTAGATAAAGCAAGGGTGAAAATCTTACTTGGAGACGTTTTAGTTGCAAATAACCAAATTTGGGATGCTTCAATTCTATACATGCAGGTAGCAAACAACTTTAAGGATGATAAAATTGGTCATGAAGCCAAATTTAAAAACGCGAAAGTATTTTATTATGATGGCGAGTTTGACTACGCAAAGGCCCAACTGGATGTTTTGAAAGCATCCACTACAAAATTAATAGCCAATGACGCCATGCGATTGTCTTTACTCTTGCAGGATAACTTAGGGATTGATACAACTCTTGCACCAGTTCAAATGTATGCTCAGGCTGACCTTTTATTTCAGCAAAATAAATTTGATGCCGCGTTTACCAAATTAGACTCTATCAGTATTTTATTCCCTTTTCATAGTCTGTCAGATGAAATTATATATCAAAAAGGCTTAATCTATTCGAAAATGCAAAAGTGGCCAGAAGCAATTGTACAATTTGAGAAAATTATCGAAACTTACTGGTTTGATATTTTAGCAGATGATGCCATTTTCAGAATTGCTGAGATATATGATTACAAACTAAATGATCAAGATTTAGCAGCTGATTATTATAAAAAAATTCTGTTTGATTACAGCAGTAGTCTGCATGTTTCAAAGTCAAGGGAACGATTCAGAACCATTAAAGCCGTATGATTTGACTAAGTATCTTCTGGCAACAATCAGAACTCATAAAATATAAAGCATGAAAATAATATATAACGTTACCGTTAACATTGATTTAGAAGTTCATGACGAATGGTATAGTTGGATGAAGTCAAGTCATATTCCTGATGTTTTAGAAACAGGCATGTTCTTAGAAGCGCGCTTTTCAAAGATACTGGCTGAAGAATCTGGAGGTTTATCCTACTCTATACAATACCTTTGTGCAAATTCAGACTTATTGGACCAATATCAAAAAGAGCATGCGCCTCGTTTGCAAGATGAACATAACTTAAAATTTCAAGGTAAATTTGCAGCTTTTAGAACAATACTGCGCCTTGAAGAAAGTTTTATAAAATAAGGGCATGTACGTTAAACCCAAAAAACACCTTGGTCAACATTTTATAACGGACTTAAACATTTGTCAGAAAATTACAGACGGCATTCCCATTTTGGATGGCTATCCAAAGCTATTAGAAATTGGTCCTGGAACTGGCGCATTAACACAATTTCTCCTTAAACGTAATGATTTTGAAACGCATGTCATAGAATTGGATACAGAGTCTGTTGATTATTTGAATCAGAATTATGCTAGCTTAAAAGGTAAAATTTATGCCCAAGATTTCCTGAAAACTGATCTTACTGATTTAATGGGAGAAGCGCCATTTATTGTTGCAGGTAATTTCCCTTATAATATATCTTCTCAAATTCTCTTTAAAGTCTTAGATTATAAAAATCAAGTGCCAGTCGTCCTTGGCATGTTTCAAAAGGAAGTTGCTGAACGGGTAGCTGAGAAGCCTGGAACTAAAAAATATGGTATTTTAAGTGTCCTATTGCAAGCTTACTATGATATTGAATATTTATTTACAGTAAGTGAAAAAGTTTTTAATCCGCCTCCAAAGGTAAAGTCTGGTGTTATTAGACTGATTCGAAATGAAAAAACTCAGCTTGATTGTGACGAAAAGCTCTTTAAAATCGTTGTTAAAACAGCTTTTAATCAGCGCCGTAAAACGTTAAGAAATTCATTAAAATCTTTAATCCCTGATCATATTGACAAATCAGATGAGCTATTTTCATTACGTCCTGAACGTTTAGGCGTTGATGATTTTATTGAATTAACTAAACGGTTGATGGATACTCATTAAAAAAATTTATTTACATTTGACTATTGATTCTCCTTTAAGAATTAAGTATTAGATATGTTTAAAGCATTAGTTTTATTTATTGGTTTACTCTTTTTATCTAATTCTGTCACTGCACAGGCTTGGAAATATACTCGACAAGAAGTTCAACTTGGCATTGGTGCCTCTAGTTTTTTTGGTGAACTAGGTGGTTCTAAAGGTGAGGCAAAACACGATTTTAGAGATCTAAGACTTTCAGCAACTAGGCCAGCATTTACATTATCATATAAATACATTCTTATTCCAGCAGTATCAGTGAGAGGTGTCTTCAGTGCTGCCTATGTTTCTGGTGATGACGCTTCTACCAAAAATCTTGTGAGAATGAACCGTAACCTTAGCTTTCGTTCGGGAATATGGGGATTAGACGCTATGATTGATATTTACCCTTTTTCAGAAAACGTTACTCGTCGCTATAGAATCAGGGGAGTAAGTGGAAAGAGTTCATTAACATTATCTCCTTACGTTTCATTGGGCTTTGGAGCTGTTTTTTTTCAACCAAAAGCATTATTAGATGGAACTTGGCATAAATTGCAACCACTAGGAACAGAAGGACAAGGACTAGCTGGACGACCAGATAAATACAAACGTTATACCTTTACCCTCCCTCTGGCAGTAGGAATTAAATATATGGTTGATGAACGTTTAAGTATCGGTTTTGAATTATCTGTAAAATATACAGGTTCGGATTATATTGATGATGTGAGTACGTCTTATTATCTTCCTGAAAAAATTGCAGCGGCGAATGGTGAAGTTGCTGCACAATTGGCTGACAGAGGTTTAGACCCATCACTAGGCATGACTGGGGTATTAAGATACAATAATGGCTCTAATAATTATCTTCAAAGGGGAGACCCTGCCTATAATGATGCCTACTCTATTGCAATATTTACGGTACAATATCGTTTAAGAAAAGGAACTAAGTTTATTCCTAAATTCTAAAAAATGTCTATTTCTAAAATCTTGTGCCTTGGCTTTATCTTATCTACAAGCATAAGCATTGGACAAACTGATAAATTTAAACGTGCCTTTGAATGTGGCATATTCGGTGGTGGAAGCTATTATATTGGAGACATTAACCCCAACAAGCATTTCATATACAGTAAACCTGCTATTGGAGGAATTATCAGGTACAATTTTTCAACCCGACATTCTCTTCGTTTAACAGGCACTTATGGGCAAGTTCAAGGCAATGATGCTCAATCTAACAATGATTGGCAAATTAATCGAAACTTAAGCTTTAACTCAAAAATTTTGGAGGCGGCATTAGGATTTGAAATAACCTTAAAAAAGTATTCTATTAACAAAATGGATTACCGTTATAGATTCACACCATATTTCTTCTACGAAATTGCCTATTTTAGGATGAATCCTAAATCAAATGCTGTAGATAATGATATTGAACTCAACGGTATTGGCACTGAGGGTCAGGACAGCCCTTTATCTGAGAATAGTGGATATGGTGTCAATCAATTATCTATCCCGCTTGGAATTGGCTTTAAATTTAACTTGGCAAAACGCATAGCCATGTCTTTTGAATATGGCATACGTAAGACGTTTACTGATTACCTTGATGATGTTTCTGGCAATTATGTAGACCCTACGCTAATTGCTAATTTAAAAGGTCCCTTGGCTGCTCAATTAGCTGACCCTTCCACAAATGGTGTATCCCAATTGTACCCAAATGCTAATCGTGGTAACCCAAACAATAAAGACTGGTATGCTTTCTATGGTGTGATGATAACATTTAAACCTTGGAAAAAGAATATTTGTGATTTTGGTGGCAGCTTTTAGTTTAAGCGTAATAAGGTTGAATCATTAAATAAACTGCTACGCCCGAAATCGCCACATAAAACCATAGCGGAAAAGTATATCGTGCTAACTTCTTGTGCGACTGATAATTTCCAGACCAACCTTTTAAATAAGTAAATAACACAAAAGGGATGACTACTATACTTAAAATAATATGTGTAAATAAAATAAAGTAATAGAGCATTGCTGCGCTTCCTAGCACTAACCTCTCCTCTTCTGAAAGCAAGCCATCATGGTTTACATCCCCAAATTTTGCAGCATCAGAAGTAATATGATAAGCCACATAACCAATCAAAAATAATGTAGACCCTAGAACAGCAAGATTAATTAACCTTTGATGACGAATTTTGTTCTTGTTTTTTATTGCTATGACCGCTAAAACCAATAATACAGCAACAATTGCATTAAGAGAGGCATAAATTGGAGGCAAAAAGCTGAGATTTATCCCCTCTAATTTGACAGAAAATATAAGCGCTACCACTGTAGGAATTACAATAGACAATATGATGACAATAGGTCTATATTTCTTCTCCAGATCAATTTCTTTATTCTCCATATTCAATAGCTATTAATTGTCGAATATCTACTTCTAGTTGTTTGACTTGTTGAGGATCAGTTCCCTCATACATTCCACGAATCCTTCCCTCTCTGTCAACCAAAACAAAATGTTCTGAGTGCAAAAAGCCACCTTCTGCTGCCGGATCAATATCAGCATTAACTAAATACTGATATTTTCCAATATCGTAAGTATATTCTTGTGATCCACGAACAAAAAACCAATCGTCCCTTGTCTCAAGATCAAGTAATTCAATATATTCATTTAAGCGCGTAATTGAGTCTCTTTCAGGATCAATTGTATGTGAAACAATAATTAACTCTTCAATATCAGCCGTATTTTTATGAAATTCTGCAAGATTTTTAGTCATAATTGGGCAGATGGTTGGACAATGGGTAAAGAAAAAATCGGCCACGTAGATCTTGCCATTTACAGTTAAATTAGTAACTGGTGAATTATTATGACCCATAAAATAAAAATCAGAAACTTTATGGAATATGGTATCTATTCTTTCTTCACCATCCTCAATAGTAAGTTCAGTATCATGAAAACCTAAAATTGGCAGTACACGCTTTTTGACTTCCTGCTTATTTTCAGAACAGCTAATTAATAAAATAGCTGCAATAATGATAAGAAAACTATTTAGACTTCCGATTTTCATCAAATTCAACTTTTTTAAGAATTTTCAATAAGTCAAAAAAATTCCGGATATCAGAATCTCTTTTAGCACCTGTAAATCCACGAATGTGCTTGTCTCTGTCCACTAAGACCAAAGAATTCACGAAGGCATACCTTCCTATTTCAAAATTTGTATGTATTGCTGGTAATGTCATAAAATCTTGTCCCTGATAATCGAACGAGAATATTTGGCTCGGATCACCAATTAGCACTTCCCAAATAGCTGTATCTGCTTCAAATCTAACTAGAGCTTCTTTTAATTTTACAGAAGGTTGACTCAGAGACTTGCCATTTACGTCTGTCAGAATTGAATAAATTTTTACATTATCATACTTGTCGTACTTATCTCTATTTTTTTTTAACTTATCGTAAAACAGTTCATGAATATGATACATAAAAAGACCGCAAGTGTCAGGACAGGTATTTTGAATGGTTGTAAAAACTAAAAACTGATCTTTCGTAGAAGATGAATTGACTACTTTGCCATCCGAAGTTTTAAACTCAAAATCTGGAATGACATATTGAATAGTATCATTATTACCCTCTTCATCAAGTTCAATCGTATATTGACCTAAATAGGGCAATTCAATGAATTTATTGTTAAGGGTTTTTGCAAATAAATAGATCAATGAAGCCGGTCCCAAAAGCACGAGAATCATTAATCCTAGCCTTTTTAGTCCAGACATATCTTATTTTTTAAGATCGGAAAGTATTCCAGATATCGTTTAAAGCAGTTGCTTCATATGATAAATGGAATATCAAATAGAGTATAAATACAATATAAGGAACCAAAATCATCATTCTAAACGCTTTTCTTTCATCTCCTAAGTGCATAAATACCATTACAATATAACCTGCTTTAACTGCAGTTAAAAGAATGTATCCCCATTTGATAAACTCCCAAGTCATTCCACCTACTGCAGTCTTTGGTAAATAGATACCAACACCTACCTCCACAATAGTAATAATTGAAAGAATTGCAGTAACAATCCAAATTTTTCTTCTTATTTTTTTACCTTCTTCTTCACCGTGGTGACCATCTAAAGAATATTCTATAATATCGTCTCTTACCATTTTTAAATCTTTTTAAATCTTATACCAAATAAAAGAATGTAAATACAAATACCCACACCAAGTCAACAAAGTGCCAGTATAACCCTACCTTTTCAACCATTTCATAATGGCCGCGTTTTTCATATGTACCTTTAAACACATTAATTAAAATAATCAAATTGAATAAAACTCCGGTAAATACGTGGAATCCGTGGAATCCTGTAATAAAGAAGAAAAAATCTGCGTACTGAGTCGGCCCATAAGAGACCACTTTTTTCACTTCATGACCGTGCGAATCAAATTCTTTTACAAACTCACCGCCATAGGGGTTATGACTCAAAGTTGCATTATCATGCCATGTTGAAATGTCTCCGTCATATCCTGCAATGAATGTTTTCCACTCCCAAACCTGAGAACCTAGGAAAATTAATCCTCCAACTACAGTCAACATCAACCATTTAATTACGCCCTTTCTGTCCATTCTATGTCCAGCTTCAACTGCTAATACCATTGTAACAGAACTGACAATCAAAATAAATGTCATTAATGCCACATAGATCAATGGTGCATGCATATGGGTGAATGGTAAGTGAGTAAACACTTCCTCGCCCGCAGGCCAACTTGCCATTGTTTCTGGATTCGAAAATTTGGCGAATCCTAATGAGGATAATAATCCGCCAAAGGTTAATGCATCAGACACTAAGAAAAACCACATCATCAATTTTCCATAGCTAATACTCAATGGAGAAATCTTACCACCCCAAAGCGTTGCCGAATCAATTTGTTTAGAAGCTGGTGAACTCATAGTAAATTTTTATTTGTGCAAGTTTAATGAATAAAATTTAAAAAAGCATATAAATACAGCCATAAAATTCCCAAAAAGTGCCAGTAAATTGACCCTACTTTTAGTCCTGTAAAATTTGTACTGCTGTATTTATTTCTTAAGGTATTTACAAGTAGGACAATTAAGACAATTATCCCTGCCAGCCAGTGGGCACCATGTACTACCACAAAAGCTAATACAAACTGACTTGTTCGATTAGGAGCACCACTCAAGTCACTTGACATTAATGGCGAAATCTGTTGACCATTTCGATAAAACTTTCGATTAGTATACTCCAAAGGTTCTCCTTTATATTTGACCGTAAAATCTTTACCATATTCTCCAATCATATAAAAATCACCCCGTCCACTGATAATAGCTTCTGAAAAATGATACAATTTCGTTTTTTGATCTGGTGACAAAGACAAGTCCTCTAGTTCAAGACGATCATTTAAATACGTAATTGGCTGACCTTTATATTCTAAAATATACTTTCCATAGTCTACAATATTTCTGGCTTCTTCAGTCTTAATATTTAAAAATTGCTTTAGAAAAGTTTTAAGCTCAACTAATTGCTCATCATTCAACTGCTCACCTTGAAGAAAATAATCGACACCATCAAAGGTAATTTCTTTTCCATCTTTTATTAACATAAAATGCTCACCATATCGACCTTGCAGATTCACAATATTTGCTCTAATTGCTTTTCCTTGTCCTGACATTTCAAGAAACCCGTTTAATTGGGTCAAGCCGAATGTCATGCCTAAAATTAATGAGATGCCAACCATTGTTGTTGCTGCAAAACGGTTATTCTTTTTAATTAATACCGTTGCTAAATATAATAATCCACTACTTGTTATAACAGCTGCACAACTCCACATAAAATACGTTGGCAAGGTAAAATCCACCCAATAACTAGAATCTTTCGCCACAAGGTACCCACTTGTGATACCGGCAAATAACATGATGATTGAAAAGATGCCGAACCACAATAAATTCTTACTAATTTTCTCCTGTAATTTAATGTCTTGTTCGCTTGGTTCTGGACTTCCAGGAAATGTTTCTGTACTCACGTCTTAAATCTGATTAAATACGTATAAAAATTGAATAATTGGCAAATAAATAAAAGAAGCAAACATCAAAGTTTTAGCCGTTTTTACATCCCGAATTTTATAAAATTTGATGGTCAGATATAAAAAACCAAAACCAGCAATTAGACCGATAATTAAACTTACGAATCCAGTATAATTATAAATATATGGTAGTATTCCTGCTGGCACTAATGCAATTGATGATAATAAAATAACAAAAGCAGATGACCCGTTTCGACGACCCTTGGAAGGTAATAAAGAAAAACCACCTTTTTTATAATCATCATCTGCTACCCATGCAATAGCCCAAAAATGAGGGAACTGCCAAATAAACTGCACAAAGAACATGATGCCCGCTACTTGGCTAAAATGACCATCAACAGCAACCACACCTAACATAGGAGGGATTGCACCGGGAAATGCACCAACAAAAACAGCCCAAGGTGAAATCCTTTTCAAGGGCGTATAAAGAAAAACATAGATGGATAAAGCCAAAACACCTAATATTCCAGAGAAAAAATTTAATTGGAATAAAAGTACTGCACCAATCAGCCCCATTGCAAACGATAAAATTGTTGCAGTTTGAACTGACATTCTATTTGTTGGCAAAGGACGATTAGCGGTTCTAGGCATTTTCTTGTCAATCTCCCGCTCAATAATTTGGTTAAACCCATTAGAAGATCCAGTAATTAAAAACCCACCTAAAACAAGGATTAAAAGATTGATGTCAAACTTTCCATTTGCAAATAAATACCCTGTAACAGATGACACCACAACCAAAAATGCCAATCGCATTTTCATAAGCGCTAGCACATCTTTCACCTTTGATTTAGATTTGACTTTTTCTACGGTTAACTCTTCTAAAGACACATTGAAAATTTAATTCGACAAAGATATAAATTAATATTTACGAGCCAATTTGAAACTTAATTTAAAATGAATTCAGATAATAAAATCAGATATCGTCGTATGCATTCCAAATCCTAGAACGGATTCCTATCTCAATAAAATGATTACTATGCTGTTTATAATTCACCCAATCGCTTCGCCATTTATACTTTGCAGTAAGGAACATATTTTTGAAATTTGGCACCGGATATTCACATATAAAGCTGACAGATAAAACATTATGCTTCTCTCCCTGCATAATGGTATGTCCATAATTGTCATCACGATTTGCATATGAAGCTAAAACATTCTGCCCATAGCTAATTGAAGATGTGTCGGCCCCGTAACCAGCGTACGTAATTTGTCCGGTAAACCGTTGCTTATTATGTTTGTATGAAATAATCGTATTGAGCTCATAGAAATTGGCGCCAAGTGGATGAGCTACACTTGCGTTCGCATGACTATAACTTTGGATACTTTCCTTATGTGAATATGTAAATGGTCTAACGAAATTCAATTCCATTTGTGCGTAAAGGTTGGGAACAGGTAAATCTGTCATCTTCACGCCCAATTGCATACCATACTTATTACCCCACCATTTTTGATCAGACCTTAATTCACTGATAAGGAATTCATCTAAAATTAATTGATAATAAATCGTTGATTTGGAAGACGGTTTATAACTTATATTTAATCCAACCAAGACGTTGTCAGATGATCCTAACCCATATTCAACTGGTCGATAAAACACAAAAGGATTCATATAGTTTGGTTCAAAATATCGAGTATTCAAAGAGTCTTTGGCTTGCCAGATGACAGTTTCAAAAAGGCTTAAATTAAACCGCTTAGTTATGTTCCAACTTAAATAATGCATTGCTGATAGTTTGGTTATAGGTTTTGAGCTATCATCAATTTGATAAAAGTCGTTCCAAACATTGAATAAATTAACATATTTGATCGTATGAAATGTAGTTTCGATTTTCAAGTACGGGTTTGCAGCAGCATGATCTGACAATAATAATGAACGGTAACCTTCTCCAAAAAAGTTCTTCCCGTACCCTCCTGTAAATGTAAAAAACTTATTCAATCGATAAATCCCAACAAGTTCCCCTCTAAAAAAAGTAGATTTGGTGAACGAGATTGGCCGACCAGTTCCAAGATCTATTTGACTAGATTGAATTGAATCTTCAATGTAATTTGGTTGACTATAATAAGGCAGAATTTTTGCAGAAATACACCATTTATTTTTAGCAATGCTGGAAGCGAAACCTGCACCTAAATCATAAGCTAAACCTTTAATATTATCATATCCAACACCTAAATCTACAATTGGATAAATCTCAAAATTATCATTTACCCACCAAGAAACGTTATGATTTGAATGATTTGCGTAAGATTTCAAGGATCCAGACGGACTATAGTAAATCATTGGTTTAATACTTGTATGAGCAGCGAAATTATTTTCAAAATGAGTGCCTGAAAAAAAATTCCTGTAATGGATATCATCCATTTTGAGCGTTTGCCCAAAAGCTCCAGACCATATTAAAATCGATATGACAAGCCCAAAAAATTTCACTATACTTTCCGTTTAGGCAACGTTACAAAACCTATAAATAATAAAACAAAAGCACCTAATGCTAAAAAGGATAACGTTGGATCTTTGATTGGTAAAAAACTCACCAAAGCAACACATGATGCACTGAATAAATAAATTACAAAAACCACTCGTTTATGTCCCATTCCACGATCTTGAAGTCTATGGTGCAAGTGATTTCTATCTGCCGCCATTGGAGATTTACCTGCAAATATTCTAGTAATAAATACGCGAAGTGTATCAATCAATGGATAGGTTAAAATTCCAATGGCTAGGACTGGTGTTGAAATAAATTCAAATGGTGGTTTTAAAAAAGTAGTTGGTGTTTCAATTAATTGAATGGTTAATACACTTAGAATTGCACCTATTGTTAAGGATCCCGAATCACCCATAAATATTCTTGCAGGATTAAAATTAAAAACTAGAAAGCCTAACAATGCTCCTGCTAACGAAAAAGACACTAATGCCCATTGAGGTTGATAACTATAATAAAACCATATACCAAATGTAATACTTGCGATAATACCTACTCCAGATGCTAATCCATCCACTCCGTCAATAAGATTGATAGAGTTAACAATCACAATATAAACAAAGATTGAGATGACCAATTTTGCATATTCAGGTAATTCAACATCAACGCTAAATAAACCGTGAAAAGTCTCAATCTTCATGCCTCCCATAGCGACTAAAATAAAACCAACCAAAATATGAGCCACTAGTTTTTTAGTAGGAGACATACCGATAATATCATCTTTAACACCTACAAAGAATAACAAAACAAGACTCCCCATAAGGTATAGGAATTTACTTATGCCTTCCTGCATGTTTTCACTATCAGGAAACCAAATAAAACACGAAAACATAAAAGCACTAAAGATCATTATCCCACCAATTGTTGGAACACTCTGTGTATGCTGTTTTCTATCTTCCTTAGGCTCATCAACCAAATGCTTCAATTTAGCCACTTTAATTAATGATGGTGTAGCTAATAGTACTACTCCAAACGAGGTAAAAAAAGCCATGAAGTAATGGTATAAATTCATATCAATAGTTTTCTTTAATTTACCAATCTAACGTTTTATTCTTCAGTTTTGTTCTTATCCCAAAATAGAGATAGTCTGTTTGATACCGATTGGTTTTACTTAATTCTTTCCTATACAAATATCCCAAATATAGTTGTAAATTATAGTTTTTATTGAACCTATAGCCCATTTCAAGTTGGTTGAGCACAACATTAACGTTAGCTTTTCCTTCAAGATTAGCTAAAGGAGACAAGACCGATACCCCATAATTTAGACTATCATTTTGCATTCGTTCTGAGTAAATAAACTTATTGGTAATGAAAAATGACTGATAATTATAATCCAAAGATATTATCCCTTCCTTAAAACCTGCTGTATATGGATGTGCTAAAGGTAAATTATTATGTGCAAAATTTAAGCGTTTATCAGCGTTTAGATAGGAGTTTGGCTTAGCTTGATTGTATTCAACCTTGAGATTTAAGTGATCAGTAATAATATTATAAGATTTAACTCCAAATTGAAAGCCTGAAATGGAAGATTGATCAAATAGAAGTTGTCCATAAAAAATATTGGATTCATATGCATAGGACGTATTCAATCCAAAGACTGAATTATAATTTCTTTTTAAAGTACCATTGAGCATACTATTCAAACCAATGACAGGATTAAAAAAAGTAGCTGGTAAGGCATATCTTTTTGATGAATCTAAACTTTTCCAAATATTACCCTCAAAAATCCCAATTTGAAACTGTTTATTCACGGCATATTCTAAATAATGGAAAGTCGCATTATTACTTTCGAAGTTAGCTTCAGGTGTGGCATGATAAGGCAAACGGTAAAGATTTTGCAAGGCTGCAAATATCATACTATATTGCAAACGACCCTCAAACGCAAAGAATTCAGGTTTTAAATAAGGGTAATTACTTGTAAAGTCTGATAATAGTAATGATCTATGACCATGTCCAATAAATTGATTTCCATTTCCCAGTTGAACAGTCATCCAAGTATTTGGGTTATAGGCCACATAACCTTCAGCAAATGCAAAGTCATACCCTCTTGTTCCAAATGATTTTGTCCTGGAATAGCCTGGAATCATGCCATTTTGTTGCTTATATAGCGTATTATTAAAGTTCGGTACAAATTCGCCGTGCTGATTAACAAATTTACTTTGGTATTCTGGCAAAATAGCCTGACTTTCGTATACGGTGGTCTCAAGTGCAAAATTCTCAAAAAATTTGGCTTGAATTCTTATTCCTCTTGTATTCCAATACAACCCTCTAATCGAATCAGCACTCAAATCTGTACCTGAATCTGTGCCATATTCCAAATCTAAAACTGGATCGATTGCACACCAATAATCTTCTCCTTCAAATATTAGAAAATGTTCTTTAAATAATTTTTGGGTTACCCAATAATAATATTCCTTATCGGTCTTATAAATTTTTGGTGCATTTGTCTTCAAGTCATTAATTGGCTTTGCGGCAAGATGTGTTTGGTAATACGTAATTGAATCGGTTAAGTAAATCTGATCCACTGTTTGATTGAAGTAGGAAGTATTGGGCAGGTTTAGTTGGCAAAAACCAACAAACGACACATTAAAAGACAAGATGAATATCACCACTTTTACACCTTGGAATATCTTGACTTGCCATTTCATTTTACTAGAATACGTAGGAATATAGCTTAAGTTACTAAAGTTTATTATACCAATACCCCATCATTTAGGGCCAACTCATAAACATTTCTGATGCCTTCCTCAAGATTTATTTGATATTGCCAGCCAGCATTGGCCAACTTTGACACATCCATTAATTTTCTTGGTGTTCCATCAGGTTTATCGGTATTAAAAATCAACTCTCCCTCAAACCCAACAATATCTTTGATCATCAAGGCTAAGTTTTTAATGGAAATTTCTTGTCCAGATCCTAAATTCACGAATGCCTTTTCATTATAATTATTCATAATAAAAAGACAAGCTTCTGCCAAGTCATCAACATGTAAAAACTCTCGTAAAGGTGAACCGGTTCCCCAAATTTCAACAGCAGGTGATTGATTTAGTTTGGCTTCATGAAACTTTCTTAATAGAGCTGGTAAAACATGTGAATTATTTAAATCATAATTATCATTTGGCCCATATAAATTGGTTGGCATTGCTGAAATGAAATTAGCACCATACTGGTCAAAGTAAGTCTCACACAACTTTATTCCCGCAATTTTAGCTATAGCATATGGTTCATTTGTCGGCTCCAAAAAACCACTCAATAAATACTCTTCCTTTAAAGGTTGAGGTGCCATTTTAGGATAAATACAAGAAGAACCTAAAAATAATAATTTTTTGACACTGTATTTATGAGCTGTATGAATGACATTTGATGCAATCATCAAATTATCGTACAAAAATTCAGCTCTATAGGTATTATTGGCCTGAATACCGCCTACTTTTGCTGCTGCTAAAAAAACATATTCTGGCTTAGCATTTTTGAAGAAAAGATCAACCTCTTGTTGATTTCTTAGATCCACTTCTGATGAGGTTCTGTAAGTGATATTCGTAAAACCTTCTTTTTCTAATCGTCTAACAATTGCAGAACCGACCATTCCTCTATGCCCTGCAACATATATTTTTGAATGTTTCTCCACTATTCGTGATAATTAAATGTTGAATGACCGCCATCTTGTAAATACTTATCTTTTTGGAATAAATACAAATCAGATTTTACCATTTCTTTAACTAATTCTTCAAAGGTATATTCAGGTTCCCAACCCAATTCTTTTTTGGCTTTAGAGGCATCTCCTAACAATAAATCAACTTCTGTCGGTCTAAAATAAGCCTCATCAACTTCAACTAATACTTTTCCTGTTTCTGCATCAATCCCCTTCTCATTTATGCCCTCTCCTTCCCATTTCACTACAATTCCAACTTCTTTAAAAGCCAAAGTAACAAATTCTCGAACAGGGTGCGTTTCCCCTGTGGCAAGCACATAGTCATCCGCAACATCTTGTTGCAACATTAACCACATCCCTTTTACATAATCTTTGGCATGACCCCAATCTCGTTTTGCATCTAAATTTCCAAGGTAAATTTTTTCTTGCAGTCCCATTTTGATTTTAGCGACAGCCCTAGTTATTTTTCTTGTGACAAAAGTCTCACCTCTTAATGGGCTTTCATGATTAAATAGAATCCCATTACAAGCATATAAATTATAAGCTTCTCTATAATTTTTCACTATCCAAAAACCATATATTTTAGCCACTGCATATGGGCTTCTAGGGTAAAATGGTGTGGTTTCTGACTGAGGTGTTTCCACCACTTTTCCGTATAATTCTGAAGTTGAGGCTTGGTAAAACTTTACTTTATCTTCTAACTTCAAAATACGAATCGCTTCTAAAAGTCTTAATGTTCCTATTCCATCCGCGTTTGCAGTATACTCAGGTGTATCAAAGGAAACTTTAACATGCGACATGGCAGCCAAATTATAGATTTCAGTTGGTTGAATTTCTTGAACCAATCGAATTAGATTTGTTGAATCAGTTAAATCACCATAATGAAGAAAAAGCTTAACGCCTTCCTCATGTTTATCTTTATATAAATGATCAATCCGATCTGTATTAAACAAAGAACTTCTTCGTTTGATACCATGAACCTCATACCCTTTTTCCAAAAGCAATTCAGCAAGGTATGCTCCATCCTGACCTGTTATTCCAGTAACTAACGCAATTTTTTTACTCATTTTCCTAAATTTAATTTTTTCCTTTTCGCAATGAAATAAGGATTTTTCAATTGCTGTTTATTATATGTTAATGCTTCTCTTGTTTCTATATGAAGTACTTCTCCACCTACCGCCTCATAAATGGCTTGACCAGCAGCAATATCCCATTCCATTGTTGGTGCAAACCTGATATAAAAATCAGCGGTTCCTCTCACTAAGTCTATGAATTTCAGCGCGCTCCCCTTTCTTATAACATCTATAGGGCCATATATCCCTTCTAAATTTCTTACAAATTTAGCAACAGTTCCCGAAAAACGATCATTGGAATGCATTATTACTTTTGGAAAATTATTTTCTTTAACTATGACTTTCCATTTTTCATTCAGATGATCATCAGTATGATATGGCACTTCAAAAGCACCAATTGAGGGACCTCCAAACATAATAATTGATTCAACGGGGCTTGCAATCAAGCCTAGAATTGGCAGACCATTTTCAATAAGCGCAATATTAATACAAAACTGGCCATTCTTTCTAACAAATTCTTTTGTACCATCAATTGGGTCAATCAACCACAATAAGGAAGCTGTTTTCCTAGATTCCCACGCTACCTTATCCTCTTCCTCTGAAATGATAGGAATGTTAAATCCTGCCAAATAGTCAATTAAGATCTGACTAGACAATTTATCTGCTAGAGTAACAGGAGAATTATCGTTTTTAATTTCAACTTCAAAATCACTTGAGTAAATTTCAAGAATTCTCGACGACGCTACTTCAACCGCCTTAATAAGTGTTGGGATAAATTGCTCAACCATTATTTTTAATTCTCAAATTATTATATACTTAGTAACATAAAAAAAACCTCCTTTGAGATCAAAGAAGGTTTTCACAATTTTTTCTTTTATTAACCTAATCTGGCACGAATTGGAATAGTATACCAAACACTCACTGCTTTACCAGCTTGCTCACCCGGCTTCCATTTAGGCATTTTTTTAACCACTCTTACTGCTTCTTTATCAATTGCAGGTGAAACACCTTTAACAACCTCTACTTTATCAATACTTCCAGTTTTGGTCACAACAAATCTAACGTAAACGGTTCCCTGCTCACCCATCTCTCTAGAAATCTCTGGATATTCAAAAATCTCATTAATAAATTCACCCATTGCCGCTTCACCGCCTGGAAATTCAGGACTTACACCAACCACATCATAAATTTTATCTGCAACCACTTCTACTTTCTCCTCTGGTTCAAAATCAAAGTCCATCACATCTTCATCAATAATATCTGGTGGTGTAATGATAATATCATTTTCTACCTCCTCTACTTCTGTAACAACAGGAGGTGGTGTTTGTTGTGGTGGTGGTGGTGGTGGTTCATTTTGAATAAACTCTTCTAAAATCTCTTCTTGAAGAGACTCTACTTCAGCAATTTCTTTTTTAATTGGCTCAATATCAATATTTTGATATGTGAATGCCATTAGTACTACAGCTGTACCAATAATTAATCCTATGGCCTGAAGCCCAAACCTCTTTTTCTCTAGATCTGCCTCTCTTGTCTTTTTTGTTTGCATAACTTCTTCTGTTATTGGTAAAATTACAAATTTTTATTTCAAAAACCTTACCAAATTTATATCTTTTTTCCTATAATATCTAAATGCTAGACTACCTAGTATTGCTCCTGTTCCGTTTGAGATTACATCACTCCAACTAAAGAATCGGTTTTTGATGTAATGTCCTTGGATTAGCTCAATTCCATAACCAATCAGCAAACATATTACAATACTGTATAAAACCTGAATGAAAAAAAGTTCATTTTTATCGTAAAAAAAAGCCACCTGCATGAAAAAAATCAATACTAAATACATGATAACATGTATAAAAGTATCAACTTTGAACCACTCAAATTCTAGATCAGGTAAGCGATCACCAGGAATGAAACTTAGCACAGCAATCACTATCAGCCACAAAAGCCAAGGCAGTTGGATAATAATAGTCTTTTTAACCGACCAATTCGCCATATTCTTCAGCAGACAGTAAAGCATCTGCTTCAGAGGAATCAGACAGTTTAATCTTAACCATCCAACCAGCATTATAAGGATCAGAATTTACAGTTTCAGGAGAAGCTTCCAAAGCCTCATTAAACTCTAACACTTCACCAGACAATGGCATAAATAAATCAGAAACTGTCTTTACAGCTTCAACAGATCCAAATACTTCTTCCTGATCTAAAGTTTCACCTTCTGTTTCAATTTCAATATATACAATATCACCCAACTCATTTTGAGCAAAATCGGTAATGCCAATTGTCGCAATGTCACCATCAATTTTTACCCATTCGTGGTCTTTCGTGTATTTTAAATCTGCAGGTATGTTCATATTTTTTATTTAAAATGATATTAGCTTTACAAAAGTAAAATTATTTTGAACATTTCAAATTCATGATCATGATTTGTTTTCATCTATTGATTAAAGTCTAAAACCCATAATTTTATTAGTAGAATATTTGTAGTTTTGTGTACTCGAAAAAAGTTAAACATTAATGATTACACAAGACCAACTCAAAGACTTAGAGATTAGGATTCAAGATCTTCATAATTATTTAAAAATTGAAGATAAATTGTTTGAGTTAAAAGAAGATGAGCTAAAAACTCAAGACCCAGAATTCTGGAACGACCCTAAATCGGCTGAAACCATGATGAAAAAAATCAGGTCCAAAAAGTTCTGGGTTGAAGCATATGAGGAATTAAAAACTAATGTTGAAGACATTAAGGTCTTAGTTGAGTTTCATAGTATGGGAGAAGGAAATGAAGAAGAAATTGATGAGCAATTTCGTTTCACTTCAGAGAAATTGGAAGCACTTGAATTCAAGAATATGTTGTCTGCTGAAGAAGATGCATTGAGTGCCGTTTTGCAAATTACGGCTGGTGCGGGCGGCACCGAAAGCTGTGACTGGTCAGAAATGTTAATGAGAATGTACATTATGTGGGCCGAAAAAAACAACTGCAAGGTTAAAGAATTGGACTATCAAGCAGGAGATGTTGCAGGCATAAAAACAGTAACGCTTGAAATTGATGGTGAGTTCGCTTTTGGTTATTTAAAAGGAGAAAATGGTGTTCATAGACTAGTTAGAGTAAGCCCATTTAATGCACAGGGAAAAAGAATGACTTCATTTTCATCAGTATATGTCTTCCCCTTAGTGGATGACACGATTGAAATTAAAATTAACCCTTCTGACATTACTTTTGAAACCTTCAGATCTGGCGGAGCTGGCGGTCAAAATGTTAATAAAGTTGAAACTGCTGTTAGACTTAGGCACAAACCAAGTGGTATTGTGATTGAAAACTCTGAAGGTAGATCGCAGTTAGGTAACAAAGAAAAAGCCCTTCAATTATTGAAATCTCAATTATACGAAATTGAACTGAGTAAAAAAATGGAAGCCAGAACTGAAATTGAAGCTGGTAAGAAGAAAATTGAATGGGGCTCTCAGATTAGGTCATATGTTTTAGATGACAGAAGAGTTAAAGATCACAGAACTAATTTTACAAATAACAATACCGAAGCTGTATTAAACGGTGATCTTGATGGGTTCTTAAAAGCCTATTTAATGGCTGAAAAGTAGATTCAAACGCTTCAATATAATTCAAAATCCAAATTCGATCTCACATTTTACAGCATCTATTAACATCTGTTAAATAAATCTTTCATCTCATAAGAAATAGTTATCTTTGTGCCCTAGTTAGAGCATAAAATAATGAAAGTACAAGTCGTTAAATCAAAAATTCACAGGGTTACTGTAACAGAAGCCGATTTAAACTATATCGGTAGTATTACAATTGATGAAAACTTAATGGATTCTTCCAATTTAATTGAGGGTGAAAAAGTTCAGATTGTGAACATCAACAATGGTGAACGTATAGAAACCTATGTCATAAAAGGTGAACGCGGTTCTGGTAAAATTTGTTTAAACGGTCCAGCCGCAAGACGTGTAGCTGTTGGAGATGTTGTTATTATTATTGGTTATGGCTATATGGACTTTGAAGAAGCCAAATCCTATAAACCAGCACTAGCTTTCCCAGATGAAAAGACTAATCTCTTGACCTAATTTTGAAAAAAGCAATTTTAAATATTTTAAAAATTGGCATTCCTATCGCATTTGGTTTGGGGCTTATCTGGCTATTTTATGATGCTTTGTGTGAGGATGAAAAAGATCATTTATTTAATGCCTTCAGAACAGCGGATTATACCTGGGTGTTTTTGTCCTTAATAATCGGATGGTTAAGCCATGCCAGTAGGGCTTACCGTCAAAAGTATTTACTTAAACCTTTAGGATACAATATTTCCTTTTGGAATAGTTATCATGCGTTAATGATAGGTTATTTGGTAAACTTAGCATTTCCCAGAGCTGGAGAAGCCTCAAGAGCAGGTATATTATCTAAAACCGAAAAAGTACCTTTTCAAAAAGGGTTTGGTACCATATTAGCAGAACGTACTTTTGATGTCGCCATGCTAGGGATCGTGTCTGCTATTATGTTGATTTTACAACTTGATAAAATTGACTTGTTTCAAGAAAAAATTGCTCATTTTAATACTGGAGCTGATAATTGTGGTAACACCTTAGTATTTTCAATTCTTGGTGGGGTTGTTAAATATGGGATTATCTTTGGTTTTATATTGGTCGTACTTTTATTTACTTTTAAGTCTGGAATTCGCCGAAAAATCATTGATTTTGTGAAAGGTTTGTTCGAAGGCGTTTTTTCAATTTTCAAGTCTAAAAACAAAGTCCCTTTTATTGCACATACTTTATTCATTTGGATGATGTATGTCTCTATGTTCAGCATTTGTTTTTATGCTATTGATTCTACCTCAGTTTTAGGACTGGATGCCATGCTTGCTGGATTTGTTGCCGGAACTCTAGGCATGATAGTTGTCCAAGGCGGCATAGGTGTTTACCCTGCATTTGTTGGTTTAATTATAACAATTTATATTGCACCAGAAGACTTTAATGGCATTTCACCAGATGCCCTAGCGCTAGGCTGGATCATCTGGGCTTCCCAGACAATAATGATGATTATTCTGGGTCTGATCTCCTACCTCATCAACTCAAAAAATGTATCCTTGATTCCAGATGAAAAACCAAAATAAACTCAACCATAAAATTCTCATTAATTATAATGAGGCGACCATTATTTCTTCGCAAAAGCAAAAAGAAGGTCAATCAATAGTTTTTACTAATGGTTGTTTTGACATTTTACATAAAGGACATATAGAGTACTTAGCAAAAGCTGCTGATTTGGGAGATATTTTAATTGTAGCTGTAAATACAGATCAATCCGTAAAAGCACAAAACAAAGGAGAGGAACGACCTATTAATTCTGAAAATGATAGACTTGAACTACTAGCGGCCCTATTTTTTGTTGACTATGTTCTTTTATTTAACGAAGAAACACCTCAACAATTAATTGAGCAGATTGAGCCAAATGTTTTAGTTAAAGGTGGAGATTATGACCCGAATGAAACGGATCGAAATGCTAAAACGTATATTGTTGGGCGAGACACTGTTTTAGCCAATCAAGGTAGGGTGAAAATTATCAACTTAGTTCAAGGCTACTCAACTACTGGTATAGTAAGTAAGTTAAGGGGTAATACTTAAAACTGTTCAGGATTCTTAGATTTCATCTCCTTCAAGAATCCCTTGATTTTTTGCTCATCAACCTTTTTTACAATCATTAGAACCCCGTCAGATTCAACAACAATATAGTCATTTAACCCCTGAATTAATGCCAGTTTATTTTCGGGTAAATTAATCACACAATTTTCACTTTCAAACAAATGTGCCGAATTACCGATAACAGCATTCCCTTCAAAATCTTTATCTAAATGAGAATATAAGCTTCCCCAAGTACCTAAGTCCGACCAGCCAAAGTTGGCTAATACAACATAAACATTTTTGGCGTTTTCAAGAACCGCAAAATCAATTGAAATATCTTCACAACTTGTAAAAGCATTATCAATAAATGCTTGTTCGCCTTTTGTATTGTAGTCTTTTCCTTTTGTAGTAAATAGCGCATTTAATTCAGGTTTGAACTTTTCTAATGCTTTAATAATAGTAGCAGCGGTCCAAATAAAAATCCCTGAATTCCAGTAATAATTTCCGCTTTTCACAAATAATTCTGCCAATTCTTTGTTTGGCTTCTCAGTAAACTGCTGTACTTTTTTTACCTCACCCATTAAAATATCGGTCTCATTTTCAAACCGAATATAACCATAACCAGTGTCGGGTCTTGATGGCTTAACACCTAAAGTAACTAGACAACCATCTCGTTCAGCTTTGCGAATGGCGGTATTAATAATTGTTACAAATTTTTCTTCTTTTACAATCAAATGGTCAGAAGGAGCCACAATTAAATTGGCTTTTGTATTAAGATTATAAATTTTGTGAGCGGCATAAGCAATACATGGTGCTGTATTTTTCCGCATTGGTTCACACAATACTTGTTCAGAATCAACATCAAGTTGCTCCAAAACCAATTGCTGATACCGTTGGTTAGTCACAATATAAATTTGATTTTTTGGCACCACCTTTAACAACCGATTATATGTCATTTGAATCAAAGACTCACCAATCCCCAACACATCCAAAAATTGTTTTGGACATGACTCCTTACTCATTGGCCAGAATCTGCTGCCGATTCCACCCGCCATAATTACTGCATAATTATTATTCATCAATCAATTGTTTTTCTATTTCTGCAACACCTAATACACGGTATTGTCTATTATTATCTAAATTTCTGCAAAGGTAATACTTTCTTAGTTTCTTTCCTTTTTCAAAAGTAATGTTATTCAATTTGAATCTATCTCCTAAATTTAGATGCTCAACAAGCATGCCTGAACCCGAATCATAACGCTTAAGAACACGATATAGTGCATCATCAGTACAGGAAGAAGCTCTTGCGTTCTTCAAATATTTATTCAATGCTAAGTCAACATCTTTCGGCAATATATTCAAATCTAAGATCGGTTGAAAGAGATCCATAAACATCATTTTCCATTCTTGCCCATGAGGCTTAATTCTTGATCCATATTTAGTAAAGGCTTTCAAATGTGCAAACTCATGAAGTGTAGTTATCAAAAAAGCATACTCATTTAGATCTCCATTAACAGATATCCTATGACCTTTTCCTTGATAAGGCATCCTATAATCTCCAAGTTTGGTTTTTCTTTTTTTAGAAATTTTAAAGCTAGTTTTATTATTCTTGATTAGTTGAGCTACATATTCAGCTGTACCATTGGGCAAAAACGGGCTTAATTGTTTAGTATAATTTTCGATTACGGTTGACACAAGGCAAAGATAAAACTTTAAGCGTTTGTCATCATTAATAATTATTGTGGGCTTATAAAAATTTCTTCAGTAATCTGATGGTTTCGTTATTTTCTGGTAAATTTGTTAGCCCCTTATTTTATAAGATAGATTGATACCTAAGGAAACCATAGATGAAATTTTTCAAACTGCTCGAGTCGAGGAAGTGATTGGTGATTTTGTGCACATGAAAAAGTCTGGCTCAAATTTTAAAGCGAAGTCTCCTTTTACTGATGAGAAAACACCATCTTTTATGATTTCTCCTGCTAAACAAATTTGGAAGTGTTTTAGTACTGGAAAGGGTGGGAATGTAGTCTCCTTTTTAATGGAACATGAGCATTTTTCTTATGTAGAAGCATTGAAATGGTTGGCTAATAAGTATAATATTGAGATTAAAGAAGATCGTCAGAGAACACCTGAGGAAATTGAACAGATCTCTATTCGTGAAAACCTTTCTGTGATCAATGAATTCGCTGCCAAGCATTTTCAAGATAATTTATTTAATCACGATAATGGACGAGCCATAGGCTTATCCTATTTTATACAAAGGGGGTTCAGAGAGGACATCATCAGAAAATTTAACTTAGGGTATTGTTTGGACGCCTCCAATGGTCTGACAGATAATGCATTAAAAAAAGGATATAAACTCAAGTATCTTGAGATGGCCGGTTTAACCAAAACCAAGGATGGTCGATCATTTGATTTTTTTAGAGGACGAGTCATGTTCCCAATTCATAGCGTAGCTGGAAAAGTACTAGGCTTTGGTGGTAGAACTTTGAAGTCTGACAAAAAAATTGCCAAATACTTTAATTCACCTGAAAGTGAATTGTATAATAAGAGTAAAATTTTATACGGTCTTTACTTCGCCAAAAATAGTATTATCAAATATGATAATTGTTATTTGGTTGAAGGCTACACTGATGTCATATCTCTACACCAAGCTGGAGTAGAAAATGTAGTAGCCTCTTCAGGAACATCTTTAACTACTGGTCAGATCAATCTCATCAAAAGGTATTCTGACAATATCACCATACTCTATGATGGAGATGCCGCAGGAATCAAAGCATCTTTTAGAGGGATTGACATGATTCTATCAGAAGGCATGAATGTTAGAGTTGTTTTATTCCCTGACGGAGAGGATCCAGATTCATTTGCCAAAAAATCGAGCAGTGAAGAATTGGATCATTACATTCATGAGAATGCTAAAGATTTTATTGTATTTAAATCTGATTTACTTAGCCAAGAAGCCGCTGGAGACCCAATTAAAAAGGCACAGCTTATTCGTGATATCGTGACCTCTATCTCATTAATACCTGATAAGATTAAACAGCAGGTATACACTAAAGAATGTGCAAATATTTTTGACATTGAAGAGCAAATATTGGCCGGCGAGTTAATCAAGTTAGTTCGAGAAAAACAACAAAAGGAACAAAAGAAATCCTATCAAAATAGATCAACAAGTTTAAGTGGAGGATTAACACAAGATGAACCACCGCCAGAAGCTTTGATACCACCAGAATTTCAAACAGGTAATTCACCAGTTGGGGTACCTTCTGAGCCTAAAGAAATTGCAAAAGATACTTTGTATTATCAAGAACGTGACCTTGTTAGACTTTTACTGAATTATGGTACATTTTCAATACAAACGAAACATCTTGAGGAAGATAATGAAGGTCTTGAAAAAGAAATTGACACTGAGATTAGTGTGATAGAATTAATTGTTCATGAATTGGAAAAAGATGAATTAGGTTTTGATCATTCTATTTTCAAGTTAATCTATAAGGAGTACTGTGATGGATTAGATAATTCAAAATTTCTTGAACAACAAGATTTTGTGCGTCATGAAAATCCAGACATTGCCAGAATGGCTGTAGATGTTTTGTCAGAAAAGCATGAATTGAGCCCACAGTGGATCACACAAAAAGTTAAAATTAAGCGAGAAATCGACAATTTAGATCGTGCAGTGATGGAGGCCATTTATTCCTATAAATCAGCAAAAGTGGTTCATGAAATAAATCAAATCCAAAATGAAATGACTAATTTGAACGATCATGATGATGATATGATTACATTAGTTGGATTGATTAACCGACAGAAACAGTTGGACAAAGTGAAAATGGTTTTGTCCGAAAAATTAGGAAGACGAATTATTTAGATTATGAGCATTCATATTTGGGACGACGTACTAAATTATCCACTGATTGATACCAGAAAGGAATTAAGTGATTCCACAATGTTATTGATTGAAAGCAATCCTGAATTGATAGAAAATATTGCATCCAATCCCAACGGATTTATTTTTGCGCCTATTAATATTATTCTTTTTGCAGTCATTCTTTTATTGGGTAAATTATTCTTAAAATACCTGAAACGTTACTTCAAAAAACTTCATATTGATGATAAACAATTTAAGATAGAAGGTCGTGAATTTGCAGTGTGGAAACTGATCAGACAAGTGATCTATTTCTTGATTTTTTATGCTTGTTTTCAAAGTTTAAATATCAATAATAATAATATTGATTTTGGGAATGTCTTAATTTATGAATTCATTCGAATAGGCAAGTTTCATGTCGCGGTTTACCATCTTTTCTTAGTAATAGTTATCATTTTTATTGCAAAAATAATTTTAAACTTTTTAGGCCTTTATCTGCTAAAAAGAGTTTCCAAACGAACCAATCTTGATCAAGGAACAGAATTTGTCATCCTACAATTGGCAAAATATGTCATTTATACAATAGCCATTATTGTTATTTTGCGAAGTTTTGGAATCGGGTTGGAATTACTCCTTGGTGGTTCTGCTGCACTTTTAGTTGGTTTTGGATTAGGGCTACAAGATATTTTTAAGGACTTTCTGTCTGGCCTATTATTACTTTTTGAAGGTACGACCAAAGTGGGAGATGTAATTGAAATCTCCAATTATAACGGAGAATTGAACTTTGTTGCCATAATAAAGGAGATCAACTTAAGAACAACAAAAGTTAAAACAAGGGATGACAAAACCCTTATTGTTCCAAATTCTATTCTAACACATAAAAGCGTTAACAACTGGAGTTTTGATACAGCTTTAACACGTTTTCAAATTCAAATTTCTGTTCACTATAATTCAGATCTTGATCTTGTAAGACAGATTTTGATTAAATGTGCTCAAGAACACCCAAAAGTAAAAAACACCAAACCAGTATTTGTTAGATTAATGAACTTCGGCAATTATGGCCTTGAACTTGACTTGGTATTTTGGGCTGAGCAAAATTTCTATATTGAAATTTATAAATCTGAAATTCGTTTTGCAATCGAAAAAGAATTTAGAGCCAATGGTATTAAAGTACCTTATCCACAGAGTGATGTATACATCAAAAATTTGGGTGATCATCTTACCCCGCCTGTTGTTGATTGATTCTTTTACAATATTGCATTCAGTGCTTGATGAATTAGATAAAAGACTCAACATCCTTAATGTACGCTTGCGTAATCGCCCCCCAACTGAGGTTGTCCAAGCAGAACTGTTTTGCACAATTGAGGAACTGGTTTTGCATATCAAAAAAATTAAGAATAATTATATTCGATATGCTGCCATCAAACAAATTGACTTAATAAAAAAATGCGTTGTGAGCATGGATGGTGATGAAGCAAAACGGGAAGTTAAACTACTTAAAAATTTGTTTGAAGCGTATGACCTTTACGCTTATTTACATCCCAACGAATAGTTGCGCTTCTTAACTTGATTACCTATCTTTATTGAGTTCTAAAAAAATTTTATGGTCAGACATGCTTTTATTTTCTTGTCACTTGTTATTTCAGCATTGACTCTTTTTCTTGCAAATGATATAAACACTAGCTTTTATTGGCTTTTTCTTTTATTTGAACCTTTAATTATACTAGGGCATTATGATATCATACAAACTAAACATACTATTCTAAAACATTTTGAATTAACTTAGATGGAAATTGTATTTGCCACTCAAAATCAAAATAAAGTCGCTGAAATTCAAAAATTGATGCCCGACAATATTACGATTTTATCACTTAAAGATATTAAGTGTGATAATGACATCCCAGAAACTTCTGCTACTCTTGAAGGGAATGCTAGTTTAAAATCTATATACGTTTCAGAACGATTTGGATTACCCTGTTTTGCTGATGATACCGGATTAGAAATCGAATCATTAAATGGTGAACCGGGTGTTAAATCAGCTAGATATGCAGACGAGACAATAAAAAGTGATTCTAAAAACATTGATCTTGTACTTAGTAAACTTGACGGACAAGCGTGTCGAAATGCGCAATTCAGAACTGTGATCAGTTTAAGACTAAACAATCACGAGCATTTTTTTGAAGGTGTTATTAAAGGCGAAATATCAACTAAACGTCGAGGAGATAGTGGCTTTGGTTATGACCCAATTTTTATTCCCGAAGGCTATTCTAAAAGTTTTGCAGAGATGAGTATGTCTGAAAAGAATGCTATCTCGCACCGTGGAAAAGCTGTCAGGGCACTTATTAAATTTTTAAACGAAAACAATAAATAACCATGTCTGATTTAAGCATTACATTTTTGGGCACGGGTACTTCACAGGGTGTACCCGTAATTGCTTGTCAGTGTCAAACTTGTTTATCTGAAAACCCAATGGATAAGAGAACGAGAACATCAATACTGATCAATTATAATGACAAAAATATTGTTGTAGATACCGGTCCCGATTTTCGACAGCAAATGTTACGAGAACAAGTCATGCGTCTTGATGCCGTTTTATTCACACATGAACATAAAGATCATATTTCTGGAATGGATGACATTCGAGCTTACAACTTTGTTTCAAAACAAAAAATGCCAATTTATGCTACGAAGCAAGTTGAGATAGGACTAAAAAGAGAGTTCCATTATGTATTTTCTGATATTCACTATCCTGGAATACCTGAAGTTGACTTGAGACATATTAATCATATCCCATTTGAACTTTTCAATAAAACCATCATACCTATTGAAGTGATACATTACAACCTTCCTGTAAAAGCCTTTAGAATTGATGATTTCACCTATATTACTGACGCTAATTTCATCAGCCCTGAAGAAAAAGAAAAAATTAAGGGCTCAAAAGTATTGGTTGTAAATGCCCTTAGAAAGGAACCACACATTTCTCATTTCACCTTAAACGAAGCTTTAGATTTAATAAAAGAAATTAAACCAGATAAAGCTTATTTAACACATATTAGTCATTTAATGGGGACTCATAATGAGACATCAAAATTATTACCTGACCATGTTGAAATTGCTTGGGATGGACTTTCAATAAAAGTATAGATGCGCCAAAAAATTATTTTTATTATTAGCTTTTGTTTAATTGGAACTGCGTTTTATCTTGTATTCTTCAAAAGAGAACTTTTGCAAATTTATTATTCGAGTTTCGGAACACAATTACCTGGCAATGCTTCAATTTTAGGTATAGATATTTCTCATCATCAAGGTGATATAAATTGGGAAGCCGCCTTAAATATGAAAATCCGGTCTGATTCTGTTCAGTTTGTTTATTTAAAAGTGTCTGAAGGGATACACTTTACTGATCCGAAGTATGCTCAGAATAGAAAAATATTAGATCAAAACAAAGTGAAGGTTGGTGTTTACCATTTTTTTTTACCAAATATTAATGCACGTCAACAGGCCCATCATTTTATAAAAAGTTTTAGAAAAACTTCACTTAAGCCAGTAGTTGATGTTGAAACTAAAGGTCACTTGAATAAAAAAGCACTTGTAGATTCTGTCAGTATTTTTATTGAAACTGTTAAACAAGAACTCAAGGTAACTCCCATTATCTATACTAATGAGTCGTTCTACAAAAATTATTTTAAAAAAAGTTCGCTGAGCAAATCCATATTTTGGATTGCCTCCTACAAAAGGCATTGCAAATTATTCGACCTTCCCAATGTGATAGCTTGGCAGTTTTCTGACAAAGGTACAATTAATGGTATAGCTGAAAAAGTAGATTTGAACGTCGCTAAAACTACTTTTTGGGAAAAAGCCCTATGGCCAAAATAGCACTTGAAAATTAGCCTCTCTGCTGATTCAAATCCTCCAGAATTTCAAGAATTTGTGGTAATAACATATCATTTTCATCATTCCTAATGATATAATCTGCTAGTGGAATTTTTTGATCGTCGCTCCATTGGTTTTTCATACGCTCTTCAATGGCATCAACGGTCATATTTTTATCACGGTCCAGCACACGTTTAATTTTAATTGAATTTGGTGCCGTCACTAAAATAGTTTTATCAAATTGCTGATAGCCATTCGTTTCAAATAAAATGGCTGCTTCATTAAAAACCAGATTTGAGTTTTGATCATCTGCCCATTCAGAAAATGATGCTCTTACGGCAGGATGAATAATGGCATTCATTTGCTTCAGTAATAATTTATCACTAAAAACTTTTTGAGCAATGAATGTTGTGTTAACCTGATTATTGATATACGAATCTGCTCCAAGTAAATCTTGTATTGCAATTTTTACTTCAGGTGATTCAGCTAAAAGCTGTTTAGAAATTTGATCTGAAAAAAAAACAGGGTAACCCATGCCTTTTAGAATTTGACAAACAAATGTTTTGCCAGACCCAATTCCACCGGTGACCCCTACTTTAATAATAATTTTGGTTCAAAGATTATCAGATTTCCTCTATCTCAATCATATTGAAAGGTAAATCAATTATGGCCTGATAATCTTCACCTGCTTCTTCCATATCTTCATCATCCTCCTCAAAGTACCAATTGATTTTAACTTCAGTATCTCCATTATTCAACTTTTCTAATTGTTTGAATAAATCAAGGATGCATTTAGAAGATGAAGTATTAAAATACTCCAACTTTATATCTACAGAAGTAATTGATTTTGGGCTATTCCCATAACTATCTATCCAATCATTTAATGGCTTATAAAACTCTATAGAGTTTTCTGGAATTGATCTCCCTTTCAATTCTAAGCTGCCTTCGGAAGCTACAAAACTTACCTTTGGTGTTTTAGCTGAGCCTTCTAACATTAAATTTTCCATAAATCTCTTATTCTACTATTGTAACTGTTAAACTAAAAAATGATAGATTAGATCCCAAATCTAAAAAATGATATCCCAACTTTTGACCTGATTTTCTAGCAATATCAACCATTCCTAACCCCGCTGTCCCTTTATCAGATCGCATACCATCATTTAATACTTCCTTGTAATAGCTTTTCAACTCATCTCGATTCAAACTATTTACAAAATCTAATCTTTGCTTTAAAACTTCTACACTACCAGATTCTATATAATTTCCGGTCATCACTTGATAATCACCATTATTTCTTGCAATCATTAATAAAGCAGACTTGTCATAAGTCTTTTGATTCTCAATTACAATATCTTTATCAATATGATGATATAAGTTTTGTAAACATTCAACCAACACATTAAACACCTTCTTTTTAACTTTAGGTTTTTCATCATAGGATTCTAACTTAGATTCCATTATCTGAAGAATGGTTGTCAGCAAGTCTGGTGTTATCATTCCCTTAAAAGACAAAAGGATATTCTTCTCGTCTAATTTTTGAAATATGTCATATATATTATTCACAAATAATGTAGTTGAGCAAATATAAAATTTATTTTTATAAATAAACAATTTATAATACAGTATAAATTAACGGTAATTATTAAAAATGGTTTCTATTTTTGTGAATTATTTATGAAAAATTGGTTTGAATCGTGGTTTGACACTAAGTATTATCATATACTTTATAAGAGTAGAGATTACTATGAAGCAGAGTTCTTCATTAAAAATCTTACTAATCAACTCAACCTACAACCCTCTCAAAAAGTTCTTGATTTAGCTTGTGGAAAAGGTCGACACTCTATTTTTTTAAATCAATTGGGATTTGATGTTATTGGTGTTGATTTATCAAAAGCTTCTATTGACGCAGCTAAAAAAAATGAAAACGAGCGATTGCACTTTTTTACGCACGACATGCGAGAACCTATAAAAACATGTAAGTTTGATGCAATTCTAAATTTATTTACCAGCATTGGTTATTTTGAAGATCCCGAAGATAATGTGAGAGTTTTAAAATCTGTCCATTCATATTTAAACGAAAACGGCACATTAGTCATTGATTTTTTAAATCAACACAAAGTGATTAATGAACTAATCGTTAAAGAAACTAAGGTCATTGATGGCATTACCTTTTTTTTAGAAAAGGAAGTTGTAAACGGGTATATTGAGAAAACTATTTCATTTGAGGATGACAATAAAAATTTTAGATTTACCGAAAAAGTTCAAGCCTTAACGCTTCAAGATTTTAAGAATTATTTAGGACAAGCTAATTTTGAAATTATTAACTTAGCCGGCGATTATAATTTACAACCGTTCCATGAAAAGGACTCAAGTAGGTTGATTATCTTCGCTAAAAAGAAATAGTTTGAATATCTCCTTACAAATATTAATCTTACTTAGTTCAGTAGCTATTGGTGGCATACTTGTAGAAATATTTAAAAAGCAAAGTCGTCTCAAATTACTTCTATCCTTTAGTGGTGGCTATTTATTGACAATCATTTTCACCCATATTCTTCCTGAAACCTACGAATTCTTAGGTCAGTCAACTGGCTATTTTATATTAGGAGGCTTCTTACTACAACTTGTTTTGGAATATTTTTCAAAAGGGGCTGAACATGGACATACACATGTCCATCATTTAAACAAAACCTTCCCGACCATTATTTTAATCAGTTTAGCCATTCACTCATTTATAGAAGCCATTCCGCTGGTTGAAACACATTCAGGACATCATCATTTTCAAAATGAACCAAATCAAAATTTATTGTGGGGTATTTTCTTGCATAAAATCCCAGTTGCAGTAGCATTGATGACTATTTTTAAAGCTGCAAATGTTAAACGTTACATTGCATGGATCGGATTATTAATTTTTGGAATCACTGCTCCACTTGGACTATTAACTGGTAGTTACCTGTCTGCTTCGTATGGCTTTGATAGTAATTGGATCCTTGCAGTTGCTATTGGAATGTTCCTACACATTTCAACCACTATCATCTTTGAATCTAACGAAGGTCACAAACTCAATTTAATGAAGTTTATTGCTATTTTGTTTGGCTTTGGATTGGGCATTTTAGTCAATTGATTAACTGTATAAATTTCTTAAATGAGTGTATTAATGTTTTAAATTGAAATTATTTTTCAAGCAATAAAATATGTCTTACATTTGCAGTAAATTAATCACAAATAAAATATAATAATATGGCTGTTTTAGTAGGTAAAAAAGCACCTTCATTTAGCGCTCCTGCAGTAGTTAATGGTGGCGAAGTAGTTGAAAACTTTTCATTAGACCAATATATTGGCAAAAACGAGGTAATTTTATTTTTCTATCCGAAAGATTTTACATTTGTTTGCCCAAGTGAATTACATGCCTTTCAAGCAAGATTAGCTGACTTTGAATCAAGAGGTGTGAAATTAGTAGCATGTTCTACTGATACACAAGAATCTCACTGGGGATGGTTACAAATGTCAAAAAATGACGGTGGAATAAAAGGGGTTACTTATCCAATTATTGCCGACACGAACAAAACTATCTCTGATGCATTTGATGTATTAGTAGGTGAATACGATTATGATGAATTTGGAAGATTAACTGCTTCTGACGTTATGATTGCGTATAGAGGTTTATTCTTAATTGACAAAAATGGCGTTGTTCGTCATCAAATTGTGAACGATTTACCATTGGGAAGAAACGTTGATGAAGCCATTAGAATGGTAGACGCTTTACAGTTCAATGAAGAAAATGGTGAGGTTTGCCCAGCAAACTGGGTTAAAGGAGAAGAAGGAATGAAAGATACACATGAAGGTGTTGCTGAATACCTTACCAACCATTAAAATATTAATCTTATTAACAACTAAAAGAGGCTTTCCAAAAAGAAAGCCTCTTTTTTTAACAACGGTCTGAGAAAATAATAACCCATAAAAAAGCCATCTAAATAAATCTAGATGACTCAATTATTTTTAAATTGGAATTACTTAACAGCCCAAGTTCCAATAACTTCACACGCTTCTTTGTTTTTTTCAGCTTGGTCTTTAGTAAGACCTGGATAATCAGTTACAACTTCTGTCCCTAAAATATCAACTGTACATGTGTAATCTTTTTTACATGAGGCTAGTGCTAATAAGCTTACTGCAGAAAATAAAATGATCTTTTTCATAATTTTTTAATTTGTACAAAAATAAAAATTCTTCTTGCAATAACAACTGAATCAGGATTTTTTAACTTGTTTTTAACTTGTTATGACGCCTGAACCAACCAGTTCATCATTATCATACCAAGCCGCAAATTGTCCAGGAGCAATCCCTTTCTGCAGATTCTCAAATAAAATATATAAGCCGTTGTCCGTCATAATTAATTCTGCTTTTTCTAACGGTTGTCGATATCGAATTCGACATAAATAAGATCTTGATTCACCTGATTGCATTGTTTGATCTTCTCTTACCCAATGCACATCAGATGATTTGATGAATAAAGCTTGTTTATTTAATGCTGGGTGATCCTCTCCCTGTCCTACGTAAACAGTATTGGTTTTTGTATTGGTTTGAATAATAAACAATGGTAATGGTGTGCCTCCAATTCCTAATCCTTTTCGTTGACCTATTGTAAAATAATGGGCTCCTTGATGATCTCCCTTAAGCTCTCCCATATTCTCTTCGAAAACAAATGGTGAGCTTAATGTTTTATAGTCGCCACTTCCAATATTGGAAGTATAAGTTTCAAGCATTGGCAGATCAAAAGGTATTTCAACCACATGACCAATCTTAGGCTTCAATTGTTGTTGTAAAAAAGTTGGTAATTTAACTTTACCAATAAAACACAAACCTTGAGAGTCCTTTTTGTCCGCTGTGACTAAATCTAATTCCGTTGCAATTCTTCTCACCTCAGATTTTTGCAAATCTCCAATAGGAAATAATGATTTTGACAATTGATCTTGAGTCAATTGACACAAGAAATAACTCTGATCTTTATTATCATCTAATCCTGCTAACAATTGGTAGTGACCCTCATCAGTTTCGGCCTTTCTACAATAATGTCCAGTAGCTACAAAATCTGCTCCTAAGGTCATTGCCGTTTTCAAAAAAACATCAAACTTAATTTCTCGATTACATAAAACATCTGGATTAGGTGTCCTACCAGTCTCATATTCGGCAAACATATAATCCACTATTTTCTCACGATATTGTTCACTTAAGTCGATCGTTTGAAATGGAATACCTAATTTATTGGCAACCAATAGGGCGTCTTGACTATCATCAATCCAAGGGCACTCATCAGAAATTGTAACTGATTCATCATGCCAATTTTTCATGAAAACGCCAATCACGTTGTACCCCTGCTGCTGCAAAAGATAAGCTGCTACACTGGAATCAACACCGCCTGATAAACCAACAACTACTGTTTTCATTGAAAAATTTTGGTACAAAACTACGCTTATTATTTAAATTATCTAGGTTATCAATAAGAGAGTCTTTTGTTAATTAATCCAAAATTAATTACTCTTGGTCAAATTTTTGATAATTTGGTACCGTGAAAGTATTATTAGGCATATTATTTATCAGCTTTATAGCGGTTGGCTTCACACAAGAAGATCTCCAACCCAACTATGACGATTCTCTAATTACTGTGTCTGGTAGAGTGATTGATACTAATTCCTCAGTTACTTTCTATAATATTATGGTCATCAACCAAACTGTTGGCAAAGGAATCTTTGGTGATTTTGACGGTACATTTTCTATCACTTTCAAAAAGTCTCATAAAATTGCCATTTCTGTAACTGGATACAAAACGCAATACTTTTCCTTTAAGGATAAACCTTACAAAAAAAATTATGATATAATCGTATACGTTGATTTAAATGAATTCACCAGTGCACCTGTTAATATCAAACCACTAAAAACACTTGGAGAATTGCAAGAAGAAAGGTCAAAAATTGCTAAACGTGAACTGCCTGAGGTTACTGCAATTAATGCCATTGTCAGCCCAATAACTGCGTTATACATGACTTTTAGTAAACGAGAAAAGACTAAACGAATGATCGCCGAATTGGAATTCAGAGACCAACAAAGGGCCGTAGTTAAAGAAATATTGAGAATCTATATCCATGCTGATATCATTGAATTAGAAGATGAAGAATTTGACGACTTTATCACTTTCTTAAATTTAAATAGTAATTTCCTAAAAACAGCTAGCGACTACGAATTGGTTGTTTACATCAAACAAAAATTTGAGCATTTTAGAAACCTTAATGAGAATGGGTTTTAACTTCAAGAAACCAACCTTTAAAATCAATTTCTCGTCTATATGGATAGTTCTGATTAAGAATTAAATATTTTGAGATTATATCAACACTATCTAGAAGTATGTTGTAAACTTTTAAAGGAAAAACTATGAAATCAACTGCGCACATTTTACTGTTCACATTTATTCTGATAACTGGTCTGATAGGATGCAAAAAGGACAAAGAAACAGAAGATCCTGTTACGAATGAGCCAACGGTTAATGTTTCTGAAAATGAACCTGCTCTAAATTTAGGTAATTCCGTCAACGCCAAATTTTTTATTCAAATTATTGATGAGGCTGGCAACAGGGTTCCAAATGTTAATCTCAACATTGGAAATAAATCGGGTTCAACAGATGATAATGGTATACTCTTTATTGAAAATGCTTCGGTTAAAGAAAAACTGGCGTATATCACCGCTAAAAAGAGTGGTTATTTTCCTGGTTCGCGTTCTATGACCCCCTCAACAAACACCGTTAACAATGTGAAAATTACACTTTTGGCGCTTGATATTGTCGATCAGGTTCAATCCGGAGAAAATGCAACTGTTTCCTTGGCCAATGGGGTTCAATTGGATTTAAGGGGAGAATACATCCTAACTTCAGGAAACACCTATAATGGTACTGTAGATGTTGCCATTAAATACTTACCCCCTTTAGCGGATGAAACCCCAAACCAAATGCCTGGTATGCTGTATGCACAGAACGAAGAAGAGGAGTCTGGTTTCTTAGAAACTTACGGTATGGTAGCCATTGAGTTATTTGGTTCAAATGGCACAGAATTGCAGCTGGCAGATGGTTCTTCTGCTACGCTTCATATGCCGGTAGACCCAATGCAATTAGCCAATGCGCCGCAGACTATTCCACTTTGGCATTTTGACGAAACGGTAGGCTATTGGATTGAGGAAGGTGAAGCCACACTTGTTAATGGAGAATATGTTGGTGATGTGGGCCATTTTTCATTTTGGAACTGTGATGTCTTTACAATTGACGCCACTTTAGAAGGCACTATTACTGATAATGCCGGTAACCCAATTTCTAGTGTAGACGTGAAAATTATTACACCTAATGCCTCTACAACCGGTCTAAGCTCTCCTCAAGGCACTTTCTTTACCTATATCCCAGCTAACGAAATGATAACAGTTGAAATTATTGATCAATGCGGGGCAGTCTTAGGAACATGGACAGGGGGCCCGTTTAATCCTAATTCTAACAACAGCATAACGATTGGGTTAAATTCGGGGCCAAATTCCAATTTCGTTCATATCACAGGTTCCGTTTATGATTGCAATAATGATTTGGTTTCTAATGGTTATGTCACCATAGATGTGGGACCACAATCCTATTATCAGACACTTGTGAACGGGGCTTTTGACGTTGCAGTTATTGACTGTAATAATTTAACGACCCTTACTCTAAATGCCTATGATTTAGATAATGTTCAAGTTTCAGGAGCTCTAATACACGCTATTAATTCACCTACCACCAATTTAGGAAATATTATTGCATGCACCACTCCAACTGAATACATTAGCTATACAATTGATAATGATCCTCCTGTTATGTTTTTGAGCAATCTTGATTGTAGAGATACGCTTTCAGGTAATGATTATGGAATATATACTTATGGATTTGATCCCCTATTTGGTCATTTTTATCTTACCACTGAATCAATTGCTCCTGGCATCTATAATTATTGGCAGCCTAGCACTAACCCCTCTACCGGATCCTTATATATAACTGGGATTGCTAATTGGGGTAATTTTACACATAGTACCCAAATCACAGTAAATACTTTTGGAGCAATAGGCACCATGGTTGACATCACTTTTTCAGGAGTCTACCTAGATCTCAATAACGTATCACATACTATTACAGGGGCTGTACACGTGATCAGAACTGGCTAATAAATAATCCATCAGGACTGCAAATATATTATCAGGCTGCTTAAGAATTTGATGATTTTATCGCCTTCCTGAACCTAAATGATCAGTTCTTAAAAACGGCTTCTGATTACGAATTGGTGGTTTACATCAAACAGAAATTTGAACATTTTAGAAATCTGAATGCAAATGGGTTTTAGTCTTAACCGATCCTATTCGTCTTCTTTTGATTGATGAAATTTTTCTAGACACATTTTAAAATCTATTTTGGCATTCAAAAATCTATACTTTTTGAACGTTTCACAGGTTAAATTGTATATAAACATAAAGTCATTATGAAAACATTATTAATATTGGTTCTTGTAATCAGTTCATACTGCAGTTTTGCTGAAGATTTAAAACCCTACTATAAGATAATTAGTCAGAATTGGAATGAGACTGCACCCCAAGATAGCATCACTATTTTTGGAAAAGTCAAGTATGATAAGTTACCTGCGAATGATAACTTTGGTAAAATCTCATCACTAGACTTTAGAACTGCAAATATTGTAAAACGCTCTGGCGATTATCAGATTACGATCCACCACAATGCCAAAGGCATTTATTTCTTCCAAAATGGATACAAAGAAGTAGTGATTAATCTTAAAAATCTTGATCAATACAACAATTACAATATTGACATTAAGGGTGAAACTCATCTAACCCAAATTCTAGTTGAAAAACCTGTTATTTATTGTTATAGCCCAAAACCAATCGAAACAGAGATCTATTTAAGCCCAAAAGGCAATTTAACTTTCACCTATCCTATTTACAACAAAAGTTGGCACATTAGGACTGCATCAAATGGTGAAATTCTAAATTTGAAAACTGGCAAAACGCATCCCTATTTATTCTGGGAGGCAAGCCAAGAAAAAGTTAAATTTAATTTCACTGACCAATCCATGTCAGCCTTTATTGTCAAAACAGATACTATTATTACATTTTTAGAAAATCAACTTGAAAAAATAGGTTTAAACGATAGAGAAGCGACTGACTTTATTACTTACTGGGGACCAAGATTACAACATAAAGAATTTGTCTTAATTCAATTTTTGGTCAATTCAGATTATAATAAAGTATTTGGCGATATTGATTTTGAGAAAAGGCCTGATTGTATGCTAAGAGTAGGAATGCTCTTTTCAAGTTTAGACAACATTCCGAATAGCTTTAAAATTAACCCACAAGAATTTGAACCACTTAATCGGGAAGGATTCACAGTAATAGAATGGGGTGGTGTTGAACTTAAAGAATAGAAGATTATTCAGATAGTATCAAACTGAATAAAACTTTTGGAAAGAAGCAAAAAGCCCCTCGGAATCCGAAGGGCTTTTAGTATATAAATTGATAAATAATTAAATATCCTTATACAATTTCGTTCGCTGCAAAATGGAATTGTCCTTCAATTTCAGCATTTTCGTCTGAATCAGAACCATGAACTGCATTCTCCGCTTTTGAAGTTGCAAAGTTTTTTCTAATTGTTCCTTCTGCTGCCTCTGCAGGGTCCGTTGCTCCAATTAATGCTCTAAAATCAGCCACTGCGTTTTCTTTTTCAAGGATAGCAGCAATAATTGGTCCACCAGACATATAATCAACTAATTCACCATAAAATGGTCTTTCAGCATGAACAGCATAAAATTCTCCTGCTCTTTCTTTAGACAAGCTAGTCAATTTCATTGCCTTAATTTCAAAACCTGCGCCAATAATCATATCAATGATTTTCCCAGTATTCCCCTGAGCTACAGCCTCAGGCTTAATCATAGTAAAAGTTCTATTTGTTGCCATTTCTATTAAAATTTTCCGCAAAGATAAACAACCTGTTTCTTATTGGCAATTTTAAGTGAAAACAATTCTCTAATTTTTTTGAATTCTGAAGTATTAGAATTAATTTTACCCACTTAAATTTAAATATCCAGATCCAAATGAACTTACACGAATATCAAGGAAAATCTATTTTAGAAAGTTATGGTGTAGCCATACAAAGAGGTGTTGTTGTTGACAATGTATCTGAAGCTGTTAGTAAAGCTAATGAACTTAATGCACTAACTGGAACTGAATGGTTTGTAGTTAAAGCGCAAATTCATGCAGGTGGTCGTGGAAAGGGTGTTGTTACAGAAACTGGTTCTCATGGTGTTGTTCTAGCTAAAGGAATTGATAAGGTTGAAAGTACTGTAAAAGGTATTCTTGGCGGACACTTGGTTACAAAACAAACAAGCGACAGCGGTAAAAAAGTAAATAAAGTTTTACTAGCTGAAGATGTTTACTATCCTGGAGAGTCTGAACCATCTGAATTTTATGTATCCGTTTTATTAGATCGTGCAAGTGAAAGAAACATCATCATGTATTCAACAGAAGGTGGTATGGATATTGAAACTGTTGCTGAAGAAACGCCGCATTTAATCTTTAAAGAAGAAATTGACCCAAGAGTTGGTTTGCAAGGTTTCCAAGCAAGAAGAATTGCCTTTAATTTGGGTCTAAGTGGACAGGCATTCAAGCAAATGGTAAAATTTATCTATTCATTGTATGCAGCTTATGAAGGATCTGATTCTTCTATGTTCGAAATTAATCCAGTATTAAAAACCTCTGATAATAAAATTATTGCTGTTGATTCAAAAGTAACTTTGGATGATAACGCATTATATAGACATAAGGATTACGCTGAAATGCGTGATAAAACAGAAGAAGATCCAATGGAAGTTGAAGCTGATGAAGCTGGCTTAAACTATGTTAACCTTGACGGAAACGTTGGGTGCATGGTAAACGGTGCAGGTTTAGCAATGGCAACTATGGATATTATTAAATTATCAGGTGGTAATCCTGCTAACTTTCTTGATGTTGGTGGAACAGCAGATGCCGAACGTGTTGAAAAAGCATTCCGATTAATTTTAAAAGATGATAATGTTGAAGCTATCTTGGTTAACATTTTTGGAGGTATTGTAAGATGTGACCGTGTTGCACAAGGAGTCGTTGACGCCTATAAAAACATGGGGAATATTCCAGTACCAATTATCGTAAGATTACAAGGTACAAACGCTGAAGAAGCCAAAGCATTAATTGATGCCTCTGGCTTAAATGTCCACTCCGCAGTTTTATTACAAGAAGCTGCTGATTTAGTTAAAAGTGTTTTATCATAAAAAAATATAAATTCATTAAAAACCTCATTGGCCTTGGCTGATGAGGTTTTCCTATCTTTGCCCACATGATTATATATAAAACTGAAGCCGAAATAGAAATGATGCGAGAAGCTGCCTTAGTGGTTTCTAAAACATTAGGTGAAGTGGCCAAAGTTTTAAAACCTGGAGTTACTGGTTTAGAACTAGACAAGATTGCTGAAGAGTGCATCAGAGACATGGGGGCAGTACCTGGTTTTCTTGGATTGTACGATTTTCCTAATACGTTATGTATTTCTCCCAACGCTGAAGTTGTCCATGGCATTCCAAAAAACAAACCATTTGAGAGCGGTGATATAGTCTCAGTTGACTGCGGTGCAATTTTGAATGGTTTCTATGGCGACCACGCTTATACATTTGGAGTTGGTGAAGTTGCTCCAGAAGTTGAAGATTTATTACGAGTGACTAAAGAATGTTTATACAAAGGAATTGAGGCTACTAAAGCTGGCAACCGTTTAGGTGATGTGGGTTATGCCATTCAAAAGCATGCTGAAGATCATGGATATGGCGTGGTCCGAGAATTGGTTGGTCATGGCATTGGACGTGAAATGCATGAAGAACCTCAGGTAGCCAATTACGGCAAACGAGGGAGAGGAAAAAAAATCAAAAATGGTTTGACAATTGCAATTGAACCAATGATAAACATGGGCACTGAAAAAATAAATCAGTTAAGTGATGGCTGGACTATTTTAACAGGCGATAATAAACCTTCTGCCCACTTTGAACATGATGTAGCTGTTTGGAACGGTCAACCAGTCATATTATCCACTTTTGACTATATTGATGAGGCATTAGGTCTAAAATAATTGAAATCTGATTCAAAAATAGTACTTACACTAATAGCTTGCTATTTAGTTATTGGCATCTACAATTATAGTGGCACGCAAGTGTTCTTGACGCCCTTTTTTCTTAACTATTATATTTTTACTGCAGTGGCCATTTGGTTTTTTGCATCTAGCATTAAATCTTGCAAAAATCTACTTTTGGGGACATACCTTCTAGGTATTTTTGCTTTATCTTCGACACACCAAATGACCATATCAAGTTTTGTCACCTTTTTCAAAATGTACAGTTATGAAAACATTATTATACCACCAGTTATATCTTTAATTGGTGTTTTAACATTTTTTATTTGCTTAAGCATTATCGAACATCAGCGACTAAAACAAACTAATTTTAGCTTAATTAACTTCTTCCCTACGCTTATTCTAATTACAGCTATTGCAAGCAAATTATTGAATTTTGGTTTTTGGGCAACCATTAGCTTATCGGCATATATGTTAATATTTATAATTAGTTTACGTCAAGAAAAATTTAGAAATTGGCCCGAATTTCACACTATTGGATACCAATATGTGCTCTTTTTCGTTTTACAGAATATTTGGTTTTTAACAACCCTCTAAAAAGTGTAATTTTTTTTTCAAAAATACTTTAAATATTATTTGAATTAATTATATTTGCACCCCGTTCTTAGAATGTATTGGAGAGATGACTGAGTGGCCGAAAGTACTTGTTTGCTAAATAAGCGTACCTCAAAAGGGTACCCAGGGTTCGAATCCCTGTCTCTCCGCAATAAAAAAGTTAGTTTTTAAGCTGCTATTTAAAATGTTTCAATACATTTGCAGCCGCTTAGGGCTATCGGGGTGTAGCGTAGCCCGGTCATCGCGCCTCGTTTGGGACGAGGAGGTCGCAGGTTCGAATCCTGCCACCCCGACTAGGAGATGTTAATTCATCTCCTTTTTTTACCTTCTTACCTGTTAATAGCAGGCAAGATGGGCTCGTAGCTCAGCTGGATAGAGCACCTCCCTTCTAAGGAGGCGGTCATAGGTTCGAATCCTATCGGGCTCACTAAATTAAAGCCAATCCGCTTAGGGTTGGTTTTTTCATTCCAAAGTCTCAGTGTTTATGTCTACTTCAATAAGTCGGAGATTGGTTCGAACTTTTGTCTTGAAAAGTTTGAACAGCCGCTTTGGGCTGTCATAAAAAGGCAATGTACTTCGAGTAATAAACCTTGGAGTTATTACTTCAGCCTTGTAAAATCCTCACCAAATCATTATTTACATAAAACACTTCACGTCCATCTTCGTTTGAAGACAAAACCCCCAACTTAACCAATTCCTTCATGTATTTAGTTAAAGTCGTCCGACTTTTGGTTCCTGTAATTTCACCTATTAACTTTTGTTTAATATAAGGTTGAGAAAATAATGCTTGATTCAACTCTAGGCTATACCATTTTAGTTTTTGTTTTACAAATTCATAAGTAGCTTCCATTTGCGCTAAAATTTCATCAATAATTAAGTTGGTTTGATGAGCTGTCTGCTCTACTGCAGTTAGCATATACATTAACCATGGCTTCCATGCCTGTCTTTGTGTTACCCTTGACAAGCAATAATAGTAATCAGCCTTATTTTCAATAATGTACTTACTCAAATATAATACAGGGTGAGATAAGAGTTTTTGGTCCACGAGATAAAGTAAGTTTAGCACCCTCCCTGTTCTTCCGTTGCCATCTGTAAAAGGATGAATGGCTTCAAATTGATAATGAGCAATAGCCATTTTTATAAGCGGATCAATGGACACATCATTAATTAAAAAATCAATTAAGTTATCCAGCTTTTTTTCAAGAATCCCCTCTCCTCTTGGAGGAGTATAAATAATTTCTCCTGGACGAAGTTCGCTTTGGCCTCTTTTGATCACAATTTGAGATTGAGGTGGGCGAATACCCTGTGTGGTATCTTTTATTTTTTGAAATACCTCAATTATAGTATTGAGATCAAATTGCTCGGTTTCTTTTTGTTTTTGATATCCCCCCCATAAAGCTTCTCTATATCTAAGCACTTCTTTTGTTGCTGGATTAGCTGTATTTTCTTTTTGGGAGTCTGAAACAGCTTTGTATAATTCATCTTCAGTTGTAAAAATATTCTCAATTGCTGTTGAACTCTGTGCCTCTTGTAATGCAATAGTATTAATTAGCATTGTTGGATTTGGAATCCGTAGAATATTTCTATTCAATTCAGCCAGTGCTCTTGATGTTAGTCCCCACTTTTTCAGAACCTCTGTATCAATAACTCCTTCCGCTATAGGTAGGTCCGGCAGATTATTGAAAGGTAACTTTCTATCAAATATATATTTTTTCAATTCAGCCATTTATTTCGATTTATTGAACACATAGCAAATATATGTCCAGTTTTTGATAAAAACAAGAAATGTGTTCATATTTTTTAATAATTTGAACATATAGCTAGAATATGTTCAGTTACACTTTTTGAACTAGTTAATCTCTAGATAAGCACAAAGACAAACTACAAACTAATACTACGCGATTGACAGATTTTTGAAGGTACATAATTATCATGGGATCAAATCCTAATCAAACATGCCTTAAATTATTTCATTGATTTCATCCAAATCCTCCCACAAATAGTTCGAAATCTGTCCTTTTTGGGTCACTTAAGAACCAAAGCTCAACACAGTAGTGTTAGGCTTTTTTATTACTAGCTTGAGCCGAACAGTAGTTCAAGAGAGAGAAAGTCATAAAAAACCCAAAATTTCGAAACAATTTGGACTTCGGAGTTTAAAACTCGATACTATTTGTTGGGATTTACTATTTATTTGCCAATGTAAAAAATAAATTTAAATTATTGACAAACAATTATATAAACACATATATATTAGTTTTAAATCAAAATATTTTAACTTTTTAATACAAATATTTGCAAATATGATAGTAATACTATTATATTTGCATAAAAATATATTATGAATCGTTTGTTTTCTAAAGTACACATACAAGTTAATGCAGCCGTCTACTTGAAAGATCCAGAGTCAAGTCAATTAGGTCAGAGGATTATTTCTGGAAGCATTACCCTAATTGATGATATAGGATTTGAACAATTTACTTTTGGGAAATTAGCAAAATCAATTGGTTCTACTGAAGCTTCAGTTTATCGATATTTTGAAAGTAAACACAAACTATTATTATACATCACCTCATGGTATTGGGCCTGGATGGAGTACAGACTTGTGTTTAGATTGGCAAATTTAGAGTCAGCTGAAGAGAGACTCAAAAGAGCACTCATTGTATTAACAGAACCTATAGAGGAAGACAGTGATTTTTCTCACATCAATGAAGTAAAATTGAATCATATTGTCAATTCAGAAGCTTCAAAAGTATATTTAACAAAGGACGTTGACAAAGAAAATAAAGTTGGCGTTTTTTCTCCTTACAAGGAAATAGTTGAACGTGTCAGCAATATTATTATTGAGATTAACAAGTCATACAAATACCCCCATATGTTAGTTTCAACAATTATTGAAGGTGCGCACAATCAACGTTTTTTTGCAGAACATCTTCCTAGACTTACAGATACAGTAAAAGGAGAAGATGCTATCACGAATTTTTGTATTGAAACTGTTTTTAATAGTATTAAAAAATGAGAATGCAGGTTAAAAATACAATTTATCAGTCTACACGAAAGACTTTTGTAACTCTTATCGCATTGTTATTATACCGTCTTACTTTAAAGCAAAATTCTAACTCACATCAGCTTAAAATCACTTATCTATCAGTTCACTAAAAACCAAATCGTTAACTGAAAAAAAAATTGACATGGAAAAATTAAATACAATACCCTTGCGTCCAGAACAAAGATTTTGGCGATTATTAAAACCAGATGCTTCCGAGATTAGAAATGTATATGTTTACGCCATTTTTAGTGGTTTAATGAGCTTATCACTTCCACTTGGAATACAAGCTATATTAAACTTAATTCAAGGTGGGCAGGTTAGCACTTCATGGATTATTCTTGTTGTCCTGGTTATTGTAGGTGTAGCCATTACAGGAGTTCTTCAAATATATCAACTAAAAATAACTGAGAATCTACAACAAAAGATCTTTTCTCGGGCAGCTTTAGAATTTGCCTATCGTATTCCTAGAATTAAGATGGAAGCCCTATATAGACATTATGCTCCTGAATTAATGAATCGATTTTTCGATATAATTTCAGTACAAAAAGGTCTATCTAAAATCCTTATAGATTTTTCGACAGCAGCTTTACATGTGGTATTTGGCCTTATTTTACTATCACTTTACCATCCGTTTTTCATCATTTTCAGTCTTTCTTTGATCATACTTTTATATGTCATTTTTAGATTTACATCAAAAAAAGGATTGACCACAAGCCTTGAAGAATCAAAGTACAAATACAAAGTTGCACACTGGCTGGAAGAACTAGCAAGGACTGCTACAACTTTTAAATTGGCTGGAAGAACTGACTTACCAATGGAGCGGGCAGACGATCATGTTGCAGATTACCTACATGCTAGGAAGCATCATTTTAAAATTCTAATCCGGCAATATGCTTTTTTGATTGGATTCAAGGTGTTTGTTGTCACAGGGTTATTAGCAATTGGTGGTATTTTAGTAATGGAACAGCATATGAATATTGGTCAATTCGTTGCAGCAGAAATTATCATTATTTTAGTTATCAATTCAGTTGAAAAATTAATCCTAAGCCTAGAGACAATTTATGATGTATTAACTGCCCTTGAAAAAATTGGTCAGGTGACCGATCTTGAGCTAGAAAGAACTGAAGAGACTGATTTAACAATACGACAAGATGGTCCAGGTCTAGAAGTTGAACTATCAGCTGTTGATTTCTCCTTCCCTGGTCAAAAAGATCTTGTTCTCAATCAATTATCATTGCTTGTGAAAAGTGGTGAAAAAATTGTGATTACTGGCGAAAACGGCTCTGGAAAGAGTACCACTTTACAGTTATTAGCTGCATTATATGAACCATTAAAGGGAGCAATTACTTATGATCAATTACCTAAAAATAATTATGAACCTATCTCATTGCGCTCAGTTATAGGAGACTCCCTCACCCAAGAACAGCTTTTTGAAGGAAGTATTCTAGAAAACATATCCATGGGAAGAGCTGATGCAACTTTTGAGAATGTGCGGTGGGCGGTTAGCCATTTGGGATTAGAAAACTTCATTAAAGAACAAGCTCTGGGATATAATACTGTTTTGGATCCTCAAGGAAAAAAACTGCCAAGAAGTATAGTGCAAAAGCTTATACTAGCAAGAAGTATTGCCGACAAACCAAGATTACTTTTGTTGGAAGATGCATTCGAACACCTTGAGGCAAAAGATAGAAAACAAATTATTGATTTTTTAACTGGACCTGATGCAAAATGGTCATTGGTTGCTGTTTCTTCCAATGAATATTTGGCTAAGTCATGTGATCAAATCATGGTCATGGAAAAAGGTAAAATAATCAAAATTGGAAAGTATGATCATCAAAAAGATGATTTTAACTATAAAACAATTTAATATGCTCAATATAACAGATAACAGAATTCATACCAATATTAATTTGGAACAATTTCCTGCGCTGGCAAAAGTTGAAAAGAAGAAGTCGGGTAAGGTATTGCTTCGGTTAACAATTTTCTTTTTTATCACAGCACTAATTTGCATGTTTTTGCCTTGGACTCAAAATGTCACTTCAAAAGGAAATATTAATACCTTAAGACCTGACCAGCGTCCGCAAAGTATTAATTCAATTCTTCCAGGACGAATCGAAAAATGGTTTGTACAGGAGGGAGATCAAGTTAAAAAAGGTGACACAATACTTTTCCTTTCTGAAATTAAAGACAATTATTTTGACCCTGACTTACTGTCCCGAACGCAGAGTCAAATCAAAGCAAAGGAACTTTCTGTATCCTCTTATATAGAAAAGGTCAAGGCTCTAGATAATCAGATTGGTGGATTGGCAGTTCGAAGGAAACTTGAACGACAACAATTACTTAATAAATTAATTCAGGCACAACTATTAGTCACCAGCGATAGTATTGAATTAGAAGCAGCAGCGCTTAAATACAGTACAGCATCCACTCAATATGATCGGATTAAAAAAATGTATGCTGAAGGGCTTAAATCGCTGACAGACATGGAGAACCGTGAATTAGTATTACAAAATTCACTTTCAGCAAAAATTGCTAAAGAAAACAAGTTATTGGCTAGTAAAAACAAAGTGATTAATGCTAAAATTGAATTGAATTCGATTGACACTAAATACCAAAACGATATCTCTAAGGCAGAATCTGATAAATATACTGCCTTATCAGCCATGTATGATGCAGAGGGCACGGTAACCAAAATGCAAAACCAGTATTCTAACTACTCTATCCGTTCTGGTCTATATTATATCACTGCCCCTCAGGATGGCTATGTCACTCGAGTAATTCAATCAGGGATTGGAGAAACGATAAAACCTGGTGCAGAAATTTTAACCATTATGCCAGTAAGTTACGACCTAATTATTGAAATGTATATTGACCCTATTGATTTGCCCCTGATTCAAACCGGACAAGTGGTAAGGATTCAGTTTGAAGGTTGGCCAGCAATTGTCTTTTCAGGATGGCCAAATACCAGTTATGGCACCTATGGAGGAAAAGTATACGCCATAGATAATTTCATCAGCTCAAATGGAAAATACAGAGTCTTAGTAGCCCCAGACGAAAATGAAGCACCTTGGCCAAAAGCCCTGAGAGTGGGATCAAACACTTCTAATATTCTCTTGCTAAAAGATGTTCCTGTTTGGTATGAATTATGGCGAAAAATTAATGATTTCCCTCCGGATTTTTACAATGGATCACAAAATGAACAAAAAGCTAAGCAATGATCATTGACATAAAATTATTGAACATGACAACAAGAAAAATAATCCTTGTTTTATTTTTATTACGGTTTGGCTCTGTGATGGCACAAACCGATAGTCTAACAGAATTTTCATTTCAGAAGTACATAGATATTGTAAAATTGCACCACCCAATTAGTCGACAAGCAGAGCTTCAAAATGCATATGGAGAAGCTAATTTATTAAAAGCAAAAGGCGCATTTGACCCGAAATTACAAACAGAAGTTTCACAAAAATACTTTAACGACAAGTCATATTACAACCTTATTGATGGTGGGTTAAAAATCCCGACCTGGTTCGGAATTGAATTAAAAACAGGCTATGAAGTTAATGATGGTGAGTTTTTAAACAATCAGAATCAAACCCCTAATTCTGGCTTATTATATGCAGGAATTTCCCTACCAATTGGAAATGGTTTGATTATAGATAAAAGAAGAGCTGAACTAAAAAAGGCTAAAATTTACCTCAACAGTACTTCGGCTCAAAGACAGATACTACTAAATCAATTGATTTTAGAGGCCGGTATTGTTTATTGGGAATGGTATGAATCCTATCAGAAGTTGCAAGTTTTGGAAAACGCAGTTTCAGTAGCAAAGGATCGTCAGAAAGCAGTAAGTCAAAGTGCAAAATTTGGAGATCGCCCAAGCATAGACACCTTAGAAGCAAGTATTCAACTACAAAATAGGCAGTTAAATCTTCAACAAGCACAATTATCATATAAAAATGCTAGTGCTTTGTTGTCAATTTATATTTGGGCGGATGGTTCAATACCTTTGGAGGTTGATCAAAATACTGTTCCTTCATCATTAGATGTCACTGCTGGTATTGCTACTGATTTATCTTATTATGCCTTGATAGATACTCAAGTATTTCAACATCCTGAATTAGTGCTTTACGCCAATAAACTCGAACAATTAGAAATACAAAAAAAACTGAATAAAGAGCAACTAAAACCAACTTTAAATCTTAAATATAATCCAATAACAGAACCAATAAGTGGAGACCCTCTTGGAAATTACTCAGTCAATAATTATACTTGGGGCATTGAGTTTAGTATGCCATTGTTACTCCGTAAAGAGCGTGGGAATCTAAATACAACAAATCTTCAAATTCAGGATCTTGAACTAGACTTTCAAAATAAACAAGCATCACTAATCTTTAAGGCAAAAGCCAATCTCAATGCTTGGCAAACTGCCTTTGAACAGGTAGAGTTATATCAGCAAACAGTAGAAGATACTAGACGTTTATTTGAAGGAGAACAGACATTGTTCTTCAATGGAGAACGTTCCTTATTTATGGTAAATGCTCGTGAACAGTCCTATATTAAAGCGCAACAAAAGTTAATCGAACTTTTTGCTAAAAACCAAATAGCAAAGCTAAAAACGATTTATACATTTGGGCTTTTAGCAACATAACCATTAAAATAAAACGATATGATTTCAATAAGAATCTCAGGGAAAAATGAATCTCAAATTGTTGACATTGCTAAAACATTGTTAATTGAAAAGCTTGTTATTGATGTTAACCTTAACAGAGGGGTCGAGCGACTTGAATTAAATGAGAATTCTGTGGTAACTTCTACAGTTTGCTTATTAACAGCAAAAACTAAGGGCCTATTGTTTCCTAAAATTGATACACTTATTCGCGAAAAATATTCTGAATCATTACCTGAAATCTATTCTCTTCCAATCATTCATATGGATTGGGATCAAGCCAAGTCATTAAAAGCGGAAGTGATCCAGGTTTAATACTATAATCTAGTAACACTTATTATTTTCAATTGTTATAAACCGTTGGACGGGAACTTTTTTCTTCCTCAATAAGAAAATACTTGTGAATGGTGAAAATTGACTTTAATAATAATTCATTATCTCATCATCAAAAAGTATTTCTGAACTGCCAATTTATTAGAATCCTTATATTTGATCATGAGGATTGTAAATACGGATAAAAGGGTTCGTAAAAGTGCAAATTTGTTAGCCAAATGGGATCTAAAATAAAATCGTCCAAAAAATTCAAAGTCACTATTTTAATATATGGATTGGTCATGGCTACCCTAATCTTTATTTTAAAATTTGTTGAATACCGTTTTTTTGTCAAGAATCTATCACTAGAAATTTATATAGGCATAATTGCAATTATGTTTACAGCACTTGGCATATGGGTTGGTCTTAAGATCATCAATCGAAAAAAGGTTGCCTTAGATTTGCCAGTTAAAATTGATAATGACAAAATTAAAACCCTCAAAATAAGCAATCGAGAATATGAAGTTCTAGAATTAATTGCCCAAGGATTATCAAATCAAGAAATAGCGGATCAATTGTTCATTTCCTTAGCTACAGTTAAAACACATTCGTCAAAATTGTTTGAAAAATTAGATGTTCAAAGACGAACCCAAGCTATCCGAAAATCTAAAGACCTGAATATCATATCATAATCAAAACCATACTTTAGTTGTATTTTTGAAAAATAGCGAATATCATACTTTAGTATGAACGATTCTTCTTATCTTTTTCGTTGGTTTGTGAGGAACAATAAATTTAATATTATGAAAAAAGTAGTTTTAATCTTTGGTATTATAGCGGGTATCATTGTATCAAGTATGATGTTTATCACATTTCCTTCATCAGCAGATGAAATTAATTTTGAGGGTGGTGAATTATTGGGCTACTCAACAATGATAATCGCTTTTTCTACTATCTTCTTTGCTATACGAGCCTATAGGGAAAAGTATGCTGATGGTGTAATTAAATTTGGTAAAGCATTTTTAATCGGTCTTTACATCACGCTTATTGCCTCTGCTATGTATGTTGCTTCATGGGAATTAATAACTGATGAAAATAACAGAGCAGAATTTATGAAAGAATATTCAGCATATACTGTGAAAAAAATGGTTGAAAATGAGACTCCTCAAGCCAAGATTGATTTAACTATTCAAGAAATGCAAGATTTTTCAGAAATGTATAAAAACATTTGGGTAAGGATTCCTTTAACTCTTATGGAAATTTTACCAGTAGGATTGCTAGTCACGCTAATTTGCTCAGCTATTTTGTTTAAAAAACCTGTGGATGGTACACCTGATGAAATTTTAGCTTAACAAAATTAAAATAAATATTATGGACAATTCAACACCAAAAGTAACAGGTATTGGTGGTATCTTTTTTAAATCAAAAGATCCTAAAACCACTATGGACTGGTATGGCAAAAATCTCGGCCTTGCCATAACTCCCTATGGCTCTCCATTTGAATTCAGGAATGCCAATCGACCGGATGAAATTAATTATTTAAACTGGAGTATATTTGCTAAAGATACAACCTATTTTGAACCTTCAAAGCAAGAGTTTATGATTAATTATAGGGTCCAAAATTTAGAAGGTTTAATCGAACAATTTAAAGCAAATGGCGTCACCGTTGTAGATGAAATTGAGACTTATGATTATGGAAAATTCATTCATATCATGGATCCAGAAGGCAATAAAATTGAACTCTGGGAACCGATTGACCGTGTATTTACAGAAATGGGTGGCCCAACTACCAAATAAGATTAAAGCGCTTCTATAATTGCTGGCATAGATTGAATCTGAGATTCTGACAATTTACCTTTACCTATAAGCAATACAAATTGCGTTTTAGTATAAACAACGGCCATGATTTTACGTATGTAACCTTTCTTCTTTGAACCAAATACTTTGATTTTTTTGCCGTCTGATTTTTCATCTAGAAGTAACTGTTGATTCCCTTTTGCTTGAATAGCTCTGTCAGCATATTGTGCCACCTTTTTTGTCTTGCCCCTATAATTTAGATACTTGAGGGCACTAAGTGATTTAAGCAAATCAACCGCTTCAGGATAATCTTCTGCAACAATCATTGCAGCTACCTTTGGAGGAATAACTCTCGCCTCCATACCATAATCTTTTTTATGTAACTTATAATAGTCCTTGATTGGACTTGCAAACACAAAAACCGATAATATCATTCCCATAATAATCGCCCAAATCTTCTCTTTCTCTCTCATCATATCTATTTCATATTTCTAAATACATAAGTTCATCCATATAGAATGGTTACCTATTTAGTATAAATACGAAAACTATGCCGAATTTTGAAGTTGAATCTATTGTTTTAAAACCTTAGCGATATGTTTTCCAGATTCTGATGTCACTTCAACAAAATAAAGCCCTTTGCCTTTACCTAATTCAATGGTTAGGTTTGATCCTTTTTGAGATTGCAATTGGTTAATAACCCTTCCAGTTACATCTCTTACTACAATTAATGATTCACCAAAAGATTCGCCTAATTCAATCGTAATAGCTCCACTTGTTGGATTTGGGAAAACCTTTAAATCCAATGCTTCATTTTGTTGCAGATCAAGACTTGTTACTGAAATGCAATTAGATGTATCAGTACAATTCAAATAGGTAACCTCAACGGCATAAGTCCCAATTTGGGTAGCAACATATGTTTGGTTCGTAGCACCTGGCACTATAGCCATGCCGTTTAAACAATCTAACCATTGATAAGTTGCATTGGCTTGGTTTGCAGTCAATACTGGCATCTCAGGCACCGAAGTTGTTAAATCAATTGGTTCATATGTAAGATCCAATGTCACAATAGAATCACACCCCTGACTATTCCCGTCAATTATGGTATGCATAATATTAGATGCTCCAGGTAAATAGGTATTCCCATCTATCCATGTCAATGGACCACAGGTTGTTCTAATATCTGTCCCATAAGTAATAGCTATATCAAGATCTAGATTCACTATAGAATCGCACCCATAAATGTTGGTGAAAGTATATGTTGCAGAAGTATTGTCAGTTGTGTAAGTATTTCCATCAATCCATGTGAATGGGTCACAAGACACATGATGCTCCGTTGAATTTTCGGTAGCATATACCGTCAAATCCAAAGTGATAATCGAATCACAACCATTGGTATTAGTAGTGGTAAAAGTAGCCGTATTATTGTTGGAAAAATATAAATTTCCATCTAACCAAAATATTGGTCCACATGTAGAAATGACATCTGTACTATAGGTAGCTGTTCCGCCATTAAGTGTTAAATTTAATGTAACCACAGAATCGCACCCAGCACTGTTAGGTATTGTATGAGTAGCAGTATTATTATTGGCGGTATAAGAATTGCCATCAATCCAAATAAATGGAGAGCAGGCATTTTGAACATCAACACCTGTGTTACTTCCTGATGGCGTCAAAGTTGCACCGGTTATCCAGTTAGATGTTGTTCCTGAAAGCGTAAAATTTAATAAAGTTCCATCTAAAGCATTTCCGCTTGAATCCACTAAAGTTGTAACTCCACCATTCGCTCCATTTATTATGCCTTGATTAAATCTATAATAAGCTACTAAACCACTTTGTTGACATTGTTCAGCATTGTAGCTCAACAGAATTTCAGAAGACGTTCTTGCGATATCCCAAACTCTAACCTCATCAATTCTTCCAATAAAATAGCGATTCATTGGAATATGAGCACCAATATTCAAATTTGTCGAAGCAGTACCTGATATAGAGACAGTTGTTGCAAGCGAATCTATAGGTAGCCCATTCAAATACAGCCGCATCTTTGCACCATCATAAGAAGCTGCTACATGTTGCCAAGTATTTAACGTTAAGGTACTAGCAACAGTTGTCAATTCGGTCCAAGACCCAGTAGAACCAATAGCAAAATTTAATTTACCATTATCTCCTGCTCTTAACATAAATCCAGAATTACTAGAATTCTGCTCTTTGACAACTATTCCACCACGCCAAACTTCGTTTGTCCAGGCTGTTGGATAAATCCAAGCCTCAAGTGTAATGGCTGTTCCAGTAATTTGGAGTAAACTATTATTTCCACAATCAACCCCATCATTGACCCCGTCAAATGATAAACCGTTTTGAGTAAATGCTGGATTTATGACTAATACCGATAAGATTAGTACTAAAAATTTATAAAATCGATTCATAATATAAGTGTTCTAAATTATTAGGACGTAAAAAACTATCCTAATGTTGGCTGGCTAAATTTACGAAAAAATTCGGCCTAATTATTTAATTACCTTTTTTAGTGATCCGAGTAGCACTTTTACGAAAATGATACGTATTTAATGAAAAAAACCTTGTCATTTACACCACAAACCAAAGACTATCAAACTAAAGTTGAAGCCAGTTTCAAACGTCAGAATTTCATGACACACCTTAACGCATCATTAACAGATATAAGGCCGGGACACTGTGAAATACATATTCTTTATGACCTAAAGCTTACACAACAACATGGGTGCTTTCATGCTGGCATTGTCAGTACAATAGCAGACAATGCTGCCGGTTATCCTGCATTTTCTCTAATGAAGTCTGATTCGTCTATTCTAACAGTAGAATATTAAATTGAACCTATTGTCACCAGCTGATGGCGATAAACTAATTGGTCGTGCAAATGTAATCAAAGCTGGTCGAACACTAGCGATCTGCAGAGTTGATGTTTATGTTGTTAAAGATGGAGAAGAAAAGTTATGTGCTGCTGCTCAATCTACACTGATTGAACTTCAAGAACGATCGGATAGTTGAATTAAAAAAGGGCTGTTAACTAACTACTTAGGAAGTATTTCATAGTAATTGTATGAAAATATCGAGTTTCTTCCCAACCTTACGTCAATATTTTCGTGTATAGAGGTATCTGTTTTTAACTAAACAAATCTGCTTATCGTTTGTTACATGCCCGGCGTCCTGTCGGGCTTTTTTGCAAACGATTTAAAATCAACAATATGACTATTAGTAGATTCCAAATTATCAATGAACAGGTTTCCATTTCATTTTCACTGGGTTAGATAAAGCCGCGTTCCCTGTTCATAACTCAAAAATAAAGATTTATTAATCCGGAAAAGTTTTAGTAATATTGTATATAACGGACCCAAGTTTGACTTTATGATGCCCAGCAAATTCAACAATTTCGGATTGAATTTACCCCTCGCGCTGATCTTTTTTTTGACGCTTGCCGTTCCTCATATTGCCATAACTCAATCAATTGAAAGTTTATATCCAATTCAATCTCCTCAAAAACAATCTCTTGTTGTAGATTATATGGGTGAAGACGCTGGAGCAAGTATTCTAGTTGGTTTCTTTTATTTAGATATTGACACCGACAAGGATGGCCTTTCCGATTTTTTCGAAACAGCACCAGGGGATGATTTGGATGGAGATGGCTTGATAAACAGCGTTGATCCTGATGATGATAATGATGGTATTTTAGACGCTCTAGATGTTGAACCTGTTGGTGTGACTTCTATGCCAGGTTCATATTTTGAAAATGGTACAGTTGCTGAAGCAAATGGAAATTTAGCTGGTGATTATTGGCAATTTCTTCCCAACAGTACAATAACCGCTGGTACCTACACTGGCTATTATGAATTGCCAGCCACTTATCTTTACATTGATAACAACGTTAATTTGATCCCAGATGTGCTGGAATATAATGCCAATACAATGTCTCCATATGTGGTAGAACAAAATTTTGCGGCCACGCATGTTATTAATGGTGCTTTTAATGGATTGTTGGGAGATTGGGAATATAGTGGTTCACCAGGTGCTACAGTTGCTGAGCGAACACACGCAAACGGAAGGACTATCTTTTATATTTGTGATGACGACAATGCCACTTTCCAAACTCCAGACTATGCTCTTAGCCCTTACTTTTCCTTATATTCTGACACATATAGTAACATCAATGCAGAAATTGATTATGATATTTACGGCACTTCAAACCCACTAAGTGTGGCAATTCCGCAACCCGTGTATGGTATAGATGCTTTTGGTACTGATTATTTTAAATACCGTTGGTTTGATAATTTAGTTATTGATCCAAATCGAAATATCATTTTCTTTTCAACTGTATTTTGGACTTCTGGAGGATCTGATGTGAATACATTTTATGCTAAAACAGAATTTAATGCAGATACTCCTCCTACTAATCCTACTGTCAATGCAGAAACAACTGGCGATAATTTTGGAGGAGGAACTATGATGGACTGGTTTCCTGCTTTTCAAGACACGGCTGACCATGATTTACTTGCCGCAGATGTTTTTGGTGCCGGAATGACATGGGCCATGATTGCAACAGCACCAACTGGCGGAGCAAGTCCAGTGGCTGTAAATCCTGCTAATCAACCATGGGTTGACCTTTATGAAAACTGGACACCCGATACGAAAATTTTGCAATATAGGGCGGTAGCTGATTGGATTGGTGGTAACCCCGCAAACTTGCACACTGTTATTCCAAACCGTTATGGGTATGACCTTACTTTAGATGGACAACATGTTATTGTTAGAGCAAAAGGTGGCAAAATGGCTCATATGATGGTCGTTCAACCACAAGGTGACCCAAATAGCTTTCTGATTGGTGTTGAAGACATTAGTGGTGGCGGTGACAGAGATTTTGAAGATGAAGTTTTTTATTTAACTTATTTCAGTAACCCTGTTATTACAGCTCATAAAACGGATAATTTTACAGTTAATCAATGTACGGATACAATTAATTATGACATTGTGATCAACAATTATGGTGCAATAACTGCAACAGGATTAACCTTTGATGATACTTTAGATATTAATACAAGTTTAGTAGTTGGTTCAGTTACCACGACTTTAGGAACCGTCAACGTTGGTAATACAGCTGGGGATATTACGATACAAGTAAATGCAGGGAGTTTACCTGTTGGAGATTCATTAATTATAAGTTTTAATGCCGTTGTTAACCCAGGTGTTTTTCCAGGAATTGATACTATTTCGAATCAAGGACATGTTTCCGGGTTCAATTTTTCACCTGTTTTGACTGGTGATCCAACTGCGTCAACGAATTTTTATCCTACTGTCACTGATTTGGCTACCATGATTGATAGTACTGCGCCATTAATCACTTGTCCGAGTAACCAAAATGTTAACTTTGATGCTGCCTGTCAATATATATTATTAGATTATACTGCAATGGCCATTACCAGTGACAATTGCGCGACAATAGTCACTGTTACCCAAAATCCGCTACCAGGAATAGCTATCACCGATACTGTTATAATTACTCTGGTTGCAGATGATGGTAATGGTAATTTAGACTCTTGTACTTTTGAAGTCTTTCCTTCTGATAACACTAACCCAACTATTATCTGTCCGGCTAATCAAAATGTAAACCTTGATGCCACATGTCAATACACACTTTTAGATTATACAGGAATGGCAACTGCAGCTGATAATTGCAACACCTCACCTACAATTACACAAACTCCCACTGCCGGAACTGTCATCACAACTACAACAACCATTACTTTAACTGTTGATGATGGTAGTGGGAATACAAACACCTGTACTTTTGATGTTATCCCATCAGATAATACAGCACCGACTATGACTTGTCCAGCGAATCAAAATGTAAGTTTTGATGCCACATGTCAATACACACTTCTGGATTATACTGGGATGGCAACTGCTACTGATAATTGTGCAGCTACGCCTACAATTACTCAAGCGCCCACTGCCGGAACAGTCATCACCACAACGACTACAATTACATTAACAGCTGACGACGGAAATGGAAATACGAACACCTGTACTTTTGATGTTATCCCATCAGATAATACTCAACCAACCATCACTTGTCCAGCGAATCAAAATGTAAACCTTGATGCCACATGTCAATACACACTTTTGGATTATACGGGAATGGCAACTGCGGCTGATAACTGTACGGCTACACCTACTATTACCCAAGCGCCTGCGGCTGGAACCGTCATCACAACAACGACAACAATAACATTAACAGCTGACGACGGAAATGGAAATACAAATACATGTACTTTTGATGTTATTCCTGCGGACAATACCGCGCCAACTATGACTTGCCCAGCTAATCAAAATGTAAACCTTGATGCCACATGTCAATACACACTTTTGGATTATACAGGAATGGCAACTGCGGCTGATAACTGTGCGGCTACACCTACTATTACCCAAGCGCCTGCGGCTGGAACCGTCATCACAACTACAACAACCATTACTTTAACTGTTGATGATGGTAGTGGAAATACAAACACCTGTACTTTTGATGTTATCCCATCAGATAATACAGCACCGACTATGACTTGTCCAGCGAATCAAAATGTAAGTTTTGATGCCACATGTCAATACACACTTCTGGATTATACTGGGATGGCAACTGCTACTGATAATTGTGCAGCTACGCCTACAATTACTCAAGCGCCCACTGCCGGAACAGTCATCACCACAACGACTACAATTACATTAACAGCTGACGACGGAAATGGAAATACAAATACATGTACTTTTGATGTTATTCCAACAGACAATACAGCACCTACTATTACATGTCCTGGAAATCAAAACGTAGGCTTTGATGCTGCCTGTCAGTTTGTATTACCTGATTATTCAGGCACAGTTGTGGTGACTGATAACTGTAACCCTACCCCAACACTTACCCAAAATCCAGTTGCAGGAACTATTATTACAGGCACAACAACCATCACTTTTACGGCTGATGACGGAAATGGAAATACTAATACTTGTACATTTGACGTGGTTGCTACCGATAATGTCAACCCAACCATTACCTGTCCGGCCAATCAAAATGTCAGTCTTGATGCCACATGCCAATACACACTTTTAGATTATACAGGAATGGCAACTGCGGCTGATAATTGCAACACCTCACCGACAATCACACAGGTTCCTGTTGCTGGTACTGTGATTTCTTCAACAACAACCATTACTTTAACTGTTGATGATGGTAGTGGGAACACAAACACTTGTACTTTTGATGTTATCCCATCAGATAATACACAACCAACCATCACCTGTCCAACAAATCAAAATGTAAACCTTGATGCCGCATGTCAATACACACTCTTAGATTATACTGGGATGGCAACTGCAACTGATAATTGTGCAGCTACACCTACAATTACTCAAGCGCCTGCTGCTGGAACAGTCATCACAACCACGACTACAATTACCTTAACTGCTGACGACGGAAATGGAAATACGAACACTTGTACGTTTGATGTTATCCCATCAGATAATACAGCACCTACCATTACTTGTCCAGCCAATCAAAATGTAAACCTTGATGCCACATGTCAATACACACTTTTAGATTATACAGGGATGGCAACTGCAGCTGATAATTGTGCAGCTACACCTACAATTACTCAAGCGCCGGCGGCTGGAACCGTCATCACAACCATGACAACAATTACATTAATAGCTGACGACGGAAATGGCAATACGAACACTTGTACTTTTGATGTTATTCCGGCAGACAATACTGTTCCAACTATTACTTGTCCAGCGAATCAAAATGTAAACCTTGATACCACATGTCAATACACACTTTTGGATTATACGGGAATGGCAACTGCGGCTGATAATTGCAACACCTCACCTACAATCACACAGGTTCCTGTTGCTGGTACTGTGATTTCTTCAACAACAACCATTACCTTAACTGCTGACGACGGAAATGGAAATACGAACACCTGTACTTTTGATGTTATCCCATCAGATAATACAGCACCTACCATTACTTGTCCAGCCAATCAAAATGTAAACCTTGATGCCACATGTCAATACACACTTTTAGATTATACTGGGATGGCAACTGCAACTGATAATTGTGCAGCTACACCTACAATTACTCAAGCGCCGGCGGCTGGAACCGTCATCACAACCACGACAACAATTACATTAACAGCTGACGACGGAAATGGCAATACGAACACTTGTACTTTTGATGTTATTCCGGCAGACAATACAGCACCTACTATTACATGTCCTGGAAATCAAAACGTAAATTTTGATGCAACTTGTCAGTTTATGTTACCTGATTACACAGGTGTGATACTTGCAGCGGACAATTGTAATCCAACTCCAACTCTAACCCAAAATCCAATTGCAGGAACTGTTATTACAGGTACAACAACTATTACCTTTACCGTTGATGATGGAAACGGAAATTCCAATACTTGTTCATTTGATGTCATTCCAATTGACAATACCCCACCAACAGTTGTTTGCCAAAGTTCCACCTTTTATCTGGATCCATTAGGCAATGTTAATATAACCACCTTAGATATTGACAATGGTTCATCAGATGGTTGCGGTTTAGCCAGTTTATCTCTTTCAACCTCCAACTTTATTTGTTCTGATGTTGGACCAAATACCATTTACTTAATTGCAACTGACAATGCCGGGAATATTGATTCTTGCACAGCTATTGTTACCATTCTAGATACTATTGCTCCCACATTAATCTGTCAAAACACAACTATTTTTCTTGGTCCTTTAGGAAATGGAACAATTACTCCTTCTGATATAGATAATGGTTCATCAGATGCTTGTGGAATTAATTCATTAACAGCTTCAAACACAAATTTTACTTGTTCTGAAATTGGAACAAATACTGTATATCTAATAGCAACAGATAATAATGGTAATACCGATTCCTGTTCAGCAATTGTCATAGTAACAGATACTATTTTACCAAATGTGACTTGCCAAAATCTTACCGTTTATTTAGATGCATCAGGAAATGCCTCAATTCTACCTTCAGATGTTGACAATGGTTCAAATGATGCTTGTGGTATTTTGAATATGAGTCTAAGTAATGCAAATTTTAGCTGTAACGACATTGGGGTTAACGCTGTCTACCTGTCTGTGACAGATAATAATGGAAATATAGATTCATGTTTAGCCTCCGTTACAATCCTAGACACTATTCCTCCAAATGTGATTTGTCAAAACAGCACTATATATTTGGATCCACTAGGAAATGCTGCATTAACGGTATCTGATATTGATAATGGGTCGAACGATAGTTGTGGAATTGCTTCTTCCATTTTATCAAATGCAAACTTTAACTGCACAAACTTGGGTTCGAATCTGATTTATTTAATCGTGACTGATAGCAATGGCAATACTGATTCATGCTCAGCAACTGTTACAGTATTAGACACTATTCCACCAAGTCCGGTTTGCCAAAATATTAATGCCTATTTGGATGTCACTGGTGTGGTAACTATTACTCCAAATGCTATTGATAATATGAGCACAGATGCCTGTGGCATTATGAACCTTAGCTTATCAGACACCAGTTTTAGTTGCCAAGATATTGGACCAAACATCATATATCTTATAGCTGTTGATAGCAGTGGAAATATGGACTCTTGTCAAAGCACAGTTACTGTTTTAGATACAATCTTACCGACAGTAATCTGTCAAAATATCAATGCTTATTTAGATATTAATGGAACGGCAACAATTAATCCAGTTGATATTGATAATGGGTCAACAGATGCTTGTGGTATTTCAACATTAGCTCTCTCAAATTCCTCATTTGATTGCAGCAATTTAGGGACAAACATTATTTATTTAGTAGCAACGGACAATTCAGGTAATATTGACTCCTGTCAAGCTAGTGTTATTATTTTGGATACTATTAATCCTACTTTAATCTGCCAAGATATTACCCTCAACCTTGACATTAATGGTTTAGCGAATATTCAGCCTTCGTCAATTGATAATGGCTCGAATGATGCTTGTGGAATCAACACATTAACCATTAGTAAGACAGATTTCTCTTGTGCTGATATTGGACAAAATTTTGTAACCTTAATAGCATCAGATAGTTCTGGAAATGTTGACTCCTGCCAAGCAATTGTTTCGGTAGTTGATCTTGTACCTCCGACAGTGATCTGTCAAGATATTGCAGTTTACTTGGATGGGGCTGGAAATGCCATTATTACACCAGCTAATATCGACAATGGGACGAGTGATGCCTGCGGAATTGCATCCTTAACTTTGAGTGATAGCACTTTTGATTGTTCAGACATTGGTATTACCACTGCATATTTAATCGCAATCGATAACCATGGCAATATTGATTCTTGTCTTACAGCCATTACAATTGTAGATACCGTTTCTCCTGTTATTAGTTGTAAAGAGAATCTAATAGAGTACTTGGATAATAATTGCCTCTTTACAATTCCGAATTATACGGCTACAATTTCAGACAACTGCAATGAAGATAATGATTTAGTATTAACTCAAAATCCTTCAACTGGTACTATCGTTGGTGGAATAGGTAGCACTCACATTATTACCATGAGTGTCACTGATGCGAGTAATAATCTAAGCTCCTGTGCTTTTTCAATCACTTTAGAGGATAATACACCACCTACTTTGTCATGTCCTCAAGACCAAACAAGCCTTACGGATTACTCTTGTCAGTTTACAATTGAGGACTATTCTTACCTTGTTACTAATGTATTTGATGATTGTGATTTTGATAGTGTTCTGGTCACCCAAATACCTGCGCCTGGCTCTCTTGTTGCTGCTCAAAAATTACCTGGAAATGCTACTCAGGGACAATCAATTGTAACACTTTTTGTTGAAGACCTTTCTGGGAATAGAGATTCTTGTGAGTTTACAGTCCACTTGACCTGTATAACTGAGTTATTTGTTCCTCAGCTACTCTCTCCAAATAATGATGGAAAAAACGATATACTCATTATTGATGGGTTAGAAATATTCCCAAATAATAAACTGATTATTTTTAACCGTTGGGGTAACATTGTTTATGAGGCTTCGCCATATTTAAATGATTGGAGTGGTGAAGCCACCAAGGCTGTTTACGGTCAAGAAGTACCAGATGGCTCCTATTTTTACACGCTTGAATTAAACGAAGAAGAAGAAAAATTGACTGGGTATATTATTATCAAACGTTAAGACAATGCAGTTAAAACTTTACATATCGATATTGATTATACTTGTCACAAGTGGTATTTATAGTCAAAATAGGATTACGTATAGTCAATACATGCATAATTTGGGTGTATTCAATCCAGCCTACTTTAGTTTAGGAGAAGAGTTTACAGCTACTGCCTACTATCGCAGACAATGGTTAGGAATTGATGGTTCTCCAACAACCAAGAGTTTGGTTGCTGGATTAAGTGTAAAAAATAAACATAGGGTAAACCTTAATATTTATCAAGATGGTATTACCATTTTCAACGATTTTAAAGTGGGACTTGGATATAATTATCGTATAAAAATGACTGAACGCTCTTATTTAAGTTTAGGTTTTAAAGCAGATTATGGCCAGTTTCAAAGTAATTATACAGATTTAACTGTCCAAGACATTGGAGATAATGTTGTTTTAAATAATCCGTCGTCCAAACGGTATTTAAATATTGGTACAGGCATGTATTATCAATCTCCCAGCTTCTTCGCGAGTTTATCTTCTCCTTTTTTACTAAACAATTCTGTATTAAAGCCACTGAATCATTTAGGTAGTTTTGCCTTAAAATTCAACCATATTTATGCTGCCGCTGGTGGTAAATTTCACACTGAAAGTGTTGCGTTTTTCCCTACTATGTTGCTAAAAGTTGTTGGTGGTGCCCCGCCTCAAATTGATTTAAATGCAAATGTTTTATTGTATCAACAAATTTGGCTTAGTGGTGGATTAAGAAACGACCTCACTATTATCTTGTCAACAGGCTATGTTATGAGAAATGGTATGAAACTTATTTATTCATATGACATCTCTAGTTTTTCAAATGCCTATTATTCTGCTGGTACTCATGAAATTTCCTTAGGCTATGGATTTTCATTTTATAGACTTGGATTAACACGAAAAAAATACGTCAAGAAAAGTGGGAAGTTTAAACGTAAATTTAAAGTAAGACCTAGTTTTTAGGTAACGTTTAGTATAATTCTGAAGAAATTTAATTGTTAAAAGTTTAATTTTAGCGCACAAATGGGGTTCGGATCACGTCATTATTATAAATTTACTTTACTGTTATGAAATATTTAGTTCTAATTCTCTATTTTCTTGGAATAAATCTATCACTAAACGCGCAAAATTGGTGTGATTCAACTTATGCAGTTTGTGATTCTATCTCAATAGATACGGTTTTCCAAACCAATAATACGCTTGGCAATAGAATTCACTTTCAAATCCTTTCAGACCATAATAATTTATATGCTCCAGTATTTATTATTTGTCCTGATATCGATACGATCAACTTTATAGATGATCAATATTTCTTATTTGGTATAGGTGGACCCTCATCTGTTCCAATCTATTTTGAGATCTCAAATTTTATCCCATCTTATAGTGATTTAACTGGTCATATTGTTGTTGGAAATTCTAATAACAACCTACCCAATTGTATCATTGAATTTGAAAATATTATTGATCCATTATCTTGGTCTAAACAATCTCCCTCTTTTACATTCGAAGTCTACCCAAACCCTTCCAGAACAGAACTAATCATTAAACTATCAAAAGAAAATACTGCTGTTGGTCAAGCCCAATTAATTGACCACTTAGGTAAAAAACATATGCTAAATGTAGGTTCTTTACCCTATGTTAACATTAGTGATATGTCTCCGGGTAATTATATTTTACAACTTGAAACCTCCAATGGTGAAGTTTTATCTAAACAAATTGTCATAGAATAAATAGTGGAAGTAAACTGATTTAATAATTAAAATAGAAAACCATTTAGCGATATTTTTAAAAATATGTTGATCTTTAGGTGACATTATTATTATTTTATCATGGTCAAATTCTTTCAAATTTTAATCTTTTTTGTAGTGATTTGGGGCTGTATTTCTTGCAATTCCCCAACTCAAAATAATATTGATGAAATACCTCAAGGTTCAAGTAATATTGAGTTGGATTCGGATATCTCTGATGTTACTGACGAAATCAATTGGGATGAAGAAACAGAACAATTATATGAAAATGGGGATGATCTGCTTGTCAAAACCAATGACTTTGTCAAATCTATTCTTGATGATGTTTTCAAAATTGAGCACACCTTGGTTGCAACACAGGTCACTGATGCTGATGGTGTCCATGAAAATATTGAGTTAGTCACAACAAAATTAAGAGGAAAATATGCCTCAATTCCATTAAGTCGGTGTTTTTTGTCACAATACGAAGACATTGCTGTATTAGCTTTTGAAATATTCCTCTCCAAACAAGAAATGGCGTATAAAAATTTTCTTGAGGACAATGTTCCAGATGGACAGTATGATACTTATGCAGCTACTATAAATACTAATAAAACCAAATTGATTCAAGTTATCGTTTATAATACCTCTACTAAAACTTTTATTGGCAAACCACAAGGATTCCCTATTGAACAAGATTATTGGTTAATAGAAGGATTTGGAGATGCCATTTCCGATATTAGTATTCAATCTGTGAAACCTATTGAAAATGGTTCCGGTTGTGCAGTTATATATGAGGATTATTTGGTGGATAGTCATCACAATATGGTAATCATTAAGCCAGTTGGAGATGCCATTCTAAATTCACCATTGTTAGCCATAGGAGATTTAGGCGGACAAACAGGTTGCGATATTTGGGCTGAATACAGTAATCTTAGGGTGAATAATAATTCGGTTACAGCAATAAAAGAAGTCACTTGCTCTTGCCCAGAATATGAATCATGTGCTGACCATGAAGCTTCTGATGGTAGGAAAAGTGATTTTGAGGTCATATGGGAATGGTAAAAGTCGAACAATTAACATGATTAAGTTCACTTAAGGTGACTGATTTTACATCTAGATAATCCAATCCTTTACCTGTCAATCAATAATCTATGCCGTTTATCATTGATCATTTTCTTTTTGCTCGCTTTTTCTATAACTTACGTTGAACTTAAAATCTTTGATCATGAAAAATCTTATCTTTTTTCACTTTAAGAAAGTGATTTGTACTTGCCTTATTTTGCTACCCCTTACTTTATTCAGTCAGAATTATAAACAGTCTGACAGTTATCTAAATCATCTTAAAGAAATTAATGCAGAGTGGCAACACCATGTTGTACATTGTCCAGAAGGTCAAATCAATTTTGAATCAGATGACGATCGAATTCAATTACATTTAGAATTGGTTTGTGAATCTCTAAAAAATAATATTCCAGCTCATCTGACTTCAGCACAACTGGACAAACGTAATGCCTTAATTAAGGCCCTTGAAGTATATGCCCAAACCAAGATATTTCCTATCAACACCAACCATCTTGTCCGGCAACCCTATTTTGTTGATAATTATGGCATTCATTGTGCTGTTGGGCAACTAATGTATGTGTCAGGAAATGAAGATCTTGTCACTCAAATTAAATTAGACCACAATTATGATTATATCCAAGATATCAAAACACCGGGCGTTTCAGATTGGGCAACTGAACATGGTTTCACAATGGCTGAGCTAAAGTGGATTCAACCTGGTTATCCACCAAATGCTGTTCTTGAAGCTTTGTCAAACGGCACAAACGGTTCGGTAACAAGAATGGTCAACAGTCTTTCAACGGGTGCCATTATGTTTACTGGTAGTTTTAGCGAAGTAGATAATCTTCCTTGTGCAAATATCGGATACTATCAGAATAGCCAATTATCTTGTTACGGAAATGGTATAAATGGTACCATTAATGATATGATAGAACTTGCTGGCAACCTAACTGTTTTTGGGGAATTTGAAGACAATGGAATACTATATCCCGCCGCCAATTTTGATGGTAGTTCATGGACATATATTGATATTCCAAGCAGAGAAGGTGCGGTTGCTTCTGCTGGTTATTACTACAATTCAACATTGTATGAAGTGGTTATCCATCATCCAACGCTATCTAATATTTCAGAAATCTGGCAGAATAATGGAGGGGTTTGGACCAGAAAGGCAAAAGTTGATGGTATAATTTTGGAATTAGCCAATACTTCTCAAGGGGTTGTATATGGTGGCCACTTCTCTACTGTAACAGCCTATGAAGAGGGATCTTCAGATTCAACTATTTATCAGGTAAATAATGTTATTATAGACCCTTTGTTTTCAACAACTTGGCATGATGTTGGGACTGCTGTCAGTGACACCGTTAAAGCAATTATAGAAATTGGGACCTCCTTATACCTTGGTGGAACTTGTTCTAATAATGTCAACCAAAGTGATGTTTGTTTGTCTAAATATTTAAATAATTCATCACAAGCTATTTTGTTAAGATCACATTTCCTTGAATCTGGAGATGAAGGAGTCTCAATTAACAGTATTGCATTTGACAATCACACAAAACTGTATCTTGGTGGCGAATTTGCAATGGCCGCATTTGTCGGTATTTATGGCAATAACTTGGCTGCTTACCATTTGGTTTACAATGGGCTTGAACCCTTAGCACAACTTAATGGTTCAGTTGAATCTCTAACTATTTCAAATAATGATTTATATTTTGGAGGTAATTTTACAACAAACTTGTTTAATCAAAACCTTAATCATTTAGGGATAGTGGCTTCAACCGCCAATATAATAAGTTCAAATCAGTCAGCCATTGCAGTTTTCCCGAATCCTTTTTCAGGTATTATTCATGTAGAAGGTGTAAAATCTGATTCAAAATACGTACTAATTAATAGTGTTGGTCAAACTGTAAGTACTGGCTTAGTAACCAATCAAACTATTACTGGCTTGAATGACTTACCAAAAGGTTCATACATTTTACAAATTGATTCGAAAGAGGGCAGATTTACACGTCAAGTAGTAAAGTAAACGAGCAGCTTAATTCATTTAACAAGATGGGGCTGATTTCGATTAGCCTCATTTTTATAATGGTAGGGTATGTTTATTAAAATAAGCTGTAAATATTGAATAATCCAATTCTTCTATCAAATCATTTTATTTCTCTTTTTTTGTCTCACATTTTTGTATAACTTGTCTGAATTAAAATTATCATACATAATGACAATCTCAAAAGAATTACGGTACGCAACAGTATTATTTTTAGTGATTTATATTGTGAATAATTATTTGTCTATTCAAAATGGAAATGTGCAAAGTGACACTGTAGGTTCATTCCTGTTTGATATTTCTGTGACAGTCATCAGTATGGTATTACTTGCCATATATTTTGGGAAACGACAATTCTGGTTGCCTTTTTGTGGAATTATTCTACTTGATTTGTTTAATCTCTACAACCAAACTACTGAATTTTTTAATTCATGGGTTCTTTTCGAAAATCAAAGCCTTTTAGTTTATTACGGCATATTGACTCTACTCCTTTACTTATTCTACGGGTTAAGTTTCATCATTTTTAAAGCTCGCCATCATTTTTGGTTAAGTGCATATGGCATTATATTTCTCATCATTTTTGTTTTAAACATTGTTTTTTGGGACACCGTAACTAATGAAAACAATTATAAGTTATTTGCTCATTTGAATAACTTTACAACAATAGTTCTCTTGTTACATTTTTTAATGCCTGATAGATTAAGGCAAAAACCAAAAACAAGATTTAACGGTGAGGTTATTGATGATTTAGAGTAGTGGATCGGTTTATATTGAAGGATTTTAATTCATTGACAAGACATCTGAGCACAAAAAAGCCCTCCAAGAATCTTGGAAGGCTTTTTAAAAAACGGTGTTTTATCTTAAAGTACTTTTACCTCAACTGCGTTTAACCCTTTTTTACCTTCAACCAAATCAAACTCAACTTGATCGCCTTCACGTACTTCGTCAACTAAACCTGAGACATGTACAAAATGTTCTTCATTTGAACCTTCTTCTGTTATAAATCCAAAACCTTTAGTTTCGTTGAAGAATTTTACTGTTCCTTTTTTCATGTTAAAATATTATAATTAAAGTGCAAATGTATCATGAAAAAAGTTATGAAACCTAATTTTTCTGAAATAAGTTGAAAATTTATTTGTAAAATGACAAGAAATTGCTTATATAAATGTACTTGAATGGCAGAGGCTTTCTGAAACAATATGTTTCCATATTCGTGTTAACTAAATGATAAACAATAATATAAATTACTTAACAAGAAAATACTATTTTAGTCAACTAACTATAATCTTAATGATTAATCTCTATTATTTTTTCTTCATCATTTTAGTTGTTCCAATCAATATTTATTACTGTATTTACCCAGGAGGAAGGAAAAATTGGCGAAAACGGCAGCAGATCATTAGTGATTATTTGGATTTAAAATCAAAAACTTCCCCCTGAAAATTAGCTATAGTTATTCGAATTAGGATCAAAAAATAAATCTATTGATCCCATTATCTCCCAATTAACCCCGTTCATACTTAATATACATCTGCTTAACCTCTTGAAAATTAGCATTTTCTATGCTTATCAGAAACGCATTGTTGAAAAGTTGAATAAATTCTAATAAAAGGACTTGTCTATTTATCTACCTTGTTGAATTAAACTCCCTGAATGAGCTAAAATAAACCCAATGAAATTTAGCCTTTTCGTTTGTTCACTATTCACCCTTTCCTTATTTGGACAGCAAAAATTACCTGCACCAGAACAAATTAATGTTGAGATTCTCAATCAATTAATCTTACAGGAAGTTAATCAGCTCCGCCATAAAGTTAAACTACCAGCCCTTTATACTGATACTTTGCTAAAAGCTAGCGCAGTAGATCATGTAGGGTATATGTTAAAACAGCAAGTTGTCTCTCATAATCAAAGTTCAACACTTAAAAAAACACCTAAAGATCGTGTTGACTTTTATGGGGAATATTTTAATGTTATAGGCGAAAATATTTTATCAACTCAATTCAACAAAGGTTCAAAAGAAATCTTTATTACTTATGAGAAATTAGCTGAGGGCTTAGTCAAAAAATGGCGACAATCCCCTGAACATTATGCGAACATTATTAAAAAGGATTATTCTACAACCTATACTGCAATTGCTGTTACAAATAATGGAACCCTATATGCCTGCCAATTATTTGGATCAATACCATTTACCAACCTACTTAGAAATTCAAAATTGACTTATAATTATAGGAACGAAAGTAAATTAGGTTGTATCCGTTCTGCCAACTCAGCAAAAAAACTAAGTACCCATATTACCGAAAGTGGTACTATTATTCTAACTGCTGATAAAGCCAGATATTTAAAAAAAGGAGTTCGGATGAATCCATTTGGTGATGGCATAGCAGCTGATATTGTTCTTAAAAGTCAATATTTATGTGATACTGGTGCAGCTTTTAATGGCAAAACAAACATCAGAGGTATCCCCCTCGACCCGGTGATGAGAAAAGATTTTGGTAAAGGCACTAACCAATGTTTTGGAAAATCTGTGTCTGTTGACCTAGGTCAAGTACCGGAGTGGGTAGACGAAGAATTTGAAGTAAACTCGCTGGTTATTAACAATGGGCGATCATGCAAAAATGTTGTGCTGAAACCTATGGATGAATTTTTTGAAATCAACCTGAATGTTGGCCTATATATTGACAGTATTTCACAATTCTATAAAATCATTGAATACGATACAATCGATCATAAAATCACCTATAATAAATCTGCTTATAAAGCCCATGACAGTTTAATGGCGCCAATTAAAGCTATTATGGATTCTACCAAAACACATATTACCAAAATTGAACTGACAGGATTTTCAAGCATTGAAGGATCAACCAAATTGAATGAATCTTTGTATAAAAAAAGAGCAGAAGTGATCTTAAAAAAAATAAAAGGTTTGGGTATAAGTGGCGATAAAGTAATCATTACAGCGCTAGAAAATTTCACCGAATTTCGAAGAGATATTCAAGATACAAAATTTGCTTATTTAGACACACTTGAAGATATCGAACTTAAAAAACTCATTAACACTTCAGGTCTTGCTAAAACTCTAGAGCCGGTTTTAGCCAATCACCGCTACACTAAATTAACAGTATATACTGAAGAATATAAAACTATTAAATACGATAAAAGCAAGCTCTATGATCAATTCAATTATTATGTATCATCTGGGAATCGTTCTGGTTGTAGAAAATTACAAAGTATTGAATATAACCTAGCCAAAAGTGGTGAAATTTCGGTAGAGCAAGTGAAAAAGTTCTATATCCCGTTTGAAAAAAATTATAAAGACTTATTACATGACAGGGCATTAATGATCTATAAATTGGACTCATTGAATCCAAATGCTGCCAAAAATTTCGAATTAACCTTAAAAGAACTTAAAACACTTGACCAAGGTCATACTAAAATCAATACCAGTTTGGTAGTTTTAGATTATAGTAATTTAAAGTCATATCGAATTGCTAAAGAATTTTATCAAAAATTGGAAAAGGTTCAATATGTTAGTCCTGTTATTTTGGCTCGCATGAGATTAAACTTAGCTGCTCGTCTGGATCATACATTGGCCAACTCTAACAACATTAAATTTAAAGGCATGTACTTGTATGAAGACGTTAAACGTCAAATTAAATTTGCGAAACTCACTCCTGAGGAAATGATGCAATTGGTGCGGTATTATGCTTATTTCAAGCAATATGATTACGCCTATAATTTAGCCAAAAAAGCCATTTTAAGGACCACTTTAAAAGCAGATCGAATCTTCTTTTTAAAAATGATTTTTTATTCTGACTTATATCTACCAGGAGAAGCAAAACTCAAACATCTCAAACAATTGCAGACCATCACAGGGGATGAATTCTGTACCTATTTTAACTCTCCCAACCTCAATTTCCAATTATTTGATGATCCCAAAATTCTGGCATTGTATTGTAAAGAATGCCAATAAAGGATATAATCGCATTCTGTGAGTTTATTCTTATTATTATAATCTCATTAACACTAAAGTTTCTCGATTAAACATATTGACTATTTTGTACTTTAAACTCTAAAAAATCCTGCAAAACTAGGGTAATAGAAATAATGTAAGATTAATAGTTGAATCAGAGATCTTTTTGTAAAATTGCTGCCAAGCAACCATTTTTAACCCAATCACATCTTTTAATCAAACACTAGTCTTATGAAATATCTATTGTCTTTATTCTGTCTTTTTTTATGTGGGTTATTTGCCGAAAGTCAAGGAACCATTACCAGTTTTTCTATGAGTCCTGTTAATCCCACAAGCAGTGATACAATCTATATTTATGCAAATCTTCAATTTTCGAGCGGTGATTGTGAATTAGAGAATTTAAGTCACAGTTTATCTGGTATGACTATTCAAGCCAACACTCACCATTGCATAGGGGCTTTGGCCGTCATATGCAATACTATTGACACATTTAAGATCGATCCGCTTTCACCAGGCAATTATGACTTTATTCTATCTTTGACTTCTGGTAGTGGACCTGTGCCATGCACACCAGGTATTGTAGAAGATGACACTGATACACTTAACTTTAACATCAATGCAGATACTACTGCCAATATTAACAAATTCAAAACAGCATCCTTTGAGTCCTATCCAAATCCAATTGAAGATCATATTAAATTACCATCTACCATTGACGGTACAGCATATAGCCTTGTATCGTTATCAGGACAAGTCATTAAATCTGGAACTCTGCAATCCAATATCATTAGTGGTTTAGAGTCATTGCCTTCTGGGTTTTACCTTTTAAAACTAAATTCTGAAAACGGTTTATTGGTAAAACAGATCGTCAAGCTGTAGTAATTTTTGTTTTTCGAATCTTCAACCAGCTATTTATCAACATCTTCCCTTACTCTCAAAATTTATATGTAACTTATCCATGTACTAACTTACCTTTTTTGGTAGAAAATTTTAATTATGAAGAACTTAGCTTTAATTGGGCGAATTCTATTTGCCTTGCCATTTGTTATATTTGGCATTATGCATCTTACCAGCAGTGAAGACATGGCGGGAATGGCATTAAAAGATTGGCCTATGGCACAAGGATTGGTCATTATTTCAGGCCTAGCCTTAATCGCTGGCGGAATTGGTGTTTTGATTGGCAAAATGGGCAAATGGGCGAGTATAGGTCTTGCTGTTCTGATGTTATTGTTTATTGTGATGCTCCATATGCCAAATGTAATGGGAGGTAATGAGCAAATGCAGCAAATGGGAATGATTTCAACCTTAAAAGATCTTGGATTGATGGGTGGTGCTTTATTTTTTGCTTGGCATTTTGACCAAAAAGAAGCTTAACTCAAACACTAGTAATTACTAAAAAAGCCTTAACCAGTTAAACTGGTTAAGGCTCTTTTTATTTTCTTAAAATCAATATGTGACGGCAATTACCGTAGATCAAAGTCTATTTTTCAACCTTCTTTACATCAATGGCTACCATGCCTTTAGGACCTCTTTCTAATTCGAAAGTCACGTTATCTCCCTCTGTAATAGGTTCAGCTACATTGTTGATGTGAACAAAATAAGATTCAGGGCTACCTTTATCTTTGATAAACCCATAACCTTTATCGTCGTTGAAAAAAGAGACACGACCTTCTAATGGAGAATCATCTCCTTCAACATGCTCTTGCTTAGGAACGCCAATTGTAATACTACTGGCATCAATTTCTACTTTTTTCTGATTCGGGTCTGGCGGAGTATCAGTAATCATACCATTTTCATCAACATAAGCCATCATTGAGTCCATTCCTCCTTTTTCTAGATTCTCTTTTCTAGCAGCTTTTTTAGCCTCTTTTTCTTTACGTTTTTGTAATTTTTTCTTTTCTTTTTCTTTCTTACCGAAAGTTTCATTTGATCTTGCCATTCAATATTCCTTAATTTAGTACTATTCCAATGGAGATCTAAACAGGTACGCACATGATTCAAGTGGCTTGAATTAATTCTATGGTCATAACTGTTTTCATCCTCAAAGGATATTTCAAAAGTAATATAAGAAATTGATCTAAACGAAAACTTGAGCATTAAAACCGCATTTTGTGGAAAAAAACTGCTTATTGGCGGAATTGTTAACTCAATTATTGCATCTAATCATGCAAATTTGACAAAATCCTCATTTTTAATTAGTGAGTAATATTATTTAATAAACATAAATCACACCCTAATAAATTTGTAAATTGGGTCAACGAAAATAACAAAGTTATCAAAACACTTCTATTCTATTTTCATCCCTCACTTTTTTCTCTTTTTCTACCGAACCTCCTGTAGATTGGGCTTTAAAAAAGGGATCATTTGGAATAGGAGCCTTGCCAACTTTCAGCGTTACTGGTTTTGATGGTGGATCAAATACAACCCTAGGGTTAGGAATTATCGGTTTGTATTCCTTAACTGATTTGCTTACTTTTCAAGCTGGTATTGGAGCAGGTACAAATAGAAGTAATTTTGGTGTTGGTACTTTTAAGACATCTGGCATTAATTTAGGTCTTGGCGTATTAGTGCCAGTTAGAATTTTTGAAAATGACAAAAATTCGTTTGTTATTTCCCCAAATATTGGAATCAACTTCTTTAAGGGTCGAACTGGTTACGAAGATCCAAATTTTCCAACGACTAATGAAAGTCTTAATACAATTTTTTTTTGACGTTGGTATTAAGCCTGAATACTTTTTTTCGCATTTTACAACTATTGAAAATCCCTTAGGTCTCAGTCTTGTACTGGTTACTATTAATCGAGAAGCCACAATTCCTGGTTCACACACCACAATTGGCACTTTTGGAAATTCTGCATCTCCTCTTAATTTTTAAAATGGACCATTTGGGTTTCACTATTATTTCTTTTGAGGACTCAATTGATCTTTTACCTCAGTTCAATTAAGTATTAACCTTCCATGAATGTGAATTATCCTCAAAAATTTCCTTACCAAAGATTGGAACCTTGGTTTTGATCTCTTCAACAAGATAACGACAAGCATCCATTGCTTCATTTCTGTGTGCAGAAGAGGTGAAAACAAACAAACAAATCTCTCCTGTATTCACTTGTCCTAAGCTATGGTAAATGTGCATGCAGGTCAAGTCAAATTTTTCAAAAGCAGCTTCCCTAATAGTATAAAAAGTGTTTTCTGCCATCTCTTCATGAGCAGAATATTCAATTGCTCTAACTACCTTTCCATCAATCTCATCAGCTCTCACCTGTCCTAAAAAAATATCATGTGCACCAATATTGGTTTTCACCTGATGGTGTGCTATTGATGTGGCTATTTTTTCAGGACTAATTGGTCCGTCAATAAATACTTTTTTAGGCTTTTTTTTCATAAAATGAATTTACAACAGTGAAAATGTCTCTTCAAGAATATCAAATCTAAGACTAATCTTAAAAATTCTCACTATTCTTATCACAAATACTTCTTTATTTGCTGAACTTAAGTACGGAATCATTTCTTAGATTTGCATCAATCATGAAACCAATTGTATTGCTTTTCTTTCTATTGATTTTGGTTACTTGTCAGGACAATCCAAACTTAAAAATTGCTGCGTCTTCAAATATGCAATTTGCAGTGGAAGACATCATACTAGCCTTTGAAACCAAATACGATATTAACGCGGATTTAATTATTGGTTCTTCTGGTAAATTAACCGCCCAAATTGAAGCAGGTGCACCTTTTGATATATTTCTTTCCGCGGACTCATTCTACCCTCAAGATATGCTTAATAAAGGCTTGGTAAGTGGACCCATGAAACGCTATGCTTATGGTCATTTAGTACTTTGGTCATGCCAAAAAGATCTTAATCCGTCTCTATCAGTTCTAACACATCCTAGTGTTAAAAAAATTGCTATTC
>Ga0316189_10000022_pt1 | contig 140054 bp, 134 predicted proteins | sample LowCovwburrow_MG_FD_204930 | JGI IMG/M metagenome (GOLD analysis project Ga0316189, IMG submission 204930) | Coastal sediment microbial communities from Maine, United States - Lowes Cove worm burrow | ecosystem: Environmental > Aquatic > Marine > Coastal > Sediment | place: USA: Maine... | reverse complement strand
ACAGAAACCAAGTGCGCATATCCAGCGGCGGGTTCAACAAAACCCAGTCGCCATAGCGAGCGACGAGCCAATCCTTAATTTGCTGATCACTAAGCCCCTCAGCAATCTTTTCCCGGACAATCATCCTAAGGTCCGTAGCAAGTTCAGCGTCACTGTCTTCGATCGACTGGTTCTGACAAACAAGGCACCTGATCTCGGTCATTAGCGCCCGCGCTCTGGCCTCCTCTGCTGGATCAGCCAGCGCCTCGGGGTTGCCCGGAACTGCCTCGCGGTCATTATCTTGAGCATAGCTAGGACCCGTCACAAACAGCAAAGCAATCATGAGATATCTAATCATCTTCAATCCTTTTTTCCTGATTGGGTTTCATGATTGGCCCTAGTGATATTTTTCAACTCGGGTAGCAAACGACTTTCTAAGCTATCACCGATAATTGGCCCTAGGTGGCGGTAGCGAATGACGCCTGCACCGTCCACGATAAACGTCTCAGGGACCCCGGTGACGCCCCACTCGATACCAACGCGGCCATTCAGATCAACCCCTATCTTGTCAAAGGGGTCCCCAAGCTCACTTAAAAACGCCCGCGAGTCGCGCTCTGCATCCTTGTAAGCGATACCATAGACCTGAATATCGCTTCGCTCCGCCAGCGCCATCAGGGCAGGATGCTCTGCCCGACAAGGCACGCACCAGCTGGCAAAAAAATTGACAATCTTGACCTGGCCGTCCGCTAAGTGTGTTTGGCTCAGCCGGCCATCTTGACTGCGGAGCCCTTTTAGGTCGAACGCTGGAGCTGGCTGGCCGATGAAAACGCTATTGATCTCGGCTGGATTACGGTCACCATCAAGCAGCATGGCGGCGAAAACAATGACCATTGCACTAAACAAGACTAGGGGTAAAAAGCGTTTCATCCCGCCACCTTCTGCGGCTGCTGTACTGTGCCGATCCGCAGCCGGCGATCGGATAGTGAAATTAGGCCGCCGATCACCATCATGAAAGTACCTAGCCAAATACCGCTGATAAACGGCTTGAAATAGAGTCTGACGCGCCAGCGATCATTGATCGCGGCTTCGCCCACCGTCGCATATAAGTCACCACTAATCAGCGGATGGATCGAGGCTTCTGTCGTCGGCATGATCGGGTCGTGATAGAGCCTGTTCTGTGGTGTCAGCTCGGCGATCAGCTCACCATCCTCACGGACGTTAAACCGCGCCTGCACTGCGGTAAAGTTTGGCCCTACGTATGGTTCCACTTTGGTCATCTCAAAATCATAAGCGCCGACGCGGACCTCGTCGCCGACTTTCATCGCAGCGATGGTCTCACTGGTGCCCGCCTCAGAGATAACGATACCAAATATCATCACCGCCAGACCGCCGTGCGCCAACGTCATGCCCCACTCAGAGCGCTTCACTGCTTTAAGCCGGTAGCCAAGACTTCGCCTCGAACCCGTACCTATCTTCAGCTTGCGGTGAACTTCGATCAGCACAGCAACAAGCAACCAGCCCCCTAGGCCTACTCCAAAGGCGGTCAACAAAACACCTCCGATCGAGGACCAATAGGTCGCCACCATAACAATAATAGCGACACTAAGAGCAGGCAGTAGCCATTTCGTGACGCGGCCAATCTGACCCCGTTTCCACGCCATCAAAGGCCCAAAGCCGACCGCTACGATTAGAGGACTCATCAAAACAATCGTAAAGAAATTAAACGCGGGTGGGCCGACAGATATCTGCGTGCCGGTTAGGGCCTCGTTCAGCAGGGGATAGAGCGTGCCGATCAGAACAACTGCTGCATAAACACTTAGCAATACATTATTCAAAATGAGCGCGCCCTCTCGGCTGACAACCTTAAAAAGGCCGCCGCCCTTCATCTCAGGGGCTCGCAGGGCGAAAAGCAATAGGGAGCCACCGACAACCAGCGCCAGAAACACCAGGATAAAGATACCCCGAGCAGGATCAGTTGCAAACGCATGCACACTCGTTACGATTCCGGAACGAACTATAAATGTGCCGAGTAATGAGAATGAGAAGGCAACGATCGCCAGCAAGATAGTCCAACTACGCAGAGCATCCCGCTTTTCGACGACAATAGCAGAGTGCAATAAGGCGGTCGCAACCAGCCAGGGCATAAAGGCCGCGTTCTCGGTAGGGTCCCAAAACCACCAGCCGCCCCAACCGAGCTCATAGTAGGCCCACCACGAGCCGAGCGCTAGGCCACCGGTCAAAAATACCCATGCCGCCAGTGTCCAAGGCCTTACCCAGCGAGCCCACTGCGGTGTAACCTCGCGCTCTAACAGGGCAGCAATAGCAAAGGAAAATGCGACGCTCAGCCCAACATAGCCCAGATACAACATCGGCGGATGGAACGCGAGGCCCGGGTCCTGTAGAAGTGGATTAAGGCCATTACCCTCAAATGGCGCAGGATTCAAGCGATCAAAGGGATTACTTGTCAGCAGCATGAACAGGATAAAGCCGAAAATAATCAGCATCTGCACCGCAAGCACCCGTGAGCGAAATCGTATCGGCAAATTCTGGCCAAGAGCAACTACAGCGGCGCCGAAAATCGACAGGTTTAGCGCCCAAAAAAGAACGCTCCCTTCGTGATTACCCCAAACACCGGTAATTTTGTACAAAAGAGGCTTTAGGCTGTGACTGTTGGCAGCCACTACTCGCAGCGAAAAATCTGAGATCAGAAAGCCTATGGTGAGCGCTGCAAAGGATGTTGCAACCATGAAGAAAACGCCCAGCGTGATCCTGTCCGTATAACGCATGATCCGCTCGTCACCCCGGTTGGCTGCCACATGTGGCAACGTCATCCCGATAAAGGAAAGCATCAGGGCTAATATCAGCGCGACATGTCCAACTTCTCCCAACATCAGCGGCTCTCACTATCATAATAGGTAGTGCTTGCCCTGTAATTGCCATCGTTTGAGTTGCCTTCAGGGTGCTCGCATAGATCAGAGAAGGCCGGTGCAGCTTCGCGCGGCATATAGGTCTCATCATGCTTGGCTAGCACCCGCTCCGATCTAAATGTACCATCAGCCTTCAAGAAGCCCTCGGTAATGACGCCCTGTCCCTCCCTGAATAAGTCAGGAATCAAGCTATTGGTTTCGGATGCGTTATGAAAGACAGTAATGTTGGATTTGCAGTCTGTAACTTGAAAGGCGGTCGTGACACCGTCGTCAAGTTGCTTAACGCTATTCATTGCGACCAAACCACCCAACCGGATACGCTTATCGGCAGCGGGCTTCAGCTCCAATATCGCCGTGGGCTGCTGATAAAGCGAAAAATTCTCGCCGTCTAAGCCAGTAATAACAAGCAAGCCGGCTGCCACGAATACAGTAAGTCCGGCACTGATTACCACTAGCCTGCGCTTTTTGCGGAAACCCATTTTAGATGATGTTTTCATTGATCACTCTCACTCTGTACAAGGGTATCATTGCTTGGCCTTTTGGGACGCAATTGATCCAGCGCGGTCTTTGTGCGCTTGGCCGCTATACTAGTTTGCGCCCAGATACCAGCCAACACAATTATCGCAGCGGTCCACGCCGCCCAAACATAGGGGCCATGCTTTCCGAACGACAGGTGCTGAAACATCTCTTCCATCATTGACCTTCCAGTTTTTCGGGGGCTGGTGCCAACTGATGGGCCAAGCCGCTCGCCAGCGATTGCTGCATCACAGCCACTTTCCGGCGGTCCAGCTCTAATTTCACCCGCTTCAACAGCAGGGCAATCAGCCACGCATGAAAGGCGATAATCATCAGAAACAGTGGTAGCTGCATTTCACTATGGATCGTTGGTCCTCCGCTGCGCACAATCGAAGCACCCTGATGCAGCGTATTCCACCAGTCCACCGAGAACTTGATGATCGGAATATTGATCACGCCAACCAAAGCCAGTATCGATGTCGCGCGGCAAGCCTTGTCAAAATCATCCATCATCTGCCACATGGCCATATATCCTGCGTATAGAAACAGCAGAACCAGCACGCTGGTCATCCTCGCATCGGCCCATTCCCACCATGTGCCCCACGTGGGATAGCCCCAGATGGAGCCAGTTATCAGGGTAAGCGCTGTTAGGGCAGCACCGATGGGCGCCGCGGCCTTCGCCGTTAAAAACGCCAGCGGGTGCCGCCAAACAAGCCCGGTGAAACTAGCAACGGCAACAATGATGTAGGTCAGCATCGACATCCAAGCGCTTGGAACATGGATATACATAATGCGAACGGTTTCCATTTGTTGATAGTCCGCAGGGCTGCTGAAGATGGCGAAATAGCCGCCTAAAGCAAAACAGATCACAGCCACGGAAATTATCCATGGTAGCAAGCGGTCAGCTAGGCGCACAAAACGGGCCGGATTGGCGAATCTATGCATGGCAGTTATGTAATCCCTTCCCGGGCGCTGCACAAGAGGAGCCTGTCGCTTTTTGTCTCATTCGGCGGCCATCCTGAGGGCTGCAGCGGAAGCCAGAGGCGAGACGATCAATGAGATCAACGATACTGCTCCGAGGAGTGCCAGCGCTGGCGTGGGATCAGCGCCACTTTCCGCCGCCAAAACCACACCCGTTCCAAAGATCAATGTCGGTACATACAAGGGCAGTATCAGCAGGGCCAGCAGCACGCCGCCGCGGCGGATCGCCACCGTCAGCGAAGCGCCCACACTACCCAACAGGCTCAGCGTGGGCGTTCCCACTAAGAACGATACCGCTAACCAAAGCAGACCATCAGCCGTCATGTTTAAAAGCAATGCTGCAAGGGGTGCCATCAGCGCGAGCGGCAATATGATCGCGAGCCAATGCGCCAGCGTTTTCGCCAAAACAAGCAGCTCCACAGGCAATGGTGATAAGAGCAAACCATCGAGGCTCCCATCCTCGAAATCCGCCTGATATAATCGGTCCAAACTAATCAGGCCTGCAAGCATCGCAACAACCCACACGGTACCGGGGGCTATCCGGGCGAGCAGATCTTTGTCAGCCCCAATGCCAAAGGGGAAGAGGCTTATTGCAATGACAAAGAAGCCGATTGATAGGCCGCCCGCGCCGCCCTGCGACCAGGCCAGTTTCATATCCCGGCGAACCACGGCTGCAAATACGCGCATCAGTCCCATAGCCAAGCCTCCGGATCATCCCTTCCGCCCCTAAATTCTGTCATCTGCAGAATATCTCCGGCTATGCCAAGATCATCATGGGTCGCAATGATAGCCCCGCCACCAGCGGCCAAATGGAGCTCTATCTGTGTCCGTAATCGGTCCCGGTTGGCCTGATCTAGACCAACTGTTGGCTCGTCCAGCAACCAGATCGGTCTATGCGCCAATCCCAGTCTCGCTAGCGCCGAGCGATGCTGCTGCCCGGAGGAGAAATAACGAATAGGTGTATCAAGCAAGGCGGCTAAATCAAAGGACGCTGTTGCAGCTTCAAGGACACTGCGATTCGGGCGAAATCCCAAGACTGTCTCGCTGTAAAGGGTTAGATTGGTTGCCAGATCAAAAGCGGGCTTCAAACCGTTAGTATGACCACTGAAATGTAGCGAGTCACTCCGCGCGCCCGGATCCTCCGCCACATCAAGGCCCGCGATCTGAAGCGTCCCTGCTGTCAGCGACAACAACCCAGCCAACTGCCGGATTAACGTCGACTTACCGCTGCCATTTGGTCCTTCAAGCGTAATGAGCGCGCCCGCCATCAGCTGAATATTGAGTCCCGTATAGACCACACGGCCGCCCCGCACAGACGCCAAATTCGACCCTGAAAGTAAAATATCCGATTCAATTTTCATAGCCGACAAACTAAACATCAATAAGGACATAGACAAGCAGATAGCGCCACCAACACGCAGCGATATGCTTTTTCTGCCTTGTTACAGCCCAGCTTGAGGCTTATAAAAAAACATGGAAGCGATACTAGACATATTCGAAATTGCAATCGCATGGGTCTTTGCGGCTCTCGTCCTCATCATTGGAGGGCTCGCGACGCTACACATTTTGTTGACAAAAAACGATGGGCGCTCGGCGATTGCATGGATTGGCTTTGTCCTGTTAGTGCCCTTCTTCGGCGGTTTAGCGTATCTTTTGTTCGGCATCAACCGCGTTCGCAGGCAAGCCCAGCGCATCCGAATCCGGCGTGGACTAGACGAGCGTCGAGACATTCTAAATACACCGCCCGGTCAGAGGCTGGAGCAACTTTGGCCAAACACTCCGGGGCGGTGGGCCGCTCATGCACACCTTGCCAGCCGGGTCGCTAAGCGAGAACTGACCAGCGGCAATCGGGTCAAGCCGCTGACGGGCGGCCGGATCGCGTACGACGAAATGATCGAAGCGATCAACCAAGCAACGAGCAGCATCGCCCTCACCACCTATATCTTCCAAGCTGACCAGGCGGGTAGACGATTTGTTACGGCCCTGAAACGAGCGAACGAGCGTGGTGTTAAGACGCGCGTTCTTGTGGATAGCATCGGAAACCTATACGGCTTTAGACCGGTCATCAACCTATTAAAAAGGCACGGTATTCCGGTAGCAAGCTTTAATAGTTTTAGGCTGTCATCGAGGCTTGCCTTCTTTAATCTGCGCACGCACCGAAAGTTATTGGTCGTTGACGGCAATATTGGTTTCGCAGGCGGAATGAATATTCGAGCAGATCATTTGGAACAATCGGACGGCAGTCAAAGAATCAGAGACACCCATTTTAAACTGGAAGGCCCGGTCGTTGCGCAGTTGATGGATGCTTTCGCCGATGACTGGCTGCATACAACGGGCGAGGACCTAGATGATCCCATCTGGACTGTTGATCCCAAGCCGCATGAACACGGCATTGTGGCGCGCGGTATTCCCGACGGCCCGGATGAGCGCATCCCCAAAACATCGACTATTCTTATGAGTGCGCTGAGCGCTGCCCGCGATCATATCCAAATTGTGACCCCCTATTTTATGCCCGATAATGATCTGCTCCGAGCGCTATCATTGGCGGCCTTTCGGGGGGTGAAAGTAGATATACTGGTGCCCAGCAAGAGTAATCTTCCTTTCATCAGCTTAGCATCGCAGGCTTACTTCCCCGAGTTGCTAGCCGCAGGCTGCCGCATTTGGCAAGGGTCTGCACCCTTTGATCACTCGAAACTGATGGTTATTGATACAAATTGGTGTTTGTTTGGCAGCAGTAATTGGGACGCACGTTCGTTGCGCCTAAACTTTGAATTTAATGTGGAACTTTACGCCGAAAATATTCCAGAAGATATCCATAATGAAATCACCTCTCGCTTTAATGCAGCGATTGAGGTTCCAAGCGATTTTTGGACCAAACGCGGAATTTTAAAGCGCCTCGCATCGCGCTTTTTTTGGCTATTAGGGCCATACCTATAACTTGCCACATCCGAACAGGATTAAGCCGGCTCTTGCAAAGTCATCGGAATACCTAGGTCCTGCGCCACACGCCGCAACCGATCATCGCCCAAATCGGCGGCAACAACTCCAATATTCTGCTTCTGCCAGGTCATCACCAGTCCGGACATCATTTCTTTGCCGTCAAAATGCTTCTCAAGCTTTTTCATGATCGCCTTGGGAAGCTCTATATAGCCACCTTGCATAAAGCCAAAGCTATCGGGGGCAGTCACGACGTCGCCGAAGCGATCTAGCCAAAGCGGGTGGCCGTCGGCGCCAAGCGCATAGACTTTATCCCAGTGTAGGCCCCCGCGTTTCGCCGGCGGCAGGCCCTTGAGGCGAAAACCTATCTGTTCGGCGGGCAAACTGTAACGTGCCAAAACTTCTCTCAGGCCTACATAAAATTCTTCTTGGACAAGCGTCGAGCGACACAGCTCGTAAAAATCGACTCGCTGCTTATCCTCCGCAGCCCGGTGAGTCCGCGCCCTTGCAAATTCGTCAAGCTGAGCCAAATCATGTTGCAGCGCCACATCGGGATGATCGGGAAGGACAATCAGCTCGTCAGGCGCGCGCAGCCTGCCATCAATGATACATTTCCCTTGCTGCAAAGCCGCCACCCGAATACTCACACGATTATCAAGGATAAAGCGCTCACTCACCCGGAAGTGATAGTTTTTAAGCGCAGATAGCAGCAAATTCCGGTGGTGCTCAACACCGTCCAATACCGCTGACAGCGTATCGAGTGCGTTCTCGTCGCCTTCAACTTCGCCAAGAAAGAGCGAGCGAGTATGGGATAAGGCGCGCCGCAAAGTCTCGGGATCAATGTCTCTATCGTCAATCGTTACACTTGCTGTACGAACGCCCATTAAGCCTGGATGGATGTCTAGCTTAGATGCAACTTCAACAAGCTCTTTTTCGAATGTATCCTCGTTGAAGTCGCCTGCTGCTAACAGACCGTAGCTTGCCTCATCTAACTGTCCAATCTGCCCGCCAACGGCCTTTCCTTTCAGATTAGCTTCAACCTCTGCCCGCACAGAAGCGCGTTGTTCTTCCGTTAAACTGTCATCCTTAAGGGCTTCAACCTCGATCATGGTCATATCTAGATCGCCCTCATAGGGTGAATCTAAAACCTGCTCGACGAAATTGAAGAAACTGTACATATCCGCGGTGGCAGGCGCATCAGGCGAATTGTCCTCCGCTGCCCCTGGCTTGAAGAATAATAACTGACGGTCCCCGCCATCCTTATCAACAATTCGCATATCGAAATTGATAAAGCCACCGGGCTTGAACCGGAGGGGCACTTTGGGGAAGACCACTTTTTCCATGACCTGCTTCCGAGCCACCAATTTATCGACTCGGCCATGCACATCTGCAGGAAAGAGAAACGACACCGGCTGACGGTAGATGTCGATGTCCTTCCACTGCAAGATAGTCAGCAAATAAGGATCAAACTCTTTGATCAGCCCTGTGTCTGTTAACAGAAGGGTAAACTCTGCTTCACTCACGGTCGTCCCTTCTCAGCCCGGGCTGAATTATTTGGAAACAAGGTCAGGAGAAGGCTTGCCGAAATAGTAGCCTTGCCCGCAATCAATGCCAATGCCAGACAGCATTCCAAGTTGCGATTCGTCTTGGACCCACTCCGCGATCGTCTCAATTTCCAAGTCCTTACAAAGCGATGCCATAGCTCGTAAAAAGGCCCGCGAGCGAGTATTAGTGGCCGCATCTCGGATGACTGCTCCATCAATTTTAACGCCGTCCACTTGGACCTGCCGCAAGACCTCAAAGGCCTCGGAACTAGTACCAAAATCATCCAAAAGTACTCGAAAGCCACTGCTTTGAATATCACCGATCGTCGAACCGAGACCATCAATATCAACGATGACAGACGATTCCGTAACTTCCAGCGTCAAGAATTGCTTCATCTCCATATGATCAGCGAGACTGTCTAATATCTTTTGCGTGTAGAAGGCAGAGGCCAACGACTTTGCCGACACATTAACGGACAAGACAGGCCTGTCAGCCTCTGAGAATGTTTTCAAGTGCGCTAGCGTGGACTTTAAAACCGATAGATCAAACTCTGGTATCATGCCGACTTTTTCTGCAAACGTGATCGATTCACCCTGCTGGCCCTCTAACGCCGTGCCATCGAACCGCGCCAACGCCTCATGGCAGATCACGGCGCCCGTTGATAGGCGAACGATAGGCTGATAAACCAGACTAAACTTCTGATGATCGATAATATCCCTAAATGTCGCAACTTTTTCCGCGGTTTCCTCGATCAGCTCACGATATCCGCTGGATAATGTCTTCACATCATAGCTGGATTCGCAGTCGGCAAAATTTCGAAGTGTGTAAACTGCGGCCCTACGTCCGTCCTCGCCCTGCTCCGCGATAGCTGCTGCATCCAGCGATGTTGTTGTCAAATTCAAGCCGACAGTCTGACTGAGTTGATACATCAATAGAGATGACTGTGTCCCCGAGCTATCTTCGTGGAAAACGGCCGCAAATCGATCATCAGCAAGCCTCGCCGCATAGCCTCCACCAAGCGAGAAGGCCTGCATCTGCCGTTCAACCTCTTTCAGCGCGTCGCTATCAGCGCTGGTCGTGCCAATCGCCTCAAGCAGCGTGATCGCTAACCCTTCTAACTCTTGATTAGGTGAGGTTAGGAGTTGGTCAACGCGGTCAAGAAACGCCTGCGTGTGCGCTTCATTCGGGGCCTCTGCTCCAACGCTTTCAGCGCTCAGGCCCATTTTATATGGCAAACTAATAGCAAAAAAGTACCGATTAGCAAAACCTGGGATCCGCGCGACGCAAACCATCAGTGGGCGGCGGCTGATCGGATCAGGACCCATGTTAATCCGCATAGGACCAAGGCGCGACTTGCCATTCAGCGCTGCCTCAAAGCCTTCCATCATTGACTGGTCTTGCGATCCAACGAACTGCGCCAAACCAAGCTCTTTTGCTTGCTCAGGATCACTGATACCCAGTAAACTGACGGCCCCGTCGGCATTGACAATATTGAAGGACTCATCAGTTTCTACCAACAAGTCACCCGCAGAAAATGCGTATCCTAAAAATCGGTCTGAAACGTTACCCATGTTCGCCCCTTTGTGTATCTAAACCAAATCCGGCCCGTCGGGCCATCAGCCTGACGCTATTATGCACGATTATCCCTACCCAAAACTTAATAAGCAGTTTGAATTTAACGCTAAATTGATCCGAGAGGCAACCGTCAGCATTAATTTAATAGAAGATTGTCTGGATCCATAAATCAAATATACGGATTAAAGGGTCTTTTATCAGCCTAGACTGAGAAGCCACCACCGCCGCCGAAAGACGCTCCCTGCAATCTTGCCAGGGCATTTTGATACTGCGCAATCTGTGCTGTAATCCTAGCCGGCGCAGGGCCAAAATCCTTCGACTGCTCTGCAAGCAATGCCTTGATTGGATCAAAAGTCGTTGACCGATAAGCCCTCTGAATAGTTTGAATGGCTGTATCTAAAATACCCAGGACATATTTCGCTGACGTTTTATCGCTAATCAGCAGGAAGGGATCAAGGCCCAAGCCGAATGCACCGCCATCACCGCCGCCCGGTCTGCTTTTATTATCTTCACCAAGGCCAAACAACTCATCCGTTGGTAGCAGCCGCGTTGGAGCAATGCCCAATCTGGCCAGCGCATCCCGGCCATCACTGCCCGCAATTAAATCCACCGAGCCCTGACCGTCAATCGCTTGTAGTTTGAGCTTTTGTCCGTCCTTGGTGGTCGACATGGTCGCTTCGATTTTTCCACCCGAGGCAATACGGATTTGACGGGCTAAATCTTTGAATGTATCGCCGTCATCAATCGTAATTTTGGTGCGCGATAAGCTGTCGCCAAATTTAATGTAGAAATAATCACCGTCTTTCACGCTGGTTTGCGTCGTAATATCTCGCGACTGATCGGCGTTGATTGCCCCAGCCGGCAATCCCAACGTCGATAAGAATGATGATCCTGTCTCAGCAAACGCAACGCCCGAAACATCCATACGATTAAAGGCCGCACCAAATTGCTGGGTATCCTCAACGGCTCCGGTCGCAGCATCTATTCGTGCAACAAAGCCATCGGCGGCGCCTGCGGATGCCTCGCCGTCTAAAGTACTTGCCGTAGAACCAGCGATAAATATTTTCCCGCCTGAAATAGTCGCGTCCGCAATACTGTCGGTGCCCGCTGTGCCGATATACGTGGTGAAATCAGCGCTGGAAGAACCCCCGTTATCGGTCAGGCCAGTGACAAAACCGTCCTGACCACCGCTGTAACTGCCGTTCAGACCACCTGCACTATAGCTGGCATCATTGCTGACTCCGACGATATATATCTGATTCCCTTCGACTTTAACGGCCTCAATGCTGCCGCCAGGGCCGATTGAGCCAAGATCTGTACTGAAAATTTCATTGGAGAAATCAGCTGCATCAAGTTTTTTCAACACGACGTTATCGCCATCTTCAACGGCTAATAGGATATTGCCGTCTGCCGCGACTGCGACACCTTTGACCGCCTCGCCACCCGCGTCACCGAACACAGAAGACTGAAGCAAGCTGCCACTAGAGCCATCGATCTGCAAGATTAACCCGTCGCCACCACCACTATATGATGAGGTAGAACTGATCGCCCCGAATGTCTCGCCCGCGAGTAATATGTTATCGTTTCCATCTACGCTAACAGCCAAGCCAGAGCTCGTTGAGAAACCATCTAACTGGTACCGGAAAAGCTCGTCCCCGGCTGAGGTGAACTTGGCAACAAAGGCATCTTTACCTCTGATCACATCACCGCTAGCCAGACTATTATCAGTTTGGCCTGCAATAATCACATTGTCGTTGCTATCCAGCGTTATGTCGAAACCGCTAGCTTCGCCGCTGGAGCCAAGCAAGCGCGAGTATACAACATTACCTTCGCTGTCGAACTTTGACAGAAACACGTCGCTTTCAGAGGCCGTATTGATCTGAGAATCAAACGAGCCCGCTGATTGCCCGACAACATAGATATTACCGGCGCTATCAACAACTACACCATTCGATTCGGTGTCCTTCGCGACAACCGATTTACCGTCTAGGTTTGAAATTGATCCGATATCTTCATCGACAGCTTCTTCTGCATCGGCGCCGTCTGTGCCTGCCGCTTTGGCCAACATCTCTGCTTTCAAGGCTGCAATTTTCGGATCAAGTTCATCATCATCACTTGCTTGCGCTGCGATTTCCGTCTGTAGCGCCGTCTGTGCCAAATCAATGCCCGCGAATTCAGTGCGTTCCCCCTGGGTCAATGTGGCATCGAGACCGCCGATATCTTGAATGAAGCTGCGTGTTTCACCAGTACCGTCAACGCGGGACAATTCACCCGTTACAACAAGGCCCGGCTGAACATTTTGCGGCGTCAGCACAATCTCCTCGGTAAGCACACCTTCAATCTTCAGCGCGAAATCAAAAGCATCGTTCGCCTCATAGCCAAGCCGAGTCAGATATTTGGCAATAACAGCGCCCTCACCATCTAATTTTGGGTCTCCATTTTCATCTAGCAACGGAACAGCTTCAATTTTGCTATTTACCAATGCATTGAAACTGTTGATCGAGACGGTGCCCGCAATCTCGGACAGATCAACGGTGATGGTATCCGATACGCCATTCTTCGTTAAAGTAATGTCAAACACCTCAGTGCCAGTCATACCCGAGATGGCATCGTCCAACGATCCAGTCTGTATGACCTTGCCAACAAATGCCGTCGAGTTTTTACCAAGCCGGACATCTGTTTCAGCGCGGTTGATCTTGTCGCCAAAAAATAGCTCGAGCTTATCAAGCTCGGTCGTGCTCATATAGTCTTGAAGCTCACCGAAACCCGAGCGAAACTGTTGGTCTAGGCGAATCAATGAGCTTTCAGGCGTCGTTTTTTCTGCCGCATATTGAGCAAGAACACGCAGATTATCAAGCGCCTTGAAAATAGTAAAACTAGCTTCCTTATCAAGATCGCCAGCAACATCAGATAGATAGCTGCGGCTGGTATCGATAAAACTGGTCAGGGCGCGAACTTCGTTGATTCGCGACACCAAGGACTGCGACTCTTCTGCAATCTCCCATGGGGGAATGGCAGCCGGCGCCTCGTTAATGCGTGATAAAGCTTCTGATGGAGGCAGGGAACCAACGGATCGCTGGAAGGCTAGAGCGCTGTAATTGAGAGTGAGCAAGTTGGCGTCTATGCCAATAATTTGAAAAGGCGGCCTACTTGAGCCCGCTCCAAACGCTCCTCCACCGCCGCCGCCAAAAAAGGCCATCACACCCTGCTTTCTCTCAATTGTCCCGGCAATAAATGCCAGGTCGGCAATTCTTGCCTGCTAGATAGCAACAAAAACGGCATATCATAGGCATTTCTTGCCGTTACTTGCCATTTCGTCTTACAACACCTACATAACCCTGCAAGACGCGTGCTAGAATCGCTACTAGCATACACCAAAATTGGTTAATAAAAAGCGCAAGGACAGAAAAGGCCCCTATCATGATGAATCCAATTGCTTATTTACTCTATCAAATTCTCAATGTCGTTTGGTTTTTGATCATTGTGCAAATAGTCATCAGTTGGCTGGTTGCGTTCAATATTTTAAACACGCAGCAGCAACTTGTCCGAACGATCAGTGGGTTCCTTTATGCTGTAACCGAGCCAATATATCGGCCTTTTCGGAATTTCATACCCGTCTTCAACGGTATTGATTTGTCGCCGATTGCCGTGCTGATCGGGATTTCATTCCTGCAATATCTGATTATGTATTTAAGCGTTTGATTCAAGCGCGGCTGAATCAGATCGAAACACTAGCCAAGTGATAAAAAATTGATATGATGCCGTCAAATTTTTAGCGACCCGGCGTGCATTTACTCTAACCTCAACGCAATCGGGCAAACCATGAGAGAAGCAAGGCATGACCGCAGATATCATTGACGGCAAAGCTTTCGCAGCCCGCGTCAGAGAAACTGTCGCAGCAGATGTATCGAAGCTGAAAGATAAGCACCAAATAACACCCGGCCTGGCGGTGGTTATCGTGGGCCATGACCCCGCCAGCGAGGTCTATGTTCGCAACAAAGTGAAACAGACCGCGGAAGTCGGGATGAATAGCTTTCATCACACCCTGGATGCCAGCACTGATCAGGCGACACTGCTCGCGAAGGTCGCTGAGCTGAACGCTGATCCGGCTGTACACGGTATATTGGTCCAGCTTCCTTTGCCCAAACAAATTGATGAAGCATCAGTGATCAATGCGATTAATCCTGAAAAAGATGTCGACGGGTTTCACGTTGTAAACTCCGGTCTTTTGGCCACTGGCGGCGACGCCATGGTGCCTTGCACACCGCTCGGGTGCATTATGATGCTGAAAGATACGTTAGGTGACCTATCAGGCATGCGCGCGATTGTGGTTGGCCGGTCCAACATCGTCGGCAAGCCGATGGCGCAACTATTGCTGGACGAAAACTGCACTGTTACGATCGCTCATAGCCGGACCCAAGATCTGGCCAGCGAGGTCGCCCGCGCAGATATCGTGGTTGCGGCGGTTGGTCGCCCAGAAATGGTCCAAGGCGAATGGATAAAGCCCGGCGCCACGGTCATTGACGTTGGTATCAACCGCATACCAGCGCCAGAGCGGGGAGAAGGTAAGCACCGTCTTGTGGGGGATGTTGCTTTTAAAGCCGCCAGCGAGCGGGCGAATGCAATAACGCCAGTTCCCGGCGGCGTTGGCCCGATGACAATCGCCTGTCTGCTGCGAAACACCGTGACCGCAGCCTGCCGCCAAAAAGGGATTGATTTGTCATGACAGAGCTTTTCGCAACCGCTTTTGTGACGTTATTTGTCATTATCGATCCCATCGGGATTGCTCCAATTTTTGCGGCCCTCACCGAAAAAGCTGACAAGGCTTTTCAGCGCAAAATGGCAATCAAGGGAACGCTGATTGCCGGTATTATCCTCGGATTTTTTGCCATCGCAGGTAAGCCCTTTTTGGCTGCCCTTGGTATTTCTATGGACGCCCTTCGAATCGCTGGTGGCCTTATGCTGCTGTTGATCGCCTTAGAAATGGTCTACCAAAAACGCGATGAGCGACGCCAGCAGCAAGCCGAGGCGCTGGATGAAGTATTCGAAGACATCAGCGTTTTCCCAGTCGCCATTCCGCTCTTGGCAGGTCCTGGCGCAATGGCAACCGTGATGCTGTTAATGAGTGAAGTCGCCGACAGTGTTGAAGAACAGTTAGTTGTGGGCGGTGCGCTTGTGTTGGTTCTATTGATCAATCTGATCACGTTTTTCTTTGCCGGGAGAATGATGAGAGCGCTTGGCCCCGACGTCAATGCTGTACTCACCCGCGTGCTTGGTATTATCTTAGCTGCCCTTGCGGTTCAATTTATGCTAGACGGGTTAAAAGCGACATTTATTTAGAAAATTACGACGAAATTTTAAAAAAGGATGAAGTCTGTGAAACATATGCGATATTCAATCTTGGCCCTGTCCGTTGCCCTGACAGGCTGTAGTAGCGAACCCGAGGGCCCAAGCGGCATTGATGTGATCAGCGCTGAGACGCTTTCACAGAACATCCAAACATTATCGTCTGACGAGTTTGAAGGTCGCGGGCCAGCATCTCTCGGCGAAGAAAAAACAGTAGCATTCCTTATTGAGAAATTCTCAGAGCTTGGCCTGAAAGGTGCTAACAACGGCGATTTTGTTCAAGATCTTCCTTTGCAGTCGATTGAAGCAGGCAACGACACCACCCTTTCAGTGAAGGCCGGCGGTGCGACAATCGATTTAGCGTATCTTGAAAGCCAAGTCACTTGGACAAGACAGTCAGTTCCAAGCCTTGGGGTTATGGATAGTGAGCTCGTGTTTGTTGGATACGGGATCAACGCGCCTGAGCGTGGCTGGAATGACTATGAAGGCATCGACGTAACCGACAAAACTGTCCTGATTCTGATTAACGATCCAGGCTATGCCACTCAAGACCCAGAGCTATTTGATGGTAATGCCATGACACTTTACGGTCGCTGGGGTCCTAAATTGGACGAAGCCGCGCGCCAAGGCGCTAGTGGTGCCATCATCATCCACGATACGAAGCCCGCGTCATATGGCTGGTCAACAGTGCAAAATAGCTGGTCTGGACCACAGTTCGCACTTGTCCGTCCCGACGGCGGTGCATCCCTTTCGCAGTTTGAAGGCTGGATCACCAAGAGTATGGCCGAGACAATCCTGAAAGCGACAGGCAATGATCTATCCGACCTGATGGAAAAGGCAAAAACGCCAGGCTTCAAAGCGGTCCCCCTAGCGGCAACCGTTAGCGCAGGCATTCGCAACAAATTAAGCCGAGTAAATAGCCGCAATGTAGCAGCTATTTTAGAAGGTGATAAATATCCGGATGAAGTCTTCATTTATATGGCCCACTGGGATCACCTTGGGATGAACCCACTCGCAAAGCCGGGCGAAGACGCTATTTATAACGGCGCCCTCGACAACGCTACTGGAACCGCTGGCCTGATTGAGATGGCACGCGCCTTCACAACTCTCCCAGAAAAGCCAGAGCGCTCAATCATGTTCTTAGCCGTCGGCGCCGAAGAGCAAGGCTTGCTAGGGTCAGCTTACTATGCGGAAAATCCACTTAGACCACTTGCTAAAACTGTTGGCGGTCTAAACATGGACGGATTGAATAATTTCGGCCCCACCAAAGACATCGAAGTGATTGGTATGGGCAATAGTTCGCTCGAAGAAACCCTCGCTGTTGCTGCGGGAGCCGAGCGTTATTTACGACCTGACTCGTCGCCTGAAAAAGGATACTTCTTCAGATCTGATCATTTCTCCTTGATGAAAAAAGGCGTGCCTATGCTTTATCCAAGTAACGGTATTGACCATGTCACAAAAGGCGAAGCTTACGGTCAGGCAAAGGCGGACGAATATACCGCCAACCACTACCACGGTCCTAGCGATGAATGGTCACCCGAGTGGGATATGACTGGCGCTGAAGCTGACCTGAAGCTTTTCTTCAAGGTCGGTAACGCGTTAGTATCGTCAAGGGAGTGGCCCCAGTGGGTAGCAACAAGCCCCTTCAAGGCCGTGCGCGACACCACTCAGGATATGCGCAAAAGCGACTGATATTAGAACAGAAAAAAGGGCCGGGTATGCTGACAGGCTGCCCGGCCTTTTTGTTTACGCAGCTATTGCGCGGTTTGTAACGGGAACACGGTCATGACACCGATCGACTGGAAAGAAAATACGGACGTGGGCCGGGGGTGGCTTCGTGAACGCACAAGCCGACACTTGGGTGAATTGATCCGCCTGGCTATGCCTGCGATCATGACCCGGATTGGCATGTATTTTCTTAATATGGTCGATGTGGCCATGGTGGGTAACTATAGCACCGATCATCTAGCTTGGATCAGCTTAGCCACACAAACCCTAATTATGTTTTTCCAAGTGCTGGGGATCGGCTTATTTTCAGCAGTGCTGGTCTTTACGGCATCGGCCTTTGGTGCAGGAAATTACCTTGAATGCGGCCGTATTTGGCGCCGCAATCTACCTTATGCGCTGTGGACAGCGGGTATATTGATGGTCATATGCTGGCCTGCAGAGACCTATTTCCTAATTTTAGGGCAGGACCCAACTGTGGCAGCAGAAGCCAGCGATTTGGCGCGAATTATGGTCCTTGGCCTGCCGGGCTTCTTATTGTTTTTCATGTCGACGATGTTCCTTGAAGGACTAGGGCGACCGACCATTGGCTTCGTTGTCATGGTTGTCGCAAACCTAGTGAATATCTTCCTGAACTGGCTACTAATATACGGTAATTTGGGATTTCCCGAGATGGGTGCAACGGGCTCTGCATGGACGACAACAGCGGTGCGCTGGGTTATGGGTCTGGGCATGGCCGGTTATATTTGGCTCGCCCCATCGATGCGGCCTTTAGGCATTCGTGAGCCCCATGGACAGCGCTGGTCTGATTGGCGTGATCAGCGCCGACTAGGGAATGCAAACGCCGTCGGCTACTCGGTTGAAATGGCAGCGTTTGCTAGTCTTGCCATTTACGCCGGTTGGATCGGCACCCTTGAGATAGCTGCATACGGCATTATCCAACAATTAGGCGGCATCCCTTTGATGGCCTCCATCGGAATCGGGGCCGCTGTTTCAGTGCGGATTGGAATCGCCGCTGGGCGAAAAGACCGAGCTGATACGCTTCTGGCCGGATGGACGGGCTTTGCGCTTTGCTTGTTCATGATGATTTTGGGAGCCGGCATTATCTTGATGCTGACCAACCAGCTTCTTGATTTATTCACCGACGATATCGATGTCATAGTGCTCATCGTCCCGATCATGGTGTTGATCTTGCTATCAATGACGATAGACGCCCTTCAAATGCTTATGGGTTCGGTTCTGCGAGGTCTCAAAGACGCTTGGTGGCCAACCTTTGTCCAATCATCGCTTTGGTTCTTTGTGATGATCCCGCTCGCGTGGTTTTTAGCGATACCGTACGAAATGGGGGTAGCAGGTCTGATCGTTGGAACGCTAACAGCCTGTTTGATGAGCGTTGTGGTTCAGATATTGCGGTTCATTTGGTTGATGCGGAAAGCTACTCCAAAGATTTGATCTCCCCAAAGATATGGCCCCGAAGATATTGCCCTTCGTCATTTTTTCGCCCAAAATACTCATCACGCTAGCATTTAGCCAAGCAATGTGGGGAACTCGCGTGACCTTAAAGTCAATGAAAATACTGATCTGTTCCGGTCTGTCACTCAATGGTGCGGCAGTCCTGTCACAGGACAGCTTTAACTTCATCGATTCGGTAGGCGAGGCTTTGGATGTCGTGCAAAGCGGGATCGAAGATATTCTTCCCTATGATCCGGGAGACAGCGACTTTAGAAGCAGATTGGGGTTCGCAACTGGCGCCCTGCCCGATTATCCGGGTTCTGATAATTATCGCTGGCGTGTTTTACCAATCATTGATCTTCGCTACAAAGAGAGATGGCGCCTTAATGGTACTAAACTGACGTATAATTTCCGCCCAAACAAGCGACTTCAGGCTGGCCCGCTTGCTGATTTGCGCTTTGGTCGCAAGGAAAACCGGAATAAGGCCCTGGCGGGCTTAGGAAATATTTCCTCGACAGTAGAGGTCGGCGCATTTGTCCGTTACCGCGAGAAATCATTGCTACTCAGCAGCGATATCCGTCAAGCGCTTGGGGCCCGCCAAGGCACAACGATCAGAGCAACGATAGGCCACGGGCTTTATAAAGGTGAAAGACTAACCCTGGCGGCGGCAATTAAAGGTAAATGGCTATCGAATAGGGGTATGCAAACCAATTTTGGAATTAGCCCCGAGCAAGCGATCGCCTCTGATGGCCGTTATTCTGTGTTTGCCGCTGATTCGGGTATGTCAGAGGTGCATTTTTCCGTATTCGGTCTTTACGAACTGCGCGAGAGAATCCGCCTCGTTGGAATCGTGCAAGCCGGCCATATGTTAGGCGACGCGCGCGATAGCCCGTTGGTCACCGAAGGTATCGGAGATGCCTTTCAGGTCGTCTCAGGGATTGGGCTAATCTTTGATTTCTGATTAAGGGAAATCAGAAAAGATCATATACAAGAAGCTATATTATTCACTATGCTGCTCACCGATTGGGTTTCAAAAGGACTGGGTGACGGTGACGCTGCGATTTTTAATCATTGGAATGCTAACAATCTGCGCCGCAACGCTTGGCAGCATCCGTGCGCCTGCGGCCGCGCAGTCCATTCCCATACCTCAGGCAGACCTCCAAGAGATAGTGAAAGCGCATCCCGGTGGCTGGCTGATTGTTTCGGGCGATCAGGTACTAATCAATGACATAAACACTGGCAGCCCGATTAACTTGGGTAGGCTATCGCGGCTTCCGTTGCTGTTTGCAACGTTTCGACTGCTAGACAAGCGAGTGATCAATATCGATGACCTAGCTGCGCGCTGGGCGCCTGATCTAGATCTGGACGTCCCTTTCACCGTGCCGATAACTGTGCGTCGACTGCTCGCTGAAACCGCTGGTTTTAAGACGCCTGACTGGCTAAGCGTAGATGGTTGGGCCAAACTATCTGGCGCAAATCTATCTAGCCACATGGATACTGATCCTTACATCAAAATGCTGCGGACCGCTGGCATGATGACCCATAAGGACGCCATCGGGAGTTACGTGCTGATCCAAGTTCTTGAAGGCGCTACAGGGAAAGATTTTCTGACGATCTTGCGCGACGAGGTCAGCGAGCCGCTGGGCCTTCCCGCCGAAAGCTTTACGACAGATAGCAGGGTTAATGCTCCGCCTTTCCTGCAGACGTCGATAGCGCTGCACGCCCTACCTGAAGCCTTGATAAAGCTGCTTAACCTGCTGAATATGAACAAAGAATCTACTGGCGCAGACTTCGTAACGGTGCGCGCCGTTAATTCGATGAAAACCAGCCTGTCTTGGCAGCTACATCCTTTAGGGCCTGGCCATACGCTTGGCTTTCACCATGATTATATCAAAGACCGCCCGGTTCTAGAAATGAAAGCTTGGCCCTGCCTTAAAGACAGCGACATAGCCAGCGTCGGTCTTGCTTGGCTGCCGCAAGCTGATCTTATTCTGGTGTCTCTGGGTCAAGGCGATGCCTGCAATCCGGCAAGGGCCAAAACCTTAGCGGCGGAACTAGGGATAAGGTTTGTCCCGCCCATTGATCGCTCCCTCGTTAGGCTAGAAGCTGCCGCGCTTCCGTTATCTCAGTTTCTGGGGGGCTATTATTTGCCCGACGATGCCCCAACCGATTGGCTATCCCTTCGACTGGACCGTATCTATACCAGCGCCCTTAAATATGTTCCGACAGAAGGCGGCGCGCAGCTGATGCAAAACAACCAGATTATTGACGAGTTCATTGAAGTGAGTCCCCTAAATTATGTGGGCAGGACGGGCGACCGAATGGTCGTTGGCCCTCGCTATCAAGGTGGTCATTTGGTCTGGAAGGATCGCTATTACCGCTATGCTGGGCCAATGGGCGACATGGTGTTGGTGCTGTCCCCATTCTTTTGGATGATTGGGATTGTGCTCTCTGGAGGCATCTATGCAGTCGTCGCGAAAAATGCGAAATGGCGGCGGATGGGCATATTTTGCATCGCAGGGCCTATCATGATGGTGAGCGGTATCGCCGCCGAGATTAATTGGTGGCCAACGGTTTGGATTGCGGATGGCGGATACTGGCAAGTTATTGCATGGCGGATGATCATGAATATTGGTTTAATGATGATTATTGGGGTTGCGATGTTTGCTGTTACAATCAGCCGGGCCGGGCTATTGCCGTCAGGCCCAAGGTATGGTCTTGCCAGCACACATCTCGTTTTGCTTGCCTTGGCGAGCACTGTCTTGCTGCTTCTCTCCATCGCGTGGGGTATTGCTGGTACCCTGTCCCCTCTTTCGACCTAACCCTTTTTAATCTGTCCTTCTGGATGCACTGCTTTGGCTACCGCTGAAATAGTGTCTGTGATTAGCCTTTACAATGTTCTCTAAATTTTGCAGGTTTACGTTAACGTAAAGCAAGAGGGATGAGCGATGAGTGATCTTGATCAGTTTAGAGATGAAACCAGAGCGTGGCTGGGTGAAAATTGCCCTGCTTCCATGCGGGAGCCAATGCGCAATGAATCAGACGCATGCTGGGGTGGCCGTGGGTTTAAATTTAAGAGCGACGATCAACGGCATTGGTTAGAGCGAATGGCCGCTAGAGGTTGGACAACGCCGACATGGCCACAGGAATACGGTGGTGGCGGCCTGTCCAAAGACGAGGCCAGAATTCTCAAGGAAGAAATGGCGCTTATAAATGCGCGCAATCCGCTGATGAGCTTCGGCATCTCCATGCTAGGGCCTATGCTCTTAAAATATGGCTCTGAGGAGCTGAAGCAGCAACATATTCCAGATATTGTTCATGGCCGCATTCGCTGGTGTCAGGGCTATAGCGAGCCGGGCGCTGGCTCCGATCTGGCTGGCTTACAGACCCGCGCCGATGATCACGGCGATCATTATCTTGTTAACGGTCAGAAAGTTTGGACCAGTTATGCGGACCAGGCTGATTGGTGTTTTTGCTTGGTGCGGACGGACTTTGATGCGCCAAAGCACCTAGGGATTAGCTTTATCTTGTTCGATATGACATGGCCCGGCGTTTCCACGAAACCAATCAAATTAATCTCCGGCAGCTCGCCGTTTTGCGAAACCTTCATGGATGACTTGAAGGTTCCCAAGAATCAGCTGGTCGGCGAGGCGGGTAAAGGCTGGACCTACGCAAAGTATCTGCTGACTCATGAGCGGGAAATGATTTCTGAAATGGGGCTCGGCTCCGGTGAAGCCCTATCAGCGCTTGCGATGGAGTATGCGCCGAGTACAGGTGGCCAGTTGAAAGATGGATTCCTGCGGGCTGAAATCGCTAGCCATGAAATCGATATGGCAGCCTTTATGGCAACGGTACAGCGCGTTCAACACGAAGCCAAAGCGGGCGGCGGCGTTGGGGCAGCGTCTTCTACGCTTAAATATTACGGAACAGAACTGAATAAAGATCGGATGGAGCTGTTGCTAAATATTCACGGTAGTGACGCCTTAGAATGGGAAGGGCAATTTGCTAATAATGGCAAGATCGCCCGCGAATGGCTGCGTTCAAAAGCCAACTCAATCGAAGGCGGTACATCTGAGGTTCAGTTGAACATCGTCTCTAAACATATTCTTGGTCTGCCAGATAAATAGGAATTCCCCCATGCAATTAGTATTAAACGAAGAACAGCAACTGCTGAAAGAATCTGCCGACGGATTTTTCAAGAGTAAAGCGCCAGTATCGGCGCTGCGGGCCCTTCGGGACGCCGGGTGCGACGCCTGTTTCGACCCGGATGTATGGGCTGAAACGGCTGAAATGGGCTTCAATGGGATGGTGCTGAGCGAAGACGCTGGCGGCATCGGGTTTGGCTATACAGGTGCCGGAACTGTCGCTGAAGCTATGGGTAGAAACCTCAGCGCTAGTCCGTGGTTTGTAAACGCGGTGCTGTCCGCGCCCCTGCTTAATGCGGTTGCTAGTGACGAGCAGAAGCAGATGTGGCTTCCAAAATTACTAAATGGCTCAAGCGTGATGGCGCTGGCGATTGATGAAGGCGGCCACTATGACCCCGCGGGAACGAAACTGGCCGCTGCTGAGTCTAGGGACGGTTTCGTTTTGTCAGGGATGAAGAGCTTTGTTGTTGAAGGGGCGAATGCTGACGCTTGGCTGGTGCTGGCTCGCTCAGCAGGTGCTCCAGGCAGCGAAAAAGGCTTGTCGCTTTTCATCGTTGAAAAGGGAACGCCGGGCCTTGTTGTGGATCAGCAGGTGATGGCCGATAGCCGCAATTATGCGCGGTTAACATTTGAAAAGGTCACGCTGGGCAAGGATGCGCTGGTTGGTGCTGCAGGTTTGGCGCTGGCTGGCCTGTCACCAATTCTAGACCGAGCCGCTGTTGTGGTGGCGGCCGAGCTTTACGGCCTTTCCAGCTTTTGCTTAAGCTCAACCGTTGATTATCTGAAAGAGCGGAAACAGTTCGGTGTTGTTATTGGAACATTCCAAGGTCTTCAACACCGCGCCGCGCATCTGTTCAGCGAGTTAGAATTGACAAAATCCGTTGTCCTAAAGGCCCTTATGGCAGCGGATACGGATGACCCATCGTTCCCCGTTCTGGCGAGCATTGCGAAAGCTAAAGCTTGTAAGACGGCGGAACTGGCCACCAACGAAGCTATTCAGATGCACGGTGGGATTGGCATGACGGATGAAATGGATATCGGATTTTATATTAAGCGTGCCAGGTCGTTGCAGGCGCTGCTGGGTGACTATAATCATCATGCTGATCGCTATGCTCGCTTACGCGGATTTTAGGCTTGCTTGACCCATTGAAAAATTGAGGAGATATAGAATGTCAAACACCATCGTACCCACCGATAAGCTTGGGGATTATGTCGGCAAAGTCATCGGCACGTCGGATTGGTTCCCTGTCACACAGGAGCGGATCAACGCCTTTGCGGACGCTACAGATGATTGGCAATTTATTCACTTGGACCAAGAAAAGGCCAAGGACACGCCCTTCGGCGGAACAATTGCCCACGGCTTTTTGACATTGTCATTGCTGACCCCAATGCTATCAAAGGTGAATTTGGTGCCTGAAGGTCTAAAGATGGCCGTGAATTACGGTTTTAATAAAGTTCGGTTCATAGCCCCTGTGCCTTCAGGATCAAACATCCGAGCAACCGTGAAGCTGGATTCCGTAGAGGAAAAACGGCCCGGTGAGTTCATGATGGTCAATACAATCACGGTTGATATTGAGGGCAGCGAAACCCCAGCCCTAATTGCTGAATGGATCACTATGGCCTTCACCGACTAATATCGACCCACATATAGATTTAAAAGGTAAGACAGATGACAATAAGATTTGACGGACAGGTAGCAATTGTAACAGGCGCGGGCGGCGGCCTTGGCCGTAGTCACGCCCTGGAGCTAGCCAAGCGCGGCGCGAAAGTTGTGGTGAATGATCTAGGCGGCGATGTCCACGGCGAAGGCGCATCGGTTTCAGCGGCTCAGGCAGTGGCTGATCAAATCATTGCGGACGGCGGCGAGGCGATTGTTCACGGTGCCAATGTCTGCAACGAAGACGAAGTTGCTGATATGATCAATAAGACAATCAGCAAGTGGGGACGGATCGATGTCTTGATCAATAACGCTGGAATCCTGCGCGATAAGTCTTTCGCCAAAATGGACGCATCCGACGTGGACTTGGTCGTTCAGGTGCACCTTATCGGCTCGGCGACTTGCAGCCGTCTAGTCTGGCCGATCATGCGCGATCAAGGCTATGGTCGGATTGTTATGACGACCTCATCATCCGGTTTGTATGGTAATTTTGGGCAAGCTAACTACGGCGCTGCCAAACTGGGTTTGGTCGGTCTTATGAATACCCTATGCATCGAAGGAAGCAAGTATGACATTCGGGTGAATGCGTTAGCACCCGTGGCTGCAACCCGAATGACTGATGGACTGATGCCGCCTGAAGCGCTGGAAAAATTAACACCCGAAAGCGTCACCGCTGGCCTAATCACCTTGTGTGACAAAGACAGTCCGAACCGCACCGTCCTAGCTGCGGGCGCAGGTGGCTATGCTGTGGCCAAGGTTTTTGAAACAGAAGGCATATATTTGCCGCCCGAGGAACAAACCGCTGAGGCTGTCCGCGAAAATTTTGATGCCATTAGCGATGAGGCTGGCATGAGGCAATTACTACAAGGCTCTGAACAGTCACTAAAATTCCTCGGCAAGGCGATGGGGTAGCAACCCTAGCTCATTTTTAGACTCGAAAAGCAATCTTCCGATTCGAGGGGTCACACAGCAGCTTTCTAATTGTACACCTTTAAGTTTTACTGTTCATTTTAAAAGTGCGTAAAAACCTATGAATTAATTAGGTTTCGCCTTTTCTCCTTGGTGAAGGCAGGCATGCCCCGCATCCTGTCTGAGTTAACAAGTCCCTATGTGTCACTGGCTTTACTGTGAGCGACATATTGTCAAGTCTTCTTGATTTATCATGTAGATTGTATTGATGGGGGTGGGAGCTTGTTAGCCCTTCTTGATTCCGATATTGGGTCTGGAACAAGAAATTACTGGGGCCATCCTTTTATAGGATGGCCTTTTTTTTGGCATTTCTGCTATGATGGTGGCGCTTTTAAAACAACATGTAAGGTGTACTGCCATGCTTAGAAACGCATTATCTTTGTTCATGATAGCGATTTTCCTCATGGGCTGTTCACGCGCCGAGCCGGAAACCACCGAGGATGATGGCCTCGACAACGCCACGCTTTTTATCAATGCAACAGTGATTACAATGAATGAGGACCAGCCTTCACTCGGTGCGATGCTGGTACATGATGGTAAAATCATCGCCGTCGGCAGCGATGCCGTGGCGGGCGTGCCGCTTAACAAGAAAAGCCTAACCACCATAGATATGAGAGGCAAAACCATATTGCCGGGCATCATTGATAGCCATGTACATGTGCGTGAGCTGGGCATGGATGCCGTCAAGGCCGATCTTGTGGGAACCACTGATACAAATCAGATGGTTGAGCGCTTGCAGGCCAAATTCTCCAACCCAGTCCCCGGTGAATGGTTGATCGGCCAAGGCTGGGATGAGGGCGCATTTGCGTCAATGGGATACCCTGACCGCGCGGCATTAGACGCGGCATTCCCAGATAATCCAATTGCCCTTGAAAGCCTGCACGGTTTCGCCGGTTTTTATAACGGTATGGCATTGAAAATTGCAGGGGTTACCGCCGAAACGGCCAACCCTGAAGCTGGCACGATTTTAAAGCGCGACGACGGCGAGCCAACAGGCGTAATGCTTGCACTTGGCCAAGGCTTGATCAATCCATTTGTGCCCAGTCCAAATATCGAGCAACGAAAAACCGCTATATTGGCAGGCCTGAACACAATGGCCGCCGCGGGCGTTACCAGTATTCATGAAGCAGGCATGACCCCCCAGGATGTCACAGCCTTCACCCAGCTTGCGGATGAGGGTGCCTTGCCGGTCCGTGTCTTTGGAATGCTAGACGGTAACGATGAAACCTTGATGATGCAGTGGTTCGAGAAAGGCCCCTTAGATCATCCATCATCGATGCTGGATATCGCGAGCATCAAAGTCTTCTACGATGGCTCGCTGGGGTCACGGACCGCGGTGCTGGCCGAACCATACAGCGATCATCCCGAAAAGGCTGCGATGGCAGAGCGGATAAGCCTTGAAAAAATGACATCTCTAGCCCAACGCGCTGCGAAAATGGGCTTCCAAATGGCTGTCCATGCAATCGGGGATGAGGGCAACCGGAGGGTCATGGATATCTATCAAACGACCTTGGCTGAGCATCCGGAACTGGACCCTCGCTGGCGCATCGAGCATGCACAGGTGGTCTTGCCCGATTTTTATCAAGAAGCTGCCGCGCTCAATGTTATCGTAAGCATGCAGCCAAGCCACGCTGTAGGTGACAGTGGTTGGGCCGAGGACCGAGTCGGCAATGCGCGCATCAAACATGCCTATGCTTGGCAGCGCATGCTGGCTGCTGGGGTGCCTTTGATTTTCAATAGCGACCTGCCTGGGGAACCGTGGAAGCCGATGGAGACACTTTACTTTGCGGTGACACGACAAAAATTGGACGGCACGCCGATCGGCGGCTGGTATAGCGACCAGGCCCTGAGTGTGGAACAATCGCTTTATGCCATGACAGCCGCCAACGCTTACGCCGCTTTTCAAGAACGCGAGCTAGGCCAGCTTAAGGCTGGCATGCGCGCGGATTTCATCATCTTGGATGAAAACCCGATGCAGGAGGAGGCCTCAAAAATTCCCATGATCGCCGTTCAAGAAACATGGGTGGGTGGCGCGCCAGTATGGCAAGCGGCGAAGCCAGACTGAGTTAGCTCAACCGACTTTCAACCGCGTCCCAAATATCTTTCTCTAAGGCTAATCCCGTCATCTTTTCAATGGCACGGAGGCCCGTCGGGCTGGTGACATTAATCTCGGTCAACCAATCGCCGATAACATCAATACCGACAAAGATAAGATTGCGACGCTTCAGCTCAGGGCCAAGTATCTCGCATATCTCGCGGTCTCTGCCGGATAACTCGATAAATTCAGCGCGCCCACCAACGGCCAAGTTCGATCTAACCTGCCCCTTTGCGGGGATGCGGTTCAGCACCCCCTTAGCCTCACCGTCCACCAAGATGATTCGCTTGTCGCCCTCACGGACTTCTGGCAGGAATTTCTGCACCATCACCGGCTCCCGCGAGGCAGCGGTAAACATTTCATGCAAGCTAGCTAGATTGGCATCATCGGATCGCAAGTGAAAGACGCCTGCACCGCCCATCCCGTATAGGGGTTTCACAATGATCTCACCGTGGCGCTCGCGGTAGTCTTGGATATCCTCGATCCGCCGCGTGATCATCGTCGGTGGCATCAGCTCGTGGAATTTGGCAACGAAAAGCTTTTCGGGCGCATTGCGAACCTCAACGGGATCATTGACAATCAAGACATCGTCCATAATCAATTCCAGCAGATGCGTCGCGGTAATATATGCCATATCAAAAGGCGGGTCTTGGCGCATTTGAATCACATCCATTGTGCTCAGGTCCAGATCAACGGGCTCGCCCAATGTAAAGTGATTGCCGTGCTCACGCCGCAGCTCCATCTGGTGAGCAAGGGCCATGACCCTACCTTCATCGTAGCGCATGTCTTCAGGGCGATAGTGCCATAGCTCGTGGCCGCGGCGCTGCGCCTCTAATGCCAGCGCAAAGGAACTATCACCGTCAATATGAATACCCTCCAGCGGGTCCATCTGAAAGGCGGTTTTAATCTGATCTTGCTTCATAGTCTGCTATCCCATGCGTTTTTAATATGCTTCGGCATTTGTAGGCCGCCAACAGCCACTACGTCAAACCGGTAAATTTGATCTGGCGCACCGAACCGACTTTGCCAATGCTCGCCAGCCCTGAAAATTCTAGATTTTTGGCGCTGGGTAACGCTTTCCAGTGCCGATCGCTGCGTCTGTCTGGCTTTCACCTCAATGAAGACAATCATTCGACCGCGCTTCATAATTAAATCAATTTCTCCGACAGGCGTTTTATAACGGCTGGCGATAAAGCGATAGCCCTTGATCATAAACATCGCTCTCGCGAGGCGCTCTGCGTGGATGCCGAATTGAAATGCTTTTTGGCGACCGCTTGAAACTATGATCAGTCCTCCTGCTCAATGAAGAGCGCTTGCTGATATAGATCGCGTTTTTTTAGCCCCGTTAAATCGGCGATCAGCGCGGCGGCGTCTTTGGTTCGCATATAAACCAGCGCCTTCTTCAGCATATCCTCGCTATCGATATTTGATTGCGCCACCGCCTCTGCCTCGGGGTCTGAGGCGATCACAATCACCAATTCACCTCTCGGGGCGTCTTCCGCTGAATAGGCCACACATAAATCAGTAAGGGATCCGGTTCTGGTTTCCTCAAATTTCTTGCTAATCTCTCGGCTCACACTGATCTGACGATCGCCAAAAACAGCTAACGCATCAGCTAGCGACGACGCCAAACGCCGACCACTCTCATAAACCACCAATGTTGAACGACCGCGCTTGAAATCGCGGTACCATGTCTGGCGCGCTGCGGATTTGCTAGGCGGAAATCCAGCGAAAACGAATCGGTCAGTGGGCAAGCCCGCAAGGGTGAGGGCTGCAATCGCAGCGCACGGTCCGGGCAGAGTATGAACGGGCAAGCCTTCGCTGCGAACATGAGAGACCAAACGGTATCCAGGGTCCGAAATCATTGGGGTACCGGCGTCCGAGACCAATGCCACCGCTTGCCCTGCTCGCAAGGCATCCATGATTCGCTCCCGATCCCTCTCCCCACTATGGTCATGGTAGGCAACGGTTTTCGCCCGAGCGCCAATGACGGACAGAAGCTTGGATGTTACCCGTGTGTCTTCACACGCAATCAGGTCCGCAGCTTGCAAGACCTGAACAGCACGAATGGTTATATCTTTGAGGTTTCCAATTGGGGTCGCTGTGATGTACAGTCCCCCGACTAGGGCCGGTGCAGCTTCTGCGGGCGGAAAGTATCCTGAACCTGCCATGTTTTTGACCTCATCTTGGTGACAATTCGCGACTATGTTTTATAAAGCACCATTTTCCGTCGCTCTGGCAAGAGCCTTGATCGCGATCTTCACGATCAGCTTACCCGCTGGCGCTTTTTCGGGCCAGTATCAAAGCTATCAAATCGAGTCTGAACAGCTTCGCCAGATGACGGCCGAGCAGCCTGATAGCAAGCCAATGATGCCTGTGAACGATGACGATAAAATTCGTATCGCTATCCTTTTGCCGCTATCCGGGCCGCAAGAAGCTATCGGCACCGCACTATTGGATGCTGCCAGTTTGGCGTTGATGGATGCTTATGACGAAAGCATTCTGCTACTGCCTTTCGATACGAAAGGAAAGCCAGAAGATGCGCGGCAAGCGGCAGGGAGCGCCGTTGAGGCTGGTGCTCAAATTGTTCTCGGCCCCTTGCTGGCTGACAATGTGCGCGCGGTAGGGCCAATCGTTAGCGAGGCTGGACTATTACTGCTGGGCTTTTCAAATGATCGAACCGTTGCGACATCGAAACGGTTCATGATGGGGTTTCAGCCCGAAGATGAAGTTCGCCGAATCATCAGCTATGCCAGCACTGGACAAACACCATCAAAATCTGAACCAAAATCTGTGCCAGAATATGGGCCAGGATCTGGCATTACGTTTGCTGGATTATTCCCTTACAGCCTATATGGTGACCGCGTACAAGCAGCTTTCGGGCAAGCTGTAGAAAGTGTGGGCGGCAACATCAACGCCATGGGACGCTATGAGTTGAACGCTGAGGCTCTTTATGATCCGGTTCGTGCTTTGGCTGACTATGATCGCCGAAAAAAATACCGCGATGATGAGGTTGCTTATCTCGAGTCTTTGAATGACGACATGACCGATCAGATTGCAAAATCAATTGAACCTTATGAGACAATAACGCCCGCGCCCTTTGATGCCTTACTGATCCCAGAGGGCGGTAATTTGCTGCAAACCTTGGCGCCCTTGCTGCCTTTTTATGAAATTGACCCAGCGGATGTCCAGTTTTTGGGCACGGGTCTCATGAATGATTCGCGTATAGTGAACGAACCAGCCCTCCGCGGTGCCAAGTTCGCAGCTCCTGATCCGGAAACATCGGGTAAACTTTTGGATCGCCTTCAGGTCATTACTGGCGAGCGCCCAAGCTTACTTGTTACAGCGGCCTATGATGCCATGTCATTGGTGGCTTGGCTGGTCCGTCAAGAAGGCGGTGTGAGCAACCTTTACCGCGACGACCTGTTTACCGACCCTGCTGGATTCTCTGGCGTCACTGGACTGTTCCGTTTCAGCCCTGATGGCTTGATTGAACGGGCGCTGGCCGTTGTTGAAATTCGCCGCGGTGGGATGCGCCTTATCGATCCAGTGCCGTCACAATTTCAAGGACTGATGATTGATGAGCGGGTAACGACTAGCCCTTTAGCAGGCGGGGAAGCAGATAGTTCAGCAGCGGCAAGCCTTTTGCCGTTAGACGAAGACGATCTGGATCGTCGCTCAGATGACCCGATTCCTTTAGACCAGCAGCCTCGCTAGTATCCAGCCAGTGATCAACAGATTTACCAAAGCGATGCTTGAAATCCGATTTATTGATTCCTGCCATCAAGCGAAGGCCCATCATGACTGCTTCTTGGCCGCGATCCAACGTCTCCACTCTTGATGCCTCTAAACATCCTATCCCATGCTTGTCGATGGCCTCCAGCCAATTTTCTGGTCGCTTAATCTGCTGATGGGCTTGCGCTGCACCCCGATCTATAGCGGTGGCCATACTGGGCGCCCTACCATGCGCCCCTGGCCCAATCCCCAAGTAATAATCACCTTGCCAGTAGGCCAAATTATGCCGACTTTCCTGGCCCGGGCGAGCATGATTGGAAATTTCATAGGCCGGTAGCCCGGCATCCAAAGTGATCGCTTGCGTAACGTCAAAAAGGCCGGCCGCTGTATCTTCGTCCGGCAGCTGAAACTTGCCCCGGTGATACTGCTGATAAAAGGCTGTGCCTTCCTCGATCGTCAGTTGATACAAGGATACATGCGAAGGCTCAAAGGCAAGTGCCTCTTCAAGTTCGCTGGACCAGTCAGCAATACTCATGTTCGGTCTTGCATAAATCAAATCGAAGCTAACTCGGTCAAAGGTCGATCGGGCGACCTCTAGGGCGGCCAAGGCGGCCTTCACATCATGCAGACGGCCTAAAAACTGCAACGCATCGTCACGCAGGGACTGAATGCCAAGCGACAGGCGATTAACTCCCGCCGCGCGGTATGCCTTAAAGCGCCCAGCCTCGACGCTGGACGGGTTCGCTTCCATCGTGATTTCGATATCGTTCGTGCCCCAATGATGTCTAATCCGATCAATCACCAAGGCGACCGTTTCGGGTTCCATCAAGCTGGGTGTGCCGCCACCAAAAAATATACTACTGGCGGCTAGATTAGGGAATAAGGCTGCGAAACTGTCAATCTCAGTGATCAGTGCCCGCTGCCAGTGTCGGTGGTCAACCGTCTCGCGGACATGGCTATTAAAATCACAGTAAGGGCATTTCTTCTCGCAGAAAGGCCAGTGCACATAAATGGCTGCATTTTGCTGAATATCTGAGGCGCGCAGCACGTGTTAACTTTGGAAGCAAGCATCAACAAGCTGCCGGAAGGCATCCGCGCGGTGGCTCATCGCGTGCTTGTCAGTAGGATCCATTTCAGCAAAGGTGATCGTTTGGCCTTTAGGGATAAAAATCGGATCAAGACCAAACCCCTTTTCGCCGCGCATCGGCCACGTAAGATCGCCGTATACCTTGCCTTCAAAGTCCTCGGTGTGGCCATCGGGCCAAGCAAGACTAAGCGCACAAACAAAATGCGCCGCGCGGTCGCCGTCGCCGATCGCTTTAATCACTCGGCGCATGGCCACATCGAAATTGCGATCAGGCCCTGCCCAAAGGGCAGTATCAATGCCCGGCTCACCGTCTAGCGCATCCACTGATAAACCACTATCGTCCGACAGCGATGGAAGACCCGAGGCCTTTGCAGCCGCCAGCGACTTTATCCTAGCGTTTTCGATGAACGTGCTCCCGTCTTCATCCGGTATCGGGTAGCCAAGATCTCCAACCGACACGGTTTGAGCGCCAAAAGGTCTTAACAGATCGCCGATCTCCCGCACCTTGCCTTGGTTGTGAGAGGCAATGATTAGCTTTTCACCAGTGAACTTGCGCGCCATAATCGTTTCTCTACTCGATGCTGAACAGGGTTTTCTTCTGCGCTTTTGTAATTTCATCGCAGCCGATTCGGGCTAACCGAAGCATCCGTAGCAGCTCTTCTTCGCTAAACGGATCTTCTTCAGCAGTGCCCTGAATTTCCACGATTTTACCTGAACCTGTTAGGACAAAGTTGGTGTCAGTTTCAGCGACACTATCTTCGGCATAGTCCAAATCAAGGACCGATGTACCTTTATAAATCCCGCAACTGACCGCAGCTATGCTGTCTTTAAAGGGAATCGTGTCGATATAGCCGCCCGCTTTCATCCACTCAAAGCAGCGGTGCAAAGCGATATAGGCACCTGAAATAGAGGCTGTGCGCGTGCCGCCATCAGCTTGAAGGACATCGCAGTCAATGCGGACTTGCTTTTCTTTCATTGCGGTCAGATCAACAACGGCCCGCATGGAGCGACCAATTAGGCGCTGGATTTCCTGTGTCCGCCCGCTTTGCTTGCCACCGGCAGCTTCGCGGCGCATCCGCTCATTGGTGGAGCGAGGCAACATACCATATTCAGCTGTCACCCAGCCCTTACCCGTATCGCGCAGCCAAGGCGGCGTGCGGTCTTCAAAGCTTGCCGTGCATAAAACATGGGTGTCTCCAAATTTTACCAGGCAACTGCCTTCGGCGTGCTTAGTGAAATCGGGAATGAATTCTATTGTGCGCATCTGATCTTGCGCGCGGCCGCTTGGACGCATGGTGCTATCTCCTGCTTATCGGTCATTCATGTGATGGCAGTCATACAGATAATCATCCCCCTCGTCCAGCGCCTCTTGACCAGACGGCAAAGGGTTTCTAGATATAGATGATGGATATAAAGTCATTGAACGACCGATCGCGGCTGATCTTTCAGCATATCGTGGAAAGCTGGGTAGAAACTGGCGATCCTGTCGGGTCGCGCACGCTATCGCGCACCAGTGAACTAGGCGTATCGCCGGCGACGATCCGCAACGTGATGGCCGACTTGGAAGATGCCGGACTGCTGGTATCGCCGCACACTAGCGCCGGACGCATTCCAACCGATACCGGATTGCGGCTATTCGTGGATGGCATCTTAGAAGTTGGCAATCTGTCAAAGGACGAGCGGGAAAGCATCCGCGGGAAATGTTCCGCAACGGGTCAAAATCCATCGGATATTCTTGCTGAGGCCACACGCGCACTGTCCGGCCTGTCTCACTGCGCTTCACTGGTGATGGTCGATAAGGCGGTGGAAAGTGTCCGCCAAATTGAATTCGTGCCGCTCGGCAACAGTCGGGCGCTCGTGGTGTTGGTTAGCTCCAGCGGTAACGTTGAAAACCGAATCATATCGCTGCCGATTGGTTTGCCGCCGTCAGCTCTAATAATGGCAGGTAATTATCTAACGGCCAAGTTAGCAGGGCGAACGCTCAACACCGCACAGGAGGACATTAAGGCCGAGTTAGAAAGTCAACAGGCTGAGCTTGACTCGCTGACCAGCAAAGTTGTTCAAGACGGGGTCGCTGTCTGGTCGGGCGATCAACACGACACCGCACTGATCATTTCAGGGCAAGCCAACCTGCTTGAGAATGTTCAGGCAGGCGCTGATCTGGAGCGGATTAGGCTATTGCTGGCTGATCTGGAGCGAAAACGTGAGATGGTCGGCCTCTTAGATTTGGCGAAAACCGGCAACGGCGTTCAACTTTTTATTGGCTCAGAGAATAATTTATTTTCCCTTTCGGGTTCATCTTTGGTACTTGCACCCTATATGAGTGAGAACAACAGTGTCGTTGGAGTTATTGGGGTTATAGGGCCAACGCGGCTGAATTATTCCCGGATCATCCCAATGGTTGATTTTACCGCCCGAATGGTGGGCAAACTATTATAAATAGAATCAGGTTTGAAAATGAGCGAAGACGCAAAAAAAGATCAAATGGACGAAGGAATACCGACTGAGGACCAGACGAATGAGGCTGGTGATCAATTGGGCGGCGAGGGCCTTGAAGAGCCAAGTGCTGATGACATCATTGCAGGACTGCAAGGCGAAGTCGCTGAGCTAAAAGACCGCATGCTGCGCACAATGGCTGAAATGGAAAATGTCCGCCGCCGCGCTGAGCGTGAAAAGGCCGATGCTGGTACCTACAGTATCACCAAGTTTGCTCGTGATATGCTGAATGTTGCTGACAATCTTCGCCGCGCGCTTGATACGGTTCCCACAGAGCCTGCTGATGACATGAAAGCCTTTGTTGAGGGCGTGGAAATGACAGAGCGTGAGCTGTTAAATGCCTATGAGCAGCACGGCATTACCCGCGTTGAGCCATCGCCCGGCGACAAATTTGATCATAATCGTCACCAAGCGATGTTTGAAATTCCTACCGCAGAGCACGCTCCCGGCAGCGTTGTCCAAGTGGTGACTCACGGCTATATCATCAAAGACCGCTTGCTCCGCCCAGCAATGGTAGGGGTTGCCAAAGCGCTAGATGATGTTCAAAAAGTGGACACGACCATATAACATAATCCCGCTGAAGAACGGTAAGAGGGCTAAATGTCAGTAACGCTAGAAATGATGGATGATATTGCAGTTATCACGATGGATGACGGTAAAGCAAACGCCTGCAATATAGACTTTCTTGGCGAACTGGAGGAGGCCCTAACGATGGCTGAGGCGAGCGCTAAAGCCATCATTTTGACGGGCCGAGACGGTGTTTTTTCCGGCGGTTTTGATCTGAATGTCTTCAAGGCGGGCGACGGGGAGACTGTGGCGGCTATGGTCGACAAAGGCCTTAGTCTAGTGATGCGAGTGCAAACATCGCCCATACCGGTTATTGCGGCGGTATCTGGTCACGCATTGGCACTAGGGGCGATATTCCTATTGGCTGCTGATACCCGGATTGGTGCCGCGGGGCCGTTTAAATTTGGCCTCAACGAAACCGCGATCGGCCTAAGACTGCCGGCTTTTATCATTGAAATGGCGAAACAGCGGATGCCGTCAACGGACGTGGTTCGATCAGTGGTTCAGGCGCACATATTCGAGGGCGCTGAGGCGATTAATGCTGGATTTTTGGACCGCTCAACGGAGCCGCGGGATTTAATGAGTGAGGCGCTAGTGGAAGCAAGAGCTATGGCCGCCCTCGACCGCTCAGCCTATTATGATAACAAGATGATGCTCCGCCGCCCGATCATTGATAGCTATGAAAATGAAGACAGCTCAATCGGCTTGAACTAGGCACTTCTATTTGTTCTTGAAAAGCGATTAGTAGCGCTCCCGCTAATGTTATTATATTTTTTTAGGCACATTTTATATTGACACCGCTCGCATCAAAATACTACCTTTGATATTGTTTTGTAACACCTTAAGGGAGAGTTGGCCATGCGCGGCATTGTGCTTTTATTATTAGCGTTTCTTGTTTCAGGGCTGGCTTCAGCGTCAGAACAAGAGAAATCAGCAACTGAAGTTAACATTAACAAACATTGCAGTGCCGAATGGACAAAGCGCGGAAAATTAGACACGGAGATGTATAATTACTGCGCGGGTAACCAACGAGAAAGCTTATCGGATCTACGCCATCTGAAGTCAGAGATCGGGAGCCTGGATTGGTATCCAGCCGCAGAAGGCGCTATATGGAAAAAATGGACCACGCGCGGCGTTACAGACTATGCGCTGGTCCACTATGAACTGAAATCCGAGCACGAATCCTACTTGAATATACTTTATAGTATATCGCAGAAAACGGTAGATAAAACCAAGCTCCAGCGCTGTAGAGCGGACTGGCAAACACCCTATGTCCAGTGGTCACTGATTGAATACTGCTTGAATAACTAAACCCGAACTGGCCTAATGCTCTTTGCGGTAATCGTCGTGACAGGCTTTGCAGTTCTTCGTCAGTGCCGTGAATGCGGCGACACGCTGCTGCATTGTTGCGTCGTTACCCAAGGCTGCTATCGCTGCAGAATCAGCCGTAAACTTATCCAATTTTCCAGAATAGTCTTCAAAGTTTTCCCACGCTGCGTCTAATGTCTCGCCGCCTGGTACCTTTTGCTTGGCTACAACAGTAAAGGCTTTTGCATTGGCTGCAATGGCGTCGGCATAAACATCAAAGTTTTCAGCCTCGCCCTGGCCTTTCAAGATCGCGGATAATGCGCCAGTATTATCTTTGATAGTTTCCATGGTATGATGGCGAAACGCCAGATCTGGATGCTTGTCAGCGGCACCGTCTGCCATCGCAGTTGATCCCATCAATACCGCCACAGCGCTCAGTGTTACGATTGTTTTCTTCATGGAAGACGATCCTTTTCAATTTTAATAACGAGTCGCAATCAGCCTATCAGAGGCATACGAAATTAAAAGCTGAAAAATAGATTGCCCTTCATGATCACTCGATTGTGATAACGTCGTTAGCGCGTTGGGCGGGCCTTAGCCTTATCACGGCGTGGCGGCTGTGCTTGATAGGCTTCCAAGCAATGCTTGCCACAGTAAGGCATGCCGGGCTGGGAGTTTTTGCCGCAGAAATGGAAATCATCGTCGCCTGGGTGACCGCTTGGCCATTTGCACATGCGGTCGGTTAGATCAAGCAGGGTCACCGTCGAATTTGACGACACTTTTTCCTTCTTGGGCGGCGGCGCAGCTTTTGGTTTAGCGGCCTTTTTAGTCTTATCGGTCTTGACTGGGCTTGGGCGTTTTTCCAGCCCTAATCGGTGTGCTTTACCAATGACAGCGTTACGCGTAACACCCTCTCCAAGCTCTTTGGCGATTTGGCTCGCGCTAAATCCGCTACCCCAAAGTTTTCGCAGCACATCAATTCGATCATCCGTCCAGGCCATTTCAAGTCCTTCTATTATCTGTCTGCCGAGAGCTTTATCTCTGGCTAAACCGTCCCGCTTCGTATAGCGCCTAAATGCAGGGCTTGCCAAGAGGGGATTGTGTGATCTATCAGTTGTAGCCTGAAATAAACCGTAGGGCTAGTCTTGATTCGGCCTTTAGAACCTGAAATACCATCGGAATGATCGAGTCTACCTCCCTAATTTGATTGGATAGCCCCTTGCCTGATTTTATGAAAATACAATCCTTTCCCGACCCCGGTAGCCCTGAGTCTGTGCGGATTGGCACAATAAATTGGCGAGGGCTATGGACGCTCTATGCCAAGGAAAGTCGGCGATTTCTGAAGGTTTGGATGCAAGCGGTCGCAGCGCCTGCAGTTACAACGCTTCTTTTCATGGTAATTTTCTCAATCGCACTGAGCGGTTCAGGTCGGGGTGCTCAGGGCATGCCCTTTTCCACCTTCTTGGCCCCCGGATTGATGATCATGGCGCTTTTGCAAAATTCATTTGCTAACACCAGCAGCTCGATCCTGATCGGCAAAGTTCAAGGCAATATCGTTGATATTCTTATGCCTCCGCTATCAACAATCGAATTGATGATCGGGTTTGTGGCCGGGGGATTAACCCGCGGTATTATGGTCGGCATGAGTGTCGCTATCGCCTTCATTCTAATGCCCAATGTTAATTTAGAATTTCATAGCATTGGCTATATTCTTTATTTTGGGATCTCAGCCTCGATCATGCTTTCGCTAGCGGGTCTTATGACCGGAATTTGGGCTGAAAAATTTGATCATTCCGCGACTATTACCAATTTCATTATCGCGCCACTGACCCTTCTGTCTGGTACTTTTTATAGCATTGAGCGCCTATCACCATTTTACCAAACCTTGTCTCAACTGAACCCGTTCTTTTATATGATCGACGGGTTCCGCTATGGCTTTATCGGCCGCGCAGACAGTGATCTGTTGATCGGGGTTCTATACATTCTTGCGCTCAATATTATTCTGTCTTTGATCACATGGCGTATGCTGGCTAGTGGCTATAAATTGAAGGCATAATTTACCCATATCCAAGTTGACAAGTGCGCGGGCGCGGTTCACCTTATAGCTAACAACAGGCTGCCACGGGGCGGCCTTATCAACTATAAACTTTTGGTTTATTATCATTAGGGAGGAACCGAATGATTACCCCATTATTGCCTGTATACCGCCGAATGCCGGTGGCTTTTGATCACGGCAAAGGCATGTCATTGTTCGATGCTGACGGAAAAGAATATCTGGATTTTTACTCAGGCATCGGCGTGAACGCGCTGGGTCACGCCCATCCGCATCTCGTGAAGACCATACAAGAACAAGCTGAAAAGCTTTGGCATGTTTCTAATCTGTTTGAAATTCCCGGTCAGCAGCGCTTGGCCGAACGGCTCGTTGAAGCAACTTTCGCCGATACCGTTTTCTTTTCCAATTCCGGCGCCGAGTCGATTGAACTGGCAATCAAAATGGTGCGCAAATATCACTTTGATAAAGGCAACAAGGGCAAGTATCGCATGATCACCTTTGCCAGTGCCTTTCATGGTCGCACGTTAGCTGGCATCGCCGCGGCTGGTCAGGAAAAATTGGTCCACGGCTTTGATCCCCTGCCTGACGGGTTTGATGTGGTTGATTTCTGTGACCTAGAGGCGGTCAAAGCCGCGATCACTCCAGAAACCGGCGGTATTATGGTGGAGCCAATCCAAGGAGAAGGAGGCATCCGGCCAATACCCGCAGAGGTCATGCAGGGGCTTCGCAAAATTGCCGATGATAACGGTCTACTTCTGGTACTAGATGAAATTCAATGCGGCATGGGCCGAACGGGTAAATTATTTACCTTTGAGTGGTCTGGTATAACGCCCGACATCGTGACATCCGCCAAGGGTATCGGCGGCGGGTTTCCTGTCGGCGCAGTTTTAGCGACAGAAGATGCTGCGAGTGGGATGACGGCCGGTACTCACGGCACGACCTACGGCGGCGGGCCACTGGCTATGGCGGTTAGTAACGCCGTTATGGATGTTCTGCTAGGCGATGGCTTTCTGGAGCACGTGCGCGAAACATCAGCGATGCTGCGCGGTCGCTTAGAGGGGTTGAGGCAAAAGCACGCAACGCTGATCACCGAGGTGCGGGGTCACGGATTGATGTGCGGCCTGCGCGTTCCGTCGGTAGAACCAAGGCTAGCGGTACCGTATCTGGTTGAAAAGGGCTTGGTGGTGGCGCCAGCTGGTGAAAATGTTTTGCGATTCTTGCCGCCTTTGATCGTCACCGAAGACGATATTGAGAAAGCCGTTAATATTTTGGACGAAGCCTTTACTGATTGGGAAGAAAACGGCGTTCCAAGCGCTTGATCACCAGACACCTGAGGATATTATGAGCGCAAATCTTAGACATTTTCTGGATTTTAAAAGCCTAGCTTCGGCCGATCTCAGGGCGATGGTTGATTATGCTAAAGTGCGTAAGGATGCGCGGCGTTTTTCACCCAAAGGGGCGCCAGACGTCGATGCACCGCTGGCAGGCCGAACGCTTGCCATGATCTTCGAAAAGACCTCTACCCGCACCCGTATGAGCTTTGATATGGGCATGCGGCAATTAGGCGGCAACACGATCGTAATAAACGCCGGCGATATGCAGCTGGGTAAAGGGGAGACCATTGAGGACACAGCTAAAGTGATCTCTCGCTATGTAGATATGGTAATGATACGGGCGAATAGCCATGCAGAGGTCCAAGCCTTCGCAGCGGCGAGCGATATCCCGGTCATCAACGGTCTTACCGATTATAATCACCCTTGCCAATTGATGGCAGATATTATGGTTTTCGAAGAGCACAGAGGCCCGATTGAAGGTAAACATATCGCTTGGGTTGGGGACGGTAATAATGTGTCCACCAGCTGGGTTGAAGCCGCTGCAAAATTCTCGTTCAAATTAACATTGGGATGCCCCAAAGATTTTGCCCCTAATCAGGAGATACTTGATTGGGCTGTGTCCGAAGGGGCGGATGTTTCTTGGACAACGGATCCTGCCGAGGCCGTGAAAAACGCTGATGCAGTCAATGCTGATACTTTTGTCTCGATGGGTGATAAGGATTCCGCGCTTCGCCTTAAGGTCTTAGCGCCCTATCAAGTAAACAGTCAATTGATGTCGCTAGCAGCAAAAGATGCGCTGTTTATGCACTGCCTACCTGCATATCGAGGTATCGAGGTCAGTGCTGACGTCATCGACGGGGGCGCTTCCGTAGTTTTTGATGAAGCAGAAAACCGTCTGCATGCTCAAAAGGCTGTGCTTGCATGGCTCGGTGGCCTACTGTAAGCCTTGGCTAAATTGCAATTAAACAGGACAAGTCGCTGTGAGTGAAACACCCATCGTAGTAGGCGATCCAATCGATAGCCGAGATAATGAAGTCCGACCTTTTCAAATCGAAGGTATGGACGTGCGTGGCCGTGCTGTGCGAATTGGTACGGTAACGGAACAAATATTAAATGCCCATGATTACCCGGAACCGATTGCCAAAATACTAGGGGAATTGCTGGCACTGACTGGGCTGTTAGGCTCAATGCTGAAGTATGAAGGTATTGTAACGCTGCAAATTCGCAGCGAAGGACCTGTGAAATTGATGGTTGCCGACTATCAAAGCAAACCCGGCGCAGCCGGCGTTGTGCGGGGCTATGCTCAGATTGACGATGAAGTTTTGGCCCAATATGGGAAAAATGTGAGCTTCGGTCCGCTCGTTACTCGCAAAGGCCATCTTGCCATCACTATCGACCAAGGCAAGGATATGGAGCGCTATCAGGGCATTGTTGAGATGAAGGGGGACTGCCTATCTGATGTTGCCCGGGAGTATTTTGCAAGTTCAGAGCAATTACCGACCGAAATTCGACTAGCGTGTGATCGCGATCCGGTTTCTGGTCACTGGCGCGCTGGCGGCATTATGGTGCAATATCTGGCCCGCGGTGAAGTTGGACAAGAGCGAATTTTGGCGCGCGACACCAGTGAACAGTGGAACCGAGCCGGCATTTTAATGAAAACTGTCAAATTTTCTGAACTTCTAGACCCATCGTTAACACTTGATCAGTTATTATACCGTCTGTTTGTAGAGGATGGAGTACGCGTTTTTGATTCGATGCTTATAAAAAGAGGCTGTCGTTGCTCAGATGAGCGCATACGACAGGTCATTGAGGGATTTGGTGAGAACGACCTTGCGCACATGACTGTGGACGGAAAAATCACAGCAACTTGCGAGTTTTGTAACACTCACTATGCTTATGATCCTTCAGAGTTTAGCGCATCAAAAACCTAACCCAAGACTTGCACCAGGCCCTTTTATAAAAAAGGCCGAACAGTAACTGAGGGATTATGAAAAAGGTCGGGAAATTTCTATGGCTACTTCTGTTTGCACTTGTCGCAGGCGGTGGAATCTTTCTTGCTTGGGCACGAGAGAGCGCTGGGCCTAACGAATACCTGCTGACCGCCGAATACATAATCACCATGGACCCGGAAACCCCATCACCCGAAGCGCTGTGGATTCAAAACGGTCAAGTGGTCATGATGGGGGATTTGGCACAGTTGCGACAGGAATCAGGCAACGTTCCCACAATTTCATTTTTCCGAGGCACAATCGTTCCCGGACTAATCGAGCCTCATAGTCACCCCATCGCCGCTGCGATGGCATCGGTTGCTATCAATGTGTCGGCAGACGCCCTTTCAACCAGGGATGCTATAATCGATGCGTTGAAAAAAGAGGCACAAAGCTATAGCCCAACAGGCTGGGTCGTAGGATATGGCTGGGATTCTTTTGAACTCCCGGGGCTTGGGAAGCCCTCGATCGATTTACTTGATACAGTTTCAAAGACCAAGCCCGTAATTATACTATCCCCCGATATGCATGAGGCATATTTGAACACCGCAGCGATAAAAGCGTTGGATATTGATGATCAAACGCCTGAACCAATCGGGGGCTCCTATGAAAAAGACGCCGCTGGGCACCTAACAGGTACAATTGCAAGCGTTGGCGCCATTCGGACTATCGCAAGAAGAATGCCTAAAGCAGACCGAGCCGCGGCCGAGTTGCTGCTGATGCTGCAACTGGATCGATATGTTGCCGCTGGCTACACGGCTGTAGGCGCTTTAGATTTAACAAATACCGACGAGAATTCATTAGATTTAATGCGCTTTGTGGCTAGTCAGCATAGAGCCGGCCCAAGAATTCGAGGCTGGGTCGTGCCCGAAGGAACCAGTGCCATAAACACAGGTGGCGACGACCGGTTTGCTGTTCAAGGGGCTAAATATTGGTTAGACGGCTCACCTTTTACTGGCATGGCTTCTTTCGCAAACGGCTATGAAGATAATCAGCTTGTTCGCGACACATTTGACCTGCAGCCCGGCGAGCTGGTTAGCCCGAAGCTCGCTCAAGAGAACTTTCAAGCCGCGGTTATTGGCCATCATTTAGCCGGCCGCTCGGTTTCCGTTGATACCCAAGGTGAACTTGCGATCGACATGGCCTTGGACGCATTTGAGTCAGCAATAGAGGCGTCAAAAAATAACCAAGTGAGACATCGCCTTGAGCATAATGCACTGATCACCAAGGCTCAACTTGATCGCGCTAGGCAGCTAAATGTCGGTGTCAGCTTCTCGATTAATCAAATTCGTAAGTACGGGATCATGATCGATCAATTGATTGGCGAACGCACCAATCGTTACCTGCCACTGCGATGGGCGGTGGATGCGGGGGCTGTCGCTAGCATCAGCGGCGATCATCCCGCTGGTAATTTGGCGCCGTGGCATAGTTTTTATACTGCCGTGACCCGGAAAGATAAGAACGGGAATCATGTCATAGGCCCGGATCAAGCCATCAGCCGTATGGCAGCCCTGAAAGCGATGACCATTGACGCTGCTTGGCAATTAGGTATTGAAGACAAGGCCGGGTCCATTTCTGTGGGTAAGTCGGCAGATTTTGTTCTGCTCAATCGAAACCCGTTGCTGGTTGACGAAGAAGATATTCCCCGGTTGCGAACACTACAGGTTTGGCTGCGCGGTCAAGCGGTCGATGCTCGGTTGCTGAAATGGTCTAATATCAGGGCCGGATTTAGCGCCTTCACAGCGCTCTTTACCAATTAAGGCGCCTCATGACCCGCTAAATGAGTGTTACCTTCTCAGCTTCGACTTCGATGATGCGATCTTTATACAGCCCCCCCAGCGCCTTCTTCCAGGCGGACTTGGAAACACCAAGGCGATCTCGAATGGCCGCAGGTTCGCTTTTATCACCGATGGACAGTGAACCCCCATTTGCCTGTAGCTCTGCGATGATTCTATCGGCTAATTCCCCGCGCCCTTTCATTCCAGCAAGCGCAAGCGCCAAATCGATCCGCCCATCATCGCGAACCAATTTAATAAAGCCGTCAAGCTTATCACCAACCTCAATATGTTGATGAATGTCGCTGGCATGCAGCAAGCCAAGATGGCTATCATTAATGACAGCTTTGTAGCCCATATCGGTACGCGTGGCGATCAACAGAGAGACCTTGTCATCTTTGGTATATTGCTCGTCGTCGTCCGTCTCGGTAATATGGCGCGATAGTTTGCTGGTTCCAGCAATTCGCTCGGACGAATCCAAATAGGCATGCACAACATAGCTTTTGCCTTCTAGCATTGGGATACGCTGTTCTTTAAAGGGCACCAATAGATCCTTGGCTAGACCCCAATCAAGGAAGCTGCCGAACTTGGATTTTCCAACAACCGTGAGCAACGCAGAGCTTCCAACCTCGATGAAGGGTGTCTGGGTAGTAGCAATCAAACGGTCTTCGCTGTCCAAATAAATGAAGACATCCAGATAAGCGTCAATTTCCCATCCATCGGGAATCGAATTGTTCGGCAAAAGGATTTCGCCGTCTTCGCCCCCCTCTAAATAGAGGCCAAAATCAACCTGCTTAACCACCTTTAGATGGTTCATCTTACCTACTTCAACCATCATTCATCTCCGATCACTGGCTTATTGGCGGGCACCATAGCAGAAACCCACAGAATAGGAAGCCTAACAGAAAAGTTGCTAAGTCGCATTTTCAGGCGCTAATATGAGTTGGGGAAATTAAATTATATTGAGGGGATATCATATGAGCAATAATACAGTATCACGCCGCGGCTTTATTGGCAGCGGTGCAGCGGTGGCGGCGAGCGGACTTGTAGCGGCCAGTGCCGCAGACAAACGACCAACTGCCGCCCAATCTGAGGGCCCGTTTTATCCGACGCACAAAGCGTTAGATAAAGACGGTGATATGACAGTAGTTAAAGGAAAACCTGGCACAGCGACCGGCGACGTCCTCGTGTTATCCGGCCATGTTTTAGACACGGATGGTAATCCCGTTGAGGGAGCTGTAGTTGATATTTGGCAGGCTGACAGCAAGGGCCGCTATTTGCATGACCAGGCGCCCGAGACCAGCCCGCTTGACCCTGCATTCCAATATTGGGCGCAATTGAAGACGGGGGCGGATGGTAGTTATAGCGTGAAGACGATTATGCCTGCTCAATATGCAGCGATTGAGGATTGGGTACGCCCACCTCATATCCATTTTAAAGTGGCTCGCCGAGGCATGCACGAGCTAACAACGCAAATGTATTTTGAAGGCCATGAGCTGAACGAGCAGGATCGGCTATTCATGGGCGCACCTGAGGATGCTCGTCACACGCTCCTCGTCGCGCCAAAAGACGGTAAGGCAACCTTCGATCTGGTGCTAAGGAAAGTCTGAAGCCTATAAGGGGAAGACTTGACCTTCACTTGCAACATTAAACCCGGCAGCTTGGACGGTGCTTCGCTCCGCGCTGTCGGCCCACAACAGTGGATTTGTATGGTTCATATGGATAAACCAGATTTTCGCGCGCTGCTCTGCTGAAAGTGACTGTAGGGCTGCCATAGTCTCCACGACAAAAGGATGAGGAATTTGACTCATGTCACGACCCGGCAATTCGCCGTCCGCGAAAAAGCTAGCATCCAAGAAGGCGTAATCGACCGACTTAATCAGATCGATCAGATCAACGTCCCATTTGTTCCATTTATCGATATCAGGAATAAAGAGTGCGGTCTTTTCTGGGCCGCTGATTTTATAGCCGACTGTCTCGCTATATTCATCGCGGTGGGGCACCAAAAAGGGCGTAACTGTCACTGACCCCAAAACTTCAGGGGTATTATCCGCCAAGTCTTGCAGTGCAATATTACCAAGGACAACCAGTTGGCTCCAAGGGCCACTCGTCTCTATAAAATTTCGCATTTTGGGCATCGCGAAAACTGGCACCTTATCGGCACCCATCGCCTCCCTGCCTAGATACATCAAACCTGTATAATGCCCAATGTGAGCATGTGTCAGAAAAATGCCAGCCATACTATAGTCTGGGTTCGGCGCCAGACTATTCAAACGGTAATATTGATCTGGGAAGTTGGGCGTAGCCTCGAACATATATCGGGTCTTATGATCATGATCAATAAGACCAAGCGATACAGCCGAGCGCTTTGGCTGCGTGCCCACCCAACCGGGCATACAATGCGGTTTGAAGCACCCTGCTTGCGGATATCCCGCATCTTGGGCAACGCCTAAAATATGCAAGTTAACACCACGGTCGTCAGGGGCCGAACTAACTGCGTCACTGGAGCTGGTACTGATTAAAAAGAGGCCGGCAATCGCCATTACCATCGGATATGTGATCATCTTGCTAGCTGCCCTCGTCGTTGTTCTTGGTCAATTCTTACCCGTATGGTATCGGATCTGCAAATGGGCAGCCAAGGCTCGCGCCCGTTGACCACCATGGTCGCCTGCGAGCGTGTGCAGCGAAAACGGACCAGCGCAGGCACGGTCATCATTGGTTCGCGCCTCTCAGCTGACGCATTCAGCAGCGAATTCGCTACGGCCTCTACATCATGACCCTTCGGTAAAAAGCGTTCATGATAGATATAATCACCAACATAAAGCGTCTTGCCTCCTTCAACGGTGAAGGCCAGCGTACCATCTTGCAATAGAGCCGTTTTATCGTCGGCTCTCGCGGCCTCAATGAACCAGTCGCCGACAGGGAGTCTTAAAATTGTATGAAATATTCGGATGCGCTCGCGGTTTTCAATCCGAACCGGGGCCGCCGGCTCATAGCGAACGTCAGCTGGCTCATCCATCTGACTCGATTTCGCTATTAAATCCGCGACGGGTGACACCGACAGGATCAACGTGCGCTGTTGGCTAGATCTTCCAGTTTCAGCGTCGAACTTTCGCAGGCTATAAAGCCGCTTATCTGCGCGCCCAACGGCTTGCTCTTCATATGTTAGGCCAATAACTACCGTTCCCATGCTCGCGACAGGGGCCGTGTTCATCGAGTTATTAGCAACCAAACCAATAAAACTTAGCACGGCAACAGCGAAGATTGAGATCATTAGCGACTTGTTCACCGGCTTTTCCAATACTGATAGCAACTGTGAATCGGTACTCTAAATGAAGATAGCCGGAAACTGAACCGTGATAACCAAAACCAAGGCCGCCAGAGCCAGCAGCTTCATCAGCAAAGGCCATACAAATTTAATCCATATTGCGTAGGGCACTTTTGCCATGGCTAGTGTTGCGATGAATACTGCATTTGTTGGTACCACCATATTGGTGAAACCATCTCCAAATTGGTACGCCAAGACAGCTGTTTGTTGAGGCACGCCGGTAATCGCAGCGATGGGCGACATGATAGGCATTGTCACAAAGGCCTGGCCACTGCCCGATGGTATGAATAAATTTATGACACTTTGGAAAATGAGCATCCCAACCGCTGCCATTGATGAACCGGCACCGTTCAATAGGCTGGCCATATAGTAGATTATCGTATCAATAATTTGGCCGTCGGATAACGTCACCTCAATAGCGCGAGCGAAGCCGATGATGATAGCAGCAGTCGTCATGTCTCGGGCGCCACTCAGGAAGGTGTCAGAGGTCTCAGATGCTCCCATACGCGAAATTACCGCGGTCGCTAAGCCGATGGCGAGAAAGATGATATTTAATTCGCTGATGTACCAGCCTTTAGATTGAGCGCCGTACACAAAGAAACCAATACCACCAATGAACAAGGTTAGAATCGCTAGACGCTGGGGCGTTAATTTGACATCGGCAGGTGGCTCAAAACCAATGCTATAATCAATTTTGCTCAAAAGGCTTTTTGAGGGATCTTCTTTTATTGCAGTTGCGTAACGATATACATGATTGAAAGCTATTGAGATAAAGACGAGGAATAATATCATTCGAAACCATAAGCCCGACGTGGGGGCAAGCCCAGAAATATCCTGTGCGATTAAAACGCCAAATGGGTTAATCCCTGCGGTCGCCCAACCGATACCGCCGGCGACTATGACGATACCTCCCGCGACAATAGCATCCATTCGAAGTGCTAAACACATAGTGACCAACAAAGGCATCAAGGCGATATATTCCTCGCCCATTCCGATGGTAAACGACCCTGCGCCAAACAAAAGCATGGTTCCGCCGATCAAAAGCGATGGCGCCCGTTCAAAATATCTTACCGCAGTTAGTAAGAGCGCATCGATGGCGCCTGACCGCCGCAAGAGTGCAATGACACCCCCGACCAAGAAAACCAGAAAGATGATATCCTGAGCGGAAGCAAGCCCCTTTGGGATCGCGGCCAGAAATGTCCACGGCTCAATAGATACAAGTTGGTCAGGCAACAATCCTTCATAGCTACCGGGCACAATCATCTCTCGACTGCTACTATTTTGAACCTCGCGTTCAAACATGCCTTGAGGAATGATATAGCTCAGCATCTGAGCTAGAAAAATCATGCCAAAAATCAGCACAAGCGAGTCTGGTATTCGCGATTTCTTTAGACTATCCGACTGCATGTTCATATCCCTAATAAAACCAATCGCTATAGTGCGTAAGTAAGGCTAACAGCGCATTAGTTATGACACCATACCCTGCAAAGGCAACCTAAATCATCGCGATTACCCTGCGATCTCAGCCAGCTGCCTGCGCTAGCCGCCAAGCACCCTGCTACATATGAATTGTTCGGCCAAGCACGGCCAGTGCTGCCTCTTTCATCGCCTCGGTTTCAGTGGGGTGAGCGTGACACGTTAGCGCAATATCCTCTGCAGACGCACCAAATTCCATCGCCGTTGTCGCTTGAGCGATCATATTTCCCGCATCTGCGCCGATGATATGGACGCCTAAGATTTGATCTGAATCTTTAGCAGCCAATATCTTTACGAAACCATCTGTTGCATGATTGGCTTTGGCTCGGCTATTGGCAGTAAAGGGGAACTTTCCAGCGGTATACTTAACCCCTGCTTCCTTCAATTCTTCTTCCGTTTTGCCCACGCTCGCCACCTCGGGCATCGTATACACAACGCCTGGGATTAAGTCGTGATTCACATGCCCGTTAAGACCAGCGATATTTTCAGCGACGGCAATGCCCTCATCTTCGGCCTTGTGCGCCAACATTGGGCCCTTAACGACATCACCAATTGCCCAAACGCCGGCTACGTTGGTACTAAAATCGTCGTTAATCTTAATGCGTCCTCGGTCGTCCATCTCGGCACCGATGGCCTCTAGACCCAGCCCAGAGGTAAATGGATGACGCCCAACAGCGACTAAGACGACATCTACATCGATGCTGTCTTGTTTGTCTCCGCTAACACTTTCATAATTAACCGTCACGCCTGACTTGGTCTTCTTTACGCCAGTCACTTTTGTTGATAATTTCAGGCTAAAGCCCTGCTTTTTCAGAATTCTACCAAAGGTCTTTCGGACTTCGGCGTCCATACCCGGCAACACTTGATCCATAAACTCAATGACCGTTACCTCGCTCCCAAGGCGCTGCCATACCGAACCCATTTCCAGGCCAATAACACCGCCACCGATCACGACCAATTTCTTGGGTACTTTAGACAGTTCTAGTGCGCCGGTAGAGGATACAATCTTTTTCTCATCGATATCTATGCCTGGCAGCGCTGCCACGTCTGAACCGGTCGCGATGATCGTGTCCTTTGCTGTGATTGTGCGCTTCTTGCCGTCATTCAGCTCTACCTCAATGTCGCCTTTTTTATTGAAGCTTCCCGTGCCCTTAATCCATTCAATTTTATTTTTCTTGAAAAGATACTCAATGCCAACAGTTAGCTCTTTAACCGTTTTATCCTTACTAGCCATCATGGCTTTCAGGTCCAGCTTCAAGCCGCTAACGCCAATACCGATATCCGCAAAGCCATTGCCGGCTTCATGATAAAGCTCTGATGAATGGAGCAACACCTTCGACGGCATGCAGCCGACATTCAAACAGGTGCCGCCAAGCGTGTCCCGCTTGTCAATGCAGGCCACTTTTAGCCCCAATTGCGCACCTCTAATCGCTGCTACATAGCCGCCAGGCCCTGCACCAATTATCACCAAGTCAAATGCATCGCTCATCTTATTTTTCCTTCACGCTTTGGGGAGTGCCGCAGGTAACGCAGGTCTGATTCCAAACAGTCCTCACCCCAAATTGTATTTACATGTCTAGAAGTAAACGGTTTGGATCCTCAATCGCATCTTTGACACGAACGAGGAAGGTCACGGCTTCGCGGCCATCGATAATGCGGTGATCGTATGATAGCGCTAGATACATCATTGGCCTGATTTCAATCTTACCGTCAATAACCACAGGACGCTCTTGGATTTTATGCATCCCCAGAATAGCAGACTGAGGCGCGTTCAAAATAGGAGAGCTCATTAGCGAGCCAAAGACACCGCCGTTACTAATCGTAAAGGTACCGCCCTGCATGTCATCGATCTGCAGCTTTCCATCACGAGCCTTGCGACCTAGTCTTGCAATTTCCTTTTCAGTCTCTGCAAAGCTAAGTTGTTGCGCGTCCTTAACGACTGGAACAACCAAGCCATTCGGGGTGCTTGCCGCCACACCAATATTTGCGAAATTATGGTAAACAATCTCATCACCATCAATCTGCGCATTAACGGATGGAATCTCTTTCAGTGCCAAGCAGCAAGCCTTGGTGAAAAAGCTCATAAACCCAAGGCGGATGCCGTGTTTTTTATCAAACAGATCTTTATACTTGCCGCGCGCAGCCATCACTGCGGTCATATCAACTTCATTATAAGTCGTCAGCATCGCGGCCGTATTTTGCGCATCCTTCAAGCGTTCAGCGATACGTTTGCGGAGCCGTGTCATCTTAACGCGCTCCTCGCGGGGGCCTTGATCCGTTGCTGCGGCCGCGGCTGTTGCAGGGGCAGCGCTGAAGGTCTTGGCTGAGCCAGTTTCGATCGCCTTCATAACATCTGACTTGGTCAAGCGGCCATCTTTGCCGCTACCGTCAATGCTTGCCGGATCGAGGTTATAATCTTCAACCAGTCGGCGCACAGCTGGCGACATCGGCATCAAATCGCCTGGGGACGAACTTGAAGAACTTGACGACGAGCCAAAGCTCTGTTCATCTGTCTTGTCTTCTTTCTTGGCGTCAGAGGGCTTAGATACCGCGCTATCCGATGCGGGTTCCTTCTTTTCGCTATTGCTAGACGATAAAGATGAACTTGAGGCCTTACCTTCGGTGTCAATTTTTGCGATCAATGCACCAATCTCGACATTGTCCCCTTCTTCAACAACCAGTTCAGTGATCGTTCCAGCAGCCGGAGCCGGAACTTCCATCGCCACCTTATCGGTTTCCACTTCAACAAGCGCTTGATCAACATCAACGGCATCGCCAACCTTGACTAGCCAGCTACCAATTGTTGCTTCCGTTATCGATTCCCCAAGTTGCGGGATTTTTACATCTTCAATTGCCATTGGGTTTTCTCCTACCCGTTAGGTTCAGCGTGCTGACTAGGCTGTCAGCGACTGATCTACGATTGCTGTTTGTTCCTCTGCGTGCTTCGAGCCGAGGCCCGTAGCGGTTGCAGCGCTTGCTTTACGACCAATATATGTGGCCCGCTTGGTTTTACATCCGACCGCTTCAAAGGCTTCTTCAAGCCACGGATCGATATAACTCCAGGCGCCCATATTCTTGGGCTCCTCTTGACACCAAACGATCGTTTTCACGGCCTTAAAGCGCTTCAACTCGCCCACGATTGCGTCGTGCGGGAAGGGATAAAGCTGCTCGACACGCAACAGATACGTATTATCAAGACCGCGACTATTCCGCTCTTCCAGCAGGTCAAAATAAACCTTACCACTACACAAAACTACCCGCTCAATCTTATCGTCGGCGAGTAATTCAAACTCACTTTCAACAGGGTTTTGATGGTCGGCATCATCCCAAAGCGTCCGGTGGAACTGCGATCCCGCGCCAAATTCAGCGAGGGTCGAGACACATTTTTTATGCCGGAGTAAAGACTTTGGTGTCATCAAGATCAAAGGCTTGCGGAAATCTCTGTGCATTTGGCGCCGCAATATATGATAATAGTTCGCGGGCGTCGTACAGTTGGCGACTTGCCAGTTATCTTCGGCGGATAGCTGTAAAAACCGCTCTAGCCGGGCTGAACTATGCTCAGGTCCTTGACCCTCATAGCCATGCGGTAATAGCATCACCAAGCCACTGGCGCGCAACCACTTAGCTTCCGCGGAACAGATGAACTGATCAATCATGATCTGGGCGCCGTTGGCAAAATCACCAAACTGCGCTTCCCACAAAACAAGTGATTTAGGGTCTGCAAGCGTATAACCGTAATCAAAGCCAAGCACACCAAATTCACTTAGCGGGCTATCAAGTACCTCAAAGGTGCCTGCATCGGGACCAAGATGCTGAAGGGGCGTATAACGCTCCTCGCTTTTTTGATCAACGAATACTGCGTGACGCTGGCTAAAGGTGCCACGACCACAATCCTGACCGCTGAGGCGAACATTGAAGCCGTCTTTCAACAGAGCGCCGAATGCAAGCGCCTCGCCGGTCGCCCAGTCAAAACCCTTGCCTTTTTCAAACATTACGTCTTTTGCAGCAAGGACCCGGTTAAGCGTTCTATGCCGGTTAAAGTGATCTGGCGTATAGGTCAGCGCCTCGCCAATTTCGCGCAGCGCTGTCTCGGCAATACCTGTGTCCGCCCGGCGCGCACCCATGTCATCAGCAGGGCGGCCAAGGCCGGCCCATTTACCTTCAAACCATTCGGCCTTATCGACTTTATAGTCTTTACCAGCCGCGAATTCATCCTCCAGCATTGAGCTAAACTCTGATTCCATCTGGGCAAACATCTCATCGGTCAGAACGCCCTCTTCTTTCAAGCGATCTTTATAAATGGAAATCACAGTCGATTGCTTCTTGATGGCCTGATACATAATGGGCTGCGTGAAACTAGGCTCGTCCGACTCGTTATGGCCAAAGCGGCGATAACAAATCATATCCACCACCACATCGCGACCAAAGGTCTGACGAAACTCCGTCGCGACCTTGGTCGCATAGACAACAGCCTCTGGGTCGTCGCCGTTGACATGGAAAATCGGTGCTTGCACCATTTTGGCCACGTCAGATGGATATGGGCTAGAGCGGCTAAATTGCGGACTTGTTGTGAAACCAATTTGATTATTCACAATAAAGTGGATTGTGCCACCTGTATTATAACCGGTGATGCCTGAAAATCCAAAACACTCAGCCACGATACCTTGGCCTGCAAAGGCTGCGTCGCCGTGAAGCAAAAGGCTCATCACCTGCTGGCGCTTTTTGTCGCCGCGCTGCTGCTGTTTAGCCCGAACCCGGCCTAGCACCACGGGATCAACCGCCTCAAGGTGCGATGGGTTAGCGTTCAGGCTGAGGTGTATTGTATTGCCGTCAAACTCGCGGTCAGCACTGGTGCCCAAATGATATTTCACATCACCCGAGCCTTGAACATCATCGGGCTTGAACGACCCACCATGAAATTCGTTAAAGATCGCTCGGTACGGCTTCTGCATCACATTCGCAAGGACATTCAAGCGCCCTCGGTGTGGCATGCCGATGATGATCTCCTGCAAATCCATCTGGCCGCCGGTTTTCATAATGGCTTCAAGCGCCGGCACCATCGCTTCGCCGCCGTCTAAACCAAACCGTTTAGTGCCGGTATATTTTCGCCCGAGAAATTTCTCGAACTGCTCAGCTTCAACCAATTTGGATAGGATTGCCAATTTACCACGGTCAGTAAATTGGATTTCCTTGTCACGACCTTCGATGCGGCGCTGAATCCAGGACTTTTCTTCACCGTCATTAATGTGCATGAACTCGACCGCCATGCTACCACAATAGGTTCGTTTCAGAATTGCGACGATCTCGCGCAGGGTTGCTGTTTTCAAACCCAACACATTATCAATGAAGATCGGCCGGTCCAAATCATCCGCACCAAATCCATACGACGCGGGCTGCAATTCCGGATGTGCGTCTGGCGCATCAAGACCAAGCGGATCAAGATTAGCAAGCAAATGACCCCGCACGCGGTAGGTACGAATCAGCATCAGCGCTTTAATACTATCGCGCGTAGCGGCCTGAACATCTTCAGCGTTTAGCGTCCCACTTTTCGGCTGAGCGGCGCTCTTGTCGATAATCATGTCGCTGGAATCAAGGGCGACTGTTAGATCATCCTCTGGGCGAAGGGGCCAGTCACTTCTGGCCCAGCTAGGACCGCTTGTTGCCCCTTGAACACCAGATTCTAGGCCCTCAAAATAGCTTTGCCAACTTTGATCAACGCTTGTCGGGTCAGTATTATACTGATCATATAACGTTTCAACGAAAGCCGGCGACACGCCAGCCAAATCATTCGGATTAAATCCTGCACCCATTGGCAATTTGGCGCGACCGTTTCGCCGCGCCTCCCTAGTTATCAGCCATTCATGGCTTCAAGTAATGTTTCCCCAAGCGATGCTGGGCTATCAGATACGGTGATACCAGCACTGCGCATGGCCTCAATCTTATCTTCAGCACCGCCTTTACCACCAGAGACAATTGCACCCGCGTGGCCCATTGTTCGGCCTGGAGGTGCTGTACGACCTGCGATGAAGCCGGCAACTGGTTTCTTGATTTTGTTACTGGCCAAGAACTCTGCCGCTTGCTCTTCAGCGTCGCCGCCGATCTCACCGATCATGATGATACTTTCAGTCTCATCATCAGCCAGAAACATCTCCAGTACATCGATAAAGTTAGTGCCGTTAACCGGATCACCGCCAATACCAACACAGGTACTTTGACCAAGACCAATCGCCGTTGTTTGAGCAACTGCCTCATAAGTCAGGGTACCCGAGCGAGAGACCACACCGACGCTACCACGGCGATGAATATGTCCCGGCATAATACCGATCTTGCAAGCATCCGGCGTGATCACGCCCGGACAGTTAGGTCCAATCAAACGCGTTTTGCTACCCTGCAGCGCGCGCTTTACACGAACCATATCCAGAACTGGAATACCTTCAGTGATACAAACCGCAAGCTCAACGCCCGCATCAATCGCTTCTAAGATAGCATCCGCTGCAAAGGGCGGCGGCACATAAATCACTGATGCATTCGCACCCGTTACCGACACCGCTTCATCGACCGTGTTGAATACAGGAAGATCAAGATGGGACGATCCCCCTTTACCCGGCGTAACCCCGCCGACCATCTTTGTGCCATAAGCAATCGCTTGCTCAGAGTGGAATGTGCCCTGCGCGCCTGTGAAGCCCTGACAGATTACTTTGGTTTCTTTTCCTACAAGAATAGCCATGGCGTCTATGCCTCCTTCACGGCTGCGACAATTTTCTCGGCAGCGTCATTCAGATTATCAGCAGAAATAATTGGCAGGCCAGAATTGGCCATCAATTGCTTGCCAAGCTCTACGTTCGTGCCTTCAAGGCGAACCACCAGCGGCACTGATAGTTTCACTTCACGGGCCGCCGCAATCACACCTTCTGCGATCACATCGCAGCGCATAATGCCGCCGAAAATATTGACCAAGATACCCTCGACATTGCTATCAGAGAGAATAATCTTAAAGGCCTCAGTCACGCGCTCCTTGGTAGCGCCGCCACCAACATCTAAGAAGTTAGCTGGCTCGCCGCCCTTAAGCTTGATGATATCCATTGTCGACATCGCAAGACCCGCACCGTTCACCATGCACCCGATCGAACCATCAAGGCTGATATAGTTCAGGTCATGCTTACTCGCCTCAATCTCCTTGGCGTCTTCTTCACTTTCATCGCGAAGTTCACGCACGTCAGGATGGCGGAACAGCGCATTACCGTCGAACGACATCTTAGCATCCAAAACGACCATGTGGTCATCTTCAGTTAGCACCAGAGGGTTGATCTCTAGCATCGCGCTATCCAGCTCGGTGAAGGCTTTATAAAGACTAGCAACAACTTTCTGACATTCCTTCGCAGCAGCGCCTGAAAGCCCTAGGCCAAACGCTACTTTGCGACAATGGTAGGGCTGCAAACCAGCAACCGGGTCAATCACAAAGGTAGAAATCTTTTCCGGCGTCGCCTCAGCCACTTCCTCGATATCCATGCCGCCTTCTGTCGACGCCACAATCGCTGGCCAGCCCGTACCACGATCAACAAGAATTGATAGGTAAAACTCAGACTTGATCGCGCAGCCATCTTCGATATAGATGCGCTTGACCTCTTTACCTTCGGGGCCAGTTTGGTGGGTCACCAATATTTTGCCAATCAATTCCTTGGCCGTCGCCTCAACATCTTCAATGCTTTTAACAACCTTTACGCCGCCTGCTTTACCGCGACCACCAGCGTGAATTTGTGCCTTCACAACCCATACTGGGCCACCAAGGTCCTTGGCAGCATCAACCGCCTCATGCGGTGTGTAAGCTACACCACCCTTCAGGACCGGGGCGCCGTATTTCGCCAGCAATCCCTTTGCCTGATACTCATGAATATTCATATTTCTCTCTCCTTACAGCCCGCTGGACCGGAATTATTACTTCAAGCTTTCATCAATGCCCTGGCACGCCTCAACGAGACCCTTCACAGCATCTACTGAATGATCAAAACCTGCCTGCTCGTCCGCCCGCAAGTCAACCTCAACGATCCGTTCAATACCGCTATCACCGATGATCACGGGAACCCCAACATACATATCATCAACACCGTACTGGCCGGTTAGGTATGCTGCAACCGGAACCAGTCTTTTTTGGTCTTTTAAATAGCTTTCAGCCATTTTGATCGCCGCTGTCGCTGGCGCATAGAATGCGGATCCAGTCTTCAACAAGCCAACAATCTCTGCACCGCCGTCACGGGTGCGCTGAACAATGCCGTCGATCTTTTCTTCAGTCGACCAGCCCATTTTAATAAGGTCTGGAACCGGAATGCCTGCCACTGTCGAATAGCGTGTCAGCGGCACCATCGTATCGCCGTGACCACCCAGAACAAAGGCATTCACGTCTTTTACTGAGACTTTAAATTCTTCTGCCAAGAAATGCTGGAAGCGGGCGCTATCAAGCACACCAGCCATGCCGCACACTTTTTCCGTTGGCAGTCCTGAGAATTTCTGCAACGCCCAAACCATGGCATCAAGCGGATTTGTGATACAAATAACGAAGGCATCCGGCGCGTTCGCCTTAATGCCTTCGCCCACTGATTTCATTACCTTCAAGTTAATGCCAAGCAGATCATCACGGCTCATGCCCGGCTTGCGCGGGACACCTGCTGTAACGATCACAACGTCTGCGCCCGCAATATCGGCGTAATCGTTCGCGCCCTTCAGCGATGCGTCAAACCCATCAACCGGAGCAGACTGTGATAGATCAAGCGCCTTTCCAGCAGGCAGGTCTTCTACGATGTCAAAAATAACAACGTCGCCTAATTCTTTCATTGCTGCCAAATGCGCGAGCGTCCCGCCAATTTGACCCGCGCCAATAAGCGCAATTTTCTTCCGTGCCATGATGTTGCTCCGTTTATTCTATCGGGCGCTGAGGCGGCCCGTTTCACAAGTTGATCGTCTCACATGTTGATCGTCAAATGATAACGATAAGATGGTTTGACAAGCCCTCTTATCATCTAGCCCGATTTATCTTACCATTCAACAGTATTAACGACCAAAGTCCATTGAAAACATTGATATTTCGTTACAGCCATACAATCTCATCATAGTAAATCCGGTTAATTCAATAAATTGGAACATAATGAAGCGATTTCGGGACAAAGGGCAGGCCTATGAAGTGTCAGTATCGCTCACCGCTTCTTGCGACCCATGGCCCAATTTCATATAAGCCTCTGACTGCATTTCCATCAGCCTAGATACGGTTCGCTCAAATTCGAACGATCCATCCCCTGCTGGGTATAGCTCATGAGGCAAGCCGGCAGCGGAGCATATGAATTTTACCTTCTGCTCATAAATGGCATCAATAAAGGTAGTGAACCTCTTCGCCTCATTGCGTTTGTCTTTGGTTAGCAGCGGCACTGCGACCATAATGATAGTATGGTAGCGACGCGCGATAGCCAAATAATCCGCCGCACCAAGCGGGTTGGCACATAATCGCTTGAAAGAAAAAACCGCCACGCCGCGCGCTGCTTTTGGGACAAATATGTCTCGTCCCATGACCTCAACACTATCAGTTGGCACTTTATCGCGGTCATTGACATCGCGGTCCGTCAGTCTAAAAAATGCTTCGGTGAGCGCCTCCGTGCTAGTCTCATCAATCGGTGAATACCATGTATCCAGTCCCTTCATCCGGTCTAAGCGATAATCTACAGGGCCATCAAGCGGCCTCACGTGCATCTCGGACTTTATCATTTCAATGACGGGCAGAAATAGCTGTCGGTTAATACCGCCTTGATACAAGTCGTCAGGATGCCTGTTACTAGTCGCGACGATCACTACGCCCAGTTCGATAAGCTCCTTGAATAATCTGCCAAGAACCATAGCATCTGCGATATCAGTGACCTGAAACTCGTCGAAACATAGCACTGTCGCCTCAGTCGCTAGCTGATTGGCAATCGGCAAAATGGGGTCGTCGCCCGTCGCCTTACCACCCATCACGGCACGCTCCTTGACCGACATATGCTTCCAAGCCTTGAGGCGCGCATGCACTTCTTGCATAAATTCATGAAAGTGGACCCGGCGCTTCATGCGGACCGGTGCTGCGCTGAAAAACAAATCCATCAACATCGATTTCCCGCGACCGACACCGCCGTATAGATACAGCCCCCTCGGCGGCTTGGCGTCCTTACCCTTCCAATTAAAAAGCGTTGAAAAGCGCCAAGACCGTATCGACGTCGCGCTGGAGCGCACCTCAGGATAAGCCAACAGATTATTATATAAGGCCTGAAACAGAGAAACGACCAGCGCCTGATCATCGTCGGCGTGGATTTCGCCGTCGACCTTCATTTGATCATAGGCAGCCTGCGGCCCGCCAGAACCAGCTGCTTGATTTTTTTCGACCAATTGGTTTTCGATCATGATTTGCCCAGCATGACGACCCATTTCCCTAAAATGCCCATTCGAATCATGCCTAGCTTTTTCATCTTTGGCAAAGAAAAACATCGCCTTCATCTATGATTTTTTGGGAGACCCTCATTTGTTGGCTCGACAATATATCTAGCTTCGGGCACTGTTTGATCATTGATAAAGTCGGAGATGCAAATGAACGATTCACCTGACCGCTATCTAGGTCTAGAAAGCGTTCGAAATTTACGCGATTTAGGCGGGTATACGACCGCAGATAATCGTAAGGTTAAATGGCGCACCCTTTTCAGGTCTGGCAACTTAACCCAACTCAGCCCCAATGACGCGGACAACTTAAAGAACTTGAATATCGCAAAAGTGCTGGATTTCAGATCAGAATCGGAGAAAGCGCGCGACGGCCTCATCGCCATTCACGGCTGGGAGCCAGCTTATATCCCACTGCCTATCGGCGGCAATGCTGCTGCGTGGCTGAAGGAATTGTACCACCGCCTCGTCCATGAGGACTTTCCCTCAGGCGAGATGTCCAACATCTTTCGCAAGGTTTACAGGGACTACCCCACTGTTCACGCCAAAGAGCTTGGAGTATTCCTTACCCATGCCTCCGAGCTGAAGCCAGGCGAGGCTTTCTTGTTCAACTGTACCGCCGGCAAAGATCGCACAGGAATCGCGGCTGTGCTTTTGCTTTCCCTTCTCGGGGTCGACCGGGATCAAATCATTGAAGACTATATGCTAACCAATCAGTATGTTGATATTGACCAGCGATCGCAGCAGTCGGCCGATTGGATCAAAAAGCACTACAACCGCGACATTAACCCAGCCGAGCTGTTGCCGCTATTCGGCGTCCAAGAAGATTTCCTGCAGGAAACATTCAACGTCATAGATTCAATTTCTGACTCGTTCACAAACTATGCCATCAATCATTGTGAGGTTGAGCTGTCTGCCATTGATAGATTGCGTGACCGCTTTATGGAAGATTATTAACGATTTACTAACCGATTTTCGGCTACCATAGTCATCTAAAAAATAAAAATAACGCGTAACTCATATTGAATTGATCCCAAACTTGAAAATACATCTGAAAATTATTTTGGTTTTGGCCTGTTTACTGGTGCCCGCCCCTATTGGCTGGGCTAACGATGATGCTGCGCCGCCGCAGACCTTCACTATTGGCCGGATCAGTCAATATCCGGAAGACGAGCTGGATCGCCTTATTGCAATGTCAGACTGGCTGAAAGCTAATCTTGAAAACGGCGATAGTATCGATTTTCAACATGTGATCGTTCCGAGTTTGAGCGAAATGCAGGCGTTGATCGCTTCTGGAAAAGTCGACATGATTTCAGAAACTCCTTATGCAGCGCTTATGCTCGAGCAAAACGGCGCTGCTGAAGTGATTCTGCGAGAGCGGAAATTCGGCGTCAAAGAGTATCACAGTTTGCTCGTTGGGCGATCCGCATTAGAAAGTGGCGGACTAGGCAGCCTGAAGGGCAAGATCATTGCTCTTGAGGACCCCGGCTCCACAAGCGGCTTCTTTCTACCGCTCAGTATTCTTATCAATGCCAATATCACGCCCGTTGAGGTCACTTCTTTAGAGGCTTCAGTGACCCAAGACCACGTCGGTTATTTTTTCGCTGGCAGCGTTGAGGCTGCGATAAACCTTACCAGTGAGGGCAAGGTTGCGGCCTTTGCCCTCAGCGATTATGACTGGAGCCGGCTGCGTGAAATTCCGCGGAATTTACGCGGCGACATTCGCGTTCTAGGGACTAGCCAGAGCGTGATGCGCTCGCTTGTGCTGGTCGGGAAGCACGTACCGTTAACACTGGTCGGTGAATTATGCGATCTTTTGCCAACCATGATAGAAACGGAAAATGGCTGGAAGACGATGCGGGCCTACAACCGGGTTCGTGGCTTTGATATCGTCCAGGGCCCACTGTTGGAAGAGCTTGCCCAGATACGCAAGCTTCACGCGGAAGTTACGGCTCTAATCAACTAATAAATGATGCAGATACAGCGAGGTCTTCGCGATCAGTGCGGGTTTTGTTCGCTGGTACGCTTTTATCCTCATACCCAAAACTGATTCCCGCAACTAGTGACACCTCATCACCAAATCCAAAGGCTTCCCTGACAGGGCCCGGATAATAAGCGAGAGCGCCTTGGGCGCAGGACGAAACTCCATGCGCCGTCATGGCAAGCATAAGTGTCTGCATATAAATCCCCACATCCAGCGCATTGATCACACCGAAACCCTTTGGCATCCCGATGAAAGCGACATGGGGCGCGTCAAAAAATTCATAGTTCCGCAGCATGGCCATCATACGCCCCATCTTATCATCGCGGGCGATTCCCATATTGCCGTATAGCGCCACCGCACAATCAACTTGGCGCTTGCGGTATGGGTTTTCCGGCGTCTGGAAATAGCCAAAAGCCGGCTCCATGCCCGACCCTGTTTTCGCGAGCTCACATATGTCGTCAGACAAGGTCCGGCATTTTTCACCGCTGGCAACATAGGTCAGCCACGGCTGCGTGTTACAATTGCTTGGTGATTTTTGCGACATTTCAAAGATCGCCGTCAGCGTCTCAGCAGGTATCTGTTCAGAGGTATAGCCCCGGACGGATTTCCGCGTTGATAACAGTGAATCGAGCGTCGTGATAGCAGCAGCGTCTGACATCTAAAATCTCTCTTTTTTGAACATAGATCATCGAGTAGGGATTGGTGCCCCATCGCCGTGATAATCGTAGAAACCTCGCCCGGTCTTTTTACCAAGCCAACCAGCTTCAACATATTTCACCAACAAAGGGCACGGGCGATATTTGGTATCCGACAAGCCCTCATAAAGAATTTGCATAATGGATAGACATGTATCAAGCCCAATAAAATCACCCAAGGCAAGCGGGCCCATCGGGTGATTGGCGCCTAAATGCATCGCCGTATCGATATCTTCAACGCTTCCAACCCCTTCATAGAGAGCGTAGATCGCCTCGTTGATCATCGGGATCAAAATACGATTGACAATAAAGGCTGGAAAATCCTCTGACATGGTGATCGTTTTGTTCAAACTGGTCGCGAACGTGCGGAAGGTTTGTATTGTTTCATCGTCGGTCGCGATCCCAGGGATTAGCTCAACCAATTTCATCACAGGCACTGGGTTCATAAAATGAACACCCATGAATTTCTGTGGGCGGGCGGTTCTTGATGCCAGTCTTGTTATGCTGATCGACGATGTATTTGACGCTAGCAAAGCATCGGGTTTCAAAAGCGGACACACTTCTTCAAAAATGGCAGACTTTACAGCTTCATTCTCTGTAGCCGCTTCGATCACGATGTCACAGCCCGCTAGCGCACCCAGTGCGTCAGCTGGCACAATACGGTCCATCGCCGCGACCATATCAGCGTCGCTGATGATCGTGCGCGCGACCTGTCGGCCTAGGTTCTTGCGAATCCGGTCTAGCCCGGCCTTGGCAACCTCCATTGACACATCACTTAAAATGACATCGTATCCACCCAGCGCACAAACATGAGCAATGCCATTACCCATTTGACCTGCACCGATAATGCCCACTTTTTGGACCATTTTCTTTCCCTAACATTTTTGTCTTCGTTATGAGTCTATCATGGCGAAAAAAAACGGGCGCCGCCAGCATCAATTGCCCGCAGCGCCCATTGTTTTTACTTTATTTCACTGAATACCCACTGCGCACCCAATAAATATTCTCATTTATAGCGCAGCATCAAGCGCAGGCACCGCATCAAACAGGTCGGCTACGAGGCCAAAGTCAGCGACTTGAAAAATCGGCGCTTCTTCATCTTTGTTGATCGCAACGATGATTTTACTGTCCTTCATACCGGCCAAATGCTGGATCGCGCCAGAAATACCAACTGCAATATAGAGCTCGGGCGCTACGATCTTGCCGGTCTGACCAACCTGATAATCGTTCGGCACAAAGCCCGCATCAACGGCTGCCCGAGATGCGCCAACAGCTGCACCAAGTTTGTCCGCGACCGATTCAATGATCGAGAAGTTCTCACCGCTGCCCATGCCGCGACCACCAGATATGATAATTTTAGCGCTGGTTAGTTCCGGCCGATCTGATTCAGATAGCTCGCTCCCAACGTAAGATGCTTTACCAGACGCGCCCGCAGCTGTGCCATTCTCGATGGTTGCCGAGCCGCCCTCTGCTGGGGCCTTTTCAAACGCAGTCGCACGGACCGTGATGATTTTCTTGGCATCGGACGACTGTACGGTTGCGATGGCATTACCCGCATAGATCGGGCGCTTAAAGGTGTCAGCGCTTTCAACAGAGATAATATCTGATATCTGCGCAACATCCAGTTCTGCCGCTACGCGGGGCATAAAGTTTTTACCAGATGTGGTCGCGGGCGCCAAAATGGCATCATAATCGCCAGCCATTGAAATTACCAAACCAGCAAGTTCTTCTGCTAGCGGATGAGCATACGTCGCGTCATCAACAAGGATGACCTTGGCAACACCCGCAATTTTAGCAGCGCTATCAGCAACACCGCTACATCCTGATCCTGCGACAAGTACATGAACGTTACCGTATGTGCTCGCGGCTGTTACGACGGCGAGTGTGGCGTCCTTCAGTTCACTATTGTCATGTTCTGCAATGATTAGAGCTGTCATTAGATCACTCCCTTATCTTTTAAGGCCGCCACAAGCGCTTCGACGCTTTCTACCTTGATTCCAGCTTGCCGTTTCGGAGGTTCTTCAACCTTCAGTGTGGTCAAGCGCGGCGTCATATCAACGCTATAATCTGCTGGCGTTTTTTCATCAATCGGCTTGCGTTTTGCCTTCATAATATTTGGAAGCGAGGCATACCGCGGCTCGTTTAAGCGCAGATCTGTTGTAATAATCGCGGGCATATCAAGGCGAACCGTTTCCAAGCCGCCGTCAATCTCACGGGTGACATTAACGCTGTCGCCGTTCAGCTCGACCTTACCTGCGAAGGTGCCCTGTCCCCAACCCAGCATCTGCGCCAGCATTTGGCCAGTCTGGTTACAATCGTCATCAATCGCTTGTTTACCAAGGATAACCAAACCCGGCTCTTCAGCCTCAACAATCGCTTTCAAAATCTTCGCAACTGCGAGCGGTTCGGTCTCTTGATCATACTCGACCAAAATACCGCGATCTGCGCCCATTGCCAAACCCGTTCGGATGGTCTCAGATGCAGCCTTTGGGCCGATCGAGACAACAACGATTTCGTCAGCGTTACCAGCTTCTTTGATCTTCAAAGCCTCTTCAACTGCGATTTCATCAAACGGATTCATTGACATTTTCACGTTAGAAAGTTCCACGCCGGAACCATCAGCCTTCACGCGGGCCTTCACGTTATAGTCAATCACCCGCTTTACCGGGACAAGTATCTTCATGAGGGGGAGCCTCCTGCTTATGGCCAAACCAGTAGGTCTGGCAGATGATTATCTGGACCTTTGCCGCTGAACCGACCCTTAAAATTAATCAGCAGGTTGGCGGCGTTACATCAGTCCGAAAGTGGTAAATCCTAATATTAGAGTCGTCAACCTAACAAGCGCACATTTTCTATACAAAACCGCGCCAGTTTTGGATCAGTTTAGCGGTTAGCACCGGGAACCCACAGCACATCGCCGCCGCCATTATCATTCAATGCCCGCGACATAACAAACAAATGATCCGACAATCGGTTCAGATATCGTATCGCAACTGGATTAATCGGCACCGACTCACTAGCCAGTACAGCTTGGCGTTCAGCACGTCTGGTAATGGTGCGCGCCAGGTGAAGGTGGGCAGATGCTGGGCTACCGCCCGGCAGAACAAAGCTTGTCAGATCCGATAGGTCCGCATTCATCCCATCAATTTCAGCCTCTAACCGATCGACCTGCGAGTCTGTAACTCTAAGCGCCCCAGAATCGGGCGAAAAATCGTCGCCTGGTGTCGCCAAGTCAGCGCCTAGATCAAACATATCTTGCTGAATACGGCCTAGCATCGCATCAAAATTGTCAGTCGCGTGCAAGCGCACCATGCCAATCGCCGAATTCGCCTCGTCCACGTCGCCGTAGGCAGCAATGCGGGCGTCATGCTTTACAAGGCGGGTGCCATCAGCAAGCGATGTCTTGCCATCATCGCCGCCGCGGGTATAGATTTTTGTTAATTTTACCATGATCTATCCTGTCGCCCATGCCAGTAGCAAAAAGACAATAATCAACCCTTGAACAATAATACGGGCGCGCATGAGTTTGTTGGATTTGCGCGCGCCATCGACGCCGCCTTTTCCCATTCCCAATATACCCGCGGTGAGAACGCCGAGAAGAACAATGAGCCCTATCCCGGCCAGTATCAAAAAGAATCCATTCATACCTGACAACATAGTCGCTCTTGATGCGGGTTTCTAGTCCCTACGCCGGGTAAATTTTAAACGACTTTGAATATCCGCAATCAGCGCGTCAGCGGTCACGCCTGATTCCCTGATCGATTGTAATGTGAGAGATTGATCGCGCTTTGCAAAACGCTTGCCATTTTCATCAACTAACAAAGGGTGATGCTCATAGATCGGTGTCGGCAGTTTCAACAGCGCCTGCAAAAGACGGTGAATATGAGTAGCCTGAAACAAGTCTTCGCCCCGAACAACATGGGTAATGTCTTGCAGGGCATCATCTACAACAACCGACAGATGATAGCTGGTGGGCGTGTCCTTTCGCGCCAAAACAACATCACCAAAAATGGCTGGATCGGCGTGTATCTGTCCCTTGTTTGTATCGATCCACACTAAAGGCCACTGATTATGTTCCCGCAGGTATTCGATGCTTTTCTGCATATCAAGCCGCCAAGCGAAGGCTTGCTCCGGCACGTCACTATGATCTAAATCTCGGCAGGTTCCGGGATATAAATCACCGTCAGGACCATGTGGGGCCGACGGGCTGCGATCAATCTCCCGCTGGATATTCTGGCGGGTACAAACACATGGATAAACTAACTTCAGCTTGATCAAACGTTTTAGCGCATCTGCATAATCGTCGAAATGCTTGCTTTGCAGGCGAACAGGCTTTTCCCAACGCAGTCCCAGCCAACTAAGATCATCATAGATGCCCTTGGTATATTCAGGCCGACAGCGCGCTGTATCGATATCTTCGATCCGTAAAATGAACCGACCACCCTCGTGCTTAGCTTTGCGATATGCAAAAAGGGCACTAAAGGCATGACCAATATGCAGCCTGCCTGTCGGGCTTGGTGCAAATCGAGTGATAAAGGGAGCAGCTTTAATCATGCACATCCTGGAAGAATTTTGAAACCTCTGATATTTAGTGTAGTCTAATCATGTGAGCGCGCACAGCATAATTTTTATAATAGAAGACCTCACAACAACGACCTTATGATCAACAGATCATCTAGCTCTGGGACGGCAGGGGGAGTTGAAATTATGGGCCATTACTGCCCCATTAATCGATTACCAAAAGCGGAAAATAGCCCCGCTTTGGTCCTAAATGCGGATTTCAGACCGCTCAGTTATTTCCCGCTGTCTGTGTGGAACTGGCAAACGGCGCTCAAAGCCGTCTTTCTAGAGCGTGTCAATATCGTCGCCGAGTATGACCGCAAAGTCCACAGCCCTACCATCAGCATGCGGCTACCCAGTGTTATCGCCTTAAAGAATTATATTAAGCCACCTGACCATCCAGCCTTCACAAGGTTCAATCTATTTCTGCGAGATGAGTTTACCTGCCAGTATTGTGGAAATCAGAAAGACCTGACGTTTGATCATGTGATTCCTAGACGCCTAGGAGGTCGCACAACGTGGGAGAATATCAGCGCCGCCTGTGCGCCGTGCAATTTGCGAAAAGGTGGCCGTGAACCTGCTGTGTCTGGCATGAACCCCCGCGTTAAACCCTATCGCCCTACGACTTGGGAACTGCATGAAAAAGGCCGTGCGTTTCCACCCGGTTACTGCCACGAAAGCTGGTCTGATTATCTTTACTGGGACAGCGAGTTGGAAGCCTAAACCCTTTTAGCGAGCCAGATCGCCGCTTTACAGCCTGCCTTGATGGCACCTGACAATATTTCATAGCCGGGGGCTTGCTCGGCGCCGTGATCCAGCGCGATCTCCCGGTGCTCCGCCTCTTCAGCTTGAAACTTGCGTATGGTTTCTTCCAGCTCAGGCTCGCTGCCATTCAGCGCGTCCAGCTGTTCTTGATAGTGATCGTCGATCACTTCTTCCACCGCAGCTGTGCAGGCCATCGCCGCCTTTTCGCCGAGCAGCGCAGTCCCTGCACCTAGCGCATATCCAGCCACTGACCAAAAAGGCGTAAGCGCTGTTGGCCGAATACCCTTATCGCTCATCAGCTTATTGAACGTCTCCAGATGGACTTTCTCTTGTTCCTGCATATGGCGGATCATGCCGGCCTTTGGATGCCGTGGGCCAAGGACGGCCATCTGCCCAGCGTAGATTCGAACAGCACCGAATTCGCCAGCGTGATCGACGCGCATGACGCGCTCCAAATAGTCTTCGTGACTGTGATCACCCGGCAAGGGTCGCGGTGGTGTCTGCTTTTCTGTGACTTTACTCATGACTTGCCTTTCCACAAAGCGAACAAACATAGGAGCATCAGGCCAAAGGACAGGATAAAATTATAACCGGCCATCGATATGCCCAATAATTCCCAAGCGACTTCATCGCACATGACGATCTTAGTTTCACTCATCGCAGCGGTCAAATCAAACCCACCAGCAGGCACCTCAAACGTACCGCCGCCGGTGCAGCTGGACGGTCCTGCCCACCATTTTTGCTCAACGCCTACATGATACAAAGCATAACCGGAAACGGTGGCAAACAAGGCCGCCTGAGCCGCCAAATACCAAGCCTTTTGAAACCAGCCGAGCAGACTAGCGACGACAGCTAAGCCAATGATAACCATGTAGGGGTAGCGCTGATTATAACAAAGCGCGCACGGCTGATACCCAAACCCAAACTGAAAAACATAGGCCGTGCCCAAAATCAATGCAGCCGCAATGCTTGCTAATTTGGCGACCAAAGCGCGATCCTTTAAACGATCAGTCATTCTTATTATCCTATAAACTTCAGGGCCATAAATCCACCAATCAGGAGCACGATCCCAAGGGTGAATAATACGGGTAAATTCTTTTCAACAAAAGCCCTAATTGGCGGCCCAAACTGCCACAGGAGCGCAGCCTCGATGAAAAATCTTGGCGCGCGCGCTGCGATGCAGCTCAGGAAAAATACCAGTGGATTTAAACTAGCAGCCCCGCTGGCGATCGTGATGACTTTAAAGGGGATAGGCGTCAACCCCCCGACCAATACAATCAAGACGCCATATTCGATATAATAGTCTTGGAAAGCGGCATATTTTTCGCCGTAGCCGTACATATTAAGAAGCGGCTGCGCGATCAGATCAAACAGAAAGGCGCCGATTATATATCCCAGCACCGCGCCCAACACCGACATCACCGTCGTGATCAGCGCTAGCCGCCATGCCTTTGCACGGTCAGCTAATATCATTGGCAACAGCATCACGTCGGGCGGGATGGGGAAAAAGCTACTTTCGGCAAAACTAATCAGCGCCAGCCAGCGTTCCCCATGCGGGTGCAGGGCCTTGGCCATCATCCAATCATATAAACGAGTTAGCATTTTCAAAGCTCCAGTCGCTATTCCTCAGCGCACCCTGCCATGTGGCCCCAAAAATCGCAACTGGCAAGAAATCGCGATTGGCAGTGCCAAGCATTTGATAAGAAATAGAATGCCTATGGATAAGACGATAATCTAAAAAGAAGCTGCTTTTCATGTTGCATCTGGTGAAACGGAAGGCTATTACGTCTCTGGTTCAAGTGTGGTCCCGACGCCGACCTGCTTGAAGATGGTGCGCCCGAGTGGCGGAATTGGTAGACGCGCGGGATTCAAAATCCCGTTCTGGCAACGGAGTGTGGGTTCGATTCCCACCTCGGGCACCATTATAAATTCCCAAATTATCTAAAAAATTGGCCGTGAGCCATGTCGAAAGGCCACACCTTTCGGTAGTTTATCCGCACTAATAGAGGGGGGATAGCGAGAAGGTAATATTGATAGTCCATTGAAAATTTTGCGGTTCTGTGTAATGGTCTGTCTCGGAATTCAGCTAGTTATAAAAAGGAGCGTTTCATGAAAACCAAGGTATTACTATCGACAGCGATCATTGCCCTAGCGCCTATGTCTGCGGCCTCAGCCCAAGATGAGGGCGGATATTTTTCTGTCCGCGGCGCACTCACAAACATGGTCAACCCTACTAATGATGGCGCTCTGACGTCAGCATTTACAACGGGACAAGGTGGATCCATCGACGCTGGAACAGTGGTCCCTGCCGGCACAAGCCTGAGCTGGCGTAGCCGGACAAAAACGGGCTATCAGTTCGGCGCCGCTGCTGGTTGGAAATTTGGTAACGGTTTCCGTGCCGAAGGAGAGTTCAGCTTTGATCGGACTGGCATCATGAGCCACAATACAATCCGCCTTGGCGGAGGGATAATTGGCGGACAGGATGCTGGTGTTTTGATTACTGGTTCTGATACGCTTGGTGTGAGCGTAAGAGAGCTTTTGACAGATGGTCAAGGCAGCATCAAGACGATGACATTCATGGGTAATGTATTGTATGACGTCTATACCGATACAGCATTCACGCCGTATATCGGCGGTGGCTTTGGCTACTTGCGGGCAAAAGCCAACTATATGCCTTCTGGTATAGAGATTGCTAGCGATAGCAACGGTGGTTTGGTTTACCAGTTCATCGCCGGTGTTGACTATAAAGTCAGCGATAATATGTCAGTGTTTGCTGATTATCGTTATCGCCGTTCAGATGACGTAACGGTCGATTTGAGCCTTCTTCCAGCTTCGATAGATATTGACAACAAAATGTCTTCATACAGCTTGGGACTTCGCTTCAACTTCTAAGAATAGATCACCGACACAGTTATGACGTGTCACGAGAATACGGGGCTGCTGATAAATTCAGCGGCCCTTTTTCATAGGTGACCAGTTTATTCCAAGACCTCAGGGAAGACGATGCCCTGTTTCTGGCCGTGCATGGTCCGTTTGTCATAGGCCTGATTTTTGAGCTCATAGCGCGAGACGACTATATTTCGACGGCCAGCCACCAGGGTCTTAATTGCTGAGCAATGGCCCTTTGCCTGGCCAATAGACCGGCTAAGATCCCGACTGGCGGCCTTCGCCAAATCGCCGTGACCGTTTTCATGCACAATGATTGCCCTGAAAAACCTATCCCAGGCTTTCTTCATTTCAGGCCTAGCCGTTTGATACTCAGTCCAGCGGGGAACGAGATAAATGATCTGCGTATTGATAACTGTATCGATGACCTTGCATCGGTCCCCTATGCTTTCAACCGAATAGCGCATTTCATGATTGGTTTTCGTTAGTGCGACGATATTGCCACCTCGGTGGGCACTGATTTCTGCCAGTATTTCGCTCGGAATGTCACCACCGACATCAAAATACTGGGTAGCTTCTTCAATTATGAATTCAGCCAAAGCGGAGCTGTCGCCCGTGAGAGTAAGCCCTATTAAAATGACAGATAGGGTAGTGAATCGATTAAATTTGCCCATTCTTACGGCTTCCTTTGGCGCTTTACATACCCCTATGTAGCCTTAGTATAGCTCATAAATGCGCATATCCTCATTCACATTTGCTTGAACATCATAAGCCTCTTGGCGGTATTGATATTCTTCAGCCAGCAAGCTGGGAAGTTGGCGGGCCTCGGCGTCTATTAGCGCACACGGCCTGCGTATTGTTTGTAACATCATATCCAATTGATGGGCTTGTTCTAGGAATAAATCAGCATGCCCAGCTTCATGCTGCGTCAAGGCTGTTTGCATTCGCTGCCACCGGGTTCTAAGCGCCGTTGAAGCCCCAGATTGATCGGTCCATTTCGGATAATTATAGGTGATAGTGAGCTGGATCCGAACATCATGCAGGCGGCAGTGACCCCCCTCATTACGCAGCCGGTACAATAAGCTCATTTGCCCGTCGGTAAAGGCCAACCGATCATCGCCCATATTACGGCGAATGGCCGCACGCAGGGCGTTGCCAGTGTTTCCAGCCACCTCGTGCCATTCGATTTTTTCCTCGACTATTACTCGAGCTAATGCTGGTTTGGGGAAGAAATCGCCGCAAAGCACAACCGCAATTAAGATAAGCAAGGGGCCTCTAGAAAGCCAACTCCTGAAACCTCTGTCCCGCGGATGTGCCATAGCGCGATTCCAATTCTAGGCGTCTAGATTCGCCACAGAAAGCGCATTTTCCTGAATGAAATTGCGGCGCTCTTCAACCACGTCGCCCATTAGCTTCGAGAATATCTCGTCAGCAGTGTCCGCTTGGCTGATTTTCACCTGCAACAGTGACCGCACATCTTCGTCCAAAGTGGTTTCCCACAGCTGGTCTGGGTTCATTTCACCCAGTCCCTTATACCGCTGGGTCGATAGGCCCTTGCGACCCATCGCCAGCAACGTGCTGAGAAGTTCAGTCGGGAGACCTACTCTCGTCGTTATTTCTTTGCGCTCCAAGGTGACAGACGAGCGGAACATATCCATCATATCAGTCAGCCTTGAATGGAGACCCATGGCTTCTTGGCTCTCTAGGAAGGCTGCGTCAATCTCATGCACATCGGTCACGCCGCGTACTTCTTGTTTAAATTGATAGCCGCCAAGATCATTGGCCTCTCCCGTCCAGCCGCGCTCATCATCATTATTGCCCATGGCATTCATCCGGTCTGCAACCGACGCGGCAATCCCGGTGCGACCATCCGGATCGCCCTGCATAGCTGCCGATAAACCACCGGCCAAGCCAAGCATTTCCACCAAGATACGATTATAGCTATGTGGTACTGAGCCCATCAGGTTTCTAACACTGGCAATCTCCCGCGCTAATGCCTTCAGGCCCTCACCCGCGTGTTGGCCACCAGCAGCATCAGTCATAACCGCGTCGGTAGAGCCATTATTCAACAAATACTCATCCAGCGCCCGGTCATCTTTTAGATAAACCTCAGAGCGCCCCTTGCCGACCTTATAAAGCGGTGGCTGAGCAATATAGAGATGGCCGCGCTCAACCAGCTCAGGCATTTGGCGGTAAAAGAATGTCAGCAGCAATGTCCGAATGTGGGCGCCGTCGACGTCCGCATCGGTCATGATGATGATCTTATGATAGCGGAGCTTTTCCACATTAAAATCATCACGGCCAATGCCCGTTCCGAGCGCAGTGATCAGCGTGCCGATCTCCTGGCTACCCAGCATCCGATCAAAGCGCGCACGCTCAACGTTCAAAATCTTACCACGTAATGGCAAAATCGCTTGGTTCTTACGATTGCGACCTTGCTTCGCTGAACCGCCCGCAGAATCGCCCTCGACGATGAATAGTTCACTAAGGGCAGGATCTTTTTCCTGACAATCCGCCAATTTTCCGGGCAAGCTGGCGATATCCAAGACGCCTTTTCGGCGGGTCAGTTCTCGCGCTTTGCGGGCAGCTTCACGGGCGCTGGCAGCGTCAATAATCTTCTGGATCACGTTCTTGGATTCCATCGGATGCTCGCCAAACCATTCCGCTAATTTATCGCCGACCAAGCTTTCAACAGCTGGTCGAACCTCAGACGACACAAGTTTATCTTTTGTCTGGCTGGAGAATTTGGGGTCGGGCACCTTCACCGAAACAACGGCTGTTAGCCCTTCTCGGCTATCATCACCAGCAACGCTAACTTTGGCCTTTTTTGCCATGCCACTAGCATTGGCATAAGCGTTGATTGTCCGGGTAAGCGACGCCCTGAAAGCCGCCAAGTGCGTGCCACCATCGCGCTGCGGAATGTTATTGGTGAAACACAATACGTTTTCATGATAGCTGTCATTCCACTGCAAACTGATCTCAGTGGTGATGCCATCCTTCTCGCCCGATATGGTGATGGGATCACCGATCACGCTGGTTTTATTGCGGTCCAGATAATTAACAAATTCGGTAATGCCGCCTTCATAATATAGATCCACCTCTTTCTTTTCAGCCCGGCGATTATCCGTGATCAACAGATGTACACCGCTGTTCAAGAAAGCCAGTTCGCGGAAACGGTGCACCAAGCGATCGAACTCGAAATCAATCTGTTTGAAGGTATCTACGCTCGGCAGAAAGGTTACGCTTGTGCCCGTCTCATCCCCGCATTCGCCCGTCACGACCAAATCATCGATCGGCTCACCGCGCTCAAAGCGCATGCGATGAATTTTACCTGCGCGCTTGATCTCAAGCTCCAACCAATCAGACAAAGCATTCACAACCGACACACCAACTCCGTGCAGACCGCCAGAGACCTTATAACTGTTTTGGTCAAACTTCCCGCCAGCATGCAGCTGCGTCATGATTACGGTAGCTGCCGATACGCCTTCTTCTGCGTGGATATCGGTTGGGATGCCCCGGCCATTATCCGTGACAGTACACGACCCATCAGGGTTCAGCTTTACCGTGACCAGATCACAGTGACCCGCCAGCGATTCATCAATCGCATTATCTGATACCTCGAACACCATGTGATGGAGTCCCGAACCATCCTCGGTATCACCGATATACATGCCCGGACGCTTGCGAACGGCATCAAGGCCTTTCAAGACCTTAATCGAGTCTGCGCCGTATTCTTCTACGTCAACCTTGTCCATCTGACCCTCTGTATCGCTCATACCTAAACCCTTTTGATCTTTTGCTCACCGCGAATCTACTTTAAGATTCGTCAGATGATGACCCTGTTTCTCGTTGGATGTTGCCATCCACGACTTGAAAAAATATTGCCCGCCCTTGCAGGGCTTGGAAAAGCTCTTGGTCAGTGCCAGTTAGCCAGCACTGCGATCCAAGCGTAGATAATTCATCGAATAGTGCCGCCCTGCGCACATCATCCAAGTGCGCCGCGACCTCGTCTAATAACACCAGCGGCGCGGTCCCGCTGACAGCTTGCTTAAGCTTGGCGCCCGCAAGCGTTAGGCCAATCAATAAAGCCTTTTGTTCACCCGTACTGCATAAATCAGCCCGCATCCCCTTGACACGGTGACTGACCAATAAGTCCATCTTATGCGCACCGATCGAAGCGCGGCCCGATGCTGCGTCCGTGTGCCGAGCCGCTAACAGGGCGTCTCGGTACATGACCTCTGCATCAACTGCAGGCATATCAGCGTCCAAGCGATTCTCAATCCAACCATCGAGCGCTAGGATGGCCTTCGGAAAAGCCCCATCACTCGCGGCATCAATTTGACCGGCAAGCTGCCCAGCATAATCGAGCCGAGCGATCGCAACAGCCACCGCATGCTCCGCCATACGAGCTTCTAGGGCCGACAACCAGGCTGGATCGGCCTTTACGCCATGATCGGACAGTAGCTTGCTCCGCTCACGCATCAAACGCTCAAAGGCGCCATATTGACGGCCATGATCAGGGTGCAGCGCCATCACCATCCGGTCCAAGAAACGCCGGCGACTGCTGGCACCCTCAATGAAAATTCGGTCCATTTGGGGTGTCAGCCAGACCACGGACAGCATATCTGCAAGAACAGACTGGTTGGTTTGATCCTCGCCGTCGACCCGGACAATGCGGCGCATAGTGCCGCCAGTCAGGCAATCAGGCGACAGCCCAGTGCCGATGGCAACCTGATCATCACCGAGCGCGACCTGGGTAGCCACCGCCCAAGGAGCTGTCATATCAACGTTACTAACTTCACCAAGGACTGCCCGGCGAAGCCCCGACCCCGGAGACAGAAAACTGAGCGCTTCTAAAATATTGGTCTTGCCAGCACCGTTGGGGCCGGTCAGGACGATCGGCGCGCTCGTCGGCTCCAGATCAATCCGGGCATTGCTGTAGGACCGAAACGCTGAAAGACTTAGCCGCGTGACTGCAATGCTTGGCCGGCCCTGTCGAGCCATCTGGTCACGCGCCTCCAGCGACGCCTCATCGTCAAGCGGTCGGGCGTTCTGATCAAAACTAGCGTTTAAGGCCACGGACAAGGAATAAGCTCCAATAGGGTTAATGCTGAAGGACGTATTTCAAGCGCCCAACTAGCAACGACGTATCAAGTATGACTATAGACCCTTATACTCGCATCGGCATCAAGACATAGAGGGCAGCCTCGTCCATCATATCTTTCAAAATGGTAGGGGCCGCTGAGTCAGCAAGTTTAACCTGAACGGTTTCGCCCTCCACTTGGGCCAAAATATCCAGCAGATAACGGCTATTGAATCCAATATCCAGCGCATCACCCTCATAGGAGGCAGCCAACTCCTCGGTCGCGGAACCGCTATCTGGGCTATTCACCGACAATGTCAGCGTATCGTCTTTGATGCCAAGCTTGACCGACCGCGTCTTATCGCTAGAGATCGTCGACACCCGGTCCACAGCCTCAGCAAACAGGCGCACATCCATTTCAAGCACCTTGTCGTTGCCGACAGGGATCACCCGGCTATAATCTGGGAAGGTTCCGTCGATCAGCTTACTGGTAACCGTCGCGCCGTTGAAGGTGAAAACAATCTTGGTGTCCGACAAGCTGATTTTCACAGCGCCCTCAACCTCGTCAATTAGCTTGCGAATTTCACCAACGGTTTTGCGCGGCACAATCACACCTGGCATGCCAGCAGCACCCTCGGGCACCTCCTGTTCTACCTGGGCAAGCCTGCTGCCATCGGTGGCAACCGCGCGAAGGCGGGGACCGTCATCACTTTCAGCAACATGCAGATAGATACCATTCAGGTAATAGCGCGTTTCCTCAGTCGAGATCGCAAAGCGGGCCTTATCAATCAGGCGCTTCAATTCTTCTGACAGCAATGAAAAGCGGTGCGGCAAATCGCCTTCGCTCATCTGCGGAAAGTCTTCGCGGGGCAAGCAAGCAAGCTGGAAGCGAGAGCGGCCAGCCTTGATAACCAAGCGCTCGCCCTCTTCAAGCGAGATATCGACCTCGGAGCCGTCAGGCAGCTTGCGAACAATATCATGCAGCGTATGCGCCGATACTGTCGTTGAGCCAGCAGAATGGACCATCGCCGCCGCATGCTCGACCACAGCAATATCCAGATCGGTTGCGGTGAAGGCAACGTTATTGCCATCGGCCTCGATCAAGACATTTGATAAAATTGGAATAGTGTTCCTACGCTCAACAACGCCCTGGACGTGTGCGAGCGTTTTTAAGAGATTGCTGCGTTCGATGCTAAATTTCATGACTTGACCTGCTACCCTATTTTTTCCCATTTTCAGTTATTTGCCTCCGCTATAGACGCTCGCCGCTCAGGGCATGTTCACTAGGGGAATCACCCGTAAAAACGATCTATTCAGAGCCAGATATTAACCGAACCATTCACTAGTAAAACAATAGCCAATTATAGCGTGAAACCAAAGGAAAAAAGCCGAAACCGCGATAAAAAAAGATACTGATTTTTAGTTTCGAAAATCACGCTGTACTTTCGCCCATACGGCGAAGTTAAATCAATGAATCCAAGCAAGCCACTAGTATGAAAAAGGGAGCCGCTAAGCTCCCTGATGCCCAGTCAGATTATAACGCCTGTTTAACTGTCTAATTGACGCATGAGCCGCGTGATGTCGTCGTCTAGCTGGCTATCTGTTTGGCGAAGCTCTTCGATGCGGCGAACGCCGTGCATCACGGTCGTATGATCTCGGCCACCAAATTTACGACCAATCTCCGGTAAGCTGCGACTGGTGAGCTGCTTACTTAGGAACATTGCCACCTGACGCGGCCTTGCGATATTTCTGGCGCGGCGGTTGGATAATAGCTCGCTGAGGCGCAGATTAAAATAATCGGCCACGGTGCGCTGAATTTCATCAATGGTCACTTTGCGGTCATTGGCGCGGATAAGATCTTGCAACACATCACGGGTCATATCCATCGAGATCGGGCGCCCGACGAGCGTTGCATAGGCTAGAACGCGGTTAAAGGCACCTTCAAGCTCGCGCACATTGCTGGTGATCCGCCGAGCCAGAAACTCGATCACATCTGCCGGAACGGTAACGCTATTCGCTTTTTCAGCACGCGCCTGCAAGATTCCATGACGCAGCTCAAAATCTGTCGGATGGATATCGGCAACCAAACCCCATCCCAACCGGGATACGATACGCTCCTCGATGCCTTCAAGATCAGACGGGGATCGATCCGCAGAGATAACAACTTGGTGACGATCGTCCACGAGGGCATTGAATGTATGAAAGAACTCTTCTTGCGTGCTGCCTTTGTTGGCGATGAATTGAACATCATCAATCATCAACAAATCAACGTTGCGAAATTTCTGCTTGAACGCATGCGTGTCTTTAAATCTCAGCGCAGAGATAAACTCAAACATGAATTTTTCCGCCGACAGATACAGGACTTTTTTCTCTGGGTTCCGTTGTTTGACGCCCCAAGCAATTGCATGCATCAAATGCGTTTTACCAAGGCCGACCCCGCCGTGCAAGAATAGCGGGTTGAACGGCACATCGTTAGATTCAGCTAAGCGCTGGGCTGCCGCGTGGGCCAATTCGTTAGACTTACCGACGACAAAGCTATCAAAAGTATAACGCGGGTCCAGAGCGCCACCATCAACATCAGCCATCTTGCGATCAACAGGTGTCGCCGCCGCACCATCACTGGGCGCAACCGGATTAGCTCGCAAATCGGACTTTCTCGCTAATCTGATCCGCAAATCGCGAATACGCGTGTCTTCTTCGGAAAAATAATCCTTAAGCCGTCCAGCGTAATGCCTCTCAACCCAATCACGGACAAAGTTTGTCGGCGCTGTAAGCTCAATCGTACCCGCATCCTGTCCCGCAAAGGCGATCGGGCGCATCCAAGTATTGAAGGCTTGCTCGCCAAATTCACTTTCAAAACGATGGCAGACCCGCGACCAGCGCGCGACCGTTTCCATCTCTCTCGGGTTATCACCCTGTCCCTGCTTCGGATGCATCTTTGTGCGGCTCCATCTTCGCCTGTTTCAGCGATATCTTGTTTTCGTCCAGTCACATTATCACTCAGACACAAAAACTCTTGTTGCAGAACAGTCACCCTGTCGCACACACCCGGCATATTGGTCCACTGCTTAGCAATATTTGACCACCGGTAGATGTTTTTATGTCAGCTTGATTAGTTTTCGCTCTTCCCTGAAGAATGTTCAAAGACCTGAACACGCTCCCCCAAGTTATAAAAGATAACCAATCGATATAGGCAAGATAGCTAGGCGGATATCATGCGGCAACTGAATCATTCGCTTGACACGTAGATTCTTTTATCACCTTGGGGGTGCAGTCCGAATACCCACCATATCTTGTAGATGATCAAAATCATCACCCCATCTGTGCCCTATTTGTTCTCAAAGTGATCAACGCAAAAAAACGGAGCCGCCTGAAATACAGACGACTCCGTTAAACGAATCGATAGTCAGCGGCGAATCGCCAACCGAATGCTTTAAGCGAGTGCGCCGACGCGCAAAGACAAGCGAGAAACCTTGCGAGACGCTGTCTTCTTATGCAAGACGCCTTTGGTCACGCCGCGCATGATCTGAGGCTCCGCTTTCTTAAGCGCTGCTACTGCAGCCACCTTGTCACCAGCAGCAATTGCGTCTTCAACTTGGCGGATTTCCGAGCGAATGCGCGATACGCGGGACTTATTGATCAGTGTACGGCGCTCGTTGCGACGGATGCGCTTTTTAGCTTGTACTGAATTAGCCATATTCTCTTACCTGTTTCTTTTTAACCGTCCGACCTCTTGGCCCGACTAAACCCTATATCATGGGACTACATAATTTCTGGGCCGCAAATTGCTTCGCAGCCTCCAATGAATTCGAGGGCGCTGTATATCGCCCCTTTTCACTGACGTCAACACTTAAGCGGACAATTCTGCGTCCACAATGCTCTTGGGCCCTAAAGCCTTATTTGTTGCGGAACTGAGGCTCGCGCTTTTCGATAAAGGCTGCCATACCTTCTTTTTGGTCTTCTGTGGCAAACAACGAATGGAACACACGGCGCTCAAACAGCACACCTTCGCTCATGGTTGATTCGTACGAACGGTTCACGGCTTCCTTTGCCAGCATTAAGCTTGGCAGCGACAAAGCCGCGATCGTCTGAGCGATCTTTAATGTTTCTTCAATCAAGTCTTCCGCCGGAATGATACGTGAAACGAGACCCGCCCTCTCAGCTTCCTCAGCGTCCATCATCCGACCAGTCAGCACCATATCCATTGACTTGGCTTTACCAACAAAGCGGGTCAGGCGCTGCGAGCCGCCAATGCCGGGGATAACGCCCAGCTTGATTTCAGGCTGGCCAAAACGCGCGGTATCAGCAGCGATAATAAAATCACAAGCCATCGCTATTTCACAACCTCCCCCAAGCGCGTAACCAGCAACGGCGGCGATGATCGGCTTACGCGATGTCGCGAATATATCATTCGCTCGCGCAAACATGTTTTCCGATAGGACATCTGTATATGACTTGGTCGCCATCTCTTTGATATCCGCGCCTGCTGCAAAGGCTTTTTCGCTACCAGTGAGCACAATGGCATTCACTTCCGAGTCGCCTTCAAGCCTATTCATTGCTTCGGCTAGCTCATCGACCAATTTAGTTGATAACGCGTTTAAGGCTTCCGGGCGATTTAAAGTGATCAAGCCAACGGCGCCGTGCTTATCAAAAAGTAGTGTTTCAAAAGACATCAAACGTCCTATTCATCTATTATATGGGTCATGGTCTCATCAACGTGATCAGAGATCAAGGCCTCCCCTTTATCGCTCATCGCCGCGAATTTCCAGCTTTTTATGGGGACTGCTCATTGCCTGGCTGCAATAAGAGGAACGCACGACTGCCGGATTCTAGATCAGACGTTGCGATCGTTAACACCATATCATCCCGAGTATAGGAGATCGTTAACCGCTCACAACCGCCTTCATTAATCGCATGCGGCTGCCAGCCCAAGGCTTCTAATGCAGCGGAATATGCCTCTATTGCTGCGCGCGCGCCGAGCGTTGACGACAGCCGTATGTTAGCGATTGTCCCCGACGGCGTATCAAAGATCATCCGACTATCTGGGACTTCTTGGAACTCATCCAAAAGAGGAATGTCGCCGAACCCATCAATGAAAACAGATGCTTCCGGGTCCTGAGCCACCGAAACAGACGCTGCCATAATGGCCATCAACAGGGCGACTAGGCCGATGTAAGATAAATTTTTCATGGTGATAGCCTAGCAGACACGCAGCAATTTGCCAACCATCACCGTTGGCAGGTCGGACAGAAAAAGCTGGACCGACCTGATTGCACAATGCGCTGTATGGTGCCGCCGCATTCATCCCTTCTGCAAAGCTTGCCTTCTTGATCATAGACGCTAAATTGGTGCTGGAAATACCCCAGCTCACCGTCTACCTTTGCATAATCCTTCAGCGTGCTGCCCCCTGCGGCAATCGCCTCTGATATCACGGTGCGAATCGCGGGAACCAGTTTTGATATGCGCGCCGCTCCAACATTGGTCGCAAGACGTCTTGGTGAAATCCCCGATCTCCACAGTGATTCGCAGACATATATATTGCCCAACCCGGCAATCACCTTTTGATCTAACAGTGCTGACTTTATCGGCGATCTGCGACCGCTGAGCGCAGCTAGTAAATATCGCTCGTCAAAGCGATTGGAATGCGGCTCTGGCCCCAAGTCCTTCAAAAGCGGATGCTGATCAATCGAATCTTCATCGCTGAAAAGCATCAACCCAAAACGACGAGGGTCATTAAAGACAATACGCCCGCGATCAGTTTCCCAAACGATATGATCATGTTTTAGGAGCCCCGGAAGGGCTAAGGAACCGGGCATATCTCGAATTTTTTCATGCAAAGTGATTCTACCGCTCATACCCAAATGGATGATCGCTACAAGCCCATCATTGAAATGCATCAGAATATATTTGTTCCGCCGAGATAAATGCTTACAGACATTACCTGTCATTCTGGCGCTGAGATCAGCAGGGATCGGCTGGCGTAAATCAGCGCGATAAGCCTCCGCGAAGGTGATCTTGGCCCCCTCCATCATCGGCGCCATACCGCGCATCACAGTTTCCACTTCGGGTAATTCAGGCATCTTTTCTACACTTCCCTTATGAATAGTCCCTTATCTGCTGGAACTTCACCGAATGAAAGGCTAAAGTCCGGCCAGAATGCGAATAGCCTATTAAGTTGTGTTTTCGTAACCTCGTTATCATTGTTAACAAGCAGAGCTGCCTATGTCCAACAAGACGCCCACTCAAACTGACGACCTTGAAAGCAAAACGCACTTTGGCTTTCAGACTGTTGATGAAAAAGCCAAAGAAGGCTTGGTTCGCGGCGTGTTTGACAGTGTCGCTGATCGTTATGACGTGATGAACGACGTGATGAGTGTCGGCCTACACAGGGTTTGGAAAGACAGCCTGATCGATAGCTTGAACCCAAGGCCGGGCATGCATCTGCTTGACGTTGCTGGCGGTACCGGCGATATCAGCTTCCGCTTTTTGGAGGCATCCGCGGGCGGAAAAGCAACCGTCTGTGATATCAACGCCGAGATGTTAGGCGTGGGCCGGCGCCGTGCTTTAGAGCAAGATCTAGAAGACCGCGCCGACTTTATATGCGGCAACGCCGAAAGTCTGCCGCTAGAAGATCGCAGTGTGGACGCTTACACGATCGCATTTGGCATCAGAAATGTTACCCATATCGAAAATGCCCTAGCCGAAGCCCGACGTGTTCTTAAGCCGGGTGGGCGGTTTCTATGCCTGGAATTTTCACCCGCCGTTATACCAGCGCTGAAGCCTTTATATGAATCTTATAGCTTTAATGTGATTCCAAAGATGGGCGGTCTGATCACCAATGATGAAGAGAGCTATCAATATCTTATCGAGAGCATCCGGAAATTCCCATCTCCCGATACATTTGAGGCAATGATGAAAACCGCAGGCTTAAAGCGCACACAGTATCGGTCAATGAGCGCAGGCGTGGTGTATCTGCATACAGGATGGCGACTGTAAGATCTATGTTTAGCTCGCCAATACATCTCTTTCGACTTTACCGGCTCGCCCTGTCGATGCGGCGTCACGGCGCGCTTCGGGCGCTTAAAGATATTGATGAAGTGCCAGCAATATTAGTGACCTTCCTTCGGACGGTGACATTCTTCGTGCCAAGACGCGTCAACGTCCAAGAAGACAATGGCATGCGCTTGGCGGCTGCGCTAGCGGAGATGGGACCGGCTTATATTAAGCTCGGCCAAACACTGGCCATGCGACCTGATATCGTCGGCTTTGATATTGCGGTCGGCCTTTCATCGCTTCAAGACCGTCTGAAGCCCTTCAGCTCAAAAGCCGCTATAGCAACGATTGAGCGCGAATTTAATCAACGTGTTGAGGATATATTTGACGACTTCAATCCTGTTCCTGTGGCCGCTGCGTCGATCGCTCAAGTCCACAAGGCCACGACCAAGGACGGTAAAAGCGTTGCTGTTAAAATTCTCCGCCCTGATATCAGGAAGCGTTTCGCCCGTGATCTTTCAACTTTTCATTGGATGGCAAACCAAGCCGAAGCAGCGAGCGGTGAAGCCCGGCGCCTGCGACTGCGAGAAGTCGTCAAAACCGTTGAAAAGAGCGTCCATGACGAAATGGATTTACGCTTAGAGGCTCGGGCTGCAAAACGTCTCGCAAAGAATATGGAGGGTGCCACGGGCTACCGGGTCCCAAAAATCTACGACTCGATGACGACGCGGCGGGTGATGACGCTGGAATGGATCGACGGTATTCGGGTATCAGATAAAGATGCACTGGTTGCAGCGGGTATCGACCTGCCTGAACTGGCAGAGCGGATCGTGCAAACATTTTTAGTCCAAGCCATGCGTGACGGCTACTTTCATGCGGATTTACACCAAGGCAATTTGCTCATTCAGCCAGACGGCGGCATTGTGGCGATTGATTTTGGTATCATGGGCCGCCTTGATAAACGCTCGCGGCGCTTTCTTGCAGAAATATTATATGGCTTCATCCAGCGGGATTTTGACCATGTGGCCCAAGTCCATTTTGATGCAGGCTATGTGCCCCGCCATCATAGCTTGGCAGAGTTTTCTGATGCCCTGCGCGATATCACCGAGCCGATCATGGACTTGCCTGTCAATGAAATATCTGCAGGTGAATTGCTAATGCAATTGTTCGCGACCACCGCCAGATTTGATATGCAAACACGGCCAGAGCTGATTTTATTACAGCGCTCAATGGTAATGGCCGAGGGCATGGCGCTGCATTTATATCCGCAAGCGATCATGTGGCATTACAGCGAGCCAGTGTTAAAAGACTGGATAATTGAGAATTTATCACCGGAAATTCAGTTAGCCGATGCTATCCGGAATTTGCCAAAACTGATCACCCATTTGCTAGACGAGATGGAAAACGGGCCCAGGGATGCGGGAATGCCTGCAGCCGATCCTGTTACCACCCCTCGCGGGGGCACATTACCTTTCATCGCCGGTGCTATCTTTATGTTAGCCCTTGCAGCGATCTTTGGTTAACCTTAGCGGGAAAGTAGGAGAGAGACATGATCCTTCAAGACAAGAAAATCCTGCTGATCATCAGCGGCGGTGTTGCGGCCTATAAGGCGCTGGAGCTTGCCCGGCGATTGATGGACGAAGGTGCGAGCGTGACCGGTGTGCTGACCCACGGCGGGTCCCAGTTCATTACTGCGCTAAGTGTCGCATCGCTCACGGGCAACGAATGCTACACGGATTTATTCTCGCTCAAAGATGAAGCCGACATGGGCCACATCAGGCTAAGCCGTGAAAATGATCTGATTATCGTCGCTCCGGCTACCGCTGACCTGATGGCAAAAATGGCCAGCGGGCATGCCAACGATTTGGCAACAACCGTGCTGCTGGCTACCAATAAACCTGTGATGATAGCCCCCGCTATGAACCTTGAAATGTGGGGCCATCCTGCAACGCAGCGATCGCTGGAAACGCTGGAAGGTGATGGCATCCATATTATCCAGCCCGGCACGGGCATGATGGCGTGCGGCGAGATCGGCCGTGGCCGCTTGGCCGAAGTCCCGGTTATTGTTGACAGCATTCGCGCTTTCTTTGCCCAGCAATCCGGGCCTTTATCAGGCAAACATATCGTTATCACTGCGGGTCCGACGCATGAGCCCATTGACCCGGTGCGCTATATCGCCAATCGTTCGAGCGGGAAGCAAGGCTTCGCTATCGCGGCGTCTCTCGCTGAACTGGGCGCGACGGTGACGCTGGTATCTGGCCCCACGGATCTTGCAACGCCGAACAATGTGACACGCATTAATGTGGAAAGCGCGCGGGACATGCACCAAGCGGTAAAGGATGCCCTGCCCGCTGATGTGGCTATTTGTGTGGCAGCGGTTGCTGATTGGCATGTGGCGAATGCATCTGATAGCAAAATGAAAAAGGCGAACGGAACGCTTGGCGCACTGGAATTTGGCGAAAACCCGGATATCTTGCAGGAAGTATCAACCGACCCTGCAAGCCGACCGGCCTTAGTCATTGGTTTCGCCGCCGAAACTAATGATGTGATCAGTAACGCCGCCAGCAAACGCAAGCGCAAGGGCTGCGACTGGATTATTGCTAATGATGTCCGCCATGAAACGGGCATCATGGGCGGCGACGACAACCAAATCACCCTGATCAGTGATGCGGGTGAGGATACTTGGCCGCGTATGAACAAGCGCGATGTGGCCACTAAACTGGCCCGGGCCATCAGTGACACTTTGACGAAATAGGGAGCCATCATGACGGCAACAGCAAATATTAGAGTAAACATTTTACCCCACGGTAACGGCCTAGATCTTCCAGCATATGAAACAGCGCAAAGTGCCGGCATGGATGTGCGGGCGGCGATCAGTGACGACGAGGCTATCACCCTGTCACCGATGCAACGCGCTATGGTTCCAACCGGTCTCGCTATGGCCATTCCAGCGGGTTATGAGGTCCAAGTCAGGCCGCGTTCGGGCTTGGCGGCAAAAAACGGTGTAACAGTCTTGAACACCCCGGGCACCATCGACGCTGATTATCGCGGCGAAGTGAAAGTCATCTTGGTCAATCTCAGCGACAGTGATTTTACCATCACCCGTGGGATGCGGATTGCCCAACTGATCCTGGCGCCTGTTACACAGGGCGTCTGGCAACAGGTTGATGATCTGGATGACACACCTCGCGGGACAGGTGGTTTCGGCAGTACAGGATTGGGCGGATAAATAGCCATGTCAAATCCGATGGACTTTACCGACGATCAGTTAGAGCGCTATGCCCGCCATATCATCTTGAAAGAAGTTGGCGGTGCCGGGCAGCAGCGGCTGTTAGCGGCTAAAGTGCTGATCATTGGCGCTGGCGGTCTGGGCGCACCGGCAGCGCTTTATCTAGCGGCGGCTGGTGTGGGCACCATCGGTATCATTGATCATGATATCGTTGATCTGACCAATCTGCAGCGCCAAATCATCCATGACACACCGTCCATCGGCAGACCAAAAGTAGACAGCGCCAAGGACCGCCTAGCCGCGCTAAATCCCGATGTCACCGTTCATGCAATTAACGACAAGCTGACCCTTGAGAATGCCGATAGCCTGTTTCAAGGCTATGACATCATTATCGATGGTAGCGATACCTTTCAGACCCGACATCTAGTGTCGGATACCTGTGTGCGGGGGAAGAAAACGCTGGTCTCGGCGGCGCTAGGGCCATTTGAGGGACAGCTAGCGACCTTTAAACCTCATATGGGCAAACCGGGGAGCGAGACTGCCCTACCCTGCTATCGCTGCTTTATGCCAAGCGCACCAAAGGGGCGGACAGAGACCTGTTCTGACCGAGGCATACTAGGCGCTGTTGCTGGTGTGTTGGGTAGCATGCAAGCACTAGAGGTGCTGAAAGAGATCACCGGAGTCGGGGATGGCTTGGCGGGTAAAATGATGATCTATGATGCCTTGTCAGCTCGCATTCGGGTGATTGCTTTGCCCGCAGATCCGAACTGTATCGCTTGCGGCCCCAAGCCTGAGACAAGCACAAACATTCCCTTCAGCGATCTAGGTATTAGCTGAGGTCCAGCGCTTTACTATGGTCGCTGCTGGCTGGCTGGACTTACCGCGGAGATGTCGAATATCTGACGGCGTCTGCGAAAATCTAGGCGCGGGCGCAGGCTGGCGCACCCCGTCAATTTCAGGATATATGTCACGGTCATCGTTTAACTGACCCTCTACGGCCTCAGCGCGGGTTAGAACCGGTGCCACGCAGGCATCCACTCCCGCAAATATAGAGGCCCATTCGTCACGGGGTTTTTCGGCAATGATTGCCGCTAATTTAATCTTTAAATTCGGCCAGGCTGCCTTATCAAACTGGACTTGAAACGCCGGGTCCCCCTGCAAGCCAAAGCCGACGAGCAGATTCATGTAAAACTGGGGCTCAATTGCTCCGACCGATAAATACTTACCGTCACTGCATTCATACGTGTCATAAAAATGCGGACCACCATCGACCATATTGGTCCCGCGCGGGCCCCATCCCATCACACCTTCAAGCGACCACGGCACCGCCCCTAACAAGGCTGAACAATCGACGACAGCAGCGTCAACCACTTGCCCTTTACCCGTTCGGCTGGCCGATAAAAGCCCTGCAAGTATGCCCGATACAAGGAACATCGCGCCGCCGCCCATGTCACCAACTAGCGTTGGGGGACAGGCCGGCTTTTCACCTGCATTCCCGATCATGTCCAGTACGCCATTCATCGCGATATAATTGATTTCATGGCCTGCGCTATGCGCCATTTCGCCCGACTGCCCCCAACCCGTCATGCGGCCAAAAATAAGTTTCGGGTTCAAGGCTAAACAATCATCAGGGCCAAGGCCGACCTTTTCCATCACACCGGGCCTGAAGCCTTCGATCAACCCATCAGCCTCTTTGATCAGTTGGCGGATGACCTCTTTATCGTCGCCGCTTTTAATATCAAGATAAATGACCGTCCGGTTACGGGCCAAGATATCGTGCTTGCCAAATTCATACAGATTAGCTGTGCCACCTGCGTCAGGTCGCTCGATACGGACGACATCAGCCCCCATATCTGCTAGCATCATGCAGGCAAAGGGCGCCGGGCCGATACCAGCAAACTCTATGATTTTAATGCCTTCCAGCGCGCCCATAGCTTTGCCTCTCGATCAGCGACTATTCGTGGACCTTGGCAATGGATGCCGCAAGGTAATTAATATTACCCGCCGTGACACCCGCCAGATTTATCCGGCCCGAGCCGACGATATAAACGCTAAATTCATCTTTCAATCGCCTGATCTGATCCTTTGACAAATCAAGGATTGAGAACATACCCCGGTTTTCCATCAGCCAATCAAACTGTCCAGGCACGCCAGCAGCGGTTAGCCCCTTAGCCAAAACCTGCCTGCTGGTATTGATTGAGGCACAAAGCCCAACCAGTTCGGCTTGCCAGTCCGCTTTCAGGGCAGGCGTTGACAGGATATATTCGACCACTGCACCGCCGTGCGCGGGCGGCATGCTATACATGCCCCTAGCGATAGACTTCAGATTAGCCTCGGTCGCAGGCTGTTGAATCGCGCTCGTGATAAAAGCAACCAAGCCAACCCGGTCGCGGTACAGGCCAAAATTCTTTGAACAGCTTGCGGCTAAGATCATCTCGGGCACGGTCGCCGCCATTTTTCTGACGCCATAAGCATCCGCGTCTAAATCAATACCCAGCCCCTGATAAGCACTATCCAAGAACGGAATGAAGCCGCGCCGTGCTGCAACATCAGCAATGATGTCCCACTGCTGCGGGGTCAGATCAGCGCCCGTAGGATTATGGCAGCAGGCGTGCAGCAAGACCAAATCATCCGGACCTAACGTCTCTAGGGTCGCGATCATCTCATCAAATTTGACGCCGTGCGTGTCGCGGTCAAAATAAGGGTAGCTTTTCAGCTCCAGCCCAACGCCGCCAATCAGCGGTACATGGTTTGCCCATGTGGGGTCTGACACCCAAACAGTCGCGTCTGGCTTGCTGCGCTTGACCAGTTCAGCGGCAACCCGAAGCGCGCCGCAGCCCCCGGGCGCCAGCATGCTGGCAACGCGACCATCCTTGATGACTTCATGTCCCTTGCCCAGCAGCAAATCAAGCATGGTGCTGTTATATCCGGGTGTTCCCGCCATGCCGATATAGGCCTTGGTGGTCTCTGTCTCTAGCCGGTGCGCCTCGGCCAGCTTAACGGCATTGAAGATCGGCGTGTCACCGCTTGCGGTTTTAAAGACACCTACACTTAGATCGACTTTCAGCGGATTATCATCTTCGCGGTAAGCGGCCATTAAGCTAAGAATGGGATCAGCGGGAAGCGGCTTTAACGACTGGAACATGGATCAAGGTCCTTATGAGATGCGTCATGGAAACTCTAATCACCAAGTCTTAGTGCCTTTCGAAAATCAATTCAAACACTGTTCTACATCTGCCCTCATTTATAGCGGCAGAGCGGTCGTGTATTTTAGCCGGCTGAGCGTTACCGTTGACATTGCATTCTCCACCGAGGGGTGGGTTAAGATGCGATTCATTAACAGTTTTTGGAAATCAGCCACCGTCTCGGTGCGAACAATTAGCAGATAGTCATGCTGGCCCGTCATCGAATAGCATTCCATCACCTCTGCAGTGTTCGTAACAAATTGCTCAAACTCTTCTAAGGGCGCCGCCTCATGGCTCGCCATATTGATCGAGACGAGAAAACACACCGCCATGCCAACTTTCTCAGCGTTAAGGATCGTTACTCGGTCTTCGATGACGCCCAGCTTTTCCAGCTCGTTTAGGCGCCGCCACAATGTCGTGGGCGACACATTGGCTGCCTCGGCCAGCTCCTGCCTGCTCATGGAAGCATTTTTCTGGATGAGGCGCAATATGCGCTTGTCCTGTTCACTTAAGTATACTTTTTCCATAATATCCACGGTATCCATATTTAATTTGAAACATTTGTTTCATAATATGCACTATTCAGCAAGCTTTTGAACAGTAAATTCATCATTTAGTCTTACAATAAAGATTATTGAACGAGCACGCTCAACAAAATCAAAAAAGGATGGCGCCGTGGTTATCAATTCAAAAAATCGTTACGCAACCGCTCCTAAAAATGCTGATTATACGATTGACCAAGCCTGGGATACCTACAGCGACGTTGAGCATGACCGATGGAACCGCCTGTGCGAGCGTCAAAATAAGATCCTACCCGGTCGCGCTGATGAGGCTTTTCTAAAAGGTTTGAAGGCGCTGAAAATCACTGGCGATGGCATCCCTGATATGGAGAAGCTATCTGATAAGCTGGAGGTTATCACAGGCTGGCGGATTGTACCCGTTGCTGATCTTGTGCCCGATGATGTGTTTTTTGATCATTTGGCAAACAAGCGCTTCCCAGCAGGGGCCTTCATTCGACCGGAATCTGAGTTTGATTATATCCAAGAGCCTGACATCTTTCATGACATATACGGGCATGTGCCGATGCTGACAGATCCCGTGTTTTCCGACTTTGTGCAAGCCTACGGTCAAGGCGGCATGCGCGCCCTAGAGCTTGGCCAACTGCATAATCTTGCCCGGCTTTATTGGTATACGGTCGAGTTTGGCTTGGTGAAGCGCGAAGACGGCCTGCGGATATACGGCGCGGGCATATTATCATCGCCGCATGAGAGCGTCTTCTGCCTAGAAGACCCGTCACCGCACCGGGTAGAATTTGATATGGAGCGCTTGATGTGCACCGACTATATCATCGATGATTTCCAAAAAGTGTATTTCACGATCGATAGCTATCAGCAGCTATTAGATCAGTGTTACCGCGATTTTGGTGAGATTTATAAGACGGTAAAAGCCGCCCCTGCTATCGCGCCCGACGAACTTATCGACCTCGACAATGTGATCAACAAGGGCACCCAGACCTATTTCCTGAACAAGCTGCGAAACGCCAGCTAGCGTGACTCAATCAAAGGGCGTGGGTGCGGCAAAGGTAACCCGCTCATTGGTCCTTGGGTGATAGAAATTTATGTCGGCGGCGTGGAGCATCAATCGATTTGCTCGGTCCAGCGCGCCGCCTTGACCATAGAATCTGTCCCCTAGTATCGGATGGCCAATCTCCAACATATGCACCCGCAGCTGGTGGGACCGTCCCGTGATCGGTTTGAGTCGCATCAGGGTCGTTCCATCATCGTGCCGCGTTTCCACAAACCAGTGGGTTAAGGCGCTGCGACCCTCGTCAAAGTCAACCTTTTGCTTGGGGCGATTCGGCCAGTCACACTTTAGCGGCAGATCAACCGTTCCGCTGCCATCCACCGGATGGCCCAGCACCCGCGCATAATAGGTTTTGTCAGTTTTTCGGTCCTGAAATCCACGCGACAAAAATCGGTGCGCGTCCATATTCAGCGCCATGATCATCACCCCGCTGGTATCCAGATCAAGCCGGTGCACAACGGTGGCACTGGGAAAAGCGCCCACGGCCCGCGCCTCCAAACAATCAGCGTGATCGGGGTCTTTGCCCTTCACACTTAACAGCCCCGACTGTTTATTCAGCACCAAGATATCATCGTCCTGGTGCATCACTTCAAGCCACGGCTCAGCAGGCGGGCGATATTGAAAGTTTTTTTGCATAACCACTGATATCTGCCGCATACTAGGTATGTCAATTGTGCTAACATTTATTATATAAGGACCGGCAGACACACATACAGACAAAGAGGTTACGTTATGGTTAGAGAAGCGCTCAAATTTTACATCGGCGGTGAGTGGGTATTCCCCGAAACACCCAAGACAATGAATGTTATCAATCCCGCCACAGAATCTGTCATGGGTGTCATCAGCATTGGCGACAAGGCCGACGTGGATAAGGCGGTCAAGGCCGCCCGTGCGGCCTTTGACGGATGGAACACAACGCCGGTCGCAGACCGGATTGCCATGATGGAAAAGCTGCTGGCGCTCTATAAAACCCGCTGGGATGAGATGGCCACCGTGATTACCGAGGAAATGGGCTCGCCGATCAGCAAATCCAAATCATCACAGGTCGGCGCCGGCTTTGGGCAAATGCACAGTGCTCTAGAGGCCGCCAAGACATTTGTCTTTGAGGATCACCAGTCCCCGCGCATCATTCAGCGCGAAGGCATCGGCGTTTGCGGCCTGATCACCCCGTGGAACTGGCCGATCAACCAAGTGGGCGCAAAGGTTGCCCCTGCGCTGTTAGCAGGCAACACCGTGGTGTTAAAACCGTCCGAGATCGCACCGTTTGACGCCGTTATGCTGGCTGAAATGATCGATGAAGTCGGCTTTCCAGCGGGGGTGTTCAATCTGGTGAACGGGGACGGCCCCGGCGTCGGCGAAGCCATGAGCAGCCACCCGGACATTGATATGATGAGCTTCACCGGCTCCACCCGCGCAGGCACCGCCATCGCAGCAGCAGCAGCAGCCACCGTAAAGCGTGTCGCGCAGGAGTTGGGCGGTAAGTCCGCAAATATTATTCTGGACGATGATGATTTTGAGAAAAACGTCGCCCGCGATGCCTTTGGCGTGATGATGAATACGGGCCAGACCTGTGTTGCTGGTACCCGGATGTTGGTGCCCCAGCACCGCATGGATGAAGCCGGAGAAATCGCCGCCAAGGCTGTCGCAGCCATCCAAGTGGGCGATCCCAAAAAGGTCGATACACAAATGGGACCGCAAGTCAGCGAGGTCCAGTGGTCAAAAGTTCAAGACCTGATCCAGCAAGGCATCGATGAAGGCGCCAAACTGGTCGCTGGCGGCACAGGTAAACCGGAAGGCCTGAATATGGGCTATTACAGCCGCCCGACCGTTTTCACCCACGTGAACAATGATATGATCATCGCGCGGGAAGAGATCTTTGGCCCCGTGCTGTCGATCCTTGGCTATGAAACCACCGATGAAGCGGTCGATATCGCCAATGATAGCCCCTACGGCCTAGCCGCCTATGTCTCTGGAACCGATCAAGATGCAGCCATCAACATCGCCCGCCGCCTGAAAGCCGGTCAGATCACGGTCAATGACCCTGACTGGGATATGGGCGCACCCTTTGGCGGCTACAAGCAATCAGGCAATGGCCGCGAAGGATCGCACTACGGCTTGGAAGACTTCCTTGAGACCAAAGCCATCATGGCCCCCGGTTTGTAAAAAGGGCGGGAGCCTATGGGGCGCGCTGGGTTTGGCAAGCAAAGTCCGCTTTAGACTAGCATGAAGGCGTATAAATATGCGCCCCATGACGCCCGCTGGCTAGCCGAAACTCACCCGCATGCCAGACAGTGGCAGCATATCAACGCCGGTGAGGGCTACCAACCAAGAGCGGCGTAAGCCACACCCTCCCGCACTTTATTTTGGTGGTTTTGTAATAAATCGGGTTCCGGTGCCACTAACTAGGGAAACAGGCAAGAAAGGGAATGGCATGAATGATGAAACACCCAAAACTGATGAAATACCCGAGGCTGAAACGCCGGAGGGCGAGGACCGCTCGCGCTATATCGGCCTTGGCATAATATTTGGTACAGTTGTTGGCGTGGCGCTGGATAACGTTGGGCTATGGATCGCGCTGGGGCTTGTCTTTGGTGCGGCTTACGCCCAGACCAAGGCTAAATCCGATTCAGATGATGGTCCTGACAATAAATAGGCCAGATACGTAATAGCCCAAATTCTGCATCTCTTTTGCGACGAAACGTTTTGCCGCATGAAATTTGCGATGAACAGCACTGGATCAGCGGTGAGCGCATATTGCCAGTATCCGGTCGCAGGGGTATATTAAGGACATAGTAACGAGCATGACAACGAACCAAAACACGACAGCGGACGGGGTGCGATAAGAGATGATAACATCTCACCACCCCGCAACTTAACCGCCCAGATAAGGGCAGCCCGAAACGGGACTAGAGGATAGGACGAAACAATGATTGAACCGATCAAGAACCAAACGAAGCCAACTATTTTGATGCAAGATATTACAAGCGAAACAGTGGCCTGGAGCCGCCGTAGACAGCGCCGCGCCGCCCGCTTTGCAAAGATCTAACATCCCATTAACGTAAACCGCTAAAAACCGCCTCATTTTGGGGCGGTTTTTTTGGTCTGGCATCTGCCCTAATAGATCTCGCGGCTTGGTGTTGCGGCGGCAGTAGGGGAATGCTAGACTTCGCTCGATATCTGAAATAACTGACCAGCCACATGGCTGGGCTATCCCCTACTAACCATGAATAATTCAGGAGAAGACCATGCTAAAAACCGCTATTATAGGAGCCATCCTTGCGGGCACTTTGACGATCGCAGCGCCCCTTGCCGCGAATGATTTAATTCCGGCCAGTGACTTTTCTGAGCGCCGGGCAGGCGTAGCAGATGCGATGCAAGATGGTGATGTCGCGGTTCTATTTACTAACAAATTTTATACGCGCTCCAATGATACCAAGCACCAGTTTCATCCTGACGTGCATTTGCGGTATCTGTCGGGCAGCGAAAAAGAAGAGTCTCGCCTGCTGCTGGAAAAGAAAGATGGCCGCCTGATCGCCACTCTTTTCGCGAAGGCGTCTAATCCACAATATGAAACTTGGATTGGCAAGCTTCCATCGTTTGATTCATTGAAAGCCAAATCCGCGGTTGATCATGTGAAAGCGGCAAGCGACTTCGAAAATAGTATGGACACTGTTCTTGGTAATATGAGCGAGGGCGCAACGCTATGGCTAGACCGGGGCAGAGCCAGCAACGGAGTCTATAGTGATAGTCCCGCCAATGCCTTCGCAGCAGATGTTATCAGCGACCGCTCCGTTGCCAAAATCGGTAATTTAACGCCAACCATAATGAAGTTGCGGGAGATCAAGTCTGAGCATGAGATCAAGGCGCTTCGGGCGGCTGTGGATGCCTCAATGGTTGGTTTCCGCTGGGCGATGAAACGGTCTTTGACAGCCGAGTATGAGTATCAAGTAGAGGCAGCACTGGAAGCCGGGTTCCGCGATCAGAGCGGCGAAGCCGAAGGATACGAAAGTATTGTCGCCGCTGGCGCAAATGCCAATATCCTGCACTATCAGACCAATCAAGAGCCGATTAATAACGGCGATCTTATTCTGGTCGATGCCGCGGCTGAAGTTGATGGATATAGCGCTGATATCACCCGCACTTACCCGTCTGACGGCACTTTCACTGACGCCCAGAAGGATATCTACCAAGCTGTTTTGGACGGCCAGCAGGCTGCAATTGACATGTCAAAGCCGGGCGCTAGCATGGCAAGCATGGCGGCTGAAAGCAATAGGGTCATTACTGCAGCACTGATGGAACTGGGATTGATTACTGAGGTGACTCCCGAACAGACTAGGTTCTATATATTGCACGGCCTTGGGCACGGCATTGGTCTGGACGTTCATGATCCAAATCCATCGTCAAACCTAGCCGCAGGTGCAGTCTTCACGATCGAGCCCGGCGTATATGTTCGCGCGAAGTTCGTGCTGGAAAACGAGGCATTCAAAAAACTATCTGAAGCGGATCAAACGACCATTCGGGCGGCGTTGGACAAATATGATGGCATTGGCGTGCGGATCGAGGATGACATTTTGATCACCGAAGACGGCTATGAAAACTTGTCAGCGGACTTGCCGCGCAGTATCGAAGCTATTGAAGCCATGATGGCCAAGTAACGAACCCCATCACTGGGTTTTAAGACACAGAAAGGGGCGCTGGTTCTGACACCGGCGCCCCTTTTTTATCGCGTTTTTAAACCGCTAGTTCAGCGTCAGTCCTGATCCAAAGCGTCCTTGATCTTTCCCGCAAGGTTCAAGAAGTGAATACCCGACATTGTGTCGCTGTTTCTGCTGCCAACCCGCCTAAGATCGCTTTCTAAGCTAACAAGGGTTGCCCGTGCTAGCGCTTGATAATCATCACTTGATGATGCCCCTGAACCGACATTTTCCGCAAGCATATTGACCATCGCAGCCTGCAAGTTGCGGCGGTAAGCAGACACATCCGGCTTACGCCTTTTCAGCTCCTCAAAGACAGCATCGCTGACATCGTTGAACAGTTCAACTGGGTTATAATTCGCAACCCCAGCTGCCCGCAGCTTGACCATATGATCAATCTTATAAGGCGCCATCAACGAGCCAAGTGTGCGCGTGCCAAAGCGGTTCACTGTATCCAGATAAAAGTCGTGACCAACCCGCTGCATCACTGCATCATTTTTCCAAAATGCTGGCAGCTTAAAGGCATTGGCAGCAAGGAAGCTCAACGCCTCTTTTTGTCTAGCGACCGGGAAAGCTGAATAGACCGCAGTGTCGTCGTGACCCTGCGCCAGCTCGTTGCGGTAGATAGAGCCGCCAACATATTTGGTGACATGGCCCAGCTCACGCATAAATTGGCTAGCCAGTGCGCTGTAAGCCACCTCAACCTCATTGTAGGTCATACCATCTTCATAGGTCGCCGCTTCCACGACGCCTGCCATGATACGCTCAAGGTTCTCCATACCGAGGCGGGTGGCCTCAACAGCATCATTGCTGATGTCTTCGGTTTGGTTACGGGGGTCAAACCTAGAGCCGGCTGAATAGGCATCCCAGCGCAGAGCCTTATCAGTAAGCTGTCGATCAGCAATCTCGTTCAGCAGCGGAATTTCTTCCTCGGCGGTCAGATCATCGGGAAATTCCTTATATCCCCACTCCACCGCGAAGTTGTCATAGGGGCCAGCGACATAGTCAATCGGTGACGTGCCGTCTTCTGGCTGCATGACGTAGTTAAAGCGGGCATAATCCATGATCGAAGAGGCAACACCGTTTTTGGCGACAAAGGCCGGGTCGCGTAGTTGCTCAATCGTATAGGCATTTGAGCCAAGCATATTGTGGTGCAGACCAATCGAATGACCAACCTCGTGCGCGACAACAAATCTGACTAGATCAGACATCACAGCATCAGGCAGCGGTAGCTTTTTCGCCCGTGGGTCCGTGGCACCGGCCTGAGCAAAATACCACTCTTCCACTAGCTTGATCACATTATGGTACATGCGGACGTCGGCTTCGATAATCTCGCCCGTACGCGGGTCAGCCACATGCGGGCCATTGGCGTTCGGAATAGTAGACGGCACCCAGCGAATGACGGCGTAGCGCGCGTCTTCTGGGTCCCAATCAGGGTCTTCTTCAATGGTCGGAGCCATTTTAGCGACAATCGCATTTTTAAAGCCAGCCCTCTCAAAAGCGCTTTGCCAAAACTCGATACCTTCGCGCGTGGCCTCGATATAGCGGGTCGGCGTGCCGCGGTCGATATACCATGTGATTGGCGTGACCGGTTCACTGAGCTCAGCGGCAGGATCTTTTTTCACCAGACGCCAGCGCTTGATCAGCCGTTTGGTCTCTACCTTGTTTTTCTTGCCGCTATAATCGGTGTAGCGGGCATCGAAATAGCCAACGCGGTGATTATAATAGCGCGGCTTCATCAAATCATCAGGCAGCGCTAAAATCGAGTGGCGGATTTCAGCGGTAACTTCCTCTGGTTCTGGCTTCGGCATACCAGGCCTTTGCGGACCGCGGCGCGGCGATGGCTTGACAGTGAAGCGACCCAGTACGCGGGCCTCGACGTTGCGCTCAAACGCCTTGACGTTTTTCACCAGCGATGCTTTTGCGTTCATCTTGGCGCGGCGCATACCTTCAAGGCCCTTAACCGAGCCCATGAAGATCGACGTCACATCAACGACTGGTGTTTTATCGGCGCTAAAAGTAACCGCTGGCAGCTTCACTAGAACCGCATCCAGATCGGTCGCGTTCACAACGAATGTCTCCGGCTCGCCTTCCTTGGATATCACCGAGTGATCGCGAGCGCGCAGGATCAGATCGTTGCCGATCCGCTCAAAATAAACATACTGGCGCGCCGAATCTGCTGAGATCATGCCTTTGTTGGTTTGAATCCCGGCGACCTTAACCTGCCACACAAAAACTCGGCCCAGTTGGCTTTCTGGAATTTCAAAATAGACCTTTCCATCTACCTGATGGGTAGTGAATACACCGACGCGCGTGATTGCTTTGTCGGTGATGACCTCGTTATATTTTTTTATCTTGGACTTTTTCTTCTTGTCCTTGCCGTTCTTTTCCTTGTCAGAGGACTCGTCATCGTCGGCTTTTTTCTCTTCGTCTTGCTTTACAGGCTTCGTCTCCTGAAGCGGCGCCATATCGGCAGACAGATCATAAGCAGTTGCCATCGGTGACGACAACGCCAACAAACTGGTGGCGCACGCAAGCTTTACTAGGTCGATCATCTCATTCTCCTGAGCTGTAGATTTCGAATTTTCTTGGTAACGGGCTGTATACCCAAACTTTGCGTGGACACTATTCCCTCTGCGGCCGGACTTCGCCACCAAAAAATTGATGTCTATAACTTAAGTTGGGCGGCATGATCCCTTTACAGTCCAAAAGTCACTTGTAGAGGATATGATCTATTGCGTCCCCCGAGCGCAGATAGCTATAGTGACTATGTTCGCGGCGACACCGCTCATCGAAAAGGAAATATTATGCATGCCTTATTAAAACTACTCATCGGGGCTTTGCTGATCGTCAGCGGCGCTGCAGCACCCTCGCTTTTCGCAGATGATGACGCAGCCTTGACCGTTTATTTAGTTCGGCACGCAGAAAAGGTGCTTGATGGGTCCCAGAATCCGGCCCTGATTGCTGAGGGCGAGGCCCGGGCAGAATGGCTAGCCGCATATTTTTTAGACAAATCTGTCGACCATATTTTCAGCACCGATTACCAACGAACGCATGACACCGCAGCACCGACCGCGGCTGCGCTCCAAGTTCCTGTCACGCTTTATGATGCGCGCGACCTTGCGAGCTTTGCTGAGCAACTTGAAACTATGCAGGGTGCAGTGTTGGTGGTCGGGCATTCCAACACAACGCCGATGCTTGCTGGGCTGTTAAGCGGTGTTGATCTGCCCTATCTTGGTGAAGAAGCCTATAGCGAGATTTATATCGTGGATATCCCTGCGGGCGGTGCGGCTACTGTGACCATCGAGCATAGCGAGCTTGCGGGCGATTAGCCCAGAATTATGGAGCTATTCCCCTGCCTGTGGCCGCCCAATAGATACCGCCGTAAACATGCTCTGTGAAGATTGGATCGCTATAATCGGCGGCCGTATGCCCAAGCGCCGTGTAAAATGATCGCCCTCCGTCAAACTCATGATACCAACTGATTGGATGAAAATCCCCCATGCCGTCACCCTTCGGCGGATTGCCCCAGTATAAACTGGGATCATAGGTCGCCTCATCAACCGATAAGATATAGGTTAGCCCTTCTATATTCTCCGGCCCAAAGTCATACCATTCTTCGGTCCAGAGTAAGCTATCAGGCATCCGAGCGAGACCCGGGAAGCTCCGCGTTTCCACCTGAAGCATCGCCGACTGAATTTGTGGGTGGGTTGCAAAGGTCCTGCCCACCAGTTTTTGATACCACGGCCAATCATATTCAGTATCAGCGGCAGCGTGGATGCCGACAAAGCCCTTACCCGCCTGTATGAATCGCTCCATCGCGGCTTGCTGCTCTGCATCTAAAATATCGCCGGTCGTGGATAGGAAAACAATCACGTCGAATTGTTCAAGATTCTGGTCATTAATACGGGTTGCGTCTTCGTGCCACTCCAGCCCAAAGTCATGCTTCTTCGCCAGCGCTCGGAAGGCCGTAACACCGTCATGTAGCGATTCATGATGCCAGCCTGAGGTCTTTGTAAACAATAGGACCTTAAACTGCTCGGCCGAAACACTGGCTGAAGAAGCCAATAGGGCCAAGCCAATCATCCATGAGACTATTTTCATTATATAACCCTTTTTCTATTCATCTGACACTGGCACAAGACGAAGGATAAATCCGTCATCAATCCCGATGTAAATGAGACCGTCTGGACCTTGGCGAACAACACGGACGCGCCATGCCTGATCTTCCAGCAGCCGTTCTTCGTTGATAACCCTATCTTCAAGTATCGTCAGCCGGTTCAGATGGGTGCCCGCCATGGCGCCGATAAACAAATTACCGTGCCAATTAGGGTATTTCTCACCCGTATAAAACACCATCGAAGACGGTGCGATTGATGGCTTCCAAAAATAAAGCGGTTGCTCCATGCCCTCCTTGGCATATAGCCCGTCGCCGACCGGACCGCCTTCATATTCGCCGCCGTAAGAAATGGTCGGCCAACCGTAATTTCTACCCGGTCGGATGATGTTAATCTCATCGCCGCCCCGTGGACCGTGTTCGTGCGACCAAAGGTCACCGGTGAAAGGGTTAAAAGCTAAGCCCTGCGGATCGCGGTGGCCTAGTGTCCAGATGGCAGGATGATGACCCGCTGTGCCAACAAAAGGATTGTCATCAGGCACGCTTCCGTCCTCATTAAGACGAACCATCTTGCCAATAGTGCTTGTCATATCCATGACCAAATCGCGCCGCTCAACGCGGTCCCCGTCAGCGATAAACAGATACCCGTCTTTAATCGCTAGCCGAGCTGAATGGTGGACGGTATTGATATCGCCAGGGTCAGAAGTAAACAGAACTTCACGGTCGACGAATTTTAAACCAACAAGACGCGCGCGCTCAACGACGGTGGCGTAACTGTCACCTTTGCGACCCGAATAAGACAGATAGATATAGCCGTTTTCATCAGCATCTGGGTGCACAAGAATATCCAGCATCCCGCCCAGCATATCAGTGCCTTCTGGATCAAAGAGCGGGCCCTTGAATCCCTCTACTTTTTTTACATCTCCGCTTTTAAGGTCAACGATAAAAACCGACTCAGTTCTTCGTCCGGCAACGAGCATGCGGCCATCAGGCAAAAAGTCCATGCCGAACGGGACATCGCCAGTCTCAGCGACGATCTCCAGACGAAAAGACCCTTCCTCGCTCTCAATGATATCAACCCCGTCTAACAGGTCAGTTTCCTCAGCAGATAGAACGCTGACCCCAAATAGACAGGCAATTAGCCACCCAAATAATACAGTATGTTTCATGATTTTCCTCCCTCAAAGAACCCCAGAGGCAAGATTAGACCCTATTATTCCAAGAGTCTACACTCTGCGGTGGGGAGACGGCCTTAGCCGGATCGTGAATTGGCCGTCGGAGAAGTCCAGTCGGCGCAACAGGTTCATGGCGAGCTGGTTGACGTAAAAACGGATCAACGCCTCTTGGTCACGAACGTGCAGCATCGTGTGGAGCAGGGGCGGACGTGCTCCGATTAGCAAGAGGGACATGCTAATCGCCTGATTGATGTGTTTAGGCCGCAGCAACGCTGCGACCTAGATATTGGTGGAAATGATGGTTACTTCACGAAGGGAGAATTCAGCGGGCGGCTTGCCTCGCGCGCGATGGCTGCATCAAACACCCGTGTCGTGTACGCCACATCAAGGGCTTTTGTTTCGGTTGGGAAATAGTCCGTCGAAAACTTTGTAGCGTTCTCAATAGTATCGAAGGCGTAGAGGCCACCGACCGAGTCTGTTCCGGCTCCACTCAACCAAGCCTTGTGCATCAGGCCGGGCTGCGCTTTAAGGACAGGGTTCAAGGCAGCCCATGGTGCTTGCGCGAAGGGTACTGCGATTTGTACTTCGGTGTAGACGAATGCGCCCGGCTCATCCACCAAGGTTCCGCCGTGATAGAGCGAATTCAGGTAGACGCTTGCCTCTTCAACGACATCCGCGTCGAAGACGCGCGTGGTTTGTGCCACCCCAATTTTGCGGGCTTCATCGGGGAAATAGCCGGTGACGAACTTTTTGGCATTTTCGATTGAATCAAACTCGTAAAAGCCACCAACGGAGTTGTTGCCAACGCCCGCAAGCCACGTTTTGCTGACGAAGCCCTGCTGCTGTATAAGCACTGGGTTAAGATCGCGCCATGGTGCGCTGTCAAAAGGGATGGAAATCTGAAGCTCAGTATATACGAATGCGCGGGTCATAATGATTGTCCTTTGGTTTGTGACATTGGCAAAATCGCCATTGCCATTTGATGATGCTCGTTATATAACGAACGTGATGCTTTTTATATAACGTTCGTTATGATGTCAAGTAAAAATAGGGATCGTTATATTTTATTTTCAAAGGGCTGAGACTGGCAGGACCGAATGGGGAAACAGCGGGTTCACCGGACTGACCCTGACGGCGAAGGCCTGTTTCGGGGTCTTGGTTTCGCTTTTCCATGACATTTGTGGTAACAGAAAAGCGTTTAAAGGCGATTAGCCCCTTCGCAACAAATCCCAAAACCTATATCACCCATGATACAGTCGAGGGCGACCATACCTTTCGTGTGATGTCCGATGATGATAAACCGCTTTATACAATCCGGGTTGATATGGACGCTGACGGTAATGCCGCACGGGTTTGGAGCTATGTTCAGTATTTGAATCGCAATAAAGAGTACGCATGCCCCTAGCATGACACTTTATAGACTATAATCGATTTGCTTTGGTAAAATGGCGCGCCCGAGAAGATTCGAACTCCTGACCCCCAGATTCGTAGTCTGGTGCTCTATCCAGCTGAGCTACGGGCGCGTACCACCTTGCGAAACGCCGAAACGGCGTGCGAGGCGGAACCTATACAGAATGGTTTTTCATTGCAAGACCAAAAACGACTTTTTCTTGCCGAAGCTTGCTGGCATCTATAGCCTTCGCTCAACGCTCCCCTATGAGAGATAAGAATTGTATGACCCTAAATTTTATAAAAGCAGCGCTTTTACTTACGTGTGTCTTAGCCCTTAGCGCCTGTTCCGCAAGTGGTGACTGGCCTGATCTATCCCAGCCAGCAGAGGGATTCGCCAGCGCGAGCGAGCCTCCTATTAGGGTGATAGCAGTGCCCGCGCCGCTTTCCGGGCCGGAAATGCCCGTACCAATATTGGATAACGTGCCCGAATCAGATTCGGATAAGCGAGCACTCATCGATGCAACGGTGCGGAATTTTCAGACCATGACAGCGACTTTTCAGGGGGAGCTAGATGCTTTTACTGGCATTGAAGCGAAAGAGCAGCCTTATGCTTGGAACGGATTGCAGATTTCCCTAACCCGGCTATCGAACGTCACAAACCAACTGAACGGCCTGATTGCGATGAAATACGGCCCTGCGATCACTGCCGATGATGATATGTTTGCTGCCATCGTTGCGTTGCGGACCAGCTTAAATGCTGTCCGTCCTAATTAACTGGCACCTTGCAGCGCGCTCTTAACCGCCATCATCACACAATCACTGGCCAGTGTACCGGCGATCGCAAGGTCTAGTGATGGCTCACCCCGAAGTTTCTGGTCGCGAGTCGATAGGGCAAAGATCGTATCACCGTCAAACGGTGTATGAATGGGCCGAATCGCCCTAGCCAGACCATCTTGGGCCATAATCGCCAGGCGCCTTAGCTGTGACTTGGTGAAATCCATATTGGTGGCCACCACCCCGATCGACGTATTAGTCCCTTCAATCCCTGCCTTGGGAAGATCAATATCGCCGGGAGACAGATCAGGACCTCCCGCCACGGGCAAAGGAATACCAAAGCTGTTCACACAGACCATTGCCGCAATGATCATACCGCCTTCAAGACACAGACTGGCCATACCCACACCGCCCGGCCTATCCCCTGCTATCGCCCCGAATCCCGCCCCGACAGGACCCGACGCAGGCACAGATGATACGTTCAAAAGCGCTTGCCTGGCTAACCCATGATACGGCGGTGTCTCGCCCCAGTCTTTATCGCCGCCGTTTGCTAGGTCATATAGAATTGCTGATGGCACAACAGGCACTGGGCGCGGACCGATGGGAAGACCTATGCCCTGCTCCGATAAGATACTGGTCACAGTATCCGCTGCAGCTAGGCCAAAAACTGAACCGCCAGAAAAAACCAGTCCATGGAAGTCCTCCAGGAAATTATCCGGGCTACAGGCATCGGTGTCGCGCGTACCCGGCCCGCCACCGCGGACATCGACGCTTATAAGAACGGGCTCCTCGGGCAACACAACTGTAACGCCGGTCCTCACACCTTTGTCCGATGCGTGCCCAACCCGAATACCCGGCACATCGCCCAAGGAATTGAACGGCCCTTGCTTCGCATTAACCTTCATAACAATCTCTCCCTATCAATCATTTGACCCTGACACTTGGGTTTGCCCTTTTCAAGCCGCGATTATTATGCAAGCTAGGCGCAAAGGAGTCACAGTCATGAAAACCGCGATCAAGATCACAGCATTAGCGTTAACCTCTATTGTTTGGCTAGCCCTAACTATCCCAAGTGTCGGCGCAGATACATTTGGCAAAAAGCAGATGGTGGCCGCTGCCAATTCCCACGCCACTGAAGCGGGTATTGAAATTTTGCGCGCTGGCGGCAATGCGGTTGACGCGGCCATTGCGATGGAGCTGGTGCTGACACTGGTTGAACCGCAATCAAGCGGAATCGGCGGCGGTGGTTTCATTATGCACCGGTTGGCAGACGGCACGATGGAGGCTTGGGACGGTCGTGAGACGGCGCCAATGGCCATGCAGCCTGATGCCTTCTTGAAGGCTGATGGGACAACGATGGGCTTTTTTGAGGCGGCCTTTGGCGGCCTTCCTGTAGGGGTTCCTGGCATGATGCGGATGTTCGGCGATATCCACGCCGAACATGGCAAGCTTCCCTGGGCCGATGTGTTCCAACCAGCCATTCGCTTATCACAGGAAGGTTTCCAGGTTTCTCCGCGTCTGAATTATCTACTGACAACTTATGGTGTGCGGGTGATAGAAGGTGGTTTGACTCTAGACAAAATAGGCGCTGCGGGGGCATATTTCTTTGATGAGAATTCAAATCCTCGGCCAGTGGGTTACTTGTTAAAAAATCCGGCATACGCCGCGTCACTGAAAACAATCGCATCGAAGGGGGCTGATTCGTTTTATACCGGCACGATAGCTGATGAGATATTAACTAGCTTGGCTGAAAGTCAGGTATCGCCCTCAAGCATGACGGCTGACGACTTAAAGAACTATGCCGCCATAAAGCGCGATCCAGTTTGCGGTCCTTATCGCGATCATAAAGTATGCAGCATGGGCCCACCGTCGAGTGGCGCGACAACCCTTTTGTCCATCCTTGGGATGTTAGAGCATTTTGATGTGAAAGGGGCAGGTGCGATGACGCCTAAGAGCATCCACCTCTTTTCAGAAGCCAGCAAACTAGCATACGCAGACCGAGAGAAATACAGTGCTGACCCTGCGTTTGCTAGCGTCCCCGTAGAAGGTCTGCTGGACCCACAATATTTAAAAGCCCGCGCCGCGTTGATTGACCCCAACAAGGCCGCAACGAATGTTACTGCAGGCGCCCTTCCTATGAATATAGCGATGGCGGACCATGTAGGGCCTGATTATCCCTCAACAACGCACATGGTTGTGGTTGATAAATGGGGCAATAGCGTTTCCTTTACTGCTACCGTTCAAGCAGCCTTTGGAAGCTTGGTGATGTCAGGTGGTTTCCTCCTGAATAACGAGCTGACGGATTTTTCGTTTAAGCCCGAAGCAGACGGCCTATTGGTGGCTAATCGACCCGAAGGCGGTAAGCGGCCTCGGTCAAGCATGACCCCGGTCATTGTTGAAGACAGTGAAGGCGAACTGGATATCTTGATCGGATCGCCCGGTGGCAGTCGGATCATCAGCTATGTCGCAAAAAGTCTAATTGGTATTATTGATTGGAACCTCAGTGTTCAAGACGCGATCAATTTGCCGAACATCGTCAATAGGTCGGGACAGTTGGAACTGGAGCGCGGAAAGAATATGGAAGTCTTGAAGCCAGGTTTAGGCGCTTTGGGCCATATGGATATTCAAGTCCGCAATCTGAACAGCGGCGTTCACGCAATTTCGGTGCACCGGGATGACGGCGGGGTTTCATATAGAGGCGGAGCAGACCCCAGACGGGAAGGCAATGTGAGAGCCGACTAAACTAAAAGTGTGTTTTCACGCCAAAATCATATGCTATTGTTCTCCCTCGAATCACAGGGAAAAGGAAACAATAGATGATACTTTCAAATAAATTGGGTTTGTCCGTGGCGATGGCCCTATTGCTTGGTGGCGCGGCGATATCAGCCCCCACTAGGCAAGACGCTGAAGCCGCGCCCGCTGACAAAGCGGACTTATCTGAGGCGAAAGCTGACAAAGCGGCCAAGAAAAAAGACGAAAACAAAAAAGATAAAACGCTGGAAGAGCTCGTCAAGGATATGGACGCCCATGAGGGTATCTTCACACTTTATAAGAACAAAAAGTCCGGAAGCCTATCCATGGCTATCCGCGAAGACCAACTCAATCAGGAATTCTTGTATTTTGCATTTGTGCAGAACGGCGTGCTTGAGGCTTTTCACCGCCGTGGAAGCCAGCTGGCCCAAGATGTTATCGAAATCCGGAAATATTATGACCGGATCGAGTTTGTTAAGAAGAATACAAGTTTTATCATGAACCCTGATAGTCCGCTGGCAAATGGCGGACAAGCCAACATCACCGATGCGGTTTTGGCGACTGCGAAAATCAAAGGTACGTCCAAGGACGGCAAACGCTTTTTAATCAGCGCTGATGGTCTTTTCCAAACTGAGGCATTAGCCCGCATTAGCTATAATTTGAACCCGCGCGCAAAGCCGTTTGAGCAATTTAGTCTCGGCAAACTTGCTAAGGATAAAGTCAAATATGGCTATATGGGTGTTTATCCGGAGAACATGAATGTACGCACTGACTATGTTTACCAGAACCCAAAGCCTTGGGTTAGCGGTAGCGACCGGGTCGCGGATGCCAGATCAACGACGATCACTGTCCAGCATAGCTTTCTAACCATTCCTGACAATGATTTTGTGCCGCGCCGTGATGATCAACGTGTCGGATATTTTGGAGCTCAGATCACTGATCTAAACAGCTTTGAATTTATGCCTTACCGGGATCTTATCTCGCGTTGGCACTTGGTCAAAAAAGATCCAGGGGCTGCCCTATCAGAGCCGGTAGAGCCAATCGTTTGGTGGATTGAAAACACAACCCCGCTTGAGTACCGAGAGGTCATGAAGGAGGGTGTACTTGCTTGGAATTCGGCTTTTGAAACCGCGGGATTTAAGAATGCAATCGTCGTTAAAATTCAGCCTGATGACGCTGAGTGGAGTGCAGAAGACGTGCGCTATAACGTCGTGCGCTGGTCTAATACCCCGGGTGCTGGCAGTGCTTTTGGCCCCAGCTATATCAACCCACGCACTGGTCAAATCATGGGTGGTGACGTGATGTTTGAACATAGTTTTGTTTCTAGCTATGCTTTCCGCGGCGACGTCTTGGGCAACCCAGATGCATATGAAGAAACATCCCATGCACCTCATGACATCAACGCATCCACAATGCGTTGTTCGCGCGGCCATGAAATGCGGGAAATGGTCAACTTTGGCCATGTGGCGATGACCGCGATGGGCTTAGATGTCAGTGCAAAGCGTAAGGTCATCGATCAAATGCTGATGGAGCTGATGCTCCACGAAGTCGGACACGCGCTCGGGCTAATGCATAATATGAAGGCATCGAACCTTATCTCGAACGATGATGTCCATAATGAGAGTATCACGCAGGGTATGACCACCGGTTCTGTCATGGATTATACAGCGCTAATTCTAGCTAAGCCGGGCCAAACTCAGGGCGATTATTTCACAACAAAACCTGGCCCCTACGATGATTGGGCTATCCAGTTTGGCTATGATCCGGCTATCGAAGGCGACGCACGGGACGCATTATTAGCACGTTCCACTGAGCGCGAGCTGATGTTTGGCAATGACGCCGATGATATGCGGTCTCCGGGCAGCGGCATAGATCCCCGCGTTAACGTTTGGGATATGTCTAGCGATTCGATTGGCTTTTCTGAAGATCAGTTTGAATTGGTCAATGAGGTAACACCTATGTTGATGGATAAGATAGCGGATGACGGCGAGAGCTGGGCTAAGCTGCGTGCTGCAACTGGCACAATGATCGGCTATAAATCTCGCCCAACAGCAACGATCGCAAATTTCATTGGCGGTGTAGAGGTCAATCGCTCCGTCCAAGGTCAACCGGGTGCAGAGCAACCTTACGTGCCGATTGACGAAGCAACGCAGAGGCGGGCCATGCGAATTCTAGCGGAGCACGTTTTAGCGCCGGGTGCTTTTGATCTGCCAACTGAACTGATTACCCATAGCGCCATGCAGCGCCGTGGCTTTGATCATTTTGGTGGTACCGAGGACGTCAAACTGCACCAGAACATCAATAGGGTTCAGCAGGTTGTTTTCTCGCGGTTGCTAAATCCAACGGTTATGCTGCGTCTTACCGATACACAGATGTACGGTAATACATACAGCGTTGATGAGATGATGAATGATCTGAGCGATGCAGTCTTTGAGGCTGATCTCAAAACAAGCGTCAACAGCCGCCGCCAGAATTTGCAGAACGTCTATGTCAATCAATTAGTCGGTATCATGGGAAGTTCAGCCCACGACCCCCGCGCCAAGGCTGCGACCTTTATGCAGCTTAAGCGGATTGAAAATTGGATGGATAAGAGCAGAGCGCGGGACGGCTCGACAAAGGCCCACCGCGCTTATCTTGCACATCTGATCGCAAAGGCGATGGATACCAATTAGGGCCGGATAAATATAATAACGCCAAAAAGAAAGGGCGGCCAGCTGGTCGCCCTTTTGTATTTGCGGTTACCATCATTCGATAGCCGGGGTGGTATGCGTGGGACCAAGTTCCCCTTACATAAAGCGGCCGACAACCTGTTTATAGGACCGGCTAACCTTTAGCTCGTCGCCTGAATCTAGCTTCAAAAAACATTCCCCATTCGAATGAGGACGCACTTCTAAAACTCGGTCAAGGTTCACAATAGAGGATCGGTGAATACGCTGAAAACTCTTTGGATTTAGCCGCGCTATCATCATCTTCATTGTTTCGCGGAGGATATGCGTTTTCTCAGCGGTGTGGATACACATGTAATCGCCGGCTGCATCAATATAACTGATATCTTTTATATCAACGATCGAAATGTGCCCACGGTCTTTGATCCGCAGTTGCTCATCATACCGATCATCGGCCAGGTCCGATCCCGTACCTTCTAGAATTGATGCTAATACGTCTGCCGGGGCCTCGCCGCGCTCGGTGATCAGATTAACTATCTTTGCATTTTGCTCGATGGCTGTACGTTGAGCCAGATGTTCACGAACCCGCTGAATACCATCTGCCAATCGTAACTCATCAACAGGTTTCAAGAGATAGTCTAGAGCGTGGGCCTTGAAGGCCTCTAGCGCAAATTCGTCGTACGCGGTAACGAAAACCACCAGGGGTATTTCCGTCTCACCAACCAGAGACTGCATCACAGCAAACCCGTCAAAACCCGGCATTTGGATATCGAGAAAAACCAAATCTGGCTTTTCTTCTTTGATCATTTTTACGGCTTCACGCCCGTTGGAGCAGGAGCCTATGATTTCGATATCATCAAATGCAGCTAAACGGAGCTTTAACCCCCGCACTGCTAAGGGTTCATCATCAACGATTATGGTTCTAATTGTTGGCATTTGCTATCTCACCTCTATCAGCTGAGCCTTTATAGTAGCTGTCTTATTCACTTATGTCAGATTTTTCATACGGAATTACTATGGTGATCTTCAAACCACCCTCAGCGCGATTAATCAATTTTACTTCATGCTTGCTACCATATACTTGTTGCAGGCGGTCTCGGGTGTTTGCAATGCCAACGCCGCTAGACTTCGTTTGCAGGGCAGGATTAGACAGATCTTCAATGCCCGGCCCATCATCCGAAACTGTCAGCACCAATTCGTCTGACATGGTGTTTACGCGGGCGCCGATAAAGATGGTTCCTCCAGTCTCTGACGGCGCCACAGCATATTTAATCGCATTTTCAATAAGAGGCTGTAGCAAAAGACTGGGGATCAAACCTTGACGGGCACCATCGGTAATCGCTTGCTTGATCTCTAAACGCTCTTCAAATCGGACCTTTTCAATATCCAGATATAGCCCAATCGCATACAACTCCTGTTTCAAAGTGGTTCGCTGGGTTGGTTGATTGATCAGCGTATAACGCAAAAAGCTGGATAGCTTGGTCACCATTTTATTAGCACCAGTCGAGTCTCGCTCCATCACGAGGGTTGAGATAGCGTTTAGGGTATTAAAAAGAAAATGAGGGTTTAGCTGATACCGAAGCATTTTCAGCTGCGCCTGGTGCGCCATCGCGATGGCTTTCAAGGCACGCTCTCGCTCACTCTGTAGATCTGCTAAAAAGTGAAAGCCAAAATATAAGCCGGACCATGCAAGCAGCGTTAAAGCCTCGACCATACCGTTGGCGAATAGACCTAGTCCGGTGTATGTGCCAAAGCCAACAATCGGCAGGGACATGACCTGTAACGTGGCCGCCGACTGCACGAGACCTAGCACGGTTGAGATGAACAGCCCTGCCAAAATCATTGTTTGTATCGAGAATCTTCTAACGACGCGATAGATATACCGCATCACAATCGTCAGACCCACGCCCATAAAGGTAGCAGTTATGGCAAGAGGGAGATAGTCAAGCATCTCGATACTATTCGCCACACTGACGAATAATCTGAAGAGAAAATAGCCAGTCCATCCCACAGTCTGAAACATCCAAAATGTGCGGGTTTTGTTAGCCAGCATCTTCTTGATGCCAGCTCCATCATCTTCCAGCATACCCCTTTTGCCCCTTTTCGTCCGAAGTGCCGCAGATGTCTTTTTATTTTTAGTCCCGCTCATATTGCTGTGCACGGTGCCTTTGCTGTTTATACTATGCTGTCGTGGCCCTCGGGCCATCAATATCGTGGTAAATCACAATGCAAAAATAAACAGTATTGCGGCAACTTGCATACAGGTTGCGGTGGACCGATAAATAATTAAACCCTGCGGCTATCAAATAGCTCTATTTTCGATTCAGCTTCTTGTTTTTCCAGTATTTTGTGCCCTGCAAAGTTGCTTGAAGAGCAAGGCCTGATTTAGTCATTTGATAAACATCAACGCCGCCAACAACAGTGCCCGCTGTTTCTGCCGAGCCACCCTTGTCGCCAGACTTAGCCGCAGCATCTGCTTGACCGGAAAAATCCCAGCCCTTGTCGACGAATTTCTCCAGGGCCGAGCCCCTATGAAAGACGAATACTGCCTCAAAATCCTTAATTCCCAGACCGATACCTACACCTGCACTGGCCATCTTCATGTAAGTGATTTCACCCGTGCTATTGCTGCGGACCATGCCTTTACCACCACCGCCGGATAAAAGGATCACGTTGACACCGACATTTGAAAAAGTTGCGTACCCTGCGGCATTAGCGACAACTTTTCGCAGGTGTGGTTTTTCACTGTACAGACGCTCCAGTATTTGGGCGCTCTTGGCCTGAATTTTCCCACGCTTCTTATCTTTGTTGAAAGCATCGGCGTCAAAACTGAAAGCCAAGACAGTTATAATGACCATTAGAATGCGCATTCTTCGCTCCTGTGTATTAATTTCAAACCAATCGTGACACGCTGTCGTAAAGAACTCAATATATTCAGCCGAATAAACGAAGGTTTAATTTACATTTAGCCGTTATAGTAATGAATGATAATGTGGCGTTTTTAGGGTTGGCCGTTGGTGCCGACCGAACAAGATTTGAGGACAATGATGAAAAAGTGGGTGATTGGTGGCGGTGCAGTGATTGCGCTGATCGTGGCTATTATGGCGTTTGGCGGCGATAGCTCGGATGTCGGGCGTACTGAATATCAGACTGTCGCAGCAGACACAGGGACAATTTCTCGGCGTGTGGCTGCCTCTGGGTCAGTGGATGCGGTGACCATGGTCGAGATATCAACCGAGGTATCAGGGCTGATCAGCGAAATGTATGTGGATTTTAACTCCCCTGTTAAAGCAGGTGAGCTGCTTGCTGTTATTAACCCGCAGACATTTGAAAGCCGACTGCGCCAAAGACGCGCTGAGTTGCAGGTTGCAGAAGCTTCAGTTACCGTCAGCAGGGCAGAAATTGGTAGCAGCGAAGCCGTCGTCGCCAAGGCTGAGCGCGACTATGAGCGCGTCGCAAAGCTGCGAGAGACCGGCAATGTATCGGAGGCAGCGGTTGATACAGCGGCGACCACGCTTGAAACATCAACCCGCTCGTTGGCAATTCAGCGAGCGCGTCTAATCAATGCCCTCGCAACCGTTGAAATTCGCAAAGCTGCCCTGGAGCAAGCTGAGATTGATCTGGAGCGGACAAGCATCCGCTCGCCCATTGACGGCATTGTTATCGAACGGAGCATAGAGATCGGTCAGACGGTTGCAGCAAGTTTCTCTGCCCCCAAATTATTCCGGATCGCCCGCGATCTTGAAGAGATTGAGATTGAAGCAAGCATTGATGAGGCTGACATCGGCAATATTGTAAAAGGTAATAAAGTCAGCTTCACCGTTGATGCTTATCCCACTCGCCAGTTTGCAGGGGAAGTCCGGCAAGTGCGCCTTGCGCCCACGATCGAACAAAATGTGGTGACCTATACAGTGGTGATTACTGCAAGCAATTCGGGACAGCTATTGCTCCCTGGCATGACTGCAAACGTCGATATTATTACTGGCGAACGCGCTGGCGTCGTCAGAATTTCTAACCGTGCTCTGCGCTTTAGACCGCGCGGTGCAGCAAGCGATCGCGAAAGCGGTGGCGCCAGAGGGGGCGGTGACATGACTGCCCGAATGATGTCGCGTCTTCAAGAAAGTATCGCCCTCAGCGATGATCAAGTTAAGGAATTACAGAAAGCGCTTGAGCCAGCGCTTAAGGAAATGCGCGATGCGTTTCAGGGAGGACAAAGTGGCTTTGGTCGCCCCAACCGCGCTCAAATCATGCAAAAGTTCCGTGAGGCTACTGAAGAAGCGCTAGCGTCAATTGCAACACCAGAGCAAATGCGGGCATATCAAGATAGTGGCCGGACAAATAGTCGCGGCGAAAGCGGTCGCCCAGGCACCGTTTGGGTTCTAAACGGTGACGGCGAACCAGAATCTAAGCGCATAATGCTGGGCATCAACGATGATCAATTCACCGAGATGGTATCGGGGAGCCTAAAACCGGGCGATCAGATTATCGTCAGCGCTCGCACAATCCAGCCAGAGGATTGATCCCCATGCCAAAGCCGATTATTGAAAGCCACGACCTTCACAAGGAATATAGAATGGGTGATGAGATCATCCATGCCGTTGAGGGGGTAAACTTAACGATCAACGAGGGTGAATTTGTTGCCATCATGGGTCCCAGCGGCAGTGGTAAATCGACCTTCATGAATTTAATTGGTGCCTTGGACACACCTACAAGAGGTCAGATGACCATTGGTGGTGAGGAATTGTCAACTCTATCATCCGATGCTCTGGCAGGGCTCAGAAATCGCAAAATTGGCTTTATCTTTCAACAATTTAACCTACTGCCCCGCGCGACCGCACTCGCGAATGTGAAACTTCCGATGCTTTATAATCATGACCCCCACGGCGACGAAAATGCACGGGCTAAAGAGTGCCTAGAGCTTGTTGGACTTAGCGACCGGATGGATCACCTACCAAAGCAATTATCAGGCGGTCAACAGCAGCGTGTTGCCATTGCCCGGGCCCTTGTCAACCGGCCCGACATTTTGTTAGCTGACGAACCAACAGGGGCCCTTGATACGAAGACAGGTCATGAAATCATGGCTTTGATGGGTGACCTAAACAAACAAGGCATTACTATAATTTTGATCACTCACGAACAAGACGTTGCAAGTGTCGCAAAACGTCAAATCAGCTTTCGTGACGGCCATATCGAAAAAGATACCGCTAGCACTGGAGACGCCAAATGACCTTGCTTTCAAGCTTTATTGTCGCTTTTTCAAGCCTGCGCGCTAATGCACTTCGGTCGTTCCTTGCTATGCTCGGCGTTATCATCGGCGTGGCGGCGGTTGTGACCATGGTGGCCATCTCCACAGGGGCGCAGAAACAGGTTGAAGATCAGATTAGCTCGCTCGGGACCAACGTTTTGATGTTGCGACCTGGTAGCCGAAGTCGCGGCGGACGGTCTGGCGGGGCAGCGACAAGCTTTTCCGAAAAAGACATTAATGCATTGCTTCAGGCCGTGCCCGATATCGAGGCCGCCGCGGGAGAAATATCAACACGGACTCAAATTGTTGCCGGGAACAAAAACTGGGCGGGCAGTATTGAAGGCGTTACTAACGATTATTTCCTTGTCAGAGAATGGACCATCGGTGAGGGCCGTGACTTCATTGCCAGCGAACTGCGCGGCGGGAAAGTAGCCATTCTTGGGAGCATGACAGCCAAGGAGCTATTTGGAGAATCAGACGCAATTGGTGAACGAATTCGTATTAAATCAGTGCCCTTCACGATCATTGGTGTGATGAAGGAAAAAGGCGGTAGCGGTTGGGGCGGACGGTCCACCGACGATATTATTTTTGTACCGCTTAAGACGGCGCGAATGAGGTTAATGGGCCGCGATGATGTTGTGCGCGATTATGTGCGAGCCATCGACGTGAAGGCCCGAGACGGATCCGATGTGACCTATGTAGAAGAACAAATCAATACCGTTATGCGCGGCATTCGAGAAATCGCCCCCGGCGCCGCAGATGATTTTCGAATCTTTAATATGGCGGAATTTCTGCAAACTCGTAATGCTACCACGTCCACCTTCACGACCCTTCTCGCCGGCACGGCGGCGGTGGCGCTGATCGTTGGCGGCATTGGAATCATGAATATCATGCTTGTATCAGTGACGGAGCGAACCCGTGAAATAGGGCTTCGGATGGCAATTGGCGCTCGCCAGCGGGACATCATGGTTCAATTTCTTATTGAAGCTGTGGCGCTGACGATTGTTGGAGGCATTATTGGGATCATGGTTGGTGCAGCCGGTACAACAGTGGCCGCAGATTTAGGCCAATGGAACCCAACGATCAATTTAGACATTGTTCTCCTAGCGCTGGGCTTTTCCACCTTTGTTGGTGTTTTCTTTGGATTTTGGCCAGCTTGGAAGGCATCCAAGTTAAACCCGATTGATGCTCTGCGGTTCGACTAAACTGATCACAAGACTTGCCAGGGTAGAATCCAGGATTCACCGTCCTTTGATCCGGAGAGTGCCTTAATACCATAGACACGAGCAAGGTTATCAGCGCTAAGCACGCTCGCCGCTGGGCCGTCTGAGACAATCTTGCCCTTATCCATTAAAACCACTCGATCCGCATACCGGGCCGCGAGCGCTAAATCATGCAAGACGACAAGAACGCCAGCGCCAGCCGCAGCCTGTGCCTTTAAAATGTCCATTGTGCGGATCGCATGCGCTGGGTCCAGGGAGGCCGTCGGTTCATCCGCCATCATAATCGGCGCTTCTACCGCCAGCGCTCTAGCCAGCATGATACGCGCGCGTTCACCGCCAGAGACTTCGTCGGCTAAGCGGTTTTTAAACTGGCTGCAATCAGCTAACTCCAGTGCCCTCGTAATCGCGGCCTTATCGATTGAAGATAGCCGGTCAAACGGACCCATGTGCGGAAGACGGCCCAGCGCAACGATATGTTTCACGGTAAGCGGCCAGTGGACGGGCGCAAGTTGTGGTGCCCATGCAATCTGCTTGGCGCGCTCTTTGTCGCTTATCTTGTGAAGGTCGATGTGATTTAATTCAATGGTGCCTTCGTACGGCAAAAGACCAGCCAGGGCTCGCAGCAGGCTTGTTTTTCCAGCGCCGTTCGGGCCAACCAGAATGACAAGCTCGCCCGCTTCCAGCTGAATATCAGCCTGATGAACAACCCTGATATCTCCGTAATGAATGTCGAGTGAAGACGCTATAAGTTTGCTCATTTCAACCGTCCTTTCAAGCTGAAAAGGATGAATAAAAATACAGGCGCGCCAATCAACGCCGTGACAACCCCAAGCCTTAACCCGCCGCCGCCAGCGGCAAAAGGGAGTCGAGTCAGAAGATCAGCGATCATCAATAGCAACCCACCGGCCAAAGCACTGGGCAGTAATAATCTACCCGGGTCATTCCCTACCCATCGCCGCATCAAGTGAGGGGTAACCAAGCCTATAAAACCGATCGCGCCGCTAACCGCAACGCTGGCGCCGACAATCAGAGCGGTCCCCAGAATAACCGAAAGGCGTAGCTGTCCCGTATGGATACCTAGCGACCTAGCGGTTTCTTCGCCCAGCGATAACGCCGTTAAACCCCGCCCAGTGCTGGCTAATATTGCGGCCCCCGCTATGATAAACGGTCCAGCCAGCATCACATCTTGATAAGTTCTATTTTCCAAGGAGCCCATCAACCACATCATCATGTCGCGCAAGGTCATGGGGGTTTCAGCTAGGTTTAGCACCAAGGATGTCGCAGCTGCCATCAATGAGCTGATCGCAATGCCCGCAAGGATCAACATCAAAAGACTATCCCTCCGCCGCGCCATCATAATCAAAACAAGAGTCGAAACACCTGCCATGATCATCGCCGCCAACGGAAGGGCTAGCGCAGACACGCTGGCCAGTCCCAGATGAATAACCAAGACTGCGCCAAAGCCTGCCGATGCCGAGACACCGATCACGCCCGGATCTGCTAGTGGGTTCCGCAGCAAGCCCTGCAGCGCTGCACCCGATATCGCAAGGCCAGCTCCAACTAAAAACGCCAACATCACTCGGGGCAGTCGTAGCTCCCGAACAATGATTGTGAGTGGGTCATCGGCTGGGCCCATTAGACCTTGCCATATCTCGCTGAACGAAAGCGAGACTTGCCCCATCGTTAGCCCGGGAATGAAGGCTATTAAGACCAATATCATCAAGCCCAGCAGCACCTTTGGATATGATTTGGAATCGCTCATTAGCTTGCGCCTTTATAATCTTGGATGGCTGTGCGGATAAAGGCGGCGGCTTCCCCCTGAAAAAGCGCGCCGCAGGAAAGCAAGGCGCCGGGGACTTGTATCGTCGGGACTTCCCGCATTAGCCTGCCAACGCTTGGGTGGCGCACCAATGACCAGTTGAACCAAGCTGGGTCACGGGTATCAAAAAAACCTGCGACGAAAACAGAGGGCGGCTCCAAAATTAACTGCTCCAGTGCAATCGGCTGCCAGCCAACGGCGCCGTAATCGGCAGCGGCGTTCAGCACTCCAGCCAGCTTCAGGACATGGTCAATATCAGTGCCCTCGCCCGCCATATAGCCCCCAGAGGTAATATATAAAACCGATCGATTTAACGTGGGCAGGGCTTGCAGCTGATCAAATATGGATTGCTTGTTTCTGATAATTGCGTCTGCCTCACCGCTGCGATCCAGGGCCTTGCCGATGGTCTGAAATGTGGCTTTCACAACGCTATGGTCCGAACCACTATCAATCGAAACAACATCTATGTCCGCGCGTTTTAAGATCGATAATAAGCGATGATCGCCCTCCCAAGACCGAAGAATGATATCAGCGGGATCGCGCAAAATATTCTCAGCACTTACCGAGCGCTGCGGTATGCCCTCTGCCCGGTCGCGGTAATAGCTGTGGCGCATGGTCGCTTCAACGCTCAAGGCCGTAATTTGGTTCGGGTCAGCAATCGCTAGTGCGTATTGATCAGCGCAGTAATCAAGCGACCGTATCCGCTGGCCGCCCATTTGATCGTCGCCGACGCTGGTGCCAGCTAATCCCATCAAAGCTAGCACCAGCGCGTTTATGTATCCCCAAGGCCTCATCAATAGCCAACACGGATACCGATATAACCGCTCAATCCCGGTGTGCCGTAACCGATGAGTTGCTGGTACTGTCGGTCAAACAGATTTTCAATGCGGCCAAACAGAGACAAGGACTCGTTAATTTCATAATCAGCCTTCACATCAAAGCGGGCCCAGTCGGGTACGACCGTGCCCCCAAAATCCGTCATCTCACCAAAATATGTCCCGTCTAAGCGCAGCGATAAAGCATCATTAGCCTGCCATGAAAGACTGGTAAAAGCCTGATGCTTGGGCTGGCGTATCAAGGCAGTATCTGCGTCACGGTCCACGGCCTTGGTATAAGTATAACTGCTGGAGACAATAAGACTATCTGACAGCTCAAGATCAACCGCGGCCTCAATCCCCGTGGCACGACTTCGCGCTAAATTGGTATAGCCTTGAGCAAAATCGAAGATGATCAGGCCGCTGCTTTTTTGATGAAAGGCGGCAACGCTGAGGCTGCCAGCTCCGTCCATAAACTCCTGATCCAAGCCGATGTCCCACGCCGTAGTTTCCTCTGGGCTCAAATCAACTGAGGGCGCCGTTAGGCCGCAAAAACCGCAGATATATGTCAGCTGGAAAATACTAGGGGCTTTAAAGCCTTCACCCCAGCTACCAAAAATTTTCGTGCCAGTGTCCGCGAATTGATACGAGCTTGTAATCCGGCCAGTTGTTACCCCGCCAAAGGCTTCATGATCATCGCGCCGCAGGCCCGCCGTTACATTGAATCCATCTTTTGAATATCCAAGATCAGCGAAGACACCAGTGATCGTTTTATCGTCAGCGCTTTGGCCTTTTATCGAGGTCTTCTCATGGTTCAACCCCATCGTTACGCTGACATCCTGTGTGAGATCAGCAATGCCAAGCCAATCAAATGCAAGGCGTTCGCCTTCGCTGCCAAAGCCTTCAACGCCGCTTGAAAAACTATCACGACTGATCTGGCTATAATCGACTGATAGCGTATTCCGAAAATTATCAACAAGATTGAAAGAATATTTCCCGCTCACTGAGGCTTCTTCACCGGTTGAAACTTCATCCGAGTCGGCTGGGAAAAAATTATCAAATTCGTTTCGATTATCGCTATAGCGACCCAATATTTGCAGCTTACCAGTGTCAGTAATCTGCGCGCCCAGCCGGCCAGAGACGGTGAGACTACGAAAGCCATCGCGCTCGCTATTGCCGTCATTCGCCTCGGCTGCAGATATGCCATCTGTTCGGTTAAAGCCCGCGCTCAGCCGGTAATGCAAATCTTTATCACCGCCGCGCACCGTCGCTCCGCTGCGAAGCGTGTGGTATGAGCCAGTTTCCAAAAAGCCGTTTAATCCAAAGCCGTCTTCACCCGACTTGGTGATGAAATGCACCACACCGCCCATCGCATCAGAGCCATAAAGGACTGACTGTGGACCTTTGAGAACCTCGATCCGGTCCAGATCAAACGGATCAAGAGAGGCAAAATCATAGGCCCCACCCGGCGCGCTAGCGTCATTCATCTGAACGCCGTCGATTAAGATCATCGTCTGGTCACCTGCAGCACCACGCAGGCGTACACTGGCAACGCCGCCAAAGCTACTATTCTGGCTGACAGATACTCCCGGCAAGGTCTGCAGGGCGTCAAGCGCAAAGCTATATTGACCTTGCTGCAATGCGAGTTCACTAAGAACATCGATAGAGGCGCCCACATCCTGAATGTTTGTTTCGCGGCGGTTAGCTGTTACGACGATGTCTTCAACGTCCAGCGATGGTATGATCGATTCAGCGCTAGCAGCAGCACCTGTTGCCGATAAGACTGCAAGTGCGGAGACCAAAGTCCCATTGGTGAATTTCGTATTCATTATCTCTCTCCTCAAAAAAAATATGTGAGGGAGAATTCAAAAGAAAACCCCGCATCACGACAATCGTCGTTCCACGGAGCCAAAGGCCGCGCTGAATGGATAATCCCGTCCCTCAGCATCACGACACGATGGCAGGTCTCCTGACTTCCGGGTCGATGCAGTCTCTGCCCCTTCCCGATCCAAAATATGCGCTGGATCAGTGGGATATGCAGGCCACTAGCCGGTTACAGTTGCGGGTACAGCCGCGGATTCAGACACATCTTCACCGCGTTCCCTATTCACCCCTTTCGGGGACCATCAAGTCCCTTGTAGCTAAACGCTGGCCGGGCCGCAAAGGAAAAGATCACATGCTAGACAAATAACGGGTTTCACTTGCACAAAAAAGCCCGCGCCCCGGCTCGGGACGCCAGCTTAATCACTGAGGAAAAATCTCTAGCTAGTCGCCTGAATTAACGGTCTCTGACTGATCGACGGTCTCTGATGGGGCTTCATCGGGGCGTTCTTTCACAGCAACAAAATCGCCTAAGCCACAGCTCGCACCTGAGCGACCAAAACTATCTAGGACCGTGATAAAATCCATGCCGCACAACTGCGTACTATGGATGCGATACGAAAACCGGTTTTCAAAAAATAGTCGGGGGCACTCGCTCCGCAGCTTCATAATATAGTCGGTCGACCCATACATTCTAAAAAGAATCATCTGGTTCGACAAAACATTCGTCGACCTAATCCTGCGGGAGCTCAGACATTTTTTGGTCTCGCCCGTTTCTATGTATTGTTCGCTAAATTTAGCGAGCGCCTTCTCTGAACGAGTCATTTTTTTTTCGGTATCATCAGCAAGAACACCGCTAGCAATCATCGATATTGAAAACGCGCAAGCGCCGACAATCGCATTTTTAAAGGTTATAAAATTGTTCATCATCAGACCTCGTGCTGTCATTAGTGTTTATGATGCAGATCTTACACGGTGTCAGATGAACAGTTCCTGAATGAACCCACATGAACGTTCATTCGCGCGTACAATCGGTCTGTCAGGGCCGACAAGACAGGCTGTGAATGCGCCGCATTAGCGATGAGAGGGTCATCAAAAGCAAGACCGTGGACCTGCGCTAACTGGCCAATCCAAGCGATTAAGCTGCTCGCTCGCGTCTGATATATCCATAGCTGATCCGCTTGCGCCGCAGCATCTGTCAAATGAGCTAGGTAGCGCTCAGCCAAGTGATCTAGCAACTGCAAACCAACCTCTTCAAGGCCGGTACAGAATCGTATGAACCCACGCTCTTCTGCCGATAACTGACCAGTCTGCGCCTGCTGGCAAGCAGCGACCTCCTCAAGCCGCGTCACGGCATCCAGCAATTCGCGGTCAAGTTCAGCCGCAAGCTTAACCGACGCCGCCGATATTTCGGCCCGGTTATCGCCACTGCGCCGCGCTTTTTCAGCGACAAAATCCAATATATCAGCTGTATGACTCATAGGTGCTATTGTGCGCCGGAATTGACGGGGCGTCAATTTCTGATCTACACCATTACATAAGACGTACTCAGAATAAGAAATTTGGGGTTAATAAAGGAAGATATTATGGCACTTGTCGCACATTTACACTTATTGCTGATCGGTTTCAGCGTGATCGGCCTCATTATGGTAGCTCTGTGGTACCAATCAGAGCGAATCAGTGATCCCAGCTTCATTGATGCTTTTTGGTCCATGGGCTTTGTGATCCTCGCCTGGCTTGGCTACTGGCAGAGCGGCCTCGGCGCCTCTGAGATGATCGTCCTGCCGGTGGTAGCCAGCATTTGGGGCCTTCGCTTAGCCAAGCATTTATTTGATCGCTGGTGCCTGATGGGTAAAGATCCGCGCTATGAAAAAATTCTAGAAGGCAAAGATAATCCGTCCTTCTTTTCCCTGTGGTTTATCTTTGGCTTGCAAGGCCTGCTTATCTTGATCATAGGATGGCCGCTGCTCGTAGCACCGTCATATGGCGGCGAGTTGGGGCTTACAGCGATCATTGGTATGATGTTATTCGCCATAGGCTTTCTCTTTGAAGCGATTGGCGACAAGCAGCTAAAGGCTTTCCGCAATGATCCTGAAAGCAAAGGCAAGGTCCTAGACACCGGGCTGTGGCGCTATACCCGTCACCCTAATTATTTTGGCGATGCGACCCTGTGGTGGGGTATGTGGCTGATAGCCTTTGATATGGGAGCACCAATCTTTTCGATTATTTGCCCGGCGATCATGAGCTTCTTGCTGTTGAAATGGTCAGGGGTTCCCTTGCTAGAGCGTTCTATGCAAAAGACCCGACCCAAGTATGCCGATTACGCGGCTAGGACCAGTGCTTTCTTCCCCCTACCGCCAAAGAAAAAAGCTGATTAGAACCATAAAAAAGGGCGGCCAGTCAGCCGCCCTTTCGCTATCTGATATCGGGCTATCAATCCAGCGACTTAACGATCTCTTCGACCATCTTCTTAGCGTCACCAAATAGCATCATCGTATTGTCACGGAAGAATAGCTCGTTTTGAACGCCAGCATAGCCAGCGCCTAATGAACGCTTCAGGAACAATACCGTACCAGCTTTCTCCACATCCAAGATAGGCATCCCAAAAATAGCGCTGGTCGGATCGGTTTTTGCGGCCGGATTGGTCACATCGTTCGCACCAATAACAAAGGCCACATCAGCCTGCGAAAATTCGCTGTTAATATCCTCCAGCTCGAACACTTCATCGTAAGGCACATTTGCTTCAGCAAGCAGCACATTCATATGACCCGGCATCCGACCAGCGACTGGGTGAATGGCGTATTTCACGTCAACACCTTCGGCTTTTAGCAGATCACACATCTCGCGCAGAGTATGCTGTGCCTGGGCCACCGCCATACCGTAACCGGGCACGATGATGACCTTACCGGCATTCTTCATGATGAAGCTGGCATCTTCCGCTGAGCCTCGCTTGACCGGACGGTCTTGTTCAGCACCTGCAGCTGGGCCAGCGGTATCGTCGCCGCCAAAGCCGCCCAAGATAACGCTGATAAAGCTGCGGTTCATGCCCTTACACATAATATAGCTGAGGATCGCACCGCTGGAGCCAACCAGAGCACCGGTGATGATCAAAGCACTGTTATGCAGGGTGAAACCAATACCCGCCGCGGCCCAACCAGAATAACTGTTCAGCATTGAAACAACCACCGGCATATCAGCGCCACCGATAGGAATAATTAGTAAAAATCCAATGATAAAGCTGAGACCCGTGACCCACCAAAAGATATTGATGCCCGCAATTTCATAGGTCTGGTCGACCCCATAGGCTGCGATACCCGCAACAATGGAAATAGCGATGACACCATTGATCAAATGCCGCGCGGGCAGCATGATCGGGGCACCGCTCATATTGCCATTCAGCTTTAAAAAAGCGATCACCGAGCCCGAGAAGGTGATAGCGCCGATAGCGATACCAAGGCTCATTTCAATCTTTGAGGCCAGCATAATCTGACCCATCGCATCGGTGATACCAAAGGCCCCCGGATTGGTCGCTGCTGCCGCTGCTACTAACACTGCTGCCATACCTACAAGCGAATGGAAGGCGGCAACAAGCTGCGGCATTTGGGTCATCGCGATACGCCGTGCGATCACAAGGCCTATACCGCCGCCGATAATGACGCCCCCGATGATCCAACCCCACTGAACGTCTTGCATATTGGCAAGCGTGACCAGAACAGCGATCAGCATACCCAGCATACCGTATATATTACCTTTACGACTGCTTTCGGGATTGGAAAGACCACGAAGGGCCATAATGAACAGCACACCTGAAATCAGATATAGGATCGCTGTAGCGTCTGCAGATAATTGCATCATGATATGGCTCCCTATTTCTTTTTCTTATACATCGACAGCATGCGGCTGGTGATGGCAAAGCCACCGAATATATTGACGCACGCGAGTCCAATCGCAATCCCGCCGAGGCCCTGAGCCAGCGGGCTGCCAGCAGCACCAGCAGCGATCAAAGCGCCCACAATAATCACCGATGAAATGGCATTTGTTACGCTCATAAGCGGTGTGTGCAGCGCCGGGGTGACGCTCCAGACCACATAATAGCCCACGAAAATAGCCATTACGAATACTGAGAATTCTTGGATGAAAGGGGATACGTCCATCTTAAGCCTCCTTCAAATTGGGGTGAACAATTTCACCGCCTTTGGTCACCAGTGTTCCGGTGATAATCTCGTCCTCTTCATCCAGCACTAACGCGCCGTCTTCGCTGGTGAAGGAGGTGATGAAGTTCAATAGATTTCTGGCATATAGCGAAGATGCATCAGCGGCTAGCCTTGAGGGCACATTGCGGTGCCCAACGATTTTGACGCCGTGCGCCTCCACCACCTCACCGACCTTGGCGAGCTCACAGTTGCCACCGTTTTCAACCGCCAAATCGACAATCACCGAGCCGGGACGCATGGCTTTAACCTGCTCCTCGGTGATCAAGGTCGGCGCGGGTCGCCCAGGAATCAAGGCCGTTGTTATGGCGATATCCTGCTTGGCGAGCGTCTCCGAGATCAGCGCGGCCTGCTTAGCCTTATAGTCATCTGACATCTCTTTAGCATAACCGCCCGAGGTTTCTGCCGCCATGGTTTCTTCGTCTTCGACCATGACAAATTTACCGCCAAGGCTTTCAACTTGCTCTTTCGCTGCGGGTCTAACATCAGTCGCTGATACGATGGCGCCTAAGCGCTTGGCGGTAGCAATGGCCTGTAAACCGGCAACACCAGCGCCCATCACCATAACCCTAGCAGGCGGGATCGTACCCGCCGCTGTCATCATCATCGGAAGCGCCCGACCGTATTCGGAACAAGCATCAAGGACAGCCTTATAACCCGCTAGGTTAGACTGGGACGATAGAACATCCATGCTCTGCGCCCGCGTGATCCGCGGCATTAAATCCATTGCAATCGCCGTTAGGCCTGCGGCTGCATAAGCTTCCATCTTCTCTTTGCTGCGATAGGGATCTAAAATACCCAGCAGAACCGTACCATTGCTGATCGACGCGGCATCTTTCGGCGCCACGCCTTGCACTGTTAAGACAAGCGCTGCACCACCTAAGGCGCCAGCTCGGTCAACAACGCTGGCCCCGGCAGATTCATAGTCTTGATCACTGACGCTAGCGCGCACGCCCGCCCCGCTTTCCACCGCGACACTGTATCCCAGCGCAATCAGTTTTTTCACACTATCTGCTGACGCGGCGACGCGGCGTTCAGCTTCTTCCGTTTCCTTTAGGACAGCAATTTTCATCGGTATGTCTCCTGCTTTCGGTGCATGTCTGGACCCAACTGAAACTATTTGAGGCGATAGCGAGCCGACAAGCAATCTTTAATTGCCAAATAATATCGTCCAGGCAGATCGAAAAAGTCGATTGATGATGGATGCTGGCCATAAGCGTGTCAAAATGATACAGGTAGGTGTAGCCATTCCCTAGTTTGGGATTGAAGACCGTAAGGAGGCACTTTGCGAGTTTTAATCGTTGATGATGAACCGACCCAGGTCCGGTTATTAGAAAGTGTTGTAACGCGCGCTGGCTTTACCGCTGAAACCGCTAGCGGCGGCCAAATGGCGGTTGACCGATTATGTAATCAGGGCTTACCCAAAATCGACGTTGTTTTGCTTGACCTGATGATGCCTGATGTTGGCGGCCTTGATGTTCTAACACAGATTAAGCCAAAGCAGCCGAGCCTGCCCTTTATCGTTCTGACTGGTCATGCATCGGTCAACCGTGTGGTTGAGGCCATGCGCGCAGGCGCCGGTGATTTTCTGGTAAAGCCCGCCAGCGCTGAGCGCATAAGGGCTGCTATCACTGCCGCTATCACCGCCGATCAATTAGTCGGAGAAATCGCACAGGTCACCGCCGATCTAGCCAGCGGTGAAGGTTTTGGCGCTCTGGTCGGCATCAGCGCAGCAACAACTGGCGTGATGGAGCTGGCCCGCAAAGGAGCCCGGACCAATATCCCCATTTTGCTCGAAGGGGAAAGCGGTGTCGGCAAGGAAATGTTTGCCCGCGCCATTCGCCAAGCCAGCGACCGCGCAGACAAACCCTTTGTCACAGTAAACTGCGGCGCCATTCCTGATAATCTGATCGAGAGCATTCTGTTTGGCCATGAAAAAGGGGCCTTCACCGGTGCCACTGATCAGCATATCGGCAAGTTCGAGGAAGCAAACACAGGTACACTTTTCTTAGACGAAGTTGGTGAATTGCCGCTAGACCTGCAGGTCAAATTACTCCGCGCTATACAAGAAGGAGAGATCGACCGGGTTGGCGGCGGCGAGCCCATCAAGGTCGATATTCGGATCATCTCCGCTACCAACCGCGATATGGACATTCAAGTCTCCGAAGGGGCATTCCGCGAAGATTTATATTATCGCTTAAACGTATTCCCCATCCGCATTCCGCCGCTTAGGGACCGCAGGGAAGATATTCCCGCGCTGTCCCAGCATTTTGTTCGCAAGATTGCGGCGGCAGAATCACTGGGCGTAAAGTCATTATCCGATGACGCCATTGTTTGCCTGCGCAGCTACGACTGGCCCGGTAATATACGGCAACTCCAAAATGCACTTTTCAGAGCCATCATCCTTTCTGAGAGCGACACGCTAACCGCTGAGGATTTTCACCTTGTTACCGCTGGTGTAGGGGTGACCACTGATGTAAGGCAGGGGTTATCTCCCGCTCATCCGCCAACAGCTGCCACAGATATGCCTTCAAGTGCTGGCATTCAGATTTGGCAAGCGGATGGTAACGTCAAGTCTCTAGCTGCTATTGAAAAAGCTGCGATCGCCTTGGCCCTTGATCGCTATAAGGGGCAAATGAGCGAAGTCGCGAGGCAATTGGATATTGGGCGGTCAACGCTATACCGCAAAGTTGCTGAGTATGGTTTAGATGAGTCGGAGTAAACAAAGATGATTGGTATATTTGATTCGGGCTCAGGTGGCCTGACAATTTTAAAGACTTTGCGCGTTCGAATGCCCGATCAGGACTTCGTCTATCTAGGCGATCACCGACATGCACCGTACGGCCATCGCAGCAACGACGATATCGTTGAGCTGACCCGCGCTGGGGTGGATCACTTGATGGGCATGGGCTGCAAATTAGTCATCTTAGCCTGTAATACAGCGGCTGCTGTAGCGCTCCGGACTTTGCAGCAAGATTGGCTGGAGCAGGCTTATCCCGGTCGGCGGATTTTGGGAGTTTTGGTCCCAATGGTAGAGGCCGTCACTGGCATACCTTGGCACCAATCAGAGCCCTCGGATGATAGCCGCCGCGACCGCCGTTTGATCACCCTATTTGCGACCCGCAAAACCGTCGATAGCGGCGCCTTCGCTGAGGAATTATCAAAGCGAGCGCCCAGCTTGACTTTGATATCAAAGGCATGTCCGGGACTGGTTGATGCAATTGAAGGCGGCGCCGGACCAGTGCCCCTAACAGGCCTAGTTTCGGGCTATGTCGAGGAAACGCTTGAGCTAGGGGGCGCTCCAGATGCAGTCATTCTAGGCTGTACCCATTTCCCGCTGGTGGAAAATGCTTTTACTGCCGCCCTGCCCGCCGAGACGCGTATCTATAGCCAACCAATTGTTGTCAGTAAGGCCTTGGACTATTATCTTCAGCGCCATCCATCCTATAAAACCGGAGGATCTGGGCAATTGATATGCCTGTCAACCGATCCAACTATCGCGCCCAGCTTAGGTGATATCAGCGATGTTCGGGCGTTGTTCCTGTCTGAAGACCTCGCCAATTTTCAAAAGGCGGCATACTGATTAACGGCCTATCGGCTGCGGCAAGTCGGGCTTGCAAAGTTGCTGGGCGTTTTGCAATAGAACGAGCCACGACTGCACTTTAACAGTGGCCTCTGGATCAGTTTGCATATCCAAACCCGCCTTAGACAGAATAGCTTGCGCTGCCTCAGCGTCCTGTCTGCCAAGGGCTGCCATAAAAGCAATTAAAACAGAATAGTCGTCCGCTTCAATCGCCGCTTTTAGCGACGCTCGGCTGCAATCGCAGACCATTACGTCTTCGCCGCTTGCTAAGCAGGCCTGCATATAATCCCGCTCAGCCGCTTGGATGGATGTCACCGACTCATCTGCGGATATCGGCGAAAAGCCCGCCAAAGCGCATAGCAATATAACTGTGCGAAATTTCATCTGTTTATCTTTCCTGATCATCTTGCCCATCATCATTGTGATGACGACCAAAATCTGCTGCATCTGAATCCTGTCCCGCGTCGACAATCCGGCGGCGAATATCACGCGTATGGGTGAATAAATCATGCAGTGCCTCGCCGTCACCCCAGCGAATGGCGCGCTGCAACGCCGTCAAGTCTTCGCTAAAGCGCCCCAGCATTTCCAGCACCGCATCCTTATTATTTAGAAACACATCCCGCCACATGGTCGGGTCGCTGGCTGCTATCCGGGTGAAATCGCGGAAGCCCCCGGCTGAATATTTGATCACTTCGGAGCGGGTTACCTGTTCCAAATCCGATGCTGTACCAACGATGTTATAGGCAATCAAGTGCGGCACATGACTGGTGATCGCTAGCACAAGATCATGATGCTTCGCGTCCATCACATCAACCTTTGAACCAAGTCGCTGCCAAAGCTCAGTCAAACACTCAAGCGCCACCTGATCGGTATCTTCTAGAGGCGTCAAAATACACCAGCGATCTTTGAAAAGGCCTGCAAAGCCAGCCGATGGGCCAGATTGTTCGGTCCCCGCAACCGGATGCCCGGGGATGAAATTCACACTGGGCTTCATCAGACCCTTAAGCCCGTCCACAACGCTTTCTTTGACCGACCCAGTATCGCTCAATGTGGCACCGGGCTTCATCTGGTCGGCGATCTCTTTAACCACGCTGGGCATCACGCCCACGGGTACACATAGGACAATCAAATCAGCGGTTTTTGCAGGCTCAACAGCGCTCTCATGATAGCTATCGCCCAGGCTCAGTTTTTGGGCTGCTGTCAGATGATCAATATTTGCGTCAGCAACCGAAATGTGACCACTCAGTCCAGCCTCTTTGATAGCAAGTGCCAGCGATGAGCCAATCAGGCCAATGCCAATAATAAGGGTGTGATCATATAGCGCTGTCATAGGCTTTCCCCAAGATGCCCGCTGCCATCCATAAATTCTCGTAGCAACTGGATGACGCCGTTATTTTGCTCCGGCGTACCGATGGTCAGCCTTAGATAGTTACTAAGCCCTTGCTCGGGCAACCAGCGCAGAATATAGCCATTTTTGCGTAGCCAAGCGTTTGCCTCCTCAGCAGTGGAGCCAGTTTCGCTGGGAAATTCGACAAGAAGAAAATTGGTCTGGCTAGGCACCACGCGGAGCCCCATTGATACCAGCCGCGCCGTCAGATCATCCCGCCAGTTGGCAGTGTAATCCTGTGCCGCTTTCAAATGGTCAGTGTCTTGAACTGCTGCCGCAGCTGCGGCTTGGGCGGGTCCGGATACATTATAGGGGTCGCGCAGACGATTTAAGATATCAGCGATATGACTTGGGCAATATATCCAGCCAAACCGAAGCCCTGCCATCGCGTATAGCTTTGAAAAAGTCCGTGTCATTACCACATTTTCAAATTGATCAACCAGCGCTGAGCCATCATCATAAGCCGGGTCGGTGACCGATTCAGCATAGGCCGCGTCGACCACCAAGATAGCTTCACTTGGAATGCCCGCATGCAGTCGCCGCAGCTCATCACCCGTCAAAAGTGTGCCCACAGGGTTGTTGGGGTTATCAATATAGACGAGCTTCGTGCGTGGTGTCACAGCGGCCAAAATAGCATCAACGCTAATCTCATCACCCGCAAGAGCAACTTCAACACCAACAGCTCCCACAGCCTTGGCGGCCAGTGGATACAGCATAAAGCCGGGGCGGCAATAGATCACCTCATCACCCGGCCCTGCAAATGCCCTAGCTAAAAGCATCAATAGCTCGTCGCTGCCGTTACCGCAGACGATGCGATCTTTATCAAGATCATAAATATCGGCGATGGCTTCACGTGGTTTCAGGCAAGTGCTGTCTTTATAGCGCGTGCCGTCAGCTGCAGCGGCAGCGGCTTTAAGGGCGGCTTCGCTGATACCGAAGGCGCTTTCATTAGCACTGAGCTTAACCACACGCTCTTGGCCCGCCAGCTTTGAATCGCCGGGCTTATAGGGCGTTAACTGTTCAATCCACTCATGTGCTTTTGGTCCGCTCATCGGTCCTCATCCTGCATCAACATTTATGTCAAAAGGAATAGGCAATATCGCCCGTCATGGCAAAGGAATAATCCTAACCTGACCACCTTCGACCTTGACTAGGAATTATCCATCTGCTTTCAGTGCTAGTGAACAAGGATGAATTCGATGACTGGTCAGACAACCGCACCACCGCAGCAGGTTTCGCTTTTTATGGATCAGCCCCTATCGCTGGCCAGTGGCGCAGTGATGCCTAGTGTTCAGGTTGGCTATCAAACCTATGGTACCCTGAACGACACCGCGAGCAATGCCGTCCTGATTTGCCATGCACTGACGGGCGACCAATATGTTGCAAGCGACCATCCAGTCACAGGCAAGGCAGGCTGGTGGACGCGGCTTGTTGGACCGGGAAAGATTATCGATACGAACCGCTATTTCGTGATTTGCTCGAACGTGCTTGGTGGCTGTCTTGGCACCTCCGGCCCCGCTGAGGTTAACCCTGATAGCGGCAAACCTTGGGGGCTTGATTTCCCCGTTATCACCTTGAAAGATATGGTCTGCGTTCAAAAGGCACTGACCGAATCGCTGGGCATTGATCAACTTTTTGCAGTGATTGGCGGATCGATGGGCGGGATGCAGGTCTTGCAATGGCTGGCGGACTATCCTGAAAGCGTTTTTTCAGCCATTCCCATTGCAACAGCGGCCCGTCACACAGCCCAGAATATTGCCTTTCACGAGGTCGGCAGGCAGGCCATCATGGCTGACCCAAATTGGCGCGGTGGCGCCTATTTAGCCGCCGGCGTATCGCCGGACGCTGGCCTATCAGTCGCCCGCATGGCGGCCCATATCACTTACATGAGCGAAGATGCACTGGCACAAAAGTTTGGTCGGAACCTGCAAGACCGGGAAACGATCGGCTTTGGCTTTGAAGCGGACTTTCAAGTAGAGAGCTACCTACGACATCAGGGATCGACGTTTGTCGACCGTTTTGACGCCAATAGTTATCTTTACATCACGCGGGCCATGGATTATTTCGACCTAGCATCCAGCGCTGGCGGTAAATTAGCAGAAGCTTTCCGGGGCGCATCCCATGTGCGCTGCTGTGCGCTCAGCTTTTCTAGCGATTGGCTGTATCCGCCATCGGAAAACAAGGCTTTCGTCCATGCATTAAACGCTGCTGGTGCACGCATAGCCTATACGGAGATCGAAAGCGATTTTGGCCATGATGCCTTCCTAATGGATGTCCCAGAAATGGACCGTATGCTGGCTGGTTTTATCACCAGAACAGCCGAAGAGAGAGGTCTGTCATGACCCAACAGCTTGACCATGGTACGGCAAGCGACAAGCTGCGTCCTGATCTAAAATTGATCGCCGATCAGTTGGATAGTCATTGTACGCTGCTGGACGTTGGCTGCGCTGATGGGACCTTGCTTCAATGGCTTTTCAAACATAAAAATATCGATGGTCGCGGAATTGAGCTGGAGGTGGCGAACGTTCAAAGTTGTGTGGAAAAGGGACTGTTCGTTGTTCAAGGCGACGCCGATACTGATCTAAACGATTACGGTGATGATAGCTTTGATTATGTCGTCCTTAGCCGCACGCTACAGGCAGTTCATCGGCCTCGGGACGTCTTATCCAATCTGCTTAGGATCGGCAACAAAGCCGTTGTCACCATCCCTAACTTCGGCTTTTGGAGGGTTCGGCTTAGCCTAGCCTTAAGCGGCAGAATGCCTATGACGAGCCACCTGTCGAAAATGTGGTATGAGACCGACAATATTCATTTTTGCACCATCCGCGATATGTTCGAGTTGATCGCGCTGGACGGCTATCATTTGGAACGCTTTGTGCCAGTGTCACAATCCGGTAAGCCGCTTACCCACGGTCCGAGGCGTTCCAATCTGCTAGCCAGCCAAGCGCTGTTCATCATCAGCAAATAATGGAACTGATCAAAGACATATCAGCCCGCACGGCGCGGCTCCTTGAAAACGGCTTCTATAAGGATGAAGGTGTCCGAAAGACTGAGCTGGTTCACGCTCCGCTGCTATCGAAAGCAACAGGGCTGAATATATGGTTCAAATGCGAAAATTTACAGCGGACGGGCAGCTTTAAACTCCGGGGCGCCACTAGCGCTTTGCTGAATTTGTCCCACGAGCGAGTCGAAGACGGCGTGTTGGTGGCAAGCAGCGGCAATCACGGTGCTGCCTGTGCCCTAGCGGGTAGCCTGCTTGATATTGCTGTGACCGTTTATGTGCCAGAGTCCATTGCGCCGGGCAAAGAGGCAAAAATAAAAGCGGCAGGGGCAACCATCGTTAAAGTTCCCGGACCCTCGGACCGCGCCGAACTCGCGGCCGCCAAAGAAGCGACGAAGTCGGGCAAGCCATATATCAGCCCTTATAATCACCCCGACACGATCGCTGGTCAGGGCACCATCGCGGACGAGATAATCAGCGACTTGCCAGAGGTCGATATGATCGTCGCCAGCGTAGGCGGTGGCGGCCTGATCTGCGGTATCAGTGCCCGCATGCAAGACCTGAAGCAGGGTGTTCATATGCTAGCTTGCTCGCCCTCCCAATCACCGGCATTCATGGAAAGTTTGAAAGCTGGAAAGGTGGTAGACCTGCCTGACCTACCGACATTATCTGACGGCACGGCGGGCGGTCTCGACGATGACAGTATTACGATGCCTTTGGGCAAAGCCCTGATATCAGAGATGGTCAGCGTCACAGAAATTGAGATAGCCCACACGATGAAACTGATTTTCCAAGAAACCGGAATGGTGGTTGAAGGTGCCGCAGCAGTGGCGCTCGGGGGACTTTTGGAATGTATGGACGATCACCAAGGAAAGACCGCCGTCATCATTTTGTGCGGCGGCAACGTTACCAATGAGCGATTCCAAGAAGCGATCGAAATGACACACGACTAGGCGTCCCAAGTCCCTTTGTTAGCAACTGACCGCGCAGATCCTGCCAGATTTTCAATAGTATTTTTCACGTCTACCGCCTTCAGCGCACAGTCGCTTGATTCATCGCCGTTTCTTGGCTCGATTTCGTCAAGCCAGTGACAACTTTTTTCTTAACCTCAACAACTAATAAGCCACCGCTGGCAGGCAGCAACTTCAGAAAAGGCCGCTCACAGCTCTTTGCCGTAGCTCGGGTGATGCTGCCTATCAATCCCGGGCCCGTTTTTATCGGGGGAAAGAAAAGGGTTGTGTGGCAACCGACCGGCTGCAACATCCGCTCGATCATCAAGGCCTCCAATTGGCGCCATGACCAAGGCGTGCCGTGTCCAAACGGCGTGAGTTCCAAAGATGACCACATCCTGCGACGATTAGGGACAAGAAAAACTGCCCGGCCTTCAGGCTCCAATACCCGCCAAACCTCACGCATCAGCCGCGATGGATTGCTCGCAAATTCTAGCGTGTGCACCAACAGCATATTCGCCACCGATGCATCAGCGAGCGGCAGCGATGTTTCCTCAACGAGGGCGGACAAAGAGCTGGCCCCTTTCGGCCAAACCTCAGCACCTTGGCGCGCAGGCATCAAAGCAAAGGCTGATCTGGGACCGCCGAGTTTCTTAAGAATAGGGATTGCATAGCCAAGCGTGACCAATCCACCGGGGCGATCAGCCCAATCACTTTCAGCGACAACCTTGGCCAAGGCATCTGCGGTGAAGTCACCGAGCGGCGTCTCGTAAAAGCGTTTCAATGTGGCGGTATCAGGTCGCATTCTAGCCCTTGCTTTGGTAAGTGGGTAGCCGTGATTGTGTGGCTTGCCGAACGACCATGCAACAAAAAATATCGACTAAACGAAATTTCACTAGCTGTTGACCAGCTGGCGGGGTATGCATCTCTTCTACTTGAGGAAAGCATCATGCCAGCTATTTTCTTAGCTATTTTTGTCGACGTTCTGGGATTCAGCATCATTCTGCCGGGCCTGCCGTATGTCACATTGCATTTCGGCGGGACCGCGATAACGGGCATGGCGATGATGTCGGTTTTTTCCATTGCCGCACTGATATTTTCACCGTTACTCGGCAGATTATCCGATCGTTTGGGGCGCCGTCCGGTTCTGTTGATGACATTTTCCGGTGCTATCCTTGCATACAGCACACTGGCTTTCGCGGACACTTTGCTCATGCTGTTTGTCGCCCGCTTTATGTCGGGCGCGATGGCGGGTAATGTGGCGATCGCCATGGCATCTATCGCCGATAGCACCAGCTTTGAAAATCGCGGCAAGATGATGGGTCTTTTTGGCGGCGTTTACGGTGTTGCCTTCGCCATCGGTCCTGGCGTCGGGGGATTAGTATCAGGCAATCCTGAGACGCCATCGTTGCTTTTCCCCGGCCTTATCGCGGCAAGCATGGCGCTTTTGGCGCTGATCATCACCTTCTTTTTCTTCAATCCCAAAAAGCGAACCGACGCCGAGAAGATTAAAGCTCAAGAGAAAATACCCTATCGCTTGGTCGTGCCGGATAAGCGGTCTGCATTGCTTATGAGTCAATTCACACTGTCTTCAAGTATCCAAAGTATCGTCTTTCCAATCACGCCTTTTTGGTGCATCGCCGTCTTGAACTGGAGTCTTGTCCAGGTTGGGTGGCTTTTGATGATGATTGGCGGTGCTATTGCTTTCGTGCAAGGCGGCCTAGTCCCCATTTTATTTTCAAAATTGGGCGAGATCAGAACCTTCTTACTGGGTTTCTTTATGACTGCCATTGCCGCTGGCCTGATGGCTTTTCTGCCCGACGGTGAGTGGAAGGCGTGGACATTGATCCCCATGATTGCCTCTGGGGCAACGATCGCTTTCCCAGCCCTGAACACTACCCTTTCAAAGCGCACCGATGACCATGCACAAGGCACGGCCCTTGGGCTTGGCAACGGCTTATCATTTCTTGGACGGATTGCGGGGCCACTAGTCGGAGGCTGGCTTTTTGAAACATTCTATCCCGGCGCACCCTTTATCGTCATCATGATCGCGGGCGTGATCGCTATTGGATGGGCAATCAGTGAATTGCTTCGCGGCAATTACGTCAAGCCGATAGCTTTACAGAAAATAAATTAGCTTTGGCCCTGAAATTTGGCCCTGAAATTTGGCCCTGAAATCAGTCACGCGCGGCGCGACAGGTTTCTATGTGATCTTTTATCCAAAGAGTTAGCCCACCGATCATTTCACTAAGCGCAGCGTCATAACCAACCACAACTTGCTCGGCGGTATCTGCACCAACAGGAATTTTGGATATGGTCTGGTGCGATGCGATGAGGCGGCCTTTTCGCATGCTGATCAGGCGGTAATCTGCGGCAACCTCCACCTCGTTACTTGCCGGACGAAATTGAAACTGACTTACATTCATCGCCAACCGACAATCTGCTTTAACATCTAAGGCTCCCGCACCAATAACAGGACCGTTTAGATTAATGGCCAGACCTGCACGGAACACGCGGCGCAATAAATCAGGCGCGCCTTCTGACCATTCAGCACCGCTATACCAAGTGATACCATTCTGGCCCTCAACAACGGGGATACGAATACCCCGCGCATGACCCGGCATATCGGGCGCATCGATCATTAAAACAGCGTCATCATTCATCGCGCGAGGCGTATGCCCGACCGGAATTGTCAGCGTATAAACCTGCGACGGCGTGCCTTCTGGCCCAAAGTCAATCAGCGGGCCGCAACTGGATAGACCAAGAGCAGCGACACTGGCAGCGGCGAGAGTTTTACCTATTGATCTCATATCTGCGATCCTTTTACTGGCCAGCCGGGCTATATTCTGGACGGTCTTTGCCCATCAATAGATCAACTGGATTATCTTCAATACTGTTTAATAGTCGCGTTAACGATTGGCTGGACTGTCTAAGGTCCATGATTAGGCGACTGACCTCGACCAAGGTGCCATTGGCAAAACTGGTTATCGCACCTTCATTGGCTGCGATAACTTCATCAACCCGCCTGAATGTAGCGCTTGCATCCGCCAGCGTAATCGTCAGCTGTGCTAATGTATCCTTCAGTTCATCGTCCATCAAATCAGTACCGCTGCTTAACAATGCATTCAGTTGGATACTGGTTTCATTAAAGCTTGAGATCAAGGTCCTAGCGTCAGCGAGCAATAAATCCAAATCTTCGGTACCGCCAGCTAGGTTCGATGTGAGCGCATTCAAATTAACCAGCGTAGCATCAATGTTGGCCATGTTTTCATCTTTAAACAATGTCCTGATCTGACCAACAGCCAAGATTAATTCATTGACCAGATTGGGTGTTTGCTCAAAAAATGCAGACAGGGCAGACGCTTCTGCTTGAATAACAGCACGGTCAGCTCCTGGTGCTGGCACCAACGCAGCCGCATCAGGGGCACCGCCGAAAATCTGAATCTGTGTGACACCAGTGAGAGCTTGCAGCTCAAGCCGAGCAACGCTACCTTCATTTACAGGCACTTCGGCCTGAATGCGGACGGTAACTTGCACCGTTCTGGGATCATCGGGCGCTAGCGCTATCTCGGTGACCTTGCCAACCGGAATGCCAAGATAGAAAACCGTTCCCTGCTCATACAAGCCAAGAACAGATTCCTGCAAAAATATATCATATTCGATATATTCTTTATCAATATCGGTGTTAGCGACCCAAAGGCCAAAGCCAACCGCAAACGCCGCCATAAACATGACGAACAGTCCTACGATGATATGTGGTGCACGTGTTTCCATTGATCAGCTCTTTCTATAGCATCTTAGTCTATAACACATCATTGGCTGCCCCCAGCCCCGCGACCGCGCTCCCCGTTAAAATACTCCTGTATCCATGGGTGATCCATTGCGCGGACCTCTTGAAGTGGGGCATTTATTAGTATCTTACCGTCCGCCAAAACAGCTATCCGGTCACAAATCTTCGTCAATGTATCCAAATCGTGGGTGACCAAGAAAACCGTTAGCCCCAGCGCGTCTCGTAGCTCAAGGATCAGATTATCAAAGGCCGCCGCGGTGATCGGATCTAACCCCGCTGTTGGCTCATCAAGAAACAGGATGTCCGGGTCGAGCGCTAGCGCCCTAGCAAGGGACGCTCGCTTGCGCATGCCGCCCGATAGTTCGCTTGGATATTTGACACCGCTATCCAGCGGCAATCCCGACAGTCTAATCTTACAGGTGGCGATATCATCCATCAGGCCTTGGCGAAGATCATAAAACTCACGTAGCGGCACTTGAACGTTTTGCGCCACCGTGAGCGAGCTGAAAAGCGCCCCGTCTTGAAATAAAACACCCCACTCTTGGCGCGAGTCTCGGGCTTCGCGCAGGTCCTGCGTATTGGGGTCTTTGCCGTTGATTCGAATAGTGCCTTCGCGCGCTGGATTCAATCCGACGATAGTACGCAGTAAAACCGTCTTACCCGTGCCCGAGCCACCAACAACGCCTATAATCTCGCCGCGCTTCACATCCATATCAAGGTCTTGATGGATAACGTGTGCACCAAAAGACGTCTTCAAACCGCTGACCTGAATAGCAGGTATGTTGACCGACATATTCATAGCCCTATCGCCGTGAAAAAGACTGCAAAGAAAGCGTCTAAAATGATCACTTGAAAAATTGACTGAACCACTGACTTCGTGGTGCAAAGTCCCAAGCTGTCAGCACTGCCATGCACCCGTAGGCCCTGATAACAGCCGCTGATAGCGATGACCGCTGCAAAGGCGGGGGCTTTCAATATACCCACTAGATAATGCTCAAACGAGACCGCTGTTTGCATATAGTTAATAAAATTACTAGGCACGATCCCAAGCTGGACCCAAGCCATCATCATGCCTCCAAAAATTCCCACAATATCGGCGAAAACCGCTAAAAGCGGCATAGTCAAAACAAGTGCGAACAAGCGCGGTAGCACCAAGACATCAATCGGATTCATGCCCATTGTTGTCATCGCGTCCACTTCCTCGCGTAATTTCATGGAACCAATTTGGGCGGTAAAGCTGCTGCCCGACCTGCCCGCCACGATGATCGCCATGATCAAAACGCCCATTTCGCGCAGATAGCCAACGCCTAACATATCAACGACATATATCTCAGCGTTAAACTTAGCTAACTGAATAGCCCCTTGATTGACCATTACAGCACCAATCAAAAAGCTGATCAGGCCGACAATACCAAGGGCATTTAAGCCCGCCAACTCGGCTTGTTTAACCAGCGCAGTCATGCGAATCGTCTTTGGATTGAGCAAGGCCTTGAAGCTGCGGATCAAGACCAGCCCAACAAATCCAAGTAGCCTGCCGAAATCCTCTACGACCTTTTCGGTATGCTTGCCCAGATCAATGACCAGCTTTAAGAACCAGTGCTCTTCATCGGGCGCGCACTTGGCGCGCTCAAAGCCATTCTCGACTTTCGACAGCAGTCCCTCTTGAAGATCGGTTAAGCCTTGGCGCTGGACCATCCCTAGCGACGTAAAGCTGTTGGTAAGTTGGCGAATCAAGACCGCGCCCGTCGTGTCCATTCGGTCTAAATCCGAAAAATCGATAATCGTTGATTGTTTGGAGGACGGCTTGAGCTGCCGAATGCTTTGATCTATCTCAGCAGCATTGTTGATCGTCCATTTCCCAAGCGCGACCGCGCGGTACTGCCCACGGTCTTCCTTTACGGTTAACCACTTGGATGTTATCAACGAACTATCTTGACTGGTCATCTTCGGCGATCATCTTTGCAAGTTTGAGACACTTTACTGCCCACTCTGGTTATATTTAGATTGCGAACATAACAAGGACAAGGTTATTTTGTAAACGCAAGCCTTCTAATATACATTAAAAAACACTAAATAAGTGAGATGTTAATGCCCTCTGATCATAGCCCTTTTGTTCGAAAATTATACCCTCCCATTGAGCCTTGGGCCGCTTGGCATATGCAAACGGGAGACGGGCACGAAATATATGTCGAGCAAAGTGGTGCGCGGGACGGCATTCCAGTTATCTTTGTTCACGGCGGCCCTGGCGGCGGCACTGGCCCCGCACAGCGGCGTTTCTTTGATCCCAAAAAATACCATATCATTATTTTTGACCAACGTGGGTGCGGTCGTAGCCGGCCTTTTGCCTCCCTTGATAATAATACGACGTGGCATTTGGTCGCCGATATGGAAGCCATTCGCACCAGACTGGGCCTTGAGAAGTGGATTTTATTCGGCGGCAGTTGGGGTAGTACACTCAGCCTAATTTACGCTGAAACTCATCCGGAAAGGGTTAGCGCCTTGGTGCTTCGCGGCATTTTCATGAGCCGGCAAGAGGAATTAGATTGGTTCTACAAGCATGGCACTGGAAAGATTTTCCCTGAATTATGGCATGACTTCAAATCCTACATACCCGCTGATGAGCAGGATGATCTCATTCAGGCATATCATCAGCGTCTAACGGGGGAAGACGAAGCAATTGGCCTTGAAGCCGCTCAAAAGTGGAGCGTATGGGAGACCAGTTGCGTGACCCTGGTCCCAGATTTGGCAGGTCAGTCACGGGCAAAAGAAGCAGCCTTCGCGCTACCCTTCGCCCGGATCGAAACGCACTATTTTGTCAACAAATGCTTTTTGGAGACTGACACCTTCATTTTGGATAATACCAGCCGTATCCAACATATCCCCACATGGATTGTCCACGGCAGATATGATGCCATATGTCCAGCATCAAACGCCGCTGATCTTGCTGAAGCGCTACCAGATGCTGTTTTAAAGATTGTCCCTGTGGCTGGCCATTCAGCCTTTGAAACGCCCCTAATTGATGAATTAGTGAAGATTATGGATGATATTGAGCTAGAGGATATAGTCTAATGGTCAAAGCCAAGCAGATGGTAATGCTGTTCGTGATGATGCTAATTTCCACATCTACTCACGCCTGTGATCAACAGATGGATGAGCCGGTTGCTAGTATAACCGTCACAAATGCGTGGAGCAGGCCCACCGGTCGGAGGACTATGAGCGGCGTGATGTATTTGACCATTACCAACCATAGCGATTCAAGCGATACGTTGCTGGGTGTGCAGAGCGATATCGCTGAAACCGCAATGCTGCATGCAACAACCCGCGACGGTGATGTCACAGGTATGGAACATATTGGCCGCTTAACGATTGTATCCGGTCAGACAATCAGCCTTACGCCGGGTGGCTATCATATCATGCTGATGACCCTATCCGGGCCCATTAAAAAAGGCGACACTGTACCGATCACGTTAACGTTTGAAAAAGCTGGACCTGTCGCCACAAATGCTGTTGTCAGCATGTCCGCGCCGACAGATTGAGCCCCTAGTCAACTAGTCAATCCAACCCGCCAGATTTTCACGGACGACTGCTTCCAACGCCTTCATGCCTGGCTCGTCTGCGTTCAGGCATGGTATATAGTGAAAGTGCGTCCCGCCGGACTTTAAAAACGCGTCACGCAGCTCAAGATTAAGCTCTTCGATTGTCTCTAGGCAATCAGCCAGAAAAGCCGGTGCCATAACTGCCAAGCGCTTAATACCCGCTTCCGCTAACTCTTTGACGCGGTTGATAGAATAAGGCTTCATCCACTCCTCAGCACCAAATCGCGACTGGAAGGCCGTCTCAAAATCACTGGCCGGACGGCCCATTTCTTTGATCAGCAAGGCCGTTGTTTCATGGGATTCGTCTGGATAGGGATCACCCTTCATATAACAGCGCTTGGGAATGCCGTGGTAGCTCGTCATGATTTTTTCAGGCTGCCAATCCAGCGCCCCTAAACTGGTTTCGGCTGATTGCGCTAAGGCCTTAATGTACAGCGGATGCGTATGCCATGATCTGACCGTTCTGATGGCTGGTGTGTCACGCATTTTCTCTAGCGTTTTGAAGACGCGGTCGGTCGCAGCGGCAGTCGTCGTCGCGCTATATTGTGGATAAAGCGGTATCGTAACAATACGGTTGCACCCGCGAGCCTGAAGGGCATGAATTTGATCAGCTATCGATGGATTACCATAGGTGAAGG
>Ga0316189_10000021_pt1 | contig 142330 bp, 129 predicted proteins | sample LowCovwburrow_MG_FD_204930 | JGI IMG/M metagenome (GOLD analysis project Ga0316189, IMG submission 204930) | Coastal sediment microbial communities from Maine, United States - Lowes Cove worm burrow | ecosystem: Environmental > Aquatic > Marine > Coastal > Sediment | place: USA: Maine... | reverse complement strand
AACCTCAAAATATGTAAGCATGCCTTCTGGCAAAAGTAGCTCCCAAGCTGATGTCTCCAATGTATCTTTTTGAAATACAAATTATACTTTTCTTGGGTATCCCACAGATTTATTGCTTGATCCGAAAGGAATACAACTATGTTGGTGCAGAATTATCATATCGAAACAAAGACCGGGATCAAGTAGCTAAAACTTGAACAAGATAAATTCTGCCCGGTCCATATAGATCGGGTTTTTTTATGCCCTTTACAGGCATATTTCAAAAGCTAAATCTTCAATTAAACTTTTCATTCAAGTGCGTTGACAATCATAATCGATTGGTTTTCAATGGCTTGTCATTAATCAATTAATTGCAATGGGCAAGACTAAGCCGTCCACTCAAAAAATACGAGGCAAAGACCTCAAAAACATACAGTACGATTCAAATAGAGCTAAGAGTCTTGCTATTGATATAATGTCAAAGCACTACAAGCATGCCTCGAAACTCGAAAAATTGGAAGTCCTCATTGAAGTCCGAAAAGAGCCTGATAACTATTTGGACGATCCAATCTTAGGAATACTTGCTGAAGAGTTCATAGAGAAAGATGAGCTTAAGGAAAAGCAAGAAATACAGATACTGAAGGAATCAGGAGATTTCAAGGTGTATGGAAGGAAGCTGATTAGCAGCAATGCCTATCAGCAAATGGAGTTGGCGATGAGGCTACCAATAACAGAAAAGGGAGCTTTGATGCCAGATGCTCATCAAGGATATGGATTACCCATTGGAGGGGCCATAGCTACCAAGAATGCGGTAATACCTTATGGTGTTGGGGTAGACATTGGGTGTAGAATGAGCCTGAGTTTGTTTGATATCGAGCCGGATTTCATGAAGCGAAAAAGCTACCAATTCAAGCTTGCGCTGCAAGAGCGAACCTGTTTTGGTTCGGGAGGTGAGGTAAATGTGAAGCAGGAGCACGAAGTGTTGGATAGCGCCGAATTTGCTAGTACACCGCTGCTACGGCAATTGCATGGAAAGGCGGTGAAGCAGTTGGGTTCATCTGGTTCTGGAAATCACTTTGTGGAGTTTGGAGTGGTTGACTTGTTTGATGCGAACGAGTTTGGGGTTGAGAAAGGCGCCTACTTGGGGCTCTTGTCACATTCGGGTTCGAGAGGCTTGGGGGCTTCCATTGCCAGGTTCTACACGGAGATTGCAAAAGAGCAATGTCCAATGCCAGCTCATGCGCAGCACTTTGCCTGGCTCGATCTGGATACTGAAGAGGGTGCAGAATACTGGCTGGCTATGAATTTGGCAGGAGATTATGCCAAAGCATGTCATGATCAGATTCACCTGCACTTGAGCAAGTATTTGGGTATTAGTCCCATTGCGAAAGTGGAGAACCATCACAATTTCGCATGGAAGGAGAAAGGGCTTACAGGAGAGGAGCTGATTGTCCACCGGAAAGGTGCTACGCCAGCTGCTAAAGGTGAATTGGGAATTATTCCTGGTTCTATGACTGCTGCTGGTTACATCGTACGGGGCAAAGGCGAAGCTTCTTCTTTGTTCAGTGCATCTCATGGTGCTGGCAGAAAAATGTCGAGAAGCAAGGCACGCCAAAGCTACACGGGTAGCGAAATGAGGAAAGTGCTAAGTAGGGAGGGAGTGACCCTAATCGGAGGTGGTGTAGATGAAGCACCTGTGGCGTACAAAGACCTAGAAGAGGTGATGAGGTACCAGCAGGATCTTGTGGAAACCATTGGGAAGTTTACACCCAAAATTGTAAGAATGGACAAGCGTTAAAACTGGTTTAGGCCAGGGTAATTATGAAACATACAATCATACAAATAACATCAGGCAGAGGCCCGGCAGAATGCTGCTGGGTCGTTGCAAGGGTGCTTAAACACCTGTTGAAAGAAGCAGCTGATGTTGGATTGAGCTACGAAATCATACATCGCGAACCTGGAGAAGAAAACGGAACCTTAAAGATGGCTTCCGTCAAATTAGGAGGAAGTGATACGGAAGTCTTTTTGGAAAGTTGGGTAGGAACGATTCAATGGATCGGTCAGAGTTCTTTTAGGAAGTTCCACAAAAGGAAGAACTGGTTTGTTGGGATCAACAGACTCAAGTCTGAGGAATCGGCCAACATAGTGACAGATTCGGATATCAAATATGAATTCACTCGATCGGGAGGTCCCGGTGGCCAGCATGTAAATAAGGTAAGCACAGCTGTAAGGGCTATACATGTGCCGTCGGGAGAAACCGTGTTTGTATCACAAGGACGTTCACAGCTACAGAATAAAGCCGAAGCGAAACGTAGGATACTTGACAAGCTGGAAGAGAAAAAGCTTCTGGAGGTTAAGGAAAGAATTAAGGAAGAATGGGAGAATCACGATCAACTGGAAAGAGGTAACCCTGTGAGGGTCTTCAAAGGAAGTGATTTTAAACCCAATCATAAGAACAAAAAGTATAAGTCGAGCAGAAAGAGTACAAAACAACAAACACTCAATCGGCTCGATGATTAAACCAGCTAAGCTGGAATAAATAGAATTATCATGGCACTAACATTAGCAGATCAATACTATATGAAAGCCTTAGATGGCTATGATTATGACTTGGAGGAAGTCGTTGAAAACCTCAATTATGCCTTGAGTTACGATCAGGAGCATGCGGGAGCAAACTACCTGATGGGAAAATTCTACATGGAGCAATTCCAAAAGTTTGACTTAGCAGAGGAATATCTGGAAGCTTCTCTGGTGTGTGATCCAGAGAGCATTAACACCTGCGAAAGCTTGAGCTGGTTACTGATTCGTACTCGAAGATTCAAGGAAGCGCTTAAACTGATTACGTACGCATTAGGTCTTCAAGGGGCGATCAGGCCGGAATTTTTACGCCTCAAGGCATTGGTGTACGAGTTGCAAAAGGACTATCATAAGTCCAGGGAATTGTTGAATGTGGCAATCGAAGAAAGCTACGACTCAAGCTATATCACATTCCTTGAAAGCGAGATTGCAAGAGTAAAAAAGAAGATTAAGCGCATGCCAAAAGTGAAATACCATATTGTAGAATAGAAACTGGGATCATGAAACATTCAAGAAAAGAGATCGAAAAGCTTCACCAATCTGGTAAGAAATTAAAGTACCTGTTCTTCTGGGGACACCAAGCAAGTCGAAGTGGAGATATTACAAGTTCCTGCTTTAGCCAATGGTGGAATTCAAAGTTTACTCATGAAGGAATAAGCTGTCGGACAACAGAACATTGGATGATGGCTGAAAAAGCGAGGCTATTCAATGATCAAGATTCATTAATCAAAATCCTGAATGCTAAATCTCCTGGTGAGGCCAAGAAGTGGGGGAGAAGTGTTATTGGGTTTAAGCAGGACACTTGGGAAGAACACAGATTCAGGATTGTTGTTTTAGGTAATTACCTGAAGTTCACTCAAAACGCCGCGCTTGAGACTTACCTCCTAAATACGAAAAATAGAGTTCTTGTCGAGGCGAGTCCGGTAGATCGAATATGGGGAATTGGCATTGATGGGCAGCATGAATTCGCTACCGTTCCAACCAAATGGAAAGGGCTCAACTTATTGGGTTTTGCATTGATGGAGGTAAGAGATCTGATACTTCAGGGAAGGAGGCCTTAAAAAACAAAGTGCTTATTAAACTTTCAATAAATTTTGAAACTTTAATAACTTTAACTACGTTTGTCTCCAATATGAATTACAAGGAAGGAAAAGAGAAGTTTATTCAAGCGTGGGGAACCCTTGGTTCAAGCTGGGGAATCAACAAAGCCATGGCTCAAATGCATGCATTGCTACTCATCAGTAAGGAGCCGCTTTCTGCTGAGGAAGTGATGGAGCAACTGCAGATGTCACGGGGAAATGTGAACATGAACCTTAGAGCCTTGATGGACTGGGGCATAGTGGAAAAGGTGAGTAAAATTGGAGAACGGAAAGAATTCTTCATTGCAGACAAAGACGTATGGGAACTCGCAAGACAGGTGTCCAAAGAACGAAGAAGGAGGGAGATAGAGCCCATCATTAAAGTACTGGAGCAGGTGCATGCAGTAGAAGGATCCGGGACAGAAGTGGAAGAGTTCAAAGCTGTGACAAAGGAACTTAAGGACTTTTCCTACAAAGTGGATGGCGTACTTGAAAAATTTGTAAAATCTGACCAAAACTGGTTCTATAAACTATTGATGAAGCTCTAATATTTTTTTCACTAGAACTTTCAATATTTTCTGAAATAAATGAATTAATTGAATCTTTAACTAAATCCTACAATTATGAACTATTACATTCTTACTTACGGCCTCTATGTAATCATGACCATTTCCCTTACCGTTTGGGTGGCCAACACGCTTTTTAAAAATGGGAGGATATTCCTGGTCGATATCTTTCACGGAAATGAACCGCTTGCAGATAGTGTCAACAGGCTCCTGGTGGTCGGTTTCTATCTCATCAATGTTGGGTATGCTGTTTTCACTTTGAAAATTATGGGCGAAGTACAGACTGTCCAGGCTGTGATAGAAACGCTCAGTGTTAAGATAGGAGGGATCATTCTGATTCTTGGAGGGATGCATTTCTTTAATCTATTCGTCTTTTTCAGATTACGAAACCGAGCAAAGAATGAGATCCAACCCGTAGCTTAATCATGAAGAATCTGCATTTCTATATTCAATGTATTATGGTTCTTGTGGCGCTCAGCATTGCAATTCAGATTCCAGCACACCGAAATCTGTTTGGCTATGTAGTCTTGATTGAGTTCATTCTTGGCGTTTACCAGATGGGCATGAGTTTCATGCTCATTGGTAGACTTTCTAAAAAGTCAACACTTCTCCTGGTTCATTTTTCTTGTTCAATAATCTATCTACTTGTTCTAATTGGCTTGGGAATTTTTAGCCCTGATTGGATGGATGAATGGTGGCAATTTGCATTGTTTGTTTTCCCGTGGGCTTTTGTTGTCTTGTTTTTGGTCACAATGGATGAATTAGAACGAGCCAGGCACTATCGATTATGAAGAAGGTTGTTATTGCCGGTGGAACCGGCTTTTTAGGAAAGATGCTAAGGGCACATTTTACACAATGCAATTATCAAGTGGTTGTTCTCAGCAGGTCAACACATAGAGGTGCTGACAATATCTCATACGTGAAATGGGATGGTGAAAACCTGGGCAAATGGAAAAATGAAATGGAAGGAGCGCATGCTTTAATCAACCTTTGTGGTAAATCTGTGGATTGCAGGTACACCGAGAGGAATAAGAAGCAGATCTATGATACTCGATTGAAATCAACTAAGATCCTTGGAAAAGCAATTAAGGACTGTGAAAATCCTCCAAAAGTCTGGATCAATTCATCTTCTGCTACAATCTACCGACATGCCGAAGATCGTGATATGGATGAAGAAACAGGAGAGATTGGAACAGGGTTTTCGGTAGACGTCTGTCAGAAATGGGAAAATACTTTCTTTGATTCTATCACACCAGGCACCCGGAAAGTAGCACTTAGAATTGCGATTGTTTTAGGAAAAGAGAGTGGAGCCCTTCAGCCATTAAGAAACTTAGCTACAATTGGATTTGGTGGAAGACAAGGGAATGGCTCTCAGTATTTCAGTTGGATTCATGAAAAGGATTTCATCAATTCAGTAAACTTCATAGTAGAAAACAAGGAGCTATCCGGAGTTTACAATGTTGCTGCACCCAATCCGGTGAAAAACGTGCAGTTTATGAGCATCTTAAAAAAGGCTTTGAAAATTCCATTTGGAGTACCCATGCATAAATGGATGCTTGAAATGGGAGCATTGATCATTCGAACAGAAACTGAATTGATTTTAAAAAGCCGTAGAGTCGTTCCAAAGAAGTTGATTGAAGAAGGGTATAAATTCCAGTTCCCCAATCTTGAAAAAGCGTTAAGTAATTTAGTACACAAAGAACCTTGATAGCATGAATTTTTTGAAAGCGGAATGGCGCAAACTAGCGATAGCTAATTATGAGGTACAACCGTCGCTTCTTGATAAATATCTTCCCTACAATACAGAACTTGATCTTTGGGAAGGCAAGTGTTATGTGAGTCTTGTAGGATTTATGTTTAGGAATACAAGGTTATTAGGAATCCCAATTCCATTCCACCATCATTTTGAAGAAGTGAATCTTCGATTTTACGTGCGCTATTGTGATAATGGGGATTGGAAAAGAGGGGTTGTTTTCATTAAAGAAATTGTTCCAAAACGAGCGCTAACATTTGTGGCGAATCAGATATACAAGGAGCATTATCAAACTATGAAGATGTCCCATTTATGGGAACAAAAAATGGATCATTTACTTGTTGAATATGCGTGGAAATTGGAGAAGAATGAGAATAAATTCAAAATCAAAGCCAGCTTAAATTCGTCAGAAATTCCAGAAAATTCAGTGTCTGAATTTATTACTGAACATTATTGGGGCTATACCAAAGTTGATAGCAAAAGCACCTTTGAATATGAAGTAATACATCCTAGATGGCAGGCATACGAAGTATTGCAACATGATATTACAGTAGATTTTGAGGCAGTATATGGAAATGATTTTAAGATGCTGTCTAATCAATCGCCAGCTAGTGTGATGCTAGCAGAAGGGTCAGAGATTGGAGTTAAAAGCAAGAGAAAAATTTAGCTTAGAACAAAAAATGGAAGATTGATTCCTAAATGAACTAATCAACATTCTTGATGAACTGATACAATAGGTGGTCAGAGCTAGAGTGAATATTTTTAACATGAAAAGTGAACAATTTCAATTGTGCATGACAGAAGTGACAATTCATTTGGTTGCGTACACAGACCTCTTCATCAAATTGAAATAGCAATCCCCCACCAGCTCCCACTATCCTGTCCAAATCCCAAACAAGCAAGCCATAAATCCCAATATCTACCCATTTAAAGTGCTAAAAATGCTGATGCTAGGCTGTTTCTGCCTCTGAAGCGACCAAACACTACCCGTAATAAGCCTACCTAAATCAACGATTTTGGCAATATATCAACCATTTTTTTCACATATGTGTGTGAAAGTGGGGGAAAGTGTCTCAAAATGTGAAAAGTTGATTACATTTGTCTCGGTGGTTTATATTTTTCAAGGCTCAGTATGGCGTTTTTTACAAGCGAGTATGAGTGTAAGTTGGATACCAAGGGTAGGTTGGTTTTACCTGCAAAGATTAAAACCAATCTCCCTGAGGTTTCCACTACCGAACTAGTAATACGGAAGGGATTCGAACCGAATCTCATTCTGTACCCGATGGTGGAGTACAAAAAGATCCACCACAAGATCTCATCACTGAGTGAGTTCAACCCCGAACAGCGAAAGCTGAAAAGAAATTTTTTCAGGAGCATAGCCCAGGTAGAGTTGGATACAGCCAACCGAATATTAGTGCCAAAGACCATGCTCGCTCATGCACAAATAGAAAAAGAAGCAATTCTGATCGGTATGGGCAATTATATTGAAATGTGGAACCCTGAAATATTCAATGATCATCTGATTGAGGATATGAAAGAGTACTCAGAACTAGCCCAAAAATTCTTAGATGAATAAACTAAGAATAGATGGAGTAGGCTTTCCAAAGATCTGGAAATGAGTGAATACCACAGTCCTGTAATGCTGCAGGAGAGTTTGGAAGGCCTTGACATAAAGCCAGATGGTGTATATGTCGATGTGACGTTTGGAGGAGGAGGGCATAGTCGGGAGATATTGAACCAGCTAACGACAGGACATTTACTTGCATTCGATCAGGATAAAGATGCTGAGAAAAATGCGAACAATTTAGCCGCCGAAGTCTTGACGAAGGTGGACAAAGCTGGAACTAGAAGTACAGAAGCGGACGCGTCTGCCGAAGCTTCAGCGAAGGCAAGCAGTGCTAAGACTAGAAGTAAAAAGGCGGACGTGTCCGCCGAAGCTTCAGCGAAGGCGGAACGTTCTTTCACATTTATTGAGTCAAATTTTCGATACCTCAAGAAATTCTTGCGATTTCATGGGATCACCGAAGTAGACGGCATTTTAGCAGACTTGGGTGTTTCTTCACATCAGTTCGATGTACCAGAGCGAGGGTTCACCACACGAGCCGAGGGTGTCTTGGATATGAGAATGGATCAGGGAGCAAGCAAAAGTGCACGTGAGGTGCTAAACGAATACGAGGAAAATGACCTGATTCACATCTTCAGCGCCTATGGCGAGGTGAGAAATGCGAGAACCCTGGTTCGGGAAATCGAAAACTTCAAGGTGCACGCAGAAATCACCACCAATGAACAACTGAAGAAGATTGCATTGAAAAATGCACCCAGAGGAAGAGAAATGAAATACCTCGCGCAGGTTTTTCAGGCAATCAGAATAGAGGTGAACGAGGAGATTGAAGTATTGAAAGAGTTTTTGACTCAAGCAGGAGAAGTCCTGAAGAAAGATGGCAGACTGGTTGTGATGAGCTATCACTCTTTAGAAGACCGACCCGTGAAGAACTTTATTAACAAAGGAAATTTCAAAGGGACGGATGAGAAGGATTTTTACGGTAACCCAATCCGGATATTAGACCCGGTCAACCGAAAACCCCTCGTCCCGACCATGGCAGAAATAAATAAGAACAGCCGAGCAAGAAGTGCGAAGCTGAGAATTGGCAGAAAAAGATGAGCGAAGAGTTGTGAGCGAAGAGTAATAAGAACTTATCCCTCATCGCTAGTCCCTCATTACTAAAAACAATGGCTGAAAACACCTATAGAATACCCCAGCAAGAAGAACGAGGAGGTCTTTTCCGATTTATCAATCGTTTTCTTCGGATGGATAGTTCGATGAGTGAAGTGATACACGTACGCTTCCTTCCTCAGATACTATTCCTAACATTTCTGTGTGTCCTATATATAGGAAATCGTCATTATGCCGAGAAAAAAATCAGGTCCATCTCTAAGCTCCAAGAGCAGGTAGAGGACTTGAGAGCTGATTATACTACCCTGAAAGCTGAGTTCATGTATGAAAGCAAGCAATCAGAGGTGGCAAAACGAGCATTTGAGCTCGGGTTGAAAGAAAGCAAGGAATCACCGGTATTGATTAAAGGCGAGTGAACAGAAAATGAGTATTAAGGAAGAGACAGCTCTGTCGAGCATAATTAAAAAATGAGCATCAAGCGAGACATAGTATTTCGTGTACGTATAGCATTCATTCTTACCTTCCTGGTAGCAGGAGCGGTGATTTTCAGAATGGTCAAAATCCAATACATCGAAGGTGAAAAATGGGTGAACCTGGGTGAAACGATCGGAATGAAGGTGATGAACGTCAAAGCGACGCGCGGAAACATCTATGCAGATGATGGAAGTCTTTTGGCTACCTCCTTGCCATTCTACAGGCTGGCCCTGGATCCATACCTTGCTCAGGATGGTCTATATAAGGGCGGCATTGATTCACTTAGTTATTTACTCTCCAGATACTATAAGGATTTGAGCCCCACGCAATACAAGCGAAAGATCAATAGTGCAAGGGAGCAAGGTCGCAGGTACATCACTTTGAACCGCAAGGAAATTGGCTATCAGGATAAAAAACTGATGGAACGCTGGCCGATATTCAGGGAAGGAAGACTAAAAGGCGGTATTATTTTCGAAAAGGTGGAAAAACGGTTCCTGCCTTTTTCGCATTTAGGCTATCGCACTATTGGAAATGTTAATGGCAGCGACCGAGGGGTTGTGGGGCTGGAGTACAGTTTCAATACACAATTGGCTGGCGTCAATGGTCAGGCACTGTATCAGAAAATGGCTGGCGGTGGCTGGAAACCCGTGTACGACGGCACTGAAAAAAGACCAGTTGATGGCTATGATATTCAAACAACCATCAACGTAGACCTGCAGGATGTCACAGAATCCGCTTTGCTCAACGAGCTTCAAAAGCACGATGCAGATTATGGCGTTGCAGTGGTAATGGAGGTAAAAACGGGTGAGATTAAAGCTATTTCCAATTTGAGTAGAAATGCAAAGGGAGATTATTACGAGCGATACAATTATGCTGTAGGTAGTCAAGGTTCGCGCGAACCTGGATCCACCTTTAAGCTGGCAAGCATGATCGCGCTGCTAGAAGAGACGGATATTCAGTTGACCGATTCTGTCGATACAGGAAATGGGGAACTTGAATTCTTTGACCGCACCATGAAGGATCACAAGCCTGGCGGGTTTGGGAAATTGTCTATTCAGGAAATTTTCGAGAAGTCTTCAAACATTGGCGTTGCAAAACTGATCACGCACTATTTCAATGATAACCCTGAAAAATTTATTGATTACCTCAAGAGCATGAAGCTCGACCAACCGTTGGATTTTCAAATGGTGGGAGAGGGAAAGCCATACATTAAAGATCCGTCCGATAGCACATGGAGTGGAATCAGTTTGCCGTGGATGTCGCACGGGTACGAGTTAAAAATGACGCCCCTGCAAATGCTGGCATTATATAATGCAGTAGCGAATGATGGCAGAATGGTCAAGCCAATCATCGTGAAAAGCGTGATGCGAGCGGATAAAACCGTTGAGAAATTTGAGACCGAAGTGATCAACAAGAAGATTTGCTCGACTGAAACATTAGAGAAGCTACAAGCAATGATGGAAGGTGTGGTGCAAAGAGGAACCGCCTCAAATATCAATCAAAGTCACTACAGAATTGCGGGCAAAACAGGTACCGCTAAAAAGGTAAGGAACGGACGATATGTGAAAGAGTACTACACTTCCTTCGCAGGGTATTTTCCAGCTGAAGCACCAAAGTATAGTTGCATCGTCGTGATAGATAATCCGAAGGGATATCGGATTTATGGCAGTGACGTTTCGGCGCCCGTCTTTAAAGAGATTGCTGATAAGATCTATTCACTCGAATTGGATCTCCATGAAATCAAAGAAGAGGGGATTGAGGTAACGGGTGTATTCCCTTACATCAAAGCTGGAAAGCAAGACGAATTGACAATGATCTGCAACGAATTTGGTATTTCTAATCACTCAACAGGTGACGCTGAGTGGGTAAAAACGGATGTTATCGATCACGCTGTGTATTGGGAAGCAAATACCATTTCCTATGAAAAAGTGCCGGATGTGCGAGGCATGACTTTGAGAGATGCCATCTACGTCTTAGAAAATCTTGGCCTGGATGTTGAGACTGATGGGAGGGGACGGGTTAGCACACAATCTCAGACCCCTGGAGGAAGACTAATAAAAGGTTCTACAATTAAGCTGCGAATGAGCTGATGAAAATACTGAAAGACATATTGTACGGTATTTCTTTGCAGTCGCTTACTGGCGATCGTGATTCAGCAGTTTCAGGAATTGCTTTTGATTCAAGAAAAGTTAAAAAAGACACACTCTTCGTAGCGGTCAAAGGTCTCACCGTCAATGGACATGACTACATTGATCAGGCAATTCAGAAGGGTGCGAAGGTAATCGTGTGTGAGCACCTCCCTGAAAACCCATCTGAAGACGTGACCTTCGTTCAGACAAACAATTCAGCCGATGCGTTGGGAATCATCGCATCCAATTTCCACGAAAGACCTTCAGAGAAGTTAAAGCTTATTGGAATTACTGGCACCAATGGCAAAACGACTTGCGCTACACTGTTGCATGATTTGTTTGGCCACCTGGGGTATAAGGCTGGGCTTCTCTCTACCGTTGAGAATCGAATTGATAGAAAAGTGCTAGACGCTAGTTACACAACTCCAGATGCGATTCAGCTAAACGAGTTATTGGCTCAAATGGTAAAGAAGGGCTGCACCCATTGTTTCATGGAGGTAAGTTCGCATGCGTTGGTTCAACGCAGAGTTTCGGGCATCCATTTTACAGGAGGTGTGTTTACAAATATCTCACACGATCATCTGGATTACCACAACACCTTTGATGAGTACATCGCTGCAAAGAAGATATTGTTTGATGGGCTAAGTTCGGAGTCATTCGCTCTGGTAAATGCCGATGACAAGCGGGGAGCAGTGATGCTACAAAACACAAAGGCGGAAAAATTCAAAATGGGCATTAAGTCCATGGCTGACTTCCGGATACGAATCATCCACAATACACTGCAAGGGTTGGAACTCAATTTCAGTGGAATAGATGTTTGGTTCAAGCTGATTGGTGAATTCAATGCCTACAATCTAATGACAGCCTATGCCGTGGCAGTCCTTCTAGATGAAGACAAGGAAAATATTTTAAGCGGCCTGTCCGTGACTAGTGGAGTAAGCGGGCGATTCGAAAAGGTGGAAAACACCTCCAACATTTTGGCAATTGTTGATTATGCGCATACCCCTGATGCATTGGAGAATGTGCTGCAAACGATCGACAAGCTACGGACCAATAATGAACTTCTAGTGACAGTTGTTGGATGTGGGGGAGACAGAGATCGGGACAAGAGACCTGAAATGGCACGAATCGCAGCTTTATTTAGCAATAAAGTGATCCTAACCTCTGACAATCCAAGAAGCGAAGATCCAAATCAAATTTTAGAAGAAATGCGAGCAGGGATTCCTAAATCCTTTGAGCGAAATGTGATGGTGATAGAAGATAGAAAGGAGGCGATTAGAACCGCATGCAATCTGACCAACAATAAGGATATCATTCTGGTTGCAGGCAAAGGGCATGAGACATACCAGGAAATCAAAGGCGAACGTCATCACTTCGATGATAAGGAAATTTTAAACGATCTACTAAACAGTTGAGAATTGACAATTAAGAATTACAAAAATATCACGTCATTGCGAGTGAAGCGAAGCAATCTCTAAAATCCGATCGAAATCGAGATTGCATCACGACGGTTCGGACGACGAAACTTAAAATCAAAACCGAGAACTAAATCTAAAATCTAAAATCCAATAATCTAAAATCTAACATCCGTAATGCTGAAATACCTATTTGAATATCTAAACGAACTTGATTTCCCTGGAGCAGGCATGTTTCAGTATATCTCATTTCGGGCAGGTATGGCAGCACTTTTCTCCTTGCTCATTACCATCACGCTTGGTAAGAAGCTGATCAATATGCTGAGGAAATTCCAGCTTGGTGAGTCGATCCGTGATCTGGGACTCGACGGTCAAATGGAAAAGCAAGGGACACCGACCATGGGTGGTATCATCATCATTTCCGCGATCGTCATCCCGACGTTGTTATTTGCTGACCTCAGCAATATCTATGTGATCCTATTATTGGTATCTGCGCTTTGGATGGGATCTATCGGTTTTATAGATGATTACCTAAAAATCAAACGGCAAAATAAGGAAGGACTACGAGGAAAATTCAAGGTGATTGGGCAGGTTGGTCTTGGGCTATTTGTTGGCTTGACCCTTGTCCTTAATGAAGATGTCGTAGTTCAGGACATGGCGGGAGAAGCATACTCGCAATATGAGTCAATCGTAACGACCATCCCTTTTGTTGCAAACAATGAATTTCAATATGATTGGCTGGTTCCAGGTTTCCTACAGGAGCCTTTCTTGTGGGGATGGTTCGGAGAGAATTTTGTTAATCTCATCTACATTCTGGTTGTTATTTTCATCATAACGTCCGTTTCAAATGGAGCGAATATCACAGATGGACTGGATGGACTAACGGCAGGTACGTCTGCGATCATTGGGTTGACGCTTGCGATTTTTGCTTACCTATCAGGCAACGCGATCTTCTCTAACTACCTGAACATCATGTTTATTCCAAATGCTGGAGAAATTGTAATTTTCTGTACTGCCTTTGTCGGGGCATGTATCGGATTCCTCTGGTACAACTCGTACCCAGCCCAGGTATTTATGGGAGACACAGGTAGTCTATCCCTGGGTGGTATCATCGCTGTGTTAGCCATCGTTATTAGAAAAGAACTATTGATACCAGTATTGTGTGGCGTCTTTTTAATTGAGATCCTATCCGTGATTGTGCAGGTATCCTATTTCAAATACACTAAGAAAAGAAAAGGTGAAGGGAAACGAATTCTGCTGATGTCTCCACTTCACCATCATTATCAAAAACGTGGTTTGCATGAAGCAAAGATTGTTTCTCGCTTTTGGACGGTAGGAATCCTGCTAGCCATTTTTACTCTTGCAACGCTTAAAATCCGTTAAATGACAATAACAGAACTACATCTACAGAACGTAAAATTTCAAAAAGGAGCAGTACAGCTTTCAGAACTGATACCCTCTGGAGCGCTGACTGAAGCAACTTCGGTGATCATCCGAAGCTCACAGTTACTTCATGCCTTTTTGGAGAAACTAATTCAAGCTGGAACCGAAGCTGAACTTGGCAATGCCATAGAGAGAGTCGAAGACAACATGGATGAAATCGTGTTTATGTTGGATCAGTTAGATATCGCAAACAAGAAGCAACCGATTAGCTTGATCGAAGACTATCTAAAGGAAGGATACGATTTAATGTCTGTCTATTCGGTTTGCGTAAACCAGGTTATTAACCAAAAAGTACCAAGCGAGGAATAATGAAAAAACTCATAGTCATATTAGGAGGTGGAGAAAGTGGCGTTGGAGCTGCAGTGCTTGCTTTGAAGGAAGGCTATGAGGTATTTGTGTCTGATGGCGGAGAAATTTCGACTGGCAGGAAACGCCAACTTACGGAACTTAACATACCATTTGAAGAAAATCTCCATTCGTGGGATAAGATCAGAAAGGCTGAAACGGTAGTGAAAAGTCCTGGGATTCCCGATACTGCAGGCATTGTCGTGAAGCTACTCAAGAAGGGATTTGAGATAATTTCTGAGATAGAATTCGCCTACCGATTCATGGGTGATGCAAAAATAATTGCGATTACCGGAACAAACGGAAAAACGACAACTTCCCTCTTGACGCATCATTTGCTGAAAGCATCTGGATTAAAAGCGGCCTTGGGTGGAAATGTGGGAACCAGCTTAGCCAAACTAGTAGCGGAAGGTGGCTATGACTACTATGTTGTTGAAGTGAGCAGTTTTCAACTGGACGGTATCGTAGAATTCAAACCTGACATTGCCATTTTACTCAATATTACCCCAGATCATCTGGACAGGTACGACAACAAATTTGAGAACTACGTTTCCTCAAAATTCAGAATCGTTGAGAACCTAACGCAAGAGGAGGCCTTTATTTACTGCGCTGATTCGGCACCTATCACGGAGGAGCTAAACAGACGAAAAGCGGAAAACTGCGTATTCGCGATGTCCGTTTCTAAGCATGAAAAGTTGGGAGCTTACCTCGAAGAAGATCACTTGATTTTTAACTACGAGTACAGAAATAATGATCAGCATCACAAAATTCCAATTTCTGAAATATCACTGATTGGAAAGCACAACATGGTCAATAGCATGGCAGCAGTACTTAGTGCCATCCACTTGAAAGCACCAATCGACAAGATTTTGAAGGGGTTAAAGACATTTAGCAATGCCCCGCACAGACTAGAGTACGTAGATGAAATTGACGGTGTCGGATACATAAATGATTCCAAAGCGACCAATGTGGATTCCGTTTACTATGCGCTCGAAGGAATCAAACAGGGTATCATATGGATAGCGGGTGGAATTGATAAAGGGAACGACTATTCACAGCTTCAAGATCTGGTTCAAGACAAGGTTAAAGGACTGATCTGTTTGGGAGTAGACAATCATCAGTTGGTTGATTTTTTCAACGATAAAGTGAGTCAAATCGAAGAAGTGGATGATGTGAAAAAGGCATTGCAAGTTGCACATGATTGGGCAGAGACAGGTGACGTAGTGTTGCTGTCTCCAGCATGTTCGAGCTTCGATCTTTTTGACAACTACGAGGACAGAGGGGATAAATTCAAACGAGGAGTTAAAAATCTAAGTAAGGAAATTAAAGTAGCACGATCATGACAGCAATAAAAAATTGGGCATTCAATAACCTGAAGGGCGATCCGATTATCTGGTTTATCGTTTTTGTGCTGTCGGTTTTTAGTATTCTGGTAGTATATAGCGCTACCGGAAGTCTTGCTTACAAGATGATGGGAGGAAATACGGAGTACTATCTGATCAAACATTCGGTACTTGTGGGTCTAAGTCTTATGGCAATTTGGCTCGCACATAAGATTGACTTCAGGTACTATTCAAAAATATCCAGATTGTTGTTATGGGTGAGCGTGCCACTCTTGCTCTTTGCATGGCTATTCGGGACAAACATCAACGAGGCATCCAGATGGATCACCATCCCAATAATTAATCAAGCGTTTCAGCCATCTGATTTGGCTAAGCTTGCGTTGATTGTGACGCTTGCAAGTATGCTTTCAAAAAGGCAACATGCCATTGACGACTTTCAGAAGGCATTAATACCCATGCTTTTTTGGATTGGACTCATTTGTGGATTGATCGCACTAACCAATATATCATCCGCAATTTTGCTCTTCCTAACATGCATGCTGGTTCTATTTATAGGGCGTGTCCCAATGAAGTACCTCATGTTGCTGGTAGTCATTGGTTCTATGTTCGGATCCATCTCCTTTTTTGTGGGGCAGCGGGGAGGAACAGCCATGAACAGGATTGAGAGCTTTGTAGGAGGAGACACTCCGTTTCAGGCAAAGCAAGCCTATGTTGCCATAGCCTCTGGAGGATTTTTTGGTAAAGGACCTGGTCAAAGTGATCAACGAAATTTTCTACCGCATCCATACTCAGATTTTATCTACGCGATTATTGTCGAAGAGTACGGTATGCTCGGTGGCGGCATTATTTTATTCATGTACCTGGCACTTCTTTACCGAGGCATGAAGGCAGCTGAGAACAATGATGGAGCCTACGGTGGATTGCTTTCAGCAGGATTGAGTTTTGCCATTGTCATACAAGCAATAGTAAACATGGGCGTAGCAGTTGGACTTGGTCCGGTCACGGGTTTGACTTTACCATTTATTAGTATGGGTGGTACATCCCAACTATTTGCAGGGCTTACACTTGGGATCATTCTCAGCGTAAGTCGTGGTGAGATTGATGAGTTTGGAGGATCATTTGGAAATCAATATAAAGAAGCAGCGTAATCGAAGAAGAAAGACCATATCGTCAACGTCCGTTGCGGATAATGATTAGCGGAGGCGGAACTGGAGGACATATTTATCCAGCTATTTCCATTGCGCAGGCATTGAAGGAAATTCTTCAAAACGTGGAAATTCTGTTTGTCGGTGCCAAAGGAAAAATGGAAATGAAGAAGGTGCCAGAGGCTGGGTTCAATATTGTTGGACTATGGATCAGCGGGATCCAGAGAAAGGTGTCTGTAGATAATTTGATGTTTCCATTGAAGCTATGCTCAAGCTTGCTTGCATCGGCTCGACTGATAAAGGAATTCAAACCTGATGCTGTAGTTGGAGTGGGTGGTTATGCCAGTGGTCCGCTTTTGTATGTCGCGGGAAGAAAGAAAATACCGACGTTAATCCAGGAGCAAAATTCGTACGCAGGTTTAACAAATAAGTGGCTTTCGAAAACTGCGAATACGATTTGCGTAGCTCACGAGGGAATGGAAAAATACTTCCCTAAAGAAAAAATTATTGTCACCGGCAATCCTGTAAGACAAACCATCAAATTGAATCCAAATCGCATCGAGGAGGCGTGGAAACACTTTGAATTGGACAGTACTAAAAAGACACTTCTGGTAATTGGAGGAAGCCTCGGAGCTCGAACGATGAACGAAAGCGTGATGGGAGGATTGGAAAAGTTGAAATCAAATGACATTCAACTAATCTGGCAAGTAGGGGGATTCTATTACAAGGAAATGTTGAAGCGTGCTGGAGATCGTGGTAAAGATGTAGTCATTAAAGATTTCGTTAGACAAATGAATTTTGCCTATGCCATTGCTGATGTTGTCGTGTCGAGAGCAGGAGCACTTTCGCTTGCAGAGCTAATGCTCACTGGGAAACCGGCGATATTAGTCCCTTCTCCTAATGTAGCAGAGGATCATCAAACCAAAAACGCAAAAGCGCTGGTCGAAAACGAGGCTGCCCACATGGTAAAGGATGCGGAAGCAAGAGAGTCGCTGATAGATGAGGCTATTTCCTTAATGAACAATGAAGAAGAAAAAGAAAGACTTTCAACCAAAATAAAAACAATGGCACATGAAAATGCCGCTGTTCAGATTGCGAACGAAGTAATAAAACTCATAGCATGAACCTGAAAGAGATAGAAAGAGTGTATTTGGTCGGTATTGGTGGTATCGGAATGAGTGCCATTGCTCGCTACTTCCATGCCTCAAAAATATTGGTTGCAGGGTATGACAAAACGGAGACAGAGTTAACGACCAAGCTGATCGAGGAGGGTATTGATGTTCATTTTGAAGATGAGCCAACCTTGATCAGGGATGAATTTTTGGAGGAGAAAGGAACGCTGGTTGTTTACACGCCAGCGATGCCTGATGACCATCAGGAACTGACCTTTTTCAGAGACGGAAACTTTACGGTAAAAAAGCGCTCTGAGGTGCTCGGCATCATTACCGAAAATAGCTACACAATAGCTGTCGCCGGCACACACGGAAAAACCACAACATCCTCAATGATCGCTCACCTGTTGAGTGGCACAAGAAAGGGCTGCACCGCATTTGTTGGTGGAATCATGACCAATACGGGGTCGAATTTGATGATTGGCTCGAAAACAGCTCCAGTCGTGGTCGAGGCTGATGAGTATGACAAATCATTCATGCAGCTGTACCCGAATATCATTGTGATTACGTCACTTGATGCCGACCATTTGGATGTGTATGGCGATATGACCAATATGCTAGACACCTACGAGGAGTTTGTAAAGAAGACGCCAGAAGGCGGGAAGGTGATCATGGCTTCTGAGGCAGGATTCAAAATCAACCCTGGCAATAAGTACATTTCGTACGCCATTCGAAATGGAGATGCAGTGGCAGATTCACTAAGAATCGTAAACGGAGCATTCGTTTTCACCTATCGCTACGGCATGGAGAAGATTTCTGATGTATACGTGGAGCTTCCCGGGTATCACAACGTGGAGAATGCATTAGCTGCAATCACAGTTGCTCTGGAAATGGGTATGGAGGCCTTGCAAATTCGCAAGCGAATGAAGACGTACACTGGAGTGAAACGCCGATTTGAGTATGTCTATAGAAACCCTAAATCAGCGCTGATTGATGATTATGCTCACCATCCGAAAGAAATTGCAGCGTTTCTGAAATCAGTTAGAGTTCTCTCAAAAAAGAGAAAGGTGACCGTCATTTTTCAGCCACATCTTTTTTCGAGGACCAAAGATTTTCAAAAGGAATTTGCAGCGGAACTTGACAAGGCCGATGAGGTGATATTAATGGAAATATACCCGGCCAGGGAGACTCCGATCAAGGGGATTTCCTCTAAGACTATTTTCGATTTGATGGAAAACGAAAACAAGGTTCTGGTGAATAAAACAACGTTGTATGAAGAGTTGGCTGATCGAACCATCGATGTACTACTAACGCTTGGAGCAGGGGATATTGATAAAGAGGTTCCGAAAATCGCGCAGCATTTGCGTGACCGATATGGTGAGAGTTATGATATTGAAGAATCAAAAAGTCTAAGTGATGACTAGCGAGAAAAAGAACATATTGCTTTACTCGTTCACTGGGCTGATCCTATTTAGTTTGATCACATTTTCTGGAGCCAAAAATTCAGACAGAAAGGTGGAGGGTATCGAAGTCACCATAGCACAAGACGATGGAAACTTCTTTACAGACCAGATGGAGGTTCTGAGCCTGATGACGATTGATGCTGCTGATTTCATCGTTGGATCCGAACTGTCAGACTTGGATCCAAAAGCATTGGAGATGCGAATTGAGAAAAACCCATTCATACGAGACGCTCAAGTCTATCGCGACTTGAAGGGAAATCTCAAGGTGACCGTTGAGCAAAACAGACCGATTGCGCGCGTGCTGATGGATGGTGCAGAAGACAAGTACATTGATGTTGATGGAAATATTTTACCAGTAAATGCAAAACATACTGCACGAGTACCATTACTAGAAACAACCTTTGAATTTGGCTGGAAGGAAAATCTAAACGAATCCACCTTTGGTACAAAAGTTTTTGAGCTGCTGAATTACATAGAGGCAGACGAATTTTGGAGTGCACAGATCGCACAAATCATCATACTTGAAAATGGCGATATTGAATTGCTTCCGCAAGTGACCAAGCAAAAAGTTGCGTTTGGAAAACCTGAAGGTCTGGAGAAGAAGTTTGCCAGACTAATGATTTTTTATAAAGAAATTTTACCGAAAAAAGGTTGGAATACCTATAGCCTCGTCAATTTGAAATATGATAACCAAATTATTTGTGAGTAGGAATGCGTAGCAAAAAGGACATATCAATTCATGCTAATCATGCTAAATCTTCTGCTGGCGGATATCCCCTTCAGGGGATGATAGGGGTGTTTGATAATCGAAATTGCGAAGAAAAAACACTGAATGAAATGTGCACTGCTCACCTTAGCCCGAGGGGCACCCTGAACCCGTTTCAGGGTCTTCCAGCCTCACTTTTCGAGATAAATCCCCCTTTGAAGGAGGCTAGGAGGATGTTCGAAACCTATTACAGAAACTTAACAAGAACTAATCACACACACTTAGATACTAGAAATTATGGACAATAAGATCATTGTAGGACTCGACATAGGAACCACAAAGATTTGTGTCATTGTCGGCAAGAAGAATGAATTCGGAAAGCTCGAGATAATGGGTATGGGAAAGGCCGTTTCCGACGGTGTCATTCGAGGAATTGTCACGAATATTGACAAGACTGTACGAGCAATATCGAAGGCAGTGGTAGAAGCAAGTGAGCAATCGGGCATTGAAATCCGAGTGGTCAACGTGGGGATTGCAGGTCAGCACATCAAAAGCGCCGTACACCATGGCTCGATTACCCGTGAATCTGATGAGGAAATTACTATCGAAGATTTAAGCAGACTCACAAGTGATATGCATCGCATCGTTACTCCTCCAGGTAGCGAGATCATTCACGTGATGCCTCAAGACTACATCGTTGATTACGAAGACGGAATCATGGATCCAGTTGGAATGACAGGCGTGAAATTGGAAGCTGACTTTCATATTATCACGGCTCAAACCAACGCGATTAACAACATTAACAAGTGTGTGAAAAAAGCAGGGCTCGAGATTGAAAATCTCATTCTTGAGCCCCTTGCTTCTAGCCTTTCCGTTCTCAGCGACGAGGAGAAAGAAGCAGGTGTTTGCTTGGTAGATATAGGTGGAGGAACTACCGATGTGGCTGTTTTTCATGATAACATTATCCGACATACATCCGTGATTCCTTTTGGAGGTAACATTATCACCGCTGATATCAAGCAAGGGTGTATGGTGATGGAACATCAATCAGAATTGTTGAAAACAAAATTTGGTAAGGCGATAGCAGAAGAGGCTAGCCCGAATGAAATTGTGTCCATTCCTGGGCTGAGAAATCGACCACCGAAAGAAATTTCGATTAAGAATTTGGCGCACATTATCGAAGCTAGAATGCAAGAAATCATTGAGCTGGTTCATACCGAAATTATCACATCAGGATATCACAAGAAGCTTGCAGCGGGAATCGTAGTGACAGGCGGTGGCTCTCAACTTACCAATCTGAGTCAATTGTTTGAATACATGACGGGCTTGGATACCAGAGTTGGATATCCAAATGAACATCTGGGTAGAAGCAAGGTGGACGCGGCGAAGAGCCCAATGTATGCTACTTCAGTAGGCCTTGTGCTTTCAGGGTTCAAGGCGCTTGACATTCGGGAAGCTAGATACGAAAGTGAAAAACCTGGAAACGGACAACGAAAGAAATTAAAGCAAGGAAATAAATTCTTCAGCAACATTTTGGAAAAAACCAAAGGCTTGCTGATTGATGATTTTGACGATAAGATAAACTAGCTGTTGGCCTCTAGCTGTTGGCATTTGGCCAATGGCAAAAGGCAAATAGCCAAAAGCAAAAAGTATGGCAGAAAACATGTATCAATTCGATTTACCCTCACACCATAAATCTATTATCAAGGTAGTAGGAGTTGGTGGAGGAGGTAGTAACGCAGTCAATCACATGCACAGCCTTGGAATCAAGGATGTGGAGTTTGTGGTTTGTAACACCGACCATCAGGCGCTCGAGAGTAGCGCAGTACCCAATAAACTTCAGATCGGGATAAACCTGACGAGTGGTTTGGGAGCAGGCGCAAATCCCGACAAAGGAAGGAGTGCGGCGATTGAGAGTAAAGAGGAAATCCGAGATCTTTTGTCGCAAGACACTAAGATGGTTTTCATAACCGCTGGAATGGGTGGAGGAACTGGAACTGGAGCCGCACCAGTGATTGCACAAGTAGCTCGAGAACTAGATATTCTGACAGTAGGCATTGTGACAGCACCGTTTGCTTTTGAAGGCAAGAAGAAAACCAGAGCTGCTGACGAGGGAATCCAGGAGTTGAAGAAATACTGTGATACCGTACTGGTCATCATGAACGATAAGCTACGAGAGGTATATGGAAACCTTTCTATCCGTGATGCTTTCGGCGAAGCGGACAATGTACTAACCACAGCGGCAAAAGGAATTGCGGAGATCATTACGGTTCCTGGTTATGTCAACGTTGATTTTGAGGATGTCAAAACTGTCATGAGAAATGCAGGACCAGCAGTGATGGGTTCAGCTAAAACAATGGGAGAGAACAGAGCACGACGAGCTGCGGAAGAAGCGCTGAATTCTCCTCTTCTAAACCAACAAAATATTTTTGGTGCTGAGAAAATTCTACTCTCTATCATTTCGGGTGAAGAGGCAGAGTTGCAGATGGATGAACTCACAGATATCACGGACTACATCCAGGAGTATGCTGGCGACAATGCGGAAGTAATCTTCGGTCACGGTGTTGACGCTAATTTGGGCGAACACATCCGAGTGACTGTGATCGCTACTGGTTTTGGTGAGGTAAGTGAAGCAGGCGAGTACGTCAACAAGAATGAAGATACGAAGTTGTTCGACTTGGAGTCCGACAAAGAGATCGGTCTTCATGATGAAAGTCGAGACAAAGCTTCCGAAGATTATGTTTTCAAAATGGATGAAGAAGAGACAGACGAAGTATCGTATGAGTTTGGTTGGTTAAAAAAGGAAATAAAAAGGGAGGTAGAAGAAGAGGATAGACTTGAATCCAGAGAACCGGAATTTGAGTTCGACTTCACGAATAAATTCAGTGAAGAGGAAGAAGGGGTAAGCGAAGAAGAAGTGGTCATTGACGATGTCTTTGATCAGGTTTCGGTTTCCAAGAAGCAGGAGTTAGCTGCAGACCGAGCCAAGAGAGAAGCAGAATTTGAGGGTAAGAAATTCGAGATGGCAACGGATGAATTCAAGGAACGACTGGATGTTCCAGCATATGAACGTAAGAACGTCAAGTTGAAAGACGCACCGCATTCATCTGAAAACAACATTTCCAAATTTAACTTAACTGAAGACAATCAGATACTAGGGAACAATAAGTTCCTGCATGATAATGTGGATTAGTCCCGAGCGGAGCGAGGGACCTCATATTATGAGACGCTCGTCACCCTGAATTTATTTCAAGATCTCCTACTACTTTGTCATCCTGAGAGAAACAAAGGATCTCGAAAACATTGACTAGGTGTTAGTCATACCTGTGCCGGACAGCTTCCGGTATTCTGCCAAGAATGAGTCCCGGCTAAGTGCCGGGATTCCTTTTTTACATGATCTGTGATTGCTAAAAACGGGACTGATTTTGATCGAAACTATGTGTGCTTTTTGTCAGAGAGATCTCCATTAGCGCACTATATTTCTTGATTCACTATAAGCAGTATACGTACTTCAATCTAGGAAATAATCCATAAAAAACTCTTGAGGTATCTAAGTACCATTGTACTTAATTAAGTAAGAATAAAAAATTTCGAAGAGAGGATAGCCACTTGATGAATTCTTCGATAATGTCTCCTAATGACACTGTCTGTGAATGTGAAACTTAAAAATGTTTAAAATGGAATCAATCTCTATCATTTATTTTTCTCTAATGAGTTTTGGATTAGTTATATTCTCCCTGTTGATTTGGCAGGAAATCAGAAATCAAAAAGGATTTCTCAAGTAACAAATAACCGGTTAGGCATATCCGCTGGTAGCTTATCTAAAAGACATCTCCTTGGTGTTGCAGGAAAACTTCATCATTGATTAAACATTGATGCGGAAACTATGCTTCAGCGAATCTTAAAGTTGATACTTCTCCTTTCAAAAATAGTGCAAGCCCATCATACCCAGTTGGAGTGTTTCCTAGAGTAAAGTAGCCTTGGATAACTAAAATTTCGTGAAATAACGATTGTCTATCTCTGTTGTTAGGTCGATGTTGATTCCTTTGCCCGTCACTGCTCTGTTAGTAACAAAATGCTCATCCGAAATACTTTCTTGTTTTGAATCTACTTCAGGGGAACTAGCCTTTCCAGATTCAATTGCACCGATATCAAAAAATTCAACAGTCTTTTTGAGTCTGTCTGCTTGAGTTAATAATTCCTCTGAACTAGACGCCATCTCTTCTGAACTGGCAGCATTTTGCTGCGTGATATTGTTAAGTTGTTGAATCGCTGCATTCACTTGTTCAGCACCAGAATTCTGCTCTTTGCTAGAGTTGTTAATGTCTTTCACTAGCTCAACCATCTCTGTGATAGTTGGCACCAAGTCTTTAAAAATCTGGCCTGCGTTCTCTGCGACGTTAACACTTATATGACACAACCCATCTATCTCTTCCGCTGATGTTTGGCTATTTTCTGCTAACCGTCTGACTTCTGCTGCAACTACTGCAAAGCCCTTACCAGCTACTCCTGCTCTGGCTGCTTCTACAGCAGCATTGAGCGCAAGGATGTTGGTTTGTCGGGCAATCTCTGAAATGACGGAAACTTTTTCCGCTATCTCCTTCATTGAGACGACTGTTTGTTCTGTTGCCACCTGACCTTCTTCAACATTGGTTATTGCTTTTACAGAAATTTCCTCACCTCTTTGAGAATTTTCGGAAGTTTGTTGAATATTAGCCGCCATTTCCTCCATTGATGCAGAAACTTCTTCTGAAGAAGCCGCCTGATCATTGGCTCCAGATGACAATTGTTGTGACGAAGTAGATAACTGCATGCTTGCCTGAGTAATGGAGTCGGCTCCATTGTAAACATCTGTTACAATGTTGTTCAGCTTTTCAACCATGACAATCATATTTCTATACAGCCCAACATACTTTCTATTTCTGAATGAAAAATCAAGTTTCCCTTGAGCTATCTGATCTGCTATAGCTGCTACTCTTGCGGGCTCTCCTCCCAATGTGTTCATGATGCTTCTTGCTATAAGAAATCCGATTAAAATTCCAACAATTATTGCTATGGTAGTTAGAAATAAAATAACCATCTCGACTGTATCAAAAGACGCGTACTTTGCTTGCACCAATAGATCAGTCTGTGCTCGCAGTTTCTCAATCTCACGCAGAATACTCTGATGAACTTGCTCCAAAGGGATAGAAATCTCATCATCCAATATTGGAATTAAATCAAAGAGAAGAAGTTCATCTTGATAGGCTTCGGGAGAGTTCAGTTCACCAATTATTCTTTCCTGAGCTGAAATTGTATTATCATATAATTCGAGATAAACTTGAATACTATCCAATGTTATTTCAGGCCAATTTTCTATCATTTGACCAAGTTTTTCCTTTACCTGTGGGTAAGACTCTTTATTGATTTTCAATAAATCACTTTTATCTTGTTCATTTGGCAAATACATCCAATTTGTACTAAGATTATTGGTCGCTTCTACAATCCTATCAAGTTCTCCTAAACTGGTTATTATTGGATAGTAGCCTTCTGTGACCTGTGTATCAATTTTTCTACTCTCACGAAGTGTCCACAAGCTATAAAAACCACTGACAGCTGCTAGGAGGATGATGATTGCATTATCTATTGCTATCTTTTTTCCAATACTTAACTTATTGATCTGAAATTTCATTTTTAGTGGGTTTAGCCTTTGGATTCTTAATTCATGTAGATCTAGTTGACAATGGAAGCCAGTTTAACCAACTCATCTTTTACTCTCAGGCTAGTGCCACCAATCGCTGTCTTATTTAATTCGAAAGCTATTTTGTTGCCCTTGGTTATAAAATTTAGATAAGAACCTTTGTCAATAGCTCCAGCAAATTCAGTCATTACTAGTGTATTTTTACTTGCACTGGACAAGCAACTCTGAAGCTGATTCTTATTGCTCCCAACCATAAAAACAATGTCTTGATTGAGTGATCCCGTTACTGATTTCAGTACTTCTATTACAACAGCCTTATCGTTTATTTGCTTTGTAGCAGCAAGTTTTTTCAATTCATCAACAAGTGCTTTGTTGTTGCCAACAACAGCTATTCTGAACTTATCATTATTACTACTCCACTCAACTTTACGCGAAATTCCATAAATGAAAATAGCCTGAAATTTAGGATCAATGGTTTGTGCTTTACATTCAAATGAATTGCCAAACAAAGTCGCTAATAACACAGTGATTGTGATACATCGAGCCACTCCCTTCCCCATCTCAGCATCATATTTTAGTTTCATGATTTTTAATTTAATTGTAGCTTATGTATCCCTTGAGAAACATTGATGGTCGAAGACCATCAATGTTTTTTCATTAATCATGTGACTAAAAACTGAAGCTTACTCCACCCAGATATGAGCTTCCTATTCGGTCCGTTCCATAGAACTCTCGTGCATTATCATTTGTGAAATTTCTTGCACTTGCAAAGGTCTTCAGACCATTCACAAATTCATAAGAGACTTTAGCATTGAGTATAAACTTGCCTGCCATCTCTCCTATGGTAGAAGTACGACTTTGATCAAAGGTGTTGAATTGTGTATTCTTCCCATAAAAGTAGGAGCTAAGATTAATATTCAACTTCGGTGTAGGCTTGTAGTTAGCATAAAACCCACCATACACGGATGGCGTACTTTCATTTTCCACATCTCCCCTAATAGATAAATCCATTGTGAACGCATCAAAAGGATTGCTAAGAACATCACTATAGTCCAGGGGAAAATCAGTCACCTTAGTCTTTTGAAAAGTGATAAATGGCTTAATCTGAATCGCAGTGTTAGGGACGTAATTAACAGCTAACGTTGCGCCCGTCTGACGGGTAGGAAGATCAAGTGATGTATATACAGCCGGAATTGTTACCTGTGTGCCATCAATCTCGGGTGCTTGAACCTCTACTATGCCAAAATCAGTACCAAATTGAGTAAAGACATCTAAATCTAGTTGTAGATTATTTCCGATTTTCAATCTATAACCCAACTCTGCCATTTGCATATACTGTAAATCAGTATCAGACCCCTTTACATTCAAGGTTGTATTCGCATCAAGAGGGGTTAATAAGTTTAGCAAATTCACCGTATACGTTCCAATATGCGACCTGGAAACCACCGCTCGCAACAAATTATTTTCATTAATAGTATAAGTGGACGCAAACTGGTAGGATACGTACGGATCATCAGGAATAGAAAACTTATCTAGACGCGCTGCTGCAACAAATCGCCATTGGTCGCTGATCGCATAGTCCGCTCGTAATGATCCTGAAGTGGTCGTAACTGTTGTCTCTTTACCAAAGAATAATCCAGCGTAATCGGTATCATCATATGTAGCTTCCAGGTAATTGAAACCAGGCCTTACCGTCAATTTATCGGATAGTTTCCAATCATACTCGAAGCTCAATATGTTCGTTTGATAGTCAATTCGACCATCTCCCCGACCTACAAACGTATTAAAGGGACCTCCTTCGCTTGAAACCCCCACCTTAGCTCCATAAATGACACCAGTTAGTGAAATTGATTTCGACTCAAAATGGTTGCTTGAAAGCGGTGTGTAAGAATTATAGGATTGGCTATTTTTGGTATTAGACTCTAGAAGCGCACTCTCAAGACTGAATGAAACGTCTTCATTTACTTTGTAATTTAGATACGAATTGATACCATAATTATCCATGGATTCCTCAGGGTTCGGGTATTGCTGATCTGCGTCGGTTAATGGGACTGGTACTAAGCCTACTCCTGGAACAGGTACCGGAAATACAAGATCTTCTGGATTATCCACAAATACATCCGTGCCATAATTATAGTACTGCAGATCATGTCTGTTTCTTTTTTGATAATTAAAAGAAACTGCCGCATCAAATTTTTCTCCGGGCTTAATACCAACATACGCATTGGCTAAAATCGGATGGTTGCTGCCCGACTGTACACTACCACGGGCAACTACTCCTTCTTCATCTTGTTTAGATGTGATTATGTTAACAATTCCCGTTACGGCATTCGGGCCATACAAAGCCGCTGAGGGTCCTCGCACCACTTCGATTCTTTCTATATCTACCACATCAACGGGTATTCGTTCCCAATAGGTTCCGCCCAATCCATGGTCAAATACAGGTCGACCATTGACCATGATCAAAGTTGTGGTGCTAAACTTAAGGTTCGAGGAACCATATTTAGTTACATTGTCAAAACCTCTGATATGAGGATCATAATTTCCATTGGTTGTCTCCCTTACAATCATTCCTGGAACCAGTCTCAAAGCTTCCGGAATAGAGGTAATCCCAGCCTGCAAAATCTCATCTCGAGAAACAGAGTAGATCGTAACAGGGGCATCAAACAAACTTTCTGTTGTTTTAGATGCCGATGTTATTTCAATGTTCATCAGATCTTCTAGGCTTAGGGAGAACAGATCATCTGCATCTTGTCCATAGGAAGGTACAGAAATGCACAAGCTCCATATGATTGCAAATGATACCCGTATTTTGTTGATTCGTTTTGCTTTCCTCATAGTAGTTTTAGTTAATTAAAAATTCTCATAACCAAATTTTGAATTATAGTCACCTATATTTCATGGTTGTTTCAATAAAAGTAAGTTTCAAGCATTTTTCATATTTTGCTTGTAAACAAATATTAATTGTCGAATGGTATGGTTTACCTATTTTGAGTAGACATAGAGTATACAGACTTGATTTGGTGATATCCCCAAGTTCAAATTGAGGTATATATGAATTCATTATTTAGCTGAAATAAAGACTAATTATTAGCAATTGATAATTTTATCTCTTGCAAAGGATATACAGCTGCAATTCCGATTTTTGATTTTATTGCTGATTTGATTTTTATGAATTAACCTGATGGGCTTTCTTAATTTTGAAAGACAGAGATTTTGTGCTGAAAGTTTAAGAGAAAAAGTTGTATGCTTAAGATCTAGTTTCTGTGAAGGTGATAGGAATCCCGCAGAATAATGGGGACTCTCTCGTCTATTCCTTATCCACATTCTACAGTAAATCTGTTCAGAGCGATACAAGGAAGTCTTTTGGCGAATTATTTAATCGAATTTCTCTAAAAAAAAGACCTTGCGAAGGTATTTTAACCCCTCGCAAGGTCTCAGAGGTATGGTAAATTAAAAGTTAAAGCTTACGCCACCCAGATATGAGCTGCTGATTCGATCCGTCCCATAGTATTCCCTGGAATCATCGTTTGTAAGATTTCTTACATTTACAAATGCTTTCAGGCCATTTACAAATTCGTAAGAAACTTTGGCATTGAGTAAAAACTTGCCTGCCATGTTTCCTATTGTAGAAGGGCGTACCTGATCAAAGGAATGAAATTGTGTGTGCTCACTATAAAAATAAGAATTGAGATTAACATTTAGCTTTGACAATGGTTTATAATTAACAAAAAAACCTCCGTATACCGTGGGTGTATTTTCATGCTCAATGTCATTGGTAATAGTTATGTCGACAGCTAATGCTTCAAAAGGATTCGTGCCAGGATCTATATAGTTAATAGGCAAGTCAATTAAGTTCGTTTTCTGAATAGTTACAAAAGGTTTCAATTGCCACTTTGCATTAGGGATATAGTTGACAGCTAATGTTGCACCGTTTTGACGAATAGCCAAATCAAGGTTTTGAAATCCTGCTGAAATTAGCAATCCACCATTTCCAACAGGTGCTACACTCCCTATCAGTATGGTGGGGAGATCTGTTCCATACTGTGTAAACAAATCGAAATCAAATTGCAGGTTATTTCCTATTTTTAGTCTGTACCCCAATTCAAACATTTGTGCATAAAATAATTTTAATTGGTCGTTACCCGCTATTTGCATAGTTGTGGTTGGGCTTAGAGGGGCAGCAATATCAATGAAAGTCGGAACAATATATGAACCGCTATTTGATCTGGACACTACAGCTCGTAGTAGATTACTATCATTGAATTTAAAAGTAGAAGCAATCTGATAGGATGCATAGATTTCGTCTGGCACAGAAAACTTGTCCGCACGTACGGCTGCAATAAATCGCCATTGATCAGTAATGTTATAATCAGCTCTAAATGACCCTGAAGTTGTCGCAATATTTCTCCTACTATTAAAATAGCCGAATAATCCCTTATCTACTGTGTAAGGTGTGTCATCATAGGTAGAGGATTGGTAACTAAACCCTGGCCTTAACATCAATTGATCAGATACCTTCCAATTATATTCGAGATCGAAATTACTCACCTGATAGTCCCACGATGATACCCCATCACTTCCTTTTCCAAAATTATCGGATCCAGTTAAATAGGAAAAGGTCATTTTAGCTCCATATAATTCACTCGTTATGTTTACATATTCTGACTCTGATGCAGTCTCCGTCAAAGGAGTAAATGAATCAAACATATAGATACGATTTGCATCAGATCTTTGCAAACCACTCTCCAGACCCAAAGAAATATTGTCGTTCACTTTATAATTCAAAAAAGTATTGACTCCATATTTATTCACTGATAGAGTTGGATTTGGATGCTTTGCATTAGCGTTGGTTAGTGGTAAATCAACTATCACCCCAGGAGCAACCTCTGCTGGCAATACCAAATCCTCAGGTCTATCTACGAATTCATCCGGACCAAAATTGTAGTATTTACTTTCATGACGGTCACGCTCTTGATAGTTAACAGATACTGCCACGTCAAATTTATCATCCGGCTTAATACCTACATAGGCACTGGCAAGTATGGGGTGATTACTACCTGACTGAACACTCCCATTAGCAAATACACCCTCATCTACAGGTTTATTAGTAATAATATTAATGATTCCTGTCACAGCATTTGGACCATACAAAGCTGCCGATGGTCCCCTTACTACTTCTATCTTATCAATATCGTCAATACCAATGGGTAGCGTATCCCAATATGTGCCTCCCAGAATATAGTTAAATACAGGTCGGTTGTTAATCATGACTAATGTCGTACGATTTACTCTACTTGGTTGGGTATCAAAAGTATTTGCAGCTTCGAAACCTCTTACATGGGCGTCATAATTTCCATTGGTTGTCTCTCTTACGATCATCCCAGGAACCAGTCTTAGTGCTTCCGGAATAGAAGTAATACCGGCCTGCAAAATCTCCTTTCTTGTAATACTATAACTAGAAACTGGAGCATCGAATAAACTTTCATTTGCTTTGGACGCTGAGACAATTTCAACATTCATCAGTTCTTCCAGACTTAAGTCAAACAGATCATCCGTATCTTGCCCAATGGAAGGTACAGAAATGCACAAGCTCCATATGATTGCAATTGATGCCTGTATTGTGTTGATTCTTTTTGCTTTCTTCATAGTAGTTACTTTGTTGTTCAAATGGGTCTAGACTGATGCGTAATCAGTATTTGATTCAACCTCACCTCATAAGTGGATTCTGTAACATCACCTGATCAAGCATTCATTCTAATATTCTAAATCAAATGTGCATTGCTAGCAAGTAGGATTTCTTGATCTGAAGTTTACACAGAGTATACAGCGCTGATAATATGATTAGGGGACCATGCCCCAGTTAAAACTGGAGTATATCCCTGTTCATTACTTACCTAAAAAAAGGCGATGGTTAGTGACAATTGCTAATTCTATTCTTAAGGAGGATATACAATTATCATCTCGCATTTGATGCTGCTTGGGTGGCCTTATTTAATAAGGTTCATGACTTGGGCGGATTAAAGCAACTGTGTCATACCGTCTCTACTCGCATTCAGGTGGATAACGGGAGAGATCTATTTCCAAGAATCTGAAGTAAGTGGGCGTATGATTGTAAGGCAACTTTGGACTTCTCAAGATCAGGGAAAGCGAACAGATAGTGCGTATATGGAGCGATTCAATGGTAGTTTCAGAGATGATTGCTGAATGTCAATTGGTTCTGATCTATAGAAGATGCTGATGAGAGAATTGAAGCTTAGAGAAGAATACAATGAGTTCAAACAACACGGTGATCTATCGGGTATAATTAGCCGAAAAAAGAGTTTTGGAGAGCACGGAAGTAGTTTCAATACTGGCAAAGATTTAGAAGAGATTGAAAAGTCCTAACAGATTTTTTCTACTAGAATCCTGTATCTAAATAAGCCATGCACTTTTCCTTTGTCCCAATGTAAAGTGTTCGATATCCTTTCTTTACCATCCAGTTTTCGTTAAACTCGGACTTTTGCAGTTTTAGTCCGCTGCTTGCCTTTGCAAAGACTTTAAATATATTAATCATAGCTGTTTGTGGTTGTGGTCCGTGGTCTTATATTGAATATCTAAGATAGACGGTAATCATATAAGAAAGTATCAATATAATCCTATAATCTCGACTAAGTAATATGACTACCATTAAAGCCTAGTTACTTGAGGAAATGCAATAAAAAACCCCGGCTTTTCAGCTAGGACTCTCACAAAATAGTGATTAAGCATTGTCTTTATTCGTAGCGCAAACTTTGGATCGGGTTAGCTCTTGCTGCTTTGAGAGATCGGTACCCGACGGTTATCAAAGCAATAACGAGTGTGATGAGAAATCCAACGATGAAATAGTAGATGCTCAATGGGATTCGGAAGGCGAACTCCTGAATCCAAATGTCCATGAGGTAGTAGGAAGCAGGTGCTGCAAAAAGGAAAGAGACGAGCATCAGTTTGACGTACTCTTTGGTGAAAATCGTTAGAATGCTGGCGGTAGTAGCTCCAAATACTTTTCGGATTCCGATGGTCTTGGCATTTCGGTTGGCCATGAAAGAGATCAATCCGTAGAGACCCATTACGCTCAGGAGGATTGCCAAAAATGAAACAAACCGAATAACAGTGTGAAGTAGGTCTTCGATCAAGTACCGCTCGTTGATCTCGTTTTTTAACATGTTAAATTCGAAAAGCTCGTTTGGATAGAACTCTCGAAAAGTGGCTTCTATGTCACCTATGTGTTCGCTGACATTTTCACTAGGAAGTCGAACAGCGATTTGGTGCATAAATTCCGGTCGATACATTAGCATGGAAGGTCTGATTGCTTCATGAGCTGAAGAAACGTTGAAATCCTCGACCACGCCAATGATCTTGTAGTGATTCCTACCGCCGCCTGAAGTAATTGTTCTTCCGATGGCTTCCGCGGACTCCTTCCAGCCAAGCGTAGAAAGCAAGTGCTGTGTCACAAGGACATTGTACACAGAGTCGCTAATAAACTGCTCATTGATCTTCGTACCCGAGACCAGCTGGATCTGGTAGAAATCCACATAGTCTTCATCGACAAATTTCATGTTGGCACTGTTGCCGTCGATATACTCCTCACCCTGAATGGTGTAGCTATTGTTCCAGTTGGACCCTGCGATGGGCGACGTGAAAGCCAGCGTGGCTCCGCTTACATAACTTTTGGTCTTCAGCTTATCAAGTAGCCCGTTTGGGTCTACCTCAGATTCATCGGGCGTTTCGATCGTGACTACGTTTGTGTAGTCAAAGCCGAGATCCTTATTTTTCATAAAATTGACTTGGGCGGCGATGATCAACGTACCAATCAACATGATGGTCGTAAATGCAAACTGAGCAATAACGAGTGACCGGCGTAAATTAAAACTTCCGCTTCCACGCTTGATCGTTACTTTGTTTTTTAATGCTTCCACTGGCTGGTATCCCGAAAGTATCATCGACGGATAGAAGCCTGCCAAAATGGTCACACCAAAAGCGAGCAGCAAAGCAAAAACCATAACCTTATCTGTGTACACGAGGTTGTATCCCACGGAAGTGAGCATTTGGTTAAACCTCTCAAGGAGAAATTGTCCCAAGCTGATGGCAATCATCATGGAAATGAGAACGATTACAAACGTCTCCGTCAAAAATTGTGTAACCAGTTGGGTTTTTGTGCTTCCCAGTGTTTTTCTAATGCCAACTTCACGAGATCGGCTGATTGCTTGAGCCGTGCTGATGTTAATGAAATTCAGACACGCGGTACCTAATATCAAAGCGCCCAGAAATACAAAGGCCCAAATCATAAGTCCTGGCGCAACGTAGTTGTAGCCGTCTCCATAGCGTTCGTCGTTGTGGATGTCCAACAAAGGTTGCAGCGCAACTTCGGTTTTGGCTTTTTCTTCCTCATCGTCAGGGTTTGAAAAACCGTCAATTACATCATCAATTTTGGTGTTGAGGGTGATAATATCTGCATCGGGCTTTGTCAATACATAGACAGAATATGCCCAAGTCATTCCCCAGTTGTTCCAAATATTCGGTTCTGTTTGGTGAAGCGTTTCGATTGAGATGATGCAGGTGTAGGGGAGGTTGGTATCAGTTGGGGAATTCTCGATAACACCAGCGACATCTAGATTGGTCTCTCCCTGGAATCTTAGCGTCTTGCCGATCGGATCTTCTGTGCCAAAATACTTTTCTGCCGTCTCTTGCGACAGATAGATCTTGTTTGGCTGTTCGATTGCCGCTACATCTCCTGATAGCAGCTTGAAATCCAACACATCGAAAAAATCTCGATTGGTCATTAGAACACCTTCTTCTCGAAATACCTGAAATTGTCCTTTCGAGTCGGTAAACGAAAACTTTTCATCCTGAGGTCCGTGAAATTCAACCACTTTTTCTAAATCAGACACATTGTCCCGAATGGCCTTGCCTGTTGGGTAGTTGATTATTCCGTTGTAGCTGGTTCGATTATCACCGTGGTAGGTGTTTGTAACACGATAGATTCGATCCTTCTTTTCATGCCAGGTGTCAAACGAGTACTCAAAATTGATGATTGTGAAGACCACAAGACAGCAAGCAAGTCCAAGTCCAAGCCCTGCAATATTTAACAGCGTATGGGAAAGGTTTTTCCTGAAATTTCGAAGGGCGGTAATAAAGAAATTTCTGATCATAAGCTCATTACTCGTATCTCAATGATTCAATTGGGTTAGTTTTTACTGCTCTTTGTAGAGCAATGACCAGACATACTCCCATACCAAGTGCCAATCCGAAGATGTTGATAAAGGAAAAAACCTTGTTTTTTAAAATCTGACGGATGATCGTGAGAAAGTAGTTTTTGAACATGGTTTTGGGTTTTGGTTGCCATGCTTAAGCCCAATCTATGTGCCAATTCACTTAACTTATTGATTTGCAGTATTTTATGATTTATTTGCTGATTCTGCTTGTTCAAAAACGCACAAATAACTGTGCAGAACTAGACAAGGACTTTTCGAAAATTTCGTTTCTAATCGCAGTATTTAAGCGAAATTTGTAAAATGAGGACAATCGGATCAATCATATTTTTAGCCATTTCCCTGGTAGGTTATAGCCAGATAATTTTCGAGGAGCTGGAATGGAGCGATGCATTGGAAAAAGCCAAGAGGGAAAAGAAGGTCATTTTTCTAGAGGCCTATGCCACCTGGTCGGAGCCTTGTCAGCTGCTGGAGAAATACACATTTTCTGATCTGGAGGTAGCAAATTTTTATAATGAAAGTTTTCTCAATGTCCGCTTGGATATGGAGGAGTACCCGGGAATTGGGCTAGCTGAAAAATATGATGTGAGTATATATCCAACCATGCTTTTCATAGATGGCAATGGTAAACTTTTACATAGGGGGTGTGGTGCCATGGAGGCTGCGGAACTACTTGAGTTGGCAAAGAGTGCGATAGGAGAAAGCAATTGGAGTTCGTACAATGAAAGGTTCAGTGTAGGGGAGCGAGAAAGTGGCTTCATACTAGAATATCTTGCTTTGATGGAACAAGGCTGTCTCAATGCCGAAGGGTTTGCTCAAAAATTGCTGGCAGAGACATCAACTGAAGATTTGGCTGGCGAAGAGGCATTTGATCTTCTCGAAGAGTATCAGTGGGATATATACAGCCGAGAATTTGAATTTTTGAAAGAAAACAAGGAGCTCTTTGAAAAAGCCTTCGGAAAGGAAAGAGTTCATAATAAGCTATTTAATACCTACCTGGCACAGTATCAGGAGATCTATGCTTCTGAAGAGCTACATCTTTTTGGGATGCGTGCACTTCTTGATAATCTCGAGGACGTGATTTTTGTTGGCTCTGATACGCTTTTGACAATGGCAAACTTGCACTACAGTGAGATCGTCGAGGATTGGGAAACTTTTTCTGAATCTGCAATTGCCTGGGTGGGAATGTCAGGATTGAATGACGAAGAGGAACTCAATGAATTGGCTTGGAAATTTTACCTCTTTGTTGACAATGAAGAAAAGCTCAAACTTGCTTCAACGTGGGCTCGAGAGGCAGTTGATAACACACCATCTCCATCCGCAATAGATACGTACGCCTCACTGTTGTTCAAACTGGGAAGTAAAAAGAAAGCCATTGAGTTGGAGAAACAGGCCATCGTGATGGCGATAGAATTGCAGGAGGATGTTGCTCACTATGAGCATCAGTTAAGAACGTTTCAAGAAAACTAGTTACCCAACTAACCAAGAGTGCTGAAATCTTTTATACCAGGATTGGTTGTTAAGAGCTTCTGAAAGATTCCATTGAGGTTTTCAAAATCCCATGGTTTGGTCACGAAATCATGAATTCCAAAACCTCCAACAGCAGCATCCAACTCATCTCTTTTGATGAAGCCACTCAAGATCATCCGCTTGATATTTGGATTGAACTCATAGACATCTCGTAGGAGCTCAACGCCAGACATGTGTGGCATTCTATGATCTGACACAATCAAATCTAATTTTTCAGATTTAATAATTTCCAGGGCTTCCACAGGGCCAATGGCTGTGTGGATATTGTATATTCTTCTAAAAGTTGATTTGAAACCTCTTAGGTTGGGTGCTTCGTCGTCCACATAAAGAATTGTGAACTCCTTTTTTACTCTTGCAGGTCTCTCGGGTCTAGGCCGCCTTTCGCGTCTTTCGCGCGCAGGTCTCTCGTGTTCCATGCTGATTGCTTCTAAAGTGCTGGTTAATCTTCTACAAATCTATTTAAACAAGTGGTTCAAGATTTTCATCGCTTACTGTAAAACCAACTCGTTTTCATGCCTATCGAAGTCTCTTTTGACTTGTAATGGCTCAACCAATAAGATGTACGATCAATTTAAATTGTGAGTTTTTTTCGAAAATCCCATCGGCAATAAGCAATAATACACCTTTAAGGAAGTACAACCAATTTCATACGGTGGTAATGATTCCTCCTTCTGATGAAAAATGATGTTTGAAAGAGGAATGAGCGAAATCTAGCTAACGCTTCCCTTGAGGTACTCACGATTCATTCGAGCAATGTTTTCCAACGAGATACCTTTTGGGCATTCCACCTCACAAGCACCTGTATTTGTGCAATTCCCAAACCCTTCCTCATCCATTTTGTTGACCATATTGATTGCTCGTTCCTTGGCTTCTACTTTTCCTTGCGGGAGCAAGGCGAATTGTGAAATTTTCGCAGACACAAAAAGCATTGCTGAGGCGTTCTTACATGTAGCGACGCAAGCACCGCAGCCTATGCAAGTAGCAGCATCAAATGCCTTGTCAGCGTCGTGTTTATCTATTGGGATGGCATTGGCATCTTGCGTATTTCCAGAGGTGTTTACACTAACAAATCCGCCAGCAGCCATGATATTATCAAAAGCACTTCTGTCAACCATGAGATCTTTGATCACAGGAAATGCTTTTGCACGCCAAGGTTCTATATGGATCGTCTCACCATCCTTAAATTCTCGCATGTGAAGTTGACAAGTTGTGATCTGCTCGCCAGGTCCATGCGCTTCTCCGTTGATGAACATCGAACAACTTCCGCAAATACCTTCTCTGCAATCGTGATCGTAAGCAACAGGCTCTTTCCCCTCATCGATTAATTGCTCGTTTAGAATATCTATCATTTCCAGAAAGGAGCTATCGGGCGAAATGTCAGAGACTTTGTAGGTCTCCATTCTTCCTTTCTCCTTGTTGCCTTCTTGTCTCCAGACTTTTAGCGTAAGATTCATTTCTTTAGTATTTAGTTAATAGCGATGAGCGATTAGCTGCTGCTATCAAGTTTTTTGATTAAAGTATTTAACATTTTGCTTACCTCTACAATCAGCCCTTCCGCTTTATCAGGTTTTGATAAAAATTCTAGATCGTTTGAAAGTGTGAGCTGCGTTTCAAGTTCATATAGAGAACCTCTTGAGATTCTTAAAAACTGTAAATAATTCTTCGTTAATGAGCGACCCCATCCCTCCGCAATATTGGATGGAATAGAAACAGCGGCTCTTCTCATCTGATTCGTTAAACCAAATTTTTCCTCTGGAGGAAATGTGGAAGTGATGCTATATATTTCCTTCACTAATTGCATTGCTCTTTGCCAAACAATAAGCTCCTTAAGATTTCAAACTTACTGATGCCTCTTTGCTCATTTCTCTTTACTTGTCCCTCTTCGCTCATTCCTCTTTGCTTATCCCTCTTCCCTCATTTCTCTTCGCTTGATTCTTTCCCTAACTACTTGTACGACCTGGTTTTCAATTCTATGTTCTCGTATTTCAGTTCTTCCTTGTGAAGCTCCGCCTTTGAAGGTTCTCCCTTGTATTCCCAAGCTGAGACATAGGTAAAGTTTTTATCATCTCGAACCGCTTCGCCTTCTTCTGTCTGATATTCTTCTCGAAAATGACCACCACAGGATTCATTCCTTTCCAGCGCATCTCTTGCGAAGAGTTCGCCGAGCTCAAGAAAATCCGCCACTCTTCCAGCCTTTTCCAACTCCATATTAATTCCATCTGCAGATCCTGGAACCGTCACATCCTTCCAGAATTCTTCTCTGATCTCTTGTATCTCCTTGATCGCTTCTTTTAAACCTTTTTCGCTTCGAGCCATACCCACCTTGTCCCACATAACCTTTCCAAATCTCTTGTGGAAATGGTCTACAGAATGAGTGCCTTTGTTATTGAGGAAAAATTCAATTTGCGCTTTAACCGATTTCTCAGCATCATCAAACTCAGCGGAGTCTGTGGAAATCTCACCAGTTCTAATATCGTCGGCCAGGTAGTCCCCAATGGTATAAGGAAGAACAAAGTATCCATCTGCTAATCCTTGCATCAATGCCGATGCTCCAAGTCGGTTTGCACCATGATCGGAGAAATTAGCTTCTCCAATACAGTAACATCCATCAATGGTCGTCATGAGGTTATAGTCTACCCAAACGCCACCCATGGTGTAGTGTACCGCTGGGTAAATCTTCATTGGTGTTTTGTATGGGTTGTCGGCGGTGATCTTTTCATACATTTGGAAAAGATTGCCATACTTTGACTCAATTACTTTTTCACCTCTTTCCCTGATTTCATCCTCCGAAGCATCGTGATGTCCGTGGATTGTGGCATCTTCTTTTCCGTACCGCATGATGGCTGCACTAAAGTCGAGGTAGACCGCTTCGCCTGTTTCATTCGTTCCAACACCAAATCCTGCATCGGATCTTTCCTTGGCTGCTCGTGAGGCCACATCTCTTGGAACCAAATTTCCAAAGGAAGGGTAACGCCGCTCAAGGTAATAGTCGCGATCAGCTTCCGCGATATCCGTAGGTTTCATTTTGCCAGCACGGATTGCCTCAGCGTCTTCTTTTTTAGCAGGAACCCAAATTCTTCCATCATTTCGCAAAGATTCTGACATCAGCGTCAATTTTGATTGCTGATCACCATGCTGCGGAATGCAGGTTGGGTGAATCTGAGTAAAACAAGGATTAGCAAAATAAGCTCCCTTCTTATGTATTTTCCATCCAGCAGAAACGTTGGACCCCATCGCGTTGGTAGACAGGAAGAACACATTTCCGTATCCCCCTGATGCTATTACCACAGCATGTGCTGAATGCCTTTCAATTTCTCCAGTCACTAGATTTCGAGCAATGATACCTCTGGCCTTACCGTCCACGATTACAACCTCCATCATCTCGTGTCGATTGTGCATCTGAATTTTTCCCTTCCCGATTTGGCGTGACATTGCTGAGTAGCAACCTAAGAGTAGCTGCTGGCCGGTTTGACCTTTGGCATAGAATGTTCTGGAAACCTGGACACCACCAAAAGATCGATTATCCAAGAGTCCGCCATAATCTCTGGCAAAAGGGACACCTTGTGCAACACACTGATCGATGATATCCCCAGAGACCTCAGCTAATCGATGAACATTTGCCTCGCGAGAACGATAATCTCCTCCTTTTACCGTGTCATAAAAAAGCCGATAAGTTGAGTCACCATCTCCCTGGTAATTCTTTGCCGCATTGATTCCTCCCTGAGCAGCAATCGAATGTGCTCGACGAGGGGAATCCTGGTAGCAAAATGCCTTTACGTTGTAGCCTAGCTCAGCTAAGCTGGCAGCAGCAGATCCTCCAGCGAGTCCCGTACCAACTACGATCACATCGATCTGACGCTTATTCGCTGGATTAACCAGCCTGATGTTGTTTTTGTGATTGGTCCATTTATCCTTAATAGGACCTTCAGGTATTTTGGAATCTAATTTTGTCATACCTAGATATTAAAGCTTATTAAGATAGTGGAAAATGGCAATGAAAATAAAACCTGCTGGGATAGCGATCGCGTAGATCTTACCCAGTCTTTTAATCGTTGGAGTGTATTTGTCGTGCCGTGCTCCGATTGATTGAAATGCAGACTGAAACCCATGCTGCAAGTGAAGAGAAAGGAAAACGAAGGCTAAGACATAGATCCCTACCCGAATTGGATTCGCAAACATGTGTACTAACTCTTCATAATACCTATTTGGATCTTCTGTTTTGAATTCGATGTACTTGTAGTTTATCTCTGGAATCCAAAAATCATAAAAGTGGAATCCGATGAAAAACAAGATAAAAAGCCCACTCCATATCATGTTTCGAGATGTCCATGTGGAGTTGGCAGATCCCTTATTCACAGCATAATTGATCTCTCTGGAATTTCTGTTTTTGATCTCCAGCACAAATCCCATGATGAAGTGAAAGACAACGCCAAAGATTAAAATTGGCTGGAGCGCAAACTGAACCAGAGGGTTCGTACCCATGAAATGAGAAATTTCGTTGAAGGTCTCTTCGCTAAAAGTCGAGATTACATTTATTGTAAAATGCTGTAGCAAGAAGAAAATTAGGAAAAGAGCCGAAAGCGCCATGGTATATTTTCTACCAATGGAACTTGAAAAAAATTGCTTTGTCCAACTCATGAATTTGGTTAAGTTATTCGATTGATGTCAAAGGTAATTTCGGAAATCTTGCTGACCAATCTTAATCTTTAATATTTAAGTAATTTTTAAATAGTCTCTAACTAGGTGAAGACACATCTTTAAATGTTTACTTATAAGTGGCTAGAGCATCATTTTGTTCCAGATTACATCTTAATATTGACTTTTTAGCGTTAAGAAAAGAACGAACTCGTGTAGTGTGAAATACATAAAAAACATAATCTTTTTCACCCTTCTATTTTTCAGCTACCATTCCATAGCCACTCACATCCGTGCTGGGGAGGTGGTAGCAAAGAAAATTTCTACGCTAAGGTATGAGTTTACCTTCTTTGGTTATCGTGATCAAGATGGAGTCATATTCACCAATGGTCGATTTGATTTCGGAGACGGTAATTTCGCTGGAGATGGTACTGATATAGCAATTCCTTGGGATCAAAGCAAGATAGTGGTTTTAGGAAATGGCGTTGAACGATGGGAGTTTACTCTATTTCATACCTACCAAGCCCCGAACAATTATCTGGTTAGCTACTCTGAGCAGAATAGGAATGACAATATTCTAAACATTCCCAACTTGACACCCTTTTACGTGGAAACCTTGGTGGTAATCGACGCGCTGATCCCCAATAGCACGCCTTTTTTTACAGTTCCACCTATTGATCAAGGAGTTGTTGGGTTCCGATTTGAGCACAATCCGGGGGCTTTTGATCCGGATGGTGACAGCCTGTCCTATTTTCTTACTACGCCGAAAATGTCGAGGAACTCTGAAACTCCCAATTACAGGGTGTTAAATGAGCCCTCTTATTATGAAAATTTTTCTACTGGAAATCAAGCAGGAGATGAACCCCCAACATTATCAATAGATCCTACAAACGGAACGTTGGTATGGGATTCTCCCGGAGGAATTCTAATTCCCCCATTGGAAAACAGAGAATACAATGTAGCTTTTGTCGTGGAGGAGTGGAGAAAAATTAATGGGGAGTGGTTCAAGCTGGGTTTTGTGACCCGAGATATGCAGATCATTATCTGGAATTTTGACAATGAGCCTCCTGAAATCGAGGTTCCAAACGATACCTGCGTAGTTGCTGGAGCTCATATTACTGGAGTCATCACAAGTATTGATCCAGATGGTGACCCTGTGAAACTAGAGGCTTTCGGCGGTCCTTTCGAAGTAAATCCCCCATTTGCCACTTTTACACCAAGTCCTCCAGCCTTTCAGGAATCTCCGGCTTTGCTTGTTTTTGATTGGACAACCGCCTGTGGCCAAGTAAGAGAACGACCCTATGAAGTCCAAATAAAAGCGACCGACGATCCAACGATCCCTATGATCGGGAATGCGCCTGGGTCGGCCAATTTCGAGACATGGCGAATCACAGTGGTGGGCCCTCAACCAACTGGATTGGCGGTGAATGCCGTTGCTGGAAGGAGTGTCCAGTTGGATTGGGAAGATTACAGCTGCCCTAATGCGGACTTTATGCAAGTTTGGAGGCGAGTGGGAGAGTTTGCAATTGACGCGAAGTGTAACCCGGGTGTTCCCGAAAACGCTGGCTTTGAGCTGGTTGATGTGTTGGATATTGGTGTAACAAGTTATTTAGATACCAACAATGGAATAGGGCTGGCAGCGGGATCTAAATATTGCTACCGATTGGTAGCAACATTTCCTGGTCCAGCTGGAGGATTAAGCTTGGCTTCAGAGGAAGCCTGTGATAGCCTGACGATAAATGTGCCATTAATCACGAATGTGGACATTAAATCAACAAGTGAAATGACGGGACAAATTGATTTGAGATGGACGCCACCTATTGAAATTGATGTCACACAATTCCCACCTAACTATTCATATTCAGTTTTGAGGACTGAGGGTAAGGGACCTGAAGGGAGCTTCATGCCCATAGCTTTGAATCAGGCTGATACTTTTCTTTTGGATGTTGGTCTTAATACCGAGAATTTGTCATTTGCTTACAAAATTGTATTGCATGATAATGGAGGAGTTCCAATTGATACTTCAGCAGTTGCCTCATCGATCCGGCTGGAGCCAACGCCTGAGGTTGGAACCATAAAACTGAACTGGAGCGGAAATACGCCTTGGTCGATTAGTACTCAGGAATCTCCTTACCATTTCATCTATCGCGATAACGTAGATAATGCGGACTTGTCTGCCATTCGACTCATAGACTCCGTGGAGGTGACTATGGATGGGTTGACCTATCTTGATGACGGTAGATTCAATGGCGTAAACTTGGATGAGGAGATTGAGTATTGCTATTGGATCTCAACACGAGGGTCATATGGAAACGCGCTAATTTTCTCACCCCTGATTAACAATTCCCAGATTATTTGTGCTCAGCCGAACGACACGATCCCACCGTGTACACCAGTGACAATTGCATTTGATACCTCAGCGCCTTTTAGTTGTGAGATAAATAGCAGCGATCAGAGTTGTGATTTCAATGATTATCAAAATCGACTTTTCTGGAGCCAGGATGCGGAACTGGCTTGCGGTGACGACATAAACAAATATCGAATCTACTTCTCAAGATCAGGAAAAAAGGAAACTTTTCTTTTGCTGTCTGAAACACAAGATCTTTTCTTCGTTCATGATGGTCTGAGTTCCTATGCGGGGTGTTACATGATTACGTCAGTGGATCGGTCTGGAAATGAGAGCCAATTTTCTGAGGTCTTCTGTAATGATAATTGCCCCCAATTTCTGCTACCAAACGTATTCACACCAAATGGTGATGGTGTAAACGATCTGTTCAGACCGTTCTATTCTGGAAATAGAATTGGAAAGGAGATTACTGGGTTTTCAAATACTAGCTGTCCAAGGTTTGTTAGATCCCTCGACTTTAAGGTTTTCAACCGTGCAGGAACAACAGTCTTTGAGTTTAACTCAGTTGAAAACGAGAATGATTTTCTCATCAATTGGGACGGGACCACAAATGGTGGAAGAGCCCTTCCATCTGGTGCTTACTTCTACTCTGCTGAAGTTATGTTTGCCAGATTGAACCCTGAAGATGCGGTGGAGGTTTATAGTGGATGGGTGCAAATAATGAGATAATAAAAACACCTTGGGAATTGGGTAAGCAACTTGACATCGAGTAGGTTAATTATAAATAAATGCTTAAGAATACGTTTACTTTACATGTCTTGGAACTGAATAGCGAATGAGGCCTCTAAAAATATTTTTTCTTTTCCTCTTTTCATTAGCTGCCATCACTTCGAAAGCAACACACATTCGAGCGGGTGAAGTTATAGCAGAGCGTATCTCAGCGCTCACTTACAAGTTCACATTTTTTGGCTACAGAGATATAGATGGAGTTTTATTCGGGCAAGGCCGATTTAGCTTTGGTGATGGTGATATTTATGGAGATGATCAGGATGAACCCATTCCATGGACAAATATTACGGACCTTGGAAATGGTGTGGAGAGGTGGGAATTTAGTCTTACGCATACCTATCAGGCACCAAACAACTATCTGGTGAGCTACACGGAGGATTTCCGAAATGCTGATATTCAAAATATCACAGGATCAATCAATACATCTTTCTACGTAGAGACGCTTGTGGTTATTGATGCATTGATTCCAAACAGCACGCCGTTTTTTACGGTGCCACCGATCGATCAGGGAGTGGTTGGGTTTCGCTTTGAGCACAACCCTGGAGCTTTTGATCCAGATGGTGATAGTTTGTCTTACTTCTTTACTATTCCTAAAAAAGTACAATCAAATGTTGTTGATGGTTATAGGAGCTTGGTGGATCCGTCCTTTTACGACGGTAATTTTTCGACTGGAAATCAAGCAGCAGATGGTCCACCCACGCTGACGTTGGATCCTGGGAATGGAACATTGGTATGGGATTCACCTGGTGGTGCTGGAATTCCACCATTAGAGAATAGAGAATACAACGTCGCTTTCGTGGTAGAAGAATGGAGAAATATCAATGGAGAATGGTTCAAGCTTGGTTTTGTCACTCGTGACATGCAAATCATCATTTGGAATTTTGATAATGAACCTCCAGAAATCGAAGTGCCTGAGGATACCTGCGTGATAGCTGGGGCAAATATTGCTGCAGTCATCACCAGCGCTGATCCCGATGGCGACCCTGTGAAATTAGAAGCTTTTGGAGGACCTTTCGAGGTAAATGCACCATCGGCCACCGTCGCACCAACTCCAGCAGTCTTTCAACCATCGCCTGCTGTGCTTTCTTTTGATTGGACAACTGCTTGCGGCCATATAAGAGAGCGACCCTACGAAGTGCAGATTAAAGCAACCGATGATCCAACGATTCCAATGATTGGAAATGCACCTGGCACCGCAAACTTTGAAACCTGGACTATCACTGTGGTTGGACCACCGCCGACTGGATTGAATGTTGATGCAGTTGCTGCTAGGAGTATCCAATTGGACTGGGACGATTACAGTTGCCCCAATGCTGATTTCATGGAGGTGTGGAGAAGAGTTGGCGAATTCGAACTCGACGCAAACTGTAGTCCTGGAATTCCTGAAAATGCGGGATTTGAGCTTGTAGACGTGTTGGATATAGGTGTAACTAACTATCTGGATGATAATGCTGGTATTGGTCTATCATCTGGTTCCAAATATTGCTACAGATTGGTAGCAACGTTCCCTGGCCCGACTGGCGGCTTAAGTATTGCTTCGGAAGAAGCTTGCGACAGTCTAACGATAGATGTGCCATTGATCACGAATGTGGATATCAAATCAACAAGTGAAACGACTGGGCAAATTGATCTTCGATGGACGCCACCGTACGAGATAGATGTCGCCCAATTTCCGCCCGACTATTCCTATACCGTTTTGAGGACGGAAGGCCGAGGCCCCGCTGGAGTTTTTGAGCCAATTTCCGTGAATCAGGCTGATACTTTTCTTTTGGATATAGGTCTCAATACAGAAGACGTAATTCACGCCTATAAAATTGTGTTGCATGATGATGCAGGGAATCCCATTGACACCTCTGCGGTAGCTTCCTCGATTCGGCTGGAACCGACCCCGCAAGTTGGAAATATAAAATTGGATTGGGCTGGAAATACGCCATGGTCTATCACTACCCAGGAATTTCCCTATCACTATATCTATAGAGACAACGTCCTGAATAGTTTTTTAGATTCATTGGTTCTTGTCGATTCAGTAGAGGTAACCATGGATGGTTTGACATACCTTGACAATGGCAGGTTTAACGGAGTAAACTTGGACGAAGAACTAGTGTACTGCTACTGGGTTTCGACACAAGGATCCTATGGAAATGCACTAATTCCTTCCCCGCTGATCAACAATTCGCAGATTATCTGTGCTCAACCCAACGATTCGATTCCTCCGTGTACACCAGTGACAATTGCGTTTGATACCTCTGCGCCTTTTAGTTGTGAGATAAATAGTGCAGATCAGTCTTGCGATTTTAATGATTATCAAAACAGACTTTCCTGGGAGCCAGACAATGAGCTTGCTTGTGGAGATGATATACAGAAGTATCGAGTCTATTTCTCAAGATCGGGTGAAGAAGAAACATTTCTTTTGCTGTCAGAGACTCAGGATCTTTTCTTCGTCCACGATGGCCTGAGCTCGTATGCTGGTTGCTATCTAATCACTGCTGTGGATAGGTCTGGCAATGAAAGTCAGTTTTCTGAGGTTTTCTGTAATGATAATTGTCCTCAATTTCTTCTACCAAACGTATTTACTCCAAATGGAGATGGGGTAAACGATCTTTTCAGACCCTTCTATTCCGGGAATAGGATTGGAAAAGACATCGACGGCTTTTCAAATACAAACTGCCCGAGGTTTGTCCGATCGCTCGACTTTAAAGTTTTCAACCGAGCGGGAGCGATAGTCTTTGAGTTAACTTCCGCAGAAGACGAAAATGATTTTCTGATTAATTGGGACGGTACGACTAATGGTGGAAGAGAACTTCCTGCAGGTGCTTATTTCTACTCAGCAGAGGTGACTTTTGAAAGATTGAACCCAGAAGATGCCGTGGTGGTTTATAGTGGATGGGTGCAAATAATCCGGTAGAACATCCAGTTGTTTTTTTTGATGGCGTTTGCAATCTGTGCAACTCCTCCATCAACTTTATTATTAAGAGAGATAGAAAAGGACTTTTCAGATTCTCGCCTCTTCAGGGGAAGTATGCCACTACAGCGTTGCCAGCTGAGTTAACCAACAAAGAGCGTCTTCCAAGCTTAGTTTTGCTCGACACTCAAGTCAAGGTCAAGAGCACTGCTGCCTTAAGTATTGCAAAACGATTGACCGGCCTTTGGCCGCTACTCTATGTCTTCATCGTAATCCCTGCATTCGTTCGGCATTTGATCTATGATTTTGTTGCTAAAAACAGGTATAAATGGTTTGGGAAAAAGGATCAATGCATGATTCCGACTTCTGATTTAAAAGATCGCTTCATTGATTAAATCGATTTAATATTTTTGCACCAAATTTAACCTATGAGTAAAGCGTATGTTTTCCCTGGACAGGGAGCTCAATTTTCAGGAATGGGCAAAGATCTGTATGATAATTTCGAAGCAGCTAGATCATATTTTGATTCGGCTAATGACATTTTGGGCTTCGACATAAAATCTGTCATGTTTTCTGGAAGTGATGAAGAATTGAAACAGACAAAAGTCACCCAACCCGCCATTTTCATCCATAGCGTTGTGGCAGCACTAACTTCCGAGAACTTTTCTCCTGACATGGTGGCTGGTCACTCCCTTGGTGAGTTCTCAGCATTAGTAGCGAATGGTGCTTTGAATTACGAAAGCGGGCTATCGCTCGTGTCCAAAAGAGCCTTGGCGATGCAAAAAGCTTGCGAAGCACAGGAATCTACGATGGCAGCAGTACTTGGACTAGAAGACCATGTTGTTGAGGAAATATGCAAAAAATCAGGAGGCATAGTCGTTGCAGCCAATTACAATTGCCCAGGTCAGCTGGTCATAAGCGGTGAGGTAAAGGCGGTCAATGATGCATGTGAAAAATTGAAGGAGGCAGGAGCCAGGCGTGCGTTGATTTTGCCAGTAGGAGGAGCATTTCATTCACCATTAATGGAACCCGCTAGAGAAGAATTAGCTGCCGCGATCGAAGCTACGGATTTCAATGAACCAATATGCCCAGTGTATCAGAATGTAGACGCAAAAGGATATTCTGACGTTGCTACCATTAAGAGTAACTTAGTTTTGCAGCTTACTTCGTCTGTAAAATGGACACAAATTGTGCAAAACATGATTGCAGACGGCGCGAAAAGTTTCGTAGAGTGCGGACCTGGAAAAGTATTGCAAGGCCTGGTGATGAAAGTTGATAGACAAATGGAGGTGTCGGGAATATCATGAGAATAAGTAGAGCCATTTTTATTCTTTTTCTGGGGCTGATTCTTGTTGGCTCTCAAGGATGTAGAAAAGGACCTACAGCATCCCATCAAAAGAATAAGAAAAAAATCAAGCGCGGTAAACCGCTTCCATGCCCAATTAAAGATTGTTGAGTTGAAGAAAATTGTAATAGCAATTGATGGGTACTCAGCTTGCGGAAAGAGCTCTACAGCCAAACAAGTAGCCCACCAATTGGGTTATACGTTTATTGATAGTGGAGCTATGTACAGGGCGGTAACGCTTTTCCTTCTAAATAAGGAGGTGAAATTGGATAACACCAATAAGATAATTAAGTATTTAAAGGACATTGAGATTTCTTTTGAGGGTAGCTCTATCTTATTGAACGGGAAAAATGTAGACAGTGAGATAAGATCAAAGGAAGTCAACGAAAACGTAAGTGCCGTTAGCGCGGTTTCGCCAATTAGAAGAAAGATGGTTGATCAGCAACAGGAAATCGGGAAAGAAAAAGGTGTTGTGATGGATGGGAGAGATATTGGAACCGTGGTTTTTCCAGAAGCAGAGTTAAAGATATTCATGACTGCTGAAATGACTGTGCGAGCGCAAAGACGGCAAAAAGAACTATTGGGCAAAGGTATTGAAGATTCACTTGAAAGCATTGCCCAGAACCTTCAGGAGAGAGATCATGTGGATTCAACGCGAAGTGATAGTCCACTGAAAATGGCGGAGGGAGCCATAGAAATTGATACTACCAACATAACTTTGGAAGAGCAAATCGTTCAAATTGTTGAATTAGCAAAGGAGATAATTGATGGAGATTGAAATAGACGAAAAGTCTGGGTATTGCTTTGGAGTAGAATTTGCCATTCAGATGGCAGAAGATGAGATGAGAGAGGGAAAAGAACTCTACTGTCTTGGAGATATTGTGCACAATTCGATGGAGGTAGAGAGGCTGCACAAAAAGGGATTGAGAATCATTTCACATGAAGATCTCGAGGATCTGAAAGATTGCAAAGTGCTTATTCGGGCTCATGGCGAACCACCTGAGACGTACCAGACAGCACTAGAAAACAATATTGAATTAGTTGACGCATCGTGTCCTGTTGTTTTAAAACTTCAAAATAGAGTAAAGAACGCCTATGATATGGCAGTTCGAAACAACGGACAGTTGGTGATTTACGGTAAGCATGGTCATGCAGAAGTCACAGGCTTAACTGGTCAGACCCAAAACAATGCCATTGTCCTTATGCACGAGGAAGATCTTGATCAAATTGATTTCGCTAGACCAATCACGCTATTCAGCCAAACCACCAAGAGCACAAAGGGATTTTATAATCTCAAATCGATGATCGAAAAAAGGATACAGGACGAGGGGGCAATACCTTTGACTGAGTTTAGCCCTCACGACAGTATTTGTAGGCAGGTTTCTAATAGGGAACCCAATATGGAAAAATTTGCGCAAAAGCATGATGTTATTCTTTTTGTGGCGGGTAAGAAGAGCTCGAATGGGAAAGCACTCTTTAATGTGTGCCTTGCGCATAACCCTCGTAGCTATTTCATCGAAAGTGAGAAAGATCTGGATTTGAACTTACTAAAGGAACAGGATTCAATAGGTATTTGCGGAGCTACATCAACCCCAAATTGGCTGATGGAACAAGTAGCTGAATTTCTTAAAAACAGTGAGCTAGCTCACGAATTAAGCTGAATTTTACAATGAAAATAATTTCCTCAAACATTTGTTTTCACAAAGACCTATCTGCATTCTTTTTTATCATTAATCACTGTCAGGTTAGAGTCGATCTTGTTAAGTTTGCCTCGTTTTTTAGAGGATTCGCCAAGTAAAAGATATGTCTCAGACAATAAAGCTGAATAAGGGGTTTACTATCAACCTTGCCGGTAAGGCAGAAAACAAAATTTCAGAGACCGATCATCCGGAAACATTTGCCATTAAACCTGCAGAATTCAATCACTTAACTACGGCGAAAATGCTGGTTAGTGAAGGAGACAATGTAAAGGCGGGCACACCAATTTTCTTCGAAAAGACCATGGAAGATGTGGTTTTTTGTGCACCCGTCAGTGGAGAGATTGCAGAGATTAAAAGAGGTGAGAAGCGGAAGGTAATGGAAATTAGAATTTTGGCAGACAAGCAGGTCGAGTTCGAAAAGTCCAAAGCGTATTCCAACTCCGATTTGAGTAACCTAGATCGCGAAGCACTCCAAGACATTTTGACAAAAGGGGGTGTTTGGCCAAATATTGTTCAGCGACCGTATGGCTGTGTAGCAAATCCTTCGGACACCCCAAAGTCTATTTTTATTTCGGCATTCGATTCCAATCCTCAAGCGCCGGATTACGGATTTGTTTTTGACGGATGTGAACAATACTTTCAGGCTGGAGTGAATGTTCTTAAGAAATTCACTTCTGGAAGGGTTCATCTAAATACGAATCTCAATGGAGAGGTTTCACCACTTTTTGCGAAAGCTGAAAATGTAGAGCACAATAAAATTTCAGGATTGCACCCTGCAGGAAATGTTGGAGTACAGATTCACCACATTGACCCTGTAAACAAGGGAGACATTGTTTGGACCCTTGCTCCTCAAGGCGTGATTGAGATCGGAAAATTGTTGCTTGAGGGTGTTTACGATACATCCAAGCTAGTAGCGGTGACAGGTTCGCAGATCGAGAATCCTTCATACGTAAAGACATACACTGGTGCATGCCTTAATAAGTTGATTTCGGGCAATGTAAAAGAGGGTGACAATCGCTTTATATCAGGCAATGTGCTGACAGGTGAAAGTGTAGGAGAGGATGGATATCTAAGCTTTTACCATCAACAGATCACGGTTATCCCAGAAGGAAAATATGAAGAGTTGTTTGGGTGGATCACTCCAACAACAAAGAAATTAAGCTTTCACAAAGCATTTGGCCTTCTTTCATTTTTAGGTGGAAGCAACAAAGAATATGTCCTTGATACCAATCAGCACGGAGAGCATAGAAACTTTGTTGTAACCGGTGAATTTGAGAAGGTGCTTCCAATGGATATTTTGCCTAACTATCTTTTCAAGGCAATATTGGCTGAAGATTTTGATGATATGGAAGCACTGGGGATTTATGAACTTGTAGAAGAGGATGTTGCTCTCTGTGAGTTTATTGATGTTTCCAAGCACAATTTGCAGGAGATATTGAGAGAGGGTATTGAACTAATCAAACACGGTTAAATGCTTGCAATGGCTGTCACACCAGACATTGTTTTGAAAAAAATGAGAATGATGAAAAAAATATTCCAAAGCATAAGATTTAATTTTCATAGGTAATGAAATTACTGCAAAAGAAATTCGATTCAGTAAAGCACCACTTTGAAAAAGGTGGAAAATGGGAGAAATTCCATCCAATCTACGAAGGTCACAGAACCATTTTCTTTGCCCCTGATCTGGTGACGGCAAAAAAGGGAACGCAGATAAAGGATGGCAATGATCTAAAGCGGATGATGTTTACTGTCATTATTGCGCTTATTCCATGTTTACTCTTTGGGATGTGGAATGTTGGACATCAACATTATATAGCAACAGGAATTGATGCTACGCTTCTAGATAAATTCTTAATTGGGGCTATTAGGACTGTTCCAATAATTCTCGTCTCGTACGGTGTTGGGTTGGGTACTGAGTTTGTTTTTTGCGTGGTAAGACAACACCCTGTAGAAGAAGGATTCCTGGTATCAGGCTTACTGATTCCATTGGTAATGCCTCCAACCATTCCACTATGGCAGGTTGGAATGGCCACTATTTTTGCCGTCATAATTGGAAAAGAAGTATTTGGTGGTACAGGAATGAATATCTTAAATGTAGCACTACTGGCAAGAGCATTTCTGTATTTCGCTTACCCTTCTCAGATTTCTGGAGATGTTTGGACCTATCTAGGAGACACGCCAGTTGTCGATGGATTCTCAGGAGCTACTATCCTTGCTTACGGAGCGGAGGCAGCGGCAAACAATACTGATATGATGCAGTTGGTGGCAGGTCATTGGTCTGCCGGAATGTTTGATTTTTGGAATATGTTCATGGGAATCATGCCAGGAAGCATAGGAGAGACATCAACGTTGATGTGCTTGATTGGTGCCGTGATCTTAGTAGCTACTGGAGTAGGTAGTTGGAAAATTATTTTGAGTGTATTTGTAGGTGCGTTTGCGATGGGGAGCTTATTTAACCTAACTGGTGGAAATAGCTTTTTGCAAATGCCTGCGCATTATCATTTGGTCATTGGTGGGCTAGCTTTTGGAGCGGTCTTCATGGCAACTGATCCGGTTTCTGCAGCTCATACTGAACTTGGAAAATGGATATACGGTTTCTTAATAGGAGTTTTAACGGTCTTGATTCGAGTTGTAAATCCAGCATACCCCGAGGGAATTATGCTTGCAATTCTATTCATGAATGTTTTTGCTCCACTAATCGATTTTTACGTAGTTGAAGCAAACAAAAAACGAAGATTAAAACGTGCAACGGTCTAATACTTACATTATCCTATTTTCGATTGGTCTGACCATCGTTCTGGGGGGAGCGCTATCTCTGACTTCTGTGAGTCTAAAACCCTTACAGGATATTCAGGTAGAGCTTGACACAAAAAAGAAAATTCTTGGTGCTGTAATGGATATCTCCAACATTGAAGATCCAGCGGAGATTCTAAAGGTATACAGCGAAAGGGTTAAATCTGTAGTTGTGGACTATGAAGGAAATGAACTCACCGCAGATCTTAAGGGAAACCCTTATGTAGCTGAGAAAGTGAATATTCAAAAGAATTCAAAGTTAGATCCAAAGGAAAGAGTATATCCTGTTTTCATGTTTATCGAGGATGGAGAAGTTGATGCTTACATCTTTCCAACCTTTGGAGCGGGACTCTGGGATTGGATCTCCAGCTACGTTGCCTTTGGAAAGGATTTAAATACGATCAAAGGAATAGCGTTTGATCACAAGGCAGAGACTCCAGGGTTAGGTGCTAGAATAACAGAGCCAGGCGTGCAAGGAAGATTTGCAGGAAAAAAGGTCTTTGATGAAAATAATAATCTAGTTAGTGTCAAGATGGTAAAGGGAGAGGGAAAGACAGGACTTTCTGACTATGAAGTCGATGGATTGTCTGGTGCTACCATGACGACAAAGGGTGTGAATGTCATGCTAATGAAATATTTAGAATGCTATTCAGCATATATTGAAAAAGTTAAATCACAAAACAGCTAAACAATGAGCACTGAAGTTGCAGAAGCTCCAATTGAGTTAAAAGAACCTGCAGAGGCACTTTTATCCAAGAGAAGAAAAAGGATTGTTGCTGATCCTCTGAATGAAGATAATCCAATTACCGTACAGGTATTGGGAATCTGCTCAGCATTGGCAGTGACGGTTCAGATTAAGCCAACCATCATCATGTCACTAGCAGTGGTTTTTGTGATTGTCTTTTCAAATCTAATCGTATCCTTGATTAGAAAATGGATTCCGGGAAGGATTCGGATTATCGTTCAGTTGGCGATTATCGCGACCTTGGTAACATTAGTAAGTGAGGTGCTAAAGGCCTATAGCTACGATATGTACAAAATATTGGGAGCATATGTAGGTTTGATCATTACCAATTGCATCGTAATGGGGCGATTGGAAGCCTTCGCAATGGCCAATAAGCCATATGACTCAGTATTGGATGGACTTGGAAGTGGATTCGGTTATGCCTGGATTATCCTTGCTGTTGCCTTTTTCAGAGAGCTGTTTGGTTCAGGATCAATCTTAAATGTGAAGATTTATGAGCCGATCAGTAATATGCTAGGCGTAACGCTACAGACAAATGGATTGATGGTTGACTCCATTGGAGCATTTATGATTTTGGGAATTATTATCTGGATTCAGCGTACCAAAAACGGTTACGTAGAACACTAAAGGATTATGGAAGCATTAAACATAGCGATTAAGAGTATTTTCATAGACAACATGGTCTTTGCCTACTTCTTGGGCATGTGTTCTTTTTTGGCCGTTTCAAAGAAAGTAAAAACAGCAGTTGGGCTGGGTGCAGCCGTCATATTCGTATTGACTATCACAGTTCCTCTAAACTGGGTAATTCAGGAGAAAGTATTGAAAGAAGGCGCCATGGCGTGGATGGGTGCCGGTTTTGAAACAGTTGACCTTACTTTTCTTCAGTTTATTATTTTCATCGCAGTAATTGCCGCGATGGTGCAGTTGGTGGAAATGGTGATAGAGAAATTCTCTCCTTCTCTGTATGGATCACTTGGAATCTTTTTACCACTTATTGCTGTAAACTGCGCGATTCTTGGATCGTCTCTATTTATGGTGCAAAGAGACTACACGATCGTGGAGGCTACTGCATTTGGTTTCGGATCAGGTACAGGCTTTTTCTTAGCAATAATTGCTCTTGCGGCAATCAGAGAAAAGTTGAAATATTCTAATGTACCAAATGGCTTGAAGGGCCTTGGTATCACAATGCTTATCACTGGGCTGATGGGCTTGGCTTTTAAATCCTTTATTGGAATTGCTCTTTGAATTAGTTGACTGGTTCTTGGTTGACTCGTTAAATAGTAGGAAACGTAATTGAAGAACGGGTTTCCAAAATCTGCTCGGTTATGCAACTATTTAACCAATTAACCATTCTACTAATTGACCTCTTAAAAAACCGAACATTTTTAGGTGTATAGCCTATTTATTTCACCTTAATACAAACAAATACTTAATTATGAAAAAGACAGTACTAACATTATCTCTTGCGCTTTTTGCTCTTGTCGGTTTCGGCCAGGCTAAACTTGAGATTGGACTAAAAGCGGGAGCAAACTTCGCAAATACCAATGTTGATGATGCAAATTCGATTACATCGTTTCATGGAGGAGCCTACGGCCTGATCAAACTGGCAAACATTGGTATCCAACCTGAGCTTTTGTTTTCAAAGCAAGGGAGTGAATTCAGTGGTGGTGGCGAAGTAGATTTAAGTTACGTTAACGTTCCAGTAATGTTGAAATTTTACTTTCCTGGAGGCATCAACCTTCAAGCAGGACCTCAGTTTGGAATCTTAACCAAAGCAGAAAATGAGGATGGTGATGATCTTAAAGATTCCCTAAAAGGATCAGATATTAGTGTTGGAGTTGGCGCAGGATGGGATGCTCCCTTTGGTTTGCAGGCGAATGTCCGCTACATATTTGGTATCAGCGATATCAATGACGTTGCTGGAAATGATGAGGTTAAAAACAACACGTTCCAAGTTTCTATTGGATACAGCCTGTTTAAGCTCGGAAAATAGGTAGAAGAGATTATTTGAAAAAAGTTAAAGCCGGTGCATTTGTCGCCGGCTTTTGTATTTCCACAAAACTCGTGGTTTGGAAGAAGTCTTGGTGCGAATAGACGATGAGCAACAGTGCGGTGATTACACCTGCAATTAGAGCTAGTATTTTCTTACGTGTATTCATTGTTAGGTACAATGAATACACCCAACCACCCACAAACCCCTACCTACTCGAGTTGAGTGACCAATCGTACTCTTGGAACTTTACCTCGTATTCTTCTGGGACGGAATAGAATCTATACTTGTTGATGTAGCCAAGAATTGACTCTTCCGTGAACACAAACTGATCTTGATACCAATCGAAGATTTTGTTTAAGACCACTTCCCTTGTGCCTTGATTTACTTGAACATAATTGGGTCTGTCGATTATTAGTTGTGCTCTAAAGTGAAGTTGTTGCTGTATGTGCTGTGGCGTATAGGCCTGATCGTATAAAAATGGACAACTCTTGGCTGCGCATCCGAGCGCAAAGTGTATTCGCGGATCCTGTGTGGGTTCGATTAATTTCCGAAATTCTATTTCGTCAAGGGTGATCATTTCTCCTGCGACACTGAATTCATTTACCTTGAAAAATCCTTCAATATCCATAGGGCTTTGTATAGGATAGTTATCTGTCACCTGCTTGATAACGAGAAGGTTATATGCATTGATGTAAAATGCGGTCTTGAAGTCCTGGTCTTGCCTGTTCAGATAAAACTCTGAAATACCAAGGATTAGATTATCTAATTCTGTAGGAGCTTCTTTTAGCAGTTGGTAATCAATTTTTCCATCGTGGACATTTTTAATGAGGAACTGATTGACGTTTTCAAAAAATGTTTGGGAAAAGGAAAGTGAAGGTAGAAGTAGTAGGAATATGAGACGTATCATGACTATTTTCTTTAGAAGTTGCTGGTGCTGAATAGCACGGATTTTGCGATACACGGTTCAGTAAATTGCCGATTAACCTTGCAAAATGTAATTCTGCATACATTCCTTGTCACAAAAAAAGTCTCCACATAGTGGAGACTTTCAGTTAAGATGTTTTCTAATATTTAATTCTAGCAGAATTCCTTGAAGACCTCATTTAAGTGTCCTGCTATCATTTCCGCTGAACGCCCTTCTATGTGGTGTCTTTCTACAAAGTGAGCCAACTCACCGTCTTTGAACAAAGCAATTGCTGGTGAAGACGGAGGATAGGGAAGTGTATACTCGCGAGCCCTTTGAGTGGCTTCAGTGTCAAAACCAGCAAAAACGGTTGTCAAGTTATCTGGTCTTTTTTCAGCGCCTTCTAAGGCCATCAAAACGCCAGGCCTGGCGGCGCCAGCTGCGCAGCCACAAACTGAATTGATAACGACTAAAGAAGTGCCCTTGTGGTCCTTCAGGTGATTGTCAACTTCTTCTGCGGTAGTTAGTTCTGAAAAACCCGCGGAAGTCAACTGACCTTTCATCGGGGCTACTATTTCTTCTGGATACATATTTTTTAGTTTTAGTTCTTTAGTTTTAGTTCTTTAGTTGTCAGTTGTCAATTCCTGGCTCCTAATTTTCAATTTTTAATTCGTAATTTTCAACTTGCCTACATAAAACCTAATTCCAACTTCGCCTCTTCAGACATCATTTCTGTGGCGTAAGGCGGGTCAAAGGTCAATTCAATATTAACATCGTTAACACCCTCCACTCCCTTCACGTTCATTTCAACCTCGCTTGGTATTTGTTCTGCAGCTGGACACGAAGGCGATGTTAGCGTCATCACAACCTCAACATTGTTTATAGGGAGAATGTTTATTTCATAAATAAGTCCTAGTTCGTAAACGTCGACTGGAATCTCAGGATCAAAGACATTTTTGATTGCTCGAACGATGTCCTCCTTGAGCTTTAACTGATCAATATTTGTTGCGGTCTCACTCATGATTTTTCCTTTGCTGTAAACGCTAGAGCAAATAATTTAATTTGTTTGATCATTGCTCCAAAACCATTTGATCTTTGGGTGCCAATGAATCTGTCCATTCCAATCTGATTTGGAAAGTAAATTTCAGTATTGATAATATCCTCTGGTCTGGTCTGGTTGAACACTCTGACTAGCAAGCTCACAAGCCCTTTCGTAATTGCCGTATTTGAGTCAGCCTCCAAGCTTACCTTGCCATTTTCAAGCTTAGCAGTCATCCAAACCTTTGATTGGCAACCTTTCACAATGTTGTTCTCGTTACGATCTTTCTCAGAGAATTCACCCAACTCTGCGCCTAGCTCCATGATATAGTCGAGCGTCATTTCCATCTCGTTTTCTAAAACAGAAAACTCTTCAATGATCTCCTCTTGCCTTGATTTTATCAGTTCCATTACCTGAATTTTGAAATGATCTCTTTCAAAGATTTACAGAAATAGTCGATTTCTTCCAGCGTATTGTATACAGAGAAAGAAGCCCTTATAGTTCCTTCGATTCCAAAAAAGTCCATGAGAGGCTGCGTACAATGGTGTCCAGTCCGAACCGCTATTCCTCTTGCATCTAGGAGCTGGCCAATATCATAAGGGTGAATCCCTTCGACAATGAAGGATAGAACGCTGGTTTTTGAATCGGATTCTCCAATAATTCGTAGGCCATCAATTTGGTTTAATTGATTAGTCGCATGTTGTAATAGAGCATGCTCATGTGCCTGAATTTCCTCATAGCCTAACTCCTCTATGAAATTCATGGCTTCCTTGAATGCTATGACATCACCAATGTTTGGAGTTCCTGCTTCAAACTTGTATGGAATTTCGTTGAATGTTGTTCCTTCAAAAGAGACATCTTTGATCATCTCACCGCCTCCTTGATATGGAGGGATACTCTCCAGTATCGTACGCTTACCGTACAAGATGCCTACTCCTGTCGGTCCGTACATTTTGTGACTTGAAAAAGCTAGAAAATCACAGTCAAGTGCTTGTACATCAATTTGTAGATGTGGCGCAGCTTGAGCCGCATCTATCACCGTTGTTGCACCAATCGATTTTGCTTTGTCGATTATTTCCTGAATCGGATTGATAATTCCGAGAGAATTGGAAATGTAGTTGACAGCAACAAGTTTGGTTCTGTCGCAAAGTAGTTCTAGGTACTTGTCAACTAGAATTTCACCATTTTCGTTGATCGGGATCACTTTGATGATAGCACCAGTTCTCTTCGCAATTAATTGCCATGGAACGATATTGGAATGATGCTCTAACTGTGAGATTAAAATCTCATCACCTTGGTTGAGGTTCACCGATCCCCACGAGTGAGCTACTAGATTTATGCTCTCTGTGGTGCCCTTTGTGAAGATAATTTCTGCATCTTCAGCAGCATTGATAAAGGATTGAACCTTTTTCCTTGTATTCTCATACGCTGTGGTGGAGCGCTCAGCCAACGTGTGAATTCCTCTGTGAATGTTTGCATGGTCCTTTTCGTAGAAACGAGTCAATGACTGGATCACTTCTAATGCAGTTTGTGAAGATGCTGCATTGTCAAAGTAAATCAGCGGCTTTCCGTTTACCTCCTGATCAAGGACAGGGAATTGCCTGCGAATTGCTAAAACATCTAATGATTTTTCAGCCACTTCCATCAGATGAGCTTATTTGAAATTAGTTGCTCTACCTCTTCTTTTAGTTCTGGAACTGGAATGTGAGAAGTAGCCTCAGCAGCGTATGCATTTAGAATCATAGCCTTGGCATTCTTTTCTGATATCCCTCTTGAACGTAGATAAAAGATCGCGTCCTCGTCAAGTTGCCCAGACGTACATCCATGCGAACACTTCACATCATCTGCCCAAATTTCAAGTTGAGGCTTCGTATGTATGCTTGCATCGTCTGATAGTAAAATATTGTTATTCGTCTGAAAAGCATTGGTCTTCTGAGCATCTGGACGCACGTATATTTTCCCATTGAAAACGCCTGTGGATTTTTCGTCCAAAATTCCTTTATACAATTCGTTGCTGTACGAATTGGGCTTAAGGTGATCCACTGATGTGTTATTGTCGACGTGAGATTTACCATCAAGGATGTAAAGCCCATTCATGTAGCCTTCGCAATTCTCATCTTCAAGACTGATGGTGATGTTATTTCTAACAAGGCCACCTGAAAATGTGAAGACATTGGAGTAGAAACGACTATCTCTTAGTTGTTTAGCGAAGATCGTCTCATGTACCGACGACTCTTGTCCATAAGCTTGAATCTTTGAGTAGTTGATCTTTGAATTTTCATCAAGATCAAATGAGATAGATGAGTTGGCGAATGTATTGGGCTCGTTGATTGATTTCTCAACAATAGATATTTCCTGACTCTTACTAGCAGAAACTTTAATTCTTGGATTTGAGAAACCCACAGAATTAACTTGATATAGGAAAATGGGTGAAACTTTGCCCTCTGTTTTAATTGTGATTTCTTCTGGGCTAAAAGCGGTATTCAATAGACTAAAGGGGTCATGCTTTCCCTCGGTTACTTCTTGCGTATCCACAAGCACACCATTTTCTATGGCAGAGTCGGACTTAGAAAAAACTCCGTTGATAATAACGAGATGACTCCCTGATGTTTTGTAAAGATCCCTTTTGTCAAAAGCCTTTTGCTCACCTAGATCAAAATTGGCTTTCTTTTCTAGAATTGAGGTAATCTGGGTGTACTTGTACGACTCGGATTTCTTAGAGGGTAAACCCACCTCTTGCAACATTTTCCAAGCGTCCATTCTGACCGTTGAAGAAGTATCAAGACCAGATTCCAGTTTGTCTAGCAATATGGATTGTTCCTTAATCATACAGTTTCAGCTACGTCAGCTTTGATCCAATCGTACCCTTTTTCCTCCAGTTCAAATGCCAGGCTTTTATCTCCGCTCTTCACAATTCTACCATTGTACAACACATGCACAAAGTCAGGCACGATGTAGTCGAGGAGTCTCTGATAATGAGTAACCACTATTGTGGCTGTTGAGGAGCTTTTTAGTGTATTCACACCATTTGCTACAATTTTAAGCGCATCTATGTCGAGCCCTGAATCAGTCTCGTCAAGTATGGAAAGTTTCGGCTCAAGCATAGCCATCTGAAAAATCTCGTTTCTTTTTTTCTCCCCACCAGAAAACCCTTCATTAAGAGACCTGCTTAGAAGTGATTGATCAATCTCAACCAGCTTCATTTTCTCTTTCATCATTTTTAGGAAGTTTACGGCGTCAAGCGCTTTCTCACCGCGACTTTCCCTGACTTGATTTAGCGCAGTTTTAAGGAAGTTGGTAGTTGTTACTCCTGGTATTTCAATGGGATATTGAAAAGCAAGGAAGATCCCAAGGCGGGCTCTATCTTCGGGCGATAGATCTAAGATATCTTTTTCTTCGAAAAGAACTTCACCCTCTGTAACCTCATAGCTTTCTTTTCCTGCTAATACTGAGGCCAAGGTGCTTTTCCCAGATCCATTAGGGCCCATAATCGCGTGTACTTCACCCGCTTTTACCTCCAGATTAATTCCTTTGAGTATTTGCTTATCCTCGATTGAGGCATGTAAGTTTTTTATTTGGAGCATATTTTAGTTTCCTAGTTTCTAGTAATCAGTTGTCAGTTTTATTTTGCTTTCAAAGATTTTTTCAATCCCATAATAATTTTTGAAATCTCAGCACTCAGATTTCTTAGTTTTTCAGCTGTTTCCCTAGAGATGTATCTAAGTCTCTCAGCTAGATATAGCATCGACTTACATTCACTGCACGACCCCATAGAGAAGTTCAAGAACCTGTTAAAATCAGCATGACTTTCTCTGTCAAACCCTTCTGCTATATTGTTCGAAATGGAGACAACCGCACTACAGATTTGATCCCGAAACTTATAGTCCGAGTGTGAGCCAAATATTCTATAAATCTCCACTGCTAAATCTTGTCCTTTTTGCCACGCAATAATTTCTTCAAATTTCTGAATTACCATTTTTCTGCTCTTCTAATTGTTTCACTGAAAACTAATCACTGGTAACTGAAAACTATTTTTATCCAACGCTGCCTTCCAGGGTAAGCGCCAAGAGTTTTTGTGCTTCCACTGCGAATTCCATTGGAAGCTTGTTCATTACTTCTTTAGCAAAGCCATTAACGATCAGTGCAACTGCACTTTCTTCGTCGATACCTCTTTGCTGGCAGTAGAAAATTTGATCTTCACCAATTTTAGAAGTGGTGGCTTCATGCTCTACTTGAGCAGATTTATTGTTAATGTCTATGTAAGGAAATGTGTGTGCACCGCATTTGTCCCCCATAAGCAATGAGTCGCACTGGGAGAAGTTTCGTGCGCCGTCAGCACGCTTCATTACCTGTACTTGTCCCCGATAACTATTCTGCGAGTGACCAGCAGATATTCCTTTTGAAACAATTCTAGATTTGGTGTTTTTACCAATGTGGATCATTTTGGTTCCTGTGTCCGCTTGCTGATAATTGTTTGTGACAGCAACAGAGTAAAATTCTCCAACGGAATGATCCCCTTTCAAAATACAAGAAGGATATTTCCATGTCACAGCTGACCCGGTCTCCACTTGTGTCCAGGATATTTTGGAGTGGTCTCCTGCGCAAATTCCTCTTTTAGTTACGAAGTTGTAAATGCCACCTTTTCCATTTTTGTCTCCCGGATACCAGTTTTGAACGGTAGAATATTTCACCTCTGCATTTTTCGCAGCATAGATTTCTACAACAGCGGCATGGAGTTGGTTCTCGTCTCTCATGGGCGCTGTACAGCCCTCCAAATAACTCACGTACGAATCATCTTCAGCAACAATAAGTGTTCTTTCAAACTGACCAGTATTTGCAGCGTTAATTCTGAAGTACGTCGATAATTCCATTGGGCATCTTACTCCTTTTGGAATGTAGCAAAATGATCCATCTGAGAAAACGGCGGAGTTGAGTGCTGAATAGTAGTTATCTCCAACTGGAACAACTGAGCCCAAATATTTCTTTATCAGCTCGGGGTGCTCTTTAACAGCCTCACTAAAAGAGCTGAATATCACACCTAGTTCGGAAAGTTTATCCTTAAATGTTGTAGCTACTGACACCGAATCAATAACCGCATCAACTGCTACGCCTGTTAATCTTTTCTGCTCCAGGAGCGAAATTCCCAGTCGCTCGAAGGTTCGGCGAAGTTCGGGATCTACATCTTCGAGACTCTCTGTCTTATTCTGTTTGGGAGCTGAGTAGTATTTAATTGCTTGATAGTCAATCTTAGGATACTTGACATTGGACCATTTTGGTTCAGTCATTGACTCCCATTTTTTAAATGCCTCAAGCCTCCATTTCAAAAGCCACTCTGGCTCGTCTTTCTTGGCCGAAATGAATCTAACGATGTCCTCACTCAGCCCTGGGGGAGCCTCGTCTGCATCAAGATCTACTGACCATCCATGCTCATATTCTTGAGACGTAAATTTTTCTAATATTTCCTCGTCGGTGTTCATAGGTTCATTTCAGATCAGGTTAGCAAAAATAACACTATTTATACTAATTCTAAATAAGAACAATCAACTTCCCAATAGGTTCAGAATACTTTGATTTTTTTAGAAGGTGATATGTTTATTCACACTTTCTTCCAGAGAAATGAACGTTTCGGTTCGCTCAATCCCGTCAACCTTTTGGATTTTGTCGTGAAGTACCTCTCTGAGGTGAAGCGTGTCTCGGCAATAGATTTTGCAGAAAATATTATAGTCGCCAGTGGTGTATCGGATCGTCGCTATTTCATCTATTTCTTTTAGCTGTGCTACAACCTGATCATATAGGGAACTTTTCTCAAGGTAAATTCCCAGGAAACAGGTAATATCAAAGCCCAGTTTCGCGTAGTCTATCTTAAGTGTTGACCCGCGGACAACTCCCATCTCCTCAAGCTTCTTCATTCGTACATGCACAGTTCCTCCTGAAACAAACACCTTTTTTGCCACTTCGGTATAGGGAAGTTTAGCATTTTCTGACAGAATGTTTAAAATTTTCAAGTCTACATTGTCAATTTCGTAATTTTTACTTGTTTGAGTCATAATATATTATGAGTATTATATTTAATTGTTCGTATTTTAATAAATATGTAATTTTTGTTATATAAAATTATAAAAATTATAATTAATGCCTTGTTTTATTAATTTTGGAACTTATAACAAGTACGAAAGCGGGGGAAATGCTAAGGTTTTATGGAGGTTCGAGTCCTCACTTCGCTCTACATTTTTGGGTTAATGTTGTTTATTTTTAAAAGGTCTTGGTAGGGGTGCCAAGACCTTTTTGTATTATTGTCAATTGTCTGCATAGAAAGGTATTTGAAAAATAACTGCCCACTAATATGAGTAACCAACCTTGGCTTGATAACTATCATCCAGATGTTCCTAAATCAATAGACGCTGAGAAATACCAGAGCTTGCCTGCAATGTTTGCGGAAGCCAGAGATAGATTTGCGGATCGTCCTGCGTACGAAAACATGGGGAAAATCATCACTTTTGAAGAGCTTGATGATCTCTCTACAAATTTTGCGGCCTTTTTACAGAAGGATCTTGGTCTAAAAAAAGGAGATAGTATTGCAATACAGATGCCTAACATCTTACAGAGCCCAATTGCGATTCATGGAGCTTTGAAGGCTGGTTTGACGGTTGTGAATACAAACCCACTGTACACTCCCTCAGAAATGAAGCATCAGTTTGCGGATTCGGAAGCTAAGGCAGTGGTAATCCTTGCAAACTTTGCTTGTAATCTTGAAGAGATTATTTCTCAGACCTCAATAAAACATGTGATCGTAACTCAGTTGGGTGACCTGCTGGGTGGATTTAAAGGTTCGCTTGTAAACTTTGTAGTTAAGCGCGTGAAGAAAATGGTTCCACCTTACAAAATCGAAGGCGTGATCGGTTATAAGGAAGCGTTGGCAAAAGGAAGTAAGCAGACCTTGGATCGACCCGAGATCGTTCCACAGGATTTGGCATTTCTTCAATACACGGGTGGCACAACAGGTGTTTCAAAGGGGGCAATGCTAACGCATCGAAACTTAGTTGCCAATCTTCAGCAGATTGAAGCGTGGCTAGCACCGACAAACCTTGAAGAAGGGAAAGAGATATTTATCGCTGCATTACCTCTCTACCATATTTTCGCCTTAAATGCGCACTCTTTGTTGCCGATGAAAATAGGCGCTAAGAATATTTTGATTACAAACCCACGAGACATGAAGGGTTTTGTAAAAGAGTTAGGTAAGCATCCATTCACGTTTATAACTGGAGTAAACACACTCTTCAATGGTCTTTTGAATACACCAGGATTTGCGGAGTTGGATCATAGCACAATCAAAGTAGCTCTTGCTGGGGGAATGGCCTTGCAACGAGCGGTATTTGATAAATGGGAGTCTGTCACTGGAAATAGAATCGCCGAAGCATACGGCTTGACTGAAACTTCGCCAGGTTTGTGCATTAATCCAATGATAGGGGAGAATCGTGTTGGCACGATCGGTTTACCACTTCCTGATAGTGATATCACGCTTCTTGATGACGATGGGAATGAGGTTGGTGAGGGAGAAAAGGGAGAACTCTGCGCGAAAGGTCCACAAGTGTTTAGTGGATATTGGAAAAAGGATGAGGAGACTAAAAACTGTTTCATCAACGGATATTTTAGAACAGGGGATATTGCGACAATGGATCCTGACGGTTATTTCAGAATAGTGGATCGCAAAAAGGAGATGATTCTGGTTTCTGGATTCAATGTGTATCCAAACGAGATCGAGGATTGCATAGCGATGATTGATAAAGTGTTGGAAGTAGGAGCCATTGGCGTTCCAGATCCGAAATCCACTGAGGCTATCAAAGTGTACATTGTGAAATCTGACGAAAGCCTAACAGAAGAAGAAGTTCTTTCTCACTGCGAAGAGCGATTGACTGGCTACAAAAAACCAAAATATGTGGAATTCACCGACGAGCTACCAAAATCAAATGTTGGAAAAATTTTACGAAGAATTTTAAAAGAAGAAGACTTGAAAAAAAACACCTATAACTAATGAAATACAAACTGTTTACCGCCTTTTTGCTGAGCTTCTCAGCTACATCATTACTCGCCCAAACTGATACTACTTACTGGAAGTCTGGTGGAATTAGCACCCTCACCTTCTCGCAGGTGTCTCTAACAAACTGGGCATCAGGGGGGCAGAATTCTGCTGCTCTCAATTTCAATTTTGGAGCATTTGCCGACTTTAACAAAGGCAGAAATAAATGGGAAAATGCTCTGAATGTTGCTTATGGCTTAATAAAGCAAGGCGATTCCGATTTCGAAAAATCGGATGATAAATTGAATATTGTTACTAAATACGGATACCAAATAAACACCAACAGTACAAAATGGTATTTCAGTGCTTTGCTAGATTTCAAAACCCAATTTTCCAAAGGATTTGACCCAGAGGACAACGTGACTGTAATCTCTGATTTTATGGCGCCTGGGTACCTTGTGATCGGAACAGGGGTTGATTATTACCCGAGCGAATTTCTGAGTTTCTCTTATATCCCAGTAACGGGTAAGTTCACTTTTGTGAACGATCAGGACCTTGCGAACAATGGTGATTATGGTGTAGATCCTGCAGTGTTCGATACGGACGGGGTTACCGTGCTTACTCCTGGTAAAAACTCCAGAGCGGAGTTCGGGTCATTTTTTCGAGCCAAGTACCTGAAAGGAAACTTCGAGAGTCGATTGGAATTGTTTACGAATTACATCGAGAATTTTGGAGATATAGATGTGAATTGGCAAAATGGGTTAGTGGTTCAACTGACAAAAGTTCTTTCAACCAATTTCTTCACCCAACTTATTTACGATAAAGACATTAAAATTGGAGCAGACGACAATGGTGATGGAGAGATACTTGAAGCTGATGGAGAATTCAAAGAACGAGTCCAATTTAAAAGCGTAATTGGCGTGGGGCTGACCTATCAGTTCGGAGCCAAAAAAGAATAAATTTGTATTTGAGTATTGTTGCTTACACTTGCGTTTTATAAGATAATTTACATTTGCCAACCTATTCAGGGGAACCTAACTAAAGAAAATTATGCCGGAATTTAATCCTACCGATGGAATGACCTTCATCTATCCAATTCTAATTGGTTTTATGGTTATTGAATTTTTGGTAGCTAGGGAGAACTATGCAGATCGGAAAGATGTACTTGCTGGTTTTGGGATCGCCCTTGGCTCTTCCATAGTAGCATCTTTCACAAAGGTTTTTGCCGTAGTAGTCATTTTCCAATGGTTCTTCGACGTGTTGCAACCATTTCGAGAACAATACTTAGGATATTCGACTATTGGGTTTGCTTGGTGGGCTTGGATGTTGGCCATCATAGCAGACGATTTCAGTTTCTATTGGCACCATCGATTTAGCCATACTGTACGTCTTTTATGGGCTTGCCATGTTCCACATCACTCGTCTACGAACTACAACTTTGCAGTAAGTATTCGAAATGGCTGGTTCATCACCCTTTATAAGCCAATTTTTTGGCTCTGGATGGCATGTATAGGATTTGAACCTGTAATGATTGGTACGGCTCTTATTATTAATGGAACCTATCAATATTTCTTACATACCAAATTGCTAGGACCGCTCGGATGGTTTGGTAAAATTTTTAATAATCCGTATGTGCATACCGTTCATCACTCAAGCAATGTTGAATACCTTGACAAAAACCACGGCGGAATCTTGCTGATCTGGGATCACCTTTTCGGAACATGGCAGAATACCATAAAAGGAGTGGTTCCGAAATATGGAATTCTAAAGAGCCCTGGGACTTACAATCCTATCAGGTTGAACACTCATGTGTTTGAGGAGATCTTTCATGATCTCAGGAAGGCGAAGAACTTTAAGGAAGGTTTTATGTACATCTTTGGTGCTCCAGGATGGAGTCCTGATAATTCGACCTTGACTGTAAAACAGATTCAGGCTGGAGTGGAACCCTCCCAACAGACAAAGGCAGCTTAATATTCTGCTTTTTGGTCGAGCAAAAATTCTATGAGGAAGGTTGTGATTTGATGTGAATGTCCCGTTGAGGGAAGGGAATCTCAATACCTTTTTCCTTGAATTTCTCAAAGATCGAAAAGTAGAGTTCAGACTTTAATATTCGAGGCTTGTCTGTGTGAGAAGAAGTCCAAATAGCAAGTGTGAAGTTTAAGGAACTATCAGCAAATTCATCAAAGAAGACATGTGGTTCGGGATTTTTCAAAACATGAGGATTTTCGTCGGCCACCTCCATTAATATTTTTCTCACTTCAACTGGATCTTCTGAGTAGCTAACTCCCAAGGGAATGTTGAAGCGAATATTTCGATCATTATGACTCCAATTAATTACCCTGGAAGAGATGAACTCTGAGTTCGGGACGATAATTGATATGTTTTCATTTGTTAGAATCGTTGTTGCCCGGACTGAAATATTGATTACATCTCCTTCAACATCGCTGACAACAATCCTGTCTCCCACTTTGATAGGCTTTTCGAAAAGGATAATAATTCCCGAAATAAAATTGTCTGTAATATTCTGAAGCCCAAACCCAATACCCACCCCAAGGGCACCTGCCAACAAACTGAGCGAGCTTAGGTCAATTCCAGCACCTTGTACGATCACGATCCCACCGACAAATAGAAAAATGAAACGAGCGATCATCCCGATTGAGTTTCTAGCACCAAGCTCGAAACTTGCTTTTACAAGAATCTTAGTGACAAGGAAACTTCGAAATCGTTTTGATAGGTAGGAGAGAAGTATGAATGCGATGAGGAAGTATAAAATCGTTCCCAGGCTAATCTCGCTTTGGCCAAGCTTGAATAGCGTTGTCGTGAACAGGTCTCCAATTCCCTTCAGGAAGTCAAGTACATTTTCCCAAATATTTCCTACTGTTTCCATGATACAGGATGATTCCTAAAGCTAACGAAAGAATTAGAAATCACCCTACCTCTAGGAAATCACTCCTCTTTGAGTGCGTTGGATGGATTGGCCACAGCAGCTTTGTATGATTTTAGGCTCACTACAATCCAAGTCAATAGTAGAATTAAGACTACTGGAAGTGCGAGCAAATACCATGACAAATCAATACGGTAATTATATCCTTTAAGCCATTCCTCCAGCCAATAAAAAGCTGCTGCTATACCTACTATACCCCCTAGGAACACCAGGCGAGTGAAATCCTTTAACATCATTCTCAGTAGTGATGGGATTGAAGCACCCAGAACTTTACGAACAGCAATTTCTTTGACGCGCTTTTGCAGAACGAAAGTTGTGAGCGCAAATAGGCCAAGAAAGGCAATGAAAATGGCCAAAATGGAGAATGTTGTGAAGACCTGCCCAAATTTTCTTTCACCCTCGTACTGGCGCTGAAAAGCATCATTCAGAAATCCTGCATCGAAGGGATAATTCGGAACCTGCTGATCCCACAGGTCTTCGATTTCCCCTATTGTTTTCAAAATGTCCGAGCCATTGACTTTGACTATAACGTAGCGCTGATGCCACATACCCATTTCGCCGTGCTTATTTCCAAACCGATAAATTAAGGGTCCTATTTCGCGTTTGAGTGAGGCGTAATTGAAATCCTTCATGACACCGATTACGGTGAAATTGAGACCATTTCCCCTTGATAATACGCTGCCCAGTGGGTTTTCCAGACCAATCTCTTTTGCCAATGATTGATTGATCACGACTGCCGAGGTATCAGTAACTCTGTCTTTGTCGAAAAACCTCCCACTCACCATTTCGATATCAAGTACTTTCTCAGCACCCGCTACTGTAAACACATTGCTTGGTGCAACCTCCCGCTTGTTGTCCGCTGGAATCGTATAGTTCCAGTCACCTACGAAACTAAAGGGAACGTTGCTCATTTTGGCAACTTGTTGAATGCCTGAGATTTGTTCAAGCTGATTTTTGAATAGTTCGTATTTGTCTTCAAGCTCGTTCCCATTCGATATAACAAGTGTCTGATCAATGTTGACGCCAAGTTTCTTGGATTGCATGTAGGTTACTTGCTGATAAATGACAACAGTCGCTGCTACCAGGAATATAGAAATGGCAAATTGAAATGAGACTAGCCAGCTTCGAAGACTCTTTTTTCCTGCCTGTTGCATCTGACCTCTGAGGGCTTTGAGTGGGGAGAATCCAGAAATGATATAGGCTGGATATACACCAGCAAGCAGACCCACCACTATCAAAAGGAGACAGATTGAGAGGATATTTGATGGAGAGAAAAGATCAGTTATTGTAAACTGACGTCCAGTTAATTGGTTAAAATAGTCAATTGAGGTTGCCGAAATTACGAGTGCAATTAGAACTGCTAAGAGAGTGATCACCATTGACTCGACCAGGAACTGTACAATAATATTCTTTCTGTGTGACCCCATAGCTTTTCTGATTCCAACTTCTTTGGATCGTACCGCAGATCGTGCGGTTGCCATGTTGATATAGTTCACGCAGGCGATCAGAAGAATAAACAAAGTGATCACCCAGAAGATGATGACATTCTTGTAGTCACCGCGAGGGCCCATGGATAAATGTGGCATGTACAGATGAATAGAAGAGACAGGATGAACCGTAAATCCATAGTAGCGATTTGGGTTTTCTTCCATGAATTCCTCAAAAGAAGTATGACCGCTGAAGTCGATAATCTCTGGTCCAACGTACTTATAGTAAAGCTCCTTTAGTTTGAGATTGATTTCCTCTACGGGAACTCCATCTTGGATTTTAGCATACGTCCAGCCACTATTGCCTGTCCAGTTGTTATGCCCAGATTCAAGGCTCGCTGCTATGTATTGGTAAGGGAAATGTGTGTTTTTCGGTGGGTCTATCACGATCGCTGATACCTGATAAACTTCCCCGTCTATCTCAATTGTTTTGTTCATTGCCAACTCATCAGGAAAACACTTTTGGGCCAGCGATTCTGTCAGAACAATATTGTCTGGCTGGAGCAACGCTGTTTCCGGATCACCGTGTATGAATTCTGTTTGGAAAACTTTGAAGGTGTTCTCATCACCAAACCCTGCACCTGCCTGCATAAAGCTTCGATCTCCGATCTTGAAAAGGGTCTCCCATAAACCAGATAATCTGGTTGCAACTTCAACCTGACTGTATTCTTCTTGCATAGTTTTGGCAAGCATAGGGGGACTGTATGCGCCTCTTTCGCCTACTCCAACTCTGTACAGCCGATCTACATCTGGATAGAAGTTGTCGTAGCTTCTTTCATGTGCGATGTACATAAAGATGAGTAGGCATGAAGCTATTCCGATTGCCAATCCAGCGATGTTTATGCCAGCGTATGATTTTTGTTTTAAGAGCGTACGTATCGCTATTTTTAGGTAGTTTTTGATCATTGCAAGTGTCGTTAATTGTTCAAAATCGTCTAGTCCTTTTAGGTATCTCAAGCGAAAGAATCTCATCGTATTCCAGCCAAATTTCCTTTTAGCCTTCCTGACAGATTTTTCCCTGTCAAAAAGCTCCAACAGATCGCCTTCTATCTGCTCCAGATATCGATCCTTGCAGAAGAATTGCAGCATGCCTAGTGCCCAGGCTGGTGGATTTTTCTTTCTCATTGAAACCCTAAAACTGTTTTTGGGATTTTGTCGTAAAGCTCGTTTCTCGTCTGATGGACATATGCTATGGCCTTGGATCCTGTAGCAGTAACTTTAAATAGCCGCTTTCGACGACCGCCCCGTTCAGAACTGGCACCACCCATATATGATGACACGAAGTCCTTTTTCTCGAGACGATCAAGGACAGTATGCACTGCGCTTATATTCACTTTTCTGCCAATTTGATCCAAAATTTCATCCATTACCTTCACGCCGTATGCATTCTCTTGAAGAATCGCCACGATCATGAGTACGAGTTCTTCCAACTCACCCAATTGATAAGATTTATTTTTCATTTTCAGTACTGATTTTATTACTTCGACACCTCGTCAGGTACCATTCTACATCAAGAAAGAATGTTTCTTTCATAAATGTAAATGTAATACATATGATAAGACACTGTTCTTTTAGAAGGGTTGCATATCTGTAAAAATAATTGTGAGTATGGGACTGATCTAGAGTGAAATGAAGCTGCGATCTGGAAAGTAATCTCCTTAGTTTTTGAAAACTCCTCTTTCCCTGTTATCCTTCATTAGTCCTTTTGAGTAGCTCCACAGATCAGTTGAGCCCTCATTCATGACACTTTTCTTTTCGATGGCAGTTTCAAACGGTACTTCAAACTCTGCCCACGTACCTCCCTCATTTGAATCATTTTGGAGGATGGGTTCAAGGTGATCAACAGTTCTTGCAAATTTTGCTTCGGGTGTCTCAAAAGCTTCGAATTCTTCCCAAATCGCAATGAGGTCGTTAGCTTGATCTTTCGGTAATATTCCGAAAATGCGTTTTGCTGCTTTCAGTTCTTCTTCGGTATTTGTGTGATTATTCTTAGTGTCAAAGAGGAAGGTGTCCCCAGCGTCTATTTCGACGATATCGTGGATCAGTATCATTTTTAGAACCTTTAGAATATCAATGGATTCATTGGAATGCTCAGCAAGAACCAAGATCATCATCGCCAGGTGCCAGCTGTGCTCAGCATCGTTTTCGTGACGATCGCTGTTGAACAATCGTGTTTTTCGGGTTATGTATTTGAGTTTGTCAATTTCCTTGATGAAGGCTATTTGTTTTTGAAGGTTTTCAGAGTTCATGATGTGAGTTTGCTAAAACAAAAGTATGAACTTTTCAAGATCAGGGAATCAACAAAGAGCTATCGCCATAGCTCAGAAATCGATAATTGTTGGTAAGAGCTTCCTCATAAACTTTCCTCCAATCTTCACCTATGAATGCAGCTACAAGTAAGATCAATGTAGATCCAGGCAGGTGGAAGTTTGTAACAAGGCCATCACATAATCTGAATGTATATCCAGGGTATATAAAAATCTCGGTTTGACCCCGCAATATTGTAATGTCTTTTGTAATCATGTGGTTCAATACGGCATTCAGGGACTCTTCCTTTGAAATAGGCTTAAATGTGTAAGCGTCTTCTTTCGCAATAAAGAATTCCTCGATTCCGTTCAACAGCTTTGTCCCATACCAATATAAACTTTCAATTGTGCGCATTGCTGTTGTACCTACAGTAATTAGTTGGTTTTTAGCTAGAAGATTTTCTATGTTAGATCTGGATACCCAAATTTGCTCATTGTGCATTGGGTGTTCTGAGATGTTTTGCTGTTTTATTGGCTGAAAGGTTCCAGCTGAAACATGAAGCGTCAGGTAGTCAGTCTGAATACCTTTTCTCTCGAGATTGGCAATTATGTTTTTCGTGAAATGAAGACCTGCGGTGGGAGCAGCCACAGCACCTTGCATTTTTGAGTAAACAGTTTGGTATCGTTCTTCATCGGATTTTTCAGGCTCTCGATTGATGTAAGGAGGTAGTGGGATTTTTCCAATTTCGATCAATAGCTCTGAAAATGTAAGTTCTGAATCCCATTCGAATTTGACTTGATCTTCTTCAATTCTAATGGCAGTCAATTCTAAACTTACTTGATGTAACGATGTTTCAATCTTCCACTTCTTCGCATTCCCGATCATGCACTTCCACGTTACGGATCTCTTCGCATTCATGACCTCTTCGTGTACAGCTGAAGGAAGTACGGGTTCGAGAAGGAATATCTCAATCTTAGCTCCTGTATCCTTGTACATAATGATACGTGCTGGAATTACTCGGGTATCATTAAATACCAATAGGGAATCAGCAGGAATGAGGTCGCTAATATTCTTAAATGAATGGTGATTTAATTTGCCGTGATCATAGTGAAGCAACTTTGAATCAGCTCGATTTTCAAGTGGACGTTTGGCTATTTTGTCCTCTGGTAAGTCATATAAAAAATCGTCTAATTTTAAGTCCATGCTCAAGCTCGAATATACATCTTACACACTTGATTTTAAATTTCAGGCCCAGACTAGTCGGGGTTCTATGAACGATCGAAAGGTCTGGTTTTTGAAAGTTTCTGATGAAAATGGAAACAGTGGAATTGGGGAGGTGGCGCCCATAGAACGACTCAGCCCAGAGTCGCCTAAGGACATTCCAGAGGAGTTGGAGCTAGTTATGTCAAAGATTGTGGATTTGGATAAGCCAGAAAGTGAATCTGACGTATGGGAAATGGCAAAGAAACTGGCTCCCAAAGGCTTTTCAAGCATTCGATTTGGGCTAGAGGTTGCATTATTTGATCTGCTGAACGGTGGATCTAAAACAATTTTCGCAAAAAAATTGAGCAAAGTCCGGATTCCCATTAATGGACTGGTATGGATGGGAGCGGTTGACTTTATGAAGAAACAGATAGAGGAAAAACTGGATGAGGGATACAGTTGTATCAAGTTGAAGGTAGGAAGCCTGGACTTTGAGACTGAGGTTGGAATCATTAAGAACCTTAGAAAGCTGTCTGATGAGCTGGTTATCAGGCTGGATGCGAATGGAGCTTTCCCTACAAATGAAGTGCTCATGAAATTGAAGAAATTGAGTGCTTACAATATTCATTCGATTGAGCAGCCTATTTTGCCGATGCAGCCAGAAGCAATGCAGATCGTTTGTGCGAAAAGCGAAATCCCAATCGCTTTGGACGAAGAGTTGATTTGGGTAAATGGAGAAAGAGAACGTTTGCAACTTCTTCAAGATTTGAAGCCTCAGTATGTGGTGCTAAAACCGACCTTGCATGGAGGCTTCTCTTCTGTTAAGAATTGGATTGATTTGGCCGAAATCCAAGGAGTAAATTGGTGGATCACTTCGTACCTGGAGTCAAATGTGGGATTGAATGCGATCGCTCAGTTTGCGAGCCTTTACGAAAACGACGAATACCATGGACTGGGCACAGGGAACTTGTTTCATAACAACATCATCTCCCCGATTCAGATTGAAGATGGTTTCTTCAAGTATGCCAAGAGCTCTACCTGGGGAGACGTTGGCCTTTAGAATTTCTGTCAGGGGTCACGTGTATTCAGGTGTGACGGATGTTAGGTTGAGTATACCTAAACTTGAGGGGTTGTTGAATTCGTTTTTAGGATTTCCATTGCGCGCAGGGAAGACATAATTGAAGACCCTGAAATAAATTCAGGGTGACTACTGCTTGGTTGAATACTAACCCACCCGCTGGTCAGGCTGAATTTTACAACATGACTTTTAAGCCAAGTAGATTAGAAATGCATCTTCATTCCTTCATGAGTGCCTTTGAAGCCTAATTTTTCATAAAACCGTAGTGCATCGGGACGCTGCTTATCTGTGGTTAATTGCAGCAGATGAGCTCCTCTCTCCTTTGCACGGTCGATTGCCCACAAGAACATTTTTTCACCCAAGCCTCCCCCTCTCTTGTCCTTCCTGATTCTAACGGCCTCTATTTGAGATCTGACTCCACCTTGGTAGGTCAGGTATTGTATGAAAGACAACTGTAAAGTGCCTACAATTTCGTTTTCTTCCTCCACGACTATTAGCTCCTGATTTGAATCAGTATTGATCTGTTCAAATGCATTGGTATAGGCTGCAGGAATGGGATCGACAAAATTTTCTCTTTTTGCTCCTAATTCGTCATCAGCGAGCATAGACACGATGGATACAATATCTTTTTCTGTAGCTGGACGGAATTTCATACAGCTAATTTAAATAAGAATGAAGATTCTCTACTAGTGCTTGTGGTAGACCTTCGCTACAATCCTCCATCCACTTTCGAATTTCAAAAGGCTTAGGTAATCGGTGTAGACATGCTTACCTTGGTTTCTCAGTTCAACTTTAACCTGAGCAGCTCCACCTGTTACATCTACTGAGGCAAACGTCGGCTTCCAAATGTTTTTTTCTGCGCTTGCGTCATACCCATCATCTCTTCTTTTTCTAACGCTTGCGACCCAATCGCCAATTGGGTACTTGCTGATTTCTTCGCCTTTGGTTGAGTAAATCGCGAAATCCTCGTGAAATCCTTTTTGCATGGAGTCCGCATCAAGCTCGTTGAATGCGCCGTTTACATACGCTTTCAGGACAAGTTCTTTTACTGCGTCTACGTTCTCTTTTTCTTCAGACTTTTTTATCGCAAAAGCCAGCGTTGAAATAAGAATTCCAGAAATCAAGAATATTTTGATCGTTGCTTTCATCTTGGGAGGTTTATGTTACAAATAGTTCAGATAAACAACGATTCCCTTGGCGAATGGTTTAGCAATTCATTGAATAAGGTCGAAGGTGCCCATGTTAGTTTCTGAGCTATACAGTCCACTGAATTTTTCATTCAATTGATCATATTCAGCTTGATTGCTTTTTATAAAGCCTTCGTAATCTTTTTTGGACATCCACCGATCAATCAATGTGTACGATTTTCCATCCGTACTTTTGAGAAGATCATGTCCGAAGTAGTCATCACAGGGTTCGAAAAATTTGAACCAGGCACCAGAGCGTCCATACTCTTTTTCAAACGCTGCGTGGTTGGAAGAATCCACCTCATATTTCCAAAGAATGCAATACATATTCTACAGATATTGGTTGAAGATAAAATAAAGATAATGATTTTACCTATTTGACTAATAATGTTTTAGTTTGGACGTGAGCGACAGAAATCCACTACTCGTTTTCTGTCTGACCAAGATCCTTCAAATCGACAGAAAATACTTTGGTAAACTAATGAGCGAAGAGCATATTGAAATGATTCAGCTGGGTAGCTTGCTATTCCTGTCTGCCTATCATGTGATTCTTTTTTTCCAAATCAAAAGAAACTACTACGTGTATTTGGGTCTATTGGGGATTATGATCTTCATCAGAGCGCTGCTTGTGGACGATGGCTCAAGGCTTTTATACTCCATGTTTCCAGCCATGGACCAGCTACTGGGACGGAAAATAGAATACTTAGCTGCATACTCTACGCTGGCGCTAGCACCAATGTTTATTGGTGATCTATTTAAATTTCCAAAATTTAATAAGTATGTAAGAATCCTAAAGTTTGAGGGTACTCTACTGCTAATATTTGTAGCCATAACACCTTACAGTATTTACAGTTATACCCTCGATGTTTATCATATTTCGATGATAGGAGCCTTTGTGTTAATGTTTACAATTTTATACTGTGCGATTAGAAAGAAAAGAACAGGCGCGCGCTATATTTTGTATGGTGCTATCATTTGTTTTGCCTTTGTGCTAGTGGAAATGCTAATGAATTCCAGGGTGATTTCTAACTTCGACGTGCGAGGCCCAAATCTGGTAAACACGGGAGTTCTGGTGTATTTTTTCTTTCAATCCATAGCCTTATCTGCCATCTTTGCGAAATCCTTTAGGGAAAATGAACAGTTGAACAAAGAATTGGAGGAGAGAGTATCTACCAGAACTGAGCAATTGTCAAAGTCTAATCTCATCAAAGAGCGATTCATAAAAATTGTTAGCCATGATCTAAGAGCACCATTGGGCAGTCTAAAATCCATGCTAGCGCTTCTAGGTGCAAAATCTATCAACGAGGAGCAATCGCAGAAACTGAGAGAAAAAATAGGTATTAGTTTGACAGGATCCATTAACATGTTGGATGATTTGCTCGAGTGGACGCAAGCAACTTCAGAATCTAAAGTGCAGGTAAGAAAAGAGCGTGTAAATATTATTGAACTGATGCAATCAACGCTAGCATTATTTGGGGAAATAGCGTTTCGGAAAAACATTGAATTGACACTAAATACTAAGAAGAGTTCTCCTGTTTTCGTAGTGTCTGATGTTAACATTGCCAAAGTGATACTTCGAAATCTTGTTAACAATGCAATCAAATTCACGGAAAAAAATGGTCATGTTGAAGTGGGGTTGAGGCGTAAGGGTAAAAGCGTAGAAGTGTATATTTTGGATGACGGTATTGGTGTGCCCGATGAAATTAAAAAATCCATATTTGACATGGAGTCCAAAAATAAGAGAGCAGGAACCTACAATGAGAAAAGTACAGGGGTAGGACTGGCACTTTGCAAAGATCTGATTCTTCAAAACGGAGGCAAGATTTGGGTGGAGGATAATGTTCCGAAAGGAACGACTTTTAAATTCACTTTGGAGCTCTCTCATTAACTTCGCCACCACTGATATAGAATGAATAACCTTCTTTTAGCTATCTCGTAAAGAATCCCAACGAAAACCTATCCATGAAAAAGTCATGTTTACTGAGTGCCATTCTGGTTGCTCTTTTTTCTTGCAATTTAAATGCTCAAGCTCCTAAAAAACCACATATAGGCGAAATTCGGCAGATGCTGGAGAAACTAGATGTTTTAGGTTCGGTCTTATATGTGGCCGCACATCCGGATGATGAAAACACAAGTCTGATTACCTATTTTGCTAATGAAGAACATATGCGCACTGCATATCTTTCTGCCACGCGGGGCGATGGTGGACAGAACCTCATAGGGCCAGAAATTCGTGAAGAGCTTGGGCTAATAAGGACACAGGAACTATTGGCCGCTCGAAGGACCGATGGTGGGCAGCAATTTTTTTCAAGGGCAAATGATTTTGGATATTCGAAACACCCCGACGAAACCTTCACTATCTGGGACAAGGAAAAGGTCTTAGCTGATTTTGTGTGGGTATTCCGAAAATTTAGACCAGATATTATTGTCACTCGGTTTTCTACGATGCCTGGTGTTACGCATGGTCATCATACCGCTAGTGCTATTCTGGCAAAAGAGGCTTTTAAGCTTAGTGGTGATCCTACGGCATACCCAGAACAACTCGACCTGGTTGATGCTTGGCAGCCAAGTAAGATTTTTTGGAATACCAGCTGGTGGTTTTATAGAAACACTGGTCAGAAAATGGACACCACGGATCTTACTCAAATAAATATCGGGAAATATAACCCTCGACTTGGCAAGTCATACACTGAAATATCTTCGTTAAGTAGGAGCATGCATAAGAGTCAGGGCTTCGGATCGACGGGGAGTAGAGGCGATGCGACCGAGTACTTGCTTCAATGGGATGGTGAAGAAAATGATAGCCTGTTTGAGAATCTTACAACGGATTGGAGCAGGGTTGAAGGAGGTGAGGAAGTAACTTTTCTAATTCAGAAAATGAGAGAGGAGTTTGATTCATCAAACCCTTCTGAGTTACTGCCGACATTGCTACTTACAAGAAGGGCTATTAGTAAAATATCAGATGAGTTTTGGAAAGACATCAAGTTGCGAGAGGTGGATGGCTTAATAAAGGCGGTTTCTGGATTGTATGCGGAACTTGTCGCAAGCCAGAATTCGTATGTTCCTGGTGATTCAATTCAGATTTCCCTGGAGCTGGTAAATCGAAGCGCCGCTTCAATGAAGGTGGAACGGGTGAAACTGAATCATTGGATCAATGAATTCGAGTTAAGTAGCCCTTTGGGAGACAACAAAAGGTTTCGAACGGAACTGAATCTAAAGCTTCCTGGAGGAGTAGAATTTTCAACACCGTATTGGTTGAGAGAAGAGGCGTCACTTGGAATGTATACAGTGGAGGATCAAGAGCAAAGGGGAAAGCCCGAGAATGATCCCGCATTATCAGGGTCAGTTACTGTTTCAATAGAAGGTGAAGAGATTTCCCTGAACATACCTGTAGTCTTTAAGCGAAACGATCCTGTGGACGGCGAAGTCTATGAGCCCGTTGCGATATCACCTGCAGTGATGGCAAATCTGTCAGCCAAAGTTCTAGTCTTTGGAGATGGAAATTCAAAAAAAGTGGATGTACGAGTTATTGCCGGGAGAAAGGGTGTTAACGGTGAATTGAGCCTTGATGCCCCGAAGGGCTGGAAAATCACTCCCGATGTAGTTGATTATTCCTTGGAGCAAAAGGGACAAGAGGAGATCTATTCGTTTGAAATTACCCCTCCGAAAAAAGCCTCAGATGGAAACATTGCTATTTCCCTCACTCATGATGGTAGAACTTATCAGAATGGCTATTCTGGAATTACATACGATCATATACCAAAACAAAACATCTATCCGAAAGCCAGCTCCAGAGTTGTGCGACTTGATCTGGAAAAGAGAGGGGAGCTTATTGGTTATATCAAGGGTGCTGGTGATGCTATTCCTGAGAATTTGACACAAATTGGATATACTGTAGAATTTCTTGAGAAAGACGATGTGACGCTCGAAAATTTGAAAAAGTATGATGCGGTTATTTTGGGCATTCGAGCCCTAAATACCGTGAGTTGGCTAGCATACAAGAACACCGAGTTATTCCGCTACGTGCAGGATGGCGGGACACTCATTAATCAATACAATACAAGTCATCGATTGGTGACGCAAGATATTGCCCCGTTTGACCTGAAGCTTTCCAGAGACAGAGTCACCGTAGAAGAGGCTCCTGTGGAAATTTTAGCGAAAGGGCATCCTGCCATTATGGGCCCAAACAAAATCACTTCCTTGGACTTTAACGACTGGGTACAGGAGAGAGGTCTCTATTTTCCCAATGAGTGGTCGGCTGAATTCACACCAATTCTGAGCAGCAATGACCCTGGAGAAACTCCGAAAGAGGGAGGATTGTTGATTGCACAGTATGGCGAAGGTTACTATGTATATTCTGGGTATTCCTGGTTTAGAAATTTACCAGCTGGAGTTCCCGGAGCGTACCGTCTATTTGTTAATTTAATATCCTTGGGAAATGACTGAACTAATTTCAGAAAAAGACATTGACAAGCCACCGTTTTTTAAAAAATGGAAATTCCTATACCTACTCGTGGTAGCCTGGCTTGTTTTTATGATCACAATGTTCACCATCTTTAGCACTTCCTATTAATGAATTATATCGATCTAATCGTACTTTTTGGTACGCTATTATTCATCGTTTCGTATGGTGTTTGGAAAACAAGGGGGCAAAAAGATTTAGAAGGTTATTTGCTCGGAGGACATTCGATGAAATGGGGCACCATCGGACTTTCGGTTATGGCTACCCAGGCGAGCGCCATTACCTTTATTTCAACCCCGGGCCAGGCCTATGATAGTGGGATGGGGTTTGTTCAGAACTACTTTGGACAACCACTTGCTTTGATCGTCGTTTCAGCGGTCTTTATTCCGATTTTCTACCGACTTAAGGTATACACTGCCTACGAATTTTTGGAGAGAAGATTTGATACTAAAACTCGCTTTTTAGGCGCATTTATTTTTCTTGTCCAGCGTGGACTGGCTGCAGGAATCACAATTTATGCACCAGCAATTATCATATCCTCCATCTTAGGATGGGACCTGACACTGACCATTTTGTGTACAGGAATACTCGTTATTATCTATACGGTGTCGGGCGGGACCAAAGCAGTTTCAATCACTCAGAAGCAGCAGATGGCTGTGATTCTGGCGGGAATGTTTGCCGCTTTTTTCATGCTCATAGGTTATATACAAGATCATACCACATTTGCTGGAGCACTTGAGATTGCAGGAAATTTGGGGAAATTGGAGGTTGTTAACCTGGATTTTGATATTACGGAACGTTATACGATTTGGTCTGGATTGGCTGGTGGATTTTTTCTGGCTTTAGCCTACTTCGGAACCGACCAATCGCAGGTGCAGAGATACATTGGTGGTGCCAATGCTTCGGAAAGTAGGATGGGATTGATGTTCAATGCCATGCTCAAAATCCCACTCCAGTTTTTCATCCTATTTACAGGAGTGATGGTGTATGTGTTTTACATCTTCTATCAGCCGCCGATGCATTTCAAGGAGACTTCTGTCCAAATCGTAAAGGAGTCTCAGTACTATGAGGAATACCGTGATCTCGATCACGAGTATGCACATGCAATGGAGAAAAGAAAGGCTGCGGCCCTGACCATTGCAGGAGGTGGCTTATCAGAGTACGATGAGAAAATCTACACAGAGCAGTTGGTTGATGCAGATCAGGAAACGTTGGCCATTCGAGAAAGAGCTAAGGAGATCATAAGAAAAGCCGATAGCTCATTGAAAACGAAAGATTCGGACTACGTATTTCTGACGTTCGTTATTACCTATTTACCACATGGACTAATTGGATTATTGATTGCTGTGATTTTCTCAGCAGCCATGTCCTCTACGTCATCCGAACTGAATGCTCTGGCGTCTACAACCTCCGTTGATTTTTATAAACGTATTGTGAAACAAGATGGAAGTCCTCATCACTACTTGAACGTGTCGAAGGGACTCACTTTTGCATGGGGAGTGCTGGCAATCCTATTTGCCATTTTGGCCAAGAACTCTGAAAATTTAATTGAAGCAGTCAATATTATTGGCTCCATATTTTATGGTACCATTCTAGGAATTTTCCTCACTGCCTTTTTCTTAAAATGGGTAAAAGGTAATGCCGTCTTCTTTGCTGCTGTGATTACACAGGTAGCAGTAATCGTCATCCATTTCTTGACAGAGGCTGGTTTTTTCGAGCTCAGCTATCTACTGTATAATGTGATCGGTTGTCTGGGCACAATGATTTTAAGTGCGATTTTTTCTCTCTTCAGTCTGAATGGGGAGAAGGCTGGTAGCCTGTCGGACTAGTTAGTTCGTCCTGTAGCTGTAAGTAAAAATCGTAAGAGCTGAATCTAAGCATCAGTTTTTGGGCACAAAAAAAGCGTGAGTTGAAAACCCACGCTTTTGATTTCTCTGCAAGAGCTTATTTGCCTTTTACCTCGGCAATTAAATCTTGATTTCTTTTGATGTATCCAAAATCTCCACCTTCATTGCTTTTTGCTGTATTCATAGATTCCTCAGCTGTGGCAATCGCTTCTTTTTTCATGCCTAATTTCGCTAGTATCTGAGCCTTGGTATGAACATTCCAGAATTGCTTGGAATTTCCTTCAACAGCCAGATACAAGTTCATCCATTCCAGAGCCTTATTAAGATCTTTTCCGGTAGCTAAGTAGTAGGTTGCTGCAGCTACATAATTTCCCGGTCGTACTTGAGTCTTTGCTGCAATATCAGCCATTACAGTTTCGTCAAAATTCACTTTGATAGGAACCTTTACTGAAACGTCAGCCCATGCAAGCTCAATATTTGCTGAAGTATTATCCGCGCTAATGTCCGAAATATTGTAGGTCAAAGCTTCAGTGGAGCTACTTTGCTTTGTAGCTGTTGCATCCACGCTAATTACCTCGTTAGCAGCATCATAGCCCTTGACATTACCACCGAGGGTTAAGTCAGAGTAAAGTTTGAAGCTGAAACTGCTAGCTCCTGGCGTCATGTAGATCATGTACGTTCCCGCTTTAACCTCTTTTCCTCCTATCGTTGCATCTGTACTGAGGGTAATTTTTGACCCCGCATTAGCACCTGCTCTCCATAATTGACCATAAGGCTGAAGAAAGTCACTTCCTTCACCGAAGATTTTTCTTCCTTTTACTTTAGGTCGAGAGTACTCAATGGTAACATCGGTTAATCCTACTTTGCTATAAACAGAGCCCGCAGGACTTGGGGCTGGAGTTTGAATTTGTGCAGTGACTCCAAAAGAGATCAATGTGCACAATGCCATTAGATTTGTTATTCTTTTTTTCATGTTTTAAGGTTTATGAGTTTCGAAATTAATACATCTCTGTACGAAAAACTTGATCGTTCGTTTTATGAAAGGTCAGATGTCGTTGTGGTAGCAAGAGATTTGTTAGGAAAATACCTTGTAACGAGTATTGATGATACATTGACAGCTGGAAAAATAATTGAAACAGAAGCATATTGCGGAAGAAATGACAAAGCCTGTCATGCAAATAATAGGCGAACCCCAAGAACTGAGGTGATGTATGGGAGAGGTGGATATTCTTATGTATATCTTTGCTACGGAATCCATCATCTATTCAATGTTGTTACTAACTTTGAAGGTATGGCAGACGCTGTGTTAGTTCGTGCACTGGAACCAATCAGCGGAATACAAGGGATGCAAGCGAGAAGGAGGAATTCGGACAATCTCACCAAAGGTCCAGGAGTGCTTACAAAAGCTATGGGTATTGAATCAAGTATGACAGGACTTGATTTGCTAGGAGACGACGTTTGGCTCTCTCATGGTATCAATGAAGATTTAGAAATTGAAGTTGATACCAGAATAGGAGTCGAATACGCTATGGAAGATGCGCTCAAACCGTGGAGATTCTATGTTAAAGGAAGTAAATATGTTAGTAAAAAAAAGAAAGCCCGGGTGGATTAAACCCAGGCTCCACAAACTTATATCCAGATAGCTGTTTGTAAGTTTGTTTGTCAACCAACTCTCATAATAGAGAATTTACCAGTACAATTATATATTTATATAATAACATTTACAATAGAATTTCTACAAAAAATCAAATATTATAGTTGAAAAGTTATATAATCACCATATTAATAGCCACTTCGTCTTATTTTTTGAGTCAATCGCTGACTGCTCAAATAAGATTCTCAGGGAACCCCATTGACCTACTTGAGCTAAATACTGCTCAGGGGGAAAACTATGTGGTATTGAATCCTCACAAGAAAATGCTGGCATTTAGCAAAGAGGGCAGTGACACTGGTTTGTCTGATGAGGAATACGTAGAAAGGTTCTATGAGGCCTTTGATTCTACCTGGAGTCCTCCCAGAGTATTTACAAACTGGGAGAAAGAAAAGGGTATGTTTAGTCCAATCGGATTTGATACAGAGGGGAATGAATTTTTTAATGAAGTCTCGTTTTACCAGGGAGTCTATACTGGTCGTGTGTCTAAATTCTCTATGGATGGAGGCGTTGCTTACATTGACATCCCATTCTTGAACAGCAAGTCCGCGCATCAAACGGGTTGCCTGTCAATGGATGGAAAGTATATGATTTTAAGTATGGAGTCGAACCATACCTACGGAGTAGAAGATCTGTACATGGTCCAGCGTAGGTCTAAGCAGGAATGGAAAGGCCCTATTAATCTGGGGCGGCAAATCAATTCCGAATTTCAGGAGATAACACCTTTCTTAGCCGCAGATAATAAAACATTGTTCTTTGCAACAAATGGGAGAGATGGTGAAGGGAGTTTTGATATTTATTATTCCACCCGGTTGGATGATTCTTGGAGGAATTGGTCAGAGCCAGTAAACATTGGAGCACCAGTCAATACACGTGGTTCAGAGACATCATTTTCTTTTTTAGGAAACGATGAATGGGCCTACTTTGTAAGGTCACAAGACAGTGATGGGTACGGCGACATCCAAAAAATAAAGATCAGAACAGACATCGAGGAAGATACAGTGATCGTCGAGGAAGTCGAGGAAATCCTTGTTTCGAACGCTAGAATTAAGTTGAAGGTTGTTGACAAGAAAACAGGAGATCCCCTCTGGTCAGAGATGATCTCAGCCACTAAAACATTGACAAGTGAAGTTGGACTTTTCGGAATTGATAGCCTTTCTAATGAAGAAGTAGAGATAAAATCACAAGGGTATTTACCACTCAATCTGATGTTGAATTCTGACTTAAAGATCGGTGAAAATATAGTTGAATTAGAGCCTGTCACGGTGGGGGCAACGATCACCCTTAATCATGTCCTCTTTCAGCAAAGTACTGCTCAGATGTTGGATGGTTCTGAGAAGGAATTGGATCTGGTAGTAGAGATGATGGAAGACAACCCAACTATTAAGATTTTGCTAAAAGGGCATACCGATAGTCAGGGAGATCCGGTTCAGAATATAAGACTTTCACAAGCGAGAGTAAAGTCGGTGAAGAAATATCTGATAAGCAAGGGAGTAAACGCCTATCGAATAAGAAGTGTAGGCTTTGGCGGCAATGCTCCAATTGCCAGTAACGCTACAGAGGAGACCAGAAAACTTAATCGAAGGGTAGAGTTTGAGGTTCTAGAGAACTAGAACTGACTGTAAAAACTCATAGTTCTCACTCCTTGAGGATCGCGATTTTCGATTTTGAAAATTTGACATTGGTACTTATTTGAAATTTGCTGTTTGAGATTGAGTGGTTTCCGAGAAAAGGATTTCTCTAGATGAGAACAAGTGAAGAATCTACTCCTAAATCCCCTAAAGTGGACTTCCGCTCTCCCCTTCAGGGGGAAGGGGGTGTTTTGGAAATCACGAAAAAATCTTTTTTTATTCCGTTTAAACCAACATTTTTTAGACAAATAAGAATTAGTCGGATATCAGTATTTGAGATTTAGATCTGTTGAGGTTTAAAAAGTTGTTGAGTTTTGATTCATGATTCAAAACTCCTCCAAGTTCACCTAGTAGTGGATTTAGTTAGAATCCTTCTGCATAATTATCACCTCTGGTATAGTCGGCACCACCTTCCAGTTTCCCATCATCCCTAATCAGAATGCAATCCATTCTTCCCATTGAGTCTCTAAATTCAATCACATGTCCCATTTTATTCAAACTTTGAACGACAGCATCTCCCACACCATCCTTTTCGATCAAAATCCGATCTGGCAACCATTGACTATGGGCGCGCTTTGCATTGACCGCATCTTGCATTCCCATATCATGGTCAATTACATTCATGATGGTTTGAAATACGCATGTAATTATTGTGGAACCACCTGGTGTCCCAACAACCATTTTTAGAGTCCCATCCTTTTCGACGATTGTTGGTGTCATACTGCTCAGCATTCTCTTCTCAGGAATGATCGCGTTGGCTTCACCTCCAACCAAACCAAACTGATTTGGGACACCTGGCTTTGAGCTGAAATCATCCATTTCATTGTTAAGAAAGAAGCCTCCTCCCTTTACGTAGACCTTGCATCCAAAGAAGCTGTTCAAGGTTGTAGTGATGCTCACAGCATTTCCTTCCTGGTCTACAACAGAGAAGTGTGTAGTCTCCACACTTTCGATCACCTCCACATTGCCTTCTTTGATCTCTTGAGAGTCTGTCTTCTGATTTTTTTTGATGGAGGAAAAACGCTCTTTGTTGTACTCTTCATCGAGAAGCATAGCTACAGGAACTTCATAAAAATCAGGATCACCAAGATGCGTGGCTCTGTCAGCATATACTCTGCGCTCCAACTCAGTCAGGATGTGAAGCGTCTCCTTTGTATTATGCCCCATTGATCCAATATCGTATTGTTCAGCTCCTTGTAGCAGTTGAATCACTGCCACTCCGCCACTGGACGGAGGAGGCATGGAAATGATCGTATGACCTCTATAAGAACCAGTGACTGGATCTCGCCACCGAGAATCATACCCAAGAAGATCTTCCTTTGAAATGATGCCACCACCGCGTTCCATTTCCTTTACGATGTGATCAGCCACAATTCCTCCGTAAAATCCATCTCTACCATTATCTCGAACTTGAGCCAATGTACTTGCTAGCTCCGTGTACCTAACCGAATCACCTTTCTGCCAACCGCCTTCCTTTACAAGAAAGAAGTCTGTTCCATTTACCGCACTTAGGTCTTCACTCTTTTGATTTAGTTGATAAGCAGCATCTTCAGTTAATGCATAACCATTGGAGGCAAGGTCGATAGCAGGTTGAATCAGTTCAGCCATAGACATCGATCCAAATTTTTCATGCAATTTGAACATGCCGTCGACGGATCCGGGAACTCCCGCTGCCAGGTGACCTCTTGTGCTGAGACCAGAAATGATTTCAGCATTTTCGTCGAGGTACATATCCCTGCTAGATGCGGAAGGAGCTTTTTCGCGGAAATCCAGAGAACCGACTGTGCCATCGGTCATTCTATAGAGTGCAAATCCTCCACCCCCAATATTCCCAGCTCTTGGGAAAACCACAGCTAATGCAAACTGGACAGCGATGGCAGCATCAAATGCGTTTCCCCCATTTCTGAGGATCTCCACACCAACCTTGGTCGCCAAGGGATGTGCGGAGGAAATCATGACACTTTCTCCTATAGGACCAGTTTCTGAAGCCTTTGGAAGATTGGTTTGTAGATTGGATTGGCAGGCGATTAGCGCCAATGCCAATAGCAGGATCGTAATGTTCTTCATGTATAATTAGGTTAGGATTTATGTGGGATAGGTCAGGATTTCATTCTAACAGTCTTGGTACGTTTCTTTCTCCGATCTTTCTTGTGATCGTATGGAAACCAATGCTTCTTTGGCTTTACTACGGTGACAGTGTGGCTTCTCTGGCAGCCAGTACAGAGAATTCCTGCTGTTATAATGATCAAACTAAGTAGAACCTTTTTCAACATCGACATCTAAACTACTTAACCATTTTTAAAGTAAAAAAATATTAGAGCTGATCCCTTTATTTACAATCTAATCCAAGGTGTGATGTCGCGATCTCATAACTAGCTAATTCTCAATTAGAAGATTAGTAAATAATCAAGGAATACTATCAATAAAATTTTGGTTGTTACGGGATAATTTGTAAATTTTCTTCCCGATTTAACAAAAACTATCAAATCTTAACCAGCTAATGAAGAACGTGTCCGAAACCCCCAGCGAAATTGAAGTACCAAAAGGATATAGAAAATACAGTTTAAAGGGAGTCAATCACCCGATCATAGCCAGAAAGGGCGGACCAACTGCTAAACAGATCAAAACCAAAGCTTCTTACAAAGAACTACGAAACAACCAGAAAGAATTTGGAGTGGCCTCACAAATGGCCAAAACCTTACGACAGTCATTGTCGGAGGGCATGTCAGAGATTTGTGAAACGTACATTTCAGGTAAACTAACTGCGCAGTTTCGGAACCTTGCTAAAATGGAGCAAGGAAAAACCGGAACCCGACCATTGTTCTTGAGCAAGCATGGGCATCTTCTGAATGGATTTGAGTTCAACTCATCTGCGCCTTACGAAAAGATATTTGGAGCTAAGTACTTTGTGAAGCCTGGTTCGCAACGTGGACAAGTGATTTTACACTTCCCGGCATTTATTCCGGCAAAAACCTTTAAGCATCCAGCCGATTCTACAAATTTTAAAATCACGGCTCGGTTAATTGCTTTATCAGACTATCAGTTTGATCAGTCAAGTCAGGGATACAAGCCAGTAAATAAAGATCTCCATGGGAAATTTGGAACGTATGAAAGTGCGATGCTTCCGCTTTTAAAAATACCAACGGAGCCCATGACAGGGATGGTTTCTATTGATGACAGAATAATACCTGAGGGAACAGGACTCTTCTTGGTGATGGCTGTCAGCTTCTACCGATATGAATCGGGTAAGTTTGTTCACTTGAACAAGGGAAGTGGAATGCAGATCCAGCGAGTATTGTAGCAACCCTTTTCTTCTTTTTTTCGTTGGGATCATACACCCAACCTCATGAAACTCTTACTTAGTTTTTCCCTTTTGCTGATCTCGTTCTTGCTTTTTTCGCAAGACGATTTCGATTTAGCTAGAAAGCACTTCGGTGAAAACAATATTGACTCAGCTCGATATTACATAAACAAATCCTTGCGCAGAAAACCACAGCCAGATGATTACTTTCTCAGCGGGCTAATTCACGAGAGCGAGAACAAAAATCTACGAGCTCTTGCAGACTATGAAGCTGTCGTGAAAGTGCAGCCATCCAATCTTGAAGCTTATTTTCAGAAAGGATTGATCTACTACAATTCCGCAAGTGCAGAACAGGCGATTGAGGACTTCACTTTTGTAATAGAAAATCATGAGAGGTCGAATACGAATGCCATCTATTTTGCAAATGATCCTTTTGGTAAGAAGGGAACATTTGTTACCACCTTGCAATCGATGGTTGGCAGCGTCTACCAGTATCGAGGAATGGCCTACCAGAAATTAGGAAAAGATGAAAAGGCACTGGCAGATTTTAATAAATCATTTGAGTTTGATACGTTGGCGGATTTCTATGTCAACAGATCTCAACTCTATACAAAAACAGAAAGAGAGAGTCTAGCTATTGATGACTTGAAAAAAGCACTCGAAATTGAGCCCCAAAACTACCTGGCATGGTACAACTTGGCGTTGCTGGATGAGAAAGCCTTGCTGCCAAACTACTTGTTAGACGATGAAAAATTTTCTCCAATGCTGAACCTTCTTGGCGCAAATGCATATGAAAGTGGTCAGTATGCTATGGCAACTCAATATTTAACAAAGGCCATTGAAAATAATCCAGATGAGGAACTGGCCTACCTGAATCGAGGCAAATCGTTGTTGAAAACCAAGGCTTACAAACAGGCTAGAGCAGATTTTTTGAAAGCACTTCAACTCAACAATAGCAATGCCGAGGTCTTTTTTCTGATTGGGAATTCCTTTTTCTATGAAGAAAATTTCGAAGATGCGATCGGGTTTTACGAGAGGTACCTATCAGTAGATCAAGGGTATAAAAATGTGTGGTACAATGCCGCGATGGCTTATCTGAGCACAGAAAAAGAGGATCGTGCATGTGAGTGTTTGAAAAAATCGGATAGACTTGGTATGGAGGAGGCATCTGTTCAAATTAAAAAATACTGCAAAACCCAGTAGTCGGGTTTTCGATATCTTTGCCAGATGGCAAGTACGTCACTAAAAATTGATATGCACACGCATATCATTCCCAAAGAGATTCCAAATTTCGCAGATAAATTCGGCTATGGAGATTTTATTTCTCTGCTGCATCACAAACCTGGTGCTGCGAGAATGATGAAAGGAGATAAATTTTTCCGTGAAATCCAATCGAATTGCTGGGATGAAGAGGCTAGGATTCTAGAGTACCAACAGTTCGATACAAAGGTTCAGGTGGTGTGCACCATTCCAGTAATGTTTAGCTACTGGGCTAACGCTAAAGATTGTCTAGACCTGTCTGTTTACCTGAATGATCACATCGCCAAGTTGGTTGCTGATCATCCCAAAAATTACATTGGCCTTGGAACCGTTCCCATGCAGGATCCTGATTTGGCAATTAAGGAGCTGGAACGTTGCAAGGATCTGGGTATGCCAGGAGTGCAAATCGGATCGAACATCAACAATCAAAATCTGAGTAAGCCGATGTTCTTTGATTTTTTTAAGGCCTGCGAGCAACTGGAAATGGCGGTTCTTGTTCATCCCTGGGAGATGATGGGGCGTGAGTATATGGAAAAGTACTGGTTACCATGGTTGGTGGGGATGCCAGCTGAAACAGCCAGAGCAGCTGCTTCCATGATTTTTGGAGGAGTGTTTGAAAGATGTCCTAACCTTCGGGTCTGTTTTGCACATGCGGGTGGTTCCTTGTTGGCTACCATAGGTAGGCTGGAGCATGGATTCAATTGCCGACCAGACTTGGTGGCCGTTCATAACAATGTAAATCCACGAGAATACCTCGGAAAATTTTGGGTAGACAGCATTACGCATGATGCTCACTTTCTAAAATATGCGATGGACTTGATTGGCTCTGATAAGATTTGCCTGGGTTCCGATTATCCGTTTCCGCTTGGAGATTTAGAGATCGGTAAGTTTATTGAAGAGATGGATCTACCTCAGTTAGATCTAGATAATATTTTTTACCAATCGACGCTTGACTGGCTGGACATGACTGAGAAAAAAGACAAGAAGATATTGGATTTGTTATTTGCCGAAAACTAGGCAGTTCTGGACATATAATCCCTCAGAGATTTCATCGCCATACCACGTACCTTTCCTCTGAGAAAGGGTGTCCATCCTAGTAATTTACCTGACATCCCCAAAGCCATTGAACTCCATCTCCAAAAATTGAAGTGATCGTCATGCCGTTTTATCAGGCCATCTTCGAACTCCATCGTAGCGTGAATGATGTTATGCACTTGATTGCCTGTCTTAGAAAATAGATAGTTAGCTTCCCATGTACATTGTCCAATTTGATCGTCGGCGATTACGGAGTGATATTCTATCTCAAGCTTCCCATTAGATCGCTCGATTAGCATTGCCCACATTGCCTTGACTTCTTCGGCGTTCAAGTTTCTAAATGCGGGATCATTGAAGACTGCATCTTCATGGTAGTAACTACCCATTTTTGTAGCATCTCCAGCAGCAAATGCATCATAGAAGGACTCTAAAACTTGCTTACTCATAAATGATTTTCAATTATATGATCTCTTACCTTTTGCAGGCCCGAGGTGGCCGTCTCTTCATAAAAGTACATGTTTTCTGCTGATCTGACCTCAGGTATCTGGGGATTCACGATGTACTTTGGCGTATTTGCGGGAACGAAATCTAAAAGCCCGGCGGCTGGATATACAACCAGAGAGGTACCAGCAACGATAAAAATGTCTGCTTGGATGGTTTGTTCAATTGCAGGCTCCATCATTGGTACAGCCTCTCCGAACCAGACGATGTGTGGCCGAAGTTGGGAGCCTCTTTCACAGGTGTCGCCTTCCATCAATTCCCAGCCATCTACGTCATACACCAAAGTTGGATCCATGGTGCTTCTGGATTTGTTCAGCTGTCCATGCAAGTGCATGACCTGTTTGCTACCTGCTGCCTCATGAAGACTGTCAACATTTTGTGTGATGATAGAGACATTGAATTCATCTTGTAGCGCAGCTAAAGCCAGATGACCAGTATTGGGTTCAGCAGACATTGCTTGCTTCCTGCGTTCATTGTAAAATTCCAAAACTAGTTTCCGATTTTTAGTCCAGGCCTGTGGGGTAGCGACCTCCGTTACATCAAAGCCTTCCCACAACCCATCTGAGTCTCTGAAAGTTTTTAAACCACTTTCTGCGCTAATTCCTGCTCCAGTAAGTACAACTACCTTTTTCATGGTCCGATTTTTGCAACTTCAATTTAAAAATTGATAAATGATAGTTGTTCGAAAACGAGTAAAGATTTTCTCTCTCCTGATTATTTACGAAACACTCTCAAAACTTAACAAAGTTTAGACATCCTTGGTTAAACCTTTCCGTATGGACTCATAAATAACATAAATCAAGACACCAGCACTTTACATTTTTTGGTTATAAATAGAAGTGTGACCCCTCATAAAGTTGAGGGGTTTTTTAATGCTTTGAACATGGTACGAAATGGCTCTTTTAGCCAGAAAGAATTACAAACGGTACAAATTCCTTTTTATTGGTTAAACACAATTATTTATTTGTAAAATACTCTGAATTGGGCATGTATAATTGAGCATAATCACCTTATTTTGTGGTCTAAATCAAACAAATTCAAAATGAAAAAAATTACCATTTTAACATTATTTGCAGCTTTCTTATTTGCTGGAACTGCTGCGAACGCACAGGAACAAGGTGATATTAGAGCAGGGCTAGGTCTTGCAGCTGGTACAAAAGCAAGTGCTGACGAAAATACCGGTGAAACTAAATTGGGATTGGGCATAAATGTTCAGGGAGAGTATCTAATTACAGATGCTCTTAGTTTTGCACCTAGTTACACAATATTCTTTAAGACAGAATTCAATGGTGGAGGTGAGATTAAACCTAGCGTATTGAACCTTGACGTACGATATTATGTAACTGATTCTGGTATCTATGTAATGGCCGGAGCCGCAGTACAAAAAATCAAATTTACAGGTGGTGATAATTCAGCTACTGGTTTAAACTTTGGTGCAGGTATTGTGAAGCCAATAAGTGACAGCATGTCATTTAATGGTCAGGCTAAGTTCATGACTGCAGATGATACAAAAACTTTTGATGGAGCGCAGCTAGTATTGAATGCAGGTGTTGTGTTCTCTTTCTAGAAAAAAAATATTCTACTAAAAAAGCCCCTCCATTGGAGGGGCTTTTTTATTTTGGGATGTACATGATTTTCTTCGTTTCAAAGAAATCCTCCACAAAGAAGTCGGAAATGTCTTTTTGTTGGTAAGGCCTTCCAAACTCCTTCATCTCATCTTCCAGATCTCCTCCTTTCAGCAGAATATGCCCATTTTCTAGTTGATTGGAATCATTTGACCTAATTTTTTGATGCGTCCATTGAAACAAGAGTTTTGTTTTTGCAACAGCTCGGGAGATTACAAAATCGAATTGTCCTTTCACTTTTTCAGCTCTCTGATGTTCGGAAGTAATATTTTGCAATTCAAGGGCGTGTGTCACCTCTTGCACTACTTTAATTTTCTTCCCAATTGAATCAACAAGATGAAAGTGCACATCAGGAAATAAAATGGCCAATGGTACGCCCGGAAATCCTCCCCCTGTACCGATGTCCAAGATCTTCGTCCCTTTCGCAAATTGAATGAATTTGGCTATTGCCAAGCTATGCAAGATATGCCGGACATAAAGCTGATCAATATCTTTTCGGCTAACGACATTGATTTTGCTATTCCAATCTGAATAGAGCGGATGGAGCTGTTGGAATTGACTTTTCTGTTTTTCAGAAAGAGTTGGGAAATACTCATAGACAACACTGACATCCAAATCAGATGTGCGGTTTTTTGTCCTTGACCAGCTCGTACATGAGTTCACGAGCTCTGTGCAACTGCGCTTTTACCGTTCCAAGTGGCGCTTCAATTTCCTTTGCAATCTCGTCGTAAGAAAGTTCATCGAAGTAGCGAAGTTTAACGAGGCGTTGATATTTTGCCGGTAGCTTGGTTACAAACATTCTAACCAGTTCGATTTTCTGAGTCTTTATTGTCTCCTCATCTGGAGTGAGGTTGCGGTCCTGCACATCGATGTTCACTGAGTCACCACTATCGTCGGTGAACGAACTATTGAGACTGTACGTGTCAAGTTTCTTTTTTCTGATGAAATCAATCGCATTGTTGGTTGCGATTCTAAAAAGCCAGGTACTAAATGTGTAATCCTTTTTAAAGCGCCCCAGGTTTTTAAAGGCCTTAGCGAAAGCTTCGATCGTCAAATCTTCTGCGTCGTCAACATTCCGAACCATCTTAAGAATCATGTGATAAACAGGCTTTTTATACCGATCCATCAATTCCGCATAGGCAGAATCATTATTGCCTTCTGTGGCAAGATCTATGAGCTTAAAATCACGTAACGCCTTTTCCGAAAATTGACGGTTCAATTCTTCCATCTAATGTCCTTTACAAGTTTTGACCTAAGTGCGATGATTGGTAAAAAAACCGCATACATAAGCTCAACGAGTGGAAGCCAGATATAGTTGAACCCAACTCCCATTTTGCTGTGGGCAAATCTATATCCGATCGACTTAATGAGGAGGTAAAAAGCGAAAATCGGAAGAATATTTTCTACCGAAATAAATGGTAGCAACGCCCATACCAAAAGAAGTGACCCACCAAAAAGTAGGTGGAGGAGCCGATCAAATAAGGAATACGCTCCGCCAACAGACAGGTGCCTTGTTTTTTGCGAGATGTATTCTGCCCATTTTTCCTTACCTTCAGTAAAAACTAATGATTCATATCCTATGTAGATCTGAGTATTTTTTGCGTTTGCGTTCTTTTGGATAAAAAGATCATCATCACCTCCTACCACTGATCTAAAATCAGAATATCCGCTACTTTCCAAGAAGAACGACCTTTTGACTGCCAAATTTCTACCTACTCCCATGTATGGTTTTTTAAGTAAGGCCATGGATAGGTAATTGAAGGCAGTCAGGAAGCCTTCAAACTGGATGAAGGTCTGCAGAAGAGTGCCGTTGCTTTTATATGGCGAATAGCCCAATAAAATTTTTGAATCTGCCGCGATCCGATCATTTAGTCGATTTAGCCATTTTTTCGATGCAGGCATACAATCAGCATCTGTAAAGACGATCCAGGTTCCATTTGCAGCTTCGACTCCTTTTGTAAGTGCGTATTTCTTATGGTCCCACCCTTCTGGTGTTTCATCTATTTCGATAATTTTTATTTTCAACAAATCTTGATTCCTAAGAAATTCCCCACTTCGATCGCTACATCTGTCCAGGGCGATGATAATTTCGAAATCGAGATGCGACTGCGATAACAATGCTGGGATAAGTTTTTTTAGATTTTCAAGTTCATTTCGAGCGGCCACCACGACAGACAACGAAACAGGGTTTGACACTACTTCTTTTCCTTTTCGAGCAAATTGCATCGATAGAAAAATTGTAATTACAATTTGAATTGTGATTGCCGATATCCAAATGCTAAAAATCATTCCTGTTAAACCGTATTTTTGCGCTCTCTTATAATAAATGAATGAAATTCAATCTCGATCACAAGGATAGCAAATCAGGTGCAAGAGCCGGTACTATTAATACGGATCATGGAGAAATTCCAACGCCGATCTTCATGCCAGTTGGAACTGCAGGAACAGTGAAGGCCGTTCACCAACGGGAACTTGTGGACGATATTTCTGCGAAAATAATCCTCGGTAACACCTACCACCTGTTTATGCGTCCAGGGCTGGATCTGCTTCAGCAAGCTGGAGGACTACATAAATTTAATGGTTGGGAGGGACCGATCTTGACTGATAGTGGAGGATATCAGGTGTATTCTCTGGCTGATAGCCGAAAAATTGTCGAGGAAGGGGTAAAGTTCCAATCACACATTGACGGATCAAAGCACTTTTTCACGCCAGAAAATGTAATGGATACCCAACGCGTAATAGGGGCGGATGTCATGATGGCTTTTGATGAATGCACACCCTACCCATGTGACTATGAATACGCTCAGCGTTCAATGCACATGACACATCGCTGGTTAGATCGGTGCATTAAGCGATTTGATGAGACAAAACCTGCCTATGATTATGATCAAACACTTTTTCCTATCGTGCAGGGCAGCACTTACAAAGATTTAAGAACTCAGTCAGCAGAGTACATTGCAAAAACTGGTCGGGAAGGAAATGCAATTGGAGGACTGTCGGTTGGGGAGCCAGCAGAAGATATGTACGAGATGACAGATTTGGTTTGCGGAATATTGCCAACCGATAAACCCCGCTACCTGATGGGGGTAGGGACACCTGCCAATATTTTGGAGTGCATCTCACTCGGAGTTGACATGTTTGATTGCGTTATGCCTACCAGAAATGCTCGAAACGGAATGATTTACACAACAGCAGGCATTATCAATATCAGGAACGAACGGTGGAAAGATGATCTAGCAAGAATTGATGTTGGCCTGACAGGATATGTTAGTAATTTTTATTCGAAAGCATATTTACGACATTTAGTGATCAGCAATGAAATACTTGGCTCACAAATTGCGAGTATTCAAAATCTAAGTTTCTATCTATGGCTGGTAGGAGAGGCTAGAAAGCAGATATTAAGTGATAATTTCGCCAGCTGGAAAGAGGGAATAATTAATACCATTTCGCAAAGACTGTGAAAAAACTAGACTGGTACATATTAAAAAAGTTACTCATCACATTTGTGTTTGTAGTCGGCTTGCTGGAGTTGGTTATTTGCGTAATTGATTTCACAGAGAAGAACGATGACTTTATTAAGAACGAGGTCAGTGGAAAGCTAATCTGGGATTACTACTTGAGCTTCATGCCCTACATCGCAAGCTTGCTGACTCCTATTACTGTTTTCATTACAACGGTTTTCGTTACAGCAAAACTGGCGGCTAATACTGAAATTGTAGCGATACTCGCAAGCGGCGTAAGTTTTAAGAGGCTCATGCTTCCCTATTTATTTGGTGCGGTTATGTTTGGTGCGTCAAGCTTTTACTTGAACAGCTATATTATTCCAGACGCAAATAAATTTAGGATCTCCTTTGAGTTAGAATACCTTAAAGATCCATTCTACTATGCCGGGAAGCATGTTCATTTCAAAATCGGCGAGGAAGGGTATATCTACCTGTTCAGGTACGACAATCGAAGGGACATTGGTAATGTTGTTACCCTTGAGAGAATCCGAGATCAGCGATTGGTTGAGAAGATCAATGCAAGGCAAATCCGATGGGACAGCGCGGGCGTATGGACCCTAAAGAACTGGCAAAAAAGAACAATTTTGGAAAACGAGGAAATTATTGAGTCGGGAAAATCCCTCGATACTTTGCTTAACCTTTCTCCGAGTGATTTCACAAGTAAGGAACGTCACCAGGAAACGATGACGATGACCGAATTAAACAAATACATCCTACTCCAGCAGTCGCGTGGTGCTGACGATGTCCACTTATATCAAATAGAGAAATACATTCGGATCATGCAGCCATTTACCGTGATTGTTTTGATGTTTATTGGTGTAATTGTGTCTGCTAAAAAATCGAGACAGGGAACAGGTTTTCAGATCGCCCTTGGGTTCTTGATTGCCTTTGCTTTCATCATTACTTTCATCATGGCTAATGCGATTGCTGAGGCTGGATCCATGAATACGATCCTCGCTATCTGGATTCCCAACATCATGTTCTCTGTAGTAGGACTGCTCCTGTACAAGACAGTTCCGAGATGACGCAAGGGAGAAAAGATTACCTACACCTACATTTCATTGTTTTGATCTGGGGGTTCACTGCTATTCTGGGATTGGTTATAGATATGCCTCCAGTGGAAATGGTGTTCTACCGTACTTTAATCGCCACCCTTGGGCTGTACATTATTATCAAGTCCACGCGCAAAAGTTTCAGAATTAATACATCAAGAGACTATTGGATTATACTTGGAACTGGAGGATTGATCGCTATTCACTGGATTACGTTTTTCCTATCGGCCAGAGTGTCAAATGTCTCAGTGTGTCTGGCCGGATTGGCAACCGGATCTCTATGGACAGCTTTTATTGAGCCACTATCCGTTGGCAGAAAGATCAAAGGCTATGAAGTTCTACTCAGCATCGTTGCCTTCATGGGAATCGGAGTGATTTTTAATGTGGAATTCGACTATTTAGCAGGCCTGCTACTTTCTTTGTTATCCGCATTTATGGCAGCATCGTTTTCTGTGATCAATAGCAAACTAACGCAGAAGTATGATCCATATGTCATTACATTTTATGAAATGATAGGTGCGTGTGTATCTATTGTGCTGTTTTTTCCAATTTATGGAACTTTCTATGTCGATGGATTGCAGTTGGGAGGCACGTCAATGGACTTTTTGTATCTCATCATTTTGGCTGTGTTCTGCACCGTTTATGCCCATTCAATTTCTGTCGAACTGATGAAAAGAATGTCCGTGTTTTCCATCAATCTCACCATTAACCTAGAACCCGTGTACGGGATTATTCTGGCTCTTTTGATATTTGGAGAAAGTGAAGAAATGAGTTCGGGATTTTATTTGGGGACAGGATTGATTCTCGCATCGGTGCTATTGTATCCCATGTTAAATAAACGTTTCAAACAGAAAGCTCTTTCCACGGATCTGATGAGGTAGACCGAGGAGTTGTATTTAATTGGTGTACGTAGACCACGGGTAGACCACTAAACCACATTCATTCACTTTATCTGGATAGTTTTGACACCGTGCGAAAAAAACTTGCACACTGTAAAATCACGCTGATAGTTTATGAATTTGAAAGCCCTCGCATTACTTTTAATTATTGTTGTTTCGGGTAAAATTTTAGCGCAAACCACTTTGCCAATACCGGTAGTAACTAACGGAATCTCATGCGGGGCCGGAAATCTTGTTTTAATTGCAGAAAGTAGCATCAATGATCCGAGCCTTATCTTCGATTGGTATCAAGAAATTGAAGGAGAGTTGCTCCTTCTTGGGAGTATAGATGGACCAGATGGGTTTTCGCAGTTTATCACCCCCTATGTGATTCAGGATGAAATTTTCCAGGTCGGAATTCGCCTAAATGATCAAGAAAGTGCACTGACGCCCGTTAGTGCGTTGGTAGAAAATGTAGCCACCATCCAGGAAGCTCCCAGAATTGAGCTCTGCGAATCTGTTACATTAAATTCCAGCAATACGTTTGATCCTCTGGAGGCATCGGACTATCAGTGGCAAAAGTTGACAGCACAAGAAAATGGTGAAGCAGTATTCCAAGACATGCAAGGGTATTTAGAAAACTCAGCCTTGCTTACTGAAATTGGATTCTATAGGGTGGTAGTGACACGAAATGATGGCTGCCAGGCAATTTCTAGTGAGGTTGAAGTGACGGATGATCGATTCTTGTTTTCCGAGCCACTAGGGGTAGGTGAACATTGCTTTACTGATAATGAATTTACACATACTGTTGAGCTTTCGAGCGAATATGGAAGAGAGATCACGACGTATGTATGGGAGGAGTCGAGTAACGGAGTTGATTTTTCGGAAATTTCGACTGAGCAGACTGTGCTGATCACGAAGGATCCTGCAATCGTTTCTACTACTTCTGTCTTCTACCGCTTGACGGTAATTGAAGAGAATTGTTTTGAAGTATCTGATATTGTGTCGATTGATTGGATACTTGGACCAAGCGGAACGATCGCTCACTCAGACCCAGGAATTGGACAAAATGATTTTTTTTACTGTGATAGCGATGATGCTTCAACTCGAACCTTGGCGGTGGAGGATACTGGGCCCTTCGACGTTTCCGTTTTCTGGATCAGGGGAATCCTCCTTCCAGGGATAAGCCTTGATTTCATAAAAGGTCCATTAAGAACCTTAAATCCTCTTGATCCAGCGCATAGTAATATTTTTGATGAATTCGAACTTATTGGTACGGGGCCTATGATCACTTTGGAAGAAGAGGACGGTGGACTGATCTACGCGATTTTCCAAGATAATGTGACAGGCTGTGAAAGCTTTTCAGACAATGCCATATTTGCCGATACAGCATTCCCTTATCCGCTTTCCGAAGGGGGGGTAGTGGCTAATGAGAATATGAATATTGTGTGCCAAGGTGAAGGTATGATTACTTTTAATTCATATGACCAAAGTGTGGACGAGTACTCCTGGCAGAAACGCACTCTGGGATCTACGGAATTTGTTGAAATTGGCTCTGATGCTAGTTTGCTCTTAGATGCCACTATTGAATCCGTTGCTGGGACGTACCAATTGAACGTGACTAAAAATGGTTGTGTTGGTCAATCTCATGTATTTTCAGTTGTAGAGAGCACTCCTCCCGAAGCGGAAATTGTGGGGACTAATGGAGCTGAAACCAGTTTGGATGAATTTACGATCTGCCCTGGGGAAGAGATATTTTTAGGAACGGTCAACCTTTCAAATGCATACAGTTATCGATGGTTATCTGGGGAAGGGACAGTACTTGGCAATGAAGAATTTTTAGGAGTTAGCGAGGGAGGCACTTACCTCCTGGAGGTAACCAACGGAGCATGTGTTGATTTATCCGATCCATTCCTAGTGATAGCAAATCCAGTACCTTCAACAGCCCTTAATGTTACCGAAGATCCCAGCTCACCAATTTGCGAACCATTCAAAGTTGAGCTTACGAGCTGGAATGATGGTGATACCTATCAATGGTTTACGTCTGAAAACAATCTTGATTTTGTCCCAATTCAAGATGATGATGACACTGATCATTTTATATCAGAGCCTGGCTTTTTCTACGTAGAAGTTACGAATTCTCTCGGTTGTTCAGCCAGGTCGGATACCATAAATGTACCCGCAATCGTAATTGCCGAAATAAATGTAGCAGACACTAAAATATGCGGTTCTTCCGATCATGCACTTCTAATTGCTGAGTCACCTCGGGAATCTAATACCTATACATGGCTGTATAGTCCGGACAATATTCAACCATACGTAGAAACTGGGGGAACGAATTTTTTAACTTACTACGAGGCATTTGAGGAGGGCTACTACATTCTCCAGGTTGCAAATGACGTTTGTAGTGCAGTTTCAGAACCAACTGTCGTAATCCAGCAAGACGCAGGAATCAACGAAGATTTTGATATTTTAATAGAAGGTGCAAGTTCAGCCTGTCTTGGATCCTCTATTTCCTTATCCTGCACATACCTAGAAGATGGCGCAGAATATTTCTGGCTGTATTCAGCAGATGGTGTGGATTACCTTCCTCTCTCTGGAGGAGCATCTCGTGTGATGAAGTTTAATACCGACAGATTTGCATCTCAAAACGCTGATGAAACGCTTGCATACTTCAAAGTCGGTGTTACTGACGCACCTTGCTCTGCCCTTTCGGATCCGTTTGCTTTGACTATTGTGAGATCACCAATTGTAGAAATCCGCAACTCAATTCACAATGAGCCCAGTGATCTATTTTATTGCACCGAAGAGGAGTTGGGATTTGCATTGGAGGCCTTTCAAGTTTCGACAAATCTCAAACTAAATTATCAGTGGAGTAGGTTAAACCCTGAGTCTGATTCATTCGAGGTAATTGAAAATGAACAGGGAAAGAAGTACGAGCCAGAGGGACCTGGGCGATATAGATGTATGGTGGAAACGCAAGGCCAGGAGTGCCTGGTCTTTAGCAATGAAATTGACGTCATTACTCTTCCCAAAGCTATAGCTGGAGAGTCAACTTTTTGTCTTGGTCAGGAAATCTATATGGAAATAGATCAGGGATTTATACCAGCAAGCGCCCTGGATTTTTTCACGTTTCAGTGGTTTTATACATCACCTGAAGGTGATACACCTGTCCCTATCGATGGCGAAACAGGAGCATCATTGTCCGTAAATCCCGAGTCTCCGTTTTACGGATCAGGATCTTTCCATTTTGAGGCTTCGATATCTGCTTGTACTCAGGTTTCAGAGCCGTTTGAGGTCAAAGAAAGTGAAAATTCCTTCACGTTGGATGTTGTAGGAAATCCCAATCAGTTCAGAGGTATTCCTTTCGAACTTGAAGCCTTTCCTACGGACCTGCAAGTCTCACTCTTCTCATGGGAACCAAAGGACCTGATGGTGAACTCTGCGACCAAGAGAGTCGCAGTTTTGATCCCTGAAAAACATGAGGGTAACGAACTGGAAATTACAGTTTTTGCTACTTCAATTAATGGTTGTAGCGCGTCACAGAGCATGGTAGTTTTTTTATCAGATGTTCCTTCGGCTGTTTTTTCGAAATTAATAACCCCAAATGGAGATGGATTAAATGACTTTTTCACAATAACAGGGTTAAAAGGAAATATGCATAGTGATTTGAAAATCTTAAACAATTGGGGTAATGTCATTTACGAGACGGAGGATTACAACAATGATCCGATAAAATCGGCTGAATTGATTGAGAAATTAAATAGAGGTATATACTACTATCTGTTTGGAGCAGAAGGTCATGTTACAAAGGGAAGCTTTTATGTTAAGAAATAGTTAGTTGAGAGTGAAACGTAGATGTATCGTTGGTTTTTTGAATTTCAGCTTGCTGTTTGCGTGCATGACTGCCTTTGGCCAACAGCAGTCGTTAATTGGGCATCAGGACTTTTGGGGATACTACAATCCTGCGCTAATGAAGCCAGGAAACTTTTCGCAAATCAGCTTTATTCATAGAACACAATGGGAGGGATTTGGACCAACATCCAGTTTATTATTTTTCGACTATCCCTTCAGGTTCAAGCCGAAGACCTTTTCTCCGCAATCCGCCGGGGCTATTGTTCAGTACGAAGATCTTTCTTTCTTAACCAGAACAAATTTTAGCGGTTTTTTATCTGGGGTTATCACTTCGTACAGGGGGAATACACTAAGTTTTGGATTCAATCTTGGAGTTCAGGTTACCGGACTTAAGATTGGGGAGTTCGGCATTTCGGAGTTAATTGACCCCGAACTTTCAAATGTGGATAGTGAGATTAGTACCTCTGGTCGATTTGGTCTTTCATTTAGAACGGATCTTTTTGAAGTTGGGGTAGGATCAGGGGTCAAAAATTTTAGTGATTTTTCAGATTTGAATGCAACAGTTTCAACAGTTCTCCCCCTGGAAAACCGCAAGTATGTTCTAAAACCAATTGTAATTTTAAGAGTATCAGAGTCTTTAAGTAAACAGGTAGAGGCACAAACGCGTGTTGTGTATGACAACAAGCTAAGTTTTACGGTAGGCTATCGCCAAAATTTCGGAATGCTCTTCCAACTTGGAATTTCATTAAATAATCAAAGGGTGAAAGGATCATACGGATCCGAACTTCCGTCTAATGGAAACTCTAGCCTGGGATTGACCCACGAAATTTTTGTTTCAGCGAAATTTGAAACTTCTGCGAGTAAAAAACATACTTCTGATAGTACATTCAAGGCCAAACGTGACTCATTGAATAAACTTCGGATTGATAGTATGAGAACTGCCAAAATAGATGAATTGTCTAAGCAGGAGGATGTAGAAGAGGAAAGTGAGGAGCTTGAAGAAGATGAGGTGGATCTTCTTACGATAGACCCTGCAGCTAAGAAAGTAATTGAGTTTGAGGATCTTCCAATCCCGAAAGACGTTAAAGACAATACGCATGTAATCCTTGGCCATATTGGATTTGAAATAAGCCAGGATATTATCAAACCATTCGCCTATGAGGAATTGGATAGGCTGGCAACTTATCTCCTGCACGATCATCGACACCGAATTGAGATAGAAGGTCATACGGATAGTTCGGGCTCTGATGAGCACAATTTTGATCTTTCCAAAAGAAGAGCATTCGCCGTTTCTAATTACCTGATAAGCCGTGGCGTCAGTGAAGCTCGGATTACTATCGTTGGCTATGGTGATACAATGCCTCTAGTTCCGAATGATTCAGAGACAAACCGAGAGTTAAATCGAAGGATTGAAATAGTATTTCATGAAAGGAAAGCGAAGGATCATTAATATGTTCAAATTGGTATATCAGTTATTAGTAATTAATTCGTGCATTGCCGATTGTTTTGAAAGTGATTTACGCCTAAGTAGCGATTTTTTTCTTTAGTAGAAATGATCAAATCCATAATTTCTACTGTTTTTTTTTGGTGCTAAATCTATTATATAGTCAGACCAGATTATCATTTAATCAAACAGACGAAGACATCTCTCTACTTAATGCGGCAATGGTAGGTTTTGAGGATGGTGTCTTTACAAAAATTTCTTTTAGGGTGAACAAGGATGGTTTTTTCGGATCATCAAACGCAATGCTCTTTCAACTTAATTGGACTTTCAAAACCACAGATAATATCTCATATAATCTAAGATCTCTTAAGTTACATAACCACTTAGAATTCTATCGACACGAACGTCCAGCTGAATATGCCAGAAGAAAAAGTGATCGACACGGTATTGGTCTCTTTTTTGGAAAAGATAAATTGGGCACTTCTGCTCTATCATCGACTGCTATTCGCTATGGACGACATCTACAAATAAGTAATAAGTCAATTTTTTCTATTGGCGTTTCATACGGAATAAATTTGAACCAGTTAAATGGACAAAATTTTCATCTAGACCCCAGAGTGATAGAGACAAGTACTCAAGAATTCATTCCCTTAGGTCTAAATTCAAAGATCAATCAGACATTTGATTTGGGCTGGATGATTTATCGTAAAAATGGTTTTCTAGGACACACGATAAAGAACTACATTGACAACCTAGACGTGCAGGCTGCATATCCGGGTCTTGATTTTTTTGAGAACATATTTTTCTTGGGATTCAATCACTTCCTATTCTATCCCCTCAAAGCCAAGTCCTTTGCACGGTTTTATTTGAGGAGTGGAGTTGAAGCAAAATTTCTGTACGGTGGTTCCATTGAGTTTAAGGATGCCATAAGTGCAACAATTATCAGAGACAGGGATAATAATCTGTCAGCTCAAATTGGACTTACAAAATCACAGGTATTAAAAGTAAAGTACTCATTTCCTCTTTCTGTGGCGAACGCATTCTCCGCTACTAATTCCAATGAGATAATACTATTATTAGTATTTAATGAAAATTAGAAGTGATGGGAGTACCTTCTTAACAATAGCATCAGGGTGGTTTTTGTGAGTATCTGAAGCAGTGCTCGAGTCGCACTTTTGTTCCTTTGCATTCCCCAAATAACTCAATGTGCAATTAGTTATTCTCAAACTTTGGAGTCAAATGAACTATTTTTATAAAAAACGCCAACCATGATGCGAAGTGTCACGCTAGCACTAACCTTATTTGTCAGTTTTTGGTCACTTTCCCAAACATACTATCCATCAAGGACCGATTGGCAATCCAAAGAACCAAAGGCTGCTGGCTTCAATGCCAGTAAGTTGCAGGAAGCAGTAGATTTTGCTGAAGCCAATGAGTACTCAGGACATAAGGATCTACGAATGGCCATTTTGGAGGGTTTTCAGAGAGAACCGTATCATGATGTTATGGGACCAACCAAAAAAAGAGGTGGTCCTGCAGGGATGATAATCAAAGGTGGATATGTGGTGGCCCAGTGGGGTGATATTGATCGTGTAGATATGACCTTTAGTGTTACCAAGAGCTATCTATCTACAACAGTTGGACTTGCGATTGATGATGGACTGATTCGCTCCGTTCAGGACAAAGTTGATCGGTACGTGTGGGATGGAACCTTTGAGGGAGAGCACAACTCAAAGATCACGTGGGAGCACCTGCTTCAACAAACCTCAGATTGGTCGGGTGCGCTGTTTGGACTCTACGACTGGACAGACAGACCATTACGAGATCACAAGATTGATGATATGAGGTACCGAGAGTTGAAGGAACCAGGCACCAGTTATAAATACAATGATGTCCGTGTGAATGTGCTTGCGTACTCAGCTCTTCAAGTTTGGCGGAGACCGTTACCACAGGTTTTGAAGGAACGCATCATGGATCCAATTGGAGCCAGCACGACTTGGCGATGGTACGGGTACGATAATACATGGACCGTAGTTGATGGGGTACGAGTGCAGTCCGTAAGTGGTGGTGGTCATCACGGAGGAGGAGTATTTATAAGTGCACAGGATCATGCAAAGTTCGGCTTGTTGTTTGCCAGAAAAGGGAAGTGGGAAGGCAAACAACTAATCTCAGAAAAGTGGACGCAAATGATACAGACACCAGCAAAAGCGTATGAAAGCTACGGATACATGTGGTGGCTTAACAAAGGTCCAAGAAATCTAGGTGATGGTCTACCTAGTCATTTGTACTATGCCGCCGGGTTCGGTGGCAACTACATCGTCGTCGATCAGGAACAAGACATAGTTATAGTCACCAGATGGCTGGAACCTTCCAAGATTGGAGAAATGGTAAAATTGGTCTACGATGCGATGTAGTTAGCCTTTTTTGGCCTTCTTCTCTCGCTTTTCCTGCTTTTTTTCCTTGGCTGTTTTTAGTGGCTCCTTTTTGGCTGCCTTCTTTGCATTTTGTCCTTTTGCCATGATCTCTAGTTTATTGGTTTTCTATCGGAGATACTAAGATCGTAATTATTTTTTCAAAACATAGCCATGTCCTGCTAGTTCCTCTTCGGTCAAGGTTAGAACATTCACTTCCATTGGTACGTCAGTAAGCGGTCTATCCGTTGAATCTGTTGCAACTGTAGCAATAGCATCCAGCACGTCTAGACCCTTAAATACTTGACCGAAAATCATGTAATCTCCGTCCAAACGCGGGATTCCTTCCTTGTTGTGAACAATGTACAGCTGACATCCTGCTGATAATTTTTCTTCATTCCCATCTCTTCCAGCACCAACTGCTCCGTAGATATGCTTGATGTTGTCCCTGAACTCTGGTTGTAAAAGGTAAGGAGAATCGCCGAAGCCCTCGGGAGTGTCGGGGCAGCCACCCTGGATCACAAATCCTTCAACGACACGGTTAAAGGTTAGCGAGTCCCAATAGCTCGCGTTGGCCAATTCTATGAAACTTGCCTTATGAATCGGTGTCTCGTCGTACATCCAGAAGAGCATTTCGCCTTGGGTTGTTTTTATTTGTCCAATTGGGTAGGTTTTTGGGGTAGAGCATGAAAGCGTTACCAGAAGAAGCAGAAATAGTTGGTAGATGTTAGGTTTTTTCATCTAGTGAATATACAAACTAGCTACCTTTATTGAATCAAAATAGGTAAAGCTTAACAATGCTTGCAATAGCTTATGAGGTGTTTTTTGAGGTGGCATCGCATCTCAGTTTTTCCAAAGCTGCAGAGGCACTGTATATTTCTCAACCTGCCGTCAGTAAGCAGGTAAAAAAACTTGAATCTGAATTAGGAATCGCACTTTTTGAGCGTCAGGGAAATATCATAAAGCTCACTTCGTCGGGGGAAAACCTCCTTAACTATCTGCGCAAAGCTAAGACCATACAAAAACAGATTCAGTCTGATATAGAGATTATCAAAAATCAACAGACGGCAAAAGGCGAGTTGAAAATTGGAGCAAGTACTACCATTTCACTTTATGTGATGCCCAAGGTGTTGTCTTCTTTTCGAAGAAAATTCCCGGATGTAAAACTTTTACTGGTCAATAGAAATAGTGAAAACATTCTGAAAGCACTTTTAGATCAGGAGATTGACATTGCGATTATTGAAGCGCATTACAAAATCAATGCGGTACATTTTCTGCCATTTATGCACGATGAAATCATACCTGTGTGCTCCCGACATAGTCCGTATGGTAAGAGTGATGTGACGCTAAAGAACTTGAAGGATCTGCCCATTTCCCTTCGAGAAAGAGGGTCCGGGACGCACGCTGTACTCAAGAAAAACCTGGAGGATCATAAATTGAAAATGGGAGATCTGAACATCACTGCCAGACTGGGAGGGACTGAAGCGCTCAAAAATTATCTTGTTGAGGATAATTCGATTGGCTTTCTTTCACGACTTGCGGTAGAGAAAGAACTGCAATCGGGAAGTCTGCAGGAGGTGCGTATTAAGTTTTTGAAGATCAATAGGAAGTTCGAATTTGTCATGCGAAAGGGTGAGGAAATTGCAGGTATTACTAAAGAGTTCATTAAAGAAGCTAAGTCCATCTATAACTAATGGTTATATGATATGAGTATTTATCATTTGACTGGTTATGATTTAAGAACCACTTTTGAGGCATGGAATCAACACTTCAACTGCAATCACTTGCGACGGATCTTGCGTGCTCGAAATGTGGAGAGAGATATGGTCTGAATGCTATTCAGTATTTTTCTACATGCTGTGAAAAACCTCTAGTTGTAAATTATGCGCAAGAAAATACCTTTAGCAAGAGCGAACTAGACGGGCGCGAGAATTCCATGTGGCGGTATTCGGAAATGCTGCCGCTAACTGACAATTTAAATAGGGTAAGTCTTGGAGAAGGAATGACGCCCATTCTTCCAATGGATCGAATTGCGAAGAAATATGGCTTCACCAATCTATCTGTGAAAGACGAAGGCCAAAACCCGACTGGATCTTTCAAGGCACGTGGTCTAAGTATGGCGATCTCTATGGCCAAGGAACTTGGAATTGGCGAATGCGTGATTCCCACCGCTGGGAATGCTGGTGGTGCGATGAGCGCCTATTGTGCGGCTGCCGGAATGAAGGCTACTGTGATTATGCCTCGACACACTCCCAAGCCCTTTCAGGATGAATGCAGACTTTTTGGTGCTGATCTAAAACTTGTTGATGGACTAATTGATCAATGTGGCGAGATGGCTGCAGCATTTCAGAAGGAGACGGAGGCGTTTAATATGAGTACGCTCAAAGAGCCCTATCGACTGGAGGGCAAGAAAACGATGGGCTATGAAATTGCTGAGCAGATGAATTGGGAACTGCCAGACGTGATCGTTTATCCAACTGGTGGCGGGACAGGTCTCATTGGTATTTGGAAAGCGTTCCACGAGATGATCGAAATGGGCTGGATTGATGGTGCACATTTGCCTCGTATAATCGTGGTACAATCGCTCAATTGTGCACCTATGGTTCATTTTGTTGAAGGAAACAACGCTGGCGGGCACTACGGAGAATCCAAAGCAAATGGTTTAGCAGTTCCAAAGGCCTTTGGAAAAGACCTAATAAAGCGTGTGGTTAGGGAATCCAACGGCAGTGCCATCGCGGTCTCCGAGGAGAGCCTGTTGCGAAACGCGAAGGAACTCTCACGAGCAGAGGGAATTTCCTTTTCCCCAGAGGGCGGAGCCACCATGTCTGGGCTTCTGGATTTGGTGACCTTGGGTGTGATATCTAGAGAAGAAAAAGTCCTACTCATTAATACTGGGAGCGCATCCAAGTACATGGATCATCTTCAGGGCTAAGATCCACCTAATGAAATTAATTTCATTTCGCACTTTTATAATCGCGGGATCAATTCTATGTCTATTCCCGTTTGTAAATGCTTCGATTGCTTTGTTTTTAGGAATTGGGCTTGCCCTTGTTTTTAAGGGAAAACGAAGAGAGTCTTTTCAAAGTCAAAGTAGCCTGTTACTCAAAGTTTCCATAGTGCTGATGGGCTTTGGAATGAACCTGTCAACGGCCATCTCAACTTCCGTGGAAGGAATTGGACTCACATTTTTTACGGTGTCATTGACTCTTCTACTAGGCATGGGATTGGGCAGAATCATGAAAGTCGATAAAAAGACGACCGTTCTGATCTCAGTCGGTACTGCCATCTGTGGGGGTAGCGCCATTGCAGCAATGTCTCCGGTTATTAGCGCCAAAGGAGAGCAAATTTCATTTTCCTTGATTGTAATTTTTCTCTTCAATGCGGTAGCATTGCTGATTTTCCCAATGATTGGAGAGCTTCTTGAAATGAGTCAGCAGATGTTCGGCAAATGGGCTGCGATAGCAATCCATGATACATCCTCAGTGGTTGGAGCCGGGAGTGCGTATGGAGCAGAAGCATTGGAGGTTGCGACAACTGTAAAGTTGACCAGAGCGCTTTGGATCGTACCTGTGACAATAGCTTTCAGTTTCTTTCAGACAGAGGCAAAAGCTAAACCCAAATTTCCCTGGTTTATTCTATTCTTTGTTTTAGCAATGACCGTCGTTGCTCTGTTTCCATATGGAAGCGCTTTCTTTGATGGTTTGAGCTGGATTGGGAAAAGAGGAATGGTGATTGCACTATTCTTGATCGGAAGCACTTTCGATAGTTCGCAAATAAGAAAGGTTGGATTGAAGACTTTCTTGCTGGGGGTTTTTCTCTGGTTAATCATTGGCCTTTCTTCTCTGATTGCGTTGCAATCTGTCTGACTATAGAGAGAGTAGCCGAGCCAAAACCAGTTATGTCGAATCAAGTTAAATTTTGTTGATGATTGCCGTTGAATTCTTTATAAACCTTGAACAAACTCCACAATCAGCTTGAAGTAATCTTCAAATTTAGTTAGCGGCAAGGTCTCCGCTTTGTCGTAGATGTCGTGGTACGCCTGAATGCCTCCCAGCGTATAGATAAAGAAATTGGGAACGCCTTTTGAGTCAAACATGCAGTGGTCACTGTTGCATGCGGCACCACGAATTTTCACCTGTGGCAATAAGTTTTTCTCTTCATTAATTTTCACTAGTCTGTCAAATTGCTTTTGATAAACTGATCCATTCACCACTTGGATGCCCTCATCACCTGTGCCGGAAATGTCGAAATTGATGAGGAATTTGATTTTATCAAGATCAAATAGTGGATTCTCTACAAAATGTTTTGAACCAAGCAACCCCAACTCCTCACCAGCAAAGGCAATGAAGGCTGTGTTGTACTTTGGCTTGTTGACTTTATAGTATTTTGCCAAATTGAGCAGCATTGCTATTCCGCTCGCGTTGTCATTCGCTCCGGGGAATATGGCATCTGTTCCCATCATACCCAGGTGATCGTAGTGTGCAATGAAGACAACAAGTGAATCTTGATTTTCGCCCTCAACATATCCTGCCACGTTTTGTGTTTTGTACCGCTCAACCAGCTTACTTTCTACGAGAACTTCTACTTCATTGACGGATTCATCGATCATCTCACTCCTTACAGTAAATGTGGGTTTTGCGTATTGAAAAGAGGAGGCACTCCAGGTTAGTTTGTTGCCGTTGGAGATGAGGGTTCCCGCCGATGGGTTGTCTGGATGATACTTTAGAAAATTGAGCACATCATCGATTCGCTTGAGATCTTCAGCGTCATAAAGATTCCTATCAAACTCACTGAACAGAAGAAATTTACCAGATGTGCTACGCAAAAAGTCTGAGAAAATTTCCTGGTTCAGTATGTTGTGGACCTTAAGTGGGAGCACTGGAAATACTCCGGAAACGCTTGGTGAACCTGGCTCGATCAGAAATTCAGCTCCTGGAGAAAGTGTTCGATCACCGACACGTAGTTGAACGGTGCTCGGGAACGTGTTTACGGACGTGGTGAATCTTTGAAAGTAAGACTTTCTAAACTTCTCCAATCCGATTTTTTCAAATTCTGCGGCGATGTATTCTGCCGCCATTTGATCTCCTTGGTTGACATAGCCACGTCCGCTAAGCTCTGGAGAAGCTAGTTTGCTAACGATGCTTCGAGCATAGTCAAGGTCTTGCGCAATGCAAGTCGCCGAGAGTAGGGAAACTGCAAGTACAGGTAGGAGTATTCTTTTCATGACTACTTCTCAAGATTTTGCACCCTATACAAATCATCAGCCGCTTGCAGCAGTTTGTTTCTTAACGACGGAGTAAGAGTTGGATTAGCAACTAAGAATTCTTCAACAATCCCATGCGCCTCTCTCGATGAGTAATTCCCAATGGTGCTAACCAGCCATCGTTTAGGGAAAAAGATGTCACCCGTGATTTGAATTTCTTCCAAAAGCTCCAGGCTTGTGACTAGCAGCTTTGTAGAACTTGCATGTCTCAATGGATGGTGGATGTTATTGACGGCAGTTTGCACCCATGCTTCTTTTTCTCTGTTTTCAGGGTTTCTCAATGATTCAAAAAATTCACTACGATCGGATTCGTTTGCTGACAGTGATGGGACGAGGTACTGAAATCGCTCCTTTTTGTCCAGGTTCTCAAATGAGGATTCGGTCCTATTTATGATATCCTCTGCTTTTGCATGCTCGTAAATGCAGAGATTCATGGCAAGGCTGGCGTAATCGTCTGTGTTTAATTTCAGATCATTAATGACCACCTTTTTATCCCAAATCTTATAGAGTTGCTCGACACCTTCTGGACTGTACGCTATGGAGCTGTACAGCCTAAAAAGGGTCTTCTTAATATTTGCTGGTAGATCTGTTCGAAGTAGTGCGAGGACTTGCCGCTCTATTTTTGGCTGAAGTTCGTCGCGATCTTCCTGTGTCAAATATTTCCAAAACAAGTTTCGAATCTGATTGGTCATAAGACCTATGATTAATTCGTTTCGCTCAACCTGCAACCCTTTTTGCATCACCTTAAAGGCCTTAGTTGCCTCGATGTTTCCATTTAATACATTTTCATAGGTATTGATGTAGCTGTATCCTCTAGCAACTTCATCTGATATATTTGGCACGATTTCCTGTGAAGACTCGTCTGTTGGGAAAACGCCGTAACCAAAACCATCATAGTTGTAGATAATAGCCGTCGGCTTTGGAAGGCCTTTGGCTTCTTCAATGATCGTTTTTTCGCTAGAAATCTTTACGGCTAGTTGAACTACAGAATCGGGATATACCATGCCGATTGTAAAAGACTGCGACCAAAGTTTACTGCTGCCGTCTTCCGCTTTTTGAGCAACCTCAAAATTGGTAATCTTGTCCAGTTCGCCGTAGGAAATTTCGTCTGTCAAAATTGGCCTACCTGACTGATTTACCCACACATCGCTCCACTGCTTCATGTCCAATGCAGTCTTGCTATCCAGGATATTCACTAAGTGACTCCATTCGGCATTCCCATTTTCGTACGTCTTTATGTACTCTTGGATCCCCTCTTGAAAAGCTTCTTTGCCCATAGTAGCCTCAAGTTGACGCATCATGATAGGAGCTTTGTTGTAAATGATCCTACCATACAGTGTGCCTGCATTCTTCAGGTTGTCAAGTTTCTGACGTATTGGATTTGTTCCTGCCGTTCGATCTTCGCTATAAGCACTTGGGTAGTGATTGGTCACAAACTGCAAATTGTGATTGATCTCCGGGAAGGAAGGGTTGACTATTTTGTCAGCCATGAAATTGGCAAACACTTCTTTCATCCAAACGTCATTGAACCATTTCATGGTAACCAAATCACCAAACCACATGTGTGCGGTTTCATGTGCGATCAGTTTTCCACGACCTAGTTTTCTTCTTTCGGTAGCACTATTATCAAGAAATAGAGAAGTTTCACGGTATTGAATGGCACCAACATGTTCCATTCCTCCATATTGAAACCCAGGAATTGCTGCGAAATCGAGCTTCTGGAATGGGAATGGGTAGCCTGTGTAATCTTCAAGAAAATCGATGGCTTGCTGATGATGCTTGAAAATTTGATTTAGACTGGCTTCTTTCTTTTCACTATTGTTTTCGCGATAAAGTAGCTTCATGTCGAAGGAGCCAGGGTTTTGTGTCTCTACATTGAACTTACCTGCCACGAATGAAAAGAGATAGGTGCTCATTTTTTCTGTCTTACCAAAAAGGTGCTCAATGGAATTCTCCTTAGCAACTTGCTCAATTTCAGGAGCTCCGCAGATCACCTTCCAATCAGTAGGAGCGGTAATGTTCAAAACGTAGTTTGCTTTGATGTCTGGCTGATCGAAGCAAGGAAACAAAGTGCTGGCGCGATCTGGCACCAGTAAGGTGTATAGGAAATCCTCATTCCTATTAAGAGAAAGCTCGCCAGCGTAAAACTCTATCTGAACTTCATTTTCACCCTTCTTTAAATGTTCAGACGCTACAATGACATGCTCTTTGCGATGGTCTGTTTCTATTCTTTTTCCGTTTACCGTCACGGATTGGATATTGGCAGCTTGTTCGTTGAAGTCTAAGTAAAGCGGTTGACCCAAGTCAGCAATTTTCAATGAAAGATTAAGAACTGACGGGATGGCTTTTTCCTTTTCGGCTGGAATATCAAATGAGAGGTTGTACACGACCTCTGAGACTTGTTTCGCCCTGTATTCAGCCATTTTTAGTGGAATCCCAACATCTAGTAGATCAACAGGAGGTTGGCAGGCGTTGACCAAAATAGCAAATAGGAGTAGAGGAAAGATAGATTTCATAAAATCAGTGTATTTTTTTGTAAGATAAAATCGAATCGTCTACTTGGCGCTATCGGTTTTATCAACTACAATCTGAGCAGATTTCATCACCCACATCACGTTGTTGATGACCACATCGATGTTTTCGAGAGGATTGCCCTCCAATGGAGTGTTTAGAAACTTATTATTATGAGAAGGAGTGAGGTTAGGTGTTTCATGGAATATGTTATTTTTCAATATTTAATTATTGTAAAACGATATATTTTAACTAAAAAACAGTAAATTGAATTCTTGTGGAAAGCATTTTACTAAGAATTAATTCATGAAGGTATTAAAAGACACAAAACTCATACACTACTTGGCTGCAGGAATAAATATCTTCTTTTACATGCATTTACTGATTTTTGTGTTCTTGCTCATTTTTGATCATGTTAATCCCTTTGATGATCCTACCAAATTTACGATTAGGGGGAGGGTTGGAATCTTTGAGAGAAATCTCACAGCTCTTCCTGACGATTCAGTTGGAGAATTCCTGAATGAAAATTTCCTCATACGCAAGTCGGGCTTTATTCGGTTTGATTATACCTCTGTAGGGGAAGTTTTGACTCTCAATAATTTCAGCTATTTCATGCTTGATAGTTTCTGTAAATTTCTGTGGCTTGTGATGACCTTTCAAATTCGACAGGTATTTAGATCAACTATTCGCTTGAAAATTTTTGATTCCGATAATTTAAAGCGAGTGCGATTTATTTCAGGGGTGCTTTTTTTGATACCATTCGTTCAATACTTCACTCACAAAATGTTTGCATTTGTGGTTCGTCAAGAAATAGTTAGTGATGAAAATTTCATTCCTGAGGGAGTATTCATTGTCCCAATCAGAGATTTTAATGAACCACTTATTGCGATCGCACTATTGGTACTAGCCATAGGCGAAATATTCAGATACGGTGTTCAGTTGCAAACTCAGAATGATTTAACGATCTAACATGGAAATCATTACAAACCTTGATGTTATGATGGCTAGGAGGAAGATCTCTTTGGGCGATCTTGCAGGCCAAATTGGGATTACGCCAGCCAATCTATCAATCTTAAAAACAGGCAAAGCAAAAGCAATAAGATTCAGGACGTTGTGCGCCTTATGTGATATTTTGGAATGTCAGCCTGGTGATCTACTTGAATTTCGAAGTGACAGGCCCAGCAAGCTCGAAAAAGCCTCATAGAGCACGTATTCTATCTACAACTCCAAAATCATCCAACAAGAATTTTGTGGTTTTTCTTCAAAGATCCCATAAACGGTTGAGCCCGATCCTGTCATAGAGGCATATAACGCACCAGCTGAATACATGTCGTCTTTCAGTTTCCCAATCTCTGGGTGATTTGGGAAAATGGATGTCTCAAAGTCGTTCACTAAATTTTCCCTCCATTGATGGATCGGTCGTTGTAGAACCTCAGGTATTCTTAGTTCTGGGTTAGTGGGGGATATTCCAGCAAAAGCTTCCTTGGTTGAAATATGACTTCCTGGATTTTTCAAAGCAAGAAAATAACCAGTTAGATCAAGGTTGATCTGCTCGAATACTTCGCCTCTACCCTTGGCAATCACGGGTTTGTTTTCGATAAAAAAAGGACAGTCACTCCCCAGTTGCAATGCATACTCTTGCAACTTTGAAATGGAAATTTCAAGTTTAAAATGTTCTTTTAGCAATTTCAGCATGAATGCCCCGTCAGCAGATCCGCCTCCGAGTCCAGCTCCCATAGGAATGGATTTGAGCAAATGGATATCAATGGGGGGGATGTCAAATTCAGTCTTGATCAGCTCGTATGCTTTGATGCACAGGTTTTCAGAAGCATCGCCTGGTATTTTTAATCCATAAGATTCGAAGCTGAAGGTTTCAGATAGTATTATCTCCAATGAATCTCTCCAGGGAATAGGGTAGAAGCAACTTTCAAGGTCATGATACCCATCTTCACGCTTTGCCAGAACATGCAGTCCAAGGTTGATTTTAGCGTTAGGGAATGAAATCATTTGGCCATTTGATTTTGGCCATTGGCCATTGGCAAGCTAAAAGCTAATTGCCAACTGCTAATGGCTACTTAAGTTGCTCCAAGATTTCGTGCGTAATTCCTGATGTGGAGAATCCTCCATCATGCATGAGGTTTTGCATCGTTACCATTCGTGTTAAGTCAGAAAACATAGCAACACAGTAGTCAGCACAGCTTTCTCCGTCAGCATTTCCCAATGGAGACATATCTTGACCGTATTTGAAAAACAGATCGAATCCTGGTACACCAGAACCAGCAGTGGTCATTGTAGGAGATTGAGAAATGGTATTTACCCGAACCTTTTTAGATCTGCCCATTCGATAGCCATAACTTCTGGCAATAGACTCAAGGACTGCCTTCGCCTGTGCCATGTCCGAGTAGTCTGGGAAGGTTCTCTGTGCTGCGATGTATGATAAGGCAAGGATGGAGCCCCACTCATTCATGGCATCAAGTTTCTCAGCAGTTTGCATCACCTTGTGAAATGAAAGTGCGGAAACGTCCAGTGACTTTTGAAACCAATCGTAGTTTAGATTTCCATAGTCACGGCCTTTTCTTACGTTCGGACTCATTCCGATAGAGTGGAGGATGAAATCAATTTTTCCTCCAAGTACTTCGGTTGATTTATTAATTAAATTTTCAAGGTCCTCAATGGAGGTTGCATCTGCGGGAATGATTTCTGCTCCGCATTGCTCACCCAGTTTGTTGATCTCACCCATTCTCATGGCAATTGGGGCATTACTCAATGTGAATGTAGCTCCTTCTTCATGCGCTTTTTCTGCTACTTTCCAAGCAATTGAACTGTTGTCGAGTGCTCCAAATATGATTCCTCTTTTTCCTTTTAGTAAGTCGTACGCCATGATTGTATTATTGTTGTTAGGTTTTTAAAAACACCCCTATGGTCCCCTAAAGGGGACAATCCCCCTTTGAAGGGGGAGAAGGTGGATGTATCTAGTACATCATGCTTAAAGCTGGCCAAAATTAGCCAATTTGAAGTAACTCTTTTGCGCTTTCCATCGCTGCATTTGCTGGGTTTTCTCCACCAATCATTTTGGCAATTTCAATCACACGATCTTCGTTTTCGAGCTTCTTGATTTTGCTCACAGTACGATCGGTGCTATGATCTTTGTAAACGAAATAGTGAGAATCACCGCCTGCAGCAAACTGGGGTAAATGACTGATGCTAATGACCTGATGGTTCTTTGCCATTTCTTTCATCATCTGGATCATTTGAAGAGCCACCTGGCCAGAGACCCCTGTATCAATCTCATCAAAAATGATGGTTGGAAGGGAGGTTTTGTCGGCGATGAGGTATTTGATTGCGAAAATAAGTCGCGAAAATTCCCCTCCTGATGCCACTTCCTTCAGCTCTTGCGGTTTGATTCCTTTGTTGGCACTGAAGAGCATGTCTATCTGGTCTAAGCCAGTTGTGCCTGGCTCTGTTGCATTCACCTGAATTTCTACGGTGCCATTTTCAATGCCGATATTTTTGATGATCTTCTCGATTTCATCTGAGAAATTGAGAGCGAAGAGCTTCCTGGACTCTGAGAGTTTGTCGCCTGAGTCAATCATCTTTTTCTCCGTTTTTTCGAGTGCTGTTTTTGCTTTCTCTATCTCACTATCCAGATTGGCGACTTTGGAAAGACTCTCATCCAGATTATTTCTGAGGTCAATCAGTTCTCCTACCGTCTGAGTGTTGTGCTTTTTTTGAAGACGATAGAGTAGATCCAGCTGCTCTTTTAGCACCTGGATTCTTGCTGGATCATGCTCGATCCGATCCTGATTTATTTGCAATTCACTAAAGATATCCTGAAGCTCAATTGCTGAACTGTCTATTCGCTCATTGAGTTCTGCGAGAGCTTTGGAAAAGTCTGCAATGGAAGACAAAGCTTGTTTCACTTCCGTTAGTTGCTGAAGAATGGCTACCTCCGACTCATCCAACAAGTGTATGGATTGAGAAAGTTTGAGTTTGATTTCTTCGGCATTTTCCAGGATCTCTAACTCTTTTTCAATGTCTTCTTGATTAAGTTGATCGAGGGGTATTTGGTTTAGTTCCTCCAATAAGAACTTCTTGTAGTCCAGATCCTCCGCTCCCTTTTGAGCTAAGTCCAATAAGTCTGAATACGCTTTTTTGGCAGACGAAAATGCCGTAAAATCTATTTTGTATGTGGCCACCAACTCGTGGTGTCCTGCAAAAGCATCGAGTACTTCTAGTTGATATTTGTTTGCTCCCAGACTAAGCGATTCGTGTTGAGAGTGAACATCCATAAGGAATTCACCAATATGTTTTAAGGCAGAGAGCGTTGCTGGTGTGTCATTAATGAACGCGCGTGATTTTCCATTCGCAGTTATTTCTCGCCTGACTACACATTCCTTTTCGTAATCAAGGTCTTCATCGTCGAATACCGCTTTTAACTTATACTGAGATAGATCGAACGTGCCTTCTACGATGCATTTTTGATCTTTGTTGAGAAGAATTTTTGTGTCAGCTCTATTGCCAAGTAGCAGCCCTACAGCCCCTAGCATGATCGATTTCCCTGCTCCAGTTTCACCGGTAATGATATTGAGCTTGGATGAAGGGTTCATCTCAAGTTCCTCTATCAAGGCGTAGTTTTTTATGTGAAGGGATGTAATCATTCGCCGAATCTCTGAAAAGAGTCAGCAAAGATATTCAGAGTCTACTCAATGAGCACACGATAATCGTCGGATCTTGAAGGATCAATGCTATTTAGAAGATTATAGGCCTGCCGTCGTTTTGCAAGGCTTGTTTTACCAAATAGCTGAGTCAGTTCGCTGGATTTAGCATCCATGAATGTAATGGTGAGAATTGACCTTGGACGTGAACGATTGGCCTTCTGGACATCGGACAAGGCGCTCAGTATGTTGCCCTCAGCCTCGTCTTTTTGCTCGGCCATGATATCCAGTCCATTTCTATGATACGTGTATAGCGCGTTCCTAATTCCTTCTAGCTGTGGATTTCTAAGATTTTCAATGAGCCAATATCGGTTTCGAATGCTATTGAATTGTTGCCATCCTGTGAAACTAGACTGCTGTGCATTATTGACAACATTGAAAGCTTTTTCGTAGTAAGGGTCACCACCTAACTCTGAAAAAGAATCATAATCTAAGCCAATGATTACATAGGCATAATAGGCTAGGAGGGAAGTGATATTGCTTGTAAATGTATTTTCATTGAAGCGCAGTGGTTGTGACTGTACGAATTCAAACGTCCAATCCCGATCAGCAAAGTTCAGGAGAACACTTTCATAGTTGGTTCCGTGGACAGGTCTACTCGAAAGCACCTGTACTGTTGCCTCAAAAACACCTATGCTGGGCATTTCATTGATATTGATAATCAGATTACAGTTGATAACCTCTTCATCGTCGAAGGTATCTGAGGTCCATTTTGTATTGTTTAGAAACTGCGCAAACTCCGTTTCCATGTCTTGAAATACTTCTCGTTCCGTAGTCTGAACTTGTTGCGCATTTACGACAACACGACAGTTTAACTCCTGTGCAAATAGCAGGGTAGTAAGAAGGCTAAAAACCAAAAATAACGCGACTCTCATTTGACGTGTTGAATTGTGTAATCTACGATATCAGCAGCAACTTCCTTTTTACTCTTCAACTCAAATTTGACTTCCTTATTGTTCTTGTCAAAAAATGTGACCTTGTTCGTGTCTTTTTGAAATCCAGCCCCTGAGTCATTTAGTGAGTTTAGGACAATAAGATCGAAGTTTTTCTTTTGAAGTTTTTCTTTCGCATGGGCTTCTTCCTTGTTCGTTTCCAAAGCAAAACCAATATTGAACTGCCCTTTTTTCTTCTTTCCTAGTTCGTAGGCGATATCAGAATTTTTGATCAAACTAATCTCAAGCGAATTCTCTTTCTTCTTGATCTTCTCATTGCTGGGGTTGGCTGGTCGGTAATCAGCTACAGCCGCTGCAAAAACCACAATATCGCAATCTGCATACCTCTTTTCTGCATGTTTAAGCATTTCCTCCGCAGACTGCACCTTGATCAGTTCCACATTTTCCGGAATGTATTGAGAGGGTCCGGAAATGACTAGGACGTCAGCTCCAGCATTTCTGAAAGCATCAGACAAAGCGACTCCCATCTTACCAGAAGAATGATTCCCGATGAATCGGACTGGATCGATTGCCTCATGCGTCGGCCCTGAAGTGATGATGACTTTTTTGCCTTTTAGCGCCTGGCTATTTGCGAACTTTTTTTTTACTAGTTCAAGCAGATCTTCTGGCTCGGCCATTCTGCCTTGACCAACCAGGCCACTCGCCAACTCCCCCTCAGTAGCGTCGATAATCTCATTGCCGTACGACTTAAGCTTTTTCAAATTAGCAATGGTCGATGGGTGCTTATACATATCGAGGTCCATCGCAGGGGCTACCAAAACCGGGCATTTGGCTGAGAGATAGGTGGCCAGCAGTAGGTTGTCACAGATTCCATTGGCCATTTTACCCAACGTATTAGCACTCAGTGGTGCCACGATCATTAGATCAGCCCAAAGGCCTAGTTCTACATGGTTGTTCCACTCACCAGACTTTTCCTCAAAATATTCTGAGTAAACGGGGTTTTTAGACAGGGTAGCCAGAGTTAGCGGTGTAATGAAATCCTTTGCACTCCCAGTCATTATTACTTTGACATCAGCTCCTTCTTTTACAAGCAAGCGCACAAAAAAAGCGGTCTTGTAAGCCGCAATGGACCCGCAAACCGCTAATAGTATCTTTTTTCCCTCTAACATGGGAAAGCGCTAATTAAAGTTCTGACTCAGTATCTTCCTCTTTGACCTCAGGAAGTCGAAAGTTCAACTCATCGTTAAGAAACTGATCAGTTGCAGTAGAAGATGGCTTAGGCATTCTTTCGTAGAACTTAGAAATTTCAATCTGCTCTCTGTTTTCGAAGATCTCTTCAAGATTGTCTACAGAGGAGGCAAACTCAGCTAGTTTACCGTTTAGCTCTTCCTTTTGGTTGGAGCTAATCTGTCTTGCTCTTTTTCCGATAATCGCAATTGACTCATAGATGTTGCCAGTTGGTTCTGCAATATCCTTGTTGTCTCTTGTGACTAAAGCCGCTGTTGAATGATGCATAGTATGCTTATTTATTTTGAACCCGCAAATTTAGTTATTTCTTCTATGCTTTTCGCATAAAGTTTTTCAGCCTCTTTTATGAATTCACTGCTGGGGTACTTATCAATAAATTCTTCATAAAATGTCACGGTGCTTCTGTAACGTTCCTCTTGCTTTGTTGAGATACTTGCTTCGGCAAGATCAAAGGATGTCTCAATGTTCAGATAGAAAATTTCTTCGTTAAAATCTGAGTCTGGATAATCATTTCTGAAATTCTTAAAAGCAACTAAAGCGGATTTGTATCTTCTCAGTTTATGATAGAGTTTGGCTGTGTGGTATGCCTTGGTTTCCAGCTTCACCTGCAGTTCATCAATGACTTTGTCCGCATCTGAAGCATATTCAGAGGTCGAGTATTTGTTGATGAAATTCTGCATGGCAGCGATTGCCTCGTATGTGCTCGTCTGATCTAATTGATAATCAGGGGACTGAAGATATAGAGAGTACGCTTGCATGTAGGAAGCCTCCAAAACGTATTCACTTCGTCCGTAGATCGTCACAAATTCGAGAAAGTGATGAGCGCTTAGAATGTATTGCTTCTGATTGTAGTAGGCATACGCGAAATAGAAATTACCAAGTTCTGCTTCTTCGGTTCCACGAATGATAGGTAGAATTTCCTCTAAGAGAACAGTGGTCTTGTTGTATTTTTCATCTTCGTAGTACTGTAGCGCAGCTTCATACTTCACCTTCCAGTCCGGGCTTTTTTGAATTTTCCGGAACTTGCTACACCCAAAAAGTGTGATTGCTAAAATGAAAAAGATCGATACTCGTATTCCCCGCATAGTTGTCAAAATCGGACGCAAAATTACTTGTTTAACAATTAAACGAGAACAAAGCCCAAGTCATTCTTGCTTGACTTTAGCCTTTTTTAACAGTTTTCTTTCCTTTTCGGAAACTCCCTCGACTGTATTGAGCTTTACCGCTGGAATAAATTTTTGAGATTTGGACTCTTCTATGGGCTCAGCAGGGACGGATCGCTCGACCTGATGGACGACTTCTTCAAAAGTTGGACGAATGTCTCCCCGCCAAAGAAATCCTTTTAACTCCTGCACATCTGCTGTTAGTTCATGTGGAGGTATGAATTTGGCATCTGGCTTCTTATAGAAGCTTATATTATTTAATTCTTCGTCCTTGAACCGCATGGTCATGTCGCTACAAAGAATTCGATTCATTCCCATGGTCGTTGTATTTGCTGAATCTGATTCGTCGAGCACGTAATACAAGGCCTCACCATTTCCATTAACGTCGATCTTATCAATGACGCCTTCGATGAAGGAGGCCTTCATAGTTCGACCTTTGATTTGATTAAAATTGCCAACGGTATCCAGGCCAATCAGAAACGCTCGTTGAAGGATCTCCATCGTTTCTATTTGATCTTCTGACATGACTATAGATATGGTATCTCCTTCAATTTGATTATCAAGATTCCAGATGACTGGATCTTCGTACATGTATATGAGCGAGTCCGAGAGAAAGTAAGCGGCAGAATCTGCAATACCCTGGAGATTGGATTTCCATAATTTAACATCATTGTAAGCAAGGACTCTTTTTGCTGAATCATACTCACTGTCAATGGAAACCAACGTGTCGGCAGTAATGTAAAAAGTGTCTCTCTCTAGCATACGTTTCATCAATGCATGACCGTAAACTTTACTTATGTTACCCGCCTCATCCATGAATCCATCATCGCCAAACAAGATTACATCATCGTTTTTAGCAGTCAGCTTTACATTCCCTTTGGCCGTATAAAACTGATTAAGATCGTCAAAGAAAAGCTCGTCGCCTTCCAGGTAGTAGTCCTCTGTTTCAACGTTACCGACAATGAATTCTGATTGATCTTGCTCTGTCCTGAATTCGCCACCTTTTGCATGCAAAACGGTTCCATCGTCTGTTTCTATCTCAGTTTTCCCTTTTGTTATGGCAATTTTTGTTTCCGTTTGATACCTGAGTGTATCTGACTTTAGCGTGTAATCGGGCGCATCCAGATTCACACCTACTCGGAACAATGCATAGTTTTCCTTGGAGTACAAAAATCCTATCTCGCTCGTAAGCGTGTTTGTGCTATCCCTAAGCTCTCCATTGTTGAAGTAGTTAGCAATCTCAGTCTCTGTGTTGTAGTCTAGGAAGTCTGTGAATAATTGCTGCTCCCCCTTAGTATAAACCACGTTTTCACGGAGCTTCGATGTTTTGTTTTTTCCGTCGTAGATAAGCGTATTGGCAGTTATGATCACAGAATCATCAACAATCTTCACATGGCCCCACGCCTCCATAAGATTTGCTTTTACGTGGTAGAGGGAACTGTCGCAGTACATTGTGGTACTCTCTTGTGCAAAAACCACATTTCCGGTCAACTTTCTCATTTTTTGACCATTTTCGCGAAATTCAAACAATTCATCAGCTTTGTACTTAATTCTCTCATTCTTCTGCCCTATCGAAATAAGTGGCAGAAGGATCAATGAAAAAAAGATGAGGTGTTTAATTTCTCGCATTTGTAGCAAAGGTAACTTACGTTAATGCACTCTTTACAAAAACAGTTCCATGAATTTGTTAAGGCAGAAGAACTCTTGCGTGAGGATGACCATGTTCTGTTGGCGGTAAGTGGCGGTTTGGATTCTATGGTGATGGCAGATTTGTTTGCCAAATCATCATGGAGTTTCAGTATAGCCCATTGCAATTTCAATTTGAGAGGTACGGAATCGGATGGTGACGAAGCCTTTGTGAAAGACTGGGCCAATGCGAATGAAGTAAAAATATACACTGAGCGTTTCGATCTGGGAGAAGGGTCTACCCAACTCAATGCCAGGAATGCCCGGTATCAATGGTTTGAGGAACTTGTTGCGACGAAGGGCTATTCGAAGATAGCAACGGCACATCATCTAAACGATTCTTTGGAAACTCTTCTCATCAACCTGAGCCGTGGAACTGGGATCAAAGGAATTGCAGGGATAAAGGCCAAATCAGGAAATGTGATCCGTCCGCTGCTCTTTGCTTCTAAAGATCAACTGAAAAAGTATGCAGCCGATCATTCTCTGAAATGGCGGGAAGATTCGTCCAATGAAAAGACTGACTATGATCGGAATCTTTTGCGACATGTCGTGATCCCAGAGCTAGAGAAGCTAAATCCCTCGATGGTGGAAACCTTTCGAAATACTGCTGAGAGATTAGGCCTCGCAAATGAGATTGTCCAGAGAAACGTTGATGAGATAAAGAAAAAGAGCCTTGTTACCAGGGGCTCAATGACGGAATTGAAGTTGGAATGGCTACAAGCTCAAACCGATTTTTTGCTACTCAGTGAGATTCTTGGGGAGTTTGGATTCAATTACGTGACCACAAAAGAAATATTTAAAGCCATTGGTAAATCGGGGAAACAGTTTTATGCTGGAAATGTTGAACTGACCATGGATCGAAAATCACTCTTTATAAAAGAGGCACAGGACGAGCTTGACGCAGAGAATGTGATTGATGCTGTAGGGGGTTTCCAGTTTGGAGAGAAAAAACTGAAACTCTCAATAGTTGGTCGAGCTGAGGTTGAGCTGAGCGATGCAACTAGCAATAAGGTTTACCTGAATGCTGACCTGTTGTCTTTTCCTTTGAAAATAAGAAAGTGGAGGGATGGGGATCGTTTTACACCGCTTGGTCTGGATGGAACGAAGAAAGTCAGCGATTATCTGATTGACGCCAAGACCCCTTTGGTAAAAAAGAACGGAGTGATGGTTCTTCTTTCTGAGGATGAAATCGTGTGGCTTGTAAACCACCAGATTTCAGAGCTCTTTAAAATCACCGATCAGACAAAGAAAATACTGACGATCTCGCTAACCAGCGAATGAGATAGCCTCTGATTCTTCTCTTATAATTTTCAGCAACAAATCCAATTCTCTCAAATGTGTGCGGAAGATTAGAACAGCAACACGAATCCAAAAAACGCCATCGATTGAAGTCGAAGAAAGGAAAATCCGACCATCGTCCTGAATGGCTTTGATCAACTTCTGATTGAAGGAATTTGCATCTCCATTTTCTGGCACAAATCTGAAAATTGCAACGGAAAGGTCTGGTTTGGGACCCACTTCGAAACATGATATTTTTTGAATCTCCTCATGAAAATACTTCGCAAGTAGCGTTTTCTCCCTCAAAGCGGCTCTGAATGGTTTGATTCCGAAGAGTTTGAGTGGTAGCCACAACCTCAAACCGCGAAAGTGCTTTGTTAATTCCGGCGAGACATCGGCAGAATTCACCTCTTCTTCCACATCAATCAGATCCTGTAAATAGTCGGCGGTATACTGATGTGCTTTGTACAATGCTTTTTTGTCTTTGATGAGGATGGCTCCAGTGCCGAAGGGGAGGAACAGACTTTTATGTGGATCGAGCGAAATTGAATCAGCTTTCTCCGTGCCTGCAAAATCTTTTTCTAACTCAGGTAGCAGTTTGAAGAAACCACCATAGGCGGCGTCCACATGAAACCAGATTTTGTGCTGCTCTGCGACAGCCGCCATTTCAGAAATGGGATCAATCGTCCCGGTGTTGGTTGTACCCATGGATGCATTGATCATAAATGGGATCAATCCATTTTTTTGATCTACCGCGATTGCTTCCTCTAGCTCTTTTACCTCAATTCTGAATTCGCTATCCATTGGAATGTAGCGTAATTGCGCCTCACCAAGTCCAGCGATTCGCAGCGCTTTTTGGAGGGAATGATGTGCTTGAGCAGATAGATATACTACAAGTCTGTCAAAGTCCTTGGCTTTAACACCGACGGCCTCTCGAGCAGTTACAACAGCAATTAGATTAGATATAGATCCTCCAGAGGTTAGATTTCCAGCTGCATGAGCTGGAAATCCCATGAGTTTTGCCATCCATCGGAGCAACATGTTTTCCAGACGCACAGCTCCGGGTGCAGGGAAAAAGATACCTGCGTATTTGTTGCTGATTGCGGCCAAGAAATCTCCAAGTGCAGATGGATATAGTCCACCTCCTGGAATGTATCCCATATGTCCCCCAGAGGCCGCATTAATTCCATCTTCCTCAATATGCGATTTTAAACCTTTTAGAACACTGTCTAAGGTCATTGGGTCTTCGCTAAGGTCATAATCTAAGATGCCGGCACCTTTGTCCTCGTTTTGATAATACGCATTTACATTTTCTAACTCGTTGAGGAACTGGCTCGTGTGGTTCAGCACTTGCTCGTTCCATGAGTCTCGTGTTTTAGCCGAGGGATCAAGCAGACGTGATATTTTTTCCTGCTCCTTAATTTTTTCGATCATCGGAGTCAAAAATAGATCTTTGGATTTACTCATCAGTAAGAATGATCGCTGCTAATTTGTGGTTTTTGCCTAGAACGAAATAAGTTTGCGCTTATGAAGACTGCAGAGATACATACCAAAAAAGGCGTCATGAAAATTGAATTTTTCGAAAATGATGCGCCTAACACCGTTCAGAATTTTGTTGACCTAGCCGAAAAAGGCTATTACGATGGTTTGACCTTTCATCGGGTACTTCCTGATTTTGTAATTCAGGGTGGATGCCCAGAAGGATCAGGAGCTGGAGGACCTGGCTATCAGATTGATTGCGAATTAGACGGTGAAAATCAATACCACGATCGCGGAGTGCTTTCAATGGCTCATGCAGGCAGAAACACTGGAGGATCTCAGTTTTTCATCTGTCACAGCCGAGCGAACACAGCTCATTTGGATCGCAACCATACGGTCTTCGGAAAAGTTGTTGATGGCCTAGATGTTATTGACGAAATCAAAGAGGGTGATGTGATGGAAAAAGTGGTTGTTGGCGGATAGCCTCGATCGCATTACGTGTGGTAGCTGGGCCTAATTGCTTAATTTAGGATACGTAACCAAACCCACATTCGAGATGCGATCTATTTTCACTCTTTTCCTTCTTACTTTTATTGTTGCAAACTCATCTGCCCAAGAGGCAACTGATGAGGTCAAGCAGCTAAGGGATCAGGTGTCTAATCTTAGACACAGTTTTGACCGACTGCAAAAGTCGGTGGATGATCTATTGTGGTATGATAAGATTGGAGATGTGGCTTATATGGATAAAGTGCACTTGACGGGGCCCCCAAAGCCCGATCGAGTGGAAAAAAACAAGACCCGCCAAGGGTATGGAAATCCGCTTGGATTCCAGTCGTATGTTTTCATCCCTAAAAATATTGATCCAGCTAAAAAATATCCCTTATTAGTACTTCCGCACGGTGGTGTTCACAGCAATTTCAATACTTTTTATACCCACATCATAAGGGAGCTAATGGCTCAGCAATACATTGTTGTCGCGCCAGAGTATCGTGGAAGCACAGGGTATGGGAAAGGGTTTTACGAGTCTATTGACTATGGAGGCTTGGAAGTAGAGGATGTGTATGCCTCGAAGAAATACATGGTTGAAAATTATGATATTGTGGACGGTGCTAGAGTTGGAATTTTCGGTTGGAGCCATGGGGGTTTGATTACGCTCATGAATATTTTCGATCATCCGGGAGACTATAAAGTAGCTTACGCAGGTGTACCAGTAAGCGACCTAATAGCCAGAATGGGATACAAAAATGATCGGTATAGAGGTTTGTATTCTGTAGATTTTCATATTGGAAAAACGGCAGATGAGAACGTTGAGGAGTATAGGAAACGTTCACCTGCCTGGCAGGCTCACAAGTTGAAGACGCCTCTGTTGATCCATACCAATACGAACGATCACGATGTAAATGTGTTGGAGGTAGAACATTTAATAAAATCGTTGAAAGCGGAAGGGAAGAAGTTTGAATATGAGATCTACAAGGACATTCCAGGTAGTCATACTTTTGATCGCATTGATTCTAAGATAGCTCAGGAAGTGCGATTGAAGATTTACAAGTTTTTGGGAGGATATCTAAATCCACCAAAGCCATTCAATGGAGTGAAAGCGTTGAGAAAGGCTGCGTATAGATATTGAGATAATTAATATGTCTATCTGATTCGCTCTCATACTGCAGAATTAAAAGGTTTTAATTCTTTGGTCTATTTTTTAATAAATTTAACAACCTTCGTACCTCCTTGCCAGGTATCTATTATGAGAAAGTATGTTCCTACGCTTAAATTCGTAACATCTATGGTTTCATTATTTGTGTATTTGGCCACTACTTGACCTAATAGATTCATTATTTTTAGAGAGGCAATATGAGCACCTCCTTCGATGTTCAAAACTGAAGAAGACGGATTAGGATAAATTCTTATTTGTTCAAATTGACTTGCACCTAGAGGAGGAGGTTTCGCAAAATTTTTATGAATCATAAAGCCTCCCCCACGAGCTCCAATGACTAAATCTGTTCTCCCATCACCATTCATGTCTCCTGCCTCAATAGAAAGTGGATTAGCGCCCGTGCGATATGCAGCTACTTTTGAGAATTCAATTTGATTGGAAATGTTTTTATTTCTAAAAATGCTCAGACTATCTCTTAAAGCACTCGCTCCTACAGCAAAATCAAGACCACCGTCACCATCGAAATCACTAATAGCAGCTTCTCTTGCAAAGACAGCAGTTTTATAAATATATTTTTCAAATGAGAAGTCATCGATTTTACTTGTGTTCTTGAAAAGAAAAACGTGTGAAAAAGATTCTCCGGCAAGATTTGTCACTAATGTAGGAATGGACAAAATCACATCAAGTTTTGAATCATAGTCTACATCTCCTAATGTCAACCATCCCCCCCCTCCGTCGATCAAAAGCTCAAAGGGTTCGTCAAAAGCTATCGAATCTATCATCATACTTCGATTTTTAAAAATCCACAAAGCCCTTTTGAGACCGACAGAAATAATAAGCTCAGGAAATCCATCACCGTCTAAATCACCAGCTTCTATATCTCCTAATTGAGTTAAAAATTTGCAATTACCGTTCTCCTTAAAATCAATTTTTCCTGGGGTGCTTATGTTTTTGAGAACCGAAAAACTAAAATCAATGCTATTACTAACAGCAATATCAAGTTTTCCATCAGAGTCCAAATCAGCGATAGTGAAGTGAACGGGAAAAAGTCCTGTTTCAAAATCCTGTTTTGCCTCAAAATCGATAACCCCTTGCCCGGAACTGGAATTTCTCAGAATGGATATGGAGGCACTTGTTGAATTTAAAACGATTATATCGAGACCACCATCACCATCCATATCAAAAATCTTGACTGAATGTGGATTTATACCTGTTTCGTAAACGGACTTCTCCTTAAATGTGACAGAATCCAAATTCTCTGTAATGTTTTGAAAAACAAGCACCTCACCACTCTTGTTAAGGATATCATTGTTGAAACCCACTGCAGCTAAATCAACCTTAAGATCTCCATCAAAATCACCAAGAGCAATATCAATTGGTTTGGTTGGAAAAGTTGAATAGACACTAGGATATGCGAAGTAGACACCTTTATTTTCAAATTTAACGGTGAATGGAGTCTTTGAATGAGCGATTAATCCATTTACAAGAACCGAGATTGGTTTATAATTTGCACCTGGCGGTACTGTCACAAGTAATTCTTCCTTTGTTGCCTCAATAACACTAGCCCTACTTGCTCCAAAATAGACAACATTGTCTTCAGGTGTGGAGCTAAAATTGGCTCCCTTGATACAAACAGTTGAACCAATGACACCTTGCTTAGGGTCGAAAGAAAGTACAACGGGACCTTGTGAATATCCGGTAGAACAAACCAGTACAATAGCTGCAATGAGAGCTTCTTTCATCATTTTTTGAATTCAAGACTTGCTATTAACACATGTAAAAGTAATCTTCAAACACTTCTAATAAAACCGTTATCTTTTTGATTGAATCGATTCCAGAAAAGCACAGGAAGTACGGCTGAGGAGCAGTGGCTAATGATCTAGCTATCATGCTGCACAAAAAGGCCCCAGGTTCGAGGAAGAAAAAAGATATAGGGCAGAAGTGGGGATCGAGAAATACGATTATTTAACTGTTCCCCTGAGCAACTTATGCCTAAGTATACATTCCATCAATAAATAAAAAGAGCCGAGGTTTCCCCGGCTCTTTTTATAACGCTGATTGTACTATTAGAGTCTCACCCTCCTGTAAGAGGAGAAACTTGCCATGGATATTCTGGATCAAAATTATGGATCGTCCCACCGCCTTTATAGGTAGATAAGATCCCTACTCCTTGTCCTCCTACTATTGATTGCGCTTCTTTGATACTCTCCTTTTTGTTGAAATTTGAAATACTTTTCATTTTCTGTTATTAGAATGATTAAACAATTTAAGTAGTCGCTAAGATCAGCATTCGATGGAAAAAATCTGAGAAATTGAAGGCTACCAATGGTATACAAATAGCATTATTTGTGTAAATAATTGAATTTTATCACTTTGAATGAGCTTATGCTGGGCCGTTGACAGTTACTGTTTTGAAAGTCTCCGTATCAAAAACGTCATACGCTATATCAGATTCATTCTTTCCCTGCTGACTACAAGCAGTAGTTTTCGATAATGAACCACCAAGAAATGTCGTTTTATTCTCGATCTTCTGAAATTGATTGAAATTTTTCAAGTTCTTCTTTTTCTTAACCATATCAATATGTTTTAAAGGTTTATAACCAAAGATCCAAGCTAGTTCAAACTGTTAGAGTTTCAGAGGGTTACCAGTCTACACAGTATCTACATGTTGATAAAAATTCCTGACGGGAATAATAAGGTGGAGTTTTTCAAAGATTGAAGCATTCTCAATATGCAATTAATTGTTACTTGATTGAGATTCCAAATCACCCCACTCTGCAGTATATGGATCATAGCTGCACTTAGATGGCTTTGAATATTTATCCTCCGGATTCGTGATGAATGCTCGGCAATCCGTGCAGATGTACCTGAACTCACAATCTTTGCATACTTCTATTTGATCCTTATTAACCTCCCAAAGATCCTTGAAGTTTTTATGAGCCAGCGCACTATGAAGCGAGGTGTCTTTTACATGTCCAAAAGGAGTCTGAGTGGCCGGGCAGTTTTTTATAATGCCTTTCGTATCTACAGATATCTTTCTGTTAAGACAGGTGTTAAAATTTTGAGCTTCGGTAAACAGTTCCATATTCACATTGAGATAATCCTGACTAATGAATCCGCAATGGGTTGCATCAGTTATTCTTTCTTCCACATACGATACCCTTTCTAAACCATTTCCTTTGGACGGTGCTATGGTCGCAGGTGATCCGTGAATGGTCAGATAAGAAATACGCTTATGTTTTTCACAAAGATGCCTGATCATCTTTTTGGTTACTCTCCTGTCATAAGCCAAGTACACTTCGAAAGAAATGAAGCGACTGCTTAGAAAAGATTTTAACAAATTATCCAGCCTTTGCAGATCAAATATTGAAAAGAATCGCAATTGAACATGCTGACACCCAAGCTCTTCCAGCTGATCCAATACCTGCCTCAATGAATACCTAGAACTGGAATTGTAATCAAGAATAGCATTCGTAATCTGAGACGGGTGTTGCCAGGTCAGGTCTAAATCCGGGAAGTTTTCAGGGTTAGAACATCTATGAACCAGCTTGTTCTTCAATAGAAAATCAAGGTACTCCTGCAAGACTGGATGTGAGTCATCTTCTACTTCCTTCTGTAATTCAGCGACATTGAAAACTCCATTTTTCTCTACCAGAAGATCGTAGAGATCATTGGGCATTGGATGAGCTTCTCTTTTTTGAAGGTCACAAATGGTACTTCTCCGTGCTCCGCGCACAGGAATACAGTTGGCATACAGCTTGTAGGAAACCTTATTCATTTGCTGTTTTCTTTATGCTTTTTGAAATCGACTTATAAAATCCGTGCACGGGTACGTCCATATCGTAATGATCCATGCGCACGTCTTTTATTGGGATGCTGGAAGACTTGGGCACGTGCTGTATCAGGCTCAGGGACAATGGCAGCTCCTTTAGTGGATCTCCCGAGTAGTCTTCTAGTATATGCTTGTTAAACTTTGGTTTTGCTTTCGCCATCAGGGTAGTCATTTTTAATTAAATAGTCTGCGACCTCTTTTTCAAGGTAATAATTGCATGGGTGAGACACCATTCCGAATTGCCCAACAGCATTCACCTCCAGAAAATAATATTCCCCATCTGTGGATTTCAATAGATCTATCGATCCGGTTTTTAGTCTCATTTTTTTCATGAGTTTTCTCAGATCTCTTTCTACTCCTTTTGGCAATTGATAGGGAACTGTCCTGTTTGGGTCTACATTGTTGTAGCGGCGAAAGTCCACCGCAGTTTGTTCATCTTCCTGGGAAAATATGGCCATGCTGTAACATTTATTGTCCAGAAAGAATGTTCTTATCTCGTATTCCTTTTCAACTTTTTGCTGAAACAAGGCGGGAAAAAACCGATCAGGAAGTGCATTGATTTCAGTCTCTCCAATTGCTTCGGTATACACCGCATAGGACTCCTTATTTTTTTGGAAAAAATCTCCATTTAATATGGCTTTGGTAATAAGGGTTCCATTCTTTAGGACAAAAGCTGCTAACTGATCTCTGCTGTCTGTCACTAAACTCCCGGGGACATTCAGTCCTGAATCTATGGCCATGGACAAGGCCTCCATTTTGTTTGTTTCCCTATTGAATGGTTGTGTTAGAAATTTTTTGTCTTTGAAAAGACGATAGAGTGTCCATTTGGTCTCCTTCAACTCAGACATCCTAAACTTTTTTATGGAACTCCTAAGCTCTTTGTCCTTTATCGAATCAACCGATCGGGGCATGGAACTTCCATCTCTCCGGTACCATACTACATTGACGTCTTCCAGTGAGCTGGTCTTACCATTAGCTTTCAACTCCAAATTGCTGACATCATTTCCAAGCTCACAGCTAAGCTCCGTGCTAAGACCAAAGTTTTCACCAATGGAGAGCATATAATCACCACCAGCTGCTTCTATCCAGTCAACTACCTGACAGGTGGTAGACTCCATATTTTTTTTAGAGGAAATAAATATCATAGAAAAACATGCTAAAATTTGTTAGATCCCAAAGAAGCTCAATTATTTTCTTTTTTTGACCTTCTGGCTTTATACATTGAATCTACAACCAAGAGAAATATGTTATTTTTCTCACGTATGAGGCGCTTCATCTACTTGGAGTATGAAATGGAAATGAGTTGGTCTTAGCTAGGGCGTATACAATTTGTATACCTCTATGAAATCTTCTGTAGAGGTGGGTGTAAGTGTACTTTAATCTATATATAAGTTTCTTGCTCTTTTTAAATCAAATTACAATAAAATGAAAAAGAGAAGTTTGCAACATTTTGATGAATCACACAAAGTGACTTTGAATGGGTCTAAGAGACTTGGGGGAGATCCAGGGGGAGATTTGGTTACTATTTCCGGGGGGCTCACGTTAGAAAGATTGACTCCAGATCAAAACTTTGACGGAGATGGAATACTATTTGATTAGTAAAATTTGTCCAGAAACTAAAAGGAAAGGTCAGCTCAACGCTGACCTTTCTTGATTATCCTCAACTCCAGCGTGTCTGTCTGTTGTTGACAACACCAACAGAGGCGGAAACGTTTTCAGGACGTGTCTCATTGTCAAGAATCATCATCATCCTCGTAGGTCTTAATAACCTCGTCTTTTGTAACTTCCGTATCTAAAGCCTGCCCTGCTTCCATTGTTCTTTTAGTACTCTTGGTTTCGTTGTCCGAAGTATGAGGATGTCCTCCTTGTATACTTTTCAAATCAAGCTTGGATAAGCTGTCGAATCCTTCTAGTTCCTTTTTCATAATTACGTTTTAAAATTAAACATGACCAAATAAAGCAGGCAGTTGGTTAGATTCAAAAAGTACCCCCTCTACAATCGATCTACGAATGAACCCGAAGGCATCTGGTAATACAGAATGATCTAAAAAATACCTATCTGATACTGATGAATTCACTTCAGACTTCCATATTGTCTACAGTTTGGAAATTAGACTTAAACCCTACCTCCAAAAAGGCTTACAAATTGTTGCTTGCAATTGCACTAAAAGTTTGTCGTCAAAAGAAGATTGTATCCATTTATAATCACAATCTATTCCTGACCTACAATTCAGAATTAATGGGCTTTGTGTTGCTGCTGAAAGGACAGAAAATAGTTGCTTGCAGAAAAGGCATGAGATGCTTCCTTGCGTCAGCATGACATAGATGTTTCCATTCCCTAAAACCTATTCAATAATTACTTGCCGTGAGAAGCTCTGTTCTTGATTACAGCTAATATTGATAATATGTATCCCTTTTGGTAAATGACCTGATTCTATTTTGTACAAATACTCCCCAATTTTTTGATACTCCATATCAATAGGTTCATTCGTATCAAAAAGGGTAATTGAAATTTCCGTACAGGCGTATGACGTTTCTATCATGAAATAATCACTTGCCGGATTAGGATAAATCTTAAACTCTTCCCCTGGCATTAGAGCTACAGGAGTGCATTTGCTAGATGTTAGTTGAAATTCCTCGGTGGTCAGAGGGGTGTCTTCCTGCTGTTCAAAAAATACTTGTTCTGCAACAGATGTTATACACAGGTCAAGATCATTGCCTACAATAATTACTTGTCCTTCACATTGTGTATGCGAAAGGCCATTGTCATCTGTTTGAGTCACATGGAATTTATCAAAAGGTCCTACTAGGTTTTGAGCACTTCCCACAAAGGCATGAGATTTAGCACTTGATTCTAAACCATGAGATGTTTCAATGTCAAATGGGCCGTCATAGTGATTACTCCAGATCGGCACTCCTAATTCATCTACCTTAAACAGAATAGGATATCTATCCGAATCCCCATACTCTCCCAGGATTTGATATCTAACTTTTTCTTCAAATTCATCATCAATTGTAATACTCCTTGGTTGTAATTTTGACAATGTGGATGTTACATTGTAAAATTTACTAAGAAGCACATTTCCGTTTGTGTCTAGAACAATAAGCACTGCGTGTAAAGAAGAAGTCGGAGCACCTAGAACCTGATATCTTCCAAGAATCGCTATGTTACCGTTTTCGGCAACATCAACGTCAACAAATGATAACATTGGATTTTCAAAAATGGAAAAAATTCCCTCAACGGCAATAGTTCTAGTAAAAAGAATGTTAAGATCTTCATCTAGCTTTGCGACGACACCACCAGATAAAGGTTCTGAGGTGCAAAAATTTTCTACTTCAGTTGTATGGCCCACCACAACGAACTCATTATCAGGTGTAGTAGTAACGGAGCTACCCCAGTATACATTTCCATTTTGAGCGCCTATAATTGTGTTCACTTCAATGTCTCCATTTGAATTCGTTTTAGTAACTAACATTTTGGTACCCGAAAATCCATCAAAATCAAGCGTCGTATGTCCTGCCATTATGTAACCAGGATTATTACCTCCAATCTTGTCAATTGAGCTGAACACATCACTAGTGCCCTCTTGGCCTAGACGGAAAGAAAATTGCGGAGTTCCCAATCCGTCCACTCCCATAAACCATGCTTGACCATGAGGTGTTCCTTCTTCCTTTATCATTCCTACAACAGCATACTTTGTCACGTCACCAGGAGGCGCATCTGAAATAGAAAAGAATCTTATTCTTTCTCCTTCGGTTGGTAAATAGATTTTGGACCATTCAACATTTCCGCTTAACAATGTTTTTACTAAGAAGCCGTCGTAGTGAAATAGATCTTCTGGGTGACTGTTTTTTAAATTTCCCATTATACAATATCCACCTGCATCAGTTGTTGAAACTATATCTCTAACCCCTAAATCTCTGGGGCCCTCATACCACCGTATCTGCTGAGAAAAGCTTTCGTTGCAAGAAAGTATGGCGATAGTAAATAGTATTAAGCAATATCTGTGTTTCATCCCCCCAATTGTCCTAAAACCTTCTAAACTTTTCTTTTTCATAAAAATTACTTTTTAAAAATTAAACATGTCCAAAAGAATCAAAGGAAGATCGCATCCAATCATAATCACAATCTACTCCTGACCTACAATTCAGAATTAATGAGTCTTGCAGTACAGCTGGATGGACAGAAAATAGTTGCACGCAGCTTCTTCTGCCTTTGTTGGGGTTGTCACCAACAGACATACCGCAGAAAGATAACCGACGACCTTTCCTTCATCATAATAACTAGAGCATGCATTTGTTATGATGAGCAACCATATTCATCTGATATGGCAGATAAGAGATAGGCACATGCTCAAAGATGTTCAGTGAGATTTTTTAAAATTCACTGCTCAGAAAATTAAATTCCTTGTGATGGAAACCAATCCGGAACTTCTTGCAGAATTAGAAGTAAATCTGGCAGATAGAAAGTACCAGATCTGGCAAAGCTCCCACTTAATGTCCCGCTATACAGCCAGGAAGTCTTTCAGCAAAAGCTCGAATACATCCATTATAATCCTGTGAAAGCTGTATTATGTAATCAACCTGAAAAGTATCATTATTCATCCGCCAGGTTCTATTCGAACGGTGACTCCTTCTTTGATTTCCTGAGGCATCATGATGGTAATCCTAGCCATTAGAACGCCAAGAGTGTATGTTTGTTGGTGTTGTCACCAGCAAACATACCGCAGAAAGAAAACCGATGACCTTTCCTGATTATCTTCATTAAATGGAAACAACCTCAGATCATGCACAGTATTTCACCGCGACTGTTATCGACTGGAAGCATGTGCTGAAATCATTATTCACCCGCCAGGTTCTATTTGAACGGTGACTCATCCTTTGATTTCCTGAGACATCATGATGGATAATCCTGGCCATAAGAACGCCAAGAGTGTAGGTCTGTTAGTGACAACCCTAACAGAGGCAGAAAAAAGAAAGGCTGGCTATAACTGGCCTTTCTCATATAACGGAAATGTCTCTCAAAATACCGTTACATGAACTTTATTATTCGGGATCATACTCTCATCTACCTCACGTTTTTGATACAACCCCTTAGCTTATCATTAAGGCCAAGACATATCGGTCAGGTAAGACGTTGCTGAATCTGGAGTCTGCCCTTCCTTTGTACCATCAGTGGTCACCGTGTGAACTCTCTTATTCGTCACGTGCATAATAGGGCCATCACCACCATAAGAACTAGCTGCTCCATTGCATGCTATCTCATCAAAACTTTCTAAACTTCTCTTTTCATAATTAATTATATTTTAAAAATCAAACATGACCCAAAAGAATCAAAAGAAGATTGCATCCAGTAATAATTGCAATCTACTCCTGATCTACAATTCAGTATTAATGGGCTTTGCAGTGCAATTGAAATGACAAAAAATAGTTGCTTGCAGCTTCTAATTCTGAAAGTCACACAATTTGAAATCATTTCCGCTATATCGTCAGCATGACCAAATGGACTGTGGCCCTACCTGCATTCGCATGATTGCCAGGTGGTATGGTCGTAGCTACTCCCTCCGACATCTTAAAAGCAAAGCTTACTTTTCCCGGCAGGGTGTTTCACTTGCGGGAATAAGCGAGTGTGCAGAATCAATCGGTTTTCGAACAATCGGAGTAAAGGTTCCCTACAAAAAGCTGTATGAAGAAGCTCCACTCCCTTTCGTAGCTCACTGGAATCAGAAGCACTTCCTTGTAGTACACGAAATGAAAAGGGGTAAAGTCCATGTGGCTGATCCCGCTGGACAGAAGGTAAAGCTGAAGGAGGAGGAATTCATACGTGGGTGGGCATCCACGGTCAATAGTGAAGGCGTAAAGGAAGGGATCGCGCTTTTGATGGAACCCACTCCTGATTTTTATACTAAGGGCGAAGAAGAGGAGAAATCATCCAAGCGAAATTTTTCGTATCTGTACAGCTACTTCAGGAAGTATCATCGCTTTATCTGGCAATTGATCATTGGTTTGCTCGTGGGGAGTATGATCCAACTGGCGCTCCCTTTCCTCACCCAGGCCATTGTTGATGTAGGTATCAATACACGAAATCTGAACTTCATCTACATTGTGCTGGCAGCGCAACTCATGCTCTTCTTCAGTAGAGCAACAGTAGATTTCATACGTCGCTGGATTTTACTTCATCTGAGCACTCGAGTAAATATTGCGCTGGTATCAGATTTTCTGGTCAAAATGATGCAGGTACCTCTATCCTTTTTTGATTCCCGCATGGTTGGCGATATCCTACAGCGAATCAATGATCACAGCCGGGTACAGAATTTTCTAAGCTCTTCATCGCTGAATATTCTATTCTCGGCATTCAATGTGCTAATATTTGGACTTATTCTACTATTCTACAATTCCACGATCTTTCTTGTCTTTTTTAGCGGCAGTGCTCTCTACGTCATTTATGTCATCCAGTTTCTGAAAAAAAGGGAAGAACTGGACTACAAGCGTTTCAACCAGCAGTCTAGCAATCAAAGCACCCTTATTCAATTGATTACGGGTATCTCGGAAATTAAACTTTATGGCGCTGAGCGATCAAAAAGATGGGAATGGGAACGCATCCAGGCTCGGTTGTTCAACTTAAGTGTGGCCTCTACTAAGCTGGCCCAATGGCAAGAAGCGGGTAGCTTTTTTCTCAATGAACTCAAGAACATTATCATAACCGTGCTGGCTGCCAAGGCTGTAATTGATGGGGATATGACGCTGGGGATGATGCTGGCTGTGCAATACATCATCGGTCAGTTGAATGGCCCAATCAATGAATTCTTGTTTTTCATTCAGCAATGGCAAGATGCCAAAATCAGCTTTCAGCGCATAGGAGAGGTTCATGAGGAAAAAAATGAGCAGGAGGATGGGCAGGAGTATGAAATGTCGCTTCCTGTCGAAAAGTCAATCGAAGTACAAAACCTGTCTTTTCGCTACAATCCACTGGATGAATTTGTCCTTAAGGACATCTCTTTCACCATGAAAGAAGGAGAGGTTACCGCCATTGTTGGCACAAGTGGTAGTGGGAAAACCACGCTATTAAAACTTCTCCTGAAATTTTACACCCCAGAAGATGGAAGCATAAAGGTTGGCAAAACGGATCTGGGCATTGTTCATGGCACTGTATGGCGAAATGCCTGTGGGGCGGTAATGCAAGACGGCTTTATCTTTTCGGACACCATAGGTCGCAACATTGCATTTGGCGAGGAGGACATTGATCAGGAACGGCTGGTTCATGCTGCAACATCCGCCAATATTCTTGATTTTATCAGAGAGCTTCCGCTGGGCTTCAATACGAAGATTGGCCAGGAAGGTGTTGGAATGAGTCAGGGACAAAAACAACGCATGCTAATTGCAAGGGCTATCTACAAAAATCCGAATTTTCTCTTTTTTGATGAAGCCACTTCTTCGCTTGATGCTAACAATGAGCGTCAGATTATGCAAAACCTGGAGCAGATCTACAAGGGTCGCACCGTATTGGTGATCGCGCATCGGCTAAGCACTGTTAAAAATGCAGACCAAATCCTGGTGATGGAAAAAGGGAAGATTACAGAATCCGGATCGCATAAGGAACTGGTAGCAAAAAAGGGAGCATACTTTAACCTGGTAAAAAATCAATTGGAATTGGGGAATTGACAATGGAAAAAGAGCTAACCAACGAAGAAGAACAAAGTACAGAAAGCCTGTCAGCGGAAATAATGGAAGCAAACAGCATTCACTCGGAGGAAGTGCAGGATCTTGTGGGTGCTGTTCCGCACTGGCTGGTTCGTTCGGGCATCTCTCTGATGGGGTTAGTCTTGTCAATATTTTTCGTGATCTCGTGGTTTGTGAAGTACCCTGATGTACTGATTGCCAATATTCTAATTACGACCAATCCTTCACCTACTGTGCTGGTGGCAAGATCGTCTGGGCCCGTTGCTTTGCTAAAAAAGGAGAACGAGCAAGTTGAAAAAGGTGAGATAATAGCTATCATTCAATCTTCGGTAGATTGGAACGAAGTGCTTAAAATGGAACGTCAGGTGGTGAGTGGTTTTGACCAGGGGGCCTTCCAAAAATTGGGAGACCTCCAGCCCCGATACAACCAGTACCGCTCTGCCAAAATGGAGCTGAAACTACTGCAAACCACAAAAAATTATGCACAACAAATCTCCGGCCTGAGAAGGCAACTTCTGGCACAGGAGACACTTGAAGTCAACCTCGAAAAGCAGTTGCAACTTTCCAAAAAGCAGCTTGCTCTTGCATCTGATTTGTTAAGGACTGATTCCTTATTGTACAGCCAGCGGGTGATTTCCAAAGTCGATTTTCAGCAAAAGAAAAACGGCTTTTTGCAGGTAAGCAAAGAGTTCGAGCAAATAGAAGCTGCCACGATTAATCAAAAAATACGGATCGAGGAACTTGGCGCTCGTCTCATGAAGGTTGAAAGAGACGAAACTACTGAAACCAACAGGTATGAACAGCTGGCTGCCCATACAAGAAACGAACTACTAGCTGCAGTTGAGAACTGGAAAAAATTGTTTCTGATTGTTTCTGAACAACTCGGCATAATTTCCTATCTGGACATTTTGCAAGACGGAAAATTCATCAATGCAAATGACCGGTTGTTTTCCGTCATACCAAAAGCACGGGAAATACTTGCCATCGCCAGCCTCCCGGCTGTAAGGTCTGGTAAAGTGGAGATTGGACAAAAAGTAAACATTAAGCTGGATCAGTATCCCTATAGTGAATATGGGATGCTGATTGGGGAGGTAAAAACAATTTCTCTAATAACTGTAGAGAATAACTACAAAATAGCCATCGAGCTACCAAATGGACTAACAACTACCTATGGGAAAACACTGGATATCCGGCTGGATCTGACCGGCCAAACAGAAATTATAACTGAAGATGTGAGTCTGATGGAACGAATGTTCCATTGGGTGAAGGAATTGAAAGGGAGGTTTTAGAGTGATTAACCTGAAAAGCATCATTTTCATCTACAAAGTCCATTTGAATGATTCTAATCTTTTGATTTCCTTTTAGGCACCAAATGGATAATCCTCAGCCATAGTTCCGCCAAGGGTATAGGCTTGTTGACGAAAACTGCAACAAACCGAAAAAGGACAGACAGTCCATTTGGTTCTGATGGTATATGGAAAAAGAGATTTTATGTTGCGTGGCTTTGAGAATTAGATAGCCGACCACACTTATTCTCCTTTTGCCTCAATCGCATGCAAAGCCAATTAATTCTACATTGTAGATCATATGTAGGTTCTGATCTGAGGTGAGTCTAATCTCCTTTTGATTCATTTGGGTTCACTTAATAAAGTAAAATGAAAATAATTATGAAAACAAAGGAAAAAAAATGTCTTGAAAGTTTTGATAAAGATGAAACTTCCAACTTGAAAATTAGTGGGGGAGGAATTGCATTTATACCCTTTTTAGAGGAGACGAAGGGTACAACTTATCATGATGGGGTTGCAAATGATTGTCAAGGAGATGGGGTTGAATTTGTTGAGAGGCAGGTAGAAACGTAATTTGCTGATCTCTTCTGAATTAAAAAAGTGGATTTCTCAAAAGGGTAAACTTGTTGGATACCTATTGAAGAGAAATCTGGTATTGCAAAAGCTGAGGCCGTTTCAAAAACAACTTTTGAAACGGCCTCTTTGTTGTTGATTTTTTTAAAAAATCTCTGGATTAGCTCATCAGCCCAATACTATAATACCTCCCCTCCATCTTCTGACTTATCTGATGTTTTTTCAGCTCCTGTCAATTTTTCTATACAAGTTGGGTAATCACCAAGGAGGTCCCCGCCACTAACTATCAATTTTTCATTACTTCTTAAGGGTATTTTGGTATACTCTCGGTTTGAGGTTCAAGACTTCCTGATTTTGACTTTACAGGTCATGCGAACTCGTAGTTTTAAGAGTCCATGTGTCAAATGTATCAACATTTATATCTTGACGTCCTTGGGGTGTCTGTGAACAACTTGTTGTTGGGAGTTCTTCTCCTCCGTAATACAAACTAGGGATCAAGCAATAAACCTGTGGAGCAATTGTACTATGCATAGATTTTAGATAGTCTGTAAAGGAAGAAGCTAACATTTCTCACTCCTCTAAACTGTGCTCTAAAGGCTTTGATCTTAGCATTGAAAG